>CERN01008788.1_pt1 | contig 209708 bp, 201 predicted proteins | sample 530761 | NCBI WGS metagenome assembly CERN01 (sample SAMEA2620947, study PRJEB7988) | marine metagenome | isolation source: saline water (ENVO:00002010), including | reverse complement strand
AAATCCCCCTTCAAAGGGGGACTTTTGATACTTATAACAAAACATGATTTATTTCCGAAACTGGCCCCTCCCTTTGAAGGGAGGCGGGGGAGGGATGTTCTTTAGAGTAGAATTTTCTTTTTAATTAAAATTCTGATTGACATCCCCCTAAATCCCCTTCAAAGGGGGACTTTTGATGCGTATAACAAAACATAAGTTATTTTCAAATCTAGCCCCTCCCTTCGAAGGGAGGCGGGGGAGGGATGTTCTTTAATGTAGAACCTTCTTTGTAATTAAAATTCTGATTGACATCCTCCTAAATCCCCCTTCAAAGGGTGGCTTTTGACGTTTATAACAAAACATGAGTCATTTCCGAAACTACCCCCTCCCTTCGAAGGGAGGGCGGGGGAGGGATGTTTTTACTTTTAACATCCTCTATTTCTATTAAAACCCGTAATTTTGCCGACCAAAGATGCCGATTGACGAAAAAACTTTAAAAACAATGGTATCAAAAGCAACAATAGTATCCCTAGCATCCACAAAATGAAACAAAACCCCACAATCGCAATAATCGGCTTAGGCTATGTTGGCTTGCCGCTTGCCGCCGCTTTCGCTGAAAAATATAAAGTAATCGGTTTCGATATTAATTCAGAACGCATCAAGCAATTGCAGCAGGGGCTTGACAGTACTTTGGAACTTTCTTCCGAAGAATTGATAAAAGCCTTGACACAATCCGAAGCTACCGGACTTATTGTTACGGACGATGCTTCTAAAATGGCTGAGGCTACGGTTTTTATAGTTACAGTGCCTACACCAACCAATAAGTACAATCAACCTGTATTGACACCGCTTCAAAAAGCCAGTGAAACTGTTGGGAAACTTTTGAAAAAAGGCGATGTGGTTATTTATGAATCCACAGTTTATCCCGGAGTTACCGAGGATATTTGTGTTCCTATTCTAGAAGAATATTCGAACTTTAAATTTAATAAAGATTTCTACGCAGGCTATTCCCCAGAAAGAATCAATCCGGGCGATAAGCAACATACCGTTACCAAGATATTAAAAGTAACCTCTGGCTCCACACCCGAAGCAGCTGAATATATAGATCAATTATATGCTTCAATAATAACGGCCGGGACCCATTTGGCACCTTCCATAAAAGTGGCTGAGGCCGCTAAGGTCATTGAAAATTCACAGCGCGATATCAATATTGCCTTTGTAAATGAACTTTCAAAAATATTCCGATTGTTGGATATAGATACCCAGGATGTTCTGGAAGCTGCGGGCACCAAATGGAACTTTTTAAAATTTACACCTGGACTGGTAGGTGGCCATTGTATAGGCGTAGACCCATATTATTTGGCACAGAAAGCACAGGAGGAAGGTTACAATCCCGAGATTATTTTGGCCGGAAGACGTATGAATGATGGTATGGGCAACTATGTGGCCCAAGAGGTGGTTAAATTAATGATCCAAAGGGAATGCAAGGTAAAAGGCGGCCATGTACTCGTTATGGGTATTACCTTTAAGGAAAACTGTCCCGATATACGTAATAGTAAAGTGATAGATGTTATAGAAGAGTTGCGTAAATACAACCTCAACATAGATGTTTATGATCCCTGGGCAAAAGCTACCGAAGTATCCAATGAGTTTGGACTGCGTTTATTAAGCGAGGAAGGACAACTAAAGAAAAATTATGAAGCCATTATATTGGCAGTAGGCCATAGGGAGTTTTCAGATTTTAATGTAGAAAAACACAGGGCATCGCCGTCGGTAGTGTTTGATGTAAAATCATTTTTTCCGAAAACCTTGGTCGATGGATGTTTGTAGTTTTCGGTTCTCGGTTGTCAATTTTCTGCTGTCTAATTATGCGCTTGTTGACGACTTTTATATTAATAAATAAAATTTTACAAATTCCATAAAAAGTAAATTACAAAGAACACAAAGAAGGCAAAAAGGGACATTACGAAAATATTTGTGACCTTTGTGAAAAACGCAGTGTCCTCTGTGGTTAAAAGATAAATCCATAATTAACAATTAACGCTTTGCAAACTCCAAAATACCACACCACAGACCTCTCAAAACATACCTTTTTAATCACTGGCGGCGCTGGCTTTATTGGCTCTAACCTTGTAGGGTATTTGCTGGGTAACAACGCAAAAAAAGTACGCGTTCTGGATAATCTGGCAACGGGTTTTATAAAAAATCTTGAACCATTTCAAAATAATCCACGTTTTGAATTTCTGGAAGGAGATATTCGCGATTTGGAAACCTGCAAAAAAGCGATGGACGGTATTGACTATGTATCGCATCAAGCCGCCTTAGGTTCGGTTCCCCGCTCCATTAACGATCCTATTACTTCAAACGAAGTAAACGTTACGGGTTTTTTGAATATGCTCGTCGCTCAAAAGGAAAGTGAAACCGTAAAACGTTTGGTGTACGCAGCCTCCAGCTCTACTTATGGCGATAGCCAAAACCTTCCCAAAGAAGAAGACATCATCGGTAAACCGCTTTCACCCTATGCGGTAACAAAATTAGTGAATGAGCTCTATGCAGATGTGTTCTTCAAAACGTACGGCACACAAACCATTGGTCTGCGTTACTTCAACGTGTTTGGGCCCAACCAAAGCCCCACGGGTGCTTATGCTGCCGTAATTCCACTTTTTATGCAAGCGCTAAAAGATGAAAAGTCCCCAACCATCAACGGCGATGGTGAGCAGACCCGCGATTTCACTTTTGTGCAGAATGCGGTGCAGGCAAACGTCCGTGCCTTTTTTGCTAAAGAAGAAGCTGTAAATGAGGTTTTCAACGTGGCTTTTGGCGAAAGAATAAGTTTGAACACGCTATGGAAAGACTTAAAGAGTATTTCTGGCAAAGAAGTAGAAGCCAATTACGGACCGCCCCGCAAAGGCGATGTGCGCGATTCCTTGGCAAATATTGACAAAGCACGAAAGCTGTTGGGCTATGACCCATTATTTTCAGTGAAAGATGGATTGAAACTTACTTGGGAGCAGTTCTGATTAGTTGTCGGTTTTCAGTTTTCAGTTTTATTTAATTCACTACTGACTACTGACTACTGACTACTGACTACAACTATTAACTACTAACTATTAACAACTAACTACTAACTATTCACTATTCACGTCTCACAGTTCACAATTCACAGCCCAAAAAACCTACTTCTAGAAGAATTCCCCCCGATTTTAACAATTTCAAAATGTTAAAGTTTTAAATTCCTACAATTTAAGCACTTACTCAATATGTATTTTTCCTACATATTTTAACCTTTTGTCGAAAATCAAAAACGTCTTAACGAATATTTTGAGCATTTTGTATCAAAAAGCCCGTAGAGCTAAGTATAGCTTAAAAAATTTGCGTTTTTTTCACTACTTCCATATCATTGTTATGCCCCTTATCATAATAATTTCGTTTTAATTTTAAAACTATTTTTATGAAAAAAATGTACACTCCCCAGGGGCTTGCTTTTAGTATTTGCGGTCTCTTTTTAATTCTTTCATTTAGCACTTTTGCCCAAGTTGGTATTGGGAATACAAATCCAAATGACGATTCGCTTCTCGAAATTGGTGATGCCACCACGACTACAAAGGGTTTGTTACTGCCAAGAGTAAATCTTGTAAATACATCAAATTTTGCCCCCATGACGGCCCACGTACAAGGCATGGTCGTGTATAACAAAAACACAGCTGGCGATGTTACTCCGGGCTATTATTATAATGATGGTTCGCAGTGGGTGCGCCTTGCCACCGATGCACCAAATAACGATTGGGGCCGTTGGGGAAATGCGGGTACCGTTCCGGGAACCAATTTTTTGGGCACTACAGATGACATTGCCCTAAGAATTAAAACAACATCTTTCGATCGTTTTGAAATAACCAATGGAACAACCCAAGCAAATGGAGGAAGACTAAGAGCATATACAAATGGAGATGCTTCATCACCTATCTATTCTTGGAACGCTAACGTGGGAACAGGGATGTTTCAACAGGCAGCCAATGTGATAGGTTTTTCTACAAATGGTACTGAACGATTTAGGATACCAAATTCAAATCAGGTACATGCCAATTCAAATGGAACTGCGGCATTGCCTTTTTATTCCTGGGTTTCAGATCCAGATATTGGAATTTACAGAAGCGCTGCAAATACATTAGCAATTTCAACTACTGCCACAGAACGAATGCGTTTTCTTGCTAATGGTCAAGTAGTAATTAATGATACAGGAGCACCAATTGCAGGGGATCGTTTAACTGTACAGGGTGCAAATAATGAATATGCTATAAATGGTTATGCATCTGGGGCAGGTGGTGTAGGTATATATGGAGAAAACGCTACAACAAATTCAGTAGGTGTATTTGGGAATGTAGCTGTAGGATATGGAGTGTATGGGCAAAGTACTGGTGGTGGTATTGGCGTGGATGGTTATAATCCTGCTGCGGGTCTTGGCGTAAGAGGTTTTAACGATGGAGTAGGGATTGGTGTAGCAGGTTATAACACTTCTAGTGGAACAGCAGTATACGGTTGGAATCAAGGAACCGGGAATGGTGTTAGGGGGGATGCGGGCAATGCTAATAATGGTGTGTATGGTCAAAATACTGGAACTGGTAGTGGTGTTTATGGAATATCCAATAATGCAGGTGGATTTGGAATTAGGGGGTATCATTTAAGTGCCACAGGAACAGGTCTTTTAGCCACAGGGAATAATGCTGCATCTACATATTTAATCTCTGGAACCGGAATTGCTTCAAACGGTGAAAATGGTATATTTAGTTATGGTAGAGTTGCAACTGGTACTGGGGTTATTGGAACTGGTAATAATAGTACATCAATCATAACAAATACAAATGGTGGTGGCGTTGCAGGTAGCGGGACCCGAAATGGAGTGTTTGGTTATGCTGGTTTGGGAGCTGTAGCCAATGGAAATAGAGGAAATGCAGGAGGCATTTTCATGCTAGATACAGATAATGACGTATCAAATAATGGCTCTACCAATAATAATGGTATAAGAGCCAGTGCCGTTATTGCAGGTTTTGACAATATTGCTTTTAATGATAATGCAACTCCTACTCCTACTAGTTATCCAGCGCAAGATAGTTACTTTGGAGGGTATTTTAGCGGAGGTACTGAAAGAACCGGTGGAGCTGCAACTATACCTTCTTATGCATACGTAGGTCTAAGATATAATACTGCCGCTAATGGCCTGTCCGGTACTGATTTCAAAATTGTTGGGCCAGGAAATGTATCTACAATTATAAATGATGAAAAAAACGTACCGAGAATTATGTTCGCCCCAGAAGCCCCAGAAATTGTATTTCAGGATTATGGTGTTGGGCAATTAGTAAATGGTCAAGTGTATATTGCATTAGATCCAGTTTTAAAAAATTCATTGCATATTGACAGTGAACATCCTTTAAAAGTATTTGTTACCTTAGAGGGAGATTGCAATGGGGTTTATGTAACAAACAAATCAGCCAATGGTTTTACTGTAAAAGAATTGCAAAATGGAACTAGTAATGTACCCTTCTCTTGGCAAATTGTCGCAAACCGAGCAGATACTAAAGACGCAAATGGTAGAGTGGTTTCAAAACATGTAGGTCTTAGATTGCCAGAAGGGCCAGGACCACTTAACCTTACTGCGAAAAATAATGAATCAATTACAGATACTAGAAAAAATGAAATTAAAACACCAGTAAGAAGTCAATTACAAGATGTTGCAAAAATACCTATAAAGTCTAATGGTGCTAGTGAAGCAAGTGCTGATGTGAAAAACAATGAACAACAAACGCAGCCTACTTCCATTCCCTCAGAAGTTCAAGTAGAAAAGGTTAATACACCTGCCACTTCTGATATTTTAAATACGAAGGAAAAATAAAAAACTTTATCTAAATAGTTTATTGAAACCCTGCAAGCCAAAAAAGCTTTGCAGGGTTTTTTATTACTTCCAATTTGCTCCTTTGTCAATTTTGTCAGTTCGAGTGTTCGCCGAGGCACGAGGCGAATGTATCGAGAACGGCTTCCAACGACGCAGCCCCAATTCAGTCTCGATACAAATTTAAACTCGCCGTCACTCCCTCAAATCCACTAGCTAACCTTGTAAGCATCCTAAAAGCTCCTTCCCCTAATAAACATTTCCATCAAAGAGCTGTTTTATAAAAAGGGGAAGGTGGCCGACGGGATATAATGATAAACTGCACCCCATCTGTTCGGAGGCCGGAAGGGGTGATGCAAAATCCCAAGTCCACCCAATCTGGCACTGGAAGTACGAGCTACAAACGACGAGGTACGAGATTCCAAATCCCAAATTCCAAATCCCAAATCCCAAATCCTGAATCCACCACCGACAACCGATAACCGAGAACAGACAACCTTAATCAGGCAAGCTCAAACCGACAACAGACAACAGATAACAGACAACCGAGAACTGACTACAAAAAACATTCGTGCATTCGTGGCGAAAATTCTCCCAACAACACTGAGCCAAATTCCTTATCTTAGCCCCCAAGAAAAAATCGCTTCTCCCCAAACCCAATGGAACTGGAAACCAAAGTCTATCAAAAAGAAAACAACCTTCGTATAGGCAAGTTGCTGAAAGAGAGCCTGGCCGATATAGCGCGGTCGAGGTTTTTGTCCTTCCAATTGGCAAAGCGTGACATACAAGCACAGTACCGCCAGAGTTATCTCGGTATTATTTGGGCCTTTGTAACGCCGCTTGCCACTGCCTTTGTTTGGATTTTTCTTAATAATTCAGGCACCGTACGCGTTACCGATACCGGAATACCGTATCCGGTCTATGCCTTTTCGGGTACTTTGTTGTGGTCTATTATTACCGAATCCATCAATTCACCTATGACCAGTACCAACAGCGCCAAGTCCATCCTGTCAAAAATCAACTTCCCAAAGGAAGCATTAGTAGTTTCGGGCGTATATAAGCTGTTGTTTAATAGCTCCATAAAAGTATTGCTGTTGTTGGTGTTTATCTTCTTTTTTGGGGTAGGCTTTCATTGGAGTCTTTTGCTTTTTCCCCTGGCTATTTTGGGCGGGGTATTGTTTGGTACTACTCTTGGGTTGTTTATCACCCCCTTAGGGATGCTTTATAAAGACATTGGTCGCTTGATAGGCTTTGGGCTGGGCTTTTTGATGTACGTTACACCTGTGGTCTATGGAATTCCCAAAAGTGGAATAATGAAAACGGTAATGGAATTAAACCCTTTTACCCCCATCATTTTGACCGCCCGCGATCTGGCCGTAGGCATGCCCCCGGCGCATCTCACCTATTTTTTAATAGTAATCGCTTGCTGCATCCCCCTGTTTTTTATTGCTTTGTTATTCTATAGAATTTCGATTCCTATTTTGGTTGAGAGGATGAGTGCTTGATAGTGAATAGTGAGTAGTGAATCGTGAGTAGTGAATAGTTAATAGTTAATAGTTAATAGTGAATAGTGAATAGTGAATAGGATTTTGATAATGTCTTTCGAATAACGAATAACGAATAACGATTAACGATTAACGAATAACCCAATAACCCAATAACAAATCAACAAATCCCGAATCCTGAATCACCAATGAGCGAAGTCCTAGTATCCGTTGAAAACCTCTCCAAAAAGTTCTGCAAAGACCTTAAGACCAGCCTGTGGTATGGGGTCAAGGATTTGGCTAGTGGGTTGAGCGGTAACCGCAACGAACGGGAGCTGCGCCCCAAGGAGTTTTGGGCAGTAAAGGATATCAGCTTTGAGCTGCGCCGTGGGGAGTGTCTGGGACTCATAGGCCATAACGGGGCCGGAAAATCTACCCTGCTTAAAATACTGAACGGCCTCATTAACCCAGATGCCGGCAAGGTAACCATCAAGGGAAGGGTTGGGGCCTTGATAGAGCTTGGCGCGGGCTTTAACCCTATCTTGAGTGGTCGCGAAAACATTTATAACAATGGTGCCATTTTGGGCTTTACCCGAAAGGAAATAGATGAAAAAATAGAAGAGATTATTGACTTTGCCGAAATCCGCGAGTTTATAGACATGCCCGTACAAAACTATAGCAGCGGGATGAAAGTACGCCTGGGCTTTGCCGTGGCGGCACAGATGGAGCCCGATGTGTTGATTATTGATGAGGTGCTTGCCGTGGGGGATTTAGGCTTTGTATTAAAATGCTTTAAACAGATAGATGCCATTTTGCCTAAGACCGCCATTGTTTTTGTTTCACATTCTATGCCAATGGTTTCGCGTATTTGTAACCAGATAATATTGATGGAAAGAGGGCAAGCAAAATTTCAAGGAGAGAATGTAGGTAAGGCGATAGATCTTTATTATACTCGTTTTGCGGATAATGAAAGTAGTGTAGTATTTGATGATGGGAGTCTTTCATTTGAAAAAGCAGAAATTTTAGGGATAAGTAGTTTTGATAAAGATATTCCTCAATTAAAATGGGGAGAGGATTTAAAATTAACCTTTAAGTTTAAAGCAATCACCTTCGATGAAGTACCCGCATTTTATATTTCTATCTTTGACAAAGAACAAAGGCCTGTGGCAATATTAGAACCAAATAGAGATGCATCGAATATTTTGAAGACTGAGAAAGATATTGAATTTGTTGTTATTCACCGAGAATTACAACTTTCAAAAGGGATATATTCAATTAATATATCGGCGGTAAAAATGGAGACTAGAGAACCTTTTTTGAGAATCAATGCTGTTTTGGTTTTTCAATTGATTCATAATGAAGAATCTTGGCCTCCATTTTTATTAAAGTCTTCCTTTCAATCAATCTAGTAATATGTTATTTAAAAATAAAAAATCTAAAATATTTTGCATTGGCCTCAATAAAACTGGGACTACGACTATTGAAAAAGTTTTAAAGGATTTTAAATATAAATTGGGTAATCAAGAAAAAGGAGAATTACTCTTTAAAGATTGGTATAAAAGGGATTTTAGCTCTATTATTAAGCTTTCCAAAACCGCCGAAGCTTTTCAAGATGCCCCGTTTTCATTTCCCTTTACATTCATAGCGTTAGATCAGTATTTTTGTAATGCGAAATTTATACTCACCGTTCGTGATTCGCCCGAGCAATGGTATAACTCTTTAGTAACACATCACTCTAAAGTATGGGCAGATGGAATAAACCCACCCTCTACTCAGGATTTAAAAAATGCAGAGTATCGTTATAAAGGTTTTGCCTATGAGAATAATAAGATGATTTTTAAAACTCCAGAGGATGACCCTTACAATAAAGAAATATTGTTGGATTACTATACCAATCATAATTACCAAGTAATAGAATACTTTAGAAGCTGTCCAGAAAAATTACTAGTGATAAATGTTTCTAATGATACTGATTATATCCGGCTTTGTGATTTCTTGAATAAAGAACCTATCCATAAAACATTTCCTTGGGAGAACAAAACCAGAGACAAGAAGAAAAAAAATGATTAACGTAACCAAAACCTTTTTACCGCCCCAAGAAGAATACAACGCAATCCTAAAAAGGGCGTGGGATACGGGTTGGATAACCAATAGAGGTGCTTTGGTTCTGGAACTTGAGGAAAAGCTAAAGACTTATCTTAAAGTGCCAAATATATTAGCAATAACCAATGGCACTTTGCCATTACAAATTGCCATAAAAGCCTTAGAATTAAAAGGAGAAATAATTACAACACCCTTTAGCTACGTTGCTACAACAAGTAGCATAGTATGGGAAGGATGCACTCCTGTTTTTGTAGATATTCACCCAGAATATCTTACCATAGATGAAACTAAAATTGAAGCAGCCATTACCCCAAGAACAAGCGCTATATTGGCAACGCATGTTTTTGGAAACCCCTGTGCGGTTAAAGAAATAGAAGCCATGGCGCAAAAGTACAACCTAAAAGTTATTTACGATGCTGCCCATTGTTTTGGGGTAACCTATAAAGGAAAAAGTATTTTTGAATACGGCGATGTAAGCACCTGTAGTTTTCACGCTACTAAATTGTTTCATACAGGTGAAGGTGGGGCGATTTTTACGAAGTCTCAAACGTTAATTGATAAATTATTTTACCATCATAATTTTGGACATTTTGGTCCAGAGGTTTTTCAGGGAGTGGGGATTAATGCTAAAATGAGTGAACTTCAGGCAGCAATGGGGCTTGCGGTATTGCCGTATATGCAAAAAATTCTCGAGGCAAGAAAAGGAGTAGTGGAGTTATATAAAAACAATTTGAAAAGTTTGGGAGTTTTGAAGTTAAGGGAAGAAACGCATTGGAACTACTCTTATTATCCCGTTCTATTTAACAATGAAACACAATTATTTACTATTCAGAAATTATTGAATAAGGGTGGAGTTATTCCGCGGCGTTATTTTTACCCCAGTTTAAATCTACTGCCCTACACAGACAAAAAATCGTGCCCCACTTCTGAAAACATAGCTTCGCGTGTACTATGTCTTCCCCTGTATCACGATCTTTCGAAAGCTGAAGTTTTAAAGATATGTACTATTATAAATGAGGGTTTATGAAAATTGCAATTATGCAACCCTATCTTTTTCCCTATCTTGGGTATTTCCAGCTTATACAAGCGGTTGATACCTTTGTTTTTTATGACGATGTAAATTTTATAAAACGAGGATGGATTAATCGAAACCAAATTCTCGTAGACAATAAAGCAGCATTGTTTACTGTCCCACTGAAAAAATCCTCACAGAACAAATTGATCAATGAAATAGATATGGCTTTTGATGATAAATGGCTATCACAATTTTTTAAAACCATTGAACAAAATTATAAAAATGCGCCCTATTTTGATGATGCTTTTTTGATATTGAAGAAAGTATTCGGAAAAAAGCAAACTAAAATTTCTTCTCTAGCCATTGATAGTGTTTTGCAAATTTCAAAATATTTACAATTAAACACCAAATTTGAGGTTAGTAGTATAGCTCACCAAAATTCCATTGATCTTTCAAAAGCTGAAAGACTAATCGCCATTTGTAAGGAAAAAGGATATGACCATTATATTAATCCTTCGGGTGGAAAAGAGTTGTATCAAAAAGATATATTTAAGAAGGAAGGCATTTCCCTTTCGTTTATTGAAAATGAGTTGTTACCCTACAGACAATTTGGAAATCAATTTATAAAAGGGCTTTCCATAATTGATGTTTTGATGTTCAATACCCCAGAGGAAACAAAGAAGTTAATGAACCGATACAGTTTAGAATGAAGTCAAAAAAAAATGATTATACAGCCATTGTTGAGCACTACGAAAGCTGTTTTGAAAAATATGGTGATACACCAAAAGGAATGGATTGGCCTAATGAAGAGGATGCTGTAAAACGCTACAGTGTTATGTTGGATTTGGTAAAGGAAAATAATAGTTCTGTTTCCTTGTTGGATTTTGGATGTGGGACCTCACATTTACTTGAATTTATCAATAAAAAGGAAGAGAAATTTGGAAATCTCAAATATTCGGGAGCAGATATTTCATCCAAATTTATAAACCTGAGTAAAAGTAAATTTCCACAGGTTGATTATTATTGTGTAGATATTTTAAAAGACGACCTTTCAAATATACCAAGTTTTGATTATGCTATTTTGAACGGTGTTTTTACTGAAAAACATACCCTCTCACACGAACAAATGTGGGAGTTTTTCCAAAAAATGATTTTAACTATATTTGAAAAAGTAGATAAAGGCATGGCGTTTAATGTAATGTCAAAAGCCGTTGCTTGGGAACGCGATGATCTTTTTCATCTTTCAACCGATGTATTGATAGATTTTATGGTTAAGAATCTTTCCCGAAATTTTATCATCAGGAATGATTACGGACTTTATGAATACACTGTATATCTTTATAAATAAAGAAAATGGCTAAAGTTATCATTTTTGGATTAATGGATCTTGCCGAACTCGCACACTATTATTTAACGGAAGATAGTGAACACGAAGTTGTCGCTTTCACAGTTCATAAAAAATATAGAACTGTCGAAAACTTTAAAGGGTTGCCGGTTGTGGATTTTGAAACCATTAAAGAAAAATTCCCCAACACCGTTTATCACCTGTTTGCCCCAATGATTGGTACAAATATGAATAGACTTCGTGAAGAGATTTATAATGAAGGGAATCAAAAGGGCTATAAATTCATTAGTTATATTAGTAGTAAAGCAACTGTTTTTAATAATAAAATTGGAGATAACTGCTTTATTTTGGAAGACAACACTATTCAACCTTTTACTAGTATCGGTAACAATGTCATTTTATGGAGTGGAAATCATATTGGGCATCACAGCGAAATTAAAGATCATGTTTTTTTTACATCTCATGTTGTAATGTCTGGACATTGCATAATTGAGCCAAACTGTTTTTTGGGTGTAAATTCCACTTTGCGAGATGGCTGTCATGTAGCGAAGGGGACGCTGCTTGCAATGGGTGCGTCACTTACCAAACTGGAAACTGAGGAATGGGGAATCTATATGGGTAATCCAGCAAAAATTGTTGAAGGAAAGAAAAGTTTTGAAGTTTTTTAAAGAATGGATAATAACTGGATAAAACAAGGACTTATTTTTAATGTAGATGGAGACTTGGATTGGAATAAATCACATTGTCAAGTTCCAATTGTAGATGTAATTTCTGATGATACTTTGCGAATTTATTACGCAACTCGTGATGAAGCAGGAAAAAGTAGAACGAGTTTTATTGAAGTGGATTCCGAAAACCCCAAAAGCATAAAATATATTCATAAAGAGCCCATTTTGGATCTAGGAGCTTCTGGAACCTTTGACGATTCTGGAATTATGCCAACAAGTATTTTAACAATAGACGAAAAAAAGTATCTCTATTATATTGGGTGGACAACTAGAGAGACAGTTCCTTTTAGCAATGCAATTGGACTGGCGGTTAGCAATGATGGAGGAAAAACTTTCAAAAAGGTTTCAGAAGGTCCAATTATTGGAATATGCCCAACAGAGCCATATTTTACAGGCACTTGTAATGTTATTAAAGTTGGGAATGGTTATTTGGCGTATTATTTAAGTTGCATAGGCTGGAAAAATATAACAGGAAAAATGGAACCGTTTTATGATTTGAAAATAGCTGAATCACAAAATGCAATAGATTGGAACCTTTTAAACAAAACGGCAATTCCTTTAGGGAATAATGAAGGTGGAGTTGCAAGCGCTTCAGTGTTAATCGAGAATAATAAATTTAAAATGTGGTTTTCGGTTAGGGGAGAAAGTGATTACAGAGAAAATTCCAAAAACACATACAGAATTGGTTATGCCGAAAGTTCAGACGGGTTTAATTGGGAAAGAAAGGAAAACAATGTTTTGCCATTAAGTGTTGCCGGCTGGGACAGTCAAATGGTTGCATATCCGTTTGTAATTGAAAACAATAATAAATTGCAAATGTTTTATAATGGAAATGGTTTTGGTCAATCTGGTTTTGGTTATTCTACAATTTATAACCTACATAAATTATGAAAAATAAAATATTTTGTATTGGTTTTCCAAAAACCGGAACATCTTCACTTGAAGAAGCTCTTGAAATATTAGGGTACTCGGTTTGTAAAGGGCACTTCAACAATAATCACACAAACTATTTAATTAGTCTTTTTTATAATCAAGATTATTCCGAAATCGATAAAATAATAGAATATTTCGATGCCTTTACTGATTTGCCGTGGGGTGGTACCGAACTATATTTATATCTATCCAAAAGATACCCCACAGCAAGGTTTATTCATACTTATAGAGAACCTAAATCGTGGTATAATTCTTTAATGGGTATGTTTACAAAGTTTGATTCATCTCCAGATACCGCAATGAAAACATTTCATTCAAAAGGAAGATATGGTGCAGTATATTACATGAATCGAGAATTTAATATTGATGAATTATCAGGTAATTCTGAATTGATAATCGATCATTATATAAAAACAAATAACGAATTGATAAAATATTTTGAATTGGGTAATTATCTATTTTTAAACTTCAACATTATAGAAGGGGATAATTGGAATAAATTGTGTATGTTCTTGCAAAAGCCTGTTCCAAATATAGATTTTCCCCATAATAACAAGAGTCCTTTTTCCGCAAAGACTGAACCGAAAAAAACTCGTTCGCAGTTTAATTTGTTTTATTTTCTGAAAAGAATTAGAAATATATTAATCAAAACATAAGGTTATATAGTTTTTATGGAGGAATTAATTGTTTCGGTTTGGATGGTTACATACAATCATCAAGATTATATTGCTCAAGCAGTAGAATCAGTTATGATGCAACAAACCGATTTCAATGTTCATCTATTTATAGGTGAAGACTTTTCATCTGATGATACAAGAGATATTTGCCAATCATTAAAACAGAAATATCCAGGTCGAATTTCATTGTTTCTCAACGAAAGAAATATAGGGCCTAACAAGAATGCCAAAAGTATTTATGAAGCTTGTTTCAATAGTGGTGCAAAATACATAGCAATGCTTGAAGGCGACGACTATTGGACAGATCCTTTAAAACTACAAAAACAAGTAGATTTGTTAGAAGCTAGTCCACAATTAGTGGCCTGCCATCATTGGCAAAAAGTAGCAAAAAAAAAGGGGGATTCCTTTGAAGAAATAGAAGCCCCAAAAGAAGGGCACGGTTATTTTCCATTTGAAACAAACGTAAGGTCAATTTTTGAAAACAAAATGCGTGTCAAGGCACGGACCGTGATGTTTAGAAATATATTTGAGCCTTCAGAAATCACACTTAATTTTCCCAAAGCAGCATTTGGTGATGTCCCTTTAAGCTTTGTGCTGGGTAAATATGGAAGGTTTGGTTTTATTGATGAAGAGATGGCCGTGTATCGTCAAACCACTACCGGCGTTTCTACAGCTGGATTAAAAGAATTGGGTCTTAAGAAATTTAAAGTGCAGCATTTTAAAAACTGGATAGAAATTTGGGATTATGCAGACAGATTTTATGACTTTAAATATCATAAGGAAGCCACAGAGACTGTACTTGGTTTTTATAAAACAATAACTGATAATCTTCCAAAAACAATTGGTTCATTTATTAAGGTTCTTTATTACGACTTGTTTAAACGGAGATTACCTTTTCATCGCAAGATAGTCTCTTCAAAATGGATAATTCTTTATTATAGAAAAAAACTTGGGTATAGATTGAAAAGAAAACTCACGATTTCATGAAAGAAGAAAACTTAATATTCATCATTTCTCAGCCCCGGGCTGGTTCCACCTATTTGCAAAATTTGCTTTCAAATAATAGCCAAACCAATACCTGCAGCGAGCCTTGGATATTATTAAATTTTGTAAACCAATTAAATCCCAAACTTATAAAAACTGACTTTGATAATAAATTGGCAGCCGATGCCTTTCAGGACTATATTCAGAAATACAAAGAGCTTGATTATCAAAAAGCACAAAAAGAATTTATCTTGAATTTGTATAAGCCTATGTTTAATGGCTATGAGTTTGTAATAGATAAAACCCCCAGGTATTGGGAAATATTGGATGAACTTGTAGCGTTATTTCCCAAAAGCAAAATCATCTTACTAAAGCGCAATCCTATTGATGTAGCCAAATCAATGGTAAAAACATGGGAAATAGGTAGCTGTAAAAAACTGGCATTTTTTAAACGCGATTTGCTAGTGGCCCCCCAGCGAATTAAAAACTTTAGTGATAGGCATTCAAATAACCCAAATGTGTATACCTTGCGCTATGAAGATTTAATTACAAATACTTCTATTGAAGTTAATAAGCTTTATAATTGGTGTGGAATAACATACGATGAAGCGGTTTTGGATACTAGCAAAAATGAGAAGTTTAAAGGAAAGTATGGTGATCCATATCAAAACTCAAATCTTGGTTACACTATGTCAAAATCAAAATCGCAAACAAAAAAATTAACACCTGAATTTTTCAGCTTCTTAATGGGCTATTCTAACTATCTAGGGGAAGATTTTTTAATGCAGTATGGAAATTATAAAATAGAGGGGCTAAAACCAAAAAAAACTAGAGCCTTTTCTCAATTTGCACATTTTAGTAATGAAAGGGCTAATAATTATTTTTTAAATAAAGAGTTAAAGTATTTTATAAAACGCATCTTTTATAGTTTATTAAATCAATCAAAGTACTTAAAAAACAAACCAAATTCATGAAAAAAGCACTTATAACAGGAATCACGGGTCAGGACGGTGCTTATTTAGCAGAGTTATTGTTAGAAAAAGGCTATCAGGTACATGGAATTAAAAGAAGGGCCTCGTCTTTTAATACTTCCCGTATAGACCATCTATACCAAGACCCCCACGAAAAAAACATTCGCTTTAAATTGCATTATGGCGATTTGAGCGATTCCATGAACCTTACCCGCATCATTCAGGAAGTACAGCCCGATGAAATTTACAACCTTGGCGCAATGTCGCACGTTAAAGTAAGTTTTGATACTCCTGAATATACTGCCAATGTGGATGGTTTGGGGACTTTGCGAATATTGGAAGCCGTTCGTTTGCTGGGGCTAACCCAGAAAACAAAAATATATCAAGCCTCAACATCAGAACTTTACGGTCTGGTACAACAAGTGCCACAGACCGAAAAAACCCCCTTTTACCCACGAAGCCCATATGGGGTTGCAAAACTATACGGCTATTGGATTACGGTAAATTACAGAGAGGCATACAATATCTTTGCTTGTAACGGTATCTTATTTAACCACGAATCTCCCCAAAGAGGCGAAACCTTTGTTACCCGTAAAATTACCCGCGCCACTGCAAAAATAGTATTGGGAATGCAGGATACGCTCTACTTGGGCAACCTAAATGCAAGACGCGACTGGGGCCACGCCAAGGACTACGTAGAGGCAATGTGGCTGATGCTGCAACAGGATAAACCCGATGACTATGTAATTGCAACGGGAAAAACAACTTCCGTTAGGGAATTTGTAGCAATGGCTTTTGCTGAAGTGGGAATATCCCTAAACTTTAGTGGGGAAAACGAAAATGAAGTGGGCACAGTGGTATCTTGCGACAACCCGGAATATCAGTTGCCCGAAGGGAAAGTGGTGGTTAGGGTAGATCCCAATTACCATCGCCCTACTGAAGTAGACTTATTGATAGGCGATGCTGCCAAATGTCAGCAAAAATTAAATTGGTCGCCTAAACATACCTTGCCCCAGTTGGTAGCCGAAATGATGGAAGCAGATTTAAAACTTTTTAAAAAAGAAAAATATTTGCGCGACGCTGGGCACGACACCTTAGACTATCACGAATAGTTAAGAATTTAAAGCATGGATAAAAAAGCCAAGATATATGTTGCGGGTCATAATGGCATGGTGGGTTCTGCAATTGTTAGAGCACTAAATGTATTGGGCTACACCAATTTGCTTCTTAAAACATCCAAAGAACTGGACTTGCGGGTTCAAAGTGAGGTGCACTCCTTCTTTGAAAAGGAAAAGCCAGAGTATGTTTTTCTCGCGGCGGCCAAAGTAGGTGGTATTGAAGCTAACAACACCTATAGAGCTGATTTTTTATATGAAAATTTGATGATTCAAAATAATGTAATTCATCAAAGTTATGTTCACGGCGTTGAGAAACTATTGTTTCTGGCTTCTTCCTGTATCTATCCAAAATTTGCACCCCAGCCAATAAAAGAGGAATATTTACTTACCGGCCTGCTTGAGCCAACCAATGAGCCTTATGCCATTGCAAAGATAGCTGGCGTAAAAATGTGTGAAAATTATAATAGGCAATACGGTTGTAATTTTATTTCGGTAATGCCTACAAACTTATATGGTCCCAATGACAATTACGATTTAAAAAGTTCCCACGTTTTACCGGCATTGTTGCGAAAATTTCACGAGGCAAAATTGAACGCTGCTGCTACTGTTGAGGTGTGGGGCTCCGGCACCCCCAAACGGGAATTTTTACATGTGGACGATCTGGCAAAGGCTTGTTTACACTTAATGGAAACCTATCAAGGCAATGTATCGGTAAACATAGGTACAGGCGAAGATGTATCCATAAAAGACTTAGCTTTAATGATAAAGGAAATTGTGGGATTTCAGGGGGAAATTTGTTGGAATACCTCCAAACCCGACGGCACCCCCAGAAAATTGTTGGATGTTTCCTTGATCCATAGTTTAGGGTGGAAACATGAAATAGAATTGATGGAAGGGATTAAAAGAGTTTATAATCAAAAATTTTCAATACAAAAAGAATAAGGTTTATTCCCTTTACAATGAATTATTTAATAACAATCATTATACCCACCTATAATTGTGAAAAAACAATTGGCAATGCATTAGATAGCATTCTTGGGCAATCTATAAAAGAGGTTGAAGTTTTGATTGTCGATGGTCTTTCTACCGATAGAACCCTAGAAATTGTAGCGCAATATCAAACTAAGCATGCCAATATAGTGGTGCATTCTGAAAAAGACGAGGGTATTTATGACGCCATGAACAAAGGGATAGAAATGGCAAAAGGGGATTGGCTCTATTTTATGGGTAGTGATGATACCTTATTTGAAAATACCACTCTTGAAAAAGTAGCTTCCACAATATCCCTAAATAAAGCTGATTTAATTTATGGAAATGTTTATTCTACTCGCTTTAATGGAGTATATGACGGGGAATTTAATTGTTCCAAATTGGCTTTAAAAAATATTTGCCACCAAGCCATGTTTTTTAATAAAACAATTTTTAAAAAAATCGGAAAATTCAATTTAAAATACAAAGCACATGCAGATTGGGACCATAACATACGGTGTTTTTATTCGTCCAAAATCAAAAAGAAATTTGTTGATATTACTATTGCAAACTATGCCGATGGGGGGTTTAGTTCCCAAAATTTTGATGAAATTTTCGCTAAAATTCGTCCCTATAAATGTTTGTATTTAGGTTATGATAAATTAAGCAAAAAAACCATTAAAAAATTGATTAAGAAAATTTTAAAAATTACTTAATAAAAATTGAATTTAACAAAAAGTAATAACATGGTTTCTATTTGCATTCCTACATATAATGGGGAGGCTTTTCTGCAAGAAGCATTGAACTCTGTTTTAGCTCAGACCTATAAAAATATCGAAGTTATTATTAGTGATGATGCCTCAACAGATAACACCTTGGAAATTGCAAAAAGTTTTAAAGGATTTGTTGATTTTCCTGTAACTATTATATCCCATAAGCCAAATGGAATAGGTGCTAATTGGAATAATTGTATCAAAAATGCTAATGGTTCCTTTATTAAATTTTTATTTCAGGATGATATTTTATATCCAGACTGCATTTCCGAAATGATAGCTACGTTTGAAGAAAATTCTGAGCTGGGCTTAGTCTCTTGTAAACGAGACCTAATTATCGAAGGAGAAGTAAATAGTAATGTTATGGAATGGATAGATAAATTTAAAAATTTACAGAATCAATTTGAAACTATAGATAATGTTACAATAATAGATAAAAATTTTTTTTCAGAAGAATACTTTTTAATTGGAAACAATAATAAAATTGGTGAGCCTACAGTAGTTATGTTCAGAAAGGAAATAGTTAAAGACGTGGGTTATTTTGATGAAAAACTAAAGCAGAACTTAGATTATGTATTTTATTATCGATTGCTTAAAAAGCATCAAATTGCTATTATCAAAAAGCCTTTAGCGGCTTTTCGAATACATGAAAACCAAGCTACCAATATAAATAGAAAAAAAAACATTACAGATTATAAAGAATACAAAAAAATTCTTTACAAAGAATTTTTGCCTTTGTTGCATCCAAGTCAAAAAAAAAAATTGGTAAATACATACTCAATTAAGGCTAAGATAAAACATCAACTTTTGTTTATAATTAAAAGAATTTGCAGAAAATATTAATATAATGCCATGCTTATATATGTAATCAAGAAAAAATAAAAATGTTAATACTTCAAGATAAATATGGACAATTATGTAATAGGTTATGGGCTTTTGCACCTTTTATAAGTGAAGCATTTGAAAATAATCATAAATTAATAATCCTTCACTTCTATGATTACTATCAGTATTTTGAGAATTTGAAAATATATGACAATATAACATTTATTGAAAATAAGAAAATATCAAATATTTATAAAATTTTAATCAGATTATTAGATAGAATACCAACTCGCATTTTATCCTATTTAGGGATTATTTTAAAAACTGAAATTTGTGTAACAAAAATAAAATTAGAAAATAGGTTAGTTGTTATTAATGGGTGGAAACATAGAAAGCCTCCTAATCAATTAAAAATTGCTCAGATTCAAAAAATTTTTCGACCTAAAAGTATTTATACCAAAAAGGTGGATGAAGTTTTTATTAGTAAAAGAAAATCATTTGATTTAATTATTGGAGTTCATATTAGAAGAGGAGATTACAAGGAATTTAAAAATGGAATTTATTATTACTCTGATTCGATAATTATCAACTTTTTAAATCAAATCAAAAATGAGTTTGGCCAAAAAAAGAAAATAGCCTTTCTATTATGTTCGGATGAAAAAATCAATCTAGAAATGTATAGGGATTTTTCTGTATTTCAAATAAATAACGCAAGCCTTATAGAAGATCTTTATGGATTAAGTAAGTGTGACTATATAATTGGTCCTCCAAGTACATTTTCAATGTGGGCTTCCTTTTATGGACAGAAACCTTTATTTTTTATCAAAATGCCAAATATGTTATTAAAGATAAAGGATTTTAGTGTCATTATTTCTCAGAATAAATTTGAAAATGGGAATATTTTTAGTCATTAAAAAATTCCTTGGCAAGACACTTTTAAACAAGTAAGTTAGCAGTTTGATAATAATATAAGTTTTTAAGTTGCATTTATTTTAAATGAATATTTTGTTTAAGGGAAAAGATATACCAATTTTTATAGTTATAGTAACCTACAATGCTATGCCCTGGCTTCAAAAATGTTTGGATAGCTGCAAGGGCTATCAAGTGATCATAGTAGACAACAAATCTACCGACGGAACGATTGCCTTTATAAAAGAAAAATATCCCCACATGCACTTGATGCCTCAAAAAGAAAACCTCGGTTTTGGTCAAGCCAATAATATAGGGATAAACTATGCGCTTGTGCAAAGAGCAGAATATGTTTTTCTGCTGAATCAGGATGCTTATTTACAGGAAGGTTGTTTGGATAAACTTTTGAGTGTTCAAAGAAAAAACCCTGACTATGGGGTTTTAAGCCCAATCCATTTAAACGGAAAGGGGGGTAAGTTGGATGAAAACTTTTCTAACTATATGGTTTATAAAAACAACCCTCATTTCTATTCCGATTTTATTCTTAAGAACCCCTTGCAGCAAGTTTACCAAGTCCCCTTCGTAAATGCGGCGGGTTGGTTGTTGTCCAAAGAAGTATTGGAAACTGTGGGCGGCTTTGACCCATTGTTTTTTCACTATGGAGAAGATGATAACTTCTGCCAACGGGTAAGGTACCATGGGTATAAAGTAGGAGTGGTGCCTACAGCTTTTTTACATCATGATAGGGAAGAAAGATACCAAATGGAGATAACCCATGGTTCTGAAGAACACTTTGAATTAATGGAAAGAAATCTTAAAATGAGGTATGCCAATATTAATGAGGAAAACTTAGACAAGCTACATAAGCTTCTAAAACGGAGACAAAAAAATAGACAGAGAGCTCTGTTTAAATTGAATTTCTCAAATGCAAACTATCTAAAGAAGGAAATAGACTTACTTAAGCAGATTATTCCCCAAATTGAAAAAAGTAGACAACTTGGTATAAAAAAAGGAGGTTTTTTGTACTTAAGGGATAATGAAAGAAAAGTTAATTTTTAATGTTTCCTACACATAATGCCTCACCTGCAAGTACCTATAGAATGCTTATATAATCAAATATTACTCAGACAAAACAAAAATTTAACATCAAAATTTTTCTCCTTAAGGGAATCCTTGTAATTTTATAACACGTTTTCGATTTGCTAGAACTCTTCGGGAATTTGAATTATTCAAACAGCTCAAAATGAAGCAAGTGGTGCTATCCGTCGCGAATTTTTGAGCTTTTTTTATGGCTATTTTTTCCGCCCGGTTATAAACCTTTTGTTGATAAATTGTCGGCAAACTAGAATCCACCAGCACATACAAGAAAGTTTATTAATCTAAGAAAATAAGATATTTAGGATAAAATATGAGATTGATACGGAGAGGTCTAAACCAAGCGGTCAATTTTTAAAATAGCTAAGGGATTTTTATGAATTACATAGCGATTTTCCCAATTTGCTAAGCCATCTTGTAAAATAAAACGGTTTATTTTTATTAAGAAACAAACAAAAAAAACCCGGACAGCTAGAACTATCCGGGAATTTGAATTAAACAAACTTCGGGTGCTATCCGTCTATCAGTTTGTATTCTAGGGTGGCTAGCGTTTTGCGTAACCTTTTGCCCGGCCTAAAATTGAGATGGGCACTTCTTACGGCAGCAGTACTTACATCTGCCGCAGCATCCAGTCCTTCCGAACGTACGCCCACTTGAAAGCGGCCCAGTACGCCCATGTCCACAATGCGGCCTTGGCTAAGCTCGTCGGCTACATTGTGCATCATGGCAAGCAATACTGCATAGCAGTCGCTCTCGCGCACGGTACATTGGTTGGACACTAAATACGCCAGCCGTTCCAGGCTGACTTCGCCCGTTGCGATGGCATGGGCATAAAACTTGGCAGGCGCATTCACGTCCTGCGGGTTCCCTCTCGGGATGGCCTTGATGTTTATCATGGCTTTTATAGAATTAATGGCGCCCTTTTATTCAGGCGGTCCTTGGGACTATTCCTGCGGACATTGCTAATTTAAGAAGTTTTCTAATTCATTGAATATCATAAAAAAATGAGTTATCAAGAATTACATGTTAATTTATTGATTTTCAATTTTTTAATATTTTATCAACATTGAAAAGTTGACAAATTTTAAAACTCAACCGATTAATTTTCAGGCTATACAACATTAATTTTTAACATTTTTACATTTTTAGCTCCTTACCACAAAAAAACTCTGTCTTAAACAGACAAATTAACCAAAAACAGTCAATCCTATTTAGGACTCTACAAACCGACAACCGACAACCGACAACTGACAACCAACAACCGAGAACCGACATCAAACAACCCAAATCTTTTCCTTAAATTAGCAAACCAAACATATCCCCGTGAAGGAGCAACCATTAGTTTCCATAATAATCCCAACCTACAATCGCGCCCATCTTATTGGAGAAACGTTGGATTCCATTTTGGCACAGACCTATCAAAATTGGGAGTGTGTTATAGTTGATGATGGTTCTACTGATAATATTGAAAATGTAATTGAAGATTATTCTGATGGAGATAATCGCTTTAGATACTATCCCCGTCCAGCAGAACATCTTCCCGGAGGAAATGGGGCGCGCAATTTCGGACTAAAAAAGGCTGAAGGTGATTACATTGTTTTTTTTGACAGTGACGATCTAATGACTCCAAACCACCTGACTGTAAAGATAAATGCCCTACTTAATTCAACCTGCGATTATGTAATTGCGAAAACTAAGTTTTTTGATTCCTTCGATCCATGGGCAGAGCGTATGTATGAAGGTGTAAGGAAAGGAATAACTGCAGAGGGTTTTATAATGCAACAACAAAGTTGGCTTACCTATGATATTTGTATTAAGAGAAAATTTGCAAAATCCATACAGTTTAATGAATCATTATATTCAGGGCAGGAATTTAATTATTTTTCAAAATTGGTTTTAAAATCCATTAATGCAATTTTTATTGAGGAATACATAACGCGTAGAAGAGTTCATGAGGGTTCCATCCGTGCTACCCTACCTAGTAGGGATTCAGTGATGGTAAGTGCCTATACCTCCTGTTGGCTAACGTATGAGGATATAAAAAAGGAAGCAAGTTCACAAATAAGAAAAGGACTCCTAATGCGCTGTGTTGAGATACGTTATAAATGCCCAAAATCAGAATTTCCATACACAGCTGCGTTGGCAAAGGCTATTTTTAAGGAGTTTGGAGCCTGGCCCGGTATCAGTTTTCTTTGCATGAAATTTTTTAATAGAAATTTTGGCAAAGGATATTATTTTAGGAGGGTTCTAGCAAAAGCAAATGAAAAAGAGGGCATAACCGCTGTTAATTAATATGGAATCCAATTCCCTTATATCTGTAATAATCCCAACCTATAATAGGGCCCATGTGCTCGATGCTACCCTAAAATCCATTGAAAACCAAACCTATCGGTTATGGGAATGCATTGTTGTAGATGATGGAAGTACAGACGGAACCGCAAGCCTTGTAAATAGCTTTTTGCAGCGTGACCCAAGATTTCAATATATCCATAGACCGGCTAGTATACCTAAAGGCCCTAGTGCGTGTAGAAACTATGGGTATGAACATAGTAAAGGAGAGTATATACAGTGGTTTGATAGTGATGATTTGATGCACCCTGAAAAGTTAAAAACAAAGTTAGATGTAGCACAAAAAAAGGAGGCTGATGTAGTTGTAGATAAGCATGATTCAAATGAATTCAATGAAATATCAAATTTCAACATTGAGTTTTTTACTTCAAATGATTTTTATGTGGAATATCTGTTAGGTAAGTACCCGGTTATTACAAATGATGTTATGTTGAAAAGAAGTTCCGTAGGAATGGAGCGATTTGATGAAAATTTATGGAAAGGGGAGGAATACGAGTTTTTTGCAAGGGTTTTTCAACAAAAACTTACCTATTGCTTTTGTGATGTAGTATTAACAAGATATGAAGTTTCTTTCGATTCCATTTCAATATCACCAAAGCAATCGGAATCATTAATTTATCTTTCAAAAAAGTTACAAAGATTATATGCTTCTCATTCACCGATTGTTAAAAAAGCCGAGTATCAAGGTCGTAAAACATATAAGAGTTTAATTTTAAAAAAACAATTAAGGTTAATTCTTAAGCATTTTAATTTTTTTAGAAAAGCACATCATAAGTCATGTACAATGTTTTTTTTATATGTTATATATAATATCCTGACAAGAAGAGGATTTGATAAAATTAAACCCAAAGTTGTAGATAAATTTTAATGGAATTCTTTAAAAAAAGCATAGTAAGCATATTGCCCCCTAAACTTGAAATAATTTTGAGGGATTTCCAACGCCGTAAAAGAAGCAACAAGATTTATGATCCATCCCAAGTGGAAAACCCCGTTTTTCAATCGTCGATAGCCGCATTGGATTATTACAAGTGCATCTTCATACATATTCCTAAGAACGCGGGTCTTTCTGTGTGCTATACCCTTTTTGGAAATACCGGGGGAAGCCACCGTAAAATTGTGGACTATAAAAAGATATTTTCACCAAATACATTTAATAGGTACTATAAATTTACTTTTGTAAGAAATCCCTGGGATCGCTTGGTTTCGACCTACTTTTTTTTGAAAAAAGGTGGGCTAACGGAAAAGGACAAGATTTGGGCTGATGCCAATTTGTTGGCTTTTACAGATTTTAAAGATTTTGTTAAACTGTGGCTAACCGAGGAAAACATCAATAATTCCCTTCATTTTCAACATCAACATGTTTTTTTGATAGATGAAAAAGGAAACATTGCAGTAGATTTTATTGGTAGATTTGAGAATATAAAAGAAGATTTTAAAAAAATTACCGATAAATTAAATATTAAAAGAACCCTAAAAAAAACAAATACATCCAAAAGAAAGGAAGATTATAGACTTTATTATGACGAAGAAACAAAAGCAATAGTAAATGAGGTATATAGAAAGGATATCCAACTATTTAATTATGAATTCTAATTGATGAAATCTATAATTCTCATAATACCATATATAGGAAAATGGCCACTTTGGTTTGATGCACATTTAGTTTCCATTGCAAAGAATCCTTCCATCAATTGGTTGTTTATAACTGATTGTGCAATACCTGACGTATATCCTGAGAACGTCCGTTTTGTTCCATCAACTTTGGAATCGCTTAACAACAAAATTAATGATGTGCTAGGCGTAAATGTTCCCTTATCTCCACGTAAGATCTGTGATGTAAGGCCTGCTTACGGTGAAATATTCCAAGAATATATTTCAGACTATGATTTTTGGGGTTTTTGTGATGTAGATATCATTTGGGGAAATATCGGGGGGTATGTTTCAGATGATATACTGAGCAATTACGATATTATTTCCAGTAGAAAAGAAGCCGTAGCAGGTCATTTTACCATCTTTAAAAATAATCCAGAAATAAATTCCATATACTTATCAATACCAGAATTTAAAGAATTGCTATCCTTGAATAAATTGATGCGGATTGACGAGGAAGCATTTACAATTCATTTAAAAAATGAAAAGAAACATGCTAAGTTTAAAATTTGGTGGGAAGATTATTTGATGAGCCACAATAATGGAAAAGCCCATCAAGAATATTGTTTGGACAAATGGCTTTGGAAAGAGGGTAAAATGTTAGAATTGAAAAATGGAGAGCCAATAAACGAAGTGATGTATCTGCATTTTATCAATTGGAAACGGACAATGAAATATTGTGAGATTCAATATGATGAGAATGTAAGGATGTTTTATGTAAGTTATATAGGAATGCACTATAAAATGCATAGCAATCTTGCCAAAAATTATAACAGTTTTAAAAATGTTTTTAATGGTTATAATATAAGAGAATCTAGACGAATGCAAAAGAAAAAAATACAGCGTATTATTAAAAGAATTAATAGAAAGATATTTAAAAAATTAAATTGAAAACAATCTCCCTCTTTCATCCTTTCTCAGCTAAAGCAATCGGCCTAAGTGAAAACGATCTTGTTTATTCACATAGCAAACCCCATGAAAAAGCATTGCTAAAGTTGCAGGAAGAGGGTAATAAGGTTTCCATTGATTATTTTACGGGAGGTGTTTTTCCTTTTTCCAAAAAAATAAATGGAATGTCCAAAAGGTTTTGGCCTATAACCAAACCGCTTGTTATGAACCGTCATGGCTGGCGCAGGCAGCATTCATTTTTTCATTATTGGCATTCTTTTTTTACCCCCCCAGACCTAACAATCATTAACATGTCTGGCCACGGTAGTCCCTTTTGCTTCAAGCTTGCGAAAATGCTCGTTAAGAAACAAAAGCCTTATATAGCAATGATAGGGGGTATCCATATATCTTACGATTTACGGGCGAAAACATACTATGAAAATGCACATCACATTATTGTACATACCGAAGTCCAAAAAAGACAATTGTTGCAAAATGAGGTGTTTAAAAATCTAAACATTCGCGTAATGCCCTTGGGTATAGATACTTCCATTTTTATTCCCAAAGAGAAAACTTCTAACAGTATTGAATTGCTTTTTGTTGGACGCATTTCGCGCTTAAAACAAATAGAGCTTTGCCTCGAAACCTTAGCCTTTCTTATTGAAAGCCAAAGCAGAAAAGTTACTTTAACCATTGTTGGTCCTGTAAGCGATGAGCTTTATTTTTCTGAACTTAAAGCCTTGGCAATACAATTGCAAATACCCGAAAAAGTTGATTTTGTTGGTTCCGTGGAGCAAAGTAAATTGGTGCCTTATTATCAAAAAGCCAACCTACTTTTATTGCCAAGCGCCCACGAATCTTTTGGGATGGTAATGGTGGAAGCAATGTCCTGTGGCACGCCTGTGGTAGCTTTAAAAGGTTCAGGGGGACCGGATGAGATTGTTGAAAATGGTATTAATGGGATATTGACTTCTAAAGATAAGTATGCAGATAAGGTGTTGGATTATTTTCAGACCAAAGAACTTAATTTTAATTTAAGTAAAAATGCAAGACATTTAGTGGAACAAAAATGGAGCCTTGCCCAAACGGAAGCTGCGTTACGGAGTTCAATCAATGAAGTTTTTCGTTAATTTGTAGAATGCAGCCTAATTATACCGTAATCATTCACACCCCACAGGAACTCAATCATTCCTCCTATATCCAAACGGGCTTGTTTGAGCTTGAAAAGATGGCCCTTGTAAATGTTGAGGTGCAGCTATACCTAAAGAAGAATAAAGGAACTCTGACCGTGGACAACCAGGGCGATATTACAATATCTTCCCGTCCCCATCCCAAAACCTCTTTTTATACTTTAATTGATAAATCAACTAACAAAAGAATTTCTTTTGCCACCGATTTATATGACTTTGCTGAACATTTTTCGGAAGCTGCACTTAACGGTTGTGATTATTATTTTAAGCGTAATTTTGAGAGTAGAATTGTAAGTGCTGTACAGCCTAAGGCCAAGGCACAAATCCATAGGCTAGGGATCACATTCGGTAACCATTCAAAGTATAAACACGGGAGCAATAAATTTTTACTCGGACTTTTCCTTACTAATCTTAGGCTTAATCTGAAAAAGGACCGATATTTTTTAAAGCGTATTCTTAAGACCTATAAGGCCCAAAAAAAACATTGGCAATTTATAAATACTTCCAGGAACATCTCCCGCTTTGAAAATTTTGGGAAAGCCTCTGAAAATAGCATTATGTTCCAAACGCGTTGTTTTCTTCACGAAAAAGATGTAGATGTAAAACAAATCCACCAGCAGCGTTACCATATAATACAATTATTAAGGCAGCACTTTCCAGATACATTTATGGGAGGTTTTGTGCCCTCAAGAGTTGCAAACAAAAATTACAGTGACGCTCTTACTAATGTGCCCACCACTCCAGAGAAATATTTGGATGCCATGAAAAAAGCGAAAATAGTGATCTATACCCGTGGCTTGGCAAATTCCCCCGCTTGGAAAATGGCAGAATATCTTTCGCAGGGAAAAGTAATTATTGCAGAATCACTTAGCACAGAATTACCCGTACCACTTACAGAGGGAAAAGAACTGTTGTATTTTCAAAACGATACAGAGCTTATTGAAAAAATAAAAATAGCTTTAGAGGACAAAGCCCTTGCTGCCCGTCTATCAAAAAACGCCCGAGCTTATTTTGAAAAACACGTGCATCCTGTTCAAAATACAAAGCGTATCTTGGAGCTTATGTTAAACAAACCGCTTGTGTAATTGTGAATGTATTCCTAATCCACCATCGCTCTCCGCACCATGCCATCAATTCCGGTTATGGTAGGTTGATGGATTATCTAAATGCAAAAGTGGTTTATGGAAATACTAAATTTCCGTTTCGGCTTGCTAAAGTTTTAGCGGGATTTCATTCCCAAAGTATGGGGAACTATAATGTTGGGAGTGTACTAAAAGCGATTGAACTGTATCAATTGCTCAAAAAGAACAAAGGGCAAAAGAACATTGTCCACTTTTTAAATGGGGAAAGGGATGTTCGTCATCTGGGTTTTTTTAAACGCCGCTTTCCCAACACAAAGTTTTGCGCCACCTTTCACAAACCGCCAGAGATTTTAAAGCAAACCATCCCAAATCCGACAGCATTACAAAAATTGGATGCTGCCATTGCCGTAGGTACAAATCAAGTTCATTTTTTAAAGGAATGGTTGCGATTGGAAAATGTGGCCTATATACCACATGGCGTGGACACCCAATTTTTTGCACCTTATACTTCAATAAAAGAAAAGAACAGCCTCTTGTTTGTGGGACAGCATCTTCGCGATTTTGATACGTTCAATAAATCCGTTCCAAAACTCGCCGTAGCAATCGCTAATTTGCAGATTAGAGTAGTTATTCATCCTGCATATAGTAGCAAAATTGAGCCCCATAGTTGTGTCGATATTTTATCTGACGTAAATGACGAACAACTGCGAAGACTTTACCATCAAGCTACTCTTTTATATTTGCCCCTGCTGGACAGCACGGCCTGTAATTCCCTTTTGGAAGCGATGGCCTGTGGCCTGCCTATAATTACAACTAATGTTGGTGGTAATGCGAATTATTTAAAAAATACTTCCAATATCTTGGTTGAAAGCGGAAATGTTGATGGTTTTATTAATGAAACTATTGCGTTATTGCAGGATGAACTTCGCTTGACTAATATGGGTAAATCTTCAAGAGAAAAAGCTATTGAAATGGATTGGGTAAACTTGTTAAAGGATGTAAATCAATTCTATCAGAAAATGATTAGTCAATAACAAACATTTTAGAATAAATGATTTTTAACTCTCTCGATTTCGCAATCTTTTTGCCTATAGTGTTTTTATTATACTGGTTTGTATTTAATAAAAACTTAAAAGCCCAAAATGCTTTAATCGTTGTAGCGAGTTATGTTTTTTATGGATGGTGGGATTGGCGATTTCTTTTTTTGATCCTTTTTAGCACCGCGGTCGATTATACGGTCTGTATTCTTTTAGAAAAAGAAAATAGTTTAATCAAGCGCAAGCTATTGCTTTGGATTAGTATATTGGTTAATCTGGGTTTTTTGGGCTTCTTTAAATACTATAATTTCTTCTTGGATAACTTTATTGCTTCATTTTCCTTATTTGGGATGGAAATCAAATCCACTTCATTAAATATAATCCTTCCAGTTGGAATTAGTTTTTATACCTTCCAAACGCTCAGCTACTCCATAGACGTTTACCGAAAGAAGATGCATGCCACGAAAGATTTTGTCGCTTTTTCTGCCTTTGTCAGCTTTTTTCCGCAGCTTGTGGCAGGTCCAATTGAGAGAGCGACACAGTTGCTTCCTCAATTTAAAAAAGAACGGAAGTTTAATTATAATGAAGCTGTTATAGGTTCAAAACAGATTTTGTGGGGGCTCTTTAAAAAAATGGTCATTGCGGATAATTGTGCATATTACGCCAATATGATTTTTGATAATTCAGCCAATCTTTCGGGAAGCACACTTTTGTTGGGAGCAATCTTTTTCACCTTTCAAATTTATGGTGATTTTTCTGGTTATTCAGATATAGCAATTGGAACAGCAAGATTGTTCGGTTTTCGACTGATGCGCAATTTTGCATACCCATATTTTTCAAGGGATATTGCTGAGTTTTGGCGTCGTTGGCACATTTCTCTCTCTACCTGGTTCCGTGACTATTTGTACATTCCAATAGGTGGTTCAAGAGGTTCCAAATTTCAACAAATACGAAATATTTTTATTGTATTTATTGTAAGTGGTTTTTGGCATGGCGCCAATTGGACCTTTATTTTTTGGGGTTTTCTAAATGCACTTTACTTTATTCCTCTAATGCTTTCAAATAGAAACAGACAGTATCTGGATATTGTTGCAGAGCATACTTACTTACCTAGTATTAAAGAATTTTTGAAAATATTGGTCACATTCTCTTTAACAGTATTTGCATGGATTTTCTTTAGAGCTGAGAATATGACCCATGCTTTTAAGTACATAAAGGGAATCGCCGACGGTTATCTTTTTAAAATCCCATCCATTCGACCAACCGATCTTTTTGTGCTAATTTTAATGTTTATGGTTTTGGAATGGCTGGGGAGAAAACATGAATTTCCATTGCAAAATATCTTTATTAAAAATAGAGTGTTTCGATGGTCGTTCTACATACTTTTAATCTTGATTATCATTATATTTAGTGGTAGACAGCAGGAATTTATTTATTTTCAATTTTAGGGATGACGTTATTTTTAAAAAAAGTGGGATTATTCCTTATAACGCTTGTTACAGTTTGTCTGCTTGTATTTGGAATTCAAACTTGGATTATTCGTGAGCGGGCAGATTTTAAATTTCAAAAAAAGCCTGAATATATAATGATAGGCCACTCACACCCTGAATGTGCTTATAATGATTCCCTTATATCTAATTTCACAAATGTATCAGACTCCGGGGAATCCTATTTTTATACCTATTATAAATTAATAGAACTTTTAAAGGATAATCCTGGTATTGAGATCGTTATGATAGAGTTCACAAATAACCAAGTTGATTCGGCAATGGATGAATGGATTTGGGGGGAAAAATCAATTTCACATTTTTATCCAAAATATGGTGCTTTCATAAGTTTACAAGATCAAGTTTTACTGGCAAGGAAAAATTTCGGCTCTGTCTTAAATAGTTTCTCGGTTTTACAAAAAAGAAATTTCTTGAGAAATGTTAATAATGATCATAATTATGTCGATCACATTGGGGGTTATGTGTATTATGAAAAAAATGCAGTGGAGGAGGCAAAACTAGATCAAAAAAGAACAAAAAAAAACTCCCCTCTAAGTAGCGAACATTCTACTAATATTAAATATTTAGAAAAGATTATTAGACTTTGTAGGCAAAACAATAAAGAAATAGTCTTGATACGCACTCCTCAGCATAAATATCTTAAAATGAGAAATAATGAAAAAAAATATCTTAATGTATATGCTGCGAAATTTATTAATATTCCGTTTATCGACTTTAATGATTTTAATATCCCTGATTATGGATATAAAGATTTGGAACATTTAAATTATAAAGGGGCCAATATAATATCAAAAGTTATGGATTCATTAATACAAAATAAAATTATTGAAAAATACATTTTAAATAAGGAAAAACGTATAATAATAAATAAATAGGATTATAATAATTTGAAAAAAGAGAGGCTCAAAATAATAATCTTCGACGGCAGTTTTAAAACCACGCCTTTTATTAATCGGTTGGTGAAAGGGCTGGTTTTAAACCATCAGGTATATATCCTAGGTTTCAATGAAAAGTTGGCAAAACCCATATACGGAGTACGATATGTTTCCTTGGGCAGCAATCAAAGCAAGCTGATGTTTACGGTTACTACGTTGGGCAAGCTTTTACAATTGAAGAAATTTAATTTATTGTTCCCTACGCTAAAAAAATTAATAAAGGGAAAGCGTCAAGCATTGCAGCAACAAAACCTGGACTTGGCCCTTAAAAATATTTCTCCAGATATAATACATTTACAATGGCCCTCTGTAATCCCTTGGTTTGAAGTAGTTCTTATGGAACAAAAAATTCCGGTTGTTTTGAGCCAACGTGGATTTCACAGCAACGTCCGTCCCTTTGTTGATGAAGCAAATTTTGAATATTTAAATAAATGGTATCCCAAAATAGCTGGCTTTCATTCCGTTTCCAAAGCCATTGCAGCCAATGGCAATAGAATCTGGAACGCTCCAAAGAAGATAGATCACGTCATTTACACAGGACTCAATTTGGATGAAATTCCATTTTCAAAAAACTATAATCGTTCCAATCCATTAAAAATACTCTCTATTGGTAGGGCGCATTGGATTAAGGGCTATGATTATGCCTTGCAGAGCTGTAAAATTTTGCTGGAGAAAGGTGTTCCATTCCAATATTCCATTATTGGCGGTGCAGGCGATGAGGAGCTACAGTTTTTAGTGGACAATCTTGGGTTGAATAACTATGTGATTTTGCAAAGACGAAAGCCGCAACCGGAAGTATTCAACCTAATGCAGGAAGCTTCCCTGCTATTGATGCCCAGTTTGGAAGAGGGTATCCCGAATGTGGTGGTGGAGGCTATGGCTATTGGGCTACCGGTAATCAGTACAGACTGTGGGGGAGTACCCGAATTGATTACAAATGATAAGGACGGTTGGTTGGTGCCTACCCGTAATCCTCAGGCATTGGCGGGAGCAATTGAGGATTTTTTAGGGTTATCCCTAAATAAGGTTGAAGAAGTACGTTTGGCGGCTCGGAAAAAAGTGGAACAGCAGCATAATGAGGAACAGATGGTTAAAGGAATGGAGGAATTGTATTTTGAGGTTGTTGTTTTAAAAAAACCTTGAAAACATCCCTCCCCAGCCCTCCCTTCAAAGGGAGGGAGCCAGATTGGGAAAATAATTATTCCATATTATGGATCATAAGTCCCCGTTTGAAGCCTGTGCTGAGCGAAGTGGAAGTAGGGTTTTAGGGGGTTGTAAAATTAACGCCGTTAAAAAAAGCCCCCTCTTCGAAGAGGGGGTTGGGGGAGATGTTTTTATAGGAGTAAACCCCTATATTTATAAAAATTTTCTGTAACGTTCACAATGAGTTATATCAAAACCCCAATAATTCCACCCCACCAACAATTCGCCAAGGTAGCTGCTCCCCAAGAGTTGGATCATAAAGCCATTTGCATCTTTGCTGCCACAGGTTTCTTTCTCGATACGGATACCTATTGGAAAAACAAAAAAGTACTGCCCGCCGCTTCCGAAAATACACTTGATGAAAACGGTTTCTTAATTGAAAGCAAACCTTGGTTCCAATGGCATTACAGTCCAAGGGATATCAGTTTTGAAAAAGCTTTGGAGGAATTTTCTTGGCTTTTTGAGCAAATCATTTCGGAACAACATAAAGAGTCAAATGTAATCCTGCCCCTTTCAGGGGGCTTGGATAGCCGGACACAGGCCGTTGCTCTGGCAAAGCTTAAGAAGCCCGTTACAGCGTATAGCTATTCATTTAAAGGTGGTTATTCAGAAAGTGCAATTGGGAGGAAAATTGCGAAAGTATGTGGCTTTAACTTTAAGGAATTTACAATAGAATCAGGATATTTGTGGCCAAAACTAGAAGAATTGCCTTCAATCAACCAATGTTATTCAGACTTTACCCATCCCCGTCAAATGGCAGTTTTGGAAGAATTCAAAAAAATGGAAGGAGTGTTTTCCCTGGGGCATTGGGGCGATGTGCTGTTTGACCGTGGCGCACCTAAAGAAACGACGGCTGAACAAGTTCTTGAAATAATTTTAAAGAAGATTGTAAAAAAAGGAGGAATGGAGCTTGCGGCCGCCTTATGGCAGGAATGGAATTTGGAAGGCGACTTTGAAAGCTATTTGCGCGAAAGAATTGCTGGATTACTTAAAAAAATTGACATTGAAAACCCAAGTGCTAAACTACGGGCATTTAAAAGTCTGTATTGGGCGCCGCGCTGGACCTCAGTCAATCTTTCCGTCTTTGAGGCCGCACACCCTATAAGCTTACCCTATTATGACGATAGAATGTGTGAATTTATCTGTACTGTTCCCGAGGAATATCTAGCAGATAGAAAACTTCAAATTGCCTATATAAAACAACAGAATCCCGACTTGGCTAAAATAACCTGGCAAGACCATAGACCTTTCAATCTTTATACATTTGAAAAAAATAAATCCCCAAATAACCTTCCTTATAGAATAGGAAGTAAGCTCAAACGGGAAGTGAGGAATAAAATGGGCAAACCTTATATACAGCGCAATTGGGAATTACAGTTTTTAGGGATGGAAAATGATGAAAAATTACAGCAATGGCTCTTTGGGGAGAATCTGCACCCCTTTATTTCAAAACCTTTGCTGGCACGATTTTATAACAGTTTTAAAACTATGGATTCGGTTACCTATTCGCATCCGTTGAGTATATTGCTTACCTTGGCAGTCTGGAAACAGTGGAATGAATAGCTTATGAAGGTATCAGTAATACTGCCAATATACAACGGTGAGAAAACTTTGAAAACAACTTTGGAAAGTCTAGTTGAACAAACTTTCCAGGATTTTGAATTGGTGGCCTGCATTGATGGAACGAGCGATAATTCAGAGGAAATTTTAAAGACCTATCAAGCTTCTTTCCAAAATATGCTTATTTTAAAAAATGAAAAAAATCTCGGATTAGGTCCTACTATGAACCGATTGGTTGCCAATACCCAAGGAGAATACATTGCAGTGGCAGAGCAGGATGATTACTATTATCCCAATCGTTTGCAATTACAGGTAGATATACTGGATTCTAAAAAGGACATAGGTTTGGTGTCTGGAATTGCCGAATTTTGGGATGGGGAAAAGGTAAGCTCGAAATTTCCTGGAATTTTGGTGGCTGGAAATCAGTATCCAGAGGGAAAGGATTTATTTTTATTGAACTATCGCCATCAAATAAAAGTAGTAAATAGTTGTATGATTTTTAGAAAATCCGTGCATATTGACAATGGTTTGTATTTTACAAAACATTACCCAAGCATTAGTGTTGATTGGACATATATATTGCGGTTTTCATTAGTATCAAAAATTTATGGATTACATGAGGTCTTGGTTCGTTTGGATAGAAGGAACGACAGAACATCCGTAACATCTAATAAAAAACAACAGTTTGCAGCGACTAGGGAATTGTTGCGGAGTTTTGCTTATGAATATCCTGAAATTATTTCAAAAGAAGATTATAAATATGCTAAAACCACACAAAATCTAATGGAATTGGGAGCAGCCAAGCTCTTTGCTTTTCCTTTTAAATTTTTCCGATATTATCCCCAAAGTCCAAAAGACCCCAGATGGTTACCATATTTGCAAAATAGAATTAAGGATTATTTGAAAAATAAGTTTTAAATGAAAAAAAGGGATCTTTTCGACTTTATCGCATTTCAATATTCAAAATACAAACTTAAAAAATCCTTTAAGTTTACCGACTTTGATAGTATCTATAATTTTGCTCAAAATTATGTGGGTCGGGGTTATTATGATAGGGTATCATTAAATCAGTTTGAAAGTGAATTTAAATCATTTGCTACCTACATACAATCACATAATCCTAAAATTGTAGTGGAAATAGGAACTAAAAAGGGTGGTTCTTTTTTTATTTGGGCTCGTTTCTTAAAGCCAAAGCATCTTATATCAATCGATTTGCCCGGTGGAATCCATGGAGGAGGCTTTCCTCAAAAGAAAATTCCTTTTATGAAGTATTTTGTTTCAGATGATAAAAATGCTAAAGTTTCAATTATTTTAGGAGATTCACATAACTCCGAAACTCTGGAAAAGCTTAAAAAAGTTTTAAATGGTGAAAAGATAGATTTTCTCTTTATAGATGGAGATCACAGATATGATGGCGTAAAGAGCGATTTTGAAATGTATAAATCCTTGGTGAAATCTGGCGGGCTAATAGGCTTTCACGATATTGTTGATACCGAATACCATCATAAACTTGATTGTTATGTGGATAAACTATGGAATGAAATTAAGAGCGATTATGAATTTGTAGAATTTATTCAAGATCCAAATCAACGAAAATATGGAATTGGAGTTTTGACTATGCATTAAATATGTCAAAATTAAAGATATTATATACCATCCCAAATTTTGATACCGCAGGTAGCGGTAAAGTGTTATATGATCTGGTAAAAGGATTGGATAAAGGAATATATGAAGTAGAAATAGCCTGTTCAAGTAATCGTGGAGCATTTTTTAAGGAAATTGAAAGTTTGGGGGTGCCAATCCATATTGTTGAAACCACTACACCCTACCGTCCGTACCTTACCTTATTGCCACGAATAAGGGGAATACGAAAATTCATAAAAGAAAATAAATTCGATATTGTCCATTCATGGCATTGGAGCAGTGATTGGACCGAAGTTTTGGCAACAAGATGGGCAGGTGCAAAATGGATTTATACCAAAAAGGCTATGAGCTGGGGTAACAGACACTGGAAAATAAGAAGTTATCTTGCAAGTTTTATTATCACAATTAATGATGAAATGCGGAGCTATTTTCCAAGGAAAAAATGTCAAAGGCTCATTCCGTTGGGGATAGATACTGATTTTTATAATCCTAATCACTTTCCCGAAAAATCCAATAGTGTTCAGGTATTCAATATAATTACTGTTGCCAATTTGGTACCGGTAAAGGGAGTGGAAGTCTTGATAAAAGCCATTAAAAAGCTTAATGACGCAGCAATAAAACTGACGGTATTGGGCGATAATGCAAATGAGTATGGTAGCTACTTGGCATCTTTGTGCAAGGATTTAAATATGGGGCAACAAGTGGAATTTCTAGGAAAAAAATCTGATGTGCGACCGTATATAGCAGCTTCAGACCTATATGTAATTCCAACTTTAAACGAAGGACGAAAAGAAGGCATGCCCATGGCTTTGGTTGAGGCTATGAGTATGGGAGCTCCGGTTTTGGGATCCGATATTTCAGGGGTTAATTATGTGCTTAAAGATTTTAAAAATCTTTTATTTGAAGCTGGAAACGAAATACTATTATCCCAAAAAATTCTTGATTTAAAAATGCTTTCAGAAGCAGAAAGAAAAAAATTGGGAAATGAACTTCGTGAATATGTAAAAGAAAACTTTAATTATAAAAAATTTATAGAAGCTCATCAGAAGTTATATAAAAAATTAATGAAATCGAAATAGCTATGCGCATCGGCATTGTCCTTTCCCAATCCCCTGGTTATTCCGAAACCTTTTTTTATTCCAAGATTAAGGGATTAAAAGAGAATGGTATTTCAGTTAGCCTATATTGTCAAACTAATAAAAATGGTTTTACTTTATGTCCCGTTATAAAAGCCCCAAACATTAGTCGTAACCCATTTTTGCAGCTTTTGTATTTTATAAAGGAATTTTTTTTGCTATTGCCCCACTTTCCCGTGATAATGCGTTATATAGAACTGGAACGGAAAGATGGCAATGGTTTTCTTCAAATTTTTAAAAAGATATATCTAAACGCACATTTGCTAAAAGCCAAGTTGGACTGGCTGCACTTTGGGTTTGCGACCTTAGCATTGGGCAGTGAGACGGTGGCCAAAGCAATAAATGCAAAAATGGCGGTGAGCTTTCGGGGGTTTGATATTGCCGTTTATCCAGTGAAACAACCAGATTGTTATAGAATGCTGTGGAAATATTTGAATAAAGGGCATACCATATCTAATGATCTACTGGTATTGGCAAAAAAGCATGGGCTACCAGACAGTATTCCTATTGAAAAAATTACCCCTGCAATTGATATTAATTTATTTCAATCAAAACCAACCGATTTTCAGGAACCCAAAAATATAGTTTTTTTGACCACCGGTCGCCTGCATTGGAAAAAAGGCTTTGTACACACTATTGAAGCCTTGGCGATTTTGAAAGCGCAAGGCTTGAATTTTACCTATAAGATTATAGGAGAGGGACCCGAATATGAGCGCATCGCCTTTGCGGCCTATGAGTTGGGTTTAAGAAATGAGGTTCTATTTTTGGGAAAATTACCGCATCATCAGGTAAAGCATGAATTGGAGAGTGCAAGTATATATATCCAATACAGTTTACAGGAAGGCTTTTGCAATGCCGTATTGGAGGCACAGGCCATGGGCAAGCTCTGTATAGTAAGTAATGCCGAGGGACTATCCGAAAATGTGCTTCACGAACTAACGGGCTGGGTAGTACAGAAATACGCTCCAAACGCTTTGGCGCAAACAATCAGTAAAGTAGTGGCCCTAAGTCCCGAAGAGAAATCAACAATATCACAAAACGCTCAAAAACGCGTGAAGGAAGAATTTAATATTGAAAAGCAACAGAAGGAGTTTTTGAATTTTTACTCTTAATCCCTCTGTCAGTTCGAGTGAATCTGAAAATGAGATAGCATTTTAGGATTTGCATCGAGAACCTTTCACGGCCTCCCTATGTCAGTTCGAGTGTTTTTCAACATAGCGTTAGCGGTGTTAAAAAAATGTATCGAGAACCGTTGCTCTGCCTTCCTCTGTCAGTTCGAGTGTTTTTTATTTGGAGCGGTAGCGGAAAATAAAAAATGCTTGTATTGAGCTTGTCGAAATGTATCGAGAACCCTTGTTCTGCAAAAGCTGTCTCCCCAGCAAAAAATGGTCTCGATACAAATTTGAGTTCGGCTGCCGCCTCCCTCAAATTCACTCGACCTGACATTCGGCCTACTTTTGTCAGTTCGAGTGTTTTTTATTTGGAACGATAGTGGAAAATAAAAAATGTATCGAGAACCCTTTCGCGAAAAAATCTCCAAATTTTTCTTACTTTAATTTTATGAAAACCTATTACGTATATATCCTTTCCTGTTCAGACGGTACTTATTACACTGGGGTAACTTCCAATCTGACCCAGCGATTGGAAGACCATCAACACCGAAAACATTTAAACAGTTATACTTCTTCCAGACTACCCGTTGAACTGGTATACTATTGCACTTTTACGGAGATAACCATGGCTATATCGACGGAAAAACAAATCAAAAAATGGTCAAAGGCTAAAAAAGAGGCTCTGATCAATGAAGAATATAATAAATTGCCGAACCTTGCTAAAAAGAAGTTTAATAAATAAAGGGTCTCGATACAAATTTGCGTTCGGCTGCCGCCTCCCTCAAATTCACTCGACCTGACAATCGTCTTAACTCTGTCAGTTCGAGTGTTTTTTGTTTGGAGCGATAGCGGAAAATAAAAAATGTATCGAGAACCGTTGCTCTGCCTTCCTCTGTCAGTTCGAGTGTTTTTTGTTTGGAGCGATAGCGGAAAATAAAAAATGTATCGAGAACCCTTTATCTGCAAAGGCTGTTTTTCTCTGCAAACTGGTCTCGATACAAATTTGAGTTCGGCTCCCGCCTCCCTCAAATTCACTCGACCTGACAATCGTCTTAACTCTGTCAGTTCGAGTGTTTTTTGTTTGGAGCGATACGGAAAATAAAAAATGTATCGAGAACCCCTTCCGACTTAAATTATAATATCCTTAAACACTATATTTACCTACGTGAAACTCTACTACCCAAAATCCCACTACAACAAAGCCCACCGCGGATTGGTTTTTCCTTTGCTCAAGCCTTTTATTAAAAATGAAGGTTTTACCGACGCGGAGCGGATAGCCTTGTACGGACTTTCGGAACGCGCTTTTGAATTTGTAGAGGAGCTGGAAGCGGCCGATGCAGTGCTGTTGCCCATGGCCTGGAATTATTACCTGAAAACAAAACAGCAAAAGCTCGCCATCAATTTCGTAAAAGAATGTGCTGCCGCCAACAAAAAGGTGATTGCCTTTAACGCAGGCGATTTTGGAGTGCGGATTCCTTATTACGGAAATCTGATTGTACTTCGTCCCAGCGGTTATAAATCTAAATTTACCAACAACGAATACGCACTTCCAGCGTTTATTGCCGATCCCTTAAAAAGGTATTTTAAGACAGATAAAATTTTTGAAAGACCCTATCAAACAAAAGCTGTAGTTGGTTTTTGCGGACAAGCCAATCCTTCTGCTTTCAATGCCGCAAAAGAGGTTTTCAAAACATCCTTGCGAAATCTAAAAAGCTTTATTGGAAAGTCAAAAGACGAAGCCCAGCAACTGTTATCCACATCTTTTTTAAGAGCTTCAGTTTTAAAAAGGTTAAAGCAAGCTTCGTTTGCGGAAACCAATTTTATACTTAGAAAAAAATATAGGGCCGGAATTACGGAGCATAAAGACACACACAGGACTACCTTGGAATTTTACAACAACTTGAAAGATTCAGACTACGTAGTTTGCGTGCGAGGGGCTGGCAATTTCTCCGTTCGGTTTTACGAAACCTTGGCCATGGGCAGAATCCCCGTTTTTATAAATACTGATTGTGCCTTGCCCTTTGACAACGAAATCGATTGGAAAAAGCAGGTGGTGTGGGTGGATTATAAGGAGCGTACTCAAGTAGCCCAAAAAGTAAAGGAGTTTCACGAGGCACTTTCTAAGAATGATTTTATAGATTTACAGCATGCAAACAGGACCTTATGGCAGGAGAAGTTGACTATGGAAGGGTTTTTTAAGAATTTTTTGAATCAAATATCAAAGACAGATGAAATTTAAAAAATGGCTTTCAGGCATATACTATTCCATAAAAAAGAATGATACTAAACTCAAATCTTCGTCCCTTTGCGGCATTCCACTAATTACCTATTCGGAAACTATTCGTGCTACTCCCGATCAAGACGACGCCTGGTTTTTCTATTTGGCGAAACATCACAAAGTTATTTTTGATATTGGTGCCAATATTGGTTATACAGCGCTTCTGGCAATGATACAAGACCCTGATAGGGACTATGTTTTGGTAGACCCCAATCCCTTGGCTTTACAAAAGGCGCAAGGCAATCTCTTAAATAATAATTTGGGGTTTAAGGCTCGCTATTATTCAGCTTTTGTGAGTGATAAACTTAATGAAATGGTTAAGTTTTATACAATTGGTGCTGGTGCTGCAGGCAGTATGCACTCAAGCCATGCTGAGTCGGCAGCTGCTGTTAACTCCTTTAAAAATGTAACAACCGTTACCTTGGATTACCTGTATTCCTATTACGGTTTAAGGCCCGACCTTGTTAAAATTGATGTGGAAGGAGCAGAGACATTAGTTATGGAGGGAGCAAAAACCTTGGCCAAAGAAACCAAATGCACTTTTTTTGTGGAAATGCACAATGTAAAGGACATTGGCATGGAAAAGGCCACCGAAATGATGATAGCGTGGAGCAGAAAAATGGATTATAGAGTTTGGTATTTGAAAACGGCCGAAGAATTGATTTCTGGTAAACCCGTAAAAACAAGGGGAAAATGTCATCTATTACTTTTGCCCAATGAGAAACCGTACTTTTCATACTTAAAAGGAATTGAACAAAATGCCCCTTTACCGAAAACAATTTCTTGATGATGTTCCACTTCTTAAAATATCTTCAGCCTACCCATTATTTTCAATTAAATAGAAAAGATGGAACCTCCATTTTTCCAAAGTATAATGAACTTCCTGAAGAGATTGTAGCACAACTACAGCCAGAACCAAATTTCAAAAGTGAAAAAGCAAGGGGATACGATCTCTCATGGCAGGCGGTTAATAAAGGATATATAGGAAATGCAGAGGTTTATACTTCCTTTGAAAAGGTTCCCCTCGTGGACGAATACCGTTTTCTGCGGAAATACTTCCATCCGGTCTGGGTTTTCTATGTTTTGATGTTGCGGCTCTTTTCTTTTAAAAATCCGTTCCGTGAAATTTTTGCTTGGAAAAAGAGTAGCGATGTAAAAAGAAGTAATTATCAACTGCATCCTATTATATATTCAGAATGGTATTCTTTTCAGTCATCTTTGGTGTCCCAAAATCCTTTGGTGAGTGTCGTAATTCCCACTCTTAATCGTTATGAATATTTAAAGGATGTTCTGGAGGATTTGGAAAAACAGGAGTACACCAATTTTGAAGTAATCGTGGTAGATCAATCCACTCCGTTTCAGGCAGATTTCTACAAAAAGTTTAATTTAGAAATTCAACTTGTACAACAAACCGAACGGGCGCTTTGGTTGGCGCGAAACCACGCCATTGAAATTTCAAAAGGGGAATACATTCTCCTTTTTGATGATGACAGTAGGGTAGAACCCAATTGGATTACCAATCACCTTAAGTGTCTCGATTTTTTTAAAGCCGAAATTTCCTCTGGCATTTCCATTTCTGCCGTCGGTGCCGAAGTCCCGAAGAATTATTCCTACTTTAGAATTTCAGATCAAATAGATACAGGTAACGTACTCATACGAAAGCAGGTTTTTAAAGAGATTGGTCTTTTCGACCGTCAATTTGAAAAGCAACGTATGGGCGATGGTGAGTTTGGTTTAAGAGCCTATTTAAGCGGTTTTAGAAATATTTCAAATCCCTATGCCGGAAGAATACACTTAAAGGTAGGTTCTGGCGGCTTACGTGAAATGGGAAGTTGGGACGCCTTCCGTCCCAAAAAACTCTTTGCCCCACGGCCCATCCCCAGCGTGCTGTATCTCTATCGAAAATATTTTGGCAGAAAAAGATCCATATTGGCTATTTTAAGAAGCGTGCCCCAATCCATAATCCCTTACCGCTACAAGAAAAACAAAAAAATGTTGGCCTTGGGGATGCTAATCTCCCTATTTTTGTTTCCATTCGTAGTTTTGCAGGTGTTTATTTCTTGGCGATTGGCATCGAAAAAGTTAATAGAAGGGGCTTTAATTGGACAACTAGGTGCCGATTCTTAACCGCAGAGGCGCAGAGGGCGCAAAGGTATAGATGCCCTTAATTTGTTACTCTGCGTTCTCTGCGTCTCTGCGGTAAAAAAATGTACGTATTAATAATGATTTTCAAACCCTAAATTTAATGCCTAAAATCCTTATACTCACCTCCGAATTTCCTCCCCAACCGGGTGGCATTGGCAACCACGCCTATAATTTGGCGAAAGGTTTGCAGGATAATGGATTTGAAATTCAGTTGGTATGCGATGCCCGGTCAGCCAATGGTGAGGCTGAAAAAATTTTCGATAAAAATCTTTCTTTTGAAGTAATCAGAATTGTACGAAAAAAAATAATTTTTCGCAGCTACCTTAACCGTATCGCCACTGCTTTTTCCCTGCTTCGCCACAACGAGCTTATAATTTGTTCTGGTAAGTTTTCACTTTGGCTAGGCGCCTTCCTCACTTTTTTCTCTAAAAATAAATTTATAGCCATCATTCACGGCAGTGAAGTGCGTTTACCCAATATAATACTTCGAAAACTAACAGACCACTCCCTAAAACGTTTTGATAAAGTAATTGCTGTAAGCAACTATACCAAATCCTTGATTTCGCATTTATCATTTAAGGAAATTGAAGTGGTTCCGAATGGATTCGAAATACAACTTCCGGTTATTGTTGCAACTAAAAATGACCCCGTTCCTGTGTTGATAACCGTTGGCAATGTAACCCAGCGTAAGGGGCAGCAAAATATTATAAATGCTTTGCCGCTTCTTTTAAAAAGGTATCCTGACCTTAAATACCATATCGTTGGGATTCCCACCGACAGGGATAGATTGGAGAAATTAGCTCTAAATTTGGGAGTAGAGGAGGCGGTGGTTTTCTTTGGAAAAGTTACGGAAGAAGAAAAAATAGAATTGCTGCAGCAAGCCGATGTTTTTGTTATGTTGAGCGAAACCACAAAGTCAGGCGATGCAGAAGGCTTTGGAATTGCCATTTTGGAAGCCAACGCCTTGGGAATACCCGCAATCGGATCCCTAGGTTGTGGAATTGAGGATGCAATAGACGATGGAATTTCCGGCAAGTTGATTAACCCCAAAAACCCGAAACAATTTGCTGAGGCATTGGAAGAAATTTTAAACAATTATGAAACCTATTCCCAAAAAGCTAAAAAATGGTCACAAGATTTTACTTGGGAGAAAGTGATAAAGTCCTATTTAAAAATTTTAGAAAATTAAAACTAACATTATTTATAATTCAAAAGCTTTGCGTTCTCTGTGCCTTTGCGGTACTATTTTAACCGCTGAGCCGCAGAGGACGCAGAGAAATGAGTAAATATCCTTTGCGTTCTTTGCGTTTTTGCGGTGGTTTTTTCACCGCAGAGGTACAGAGGACGTAGAGAAAATTTTAAACTATGACGGAAAATGAACTATCTTCAAAAATTATAGGTGCAAGTATAGAGGTTCATAAACAATTGGGACCCGGACCGCTCAATTATTAACTTATCTAAAACTGAGAGATATTAAATTTGGACTTTTAATCAACTTCAATTCAGTAAAATTGGTTGATGAACTTAAAAGAATAGTAAATGATTTATAACTCAGCGTTCCCTGCGCCTTTGCCGTACTATTTTAACCGCCGAGCCGCAGAGGGCGCAGAGAAATGAGTAAATATCCTTTGCGTTCTTTGCGTCTTTGCGGTAGTTTTTTCACCGCAGAGGTACAGAGGACGTAGAGAAAATTTTAAACTATGACGGAAAATGAACTATCTTCAAAAATTATAGGTGCAAGTATAGAGGTTCATAAACAATTGGGACCCGGACTTTTGGAAAGTACCTATGAAGTTTGTTTGGCCCACGAATTAAAAGTGATGGGTCTAGAAGTAAAACAACAAGTGCCATTACCCGTGGTTTACAAGGAAATAAAACTAAATGCAGGTTATAGAATAGATATGATTGTAGAGAATAAAGTGATTATTGAAATTAAATCCGTTGATAATTTGGCTCCTATTCATACCGCTCAATTATTAACTTATCTAAAACTGAGAGATATTAAGCTTGGACTTTTAATCAACTTCAATTCAGTAAAATTGGTTGATGGACTTAAAAGAATAGTAAATAATTTATAACTCAGCGTCCTCTGCGTCTTTGCGGTATTATTTCGCACCGCAGAGGCGCAGAGAGCGCGGAAAAAAAAACTTTGCGTCCTTTGCGACTTTGCGGTATAATTCTCACCGCTGAGCCGCAGAGAGCGCAGAAAAAAAACTTTGCGTCCTTTGCGACTTTGCGGTAAACCAAATACCTCCCAATCATGAAACTAACAATAATCTCCCACACCGAACACTACAAGCAATCCGATGGCACCATCGTAGGTTGGGGGCCTACAGTTAGTGAAATCAATCATTTGGCCCAGGATTTTGAGGAAATATACCATATCGCCTTCTTGCATCCCGACACCCCCCCGCCAAGTTCCTTGCCCTATACTGCATCAAATATAGAATTTGTACCACTACAACCCGTGGGCGGAAAGGGACTTCTGGCCAAATTTAAGATAATTCGTAATATCCCCATAATTATAAATACGGTTCGAAAAACACTGAGTAAAGTTAATGCCTTTCAATTGCGTACCCCTACAGGCATCGGAGTATTTTTAATTCCATATCTTACCCTCTTCAGCAATAAAAAAGGTTGGTACAAATACGCTGGTAACTGGAACCAAGATAATCCTCCATTGGGTTATGCACTACAACGCTGGATGCTAAAAAACCAAAAGCGAAAGGTAACTATCAACGGCCGCTGGCCAAAGCAACCCAAACAATGCTTGACTTTTGAAAATCCGTGTCTTACAGAAAAAGAGCGGGAGGAAGGCTTGCAAATAACAAATACTAAATCCTTTTCTCCGCCCTTTACTTTTTGCTTTGTGGGCAGATTGGAAGATGCCAAAGGTGTACAACGTATTATTGATGCCTTTGGCTTATTGGATAATTTAGAAAACATAGAAACAATTCACTTTATCGGGAATGGTGAAAAGATGGGTCATTATAAAGAACAATGCGCAGCTTTGGGGCTCCCGGTAGTATTTCACGGTTTTTTGGAGAGACAAGAGGTTTTTGGGGTTTATAAAAAATCTCATTTCATTTTGTTGCCCAGTGATTCCGAAGGGTTTCCCAAAGTAATTGCGGAAGCGATGAATTATGGCTGTATCCCAATTGTATCGGATGTTTCCAGTATTGGGCAGTATGTTAATAATACAAATGGATTTCTTTTAAATCCAATTAATGGACAACAATTGCGCAAAATTCTAAGTAGGGCTTTTTCAAAAAATACGGATGAACTAACAAAAATGGCATCTGATTGCTATCTTGTAGCTTCAAGATTTACATTTAATATGTACAGAAAAAAAATACAAGAGGAAATAATTAAACCTTAAAATACGAACTACAATTACACGCAAAACATTTCAAAATATTAAACCCCTTACTGCCATAATCTTTCATATTGTGATTGGTCTATTGGCCTATGCCAACAGATCATTAATGTTTTGGTATATGTTGGGCATTTTTGGATATTTTATTTATAAAATTATTTCTTCAAAAGATAAAGGAAAGTATGTCCTTTTTGCTACAGCTTACATTACTGGCGCAGAGGTTTTTTTACGAATGACCAAAGCATTTATTTTTTATGAAACTGGAAAATATGCAATAATGTTTTTTTCCATTTTGGGTATATTTTTCTTGGGATTTAAAAAAAATGCCTTTCCATATGTCGTGTATATATTATTGCTTTTGCCAGCAATTCTTATTTCGATAGACGTAATTTCATTTGATGCAAATTTTAGGAATATGATTCTCTTTAATTTAAGTGGCCCCTTATGTTTAACTTTTGCAGCAATTTTTTGTTTTGGTCGAACTTTAAATTTAAAAGATTTTCTAACAGTTCTAGACTACATTATTTATCCCCTAATAACTATGATTGTTTACATAACCTTATATACTCCAAACATACAGGATGTAGTTACCGGAACTGCTTCAAATTCAGAAATGTCGGGAGGGTATGGACCTAATCAGGTAGCGACCATATTAGGTCTCGGTGTATTTATACTGTTTACACGTTTATTGATTCCCTACAAAAATATTCTTGTGCATTGGATTATGATGTTTCTGATGATTGTAATGGCCTATCGCGCCCTTCTTACCTTTTCTCGTGGCGGGGTACTGGTCTCTGTAATAATGTGTTTGTCTTTTATTTTTATAATGTATTTCAGTACCGGTTTAAAAACCAAAGCTAAAATTTCCATGAAAGTACTTGCTATTATTGGAGTTGCTCTTTTAGTCTGGGGCTATACAATTATTCAAACCGGAGGTTTAATTGAAAACCGTTATGCCAATGAAGATGCTTTAGGGAGGGAAAAAGAGGATGTTACTACGGGTAGAGTCGATTTATTGGCAGTAGAAATTGATGCTTTTAAAGAAAATCCAATATTCGGTATAGGTGTAGGACAGGGCAAATTCCAATTTAGAGAAGAAATGGGAATCACCTCCGCATCCCATAACGAGATTGCCCGAATGCTCTCGGAACATGGAGTATTCGGCATTTTGGCAATATTAGTTTTAATTTTTGCCCCTATGGTTACTAAATTGAATGGTCGGAAAAATATTTATTTTTATCCCTTAATTTTATTTTGGGGTCTTACCATAGTACATACATCCATGCGCATCGCCGCTCCAGCCTTTATATATGCCTTATGTTTGTTGAACCTAGATTATGCGCCCAAGAAAAAATCTACTCTACATAGGAAATAAACTGGCGGTCCACGGCAAGAACCCTACGGCTATCGACGAACTTTCAAATAAACTGGAAGCGGAGGGATATGCAATTATAACAGCATCTTCAAAACAAAATAAAATCTTTCGATTGTTGGATATGGTGTTAGTCACTGTTCAAAATAGAAATCGCGTTGAACTTGTTTTGATTGACACCTACAGTACACAGAATTTTTATTATGCGGTTATTGTGGCTGTTTTATGTCGCTTTTTCAAACTCCCCTACATCCCAATATTGCATGGCGGCAACCTTCCAAGTCGTTTAAAAAATAGCAAACGCCTTAGCATAAACCTTTTTGGAAAAGCCTTCACCAATGTAGCCCCATCAAAGTTTATGATGCGACAATTTCAAACTGCAGGTTTTCAAAATATAACCTACATACCCAATTCGCTAGAAATTGAAAAGTATCCATTTCAACTTAGGGAATCCATTACCCGAAAGCTATTGTGGGTGCGTTCCTTTTCGGAAATATACAACCCCTTATTGGCTTTGGAAATAGTAGAAATTCTTAAAAAGAAAGGAATTGATGTTTCCCTATGTATGGTGGGCCCTGATAAAGACGGTTCCATGCAGCGTTGTAAAAATATAGTTACAGAACTAAAACTGCCCATAAGTTTCCCTGGAATGATGCAAAAAGAGGAATGGATTGCGCTTTCCAAAGATTTTGACATCTTTATCAGTACAACCAATTTCGACAATATGCCAGTAAGTGTCATGGAAGCCATGGCTCTGGGTCTGCCGGTAATCTCCACCAACGTAGGGGGAATGCCCTTTTTAATTGAGAATGGCATTGATGGCATTTTGGTACCAGCAAACTCCCCGGAATCTTTTGTCCAAGCCATTGAAGAATTATGCAACAACCCTTTAAAATCCCATAATATCACAAAAAACGCCCGTACAAAAATGGAAAGCCTAGACTGGGAAAAGATAAAACATAAATGGATAAAACTTTTGAGGGAATGAATTTTCAGTAAATTTGGGGAATACAGTTGTCCGTTCTGAGTTGTCAGTTATCAGTTTTGAGTAGTATAAAAAAATAAAATATTTAAACAGACAACAGACAACAGACAACAGACAACCGCCAACCAACAACCGAAACATCATGAAAAGTTATAAGGATCTAGATATTTATAATTTGGCTTTTCAATACTCCATCGAAGTGCATCATGCTTCGCTGAAAATGCCAAAATTTGAGTTATACGAGCAGGGTAGTCAAGTAAGAAGGTCATCAAAAAGTGTTAAGGACACGATTATTGAAGGATACGGAAGGAGAAAATACAAACTGGATTTTATTAAATTTTTGACCTATTCCCACGCTTCCTTATTGGCATGCAAGGGACAGTTGGAAACAATTCAAGAATTATATGATATCCCAGAAGTGCCTGAGTTAATTACAAAATATGATGGTTTAGGCGCAAAAATTTTTACTTTTATTCAATATGTAGAAAAAAATTGGCAAGCTTAAAAGACAACAGACAACAGACAACAGACAACAGACAACAGACAACAGACAACCGACAAAAGACAACCGACAACAGACAATAGACAACAGACAACAGACAATAGACAACAGACAACCGACAACAGACAACAGACAACAGACAACAGACAACAGACAACCGAATAATGTCCAAAAACAGCATCCATTTTGACATATCCGAACGCAAGATACTGCTGCGTATCCTGGATATAGTTAGTGTGCTGTCATTGCTATATTTAGTTGGAATTGTCTTCAATTTTGATTATTTCAAAATAAACTCCGAACATTGGGTGTGGTCTATCGTTCTGGCTATCTACCTAACTATTTTTGCAACAATTTTTGAGCTTTATAATCTTCAGAAAGCCAGTAAGTTTGATGTGGTGGTGAAAAACGTAATCATCACATCTTCGGTAACAGTGCTTTTTTATCTGCTCACCCCTTTTTACACCCCGATGTTGCCTTCCAACCGTTTGCAGATAGTCTATTTCTTTTTGGCTATAAATGTTGCAATGTTGGCGTGGCGTTATGCGTACATCATCCTAATTTCTGCTCCCCGTTTTTACAAGCGCGTACTCCTAATTGCACACGCCAGCGATGTGGAAGCTATAGTGGCCTCCCTCCAAAAATCCGATCCTAATTACCGCGTTATCGGTTATTTTAATACCGGGCCCAATGATGGAACTATAATAAATACACTTGAAATTGACTCCATCACGATTGCTGATATTTCTTTGCTGACACAAGAAATGACCATTTCTGAAATAGTTGTGGGTACCCCGCTTTCAGAAGGTATGACGGTGGAATTGAACAACCAATTGATAAAATTATTGGAAAACGGAATCCCAATTCGGGAATATACGCAGGTTTACGAGGAATTGACCCACCGTATTCCGGTACAGCACGTAGAGAAGGATTTCTATCGCTATTTCCCTTTTAGCCGTAGCAACCAAAACAAACTTTACCTTTTTTTCAATAGAATCTTGGATTTGTTTTTTTCGGTTTTGGGTCTTGCCTTTGGAATCATCTTGCTTCCTTTTTTATTGATAGGAAATTTGCTAGCAAATAGGGGGCCGTTGTTCTACAGCCAGACTAGGGTAGGGAAGAACGGCAATCATTTCAAGATTTATAAATTGCGGAGTATGGTTAAAAACGCCGAAAAGGATGGCGCCCAGTTCGCGTTGGCAAAAGATACGCGGGTTACAAAGTTTGGTAGGTTTTTAAGGAAATCCCGTTTTGATGAAATCCCCCAATTCATTAACGTTATTAAGGGCGAAATGAGTGTCATTGGCCCCCGTCCCGAACGTCCGGAGTTTGTGGAAGGCCTAATAGAAAAAATACCCTTTTATGAAGTAAGGCATCTGGTTAAACCGGGAGTAACAGGCTGGGCACAGGTAAATGCCAAATACGGCTCCACGCAAGAGGATTCACTTGAAAAACTGCAATACGATCTATATTATATAAAACACCGAAGTCTTTTTCTGGACATAACCATCATAATCAAAACACTGAGTACAATTATTTTCTTTAGAGGGCAGTAATTATTCTAAGTGTGTCTCTACTCTCTACTCTAAAGTTTGTCTTGTCATTGTCTCTCCAAAAATCCTCTTTGTCTTGTCATAAAATTGTGCATCCACAGATACTCCATAGCAAAGCCATAGCAAAGCCATAGCAAAGTCATTAAAATGTAAGAAAACAGCCCTTTTTTCCTACAAATAAAGTAGATACTTATTTTAACTCTTATTTATTGTCCTAAACGTAAGATTTATCCGTGGGGTATGAATTTTCTTTGTTGGCGGCAAGCGGTGTAGCCAGTGGGTTTGTGTGGCACCTTTCATAATCAATAGGCTGCCATGCTCCAGATTTAGGGAAACGGTTTCTTTGGTTTCCTTGTGCTTAAATGCAAACTTGCGTTCCGCGCCAAAACTTACCGAGGCTATGGCGCCGTTCTTTTTTAGGTCTTTTTCTGCATCGCTGTGCCACCCCATGCCTTCATCGCCTGAGTGGTAGAGGTTGAGTAGGCAACTGTTAAAAGTTTCACCACTTTTGGCCTCAATTTTTTGTTTTAACTGTAACAGTTCCGGTGTCCATACATGTGCTTTTTTTGTGACTTTTGAATAGGTGTACTCAAACTCACTTTCGCCGTACCAGGCTACTTTGCGTTTGGTAACAATCTTTTTTCCAAAGATGATGGCTTCGTCATTTTTCCAAGCAATGGTATTCAGAAGAATGTTGTAAAAATGGTTGGCTTCTTCTTCAGAAAATACCCTTCCGAAGTAATTTACAATACCATCCCGCGGCAGAAGATTGCGCTCGCTATTCATTTCAAATTTGAACAATTCCATAACAAGGCAAATAACAAACAACAAATGACAAATTCCAAATAACGAATAACAATTAACCAATAACAAAAACTTTATAGTATCTTAGATACTTCATCTTTAAGCATTAAGCAATTTAAACAACCCCTGTTATGAATATTATTTTACTTGTTATTGGCATTCTTGCCGTTGTGGCTATCCTGCTCGTTATTGTCTATAACCGTTTTGTGAAAAACAGAAATGTGGTGAAGGACGCGTGGAGTAATATAGATGTTGCTCTTAAACGCCGTTATGACCTAATCCCAAATCTTGTGGAAACCGTTAAAGGATATGCCGCTCACGAAAAGACAACCTTGGAAAGTGTAATACAGGCTCGTAATACAGCGATGGCAGTACCCTCAGACGATATAAATGCACAGATAAAAGCCGAAAACCAACTGCAACAAACCCTGCGCAGTATTTTTGCATTGGGGGAAGCCTATCCAGATTTAAAGGCAAATCCTAACTTTTTGGACCTACAGCAAAAACTTAACGAAATAGAAGAGAATCTAGAGCGCAGCCGGAGATATTATAATGGAACCGTGCGCGAGAACAACACCTATGGCGAAAGTTTCCCTGGGGTACTTTTTGCAGGCATGTTGAACTATCAGCACTTTGATTATTTTGAAACCGATCAGGTAAGCCGTGAAAATGTGAAAGTCAGTTTTGAATAGATTGATAATTTTTTTTAGATGGTTGGACTGTTAGATTATTAAATATGAATAGCACTGTGGTTTTAAATAAAAAGAATTATAATCTTTTCAATAAAAAACTGTGCCTGCTACTATTTGGAATGCTTTTTTTTCTGAAAGCTTCAGCACAGGATTTTATAGTCAACAAATGCATAGTTGATATTTATATAAGCGAAAATGGCTATTTTGATGTTGTTGAAAATTACGACATTACTTTCACTGCTCACAAACATGGTATTTACAGGGTTATAAAAACCAATTACGATCTACTTACCCAGGATGGTACCCAGGAAAAACGTAAAATTAAGATTAGAAAGATTGACGTGCCCAATCATAATTTTGAAGCTGACTTCGATTTTATACAGAAGATTAGTGACAACCTTCAGATAAAGATTGGCGATAAGAACAAAACCATCATTGGGCCCCAACATTACGAAATTAAATACAGGGTTTACAATGCCTTTTTGTTTGAAGAGTCCCAGATTCGTTTTTATTGGAATATAAAATCGGACGTTTGGTACACTGTTTTTGAAAGAATAGACTTCAACATCCATTTACCGGAAAATGTTGATGTGGGCTTGGATAATATATTTGTTTATACAGGCTTTAGTGGTGAAACCAATGAAAGCAAGGAATATGACATTAATTATGAAGATGGTGTTTTTAAAGCGAGAAGCCTGCCGCGCTTTAAGTCATATACTGGACAGAACGTTACCGTGCTACTAAACCTTCCTTTGGGTTCGGTGAAGGAAATAAAACCGTGGTGGCCTTTCTGGACTGATTATGGTTGGACGCTGATTCTTGGTGCCCTTTTGGTACTTTTTTATTTAGTTTGGAATAAATACGGCAAGGATGATAGGGTAGTGCCCACCACCAGTTATTTTCCACCCAGCGGTATGGATCCTGCTATGGCTGGATTTTTAATTGACGACACCGAAGATACCCAAGACCTAATTTCATTGATACCCTATTGGGGGTCTCGAGGCTTAATTGCAATGGAGCAAATTCCGAAAAAAGGTTGGTTTGGTAAAGAGGATACAAAACTCACAAGGCTAAGACCCTTACCCGACGGCGCTCCTGACTATGAACAGAAAATTTTCACAGGCCTTTTTGGCAGTGCTTCAGGATCTTCAAAGAAAGAAGTTTTAATCAGTAGCTTGAAGGATACATTTTATACAAAAATGACGAGTGCCAAAGCACTTTTAAAAGTCAAGGCCCAAGTTTATTACGACCCGCAGGCAAAAAAAATGCAGACCCGAACTATCATTGGCACACTGCTTATTGGATTATTTTTATTTTTTACCTTCTTAATTACTTGGGGGCTTTTTGCCGCATTGGCCGTTATTCCAGTAGCTATATTTCTTTTATTTATGACCGTGCATATGGTGAAGAAAAACGCCAAGGGTAATGCAGCATTTTCAGAATTAAAAGGATTTAGAAATTTTATTAAGATTGCAGAGGAAAACAAGCTAAAAATGTTATTGCACGATAGTCCTTCGTATTTTGAAACTACTATGGGGTATGCCCTTGCTTTTGGACTTTTCGATCAATGGGCAAAAAAGTTTGAAGCCTTAAATCTTCAGCCCCCCAGTTGGTATACATCGTCTACGGGAGCGTTTACCATGCACAACTTTTCGCGTTCTTTTTCAGATTCCATAGCAACGGCCAAATCTACTATGGTCAGTTCTCCATCCAGCAGTAGTTCTGGAGGTGGTGGTTCTTCGGGAGGCGGTTTTGGCGGTGGTGGTGGCGGAAGCTGGTAGCAAAGCTATGGCTAAGCTAAAACCAAGCTTTTATTCATAATACATTTTGAATATTTGGTACATATCCTGCCCCTCCATAGTCACGCTTATAATATAAAACCCTTCCTTTTTTTCAATTATGGAATATTGGTATGTATCGCCCGGAATACTCATGTTTGACCGGGTTTCATTATCACTTTCTATAAATTCTAGTTCAAAATCATAAGTGCCAATCCATTTAAAGAAAAGTTTGGAATAGGTATTGTCAGTAAAGTTATCCTGCCAGTAGCCGTCTTTTATTTTAACCATTGTACGTTCACCACTTGCTTCAAAATAACTGAAATCTTCCGTCTTCTTAAAAGTTTTTAATTCTTTCTTGGAAATGGTGGTTTTTGGTTTTTCGGCAACGATTTTAGCGTCGTCTACGTGTGGTTCAAGTTTTTGCAAAAGTTGCTGAAATGCTACACAATTTCGCTGTAATCGGTAATAAAGCTTTCGTTCTGCTTCTTCAATTTTTTCCTCAGGCAGGGTTTCCAAGAAAGCGCTGAAATTATTTCGGTACAGAATATCAAGTTTTATTTCATCACTTTCTATATAATCCAGAGTTTCTAAATAAGCGCATATTTCAGCTGCAGCAGCATCTATGTCTTCAACCGTTTGCGAATATAGGATTGTTGTGCAAATGATAAAAAAGGGCAGGAGTAAGTTTTTCATTTTTATAAAAATGTAAGGATTGTTATAATTTGGTGTTTTATACAAAGAAATGTATAGTTTTTAAGTTATACAGCTACCCCGTACTCCCGCAATGCATCATTCAATGAAGTTTTTAGATTGGTACTCTCCTTGCGTTTCCCGATAATCAAAGCACAGGGTACGTGGTAGTCCCCAGCGGGAAATTTCTTGGTATAACTTCCGGGAATGACTACTGAACGTGTCGGAACTGCACCTTTCGTTTCCACGGGCATATCTCCTGTAACATCTATAATTTTTGTGGAAGCGGTAAGCACCACATTGGCGCCCAAAACTGCCTCCTTACCTACGCGTACGCCCTCTACCACTATACAGCGCGAGCCTACAAAAGCACCGTCTTCAATTATAACCGGAGCTGCCTGCAACGGTTCCAATACACCGCCGATACCCACACCGCCACTAAGGTGAACGTTTTTGCCAATCTGAGCGCAGCTGCCCACAGTTGCCCATGTATCAACCATAGTGCCTTCATCAACATAAGCACCAATGTTCACATAACTTGGCATAAGGATTACTCCTTTGGAAATATATGCTCCGTGTCGTGCAACAGCGTGCGGTACTACACGAATGCCCTTGGCTTCATAGCCAGATTTTAAAGGGATTTTATCGTGATATTCAAAAATGCCTGCTTCCATGGTGCGCATTTTCTGAATGGGAAAATATAAAACGATGGCTTTTTTTACCCATTCGTTTACTTGCCAGCCATCTGCGGTTGGTTCAGCACAGCGCAGCTTGCCTTCATCACAAAGGTTAACAACTTCACGAATGGCTACTATGGTTTCGGTTTCGGTTAGTAGGGAACGGTCTTCCCAAGCTTTTTCTATGGTTTGTTGTAACTCGGTCATATCTTGATGATTCTATGTTTTCTATTGATACTATATATGCTTTTGTTCTTTTCTTTCTTTTCCGTCATCCATCACTCAACAAATATAAAACCTCCTACTCAATTAAATGACCATTTATAGCATACTATTTCCGAAACCCTTATTTTTGCAGTCGTTATGGGAAGAATTTTAGCATTGGATTACGGTAGCAAGCGAACTGGCATCGCCATTACGGACGAATTGCAGCTTATTGCTTCAGGATTGACCACGGTGGCCACTGCTGATTTAATGGATTTTTTGAAAAAATATATTGCCTCAGAAAAAGTAGACTTGGTTTTGGTTGGCGAACCAATACAAAAAGATGGAAGCCATTCCACCATTGAAGAACAAATTCAACAGTTTTTAAAGAAATTTTCAGAAGTCTTCCCCGACTTAGAAGTGAAACGCGTAGATGAGCGTTACACAAGCAAAATGGCGTTTCAGACTATGATAGATAGCGGTCTAAAGAAGAAGCAGCGACAAAACAAAGCGCTTGTTGATGAAATTAGCGCAACCATAATTTTACAAGAGTTTTTATATAATAAATAAATTAATGATACTACCGATTGTAGCCTACGGCGATCCCGTATTGCGAAAAGAAACAGAAAAAATATCCAAGGACTATCCAAACCTGGATAAGATTCTCGAAAACATGTTTGAAACCATGTACGAAGCCCGGGGTATTGGTCTTGCAGCCCCACAGGTAAATTTGCCCATTCGCCTTTTTATTGTGGATGCAACACCATTTGAAGACGATGAAGACCTAAGTGAAGAAGAACAGAAATTTGCTTCTACTTTTAAAAAAGTGTTCATTAATGCTCGTATAATTGAAGAGTCTGGTGATGAATGGGCTTTTAATGAAGGTTGCTTGAGCATCCCCGATGTACGGGAAGATGTGTTCCGCCAGCCAAACATCGTGATGGAATATGAGGACGAAAACTTCAAAAAACATACAGAGACCTTTAACGGGATTGTAGCCCGAATCATTCAGCATGAATATGATCATATTGAAGGAATTCTATTTACCGACAAGCTTTCACCGTTAAAGAAACGATTGATAAAAAGTAAATTGACAAACATTTCTAAAGGTAAAGTGGGCGTTGATTACAAAATGAAATTCCCCAATGCAAAAAAGAAACGTTAACACGCTTGTTTATATAAACCAAACCAAAGATATTTGCATCTGTTAAAACAAATTAAAAGTATTTTATGAGCTTAGAAAAAGTGCTTTCCATTTCAGGTAAACCTGGACTTTATAAATTAAAAACCCAAACCCGTACCGGCTTTCTTGCAGAGTCGCTGCTGGACGGAAAAACCATAAACGTTAGTGGTCGCCACAACGTGAGCCTGCTTTCTGAAATTGCCGTCTATACATTGACGGAAGAGGTGCCACTTCGCGAAGTTTTCAAAAAGATTTCTGAAAAAGAAGGAGGAAAAGAAACCATAAGCCATAAAGCTTCAAAAGAAGAACTGGAAGAATTTTTCTTCGGCGTAATGCCAGATTATGATGAAGATCGTGTGTATGCAAGTGACATCAAAAAAATAGTACAATGGTACAATATGCTCATCAAAAACGGAATAAACGATTTTTCAGAAGCAAAGGAAGAAACCGAAAAGACTGAAAAAGAATTAAGCGATAGACCCAAAGAAGCAAAGAAACCAGCTGCTAAAAAAGCTGCTGCGCCAAAATCAGCAACGCCAAAAGCTTCTTCAGCCAAAAAGGGCGGAGCCACAAAAAGTGCGGCTTCGCGTAAAACCTAGCGAGGAATTTTAAATTGTCAGTTATATATTTGAAAGAAAATCCCTCAATCCATTATGGGTTTTGGGATTTTTTATTTTTCTAAAAATAAACAGTGGGGGTAATTGTGAATTCATGATTTTTCTACTTTTAACCTGAAACCTGAAACCTGAAACCGATATCAAAAAAATGAACTCCCGTAAAGATCAACTAAAAGCTTTCGATAGACTATTGACTATTATGGACGAACTGCGCGAGCAGTGCCCGTGGGATAAAAAGCAAACCATGGAGACACTTCGGCATTTAACCATTGAAGAAACCTATGAATTGGGCGATGCAATTTTGGATAACGATTTACAGGAAGTGAAAAGGGAATTGGGCGATGTGCTGTTGCATATTGTATTTTATGCCAAAATAGGTAGCGAGACCAACGATTTTGACATTGCCGATGTTTGCAATGATATATGTGAAAAACTCATTTCCCGACACCCCCATATCTACGGCGATGTGAATGTTTCCGATGAAGAAGAAGTAAAGCGAAATTGGGAAAATCTAAAACTGAAAGAAGGCAAAAAAAGCGTTTTGGAAGGCGTTCCAAAATCATTGCCCGCTTTGGTTAAAGCTAGCAGAATACAGGATAAGGTTGCTGGAGTAGGTTTTGACTGGGAAGAACCGCAACAGGTTTTTGAAAAATTACAGGAAGAATTGGGAGAACTGCAACACGAAGTAAACGAAAATAATCAGAAAAAGATTGAGGCTGAATTTGGCGATGTTTTGTTCTCTATGATAAATTACGCAAGATTTTTAAAGGTAAATCCAGAGAACGCACTCGAACGCACCAATAAAAAATTCATAAAACGTTTTCAGTATTTGGAAAACAAAGCCAAGGAAATGAACAAATCTCTAAAAGAAATGACTTTGGCAGAGATGGATGTTTTTTGGAACGAAGCTAAAAACCACTAGGCAGTGTTCAGTGGCAGTACGCAGTTCATAAATCCAAAATCGTCAATCTACAATCGTCCATCCATTAATCCTCCCGAACCTCTTTAATTTTTGAAAGTTTCGCTTTCCAAACTTCAAGTTGCTCTTTGTGGCGGGCTATGTTTTTGTGTACCTCCTTTACCAATGGATTGTTTTCATCAACGTGATGAAAAAAGCCTAGATTATTTTCCAATTGACGGATTTCATCTTTAGTTTCATCTATCTTTTTTGAAATAAAGAAATGCTCGTTCTGTAGTTTTCGCTCATCTTCACGGTTTACAAGCGTATTCAATTTATTGTCAAATTTTATAAGCTCGGTTTCTTTTTTGCCTAAATCCAATTTGCCGAAAAGACCGTCCAATGTTTTATTGAATTTTTGTTCAATATTGCGTTTGTTGTAAGGTACTCTTCCAATTTCCTTCCAAGCGGTAATATGTTCTTTTATCGCTTTAACATCGGCTTTATGGTCTCCGCTCAATTCAAACGAAGATAATTTTTCCAACATTTGTTGTTTGGCTTCAAAATGCTCCATTTCCTCTTTGTTGGCCTCGTTTTTCTGTGCGTGCAGTCTGTCAAAGTAATGGTTACAAGCTTTTTTGAACTGCTTCCAAATTTTGTCACTGTCTTTTCTTGGCACATGGCCAATGTTTTTCCAATCGTTTTGGATTTTTTTCATCAACGAGGTTGTGGCATCAAAATCTTCACTGTCCTTATTCTCTTCCGCAATTTTAATAAGTTCGCGTTTTTTCTCCAGATTAGTATATTGTTCTTTTTTCTGGTTTTTGTAGAAACTGTTTTTTTGATGGTTGAAGTTACCCGTAGCATCTTTAAAAGCTTTCCAAATTTCCTTATTGTTGGCACGTGGAACTCTACCGGTATTGAAAAAAGAATCCCGAAGTTCCTGAACTTTCTTGATTGCGTTCTGCCAACCTTGGTGGCTTGGTTTGGCCTCTTGGGTAGCTGTCTTTATTTCTTCTACTATTTCTTTCTTCTTTTCAAGGTTGGCTTCAAAGTCTTTTTCCATTTCGGCCAATTGCGCTTGGCGCTTGTCGTGGATTACCTTTGTGGCCTCGCTGAACTTGTCCCAAACTTCATCGCGATATTCCTTGGCAACTGGTCCTACATCTTCTTTCCACATTTTATGGAGCATCTGCAATTCGCGGAACGCTTTATTAATGTCTTCTTCCTGTGCAAGCTCTTCGGCACGGGTAATCAGCTTTAGCTTGGCATCTAAATTATGCTTAAAATCCAAATCACGGAATTCACGGTTTAAATGCAGAAAATCATAAAAGTTCTCCACGTGGTGGTGATAGGTATTCCAAACGGTATTGTACTTGTCGCGCGGAATAGCGCCGGCAACATGCCATTTTTCCTGAATTTCCTTAAAGTGCTTATAAGTAGTGTTTATGTTTTCCTCGGCGCCCAAAAGACCTTTTAGTTCTTCTATCAATTCCCAGCGCTTGTCTAGGTTTGATTGCAGGTCTTTTTTAAGGTTTTTATAATGATTGTTGCGCCTTTCTTTGTAGTCAAAATAGAGGGAGTTGAATTCTTTTTTTAGCGGGGTAGTGTAGTGGAAATCGATTATATTTCCGCCTTCTGCAAGAAACTCTTCCTTTTTATGTTCCAGTTCTTCATTAAACTTACTGTTGAATTCCGAACGGATTTCCTCAACATCATGCTTTAACTCCTGAATCTTTTTAGTTTTTAAAAGTTTGTCAAACTCAGCAACTAATTCTTTTTCTGAAAGTGTGCTGTAATCTTTTTGTGCCTTTTCCTCGTGGTCTTCTTCATCTTCCTCATCTTCGGAAGATGCTACTTCTTCCTCATCTTCTTCAGTTTCATTGTTCTCCGAGGCTTCAATCTTTTCGTTTGAACTGGCCTCTATCGTTTCTTTTTCTTTAACTGCTTCCTTTTCGGCGACCATGGCTTCCTCTACAATGTTTTCTTCCCCAGATTTTTCATCAGCAACAGCCTCGCTCTCTGAATTTTCTTCGGAAGTGCTTTTCTCCTGTTGCACTTCTTCAGTCTCGGTTTCGGATGTGTTCTCTTGGGCCGATTCTTCTGGAGTTACAGATGTAACATTTGTTTCTTCCATAGCTTCGGTAGCTGGAATTTCTTTTTCGTTTTCTTCCTGAGGCAATTTTTCGTCAGACATTTGTTTCAATGTTTAGGTTCGTTTTTCTTGGACGGTCAAGATACTAACAACTGCGCAATTGGCAAAGCACACAGCGTTTTTTTGATTTTTTTTATATGAATTTTATGAATTCCAGATTGCCCAAGCGCTCTCTGCCTGTAGCGCTAACATTTTCAACCCATTACTGGTTTGGGCGCCTTGCAATTTTCCGCGTTCTAAAAATTCGGTTTCGGCGGGATTGTAGATTAAATCGAAAAGCAAATGATTTTCAGTAATAAATTGATAGGGAAGGGGCGGGCAATCATCGATGTTTGGGAAGGTGCCCAAAGGTGTACTGTTTATAATTAACAGATTATTTTCAATAAATAATTTATCTAAAGAAGAATAATCCAAAGTTTTGGGTCCTTTTTTTCGGCTTACAAATCTAAAATCGAAATTTAAGTTTTGCAGGGCATAAGCTATCGCTTTGGAAGCTCCGCCCGTACCCAAAATTAGGGCAGTATTTTTTTGAAGTGGTAAAAATGGTTCAAGTGCTTTCTGAAAACCAAAATGGTCCGTATTGTAGCCAGTGAGTTTTCCATTTTTAGAAATTTCAATAGTGTTTACAGCTCCAATTTTTTCAGCATCGGGAGCTAAACTATCTAGAAAAGGAATTACTTTTTCCTTATAGGGAATAGTAACGTTTAGGCCTTTTAAATTGGGCGTTTTGTTAATTATTTCTGGAAATTTTTCAATTGAGGAAATATCAAAATTTTCATAAGTATGCGGTAGGTTCTCTCTTTCAAATTTTTCTGAAAAGAATTTCTTTGAAAAGGAATAATCAATGTCTTTACCTATCAATCCAAATTTAGACACCTTGTTTCTTTTTGTGGTTATCATACCAGTCCAAACTGAGGACAATCGCTATTCCAACAATTATAAAAATAATTGCAAGTATGGTTTCAAAACTTAATTCGGAAGGGAAAAAGCGGTTGTAACCCCGTATGATTTCTCTTCCGTTGGCATCAAATTGAATTTGGCCCAGAGCGTCCAATTCATATTTTTTTTCTTTCCAGGGCCAAACCACGCCCAGCGAACCTGCAATAAAACCAATTATTACGGCATAGGTAGCTTTTTTGAACCTCTTTAAAACGTATGCTAAAAGATGCGACAGCGAGACCAAGCCTACCAATGAACCCAACGAAAAAACTGCCAGAACCTTTAAAAGCTCTATGCGCTCTGCATCATAAATCCAACTGAAATCTCCTTGAAAAACATCAGCAAATGTATCAAAAAGTGAATTTACTGAATCTACTAAAAGTAGAACGTAATTTCCCAAAAGCATAAGTATAAAAGACCCCGAAAGTCCCGGCAAAGTCATCCCCGAAACGCTTATAATTCCACAGAAAAAGACAAATAGCAAGTTGCTATTTTCCTTCGCGGGTTCCAAAAAACTGATCGCAACCCCTGCAGCGACACCGCAGAGCAAATAGCCAACATATTTGCGATTCCAATCGCCAAAATCTTTCGCAATAAAATAAATGGAGCCGATAATCATTCCGAAAAAAGCACTCCAAACAAAGAGTTCGTAATGTTCAATCAAATAATCCAAAAGTTTTGAAACGCTAAAATAACTTATGACCATTCCCAGAATCAACAGGCTTAAAAACTGCCCATTGGTATATCTGTAAAAACTCTTAAAACGCCCGTTAATTAAAAGCTTGAACGCTTTTCTGTTTACTTTCTGAAGGGAATAAATAAATTCTTCATAAAAACCAGCAACAAATGCTACAACGCCCCCTGAAACGCCGGGCACTTTATTGGCAGCGCCCATCCCGAGTCCTTTTAAGACCAGCCAAGTTTTATCGGAAAAGGAACGGTTCTCGTACACAGATTTGGGTTATTGAGTTATTGGTTATTTTGACTACTGATCACTTTCCTCCCGGCAACTCTTTCTAACAAAAAAATTGTTAAAAAGCCTATGATTGCAAAAAACATTGCATACAAAATCTGTGGATTGCCGTCATAATTTTGCGGAAGGATGCTTCTTTCAATAAAAGGAATTTGTTCCCCAGCATGGTTCATTCTATACTGCAGAACTTCCTTCCATGGCCAAATTTTATTTAGGGCACCAATCATAAAACCGGTAAGCACCGCAAGTATTAGGTTTTTGTGATGCTTGAACATCCAGTTTAGAGCTCTGGAAAAAACTTTTAAACCAATAACGGCGCCAACGGCAAAAATTAAAAGTTTGCCTAAGGCGCCCAGGAAAAGCGAACTGTTCAAGGTTGTGATTCCTTCACCCAATTGGGTTACAATTCCAATTACTGTGGTATATGCACCCAAAAGCAGAAGGATAAATGCACCGGAAATGCCGGGAAGTATCATTGCAATAATTGCTATAAAACCTGCGAAAAAGAGAAACCACGTACTTTCCGGAGAGCCAACGGGGTCTGCGATGGTTATTAAATAGGATGCCACCGAAGCTATGATCATCGCTATAATCACAGCCAATCTCCAACTGGTAATTTGTTTGCCTACATACACAATACTGGCAATTACCAACCCAAAAAAGAACGACCAGACCATAATTGGGTAAACCTCCAATAGCCACGTAATCAATTTTGCCAACGAAATAATACTGATTAAAACCCCTGAAAACAGCGCTAAAAGAAATCCAAGGTTGTAGTGCTTCCAAGCCTTTAAAAAACCTTCCTTTTTCCATATTTTGAAAAAGCCGAGATCCAAGTTGTGAATGGTTTCTATCAGCTCTTCATAGATGCCGGAAATGAAGGCGATAGTTCCGCCAGAAACACCTGGCACTACATCGGCAGCGCCCATGGCGAGGCCTTTTGCAGTTACTGTCAAATATTGAAGAAAATTTCTTTGAGGCATAGGTCTATGTTGCTAAAACCCCAAAAATACAGAAATTAAAGCGAAGGATTTTTGTGTTGCTTGATTATTTCCACAACGGTATCCATTTGATAAACTTGAGGAAAAAGTTCTTCAATGATCATTAAATATTCGGGTTCAGATTTTAGGGCATTTCTAAGGTGAAATGTTCCTTTGTCGTTCTCGCTTAGCGTGAAATATAAACCCGAAAGGCGATATTCTATCTCAGCATGTTCTGGATAAAATTCCAAGGCTTGGTTGAAGTTATTCACTGCGGCCTCAAATTCACCGAGATTGGTTAAAATATCACCGCGAGTCAACCAAGATTCAATTTCGTAATTGCCCAATTCCAAAGCTTTTCGAAAACCTACTTCTGCTTCCTCAAAATGGTTAAGCTTATTGTTTATTTTTGCGTAGCGCTTCCAATAGAGCACATTTTCGCTGTCAATATTAATAGCCTTTTCTATGTAATAAAGTGCTTTCTGAAACTGTTTGTTTTTAGTATAAAAATCAGTAATAGCTATCCACCCTTTGTCCAGCAAAGAATCTTCCTCTACACATTTGGTGTAGAATTGGATTGCCATTTCGGCATTGCCCAACTTCTCATAGCATTTCCCAATTCGCAACAATGCATAGGAAGTTGGATCGTCCAACCCTAAGGTTATGGAGTAGCTCTCTATTGCTTCTTCGTGCTTTTTAAGTTTCTCCAATACTCTTCCCTTTTCGAGATATGCACCGATAAAGCGGTCATCACTAATAATTGCGAAATCAAATGCTGCAAGAGCCTTTTTGTAGTCTTTCAGTTCATAATACTGTTTGCCTACTTGATGCCAAGCTACTTCGCAATATGGATTTTTATTAAGGAAATCGTTTAAATAATCAATCGCTGCTTCGTATTCGTCAAGGTATTCAAAGCAGTAAATAATATTGTAAAGCGCTGAATAATCTTCTTCGTCTTCTTCCAAACATCTCATAAAATAGTGTTTGGCATTTTCGTAATCTTCAAGAAATAAATACTCCATCCCCAGCAATGATAGCACATCGGCTTCATCGGCAGTTATTTCCAAAGCCTGTTCCAAAAGCGAAATTGCCTCTTTGTGCTTATCGCGACGAGAGAAAATATTTGCTTTTTGAATGTAAATCTCCTCGTTGCTTTGTTCCAATTGGTACAACTCGTCCAAAAGTTCATCAGCGATGTCTAGTTGGTTTTCAAAAATGTACATTTCTATTTGGAAAAGCTTGAGGTTTGTAGAGGAAGGATGTTGTTCTAGTCCCAACTTGGTCGCTTTCTTGGCAAGTGCAATCTTTCCGTTTTCAAGGTAGTGGTGCACTATTTCTTCAAATTCCTCTGAGTCGAAAAATAGAACGCTGTTGGTTTTCAGCATAGATTCAAATTTTTCCAGCGAGAAGTTGTTATGCTCGTTTGAACTTAATTGCATACGCACGGTTTAACGGTTTCTTCTATTTTAAAGATAATAATGTATAAATAAGTTCAATTGTTATGCCGCGTTTATTGTTAACGGACTTATTAACAGGGCGTTTGACTATAACTCCTTGTCAATAAAGGCTTTGTGTGAAAATTACTTCTTTTGAAGGATGTCTAGAACGTCTGTCAGTAATTTACACCCCTCCTCAATTTCGTCATTGCTTATTGTGAGCGGTGGGGTAATACGAATGGCGCGACCTTCAAAAAGTAGCCAAAAAAGCACTAATCCCAGTTCTTTGCAAGCGAGTATTACTTCGGAAGCGATTTCGGGCGTTTCCATTATTACTGCTAGCATTAAGCCCCTTCCTCGTACTTCCTTAATTAGCGGATGCACTAAAAGTTTTCTAAAAAGTTTTTCTTTTTGAAGTGTTTGCTCAATAATATCAGTTTCCGTCAGTTCCCGAAGTGTTGCCAAAGCTGCAGCCGCAATTACAGGATTTCCGCCAAAAGTGGTAATATGCCCTAGCTTGGGGTTGTCCTGCAATAATGTCATAACTTCGTGCGAGGCGGTAAATGCGCCGATCGGTAAACCGCCGCCCATACCTTTACCCATTACCAAAATATCGGGAGCGATGCCGAAATGCTCAAAGGCGAAAAGTTTTCCGGTTCTTCCAAAGCCTGGTTGAATTTCGTCCAAAATCAAAAGTGTTTCGGTTTCATCGCAGCGTTGGCGTACTTTTTTCAAATAATCATTTTCGGGTTGAATAAATCCAGCGCCACCTTGAATAGTTTCCAAAATAATAGCCGCCGTTTCCGAAGTTATTTTTTGAAGATCCGCTTCATTATTAAAATTCACGGGGAAGCAATCCGGCACTAGGGGTTTGAAAGCGTTCTTGCGTTCTTCGTAGCCCATCACACTCATAGAGCCCATGGTGTTGCCGTGGTATGCGTTATTTGCATACAGAATTTGCGTTCTTCCCGTTGCGCGTCGGGCCAGTTTTAATGAACCTTCAATAGCTTCCGTTCCACTATTCACCAAATAAGTAGTATTTAAGCTTTTGGGAAGATTTTCTGAAAGCAATTTTGCCAATTCAACCGCAGCTTCCTGAATATATTCGCCGTAAACCATCACGTGCAGGTACTTTTCCACTTGATTCTTTATCGCCGCAACAACCCGCGGATGGCAGTGACCAAGTGTGCAGGCTGAAACTCCCGCTACAAAGTCGAGGTGTTTTTTACCTGAAGTATCGTAAATGTAACTTCCTTCAGCATGTGAAATTTCCAATGCCAACGGATGTGGGGTTGTTTGCGCTTGATATTTATAGAAATCTTCAGTCATTAATTTCCAGTCTGGATAGAATCATTCACCTTCTGCTGAAGCGAATCCCGTTTCGCCTCGCTTTCCAAGGTTTCGGGTTTTGGGTCATCGGGTCGGTTTTGTAAATCTTTCGGAGAAAGCTTGGACTCTTCGGGAAGCTCTATTTCATCTTCGGGAATGTCCTCAAAAAATTCACCTTCGTCCTTCGGCAGCGGAATTCCCGTAATTTTTGGGAGCACGGGCGCCGGCTTTCCTTTAAATAAATCTTCCACGGAATACAATCGTTCATCGCCCCGCCATTGAAACCCGGGAAGAATCCTTGCATTCTCAGGCAACATTGAGGGCGGATACACTTTGCCATCCGCCTTTTTTATAAACCTGATTCCGGTAATCTGCTGTTCTTCCAAATACATTTGAATGGAACTGGAAACCGTATTGTTTATTCCGACCAATTTCTCATTATCATCTCGGGAATAATAAATTACCTGTGCGTTTTTGTTGATGTTTACCGTGTCCAGTTCATTATTTGTAAAAAGTCCGATAAGCCGTTCGCCCTTCACCTGGTTGAAGCCCAGGCTATCTTTTTGCACTAAAAAAGCATTATTGAAAACCTTGAGCGTATCCAGTTTATCCGTTATCGTATCTGAAAGAATGTGGATGGTATCGCCAATCATTTGGTTTTCGCCGCTCCACAAAACTGGGTTTCGTAAGAGTTTTGTAATTCCCCTTTTTTCGTTGACGTAGATACTATCACATTTTCCGCTGGTGGGGTCGTCGCCTACTTTTCCGGGTTTGAAAAGCCGGGCACGATAAAAGCCTTTTACAATTCTATTTTCAGGTTTTCCGGTTACCCGCAAAGTGTCTGCGTGTACATAAATAGAATCGCCGTCGCGAACGGTGATGGCTACAGCCCGTTTTGTAATAAAAACGGAATCTTTTTCACGGAAAACTTCAGCGTAATGACCGCGGATTACACTTTTATTGATAGTATCCAAAACCCGAATATTGTTGGTGGCAGAGGCAAAACTTTTGTTTCGGTCAAAATAGATGCTGTCGCCGTAAAGCGTCCGATTTTCATAATCTACTTTTGAATTTTTTACGAAATACCCAGTATCGCCACGTGTATCGTAATAACCGCGTTCACAGTATACCGTACTGGTCTCACTTACAATCGTGGAAGGGCCGTATAGGTACGCATCGCCAGTTTCGGAATAAAAATCGAGTTGGTTGCTATTAACGGTATACTTCGGGTTTACGATTTTTACATTTTGAAGAAACTGATATTTCTTGCTTTCGGCAAAATACCTCCCCGAACGGCTTGTTAAAACGCTGGCGGTATCCTGCACCGTACCACCCGTTCTGTAATATGCTTGCTGTTTTATTCTGTCAAAATATAGGGTGTCTGTTTTTAGGGTGGTTTTGGGTTCCGTTAAAACCACATCGCCGCTGGCAAAGGCAAATTGGGTGTTTCCATTGTATTCGGCATATTTGCTGTTCATCGAGACGGTATCGCCTTGCGTAATCCGCACATCGCCATAGGCTTTTACGAAATTATTTTTTAGATAAACAAAAGCTTGGTCGCACCACATTTCCACACCTTCGTGCACGATGTACACCTGCCCGGTTTCGTCTTTGGTGTAAATGGCGGCATCGGGAAATTCGGGCCTTATTTCAAGGTAACCGGACTGTATATCCACCTTTTGTTTTTCCTGTGCGGAAAGATTAATTCCGAAGAGAAAAACGATGACTACAATTATGAAAGATGATATTTTCAAAAAAGAATTATTTGTCATTAGCAACGAAAATATCAACAAAAAATTGATTACCGATGAATGGTTTGCTTTCTGTCCGGCCCTACGGAAACAATTTTGATTGGCACTTCCAGTTCCTTTTCCAAGAAATTGATGTAATCGTTCAAAGCTTGGGGCATTTGTGAGGCGTCGGTCATTTTGGTCAAGTCTGCCTGCCAGCCTTTCATTTCGGTATAAACTGGGGTTACATTTTCAGCTTCAATATTATATGGAAAATGCTGAATAGTTTCTCCTTTGTAATTATAGGCAGTACATACTTTAAGTGTATCAAAACCGCTCAAAACGTCGCCTTTCATCATAATCAATTGAGTCACGCCATTTACTTGAACTGCATAGCGAAGTGCTACCAAGTCCAACCAGCCGCAACGGCGCGGACGGCCTGTGGTTGCACCAAATTCATTTCCCACGCGGCCCATTGTTTCGCCAGCTTCGTCAAAAAGTTCAGTAGGGAAGGGGCCACTACCCACGCGGGTGGTGTAAGCCTTAAATATTCCAAAGACTTCTTTTATTTTTCCTGGAGCTACCCCTAAACCTGTGCAAGCACCAGCAGCAGTAGTGTTTGAGGAGGTCACGAAAGGATAAGTTCCAAAATCGATATCTAGCAATGAGCCTTGTGCACCTTCAGCAAGAATGGTTTTACCTTTTTGTTGGGCTTGGTGAAGATATTCCTCACTATCAATAAAAGTTAGGGATTTCAATACTTCAACAGCTTTGAAGAATTCGGATTCCAGGTCTGCTAAATCATACTGCACATCTACATTGTAAAAATCTATCATCGCTTCGTGCTTATCAGCCAGAGCGCGGTATTTTTCCTGCCAGTTGTCCAATTCCAGATCCCCCACGCGTATTCCGTTGCGGCCTGTCTTGTCCATATAGGTTGGACCAATGCCTTTAAGGGTTGAACCTATTTTTGCCTTTCCTTTTGAAGCTTCGGAAGCAGCATCTAGCAAGCGGTGTGTTGGTAAGATAAGATGCGCCTTACGCGAAATCAATAGGCTTTTTTTAAGATCTAAATTGAATTTTGCGAGGTTGTCCAATTCCCTTTTGAAAATCACGGGATCAATTACAACCCCATTACCAACCAAATTGATGGTTCCTTCGTGAAAAATCCCACTCGGGATAGTGTGAAGTACGTGCTTGTGACCGTCAAATTCCAAAGTATGGCCAGCATTTGGCCCACCCTGAAAACGTGCGATTATATCATAGTTTTTTGTAAGAACGTCAACAATTTTTCCTTTGCCTTCGTCGCCCCATTGCAATCCAAGTAGTAAGTCTACTGCCATAATTTTTATTGATTGTTCCCGTCATCGTTTGTGGCGGGTGTTTTTTTATTTCCGTAAAAATAAAGTGAATGGTTGGTTATTTCTATATTAAAAACCTCTTCGATGGTTTTTTTGATGCTGTGTATTCTCGGGTCGCAAAACTCAATCACCTCTCCATTGGAAAGAATAACGTGGTCGTGGTTGCGATCAAAGTATGATTTTTCGTAATGCGCCTGATTCTGACCAAATTGGTGTTTTCGTACCAAACCGCACTCCAAAAGCAACTCAATGGTATTGTAAAGTGTTGCGCGGCTTACTCGGTAATTTTTGTTCTTCATATTTATGTATAGCGATTCAATATCGAAATGATCGTCGTGGTCATAAATTTCCTGAAGAATGGCATAGCGTTCCGGCGTTTTTCGGTGTCCTTTTTCCTCAAGAAAACCCGTAAAAACGTTCTTTACAATAGCCTGATTGTTTATATCTGTTTTTGAACTCATAATTAAGGTTGCAAAGTTACTTAAAATTTATGCTCTAGTAACTTTATCAATTCCGTTTATTTTTTTGATGTTTTCTACAAGGTTGTTAAGAATGGATTTGTTTTTTACCACAACTACAATTTTACCTGTAAAAACCCCATCATTACTATCAAAGTGAACACTTTTCATATCTATGTGAAGATTGTTTGAAATCACTTTCGTGACTTCGTTTACCAATCCAATAGTGTCAATCCCCGAAATATTCAGCACAGCTTTAAATTCGCGCTGTGTGCTATCAATCCATTTGGCAGGCATGATGCGGTAGCTATAATTGCTCTGAAGCTGCAATGCGTTTGGACAGTTGGTCTTGTGCACTTTTATACCTTCGTTTACGGTAACAAAACCAAAAACATCATCACCCGGAATGGGGTTGCAGCAGTTTGCCATTTTATAATCCAGTTTGTCTTCGTTTTTGCCGAAAACAAGTTGGTCAAACTTTTCTGTAATCTCTTCCTTATTAACATCCTCGGGCTTGTCGGGCTTTCTGATTCTATTTTTGAAGAAACTGATAAAGGCATTGCTTCGCGAAGCGGCAAAATCCTTAAGTTTTTGGTTGTCAATAATCCCCGCACCTACGCGATAAAACAAATCCAGACTCGTTTTCACTTTAAAGAAAACAACAAGCTGATTGATCGTAGTGTCGTCCAAATTTATTTTTAAAGATTTTAATTTTCTTGCTAAAACGACCTTACCTTCTTCTGCCAGCTGTTTCTTTTCATCCTTCAGCGAAGACTTAATTTTGGATCGTGCCCGGCCTGTTGTTGCATAATTTAGCCAGTTGGCTGTAGGTTTTGCGTTTTCCGAAGTTATAATCTCTACCTGATCGCCACTTTTCAATTCGTGGCTCAACGGAACCAGTTTGCCGTTAACCTTTGTGCCGCGGGTGTGCATACCAATTTCAGTGTGAATATGAAAGGCGAAATCCAATGCTGTTGCGCCTTTGGGAAGTGAGTACAAATCTCCTTTGGGAGTAAAGACAAAAATTTCCTTAGCGTATAGGTTCAACTTGAATTCTTCCACAAAATCCACAGCACTTATTTCTGAATTTTCAAGCGTGTCCTGAAGTTTGTTCAACCAGTTTTCGAGGCCGCCGTCGTCTTTTTCCTTGTTTTTGTATTTGTAGTGGGCAGCAAAACCTTTTTCGGCAATCTCGTTCATGCGCTCGCTACGGATTTGCACTTCTACCCAACGGCCTTTGGGCCCCATAACTGTAATGTGAAGCGCTTCGTAACCCGTTGATTTGGGTGAAGAGATCCAATCACGCAAACGGATTGGGTTTGGACGAAAATGATCTGTAACAATTGAATAAATCTTCCAGGCAAAGAATTTTTCGTTTTCTGGAGCACTTTTGTAAATAATCCGCACAGCAAATTTGTCATAAACCTCGTCAAAGCTCACGTTTTGCGCCAGCATTTTTCTTCTTATTGAAAAGATGGATTTTGGACGGCCTTTTATTTCGTACTCAAGATTTTCGGCATCAAGTGAATTTTTTATCACTTTATTGAATGCTTCAATATAAGCATCCTGCTCTTCTTTGCTCTCCTTTATTCGGCTTAAAATATCTGCATACACTTCTGGCTCAGTGAATTTCAAACCTAAATCCTCGAGTTCGGTTTTTATATTGTAAAGCCCGATGCGATGGGCAAGGGGGGCGTAGATGTAAAGTGTTTCAGAAGCAATTTTTCGTTGCTTGTCTGGAGGCATGCTGTCCATGGTTTGCATATTGTGCAGCCTGTCCGCAATTTTTATGATGATTACCCGAATATCCTCATTTAATGTAAGAAGCATTTTCCGAAAATTCTCGGCTTGCATGGAAACGTCTTCAGACATAGAGATGTGTGCAATCTTGGTAAGTCCGTCCACAATGCGGGCTACAACAGTGCCAAACATACGCTCGATATCCTCCAAGGAATATTCTGTGTCCTCAACCACATCGTGCAAAAGTGCTGCGGCTATGCTGGTGGCGTCAAGACCAATCTCTGATGCTACAATTTTTGCAACCGCAATAGGATGAAAAATGTAGGCCTCGCCACTTTTGCGGCGCTGCTCTTTATGGGCGTCCACGGCAAGGTCAAACGCACTGCGAATCAGTTTTTTATCTTCCTTGGTAAGGGTGCGATAACTGATCTTGAGCAGCTGTTTGTACTGCTTGGCGAGCTCTTTTTTCTCTTCTTCTAATGCGGCTTCTGTCATAAACCTAAAAGTATTGAAAAGTAATTGAATTGGCAAGAAATTAATTGGCTTAGGGTTTGGCACGGCCTCTAACAATACGAAATCACAAAATAGAGGACTAAGTTTCTCGCAACAGGCGTTTCATTTAAAATAGCCTATTAGAATTGTAGAGCATCCTCTAAGGCATCGAAAAAATCTCAAACTGCTTAAACAGTTTACATCGGTTAGGTTGTCTTGAAATTCAAGGGAAGCAGAATGGTAGTTTTTTTATTCCCGAAGTGTCTTGTCCTTGTCTTGTCCTAAAATAGCTACCCCACACCAAAGCCATAGCAAAGCCATAGCAAAGCCATAGCAAAGTCATTAAAACGTAAGAAAACAGCCATTTTTTCCTACAAATTCAAGGCTATCTAACCGGACTGGGTTTAGGTGAGGGCAAATCATTGTTTATCATACTTTTACAGTGTTAACAACAGGTAAAATATCATGTATTATAATTTTATCTTATTTCGTGTTTGCCACCTAGAATAGTAGAAATATTTAAAGTCAGTGGGTGAGCTACGAAATATAGTTCCAAATATTCCGATACTTAACAAGTTGCGCATAGGCGTATTTTATAGGAATATTTTCTTCCGAAGCAAGGTTGGGGTCTGCTTTTAGAGTTTGGGCGGCATAGCTTCGGGCAATTTTTAATATTTCGGAATCCTTTACGATATCGGCAATTCGAAGGTTTAGCACGCCACTTTGTTGGGTGCCCATCATATCGCCGGGACCGCGAAGTTTTAAATCTACTTCCGCAATTTCAAAACCATCGCTGGTACGGACCATGGTCTCTAAACGGGTCTTTGCATCTGCCGAAAGTTTGTGGCCGGTCATTAAAATGCAGTAACTCTGCTCGGCACCGCGGCCAACTCTTCCGCGCAATTGATGTAATTGCGAAAGTCCAAAACGTTCTGCACTTTCAATAATCATCACACTGGCATTTGGCACGTTTACCCCAACTTCAATTACCGTGGTGGCGACCATAATTTGTGTTTCGCCTTTTATAAAACGGTTCATTTCATAATCCTTATCGGCTGGTTTCATCTGTCCGTGAACGATGGAAACTTGATATTTTGGCATAGGAAATTCGCGCACAATACTCTCGTATCCGTCCATCAAATCCTTGTAATCCATGGTCTCACTTTCCTGTATTAATGGGTACACAATATACACCTGCCGGCCCTTGCTAATTTCGTCCTTTATAAAGCGAAAAACTTTGAGTCTATTTGCATCAAAACGGTGCACGGTTTTAATGTCTTTTCTGCCCGGCGGAAGCTCATCAATTACACTAATATCCAAGTCGCCATAAATGCTCATTGCAAGGGTACGGGGGATGGGGGTAGCAGTCATAACGAGGATGTGTGGGGGGATGACCCGAGCCTCTCCAACCTCCCCGGAGGGGAGGCTTTTTAAAGTTGTTTCAATTGTTTTTAGCGATGCATCGATATTGCCTATTATTTCTTCATTTGTGAACCGTATCACATTAAACTTCAGTTCTTTTAAAATTTGCGTTCTCAGCTCATCAACTTCTTTTTGCTGCGGATGGTTGTGATATCCCCCATCTACTTCAATTATCAGCTTTTTTTCGAGACAGACAAAATCGACAATAAACTCATCAATAATATGTTGTCGTCTAAATTTATATTCAAGTTTTTTGGTTCGTAAACATTCCCATAAAATTGCTTCGGCTTGGGAGGGTTGTTTTTTGTTTTTTTGCTGGAGCTCTTTTAGTAATTTATAAGCAGATGGCCTAGCCGTCATATATTTTTTACGCACTCTTGCTGCTTCCTCCCTCAGGGAGGATTGAGGTGGGCCTCCCTTATGCCATAATTTGCTGCGTTGTTCCACGCCAAAACGGTGTTGCTCATCCACGATTGCAAGCCCTAAATTTTTAAATTTTACCTTATCTTCGAGCAGGGCATGGGTGCCAATTAAGATATCCAATTCACCATTTTCAAGCTTTTTGTGAATTTCTTTTCTTTTTGAAGTTTTGGTTGAACCTGTTAATAATTCAATACTGGTGTTCAGTCTTTTACACATTTCAACTAAACCGTTATAATGCTGAACTGACAAAATTTCAGTAGGTGCCATTAAACAGGCTTGAAAACCGTTGTCAAGTGCTATTAACATTGACATTAGCGCTACTATTGTTTTCCCCGAACCCACATCGCCCTGCAAAAGTCGATTCATCTGTGCGTTGCTTCCCAAATCGTTGCGGATTTCCTTGAGTACGCGTTTCTGTGCTTCGGTCAAATCAAAGGGTAAATGTTCCGAAAAAAAGGTGTTGAAATTATGACCAATTTTATCAAAAGTATAACCCTTAATTTTCGATTTATGGATGAGATTTTTTCGGATTAATTGAAGTTGAATATAGAATAATTCCTCAAATTTTAATCGGTATTGTGCGCGTGCCAAATGTGCCTGACTTTTTGGAAAATGTATGTTGAAAAGTGCCTCCTTTTTTGAGACCAATTTCAATTGTTCCAAAAGGGGTTTTGAGAGGGTCTCGACAAAGGCGTTTTTGCTCTCCAAAAACAGTTGTTGCATCAGGCCATTTATCACCCTATTTGTGATGCCGCTGTTGTTTAATTTTTCGGTGGAAGGATACACGGGTTGCATGGCAGAACGGATACTTTTTTCGTGCGCATCCAGCAATTCCATTTCGGGGTGCGGCATGGAAAAACTGTTGTTGAAATAATTCGTTTTTCCGAAGATTACGTAGGGAACATTCAGCTTTAAATTCTCCCGAATCCATTTTTGGCCGCGAAACCAAACGAGTTCCATCGTACCGGTTTCGTCAATAAAAGTGGCAACGAGTCGCTTTCCTTTTTTTTGTTCTACGGTTTTAATGTGGGTGATTTTTCCAATAATCTGAACTTCGGCATTCGTTTGTTGCAATTGTGTAATTTTATAATACTGAGTTCGGTCTAAATATCTATTCGGAAAAAGATTCAGCAAATCCTGAAATGTGTGGATGCCAAGTTCCTTTTTCAGCAAATCCGCCCGGTTTGGGCCGACGCCTTTTAGGTAATCAATTGGAGTTTGCAGGAAATTGGCATTCATAAAACGAATTTACGAATTCCGAACGAAGTGAAGGAATCCCATTATAGAATTATTATCTTTATACTATGGAAATTAATTTTACTACCAAGGAAGAAAGCAAAAGGCTGCAAGAAGCAGATTTTTTAGCACTTTCGGGAGCTGAAAGAGTATTAGCCTTCTTCAAGTTATGTTATGAAATGCGGGATTTTCCTTCTCAGGAAACTTCTGAAAAAAAGGATAATTTCATTATTGAGTTTAAGAATAGATGATTGAAACTTGGGATAAAAACATTCGTGACTTTATTAAACTTAGCGATAAGCATAAAGTTAGAATAATTATGGTCGGTGGTGGCGCGGTAAATTTTCACGGTTATCAAAGGCATTCTGCGGATGTAGATTTTTGGTTGGAACCTGTTTCCGAAAACTTCCAAAAATTATTACTGGTTTTTAAAGAAATGGGTTATGATATTGATGATTTTCCCGAAGAAGTAAAAAAGCAGCGACAAAATATTTCAATTAAATTCACCCCAAGTATTCTTAATTTGGAGATTATCACCAATTTCTCTGTGAATAAGCCTTTTGCTAAAGCTTTTGAAGAGGCTGTACAAGTTAAAAAGGATGGTTTGGAATGGCGTGTTTTGTCTTTTGAAGATTTAATTATTAGCAAGATTAAAGCTGGACGCCCTAAGGATTTATTGGATATTCAAGAACTGCAACGCACCAAAAATAATTTAGATAAAAAATAATGGTCAAATTTTTTTTAACGTTTTCACTTTTTTTATTTTCCATTCAACTTTTTTCACAGCAAACTGATGTTGTGGATTTTTTGAGGATTGAAGCAAAAGTATATCCTTATTTTATGGGTAAGACCTTGGTTGGTGTAAATGTTACCTTTAAAATTTTGAAACCGACAGATTCTATTTTTTTGGATGCTAGAAATATGGAAGTTGGTGTGGATACTATCAATGAGAATATTTCGGTAAAATATAAAGATGATAAAATTTGGCTTTCTTCAAAAAAATATGAAGCAGGGAAAATTTATTCTGCTCAATTCAATTGTATGGTGCAGCCAAAACAAACTTTATATTTTTTTGGAGACCAAATTTGGACGCAAGGGCAAGGCAAATACACATCTTACTGGCTTCCCAGTATTGACGATGTAAATGATAAAATTGAATTTGATATTACAATATTAGCTCCCGATGATAAGACAGTAATTGCTAACGGAAAACTTTTAAATGTTGAAAATGATATAAATGAAAATTATTGGCACTTCGACATGAAAAAACCCATGTCCAGCTATTTGGTAGCCTTCGCAATTGGCGATTTCCATAAAAAAGAACTCCTTTCAAATTCAGGGATTCCTTTGGAATTATATTATAATCGTTCAGATTCACTAAAAGTAGAACCAACCTACCGCTACAGCAAACAGATTTTCGACTTTCTGGAAACTGAAATCGGAGTGCCGTATGCGTGGCAAAACTACAAGCAAGTTCCCGTTCGGGATTTTCTGTATGCTGGCATGGAAAACACAACGGCAACCTTTTTTTCCGAAGCGTTTGTGGTAGATTCCACAGGCTTTAACGATAGAAACTACATAAACGTAAACGCCCACGAACTGGCCCACCAATGGTTTGGCAATTTGGTTACGGAAAAAGCAGGGGAAGACCATTGGTTGCAGGAAGGGTTTGCGACTTATTATGCTTTGCTAGCAGAAAAAGAAATTTTTGGTGAAGATTATTATTACTGGCAATTATACCAAACCGCCGAGCAATTAAAGGCAATGAGCGATGAGGGCAAGGGCGAATCATTGTTAAATCCAAAAGCAAGTTCACTTACATTTTATCAAAAAGGAGCTTGGGCGCTTCATATTTTACGAGAGCAAATAGGGGATGATGCTTTTAAAACTGCAATCAAAAACTATCTCGAAAAATATAAATTCAAAAACGTTTCTACCGAAGATTTTTTGAATGAAGTGAAAGCAGTCTCGCAAGTTGATATTGCAGATTTTGAAAGGAATTGGCTTCGTCAAAGCGCTTTTAAAGGGGAAGAAGCGTATCAATCATTATTGAAATCTGAGTTTATAAAAAAATATTTTGAAATCTCTGCGCTTCGGGCAATGCCTTTGGCAGATAAAAAACTTCAGTTAAAAACTGCATTAACCTTTCCAAATGATTTTATTGGGCAGGAAGCAGTCTATCAATTGGTGGATGAACCACTTTCTGAAACCCTTCCGCTTTATAAAACCGCTTTCGGGAGCAATAATCTGTATGTTCGCCAAGCTGTGGCGCTTTCGTTGCAGACCATTCCAAAGGAACTCCAAACCGAATATGAAACCCTTTTAAACGATAATTCTTATGTAACCCTGGAAAACGCACTTTATCAATTATGGATGCAGTTTCCGCAGAAAAGAACAGAATATCTCAACAAAACAAAAGGAATTGAAGGTTTTCAGAATAAAAACATTCGGCAACTCTGGTTGACGTTGGCTTTAATTACAGAAGATTATGAAAAATCTGAAAAGGAGAATTATTTAAAGGAATTGAAAAATTATACTTCCACAGCTTATAGTTTCGAGATCCGCGAAAAAGCTTTTGAATATGTAAATGAGCTCCAACTCTGGGATTTGGAAACGCTTAAAAATTTAGCGGAAGCCTGCGTGCATCCCACTTGGCGCTTCTCAAAACCTTCAAAAGAAATGTTGAATGAATTACTTCAGAATAAAAAATATCACGAACAAATAAAGGTTTTGGGCAGACAAGTCTCAGAAAAAGCGGCTAATTATTTAAACTCAATTATAAAGGAATGAGGGCGTTGGTAATTTCAGGCGGCGGAAGTAAGGGTGCATTTGCGGGCGGCGTGGCGCAATATTTAATGGAAGAGCTTCATCATAATTATGACCTTTTTGTGGGAACTTCAACGGGCAGTTTGCTTATTTCACATTTGGCTTTGGATAAGGTTGAGAAAATTAAAGAGGTTTATACCTCCGTTAATCAAAAAAGCATATTCAGCAGTTGTCCATTTGTAATTAAGCAAGATAAATTTGGCGGAAAACAGATCGCTATTGATCATTATACGGTGCTTCGCAATTTCATAAAAGGAAAAAAAACCTTTGGCGAGAGTTTAAATTTACGAAAACTGATAGCCAATACCCTGACCGAAATAGAATTCAATAATTTAAAAGCTTCTGAAAAAGAAGTGGTTGTAACGGTTTCAAATCTTTCATTGAATCAAGTAGAATATAAGTCGATAAACGATTTTGAGTATCAGGATTTTTTGGACTGGATTTGGATTTCTTCAAATTTCACTCCTTTTATGAGTCTTGTAAAAAAAGATGGCTGTGAATATGCCGATGGCGGTTTTGGAAGCATGGTCCCTATTGAAGAGGCTATAAACCGTGGCGCAACACATATTGATGTAATTGTGTTGGAAACCGAAATTACCTATTACAATCGGCTTCCCTCAAAAAATGTATTTTCATTGCTTACCAATATGCACAATTATATGGCGGATCGTATTGAAAAACAGAACATCCGCATTGGGAAATTTGTCGCGACAAATAAAGATGTTATTATAAACCTTTATTATACTCCTACGGTTTTGACAACAAACTCTTTGATATTTGATAAGAAAATGATGACAAAGTGGTGGGAACTAGGTTTCCAATATGCTGAGCAGAAAAATAATGAATTAAACGAAATTCGTACAAAAGACGATTGATATTCCTACATTTAGCTGGGGTATTTCCCTTATACTTTCAGTGTTTTCCCTGTTTTTTCATCGTAAGTTCTAATAGACTGCTACTAATCAACTCTTTTGGTTTATCTTCACTCTGCGTTTAGGGAAAGATCATTTTAGAATCCCTCTTAATGTAACTAAATTTATACCATAACTTTAAAACCAAATTAAATATGAAAACACAGACTATTCAACGTTTACTGTTATTAAGTTGTATCAACTTAATGCTTTTTAGCTGTCAAGATCCCACAACCCATACCGAGCCACCATATGAGGGTCCGCCGAAAGACCATATAATATCGGTTGATCGCGCTCAAGAAATGTATGATGCCTATTTGCAAAGACGCGTGCCGATAATCAAAAGATATGAGGACAGCATTGCAGCTGACGGTTCAAAATTTACCCCTACCCGCTATGCGGAATATGATTTGGAAACCATAAAACAATATATAGCGTATATTGAGCATGAGGCCAAAGAGGCTAAAGTGGACATACAAACATTGCGTTTCTACCTTTCAAACTATCCTGACAGTGATAAATTCCCAAATGGCGATGCGGTTAAATATCCAAAAAGAAATAGTTTTTTCGTAGTGCCTACAATGGCTTATGAAGGCCAGAATGTTGGTTTTTATCTTGAAGAAATAGACGGTGTGTATACTGCCTTGCCTATCAATAGAAATAGACTAAACAAAAACGACAAAAATCAGACACAGGATGAGCCCCAAGGTAGTGTGAATGAGGCTGGATTTTTCAGTTCAACCAATTCCGCAGCCGTGGGAAATGGAACCACAAGTGTTATTTTGAATGACGGAGGAGTAGCGCCTCCGCCCGGTACTAATGATTTTGGGGACAGCAATTAGAGCACACTTAATTAGTGGAAACAATTTTAGACATACTTAAAAATACATATTTGACATTATATGTCGGTGTTTTTCTAATATCGCTAATAAAATTTCCGCTTTATAAGCATACAACCTTAAGACTATTGCCCATTATTTTGTTTCTTACCATGGTTACGGAATATTTGGGCTATTTCCTAAAGGACATTATATATGATATTCCCCTTAATAAGTTTATTTACAATTTATATTATCTGATTCATTTTTCATTTTTCTTCTACATTTTTATGAGGATGATTGAAAACGACAGATTCAAAAAGAATATTAAAATAGGCTTAGTTGTTTTTTGGCTGTTTTTTTTAAGTGATGTAGTATTTACAGGTATTTTTGAGAATTCTTTTGCTAGAACATACATAGCTGGAGCCGCGATTCTGATTTTTTGCATAACCTTATATTATATCAATATTTTACAATCATCACTAGTATTGGTAGTAAAAAACGATTTATTGTTTTGGGTAAGTGTAGGGCTATTTTTATTTTATATTGGCTATATTCCCATAAAAATCATCAGAACTTGGTTTTACAAACCGGACAGCTTCTTTGAGATTTTACTTTTAATACAGTCGTCGCTCATAATCATCATGTATTTGTTCTTTTTAACAGGATTTCTATGGATGAAAAAGAGATCATAATAATTGCGGCAATAGCCATTCCGGTAACATTAGTAATTATTGTTATCGTGCTCTTCAGTGTTTTTTCTCGTAGAAAAAACCGATTGTTACAAGAGCAGGAGAAAGCGAAAAAAGCGTTCGACCGTGAATTGGCAGAATCACAAATAGAGATTCGTGAGGAAACTTTGCGAAACATTAGTTGGGAGTTGCACGATAATATCGGCCAGTTAATGACCTTGGCCAAAATACAGGCCCAAATGGCGCTGGAAAGGCCCGAATTGTTAAATGAAGTTTCTGAAACCATAGGCACGGGCATTGATGAGTTGCGGGCGCTTTCAAAATTGATTAATCCTGAAGCATTAAAAAGCTTGAGTCTGCAAGAAGCTGTAAGTCTAGAAATAGAACGATTCAATAGACTTAAATTTATTGCTGCTGAATTAAAAGTGCAGGGTAAAGTAAGGCCCATTGAGAGTAATACCCAAATTATTCTTTTTAGGATATTGCAGGAATTTTTTTCAAACACAATAAAACATTCCAGAGCCTCGACCCTAAAGGTAGTTTTAAATTATTCTGATGAGGTTTTGACTATTTCTGCGGAAGACAACGGAGTGGGTTTTGATAAAACAGATAACTTTATGGGAATAGGACTTAAAAATATGAAAACCCGTGCCCAATTGATCAATTCAACGTTGAAAATTAATTCCGTAAAAGATCACGGTACAGCATTGCACCTTAAATATAGTTATCTGTGAATTTTGAGTAGATATGAAAAACCTTTTATAAAATGAATTATTCCGTAGTAGTAGTTGACGATCATTTTTTGCTTTCCCAAGCCATTGGCGGGTTGGTTCAAGACTTTAAGAAGTTTAAAGTACTATACCTATGTAAAAATGGGCGTGAGCTGCTTGATAAGTTTAATAATAAGAAAAACATCCCCGATTTAGTACTTATGGACATAAAGATGCCCATACTTAACGGAATTGAAACAACTGAAATTCTTAGAAAAGAATTTCCTAACGTAAAAGTGCTCGCTCTTTCCATAGAAGAAGATGAATACACTATTTTGAAAATGCTCAGGGCAGGTGCCTGCGGCTATTTGTTAAAAGACACAAAAAAAAATATTCTTGAAGAAGCTCTCATTCAAGTAATGGAAAATGGTCATTATTATACCAATACAATATCACAAATCCTTGTGGACTCTTTGGAGAATGAAATTGATACTGAGCTAAAAGAAAAAGAAATTGAGTTTATAAAACTTGCCTGCACCGATATGAGCTATAAAGAAATTTCCGAAGCCATGTGCTGTAGCTATAAAACTGTTGAGGGTTACCGGGATTCAGTCCACAAAAAACTAAAGGTAAAAAATAGAATTGGGCTCGTGCTTTTTGCAATTCACCACAATTTATTTACACCCTAAAAAAGTTCGCTGACCTCTTTTTTAACGTATGCCATGGCTTTTTGCGATGGTGTAACTTCTTCCATAAAATTCTGTAGTAACCATTCCCGCATTTTGTCTACATTGCCGTCCTTTTCGTGCATTGCTCCTTGACGAATTACGTGTATAGTTGCATTTTTTGCAGCGTTCACTAAGTTCCAACATTCAGGAGTTACATAAATTTGTTGTGTTAAATTATGGTCATACTCCTGCTCAATATTTTTCACCAATAAATTTTCGTAATCGTCTTTAGAATCTGAAAATGGTTTCACCCGTACCAATAACTTATTGGGATCTATTCGTTCCAAAAATAAAGTAATACGTTCATATGCTTGAAGCCGGAGGGGTAAAACTTGTTTTTGAGCTTCTTTTTGAACCAAATATCTTCTGCGGCCTTCCTCATTGGCCGTGTGGCCTTTAAAGAAAAAATAAGCAATTATGCCTACAACAATTGCGGGTAACAGATAGGCTACATAACTAATAATTTGGGTTGCTTCTTCCATAGAATTTAATTTATTGACAAACTTAAGTCGTTTTTAATAGTTGTACAACTATTAGTTCTTTGTATCAAACCTATAATAGATCGGCTCAAACCCTCGTGCCAATAAATGGAGGTTTTAAAATTAAGTAAAAGCATTGACCTTAGGGAAGAAATTTCAACTACGTATTAATTATTAAATATTTCACCAATGAAAAGAAAATTACTCATAGCCCTGTTTTTATTGACCTTTGCCGTATCCGGTTGGTGTCAATTTCAAACAAATGTTTCGGCAGCTACTATGGTCTATCACGATGTATGTATCGAGCCCCTCTCATTTAATAGTCCGCAAACTACAGATTATATTGTGGCTGGCAATCTCTTTGACACGGCCCTGCAATCTGAACGGGCGTTTCTAAAAAAAGTGGATGAAAATGGCGCCGTAATTTGGAATATCGCCTATCAGGAACCAACTTCACCCCATTTGCGTATTCTGGATATAGTGAGCCATTTGGATCTTATTTTTGCTACGGGCTATATAGACATTGGCGGCAAACGAAAAGTGTTCTTGGCACAATTTGAGGCACTGAGCGGAAACTTTCTCCAAGCCAATTATTATGATGTGGTGGGCCCCAATTTTAATAGCACCGGCCTGCACATCAGTTTTTCAAACAGCGATGCCAATGGCGACAGTATTGCCGATCCTGGTTTCGTAATTGCCGGGTATTTCAGTGATTGTTACAGCCTTGATATCAATTGTGTTTTTAACAACATTGGTTTTGTGCTACGTACTGATTCGGGTTTAAACGTATTATGGACCGCAGAAACCGATGCTCCCAACACGGTAAATACCTTAGAATACGACTTTGTAAATGGTGTGGCCGAAACCAGTGATGGGTTTTTTCTTACCGGAAGCGCAACCTGGCAAGACCTATCAAACAATACGGCCCAACAAATAGTATTGGCGCACAAATTGGACTTTCAGGGAACTATGCAATGGGACCAAAGTTATGTTTTTGGAAATGCAAATGATGTAAGTGTTGATGCCTATTTTGATAGTACGACCAGTAAAATCTATATGCTTACCAATTATTCCTTCTCGCATTATTTTGGAATATCGGTTTTTGACAATAATGGAACCTATGATAGTGCCCGCTCCTGGTATGCCGACGATCCCAACAACCTGAACATTTACGGTTTTGCGCTGATGCCATCCTTCAACAGTGCGAATAACCTTGTAATTGCAGGCTATGATAGAGATGAAAGCTGGAACATTGGCGCCAATTCATATTATGGCGAAAGCAATGTCTTTCTTTATGAATTTGACAAAAACACTGGAAATCCTGTTGCGACGAACTATCAATACCTTGTGCCAAACGTAGAGCCCGGTACCGAGGATTTTAACCTTTGGGATTTTCAGATGCCCACCATCTATTACCCCGATATGGCCTTTCCAAAAACGGACAACAGCAACAATAACCACTATTATTTAGCGGGATACCGTGCTATTGATCCTACGGTGACCGATGTAAGTCTGGAACTTTTTAAAGTAGATACCGCAAAACGAAATACCTGCGACAGTAAAATTATTAATCCCAACCATTTGTCCTTGACCAAGCAGTCGGTGCCGGTTACCTCGGCACACGTGCCGACTAATGCTTTTCCTATAAATCTTACGGCAACGGCAATGCCCTATACCGAGGATTTCTGCGTGCGCGAATTGGCTGTCGAAGAACATTCGATGGAAAAAATAAAAATGTTTCCAAACCCAGCCATACAGCAAATTTCATTTACCGGAGTTGATGCCCTTGACGTTACTATTATGGATGCTTCAGGGAAAATTGTATCGCAACAATATCTTAATAATGAACGGCAAATGGACGTTTCTGAGCTTGCGGCTGGCCTGTACTTTGTTGAAATTTCCAACGGAAAAAATACTACCACCTTTAAGCTCATTAAAGAGTAGCACCCTCCTTCTTGCGCCATATTTTCCTTACCTTAGTTATTGGAAAAAAGATTGATACTCTCCCTTTTAATATGAGCAGAACAAAATTCCATATCATTGTATTTATTGTGATGTGGAATTTGTGTGCTGCCCAGGAATTTGTGAATTACACCATAAAGGATGGCCTGCCCAGCAACCGAATCTACCGATTGACTCAAGATAACGAAGGTTTTATTTGGGCCATTACCGATAAGGGTATGGCAAAATTCAACGGAAGGGAATTTAAGGTTTTCAATACCAGCAATGGATTGCCAACCAACGACATTTGGGACCTACGGGTTGATGCCGAAAATAGGATTTGGTTCTTCTCAAAATCAACTTTGCTGGGGTATATTGAAAATGAGAAGGTGCATACCTTTCCCAATTGCCAGGCGGGGGTCGTAATGTTTCCGGCATCTACCAATGTTTATAGTAACACCTTTATAGTCGGAAATAGCGGGCAATGGTTTTATCTGGAAAAAGGATGTTGGAAAAACCTCACATTTTCAGAGGTACAGGATACCTCAAAATACCATTTTAAAAAGCTTCATAAAAAAGCGGTACAATTGGCAGAGCTTCCCGTTTTTAAAGAAAAGTCCGTAACACGGTTCAGAAACCGCGATTCTATCATGGTAATGCTCTACAACGAAGGTTTTAGCATAATAAACCTGCTTAGCGGGAAAATTTATGAAAGGGAATTTAAAAAATACGCGAGTCACCAAAACCCCAATTTTATTCGCAACCATTTTGTGAACGATCAAATCCAGATAACGGGATTTGACTTTGTGGGCATACTGGACGAGAATTTTGAGATCGATAAGGTGGTTAAGATACCCCCCAATCTAAAGGCCTATTTTTCAATGATAGATAAAAGTGGGAACATTTGGTGCGCCACTTTTTCGCGTGGAATCTTTATGTTGCCGCAGGTAAAGCGCCAGTGTACCTACGTGCTTCCGCATCAAAAAGTAGATCAACTGGCCAGAGTGGGTAAACGGATAGTGGCCAATGTGTACAATAAAGGATTTTATGAATACGATTCACTTCAAAAAAAGTTTAGGACATTTATAACGGATAAAAGTTTTGTTTTTAACGCGGTATATTTAGATTCCCTTGAAAGTTCATTTTTCTGTTCTGAAAAGAAAACCATCCAAATTGCGAATGAAGCAGCCAGCCGGCACCAAGTTGATCATTTCAATAAAATTGGTGGCGTAAGGAGCTTGGTCTATCTCAACGGTTTTTTATACGGAAATATATCCTCAGGGGTAATAAAAATAGACCCAGAAACCTTTGAGCGAATCAAAACCTACGATTATTATGGCGTTAGGGATTTATTGAAGTTTCGCGATTCCCTGCTCTTGGCAACTTCTGATGGTTTAAAAATACTATCTGACGGAAACATAACCTCCGTAACCCTTGCCGATAATCTTTTAAAGAAACCTATCTTGAGCCTTACTAAGGTTACGGACTCCCAATTTTTGGTCAATACTGACGGGCACGGTTCTTATCTCACAGACCTCAAGGAGGTATCACTATTGCCGAATTCAGAATTTTTGAGTGTTGAAAGCGCTGTTGCAAACAAGGATTTTATCTGGCTGGCTTCTGAAAGCGGAATTTTACAATATAAAAAAGCAGGTCCCGATTATTACTATACAGGCACTTTAAACGAAAACGACGGATTGCCTTCGAAAAAGGTTAATGCTATTCTGCCGGTGGGCGATGATTTGCTTGTATCAACGGACGATGGGGTTGCCATTCTTCCGAGAGCCCTTTATAAGCAGCCCCAACTTTTGAAAATTTACGTTGAAAAGGCACTTTTCAATCAAAGTCCTATCCCAGCCTCCGAACCTGCAATGCGCTACACCACCGACAATAGCGTAGATTTTTCCATTGCCACCATAGACTTTTCGTCCGCCCAAAACCAACTGAGCTACAGGTACCGTTTGCTGCCCATTCAAAAAGATTGGACAACTACAACCGCTTCAAACCTTAATTTTTCAAATCTGCCACCAGACAAATACACCCTGGAATTGAAAACCGGAAACCTAATGGAAACCGCCAATTTCACAATTTTGCCATTATGGAGGCAAAGGCCTTTGGCAAAAGCCGTGTTTTGGCTGGCGGGCATTTCGCTCTTAGGCGGAGTGCTCTATTATTTCAGAAACAAGGAAGTTTCAAAAAAAACCGCCAAGATTACCGCACAGAAAAAGATGGCTGAATATGAGCTATATGCCCTGCGCGCCCAGATGAACCCGCATTTTGTTTTCAACTCGCTTGCTGCTATCCAGTATTATATCAACAATAACGACTTTGAAACTTCAGAAAAATATCTGGTGAAATTCTCAAAATTGATACGCCAGTTTTTTGAGCTTTCAAAAGAAAGTGAAATTCCCCTGGAAACTGAAATTAAATTGCTGAAAAACTATTTGGATATTGAAAAGCTCCGTTTTAAGGAGAAATTGGGCTATCAGATACATATAGATTCTACGTTAAATTTACCCGAAACCACCATTCCCAGTATGCTGCTCCAGCCCATTGTAGAGAATGCTGTGAACCACGGTATCTTCAATAAAGAAAAAGAGGGCAATATCAATCTGTATTTTCGTAGCATTGACGAGCAGGAATTTATGGTGGAAATTATGGATGACGGCGTGGGCTTTTCAAACTCAAGAAAGAAACCCAACGGCAAGGTAAATTCTTCCGCAGTACTTGAAAATAGAATTGCGGTCTTAAACCGTTCCAAACAATGGGAAATACAATTTTTTAATGCTGAAGTATTTCCGGAGAAAATCGATACAGGCAATATTACTACCTTTAAAATTAAGAAAGTGCGATGACGACTATAACGGCCATATTGATAGACGATGAATTTTCTGCCCTAAAGGGACTGCAACAAAAGGTGGAAAAGTTTTTTCCCGAGATTTCAATAACCGCTACCTTTCAAAAACCCGAAGACGCCATAGCGTTTATAAAAAATGATCCTCCCGAAATTCTATTTCTCGATATACAAATGCCACGTTTGAATGGCTTCGAACTGCTTTCGGAACTGGACGGATTGGATTTTCAGGTCATTTTTGTAACCGCCTACAACGAATATGCCGTGGCAGCGTTAAAAAAATCGGCAATTGGATACATTTTAAAACCTGTGGATGATGACGATCTGAAACATGCAATTACAAAATCCATAACCACAATACGGGAAAAACAACAATTGGAAAGCAGCAACAAACTCATAGAAGTTCTCACGGAAACCATTTCAAAAAGAAACAAGATTATCGTGCCTACCGAAAAAGGGCTATCCTTTATCCCTCAGGACGAGGTGCTGCATTTGGAAGGTTTTCAGGGTTATACCAAATTTCATTTAAGCAACAATACAGAACTTTTAAGCAGTTATAACCTCGGGAAATTTGAACCTTCCTTGGGGCGAATATTTTTCAAATGCCACAAATCGCATATCGTGAACCTCGAAAAAGTGCGCAGTTTTGAAAATGAAGGTTATTTGGTACTGGAAAACCGCAACCGTGTGCCCATTTCAAAAACTAACCGAAAAGCATTTTTGGAAATGTTCCGTTAAGGCTTTTATTCAGTGTTCAGTGTTCGGCAATGCAGCACACCTTAACAGTTTCCCCTTGGGGGTTAGGGGCTAATACCTTACCTTATTTTCCTTGCGCATCGCTTTCACTTCTTTTTTAGCTTCTTTTTCGTGATAATTTCCGCCCAGATACTGGCAATTTGATAAAGCTTTCATGCTCTCAAAAGGTACTGCACATTTATGGTACATAAAAGATTGTGATAAGGTTTTGATTAAGTTTTTATCGCCTACGGTTAGGTCCACATCGTCCATAGTGAATTGGCAGGGGTGTTCATAACCACAGGCGTGTGTCATTTCTAGCAGCTCCTTACAGAAATTTTTAAAATAGAAATGCGCCCTCACTGATTTGTCTTCAATATTAATACCGCGTTGCAGCCATTTATTTTGGGTAGCAACCCCGCTAGGGCATTTGTTGGTATGGCATTGCTGAGCTTGAATACAACCAATGCTCATCATCGCCTCTCGTGCAACGTTGATTAAATCGGCACCCATTGAAAATGCCATAGCTGCTTTGGCAGGAAACCCTAACTTTCCACTTCCTATAAAAACAATTCGATCACACATCTCGTGCTTTTTGAAAATTTTATAAACTTCAGCAAAACCAAAAAGCCACGGCAGGGACACGTGGTCGGCAAAACTTGGGGGCGACGCACCGGTGCCTCCCTCACCACCGTCAATTGTTATAAAATCTGGCCCTTTGCCGGTTTCTTTCATTATTTTTGCAAGTTGTTCCCATTCTCCCAAGCGGCCTACAGCAGATTTAATGCCCACGGGCAAACCGGTTGCTTCAGCTATACTTTCCACAAATTCAACCATTCCTTTAACTCCTTCAAAAGCGGAATGATTGGGTGGCGATAGCACATCTTTTCCTAAGGGTACGTGTCTTATATCAGCAATTTCCTGAGTAATTTTAGACCCTGGCAAAACACCCCCCTTACCTGGTTTTGCACCTTGGGAAAGTTTTACTTCAATAGCTCTAACTTGCGGGTTTTCGTTAACGAGCTTCACAATTTTTTCCATGGAGAAATTTCCCTGCTCGTCCCGTACCCCAAAATATCCGGTTCCAAAATGAAAAACAACGTCTGCGCCAGTTTTGTGATATGGAGAAAGACCACCTTCACCTGTATTATGATATGCGTAGGCTAGCGCGCATCCTCTATTTAAGGATTCAACAGCCCTTGCCGATAATGATCCGAAGCTCATGGCTGAAACATTAATTACCGATGTTGGACGATATGGACGCCTACGCTTGTGATAACTGCCCATTACTTTAGCGCACGGCAGAAAGTAAGGGTTTTTATAGTTGGGATTATCCTTTTCCACCTTAAAGGGAAGCATCGCATTGTTTATGAAAATGTAGTTAGGTTCATAAATATCCCGATCGGTACCAAAACCCTCATAATTGTTTTCATTTTTTGCCGAAGCATAAATCCAGCCGCGCTCTATCCTATTGAAGGGAAGCTCCTCGCGGTTGTTCGCAACAATGTACTGCCTAAGCTCCGGCCCAATACTTTCCAGCATATACCGAATGTGCCCGATAATGGGGAAGTTGTGGCTTATAGTGTGGTGTTTGTTGAAAAAAATGTCCCGAATGGCAACGATTAAAAGAAAAATAAGAACCCATACCCACCAAGGTATTTGACCTAAGAAAGATAGAAACTCCTCCATAAAAATACATTTTTGATAAAGGTATTTAAAATAAATCTCATTTGGAAAGAATAATGAAGAAGGTGATTATTGTTTATAATTTCCCCAAAAACACTTCCTATAAAAGTTTGATAATAGTTATTTTCACAGCTTGAAGAAAATGAAGTTTTGGAACAGTATTTAAAACAACTCAACGATGCGCAGCGTGCGCCAGTGCTGCAAAAAGACGGCGCAATGATTGTAATTGCCGGGGCTGGTTCGGGCAAGACGCGCGTGCTAACTTTTCGCATTGCATATTTGATGAGTCAGGGCGTGGATCCTTTCAATATTTTGGCGCTTACTTTTACCAATAAGGCCGCAAGAGAAATGAAAGGGCGTATCTCAAAAATCGTGGGGGCCAGTGAAGCCAAAAATCTTTGGATGGGAACCTTCCACAGTATTTTTGCGAAAATTCTTCGGTTTGAAGCCGATAAATTGGGCTATCCTTCCAACTTCACAATTTATGACACCCAAGACTCACACAGTGTAATTCGTGCGGTGATAAAGGAGATGAACCTGGATAAAGATGTGTATAAATACAAGCAGGTCTATTCGCGCATATCTTCCTATAAAAACAGTTTGATTACCGTAAAGGCATATTTCAACAATCCGGAATTGATTGAAGCTGATGCCATGGCGAAAATGCCTCGTCTTGGCGATATTTACAAAGCCTATGTTGACAAGTGTTTTAAGGCTGGCGCAATGGATTTTGACGATCTTCTGCTGAAAACCAACGAATTGCTAACGCGTTTTCCAGATGTTTTGGCAAAGTATCAAAACCGGTTCCGCTACATTTTGGTGGACGAGTACCAAGATACCAACCACAGTCAGTATTTGATCGTTCGCGCGCTTTCCGATAGGTTTCAAAATATATGTGTTGTGGGCGATGATGCGCAGAGTATTTATGCTTTCCGCGGAGCGAACATCAATAATATTTTAAATTTCCAGAAAGATTATGACGATGTAAAAGTTTTCCGTTTGGAACAAAATTACCGCTCCACGAAAAATATTGTAAACGCGGCAAATAACATCATCGAAAAGAATAAAACCAGACTTGAAAAAGTAGTTTGGACGGCAAATGACGAAGGCAATAAAATCCTCGTAAACCGAACCATGACCGATGGTGACGAAGGCCGTTTTGTGGCCAGCTCCATTTTTGAAAATAAAATGAACCATCAATTAAATGATGGCGATTTTGCCGTTCTGTACCGAACCAACGCACAAAGCCGTGCTATTGAGGATGCGCTTCGGAAAAAGGACATTCCGTATAGAATTTACGGGGGGCTTAGTTTTTATCAGCGAAAAGAAATAAAAGATGTACTAGCTTATTTGCGGTTGGTATTGAACCCGAAGGATGAAGAAGCGCTGAAACGCGTTATAAATTATCCCGCACGTGGCATTGGCGATACAACGATGGAACGTTTAATTGTTGCTGCAAATCATTACAACCGATCGATTTTTGAGGTGATGAAAAACATTGATAAAATTGATTTGAAAATAAATGCCGGTACCAAAAGCAAATTGGAGGATTTTGTGACGATGATTGAAAGTTTCCAGGTTTTGAATCAAAATTATGATGCTTTTACTATTACCGAACACGTTTCAAAAAAGACCGGATTGCTTCAGGAATTAAAAAAAGACGGCACCCCTGAAGGTATTGCACGTATCGAAAATATAGAGGAACTATTGAACGGAATGCGCGATTTTGTGGAAGAGCAAAAGGAAATTGCAGGTGCCACAGGTTCGCTCTCGGAATTTATGGAAGATGTGGCGCTCGCCACTGATTTGGACAACGACAAGGGTGATGGTGACCGCGTAGCTTTAATGACGGTACATTTGGCGAAAGGTTTGGAGTTTCCCTACGTTTACATTGTGGGGATGGAGGAAGACCTGTTCCCCAGCGGGATGAATATGAATTCCCGTAGTGAGTTGGAAGAGGAGCGGAGGCTTTTTTACGTTGCGCTCACGCGAGCCGAAAAACAGGCGTATTTAACCTACACCCAATCGCGTTACCGTTGGGGAAAATTGATTGATGCCGAGCCAAGCCGTTTTATTGAGGAAATTGACGAGAGCTTTTTGGAATATCTAACCCCAATTACCGAAAACCGCTACAAACCGCTTTTGGATGCCGATATTTTTGATGAGGTTGACCACAGTAAACTGCGTTTGCGAAAACCTGTTGCGGGCAAAGCTCCAATGGGACCAACGGAAGCACAGCTTCGCAAATTGCGAAGATTGAAACCCGTAGCAAGCGATACCGATAAAAATTTTAGTGTGGAAGATACCAATCTAAGCGAGGGAACAATGGTGGAGCACGTTCGCTTCGGAAAAGGTAAAATTCTCAAAATCGAGGGAATAGGTGCGGATACAAAAGCTGAAATAGATTTCGAAAACGGTGGTTTAAAAAAATTACTTCTTCGTTTTGCTAAACTGAAAGTGGTCGATTAGTGAATTTGGAATTCGTTACTTGATCAACCGAAGACTATTAGCAAAAAAAAATTTACGAATCCCAAATTCCACATATTTTAATTGACTTCCAAATAAGTATCAACAGCAATACTTATTTGCTCTTTCATATTTTCGATATCGCTTTGTGCCCAATCGCCGTGACCGCCATCATAAATTGTAAAACTGTGGTCAATCTGGGAATTATTCAGCGCTGTATTTAAAGTTGTTCCATTAGTGAGAGGAACTAAGGGATCAGCGTTTCCGTAGAAAAGAAGCGTTGGGCTGCTAGCATTAGAAACGCGCAATGCTGGACTCAAAACTTCTGCATAATTTGTTCCCTGTGGATATGCACTCTCATCTACCAAAGCGGCCATTAGCGCTGGAAAATTTGGATTGTTGCTATAAAAGGGATCGGTGAAATCAGTGGGCCCTACGATATCGCCAACTATTTTTACCTGGTCGTCCGTATCGTAAACATAATCATACATTAAAGAAATGTGCGCGCCCGCGCTGGCGCCTACCAAGGCAAATTCAGGCAGGATTTGTAGCTCGTTTTTTTCTGAAGTCAATTTATCGATTACCGCATCCAAATCCAAAAATTGGTTGGGAAAGGCCGGCGTGTCAATATCTGCAAGCACATAATTTACATTTACTATTGCGTGGTCAGGATGTCGCTGTTTTATATAGGAAATAAAGAAGTCCATATCGGCCTTATCGCCACCCGTCCATCCGCCGCCGTGAACCAGCATGATAACTTTGGTTTTAGTGGAAGATCGATTTGCGGGCAGATAAAGGTCATATTTTTGTTGTTGATCATTTCCGTAGGAAACATTCAACATGGTTTCTTCAGCTAAAGATTCATTCGCTGTAGTATCGTTATCTTCCGAACAGGAAATGAAATTGATTTGAATTCCGAAAAGAAGAATTATAATGAGGATTTTTTTCATATAAAAATTTAGTTTTTTCAATAACGGTTGAAAAGTGGATTTATGTTAAGAATTTTAAAGAAATCTTCCATTTATAAAAATTGTAAGTAACTTTAAATAAAAAATATGATTCGAAAAGGTTCAAAAGTAATGTGGAAATGGGGGAGTGGTGAGGCCGAAGGAAAAGTAATCGATACTTTTTCCACAAAAATTACCAAAACAATAAAAGGGAGCAAAATTACAAGAAAAGGTGAAAAAGACAACGAAGCCCTCTATATTGAGCAAGCAAATGGAGATAAGGTATTAAAGCTTGAAAATGAAGTAAACAGAAAAACTAAAGATTAAAAATGGCTGAATTTATTAAGATTTACGAGGAAAATCCAAACCCGAAAGAAATTAAACGTGTTGTAAAAATACTTCGCGATGGCGGGGTAATAATTTATCCCAGCGATACGGTATATGCGCTGGGCTGCGATATAAACAACAATCGCGCAATGGAACGCGTAGCACAACTTAGGGGAGTGAAGCTGGAAAAAGCCAATTTCTCGTTTGTTTGCGAAGATTTGAGCAATCTCAGCGATTATGTAAAGCAGATAGACACTCCTACTTTTAAAATATTAAAACGAAATCTTCCGGGACCCTACACCTTTATTCTTCCGGGGAATAATAATCTTCCAACGGTTTTTAAAAAGAAAAAGGAAGTTGGTATTCGTGTACCAGATAATTCCATAACGAGAGCTATTGTGCAGGAACTGGGCAATCCTATCATTTCCACTTCTATTAAGGATGAAGACGAGGTAATTGAGTACACTACCGATCCCGAACTTATTCTCGAGAAATGGGACAATTTGGTAGATTTAGTTATTGATGGTGGCTATGGTGGCAATATTGCTTCCACTGTAATTGATCTTACGGGGACAGAACCGGTAGTAATGCGGGAAGGGAAAGGAAGTTTGGAAATTTAACTTTTAGTAGATTGTTTTTTCTGAAATTCTGAAAGCAAAAATCCTGTTTGCTGATTGAGTTTTTTTCTGAAAAAAGCTGTCCATCCAACCAAAAACCCTTTTAAACCCAATGCCTGCTTGGACCATCTGTAAAGGCTGAATTTATCAACGTGGTTTATAATTTTTCCGTCCTTGAATTTGAAAGTTGCGTTAATTACGTTGTGAACTTTCCTTCCTGTTTTACTAAATGTGTAATACGCTTCCCAACGGGCTTTTCCCGCTTCAGGAGTATATTCTATGTTTGAGGTTATTACTTTAAAATCTTCTCCCTGCTGGCTGTGACAGAGCATTCGCCACATGTTTTTGGCTTCTTCTCCTTTTAAAACTCCAAAGGCCGGATCTTCAAAGGTAACATCATCGTGATACCATTCGAGCATGCGCTCTGCGTCTAAGTTTGCAAAGGCTTCGTAGAATTTTTCAATAATATTTAATTCAGTGTTGCTGATAATTTCTGAATTGAAAATTATTTCAATAAATGCTGCAAGCCTCGGTAAATGTTTTTCTCAAGGATATCGATGGAACCGTCTGCCAGAAACATTTTTTTAATATTTTCAAAAAGTCGGTCTATTTCATTTTTGGAATAATCGTAACGAGATATTGTGTGTTGAATTTTTTGGATACGTTGGTAATCATTGTCTTGGTCGAATTCTTTATGGACCTGACGATATTTTTCTTCACCAACTTTTGATTTTATATATTCCTTTTCGGCTTTTGTCTCAACAAAGTTGGCATAGGCACAGTAGAGTAATATATATGCTTTTAGCTCTTCGCGGGTCCAATTGGTTTTGAATTCTTCCATTTTTAAGTATATATTATTAAAGGTTTTATATTCCTATCTAAGATACAAAAACCTTTCAAAAGATTGTTTTGTGGGCAGCAATAAAAAAACCCGGCCATAGGGACCGGGTTTTAAGGTTATTCTGCTTTTTGGAAATTAGTTTCCTCCGGCTTCTAAGTTTTTCATTTCTTTTTCAATCATATCATAGAATTGATCGATTTTAGGAAGTACCAAAATACGTGTACGTCTGTTGGTAGCTCTGTTTTCAGCAGTGGTGTTTGGAACCAACGGCACGTAATCTGCACGACCGGCTGCAACCAAACGAGATGGTGCTACACCTAATTTTTGCAGTTCGCGTACAATTGCGGTAGCTCTTTTTACACTTAAATCCCAGTTGTCAAGCAACAATCCATTGCTGTACGGAACGTTATCTGTGTGGCCTTCAACCATAGCCTCAAACTCTGGCTTACCATTGATTACTTTAGCAACTTTCCCTAAGATTTCACTAGCTCTGTTTGAAATTTGGTAGCTTCCGCTCTTGAAAATTACTTTGTCTGAAAGTGAAATGTAAACCACTCCTTTTTCAACATTTACCTCAATGTCTGGGTCGTTTACACCAACTTCTCTTTTAAGACTGGTAACGAGTGCAAGGGTAACACTATCTTTTTTGTTAAGCGCATCTTGCAAACGGGTAATTTTCAGGTCTTTTTCTTTTAGGCTTTCCAAAGATTTCTCAAGATTGGTAGCCCCTTTTGAAGTCAACATGGTAAGTTCTTTTGAACTTTGAATGAGGTCTTCGTTGGTCTTTTTCATATCTGCCAAACGCTCTTCAAGTTGTTTAGCGCGGGCTGTTGCTGCTGCTCTTTCGGTAAGACAGTCATTAAGCTTTACAGTTGCCGTATTAAGCAAATCCTGAGTGTTTTGTTGTTTTGCTTCAAGTTCCGCATATTTTTTCTTGGAAACGCAAGAAGTAAAAGCTAAACTTGAACATACTGCTAGAATCAATAGTTTTTTCATAATTTGTTAAGTGTTATATTAGATTGTTTGTTCAAATATTCTGAACCAAAATTATTAAAATAGCAGTCGCTCAAAAAACGATTAACAATACTTTAAGTAAAATAAACTAAAGTCGGTTAAATTTTTTTTTGTTATTTATAAAGTACTGAAATACAATAGATTTTAAGGTGTAATACTTTAAAGTTGAAGAAAACACCTTCCTCTTTCTAAGAAATTTTGGTAGCAATGCATAAAAGCTTAGATGTGCTTTTAAAATTGCAAAGAAATGTTTCGGTTTATCTTGAATTAAAAATTGAAAAGCTGCCACCCCGTCCAAGAGCATTCGTGCAAGCAAGGCCGTGAAAGCTTTTGTTCCTACGGTGTTTTTAAGAAGATTTAAAAGCGAATTCCTAAAATTATAGAAAGTCTTTTTCGGGTTCAATGCCGCAAGGGTTGCCCCGCCAACGTGGTAAACTTTCGAAGCTCCCACATAAACTATTTTTCCGCCTTTTGATTGAAGTCGCCAGCAAAGGTCAATTTCCTCTTGGTGCGCAAAATAGTCTTCATCCAGCGCGCCAGCCTGCCAAAAAGCTTCTGCTTTTACGAAGAGGCATGCCCCGGAAGCCCAAAATATTTGTGAAACATCGTCGTACTGACCCATATCTTTTTCCAAGGTATTGAAAATTCTTCCACGGCAATAGGGGTAGCCGTATTTGTCAATAAAACCGCCAGCAGCACCGGCATATTCGAAGTATTCTTTGTTTTTGTAATCCAGAATTTTAGGCTGAGCGGCAACAACGGAGGAATCTTTTTCAAATTCAGAAACTACTGGCTGCAACCAATTTTCGGTCACTTCCACATCGCTATTCAATAGAATGAAAATATCTTCGGAGAGGTTTTTTAAAGCATCATTGTAACCTTTTGCATAACCACCATTTTCTTTGTTTTGAATGATTTTTACCGTTGAAAAAAATTCTGAAACAAATGCGACAGAATTATCTGTGGAAGCATTATCGGCAATATACACAGTGGCTTCGGAAGAAAATTTCACTACAGATGGCAGAAATCTTTCCAGCAAATCCTTTCCGTTCCAATTTAAGATTACTACAGCTACTTTCACGGGTGTAAAGATAGATTTTTGAAGTGTTTTTTCAGGACTTATTTATAATTTGGAATATCTTTCAGAAAAATATACTGTTCATTTTCAAAATCCATTTGGCAATAATAATGTTCCAAACCGTTGCTGACCATTAAATATTCAGCTTGTAGAGCGAGATTGTACCGTGCAATTTGGTCAAATGTTTGCTGAGTGATTGCTACGGAAGGCGCTTTGCACTCCACAATCAAGAAAATGCTGCCGTCATTATTGAAAACGACCACATCATATCGTTTTACAGTATTGTTGAGTTTTAGCTGTTTCTCAACATTTATAAGGCTTTTGGGATAGTTTTTTTCTTTTAGAAGAAATTGGACCACGTGCAACCGAACCCATTCCTCGGGTGTGAGCACCACAAATTTTTTTCGGATTTCATCAAAAACCAACGTTTTATTTTCGCTACTTTTGAAGCGAAAGGAATATTCGGGGAAGTTGAGTTTTTGCATAAAACAAATATCTATTAAATTCCAAATTTCAAGCACCAAATTCCAAATAAATCTCAATTTTCAAAAAGCAACAAACAACAAACAACAAGCAACAAAAACTTTTCCATGCCGCTCGACAAAGTAAAAACCATTATTAACGATATTAAAAACGGAAACACAAAACCCATTTATTTTTTGATGGGCGAGGAGCCGTATTACATTGACGGTATTTCGAAATATATTGAGGAAAACGTTTTGAGTGAAGAGGAAAAAGGCTTCAACCAAATGTTGCTTTACGGCCGTGATGTTTCTGTAGAAGATATCATTAGCAACGCCAAACGTTACCCAATGATGGCGGAAAAACAGGTGGTAATTGTAAAAGAAGCGCAGGACCTTTCGCGCACCATCGAAAAGTTGGTGCCTTATGCTAAGGATCCGCAGCCCACAACCGTTTTGGTGCTTTGCTACAAATATAAAACCTTGGATAAACGCAAAAAATTGGCTAAGGAGATTGCCAAAACAGGCGTTGTTTTTGAGAGCAAAAAACTCTATGAAAACCAGGTTCCCGATTGGATTAAACGTGTGCTGGCAGGAAAAGGCTATACAATTACCCCAAAGGCCGCGCAAATGTTGGTAGAATTTCTTGGGAATGATTTGAGCAAAGTAAACAACGAGCTTGAAAAACTGCAATTAATCCTAAAACCTGGCGAGCAGATTACACCTCAAATTATTGAGGAAAATATAGGTATCAGTAAGGATTTCAACAATTTTGAACTTCAAAATGCTATTGGAGAAAAAGATATAAAAAAGGCTTTTGCAATCATTCAATATTTTTCGCAAAACCCCAAAAACAATCCGTTAGTGATGACGGTAGCTTTGTTGTACAGTTTCTTTTCAAAATTGCTGAAATATCATGCACTCGCCAACAAAGGCGATGCTGCAAAGGCGTTAGGTGTGAACCCTTATTTCATAAAAGATTATCAAACCGCAGCACGAAACTATCCGATGAAAAAGGTTAGTGCCATTATAGCTGCAATTCGTGAAGTGGATATGAAAAGTAAAGGCGTAGGTGCCGCAAATCTTCCGCAGGGCGATTTGCTAAAGGAATTGTTGGTGAAGATTTTTAATTGAGGTAGTATTATTTTACAATCAACAATCAACAATCAACAATCAACAATCAACAATCAACAATCAAAAATCAACAATCAACAATCAACTATCTCCTATCTACAGAATACTTCCCAGCTCCCAAAAGTGCTATCGCAATAAAACCAACTAAAAAAAGAATTGCTTTTTCCTTAGTTGCTAACGGATCTGCCGCATGAACCACAAATGCTGCCACCGCCATTGTTACTATCACGGGAATTGCGGTTAACCTCGTCTTAAAACCAATAATTACAAGTAGGGGAAAAAGCACTTCGCATAGCACGGCTAAAATTAAGGTAGCGGTTTCGCCAATGCCAATGGGGTCTCCAAATGAAAAATCGCCCGATAGCATTTTTAAAAGTTTGGGCACTCCGTGGGTAAGCATCATTCCACCAAAGCCCACGCGAAGCAGCAGTAATCCTAAATTATAATTGGTCGTGTTGTTCATTTCTGTCCTTTTAAATTTTAGAAAAGCGAATATAGAAAACATTTCATTCACATTTAGCAATAACCTTCATTTCAAAAAATTGGCGCAGCCCTTTTTAAAACGTATTTTTGGGCTTCAAAAAATATGTGAATGAAAAAAATTAAAGCTTGGTTTGCCGCGGCGAGATTGCGAACATTGCCGCTTTCGGTTTCTGGAATAATAGTTGGGGCTTCCTTAGGAACTACAAATCTAGGAGAATCAGGCATTTGGCAATCCAGCCTTTTCTGGCTCGCAATATTGGTTACCATAGGTTTTCAAGTGCTTTCCAATTTTGCTAACGATTACGGCGATGGCATACGCGGCACCGATGCCAAAAGACAGGGCGAAAAACGCATGGTTGCATCGGGTATTATTTCACCCAAACAAATGAAAATCGGGATGATTGTTACGGGAGTTATAACTTTTTTTTTCGCTACCTTTTTAATTTTTATCGCTTTCGGAAACGAAAACTTCATCATTTCCTTTATTTTTTTCAACCTCACTATTGTTTCAATAATCGCTGCGGTTAAATACACCGTTGGTAAAAAAGCTTATGGCTATTCGGGCTTGGGAGATGTTTTTGTGTTTCTGTTTTTTGGATTGTTGAGCGTTTTGGGAAGTTATTATTTATTCACCCATAATTTAAATTGGCTTTTATTGTTACCCGCAATTGCGATTGGATGTTTTAGCACAGCAGTGCTAAACTTAAATAATATGCGCGATATTGAAAGCGATACAGCTGCCAATAAAAACACGCTGGTTGTAAAACTGGGAATACAGAAAGCAAAAAAGTACCATGCTTTTTTATTGCTTTTCGGAATGGCTTGCGCAATTGTCTATACGGCCTTAAATTATCGTGAGCCGTGGCAATTTTTATACTTTATCGCTTTTATTCCTTTTCTATTAAACATAAAGACTGTTTTTAAGAACACAGTGCCAAGGCTTCTCGACGGCGAATTGAAAAAGGTTGCCTTAAGCACTTTTTTGTTTGCAATCTTGTTTAGTATATTTATGTGATAAAAAAACAGTTATGAAAATTACATTTTACGGACAGAACAGTCTTGGTATTGAAATTAAGGGAAAGCACATTCTGGTAGATCCCTTTATTACGGGAAACGATCTTGCAAAAGACAAAATTGACATCAACGATTTAAAAGCAGATTATATCCTTTTAACCCACGCACACCAAGACCACACACTCGATGCTGCGGCAATTGCAAGAAGAACAGGAGCAATAATAGTCAGTAATTTTGAAATTGCAAATCATTACGAAGCAAAAGGCATTGAAGTTCACCCAATGAACCACGGTGGAAGCTGGAAGTTTGAGTTTGGAAAAGTGAAATATGTGATTGCACACCATACAAGTTCTTTTCCCGATGGCAGCTATGGCGGTCAACCAGGCGGTTTTGTGATTGAGGGCGAACATAAAAACATTTACATTGCCGGCGATACAGCCTTAACTATGGATATGAAGCTCATCCCAATGCATACAAAGCTGGATTTGGCAATTCTACCCATAGGCGATAATTTCACAATGGGAATTGATGATGCAATTATTGCTAGCGATTTTGTGCAGTGCGATAAGGTTTTGGGCGTGCATTACGATACTTTCGGATACATTGAAATAGACCACGAAGAGGCAAAACGTAAATTTTATGATGCCAATAAAGATTTGATGCTTTTGGAAATTGGAGAATCTATTGAATTATAAACCAAATATCACCCTGAGCGCAGTCGAAGGGTTTTTAAATGCTTACAGCTTCATATAAAAAATACCTCCTAAACTTCAAACGCCCAAGCGGCACTTCCCGAGGCGTTATGAATTCAAAAGAAACCTATTTTCTTACTCTCAAAACTGAAGAAAGTTTCGGAGTGGGCGAGTGCGGTCTGCTCCGTGGATTGAGTGTGGACGATCGCCCCGATTACGAAGAAGAACTTGCAGGGGTTTGTGAAAACGTGGAGCTGGGCGTTAGTGAAGCAGATTTATACGAAGCATTACAGGAATTTCCCTCGATACAATTTGGGATTGAAACAGCTTTCAAGTCTTTGCGCTCAAAAAATCCTTTCGAATTATTTCCTTCGGAATTTTCGCGTGGAGAAGCTTCAATCCCAATAAACGGTTTGGTTTGGATGGGCGATAAAAGTTTTATGAAACAACAGATTTCAGAAAAACTGAAACAGGGTTTTACTTGTATAAAAATGAAAATTGGCGCAATCGATTTCAAAACTGAAATTGAACTTTTGAAATCAATCCGAAAGGAATTTTCCGCTTCAGAAGTAGAATTGCGCGTTGATGCTAACGGTGCATTTTCCCAAAAAGAAGCTTTGGAAAAACTAAAAGTGCTTTCAGATTTGCAATTACATTCCATAGAGCAGCCCATTAAACAAGGCCAATGGCAGGAAATGGCAAGACTTTGTGAGGAAACTCCATTACCGATCGCTTTGGATGAAGAATTAATCGGTGTTTTTTCCGAAGAAAAAAAGAACATACTTTTGGACACCATAAAACCACAATTTATAATCTTAAAACCCTCATTGATTGGCGGTTTCCGCGGATGCGATACTTGGATAAAACTAGCAGAAAATCACAAGGCAGGTTGGTGGATTACTTCCGCTTTGGAAAGCAATGTGGGTTTAAACGCCATTTCACAATATACCTTTACAAAAAACAGTAAATTGCCCCAAGGTTTGGGCACGGGCAGCCTTTACACAAATAATATTGATAGTCCGCTGGAAGTTTCAAATGGTGAGTTGCATTACAATCCATCTGTTAATTGGAATTTTCAGATTTAAATTTGAACAACTTATTTTATAATTTAAAAACCCAAAATGTACATACAACAAGCCTTTATATCCCTGCACGAATGGTGGCGCTATTTGGTAGGTTTTATCATTATTTTTCTTGCCAGTCAGTTAGGCTCCATTCCACTATTAATTGCAGTAATGTTTAAAGTAATGGCAGAAGGTGGAAATATAGAGTCCATTCAGGATCCAAATGTGATGATGACCGTTTTAGACTCGAATCTCACCCTGTTTTTGATGCTGCTCAGTTTTGCCATAGGTTTGTTAGGGGTTTATCTTGTGGTGAAATTTTTGCACAAACAACCGTTTGTTGCACTTACTACGTCAAGAAAAAAAACGGATTGGGGGCGAGTCTTTTTTGGCTTTGCACTTATTGCCATAACAACCATTGTTGTTACAAGCTTAGATTTTTATAACAATCCAGAGAACTATGTTTTGCAGTTCGATTTGGTGCCATTTATTATTCTTGCAGTAATTGCAGTAATCATGATTCCGTTGCAGACCAGTTTTGAGGAATATCTTTTCCGTGGTTATTTAATGCAGGGAATTGGCGTTTTAACAAAAAACAGATGGTTGCCATTGATTGTTACATCTGTGATATTTGGAGCGCTTCATATGGCAAATCCAGAGGTTGACAAACTTGGGAATATAATAATGATTTATTATATCGGGACCGGTTTCTTTCTCGGAATTATGACGTTGATGGACGAAGGCATGGAGCTCGCCCTTGGTTTTCACGCCGGTAACAATTTAATTGCAGCACTTTTGGTGACCGCAGATTGGACGGTTTTTAAAACCAATTCCGTTTTAAAAGATATTTCTGAACCTTCCGCAGGCTTTGATGTAATTGCGCCCGTACTTATTTTATATCCTATCTTTCTACTAATTATGGCGTGGCGTTACAAATGGACCGATTGGAGCGGAAAGCTCTTCGGAAAAGTGGAAGAGCCAATTAATATTTCAGATGAAAATACTCAAAACCAAACATTTGTTGAATAGTGAAGCTGCTGCACTCCAAATTCAAATTAAATGGCGAAGCGTTTTCTTCTGCTGAAGGGTTAAAGGAACGGGCGAATCATTTAGTTGAAAAAGAAAAGAATGATGAACCGGCTATTGGAAAATTTATTTTGGAATGGCTGGATGAAAATAATTTTATTACCGTAAAAACGTCCGGTTCCACGGGGATTCCAAAGAAATTAAAACTTCAAAAAAAACATGTTTTCAACAGTGCTGAAGCTACTGTGAATTATTTTGATTTAAAAGAGAATACCAAAGCATTACTCTGCCTTTCTTCGGAATATATTGCAGGAAAAATGATGCTTGTGCGAGCAATGACGGCTGGTTGGGATTTACATACCGTTGCCCCTGAAAAAAATCCTTTTGAAAGTTTTGAAGATAACTTCGATTTTACGGCAATGGTTCCCTATCAGGTTTTTCATTCTTTGGCAGATTTGCACAAAGTGAAAAAGCTAATTATAGGTGGCGGGGCAGTGTCACGGAAATTGGAAAAACAGCTTCAGGAAGTTTCAGCTAAAATTTCTGCGACCTACGGAATGACGGAAACCATCAGCCATATTGCAGTACGTCCATTAAACGGAATTGAAAAATCTTCCGTTTTTATGGCGCTTCCAAAAGTGAACTTTACACAGAACGAAAATAATTGCCTTCAAATTCACGCTCCCGAAATTTCAGAAGAAACCGTTTTGACTAATGATGTTGTGGAGCTTATTTCACCAACTTCCTTTAAATTTTTAGGAAGGATTGACAATGTAATTAATACGGGGGGCATAAAAGTGCATCCCGAAATTTTGGAAGAAAAGCTTTCGCTTCATATAAACCAACCATTTTTTATAGCCTCTGAAAAGGATGAAGCTCTTGGGGAACGTGTTATTCTGATAATTGAAAGTGAAAAGCAATTACAATTGGAAGATTATTCTGAAACTTTTGAAATGCTTTCAACTTACGAGAAACCCAAAAAAGTTTATACTACGCCCCAATTTATTTATACGGAAACCGGGAAGATACTACGAGCGGCAACTTTGGAAACAATATAAAACAAATACTGTGTTTTAAAATCAATTCATTCTATTCAGACTAAACGGTCAATTCTCCTTCAATTTCGCCAAGAATGATTGCTGCATGAGTTTTAGGATCATAAGCCACCAGTACATTGTTTCCCACTTCAAACTCATGGATACGCAAACGTGAAATGAGCTGCTCACTCGTGGTATTGAATTTTGGAGCATTTTTGGGTATTACTTCCAGTTCAAAACCTACCATATACGAATTGTTAACGGTGGTTCCGGTTTCATAAACGCTGATTATTTTAGCAGGTGCTTCTTTTCCTCTTTTTAGCAATTTGTTTTTAGTGGTGGATGTAGTTACTACAGAGCTAATGAAAAAGATGAAGGTAAGTGCAAAAAAAATTGACAGTGCAATAAGCGAATACTGCGTAAGTTTTGGTATTTCGTCAAAACTATAGGAACCTGCTGGCATTCCCCACATACCTACAAATAATGTAATAAACGGAATCCACATAAGTGCGAAACAACGCCAGCCCATTTTGCGGAGTGTGGTAGAGTTGAGTTCCATAATGAGTTGGTTTAAAGATTATTAAATTGCTCTATAAACCAAATGTAATCAAAATCAATTAATTATGATTTATTGCTCTTTAATTCTAAACCTGAATTACGCCCATATTAAAAGGCTTTTCAATAGGCGCGTGGTTTGCAGCTTCTATTCCCATAGAAATCCATTTTCGGGTGTCCAATGGATCAATTACGGCATCTGTCCAAATTCTGGAAGCTGCGTAATATGGCGAAATTTGTCGGTCGTAACGTGCTTTTATTTTGTTGTAAAGTTCAGTTTCTTCCTCTTCGGAAATTTCTTTTCCCTGTTTTTTAAGCGAAGCAGTTTCAATTTGAAGCAACACTTTTGCAGCGCTGTTTCCACTCATAACCGCAAGTTCAGCGCTTGGCCACGCCACAATCAATCGCGGATCGTAAGCTTTTCCGCACATTGCATAATTTCCTGCGCCATAACTATTTCCAATAACAATTGTAAATTTTGGAACAACGCTATTGCTAACGGCATTCACCATTTTTGCTCCATCCTTTATAATCCCCCCGTGCTCGCTTTTGCTGCCAACCATAAAACCGGTAACATCCTGTAAAAATACCAACGGAATTTTCTTTTGGTTGCAATTTGCAATAAATCGAGTTGCTTTATCAGCGCTATCGCTATAAATCACGCCGCCAAATTGCATTTCGCTCGGCTTAGTTTTGGCTTTTGTGGTTTTTACCAAAGTACGCTGATTGGCAATAATTCCAACGGCCCAACCTTCTATTCGTGCATAGCCCGTTAATATTGTTTGTCCGTAGCCTTCTTTGTATTCTTCAAAATCGCTATCGTCCACAAGGCGTTTTATAATTTCCCGCATATCGTATTGTTCAGCGCGAGATTTTGGAAGAATTCCGTAGATGTCTTCTTGTTTTTCCTTTGGACTTATAGCTTTTTCACGGTTGAAACCCGCTTTGTCAAAATCGCCAATTTTGGAGACTATATTTTTTATTTTATCCAAAGCATCTTTGTCGTCTTTCGCTTTGTAATCGGTAACGCCACTAACTTCGCAATGCGTTGTCGCGCCCCCTAATTCTTCGTTATCAATGCTTTCGCCAATGGCGGCTTTTACCAAATAACTTCCAGCAAGAAAAATACTTCCGGTTTTGTCAACAATCAAAGCCTCGTCACTCATAATTGGAAGATACGCGCCGCCAGCAACGCAACTGCCCATCACCGCTGCAATCTGGGTGATGCCCATACTGCTCATTACGGCATTGTTTCTAAAAATCCTTCCGAAGTGTTCCTTATCGGGGAAAATTTCATCCTGCATAGGCAAATAAACGCCAGCGCTATCCACCAAATAAATTATAGGCAAACGGTTTTCAATGGAAATTTCCTGCGCGCGAAGATTCTTTTTCGCAGTTATAGGAAACCAAGCGCCCGCTTTCACGGTAGCGTCATTCGCCACAACTATGCACTGTTTTCCTTTCACATAACCAATTTTTACAACCACACCACCACTGGGGGCACCGCCTTGTTCCTCATACATTCCATCCCCAGCAAAAGCGCCGATTTCAATACTTGGTTTTTTTTCATCCAATAAATAAGCTATGCGCTCTCGGGCAGTAAGTTTGCCTTGGCTATGTTGTTTGTCAATACGTTTTTGCCCGCCGCCTAGTTTTATTTTTGCCAGTCTATTTCTTAAATCAGAAACCAGCAGTTTATTGTGATCTTCGTTTTTGTTGAAGTTTAAATCCATCTAAAAAGTATATTTGCGCTAAAATACAAAATGCTTCAAAGTTTTGGGTTGAAAGTTCAAAGTTTAAAGTTGAAAGCTGATTTATTAAAACTATTAGCAATTTACTTTTCGCTAACTCCTTTAAAAACTATGACATTTTGTTAACGAAAATCTATTTTATAATACCGATATTTGTTTTTGCTCGTAAATTTGCGACTTGAAAAAAATCAACAAAACAAAAATAAATTATGGGAATGAATAAAAACACTGTACTTGCCTGGGCCACGTTTATTATGATTGTTGTAGGGGTCGTACTCATTGGGATGGGCGCCTTCCGCTATGACGATGTTGCTGGATGGGGGTTTGCTGCCGTAGGTATTGGCTTCTTCGCCATTGCTTGGGTTTTTAATGCTTTAAAAGGAAGGGTATAAAAACCAATTCTACAAAATAAAATTTTCTACAAAAACCTTAATTAATACTCGAAATGTCCGACGATAAAAAAGTAATTTTTTCAATGTCTGGGTTGACCAAAACCTATCAAAGTGCCCAGACTCCAGTCCTTAAAAATATATATTTAAGCTTCTTTTACGGTGCCAAAATTGGTATTCTTGGTCTTAACGGAAGTGGTAAATCCACTTTATTGCGAATTATTGCAGGCGAAGAAAAAAACTATCAAGGCGATGTAGTTTTCGCGCCAGGCTATACAGTTGGCTATCTTGAACAAGAACCAAAATTGGACGAAACCAAAACAGTTTTGGAAGTAGTAAAGGAAGGCGTGCAGGAAGTAGTTGATATTCTTGACGAATACAACAAAATAAACGATATGTTCGGTTTGCCCGAGGTTTATGAAAACCCGGCAAAAATGGACGAATTGATGGAAAAGCAAGCCAAGCTCCAAGATAAAATAGACGCTACAAACGCTTGGGAATTGGACACTAAGCTTGAAATTGCAATGGATGCGCTGCGTACGCCCGAGCCAGATAAACTAATCAGCGTACTTTCTGGGGGCGAAAAAAGAAGGGTTGCGCTTTGCAGATTACTTCTTAAAGAACCAGATGTGTTGCTGCTTGATGAGCCAACAAACCACTTGGATGCGGAAAGCGTGCATTGGCTGGAACATCACCTTTCAGAATACAAAGGAACGGTGATTGCCGTAACCCACGATAGATATTTCTTGGATAACGTTGCAGGTTGGATTTTGGAATTGGACAGGGGAGAAGGCATTCCTTGGAAAGGGAATTACTCGTCTTGGTTGGATCAAAAATCGAAACGTTTGGCGCAGGAACAGAAAACCGCTGGAAAGCGTCAAAAAACTTTGGAGCGAGAGCTTGAGTGGGTTCGTCAAGGAGCAAAAGGAAGACAGACAAAACAAAAGGCGCGTTTACAGAATTACGATAAACTTTTAAGTCAAGATCAAAAACAACTCGACGAAAAGTTGGAAATATACATCCCGAACGGTCCACGTTTGGGAACAAATGTTATTGAAGCGAAAGGAGTTTCAAAAGCTTTTGGCGATAAATTACTTTATGAGGATTTGAACTTCAAACTTCCGCAAGCGGGAATTGTTGGGATTATCGGCCCGAACGGTGCCGGTAAAACCACTATCTTCAAAATGATTATGGGCGAGGAAACGCCGGATAAAGGAACTTTTGAAGTGGGCGAAACTGCAAAAATTGCCTACGTTGACCAAGCGCATTCCAATATAAACCCTGACAAAACCATTTGGGAAAACTTCAGTGATAGCCAGGAATTGATTATGATGGGAGGCAGGCAAGTAAATTCCCGGGCATATTTGAGCCGTTTCAACTTCAGCGGAAGTGAGCAAAACAAAAAAGTTTCGATGCTTTCCGGTGGGGAACGAAACCGTTTGCATTTGGCGATGACTTTAAAGGAAGAAGGAAACGTGCTTTTGCTGGATGAGCCAACAAACGATTTGGACGTAAACACACTTCGAGCTTTGGAAGAAGGTCTTGAAAACTTTGCGGGTTGCGCCGTGGTAATTAGTCACGACCGTTGGTTTTTGGATAGAATCTGTACGCACATTCTTTCTTTCGAAGGAAATAGTGAAGTGTATTATTTTGAGGGCGGTTTCAGTGATTACGAAGAAAATAAAAAGAAACGTTTGGGTGGCGATTTAATGCCAAAACGAATCAAATACAAAAAATTGATACGATAATTTATGTGGAAAAATATATTGATACTTTTATTGGTAATAACCATCTCTTCCTGCGGAAGTAAGAAAAATGTGATTGATGCTTCAAAAGATTCAAAAGAAGTTGTAAATGAAAAGGATGCAAATGTTGCTTATGAAAGCTTGGGAAATGATGTTGCAGAGGTAAAGCTTTATTTAAAAAAGAATGGATCCTTTCAGTTAAACTTCAAAACCCTAGAAGCGCCGGTAGGGCAGGATGATCCAGTAAAATTGGTTTATAAAGGAAACTATACTTCTACTGAAACTGACGGTTGGAAAACATTAACTTTTACCCATCCGGATTTTGTAGCAAATGGAGTTTTTGATTCAAGAAAGGACCAGGGTATTCAAATTATTAGTGATAAAATTGTTAAAATAAATACTGACAAACACACCCTTTCAATGTGGGGTTTGGTTTGTGAAAAGCAATAAAAATTAAGTTTTAAACTAAAAACCCGATTCAATTCTTGAATCGGGTTTTTTTATTTCTAAATCATTTTATTTATTGATTACTAATTTCTTCGTAACAGATTGTTTTCCGCTATTCACTTTCACTAAATAAATTCCCGCCGCAATTCCATTTGTTTTTACTGTGATATTTTTATTTGTTCCAAAATTTCCGCTGAATAAATTCTTTATTTTTTTCCCCGAAATATCATAAAGTTGAACCGTTCCTTCCGCAGAAAGATTTTGCGAAATAGTAAATTCTGAAGTCGCAGGATTTGGATAAATTTTGATGGAATCTGAAGCCAATTCATTCTCACCCACATTTAAAATATCACTCACGTCATAACTGTGCATTCCCCTTCCAAAAGTTCCCGCATAAAGCGTTTTGGTGGGTTCGTGGAATTTTAAATCCATAATCACAGTATACGGAAGATTGTTTCCTAAAATAGTCCAATTGACACCATCATTTTTGGAATACCAAACGTTTAAATCTGTTGCCACGAATAGTATATTCTCAGCTGGATAGGTAATAATATCGTTTACAGGAATATTAGGAAGATTGGATGAAATATCTGTCCAATTTTGTCCACCGTCAGTGGTTTTGAATACACGCGGCGTGTAATCTAAATATTTAAACCCGGAAACGGTAACATAAGCAATCATATCATCACTCGGAACCATTGCGATGGAAGTGATATATTGATCTGGCAAGCCTGCGCTTACGTCCGTCCAAGTTGTTCCGCCGTCAAACGTTACGTTCACGTTTCCGTCATCGCTTCCAGTGTAAATTACATCTAGATTATTATAGGATGCTGCAATTGCAGTAAGCGTTCCAAAAGCCAAAGAACCGCTTGGGTGAAGGCCGTCTGTTAAATCTGGGCTAATTGCGGTCCAAGAAACCGCTCTACTAGAGGTGTATAATTTGTTACTTCCGTAAAACATCATTTCTGGATTGAACGGCGAAAGAATCACAGGGGTATTCCAGTTAACACGATCACTTCCGCTTATTCCGTTAGTTCCATTTTGAAAAGATGTTCCTCCATTTGTTGAACGACGAAGGTTTCCATATTGCGATTCGCCATAAACATAATTATTATCAATTGGGTCAACATTTACGTGAAAACCATCACCCCCAATAATAGAATTCCAATCATTTGCACTACCTGTGAGTGTGCGTATTGTATTGTTATCCTGAGTTCCCCCATAAAGTCTTTCAGGATGCTGATAATCAACTTCTATGTTGTAGAATTGGGTAATCGGAAGATTTTCAAAATGCGTCCAACTGTTTCCGCCGTTATTGGAAATATATGCCCCACCATCGTTTCCGGCGAGCATAAAACTGCTGTTTGTTCGTGAAAAATCTAACGCGTGATGATCAACGTGCATTCCGTTCAGCGTATTCCAAGACGAACCGCTATTGGTAGATTTCGCAATGTCGAATCCTACAATATAAACTTCGGATGAATTTGTTGGGTTTACGCGAACGTTTCCAAAGTACCAGCCAAAGTTTGCGTCTATCCCACTCAAAGCTCCTGCCGATGTTACTAGGGTCCAGTTATCGCCATTGTCTGTTGATTTGTAAAGGCCATTGAATTCATTGGTAATTTCATTAGTTGTAAAACGTGCATAAACCGTTGAAGGATCTGATTCTGAAACCGCGATGCCTATTCTTCCTGTTTGTGCATTTGGAGCAGGTAAGCCGTTGGCAGCACCGAGCTCTGTCCAAGTAGTTCCGCCATCCATCGATCTATGAATCGCTGAAGTTACTCCGCCATAATCCCGTTGCCAAGGTTTACGAGTACGCTCCCACATTGCGGCATAAATGATGTTTGTATTTGCAACATTCATAGCCACATCTATTGCAGCAGTTGAGTCTGTTACAAATAATACTTTTTCCCAATTTGTTCCGCCGTTAGTTGTTCTATAAATTCCTCTTTCCACATTTTTACCATACAATTCCCCAGTAGCAGCAGCAAAAACACGATCGGGATTTGTGGGGTCAACTACAATTCGGCCTATGTGGTTGCTTTCGGGAAGACCGACGTTTGTCCAAGTATCGCCAGCGTCATCACTTCGGTAGATTCCATCGCCAAAATAGGCTCCGTCTGTTGCGCTTCCGTTTGCTTCCCCGGTTCCTGCATAAATTCTTTGTGGATTTGATTGTGAAATAGCGATATCTCCAATAGACGGTTTGGTTACTTCATCAAAAATAGAAGTCCAGTTTGTACCGCCATCGTAGCTTCTGAAAATTCCTCCCGTTGCCGTAGCCACATAAAGATGGTCATCGTTATCTGGTGAAATCGCAACATCTGTAACGCGTCCACCAGTGTTCAATGGTCCGATAAAAGTCCATTCCCCAGCTTGCTCGGGAGATCTATTGGCAAGAATTTGTTTTGATTGCAGAATGGCTTCTTTATAAGCTTCTTTGTTTATGTAGTTATTTGGATAAGCGCGTTGGTTGTACATCCATTCTGCTGGATATTCCATCTTTCCAATTTCTTTTTCTTCGGAATTTTCTTCAGAATTGTTTTTGCATCCAATAAATAGTAGCGCGGAAAATGCTATAAGTGCAATTAAGTTAAGGCGTGGTTTGTAGTTTTTCATCAATGGCGTTTTAGAATTTGGGTTTTAAAAGAATACAATTTAGTTCGTTATTGTAAATATCGTTATTATTTTTTTGGATACCAATCCAATTGAGTAACCTTAATATCAGGATTTCCTGCTCCAACTAAAGATTTGAATTTTGAAACATCGCTTAAACCTTCCGTGCCACGATAATGATATGGGTAAACTGTTTTTGGTTTGAAAGCCAAAACCGCTTCCGCAGCTTTTTCAACAGTCATTGTATAGGGGAGATTCATACAAACGAAAGCAATGTCTATGTTTTTAAGGTTTCGCATTTCGGGAATATCTTCGGTGTCGCCGGAAATGTAAATACGTTTTCCATTTCTTTCAAGAACGTAACCATTTCCTCTTCCTTTTTCATGAAACTTTAAAGCTTCGGGACGAAGATTATACATTGGGATTGCCTCAATTGTCATTTCAAAATCCTCACTCATTTGTCCATTCGCGATTACATTCGTTTTGTTTTCAAGGCTTTCGGGCATTTTATCAAAAACAGCTTTTGGTGCAAAAATCACGGTTTTATAAGTAGCAATAGCTTCAAGTGTGGAGATATCCATATGGTCACCGTGGATGTCTGTAACCAAAACCATATCTGGTTCTGTATAATCAGAAAATGCTTCTTTTCCGCCCACAGGATCTACATAAATTATGGTTCCATCCCAATTGAGAACCATACTGGCGTGCTCTATAGGGTTTATGGTAAAACCCTTTTCAGTTGCGGCTTCCCCGCCATCAACTTCTTCCATAGGAGTATCAATTATTGCTTCGGTTTCGGTTTTTTCTGAAGTGTTTTTGCAAGCTGTAAATGCAATTGTTAAAATTAGTAGAAAAGTAAATTGTTTCATTTAAGTGTTTTTTTTTGAAGATACTAAGAAAGAAATAGTTGCTGAGTTCTTTTGCATTTTTTTTAAGAAATAACATCGCTCACCAAATAAGCAATTGCCTTACCCACTTGATTCGTAAAAATTCCTGCAGAAGGCGATCCTTCACAAATGTGAAGATAGCTAGCATTCTCAATTTTTGAAAAATAAGAAACAAATTGTCGGGCCTCAGTCAAAGTAAATCCGCTGGGTGAAATGGCGCTGCTGCCCATAAATTCTATAGCGTCCATATCCAGCTCAATTCCAAAGTTATTTTTGCAGCAGAAATTTTCAGAATCTTTCATTGCATCGGAAAAAGACAGTTTTTGTTTTACAGAAATATCTTCAAAAAGGTTGAATTTTACTCTTTCTGAATTTTTTTCGATTGTATTGAAAACCGCTTCCGAAGTATAATTTCTATGAAGTCCGAAGATAAAATATTTATCCAAGAAACCTTCCTCAAAAGCATACGAAAACCCATTGCCGCTGTGTCTATGCTCTAAAGCACGAAAATCTGTATGCGCATCAAAATTGACGCAATTTATGGGTTTTTGCAAGGCTTCTGAAGTTCCTTTTAAATTTCCAAAACTGTTGTTGTGCCCGCCACCAATGATTATTGGGAATTTGCCAGCTTCAACAACTGTTTTTATAATTTCAGAAACTTTATGGTCAATTTGGGTAACTAATTCGCCTAGTTCTTCGGCGTAATGATTTTCTTCTTTGGAAATATTTTCCGCCTGTTTCATTTGAGTGTCGCAGTCTATTTCTCCCAAAAGAATCACATTTTCAGGATTCGTTAAATGGTTGTGCTGAATATTCAAAAGACTTCCCAAAGCAGCTTCCCAAGCTTTTGAAGTTCCGGGATTTCCATAATTTGCACGAACGCCAATATCTTCGGGAATTCCTAAAAGTACATATTTTGCAGGGTGATTTTTTATATCTTCGAGCGTTTCAACAAAGTTTACTTTTTCACCAAATTTGGTTTCCCCAGCTCTTTTTTTTAGGAAAGAAGCTACATTTTTTTCAGAATAAATTTTCAGTAAACTCATTTCACTTCTTTGCCATTAATGATTACAGAATCGATCAAATTACTGCCGAAAGCATACGGCAAATAGCCATAGGACGGAACTGGTTTTGTAATGATGAGGTTGGCCTTTTTACCCCTTGTAATGCTGCCGTGGGTTTTGCTCAAGCCCATTGCGTATGCGCCATTCACGGTTGCTGCGTTTATGGCTTCTTCTGGCGTGAGTCTCATTTTTATACAGGCTGTTGCAACTACAAAATTCATATTGCCGCTGGGCGTGGAACCTGGGTTGTAATCTGTGGCGAGCGCCAATGGCAAACCTGCATCAATAATTTTTCTGCCTGGTGTATATGGAATGCTCAAAAAGTAAGAGCAGGAGGGAAGTGCCACCGGCATAGTTTTACTGTTTTTCAATGCTTCCAAATCTTCATCGGTCAAAACTTCCAAATGGTCCACGCTTAAAGCGTTGTGTTTTACTGCGGCTGCAATTCCGCCAATACTGTTGAATTGGTTTACGTGAACTTTTGGAATTAGGTTGTGTTTTTTCCCTTCGGAAAGAATCCGTTCCATATCTGTAACCGAAAAATAACCCTCTTCGCAGAAAATGTCCACGTAGTCAGCGAGCTTTTCTTCCGCAATTTTTGGAAGCATTTCGTTGCACAACAAATCCAGATAACCATCTTTATTACCTTTATATTCCGTTGGAATTGCGTGCGCTCCCAAAAATGTAGTTTTGATTGTAATGGGGTATTCTTCGGAAAGCTTTTTCGCCACCCGAAGCATTTTCAATTCTGCGTCAGTCGTAAGTCCATAACCACTTTTTATTTCTATAGCACCCGTTCCGAGACGCATCACTTCCTCCAAACGTGCGGCGGATTGATGATATAAATCCTCTTCCGAAGTTTCTTGCAATTTTTTTGCACTGTTCACAATTCCACCACCTTTTTCAGCGATTTCTTGGTAGCTTAAACCGTTAATTCTATCTACAAATTCCTGTTCCCGATTTCCAGCGTAAACAATGTGGCTGTGGCTGTCGCACCACGCTGGCAGGACTATTTTTCCGCTGCAATCCAAAGTTTTAAATCCTTGGTGTGGCCCCATTTTATCCATAGTTCCGTAATCTTCAATCACGCCATGGTTTATAAAAACCCAAGCGTTTTTTAGTGTTGGGAGTTCTTTCATTTCTTTTCCGCTTAACTTTTCCGGACAGTTTTCACGGACTTGAAGCAACTCTTTTATATGTGTGAGCAGTAATTTCATTATAATAATTTAAAAGCAAAATTTTTTATAAAGATAGGAAAAGAAAATCCCAATACTGAAATCCCAAATTCCAATTAAAAAGTAAATCCTAAAAAATCAATATCGAAAATGTTTGCTTTAAAATTTCCAATCTGAGATTTATTTGGGATTTGGTTTTTGAAATTTGGGATTTTCTTCCCAGTTATTTATACCTTTAAGCACCTTGAAAAATTTTATAGAATGAAATCAAAAAATATAGGAATTAACACCATCTGTACACACGTTGGCGAAGTAGAGGACAAGCAATTTAAAGGAGCTGTTTCGCCTTTGTATATGTCTAGCAGCTATGCTTATGAAGATGTTGATGTAAAACGTTATCCGCGTTACTTCAATACGCCAAACCAAGAGGCGCTTTGTAAAAAAATAGCGATGCTTGAAAAATGTGAATCCGCGCTAATTTTCGGAAGTGGAATGGCAGCTGTGAGCACTACAATGTTGGCTTTTTTGCATAAAGGAGATCACGTTGTGCTTCCGCAGACATTGTATGGCGGCACCTATAATTTCGTGGTTGAAGAGTTTCATAAATTCGGAATAGAATATTCCTTTGCTGAAGGTTTTTCCAAAGCTGATTTTTCTGAAAAAATTCAGAAGAACACCAAAGTGATTTTTGTTGAGACACCTTCAAATCCATTGATGCGAATAACCGATTTGGAGATGATTTCAAAATTGGCAAAATCTCGCGGAATTGTAACGATGATAGACAATACCTTTGCTTCCCCAGTAAATCAGACCCCGGCCGATTTCGGAATTGATATTATGATTCACAGCGCCACGAAATATATGGGTGGACATAGTGATATTTTGGCTGGCGCGGTTGCCGCAAGTGAAGAAGACATAAAAATAATTTGGAACCTTGCTAAAAATTTGGGCGGAAGCTTGAGCGATTATACAGTTTGGCTTTTAGAACGCAGTATGAAAACAATGGTTCTTCGCGTTAAAGCCCAAAACAAGAACGCCAAAAAAATGGCGAAATGGCTTGATAAACATCCGTTGGTTGAAAAAGTTTACTATCCAGGCCTAAAAAGCCATCCCGATCACGAGCTTGCAAAAAAGCAAATGAGCGGCTACACAGGAATGCTTTCTTTTGAAATAAAAGAATCATTAAATGTTGATGATTTTTTAAAAGCACTGCAAATTATAAAACCATCAATGAGTTTGGCGGGAGTGGAATCTACCATTCTTTCGCCTACAAAAACTTCGCACGCGCTACTTTCTGCGGAAGAGAGGAAACGTCAAAATATAAACGATGGTTTGCTGCGTTTTTCAGTGGGAATTGAGGAAACTGAAGATATTATTGCTGATTTGGAAGGTGCTTTTCAAAGCGTTTCAAAAATGGAAAAAATTTAAAACAGATTTTATGAAAATTGATATACTTGCTATAGGCGCACACCCGGATGATGTGGAATTGGGATGTTCGGCAACTTTGGCAAAGGAAATAAGCAACGGAAAAAAAGTTGGGATTTTAGACCTTACACGAGGCGAACTTGGAACCCGAGGCACAGCTGAAATTCGCGATGAAGAGGCTGCAAACGCGGCAGAAATTTTAGGAGTAAAGCTTCGGCATAACCTTGAATTCTCTGATGGTTTTTTGGTTAATAATGCTGCATCACAACTTGAAATAATTAAAATCATTAGAAAATATCAACCAGAAATCGTTCTTTGTAACGCCATAGACGACCGTCACATTGATCACGGAAAAGCCAGCAAGCTTGCCAGCGATGCGTGTTTTTTGAGTGGCTTGCAGAAAATTGAAACGATACAGGACGGCAATCATCAAAAGGCATGGCGGCCAAAGCACGTTTACCATTATATTCAATGGAAAAATATTGAACCCGATTTTGTGGTAGATGTAACGGGTTTTTTGGAGAAAAAACTGGAAGCCGTTTTTGCCTATAAAAGTCAGTTTCACAAAAAGGAAGCAGATGAACCGGAAACGCCAATCTCCTCAACCAATTTTAGGGATAGCATAACATACAGAGCGCAGGATTTGGGAAGATTGATAGGCACCGAATTCGGAGAAGGTTTCACTGTTGAACGATATCCTGCGGTAAATTCAATTTTCGATTTAATTTAATTTTCTTCAATAAGAGTATTGCGCAACCGTTATAATTGATTTATATTTGCGTCCGCTTAGCGAAGTTGTGTTTTAATGCACAATAAATGGTGGTTGTAGCTCAGCTGGTTAGAGCGCCTGATTGTGGTTCAGGAGGTCGCCGGTTCGAACCCGGTCTTCCACCCGAAAATAAAATCCTCCCCAAAAAGGGAGGATTTTTTCGTTTACCGAAGGTTTTATTGATTCTTAGAATTGCTTTTAAATTCTACCTTTAATCTATAACTATTCTGTTTTCTCGATTGGCGACTTCCCAAGCGGTGTAAAAGATCAATTGGGCGCGTTTTGCCATCAAATCATATTCTATTTTATCGGGAGTGTCCGTTATTTTGTGATAATCTTCGTGGACCCCGTTGAAGTAAAATATAATTGGAACATTATTTTTAGCAAAGTTATAATGGTCGCTTCGGTAGTAAAAACGGTTTGGGTCATCTGGATCGTCATATTTGTAATCCAATTCCAATTGGGTATATTTTTCATTCACTTCCGAAGAAATATCCTGCAATTCCTGGCTTAACTTGTTACTTCCTATCAAATAAATATAATTGGGGTTTTCTTTTTTTTCAGGATCAATCCTGCCAATCATGTCAATATTGAGATTGCACACGGTGTTTTCCAAAGGGAACAATGGGTTTTCGGTATAATACCGCGAGCCATACAGGCCGATTTCCTCACCTGTTACGTGCAGAAAAAGAATTGATCTTTTTGGCGGATATCCATCTTTTACAGCCTGTTGAAATGCTTGTGCAATTTCGAGGATAGAAACAGTTCCACTACCATCGTCATCCGCTCCATTAAAAACATTTCCTTCTTTGTCCATGCCCACATGGTCCAAATGTGCAGAAATCACTATTATTTCTTCAGGTTTTTCTGAGCCTTTTATAAAAGCGACTACATTTTCAGAAGACCGTGGCTCTCTTTTTCCTGCGAAATAGCTTTGAGGAACTTCCTGAAAATAATCAGTAGTTCCTGGAGCAGCGGCAATTCCTTCTTTTTTATAAAAGTTGCGGATATATTCCACAGCCATTTTTTGGCCTTTGGAGCCCGTCATTCTGCCTTCCATTTCGTCACCTGCATAAATATATAAATGCTTTTTAAGGTCTTGTGCGTTAATGGAATTTGCGTATTCAACATTTTTCTTTTTTGGGTTAGTCGTGTTTTGCGCAGAATTACACGAAAAAGTTAATGTCGAAAAGATTGCGATAAATAATATTTTCATAAAATGGGTACGAATGGTTATTCAAAAGAGGTAAGTTCATAATCTGTGGCGTTCGAACCACTTTCACCCGTTTTTTTATAATTGAAGGTGTGGGTTTTTATAACTTCGTTGCCTTCTCTATCTTGAGATTTTATAGTTACTTTCACTAAATAAGTTACACCAAGGGAACCCTCTTCATTTTTTGTTTCCGTTACTTCAATGTTTTCATCGTTAAACTTTGTGCCCTCTGGCAACTGTAATTTTTCAATGGCATCTTTTTTTGCCAACTCGCGGACCACTTCTTCTTGTTTGTTTTCCGTAGCGCAAGAAAGAACAAACAATGAAATCATAACTAACATTAATTTTTTCATAAGACACTTTTATAAGGTTAATGGGTAAAGATAAAATAAGTTCTAAGGCTTAATGCAAATTATTTGTGAAAAATGACACTTTGAATATTTTCACTTAAACTTTAGAAATTACAATGCTTATATTTGCGAAAAACAGAAAGAATGAAGGTCGAACAAATTTATACCGGATGCCTATCGCATGGAGCGTACTATATTGAAAGCGCTGGAGAGGCAGCTATTATAGACCCTTTGCGTGAAACCAATCCTTATCTGGAGCGTGCAAAAAATGATAATGCTAAAATCAAATATATTTTTGAGACCCATTTCCATGCAGATTTCGTGAGTGGGCATTTAACCCTTGCCGAACAAACCGGAGCCTCTATAATTTTTGGTCCGCACGCCAATCCTTCCTTTGATGCAATTGTGGCAAAAGATGAAGAGGTGTATAAATTGGGGAATGTTACCATAACCGCCCTTCACACTCCGGGACACACTATGGAAAGCACCACTTATTTGTTAAAAGATGAAAATGGTAAAGATTATGCAATTTTTAGTGGTGACACACTTTTTTTGGGAGATGTGGGCCGTCCCGACCTTGCCCAAAAAAGTGATGAAATAACGCAAGAAGACCTTGCGGATATTCTATTTGATAGCCTTCGGAATAAAATTATGCCCTTGGCAGATGATGTAATTGTTTATCCGGCCCACGGCGCGGGTTCGGCCTGTGGAAAAAATATGATGAAAGAAACCGTGGACACCTTGGGCAATCAAAAGAGAATGAATTACGCCCTACGTGCCGATATGACGCGGGAAGAATTTATAAAGGAAGTTACCGAAGGTTTGGCACCGCCCCCATTATATTTTCCTATGAATGTTAAAATGAATCGAGAGGGCTACACTGCTTTTGATGAAGTAATTTCACGGGGTATAACCCCTCTTGATCCCGAAACTTTCGAAAGAATAGCGAATGAAACCGGTGCGATCGTTTTGGATGTGCGCAATCAGGTTGAATTTATAGACGGCCATATTCCCCGGTCTATTTTTATTGGATTGGATGGCGGATTTGCCCCGTGGGTCGGTGCGCTTTTGGCAGACGTAGAACAAAAAATACTTTTAGTTGTTTCTCCGGGAAGGGAGGAAGAGGCCGTTACCAGATTATCAAGAGTGGGTTTTGATAGAACATTGGGTTATTTACTGGGAGGAATAGACGCCTGGAAAGAAGCCGGAAAGGAAATAGATACCCTGGAATCTATCGCAGCCGAAACATTCAAAGAAAAATTGGAAAGCAATATCAATGTCTTTGATGTACGAAATGATGGGGAATATTCCAATGGACGTTTGTCTTCTGCAGAACACACTCCTTTGGCATTTCTGAATCAATACTTAAAAGCATTCCCAGAAAAAGAAAAGAGTTATTTATATTGCGCTGGTGGATATCGCTCTGTAATTGCCGCATCAATTTTAAAAAGTAGGGGTATTCATAATGTTGTAAATGTTGCTGGCGGTTTTGCAGCAATTAAAAACGCAGGTATCCCAGTTTCATAATTTTAAAGCATAGTCTTTATAATAGACCCTCATCAATATGAGGGTTTTTTTTATAGTATATTTCTGTTATATGTGTTTTTGTTGAGTTTTTAAGTCATTGAAAATCAATACATAAATATATTCTGTTAAACTTTTCAGAAAAAAGATTAAACAAAATATTTTATTTATTAGTTTTACTTCGAACTAAAAACTCTATATATTATGAAAAAATTATTACTAATTCTCACAATTGCCTTATTTACAGGTAGTTTATTTGCACAAACAGCTCGTGTACAAGTAATACACAACTCAGCCGATGCGGCTGCAGCAGAAGTAGATGTTTATATCAATTCTGATTTAGCATTAGACGATTTTGCCTTTAGAACAGCAACTCCCTTTTTAGATTTACCTGCAGGTGTTGAAATAAATATTGGGATTGCTCCAGGAAATAGTACTGGCGTAGGCGATGTACTATTAACTGTTCCAGTTACACTTACTGCCGATGAGAAGTATATCGTGGTTGCCGACGGAATAGTAAGCCCAACGGGTTACAATCCAGCTCCGCCACTAAGTTTGCAAGTATTTCCAATGGCGCGTGAAATGGCAGCAGACCCTGCAAATGTAGATGTACTCGTACATCATGGTTCGACTGATGCCCCGACCGTAGATGTTGTTGAAACTGGTGTGGGAGCTGGAACTGTTGTAGATGATATTTCATATACAGAATTTCAGGGCTATTTAGAACTTCCAACTGCAGATTACGTGCTTGATATTACAGATGCCACTGGCACTGTAACTGTAGCACGATACCAAGCGCCATTGGCAACTTTGGGTCTTGACGGAGCTGCACTGACTGTGTTGGCATCAGGATTTTTAGATCCTTCACAAAATTCAAATGGTCCAGGTTTTGGACTATATGTGGCCAGTCCTGCTGGTGGTGCTTTGTTGGCACTTCCATCTGTGCCATTAAGTGTCTCTGAATTTGATTCTTCACAATTTGCAATTTATCCAAACCCTGCTACCGAAAGAATCAATATTAGTAGTGCTTCCGGAGTAGATTTAAGTCAATTTTCTGTAGCGATAACAGATATGCTCGGACGTATTGTTTCAAACAATGCAATAAATATTGATAATTCAATTGATGTAAATTATCTTAGTGAAGGTGTTTACAACCTTACAATATTTGACGGAAATAACGTAGTGGTTAGTAAGAAATTTGTCAAAAATTAATAAAGACAAACTTCTGTTAAATTGAAAAGCCCTGTGAATTTAATATTCCAGGGCTTTTTCCTTACCATTTTTCTTTTTCAAAGATTAGATTAAAAATTATTAATCATCGGCAAGATCTTCCAATGTTTTTACACTGTTAAGTGTTGTATGGATTTCTGATGCCTGTTTTTGAAGTACATTAGAAATTGTAGGAGGAAAATTATTTTCTTTTAATTTTTTTTCATATTCATTCCAACTTGCCTTTTCACCCCTTATGCACTCTTCCAATACTGCTTCATCAGTATTACCTGCAACTGCACTTTTAATGTCTATCCAAGTTCTATGAAGATCACCCGTAAAGCTTCCGCTTTCTTTAGGTGTTTCATTTAGGTTTCTAATTTGTTGATCAAGTTCAGTTGCAAATCTATTGCGCTGTAAAGCTTGTTGTTGTAAAAACTTTTTTAAATTATTGTTTTTTGCGTCTTTCATTGCCTTGGTAAAACCTTTTTCGGCATCATAATTTTTTTCTAAAAGCTCCTGTAGATTATCAACCAACTTTTCGTGATTGTGCTCTTTTGCTTTTTCGTGTGTAGTTTTCATAGTTTTTTCGTTTTAAATTTCACTAAAGATAATTTTCATCTTAAAGAAAACTTCTTATCATTTTCACAATTGAGAAGTGTTTAACGAAAATTTTTAAACCCATTAAGGAATTACATCTTGTGAAAACTTATAAAAAAATATTAAAGAGAAAGGTTGGATAGTGCATAATGATTAAATTTCAATAAAAATTTATGGACGTTCGTTCTAACGAGCCTTTTTGGCTTATTAAAAATTCATTACCGCAAAGTTATCCTTCACTTAAAAATGATATTTCTTCCGAAGTTTTAATAATAGGTGCAGGTATCACGGGAGCACTAATGGCCTATAAGCTAATCAACGAAGAAAAAAAAGTTGTAATGGTGGACCGGCGCGATGTGTGTAACGGAAGCACCGCTGCGAGCACTTCTATGTTGCAATATGAAATTGATGTTCCATTACATAAATTAATAGAGCAAGTGGGGTTAACTTGCGCAGTTTCAAGTTATCAAAACTGTGAAAAGGCAATTACCGATTTAAAAAAGATTATAAAAGAAATTAAAGCAGATTGTGGTTTTCAGGAAAAATACAGCGTCTATTTTGCTTCCTCAAAAAATGATATCTCTTTTTTAAAAGATGAATTTGAAGCCAGGAAGAATCATGGTTTTAAGGTGAAATGGCTTACGAAAGATGAGGTGGAAAAGTTGGGTCTAAAAGCTTATGCGGCTATTGAATCAAAATCTGGGGCGGTAATGGATGTATATAAATTAGCGAATGCTCTTTTGGAATATTGCGCCGCTAAAGGTCTGGAAATTTACGATCGTACCGAGATTGAGAAAATAAAATCCAAGCATGAAAAGCTAATTGCTGAAACCAAAAATGGTTTCAATATTGAAATACACGATGTGGTGCATTGCACAGGCTACGAGAGTACCGAAACGGTTGGTGAAAATATTGTTGAATTAAAAAGCACCTTTGCTTTGGCATCAGAGGCATTTGATAAAATTCCCAAGGGATTTATAAAAAGGATTTATTGGAACACGGATGCTCCCTATTTATATTTCAGAAGTACTGATGATGGCCGGATTGTAATGGGCGGAGGCGATAGGGAGTTCAAAAATGCTGCTCGTCGCGATGCCCTGCTTCCTAAAAAAGAAAAAGAGCTGGTGAAAAGTTTTAAAAAGTGCTTCCCAAATATACCTTTTACGTTGGATTATTCTTGGGCGGGCACATTTGGTGAAACTAAGGATAGTCTACCTTATTTCGGAAAACCAGATCCTAAAAAGAATGAGCATTACATTTTAGGTTTTGGTGGTAATGGTATTACCTTCAGCGTTATGGGCATGGACGCAATTGTTCATTCCATAAATAAAACTCCGCATCCTTATTTGGAGTATTATAAATTCAACAGATAAAAGTTTAATATTAATTTAAAACAAAAAAAATGATTAAATGGTTTGAAGCATCTACTACATCAATAATAGCAATTGTTTTAACAGCAATTGGAATATACATCGCAACAATTTTATTTACCAGACTGGCAGGCAAACGAAGTTTTTCAAAAATGAGCAGTTTTGATTTCGCAATGACGGTTGCCATAGGTTCCATCATCGCCACCACGGTTTTGTCAAAATCAGTGAGTTTGTTACAGGGCGTTGTGGGGCTGGCAGCGGTTTATGTGCTTCAGTTTTCAGTTGCAATGATGCGGCGGTTTAAGTTTGTTCAAAAATTAATAGACAACGAACCCGTGCTTTTAATGGATGGAAAAGAAATTCTTCACAATAATTTGAAAAAAGCCCGCGTAACTGAAGCCGACCTACGCTCAAAATTGAGAGAGGCCAATGTTTTGGAACTCTCACAAGTGCGCGCGGTGATATTTGAATGTACTGGCGACATTGCAGTGCTTCATACTAAAGATGAAGATGTAGAGGTGGAAGATTGGTTACTTAAAGGAGTGGACCGTTAGTTGTTAATTCTGTTTTAAAATTTTGATTGCCTGCAAATTGTTGTGTAATTTATCAATTCAACAAAAAATAAGAATTATGGAAAAGAATGAAAAAAACTTAGAACAGGAAAAGCAAAGTAAAAAAGAGCAGGCTATAAATAAGAGTGCTACTCAAGGAAAAGACATTAATTACCAAGAGAAGGAAAGAAAGGAAAAACATCAGCCGAGAGATACGGCTTAATAAAATTTAGGTTTCAAAAAACGCCATAGAGCTTCTAGTTCTATGGCGTTTTTTTATTGAGCTCCACTTCGTTTACTCTATATTTTACAATTTGTTCTATCAATTGCCACGGCAGTTCCTCATTTATCGGAAACTGTATAGAGCCCTTTCCGGTTTTATAGTTCGAAATTTCTTTTTGAAAAGCTTTATTTCCCGATGGAAGTGCGTATAAGCCAATATGGTTTTTATATCCAGCAAAATATACCAATGGTTTTCCGTGGAGTTTAAATGCAGGCATACCATAGCTTATTGTTACTTCGGCTGTAGGAACAATTTTTTTAATGAAGGAATATAATTGAAAAAGCTTCTTTTGGGTACTTTCGGGAAAGAGACCAATATACTCCTCAATATTTGTAAAGCCTGGTTGCATGTCTCTTTTCGCTTTTGCTGAAATTATGAAACTACGATCCGCAGCCCTCAAAAATGTTAAAGTCTGTCTCGGACTTAGGTTTAATAGAAACTTTTACTTTGTGCGAGCTTTTCTTTGAACTTTTGGTGTCTATACACTCCTCTTCGGTTATTAAAACCTCCATAAGAACTCTGTGCGATTGTGCTATATATTTTTTGGAATTTCCAGAAATTTCTGGCTCTGGTATTGGAGCGACAAAAGATTTTAAGGATGCTCCGGGCGCTTTAAAATGAATTTTTCCTTTGGAAAATTGAACGCTCCAAAAAGGATCGGTGCCCCCACCTCTAAAGGTATCATTTTCATCGGTTTGTTTGGAAACAGTATCCAAACGGTTTTCATTGTATTCTATGGTTGTCTTTGTTTCGGCAGGTACTGTGGGTTCAATAACCTCCTTGTTTGCGTCTTTACAGGAAACCGCCATAATTAAAGAGAAAACAGGAATAAGTAGAAATTTATAATTCATTTGGTTTTGATTTTAAAGTTGCATAAAACTAAAAAAATATTCACTCTTTTTGGTCTGCCCCAAAACATTTTAACAATCTTTAAAAAAAAATTAAGAAATACGTTTCAAGATCTTTCTGGCTCGTGCCTGATAGCCAGCACTTTTTTGCGGCGCATTTTCTATGAGAATGTTTTTTAACTCAGGATAAATCCATTTTTTGTCATTATCCCATCCCAAATAATAGAGGCATTGCATAGCGGGAGCCTGGCAGGCTACTTTCTGATCTGTAATGAGCCAATCAAAGCAGCACTCTGTTATAATTTTTCTTTCATTTTTGTTTAAAACCTCATAAAATTTCCCAAGGCCTTTCATAAAATGGTAATGGCAAAGCATTTCGCAAATTTTTGCACAGGAGCGCAATGCCGAATCATTTTTGATTGTGGGCAGTTTTTCAAAAAACACGTGCATGTATTTAAAGAAGTTTTTTGCTTTGTATTCACAAATAATTTCCAACACCCAAGCAGATTGGACCAAGAGTTCACTTTCCTCAGTAAAGCACCATTGTAGTGTTTCCCGAACATAATGGTTTTTTTTGGTAATCCAAAAGGCAACCTCGTGCCTTTTATTCCGACTGCTGTCAACCTCCATCAATTTTTGTTTTAAATCTTCAGGCAGCATAATTTTTATTTCAGAAGTTCAACAACTTTTGGAACGCCAATAGAAGCTTTCTCAGCAAAAACCGTAATTCTTTTGCTTTCAGAAATGGATGGCTTTGGATCCACAAAATAGATCTGGGCATTTGGCTTGGCATATTGAACCAAACCTGCTGCGGGATAGACTTGCATCGAGGTGCCTATAATTAGAACGGCATCTGCTTGCTCTACAACTTCAGTAGCAGTTTCAATCATGGGCACCATTTCGCCGAACCAAACTATATGTGGGCGGAGTTGGTGGTTATGCTCGCAGAAATCACCCAAATTCAAATCTTCTCTCCAGTCCAAAATTAAATCTTCATCAAACGTGCTTCTCACTTTCAACAATTCACCGTGAAGATGAATCACTTTTGTACTTCCGGCGCGTTCGTGCAGATCGTCCACATTTTGTGTAATAATGGTAACATCGTGTGTTTTTTCAAGTTCTGCCAAAGCACAGTGCGCAGCGTTAGGCTGAACCGTTAATAGCTGTCTTCGGCGCTGATTGTAAAAATCCAGTACTGCTTCCGGGTTTCTTTTAAAACCTTCAGGCGATGCAACCTCCATTACATCGTGACCTTCCCAAAGCCCGTTGCTGTCCCTAAAGGTTTTTATACCACTTTCTGCGCTCACACCTGCGCCTGTTAATACTGTTATTTTCATTATTAAGTTATTGGGTTACTAAGTTATTTAAAATTGTGGTTTATTGAAAGGGCGATTAATCCATAACTTTTATCTTAGCAAAATTGAAATCAAAAGAAACTCTATAATTTAATAACTCAATAACTTTTCCAACTTGGATTTAGCATTGTTTCAATATTTACAAGCCTATCTCACCGAGCGAAGAACCGCCTTATTCAAAAAAGTGCTGTCTGAGCGTACACGACATTTCACCGTGGCAACCGAAGACGTTTACCAGCTTCACAACACCAGCGCTGTGATGCGAACTTGTGATGTTTTTGGTATTCAGGATTTGCACGTAGTTGAAGAACGCTTGGGAAAACGCGTAGATAAGGAAATTGCGATGGGTGCCCAAAAATGGGTAAGCTTGAATCGGTACCACTCCATTACCGATTGCATTAAGAATCTGAAGAATTCAGGCTATCAAATTATTGCTACCACGCCGCACGATAATTCTACTATGCTTCACGAATTTGACGTTTCAAAAAAAAGTGCTTTTTTCTTCGGAAAAGAAAGCGATGGACTCAGCGATACGGTGATGAATGCCGCTGATGGTTTTCTAAAAATTCCGATGTATGGTTTTACGGAGAGTTTAAATATTTCGGTTTCCGCGGCGATTATTTTGCAGAGCGTAGTTTCAAAAATGAAGAAGAGCAATGTAAATTGGCAGCTTTCCGACGCAGAAAAATTTGAGATTGAAATGGAATGGATGAAGAAAACAATTAAAGCTTCGGAAGAAATTATTGAGAGATATTATTCTGAAAATCCCAATTTACAAAGCCCAAATTCCAAATAAAATTCAATCCTTCGACTGCGCTCAGGATGACAAATAAAAAATATAAAAAATCGTAAATCGTAAATCAAAATGAAACTCGTCTTCGCAACCCACAACAAAAACAAATTCGCAGAAGTAAAAGCTATGCTTCCGCACCACATTGAATTACTCAGTTTGGATGATATTGGTTGCAGCGAAGACATTGAAGAAACGGCAAACACCATTGAGGGCAACGCCATCTTAAAGGCTAACTATGTTCGCAATAAATACAATTTAAACTGTTTTGCGGATGATACCGGCTTGGAAGTAAAATCCCTAAACAACGAGCCTGGCGTTTACAGCGCCCGCTATGCTGGCGTTTCGCACGATTCTGCTGCAAACATTCAAAAGCTTTTGAAAAATTTGGAAGGCAAAGAAGACCGTTCGGCAAGATTCAAAACCGCAATTGCTTTAAATATGGAACACGAGGAAATTATGTTTTTGGGCATTTGCGAGGGTGAAATACTTAAAGAATCCCGTGGCGATTCAGGTTTTGGCTATGACCCGGTTTTTCAACCCAATGGCTTCGATAAAACCTTCGCCGAAATGACGCTCACCCAAAAAAGCGAAATAGGCCACCGCGGAAAGGCCATGCGGCAGTTGATTGATTATCTCTCTAAATAATTTAAGATTTTTTAATATTTCATAAAAAAATGCCAACTGCCACTGCCAGCTGAAAACTTTAACCTACTTTTGCGCCCTTGAAAAATCAATTGCCAATAGCTTTTGTTTTTCGGGAAAAATCCTCAGGGTGAGGAGTGTTATAGTGAAGCTGTCCGTTTTTTATATGTCCAGTAGCTTCCCATTAGCACACATATAAAAACAATTATTACATAAAATGACAGCATTTATAGCACTCGGCTTGGAAGAAAATCTTCTAAAGGCCATCGCCGACATGGGTTTTGAAACCCCTTCGGAAGTACAAGAAAAAGCAATCCCAATCCTTTTAGAGCGTGAAACCGACATGGTTTCCTTAGCCCAGACTGGAACGGGAAAAACCGCCGCATTTGGTTTTCCAATGTTGCAAAAAATTGACGTGAAAAGCCGCACGACCCAAGGGCTTATCCTTTCGCCAACGCGTGAACTTTGTCTTCAGATTACAAATGAAATGATTGCTTACGGCAAATATTTGCCAGGGCTTAACGTTACCGCCATTTATGGAGGAGCAAGTATTACAGACCAAGCCCGCCAAATCAAAAAAGGTTCGCAGATCGTTGTTGCAACTCCGGGAAGAATGAAAGATATGATCGGTCGCGGACTAGTAGATATTTCAAAAATTGAATACTGCGTTCTCGATGAGGCAGATGAAATGCTCAATATGGGCTTTTATGAAGACATCACTGAAATCCTTTCGCATTCGCCAAAGGAGAAAAGTACCTGGCTTTTCAGTGCGACTATGCCAAAAGAGGTTTCTACTATTGCAAAGAAATTTATGCACACCCCTGTGGAAATCACTGTGGGAACAAAGAACGTGGGGTCTGACCAAGTTTCGCATGAATATTATTTGGTGAACGCACGCGATCGTTACAATGCCTTAAAGCGTTTGGCTGATGCAAATCCAGACATTTTCTCCGTAGTTTTTTGCCGAACAAAACGCGACACCCAGAAAGTTGCGGAACAACTTATTGAAGATGGTTACAATGCCGCAGCAATACACGGAGATTTAAGTCAGAACCAACGTGATTTGGTGATGAAATCTTTCAGAAACCGTCAAATTCAAATGCTTGTAGCAACAGATGTTGCCGCCCGTGGAATTGACGTAGATGATATTACGCACGTTATAAATTACCAGCTTCCAGACGAAATTGAAACCTACACCCACCGAAGTGGACGTACGGGACGTGCCGGTAAAACGGGTGTTTCCATCGTTATTGTTTCAAAAAGTGAAGTTCGGAAAATAAAAAGCATTGAAAAAATTATCCAAAAGCAGTTTGTCGCAAAAGAAATACCTTCAGGTATGGAAATCTGCGAAGTGCAAATGTTTCATTTGGCGAACAGTATCAAGGATACCGAGATTAACCCTGAAATCAATCCTTATCTTCCAAACATAAACGAAGTATTGGAAGATTTCTCTAAGGAAGAACTTATTAAAAAAGTTTTCTCTGTAGAGTTTACACGTTTCTTGAATTACTATAAAAACAGTAAAGACCTAAATATTTCAGGCGAGCGCAATTTTTCTGATGAAGATGCAAAGGACAGTACGCGCTATTTCATAAATATCGGTAGCAAAGACGATTTCGATTGGATGAGCCTTAAGGATTTTCTTCGCGATTTGTTGCAACTTGGGAAGGATGATGTTTATAAAGTTGACGTTAAAGATAGTTTCTCTTTTTTCAATACCGATACCACGCACCAAGAATTGGTGATGGGTATTTTCAAGGATTTTAAACTTGACGGAAGACAGATTAATATTGAGATATCCAAAGACACAGGCCGCAGCAAAGGTAGAAGTGGCGGCGGCGGACGCGATCGCGGTAGAAGAAGAGGCGATAGAAATGATCGTGGCGACGGCGGCGGAAGAAAAGGAGGTTTCAAAAAGCGCAGTGGCGGTTTTGAAGGTGGCAGCGACAAGCCAAAATTCAAAGGTAAAAGCCGAAGGGGTGCGCCTCGTCCAGACGCAAAAGGCACAGGAGGAAGACGCCGAAGAAAAGGATAATTCTGAATAATTAAATTTTAGCACTACTTTAACGTCTATATAAGTATATTTACGGGCCTTTAATCGAGGCCCGTTTTTTTAAAGTTTATGCAAACCTTCACCTTTCTGCAGGAATACATACTGGAAAACGACCGTGTGCGGCTCAGTCCCCTACACCATAAAGACTTGGATTTGCTGCTTCGCTTTTCCGAAAAACAGCCAGAGCTTTGGAAGTACTCCCTGCAACCAGCCGATGGTTTGGAGAATTTAAAAAGCTATATAGACTTCGCCTTACGCGGAAGAAAAGAAGAAACTGCATACCCCTTTATTGTTTTCGACAAACGCACCATGCAAATTGCAGGCAGCACACGCTTTTATGATTTTCAAAAAAACCACAATACTGTTCAATTGGGTTACACTTGGTACGGCAAGGAATTTCAGGGCACAGGGCTCAATAAGCACTGTAAGATGCTAATGCTGGAATTCGCCTTTGAAACGTTAAAACTTGACCGTGTTGAGTTTCGTGCAGATGCCACAAACCAACGTAGCATTGCCGCAATGAAAAGCATAGGTTGCACCGTTGAAGGCATCTTGCGTAGCAACTGTGCGGCGCCAAAGGGGAGAAGGGACAGTATCGTTCTCAGTATCCTAAAAGAAGAATGGTTTGGCTGTGTTAAGGACAAATTAAAAGCTAAAATTGAAAACGAAAGAAAGGTTTCGCCTCAGTGAAATTTTTCCGTATATTGAAACATTATATGAAAAAAATATTCCTACTTATTGCCCTGGTTTTTACGGTTGCAAACTCCTTTGCCCAGGACGATACAATAATAAAAGGTACCGTAATGAACGATGCAAATGACAATGTTTTGGAAAATGTAAACATTGTAAACCTTAACCAAGTAAAGGGAACAACTACCAATGAAAAAGGTGAGTTTGCAATTAAGGCTGCGGTAAATGACACGCTATATTTTTCCTATCTGGGCTTTAAATCCCTGCGGGTTCGGGTTACCAATGACTGGTTGAAATTTGGCGATATAAAGGTAAAAATGACTGAATTGGGCATCGCTCTCGAAGAAGTAGTGGTAAAGCCGGTTCAACTTACAGGTTATGTAGAGATTGACGCAAAGCTAATCCCCATTTACGATAATTACCGCTACCGAATTTCAGGTCTAAATACAGGGTACGAAGGCGGAAGCAACCAGCCAGGTGCAGTCAGTAAAGTTTTAAGCTCCATATTCAATCCAGCAGATTTTCTCTACAATGTCTTCGGAAAGCGCCCGAAACAAATGCGCAAACTCCGGCAGATGAAGGAAGATGATGAAATACGAAACCTTCTGCAAAGCAAATTTGACCGTGAAACCTTAATGGCGGTACTCCAACTGGAACGTGCCGATATTGACGAAATACTGAACAAATGTAGCTATTCCAAAGATTTTATCCGTACCGCCAATGACCTTCAGATTCTCGATGCCATTAGTGGCTGTTACGAAGAATACAAAATTTTAAATAGGGAGAAGTAATAATTTTTCTACTTTTTTTAACTTCAATCAATTTCATTAAAAGTATTTTTAGTGAAAATTGATTCTATGAAAGAAATTATCACTGCCCAACGCAATTTTTTCAATACGCACGCCACCAAAAATATTCACTTTAGAAGAAAACAATTAAAAATTCTTCAGCAGGCTTTGGAGAAAAACGAATCCCTACTTCACGAAGCCATTTATAAAGACTTTAAAAAATCTGAGTTTGACAATTACACTACTGAACTTTCACTGCTTTATAAAGACATTAAAGAAGCCCGCAGTAATACTTTCAAGTGGGCACGCACAAAACCCGTTTCCACAAGCATCCTCAATTTTCCTGCTTCCAGTTATATAATTCCGGAGCCTTTGGGTGTATGCTTGGTTATTGGGGCGTGGAACTATCCCTACCAACTTTCCTTCGCTCCAGTTATTGCAGCAATCACCGCTGGAAACACAGTAATATTAAAACCCAGTGAGCTGCCCTCAAATACTGCCGCTGCTATGGCGAAAATTGTAAAGGAAAATTTCGACCCAGCGTATTTTATCGTGGTTGAGGGCGGGGTAGAAGAAACCCAAGAATTATTGAAGCAGAATTTTGACAAAATATTTTTTACCGGCAGTACCAAAGTGGGCAAAATTGTTTACAAAGCCGCTGCCGAAAACTTAACCCCAGTAACCTTGGAACTCGGAGGAAAAAGCCCGGCCATAGTTACTGAAAGCTGTAATTTAAAAGTTTCGGTAAAGCGATTGGTTTGGGGGAAATTTCTGAACGCAGGCCAAACCTGTATTGCTCCGGACTATGTCCTGGTCCACAAAAGCATTGAGCAACAATTCCTCCAACAGGCCCAAAAGGAAATCATCAGCCAGCACTTTGCTTTTGAAAACGATAATTATCTTCAAATAATTAATGATGATAATTTTGAGCGCCTCACAAAGATGTTGGTTCCTGAAAAAGTATATTATGGCGGCCAAACCCACAAGGAAACCCGCTACATTCAGCCCACTATTCTACAAAACGTAACTATGGATGATGCGGTGATGCAAGAGGAAATTTTTGGCCCCATCCTGCCCGTAATAACTTATGAAACTATTGAAGAGGCTATTGTTAAAGTGAATAGTCTTCCCAAACCGTTGTCTTGTTATCTCTTCACAAAGAGTAGTTCCATAAAGAAGAAAGTATTAAAAGAGATATCCTTTGGCGGTGGGGCAATCAATGAAACCGTGATGCACATTAGCAATTCAAACCTGCCCTTTGGCGGCGTGGGCCACAGCGGCATCGGCAATTACCACGGCGAGGCGGGCTTTAGGGCCTTTACGCATTACAAAAGCGTTATGGACAAGCCTACTTGGTTGGACCCTTCAATTCGTTACTATCCAAACACACCGTTTCGATTGAAGTTGATGCGGTGGTTTTTGAAGTTTTGAAATAATTTTAAAATTTTTAAGTTTTCATAATAGAACTTGATTATTTTTTTGAATGAAAAAACTCGATTTATTCCTTGCAATCTCTCTTCCTATTTTTTTTATTTCCGCAATAATCACATTGTATTTTTTTATAGGTTTTGAAAATTATAATATTTTTTATCCACACATTGACACAAGGTTTGCAAATGATTTTTCAATAGAAAACTTTGATAAAGTAGAAATGGGAATGAACAAAGCACAGGTTAAAAACCTATTAGGAAACCCTATAAATTCAGGTGAATCTATTGGTTATACGGATGACTTTATAAAGAAAGAATTTATATTTTACGAAAAATATTCCACAGATGGAAAATATGAAATATCAGATTTTGCTTGGGAATCATTTGAGGTATATTATGACATAGATACTTTAGTGATATCCAAGAGAAGTATTTGGTATTATGATTAAAGTATTTACTATGAAAAAATATATAAGTTTACTCGCTATTAGTTTGGGGATTTTTTCGTGTGCGCCAAAAAAGCAAAACATAATCGCAATCGATGTACTTTTAATCCCTTCGGAAGAAATGTACGCACAATCGCTTCAGCTAAATTCATTAATAAACCAAAACAATCCCGAAACCATAAAACTTGATGAAAACCATGTGCCGCACATCACCCTGCTGCAATGTTTTATAAACGAAGAAGATTTGCCAAAATTGAACGGGGCTTTGGAAGGTCTTTTCAACACTATAAAAAATGATTCCTTAAAAGCCGAAAGCCTTTTTTATTACAGCGAAAAAGAGGAAAGTTTTTCAATGATCGCTATTGAAAAAAATGAACAGCTATTGCAGCTTCACCAAAAAGTAATCGAGTTGGTAAAACCATTTATAGTGAAAAATGGTTCCGAAAAATCATTTGTCCAAAACCCAGACGGCAGCCCAATAAGTGAATCTACCTTAAGCTACGTTCCAGAATTTGTAGATAAACATAGTTTTGAAAATTTTGATCCGCACATTAGTCTTGGAGTAGCCCAAACCACACTTTTGGACAGCTTGGCACTACAAGTTTTCAAACCAATTCAGTTTAAGGTTGAATCTTTAAGTGTGTACCAACTGGGCGATCACGGTACCGCACAAAAACTACTTTGGGAATCGAAATAGTTCATTAAAAAAGCACCTTTCAAAAGGTGCTTTTTTAAAATATTCAATAGCGGCTATTAAATCTTTTCCAGCGCAGCTTTAATATAAACCTCGCCTCCTAAAATCTCAAAGGTTTTGTTTTTTCCGATGGTATCATCCAGCGCTCCAACAAGGGTTTCGGCTACATCCATTCGCGGAATTTCCCCGCGCTTATTCAATTTGTTATCGAGTTCAATTTTGCCCTTCCCATCCTCGTTGTTCAGTGATCCGGGGCGCACAATACTGTACTTAATTCCAATTTGTTTTAAATATTCATCGGCGTTGTGTTTTGCCTTAAGGTATTCCTGTATTTCATCAGCTTTCTCAGGATTGTCAGCCCCCATGGAACTTAGCATAACAAACTTTTTTACGCCTTTTTCCTTTGCGGCGTCAATCAACTTTTTGGCACCTTCCTGATCTACTTCCTTAACTTTTTTTCCTCCGGAACCCGCTGCAAAAATTACCTTGTCAATACCATTGGTGGTTTGGCTCACATCCTTTTCAAGATTTGCCAAAATGGTTTCCACGCCCTCATTCTGAAATTGTGAAACCTGCTCTTCTTTCCGAACCATCGCAACCGGCTTATATTTTTTTGATTGCTTTAAAATTGAAATTACCTTTTTTCCCGTGGTGCCGTTTGCACCTGCTACTAATATTTTTTCCATAGTTTAAATATATCTTTTCTAAACTGTAACTATCTAATTTTTCACAACCTTTAACCCTCCAAAAGTCATCTTTTATGGCTTTGTTAACTTTAGGAAAATGAAGAGGTGCTCAATGTGGTTAATTCTTTCCAACTAATTATTCATTCCTAACTTTACTGCTTATCTTTACAAACAAATAAAATTATTCCATGGATTATACTTCAAAAATGCTTCGCGATGACGCACTAAAGGGAAAAACAATTGTAGTAACCGGCGGAGGGAGCGGTCTCGGGAAAGCAATGACAACCTACTTTTTGGAACTTGGCGCCAATGTGGTAATAACTTCCCGAAACCTTGAAAAATTGCAAACTGTAAAAGAGGAACTGGAAGCCGCAACGGGCGGAAAAGTTTTACCGGTACAATGCGACGTTCGTAACTATGAGGAGGTAGAAGCTATGGTAAGGGCTTCTATAAAAGAATTTGGGACCGTTGATGTATTGCTGAACAATGCCGCAGGAAATTTTATTTCACCTACCGAAAGACTTTCTGCAAATGCGTTTGATACAATTATCGATATTGTTTTAAAGGGAACAAAAAACTGCACCCTTGCCTTCGGAAAACATTGGATTGATAAAAAGGAAACAAACAAAACGGTTTTGAACATAGTTACAACATATGCCTTCACGGGGTCAGCATACGTTGTGCCAAGCGCCACTGCAAAAGCGGGTGTATTGGCAATGACCCGCTCACTGGCTGTGGAATGGGCAAAGTATGGCATCCGTTTTAACGCTATTGCTCCCGGGCCTTTCCCGACAAAAGGCGCTTGGGACAGACTGCTCCCTGGTGATTTAAAGGAAAAATTTGATCCTGCAAAAAAAGTACCCGTGAAACGTGTCGGTGAACACCAAGAATTGGCAAATCTTGCAGCATATCTTGTTTCCGATTTTTCAGCATATATAAATGGCGAAGTAGTGGTAATTGACGGCGGCGAATGGCTAAAGGGTGCCGGACAGATGAATCTTTTGGAAGAGGTTCCACAGCAAATGTGGGATATGCTGGAGGCGATGATACGAGAGAAAAAATCTAAATAACAAAACCCAAGCACCAAATTCCAAGGCAGTTGATTTTTGATTTTTAAATATTGATATTTATTTGGAATTTGGGGTTTCAAAATTTGGAATTTTCCCGCAGGGTCATTGTTTACTTCCTGTTAACAAAAATGATTTTCTATCCACATAATTAATTGTACTTTTAACTGCTAAAATTTCAAGCAAATTAATGGGTAAAATAATTGCAATTGCAAACCAAAAAGGAGGCGTGGGCAAGACCACGACCTCAGTAAATTTAGCGGCCTCATTGGGCGTTTTGGAGAAAAAGGTTTTACTCATAGATGCTGATCCACAGGCCAACGCCACTTCAGGCTTAGGTATTGATGTGGAAAGTGTTGAAGTTGGAACATACCAATTACTTGAGCACAGTGCCACGGCAAAGCAAGCCATTGTTTCCACAAATTCACCTAATTTAGATTTGATACCCTCCCACATAGATTTGGTGGCTATCGAGATTGAATTGGTAGATGTGGAAAACCGCGAGTATATGCTGAGAAGGGCCATAGAAGGCTTAAAGGCAGATTATGACTATATTCTCATAGATTGCGCGCCATCGTTGGGATTGCTTACATTGAATGCCCTAACAGCAGCGGATTCCGTAATTATTCCTATTCAGTGTGAATACTTCGCTTTGGAAGGACTTGGAAAACTTTTGAACACCATTAAAAGTGTCCAAAAAATTCACAACGTAAACCTCGATATTGAAGGCCTGTTGTTGACTATGTACGACCAGCGCCTACGCCTTTCAAATCAAGTAGTGGATGAGGTGAAAAAGCATTTTGACGAAATGGTTTTTGAAACAATCATTCAGCGAAACGTGCGTTTAAGTGAAGCGCCCAGTTATGGTGAAAGCATCATCAGTTACGATGCCGCGAGTAAAGGCGCCGACAATTATTTAAGCCTGGCGCACGAATTAATTCAGAAAAACGAAAAAGAATAAATGGCGAAAGCGACCAAAAAACAAGCCCTCGGCCGCGGACTTTCAGCACTTTTGAAAGACCCGTCCAACGATATAAAATCTGTTGCAGACAAGAATGCCGACAAGGTTGTGGGCAGCATTGTAGAGCTGGAATTAGGCAGTATTGAAGTAAACCCATTTCAGCCACGAACCAGTTTTAACGAAGAATCGCTTCGCGAATTGGCTTCTTCTATCAAAGAATTGGGCGTTATCCAGCCCATCACGGTTCGGAAACTGGATTTCAACAAATATCAATTGGTAAGTGGCGAGCGCCGTTTTCGCGCTTCAAAACTGGTTGGCTTGGAAACTATTCCAGCTTATATTCGTATTGCGAATGACCAAGAATCCTTGGAAATGGCTTTGGTGGAAAACATCCAACGTCAGGATTTGGACCCCATTGAAATCGCGCTTTCCTACCAACGATTGATCGAGGAAATAAACGTTACCCAGGAAGAGCTGAGCGACAGGGTAGGGAAGAACCGTTCCACGATCGCCAACTATTTACGTTTACTGAAACTAGACCCAATTATCCAAACTGGAATGCGCGACGGTTTTATCACGATGGGCCACGGAAGAGCGTTGATAAACGTTGACGATTTAAACGACCAACTAGATATATACGAAAAGATTTTAAGCCAAAGCCTATCGGTTCGCGATACCGAGGCCTTGGTACGGGGTTATAAAAATCCTGAAGAAAAAACCAAACCACAAAAAGCGACTGCGCCGCCTTTTGCCAAAAAGGCAAAGAAGGAATTGACCGATCTTTTTGAGACTTCGGTGGAGGTCAAGGTTTCTAAATCCGGAAAAGGACAGCTTGTAGTTCCTTTTAAGAACAAAGAAGATTTCGAACGTATTTTGAAGCTAATCAAAAGTGAAAAATAATTTCCTAAATATTTTTTTTTTAATCTTCGCCACAGCACTGTTTGCGCAGACTTCTGATACTTTAACTGTAAAAAAGGAAGAAAGGGTTATTGTGGTGAATGATTCAATTCTGCCAAAGGAAGAATACAATCCCTTGGCTCCTGCAAAAGCTGCATTTTACTCCGCGGTGGTTCCGGGCCTAGGGCAAGTTTACAATAAAAAATACTGGAAAATCCCCATTATCTATGCAGGAATGGCGGCTGGCGTTTACTTCTATAAGCAGCAGGATGATGAATATGATCGTTTTCGAGATGCTTACAAACGAAGACTTGCGGGCTATGACGATGATGAATTTCAAGGAATTTCTGACGACCGATTGATAAATGCCCAGAAATCTGCACAAAAAAACAAAAGCATAAGTATTATCGTTACGGTGGCTTTTTATTTGCTGAATGTAGTTGATGCCAATGTGGATGCGCATTTGCGACAGTATGAAGTAAGCGAGGACCTTTCACTACAACCCAATTTCGATTATAGCCAATTCAATGCGAAACCCCAGTACGGAATGTCGCTGACATATCGGTTTAAGTAGAATACAGAGAACAGAATAAAGATGAGAGAACAAAGAAATATGAACCAAGAATGGATGCAACTTTTTGTATGTATTCCTCATACTTCCGTCACCCTTTATCCGTCACCCAGCACCCAACACCCATCACCCAACACCCGCCAATTATGAAAATAGCACTACTCGGTTACGGAAAAATGGGCAAGACCATTGAAAAATTGGCTTTGGTAAAGGGCCATTCCATCGTTTTTAAAAGTACGAGCGAATCTTCCGAAGGAAATTTTGACGAAGCTGAGGTTGCTATTGAATTTTCTTCTCCCGAAGCTGCCGTTGAAAACATTTCCAAGGCATTGAAAGCTGGAATACCCGTTGTTTCTGGTACGACTGGTTGGTTGGAAAATTATGAGGAAATGGTAAAGTTGTGTGAAAACCGTAACGGAAGCTTCATCTATGCGTCCAACTTCAGCGTGGGGGTAAATCTTTTTTTCAGCATAAATGAATACGCAGCAAAGTTGATGGCGCCTTGGAAGGAGTACGATGTTTCGGTAGGAGAGATACACCACCTTCAAAAGAAGGATGCACCCAGTGGAACGGCAATAACCATTGCCGAAGGAATTTTGAAACACAGTGTTAAAAAGGATTGGAGGTTGGATGCTTCCCAAAAAAATAGTTTAAATATTACTGCTAAAAGAGAAGAGGATGTAAAAGGAACGCATATAGTTTCCTATGATTCTTCAATAGATACCATTTCTTTAAAACATGAAGCGCATAGCCGTGACGGATTTGCGCTGGGGGCTATTTTGGCAGCGGAATTTTTAAAGAATAAGAAGGGAATATTTACTATGAAAAATGTATTGGGAATTGAATAATAACAAATCCCAAATTCACAGGAATGTCACCCTGAGCGCAGTCGAAGGGCCAAATTAACAAATTTACATATTATGAGTTGGACAGGTTGGTTTATATTTTTTTTAATAGTTCAGGTAATTCATTTTGCCGGAACGTGGAAGTTGTACCAGATAGCAGGTAGAAAAGCTTGGGAAGCAGCCGTGCCGGTTTACAATGCCGTAATTTTGATGAAGATTATCAACCGTCCGTGGTGGTGGACTATTTTGCTTTTCGTTCCCATCGTAAATTTGATAATGTTCCCGGTGGTTTGGGTGGAAACCTTGCGCAGTTTTGGGCGTAATTCCACAACTGATACTGTTTTGGTTTTACTCACTTTGGGCTTATACATTTATTATATCAACTACACCCAAAGAGTAACCCATATAAAAGATAGAAGCCTGAAACCGCGTACTTCCACGGGAGAGTGGGTGAGTTCCATACTTTTTGCGGTAGTTGCGGCTACCATAGTGCATACCTATTTTATGCAACCATTTACCATCCCTACTTCTTCATTGGAAAAAACTCTTTTGGTAGGCGATTTTCTTTTTGTGAGCAAATTCCATTATGGAGCGCGCACGCCAATGACGCCTATTTCATTCCCAATGGTGCACGACACTATTCCTTTGGTTAAAACAAAATCGTACCTTTCATATCCGCAGATTCCGTATTTCAGATTTCCGGGATTCCAGGATATAAAACGTAACGATATTGTAGTTTTTAACTGGCCCGTGGATACGGTAAATGCTTTTCAGCAGTACGGCGACGGCAAATATTACTATAAGCCTATTGATAAAAAATCGAATTACGTAAAGCGCTGCGTAGGCCTTCCAGGGGATTCTTTGGAGGTTCGCGATGGCTATGTTTTTATTAACGGAAAACAAAATGAATTACCCGATAGAGCAAAGCTTCAGTTTAGTTATGACGTTCAGGTAAATAGTCAGCTAAACCCTGAAATGCTTTACAATCGTTATGATATTACCGATCGTTATGGCTTCGGAAATAACACCTACCGTTTTGGGGGAATTTCGGAAGAGTCCTTAAACATGTTGAAAAACAATCCAAATGTGGTGAATATTTCCCGCTTCCGAAGTGAAAAGGGGGTATGGAATGAAGGTACATTTCCAGATAGTCAAAATTATCCTTGGAACAATGATTTCTTTGGTCCTCTTTACATTCCAAAGAAAGGCGCAACAGTTTCCATTACCGCTGAAACCCTACCGTTGTATAGACGCGTTATTGAAGTTTATGAAGGAAGCGAGCTGGGAATTGAAAATAAAATTACCCAATCCGGCACTGAAGTTTTATTGAATGGTCAGCCGATTACGAATTATACATTCAAAATGGATTATTACTGGATGATGGGGGATAACCGCAACAACAGTGAAGACGCCCGAACGTGGGGTTTTGTACCTTTCAATCACGTTGTGGGCAAGCCCGTATTTGTGTGGATGAGTTGGGATGGTGTAAATAAGAAAGTTCGTTGGGAACGTCTTTTCACCACCGTTGGCGGTAGCGGAAAACCAGTTTCTTATCTAATGTACTTCGTGATTGCCGTAATCGGTTGGTTCGCCTTTGATTTTTGGAGAAAAAGAAAAAAAGGAGCTAAAAAGTAAATTATAAAAGGCCACGAATACACGAATAAAATTTAAAAAATATTCGTGTATTCGTGTCTAATTTTATTCAGGCACCAATCTGAAAATTCCCTGTCCTTCCACGGCGATATAAATCAACCCGTCCGGCCCCATTTTTACATTCCGAACGCGACCAATGTCCTGTGCAATTTTTTCACGGTTTGTAACTTTTTCGCCTTCCAAAGTGAGCAATTCCACGTAGGCAAACTTTAGAGAACCAACTAACAATTTACCCTTCCACTGCGGGTATTTATCGCTCGTAACAAACGCCATTCCGCAGGGCGCAATAGACGGAACCCAATAATAGATAGGCGGTTCAATTCCCGGTTTTGTGGTTTCATCGGTAATTTTGGTACCGCTATAATTAATGCCATATGTAACTGTAACCCAACCGTAATTGGCACCTTTTTTCACGATATTTATTTCATCACCGCCTTTTGGGCCGTGCTCATGCATCCAGATCTCTCCAGTTTCGGGATGCTTCGCCATTCCCTGTGGGTTTCGATTTCCGTAGGTAAAAATTGCTTTTTTGGCATTCGGTTCGTTATAAAAAGGATTATCTGTCGGGATGCTCCCATCGTCGTTCAAGCGATAGATTTTTCCGCCATCACGGGTTATGTCCTGCGGATTTACTTCCCTTTCCCCACGTTCGCCAATAGAAAAATACACAAACCCATCATTGTCAAATTCAATGCGCGAACCGAAGTGCTGTCCGGCAGTAGTATTGGGTTCGGCTTTGTAGAGGGTTTCAATATTCGTTAGTGAACTACCTTCTAGTTTGCAACGCATTAAGGCTGTGTGTCCGCCATTTCCAGGACCTTCTGTGGAAGCATAGGTAATATAAATCCATCCGTTTTCATTGTAATTTGGGTTCAATTCAATATCCATCAATCCACCCTGGCCACTGTTATAAACTTTCGGAACATTAGCTATTTCGTTTTTTTTACCATTTTTAAAATGAATCAACCGTCCATTCTTTTCCGTAATGAGCATACTGCCATCTGGAAGCCACGTCATGCCCCACGGAATGGTAAGCCCTTTTACAATCTCTTCTACTTTATAGGTTTGTGGTTCGGTTTTTAGCGCTACATCATCTTTCTTTTTCTGTTGGGCACAGGAACCAAAAACCACAAATGCGGCTAATAAAAAAAAATATTTTTTCATAGTATTCGATTTTAGCTAAAGATACCAAAAGTTGAAAGGAATTTCCTAAAAGGATTCACAATTCCTTTTTGCCGAAACCTCTAACATACCTTATCTTTAACCAAAATTTTTAAAATTATGGAAGAGCGCTATCACGTTAAGGTAGATGAAAATTATGAGTTTCCCTTAACCGCCAAGGACGTGGAACAGATTGACCAAGCAGAACTTTCGGGACAAAAAGTTCACCTACTTCACAATAATATATCTTTCGCAATCGAACTTTTAAAGAGTGATTTTGTTAATAGAAACTATCTCATAAAAGTTAACGGAAACACTTACGAAGTGAGTATTTCCACTCCTTTGGACCAACTCATTAAAGAAATGGGGCTTTCCCTTGGAAATGCCTCGGTTGAGGATGAAATCCACGCACCTATGCCGGGCATTATTTTGGAAGTAAATGTTTCTGAAGGCGATGAAGTTAAAAAAGGAGATTTCCTATGTGTTTTGGAAGCAATGAAAATGGAAAATACCCTAACAGCACCGCGGGATGGCATTATAAAGTCTGTAAACATCGCTAAAGGTGAAACCGTGGATAAAGGAAAATTGCTAATAGAATTAGAAAAAAATGATTAACAAAATATTAGTTGCCAATCGTGGCGAAATAGCTTTACGCATAATGAAAACCGCCCGAAACATGGGCATTAAAACAGTGGCTGTTTATTCCGAAGCTGACAGAAATGCGCCCCACGTAAAGTTTGCGGATGAAGCCGTTTGCATAGGCCCGCCGTCTTCCAACGAATCCTATCTTTTGGGCGATAAAATTATAAAGGTTGCAAAGGATTTAGATGTAGATGCCATTCATCCGGGTTACGGGTTTTTAAGTGAAAATGCCGAATTCGGTGAAAGTGTCGAAAAAAGCGGCATGATTTTCATCGGCCCAAAATCGCACGCCATCCGCATCATGGGAAGCAAGCTCGCCGCAAAGGATGCCGTGAAAAAATACGATATCCCAATGGTTCCCGGCACCGATGAGGCCATTACCGATGTGGGCGCAGCAAAGGAAATTGCAAAAGAGATTGGCTTCCCAATTCTCATAAAAGCGTCCGCTGGCGGTGGCGGAAAGGGAATGCGTATCGTTGAAAATTCCAAAGAATTTGAGGAACAGATGAAACGCGCCATCAGCGAGGCCGAAAATGCTTTCGGCGACGGCTCGGTTTTTATTGAAAAATTTGTCACCTCGCCACGCCACATCGAAATCCAGGTTTTAGCAGATAATTTCGGCAATACCGTCCATCTTTTTGAGCGGGAATGCAGCATTCAGCGTCGTCACCAAAAAGTGGTGGAGGAAGCACCTTCTTCGGTTTTAACGCCGGAATTGCGCAAACAAATGGGCGAAGCGGCAGTAAAGGTTGCAAAAGCCTGCGATTATGTGGGTGCGGGAACGGTGGAATTTCTTTTGGACGACAAACACAATTTCTATTTTCTCGAAATGAACACCCGCCTGCAAGTGGAGCATCCCGTTACCGAACTTATTACGGGTCTCGATTTGGTGGAGCAACAAATAAAGGTAGCCAATAACGAAAAGCTTTGCTTCGAGCAGGATGATTTAAAAATCACCGGCCATGCCTTCGAACTTCGGGTATATGCTGAAGATCCGTTGAACAATTTTATGCCCAGCGTTGGCAAATTGGAATTGTATCGCCCGCCAAGCGGAAAAAACATTCGTGTGGACGACGGTTTTACTGAAGGAATGCAAGTGCCAATTCAGTATGACCCCATGCTTTCAAAACTTATTACGTATGGAAAAACACGTAACGAAGCGATGCAGCGTATGCTGGAAGCCATTTCGGAATACGATATTGAAGGCGTGAGTACAACGCTCCCTTTCGGAAAATTTGTTTTTGAACATGAAGCTTTCCGAAGTGGAAATTTCGACACAAATTTTGTAAAAAAATACTATTCCGAAGAAAAGCTGAAAGCCATTAATGAGGAAGAAGCAAAAGTAGCTGCATTTTTCGCATTAAAACAATACTTAAAAGATTCAGAAAAACTTCGCTTGCCGAAGTAATTGCTTTCTGTCCTCTGCGCCTTTGCGGTAAAAAATTACCGCAGAGGCGCAGAGGACGCTGAGAAAAAAATATTAAAAGAAATGAGCGATAACAATAAAAAATTGCAAGAAATAATTTCCGAAGCCAAAAAAGGCGGCGGCGAAAAACGAATTGCAAAACAGCACGAAAAGAAAAAACTTACCGCCCGCGAACGCGTGGAATATCTTCTCGACGAAGGCTCCTTTGAAGAAATGGGCATACTCGTAACCCACAGAACCACTGATTTTGATATGCAAAAGGAATTGTATTACGGTGATGGCGTTGTTACGGGTTACGGAACAATCAACGGTCGTTTGGTATATGTTTTTGCACAAGATTTTACGGTTTTTGGAGGGGCACTTTCTGAAACCCACGCAGAGAAAATCTGTAAAATAATGGATCACGCTATTAGTGTTGGCGCACCTGTGATTGGGTTGAACGATTCTGGTGGCGCACGCATTCAGGAAGGCGTTCGGTCTTTGGGCGGCTATGCAGATATCTTTTATAGAAACGTACAGGCTTCGGGTGTTGTTCCGCAGATTTCGGCCATTATGGGGCCCTGTGCCGGCGGAGCGGTGTATTCCCCTGCGATGACTGATTTCACTATAATGGTGCAGGACAGTAGCTATATGTTCGTTACGGGACCGAATGTTGTAAAAACCGTTACCAATGAAAACGTAACTTCGGAGGAATTGGGTGGCGCAAAAACCCACGCTACCAAAAGTGGCGTAACGCACTTTACCGCAGCAAATGATATTGTTTGTTTGGAACAGATTAAAACCCTACTCAGTTATCTTCCACAGAACAATAAATCGGTAGCAGAAAAATTGCCTTTTGAAGCTGCTGAAGAATATCGTGATGAATTGGAAACGATCGTTCCAGACTCAGCGACCAAGCCTTACGATATGCACGATATAATTAAAGGAATTGTAGACGAAGATTCCTTTTTTGAAGTTCACAAAGATTACGCCGATAATATTATAGTTGGCTTTGCGAGATTGGGCGGCAGAAGTATTGGTATAGTTGCAAACCAGCCTATGAGTTTGGCGGGTGTTCTCGACGTGGACAGTTCAAAAAAAGGAGCACGATTTACACGTTTCTGCGATTGTTTTAACATACCACTATTGGTATTGGTGGACGTGCCGGGTTTTCTTCCGGGCACCGATCAGGAGTGGAACGGCATTATTCTGAATGGTGCAAAATTATTATATGCTTTAAGTGAAGCGACTGTTCCGAGAGTAACCGTGATTACTCGTAAAGCCTACGGAGGCGCCTACGATGTAATGAACAGCAAACACATTGGCGCAGATATGAATTATGCTTGGCCAACGGCAGAAATTGCCGTGATGGGGGCGAAGGGTGCCAGTGAGATTATTTTCAGAAAGGAAATTGCTGCTGCTGAAAATCCGGAGCTGAAACTCTCCGAAAAAGAAGCTGAATATGCCGAAAAGTTTGCAAACCCCTTTAAGGCTGCACAAAGAGGTTTTATTGATGAGGTTATCCAACCGCGCGAAACACGTAGAAAATTATTGAAAGCCTTCGCTATGCTTGAAACGAAGAATGTAGCAAGACCTAATAGGAAGCACGGCAATATTCCACTCTAAATTTCTTCCGAAATATTTGGAGCGATTGGTTGATAATTATCATAAATCAAAGAATTAACAATTCTTAAATTTATTGATTAATCAAATGTTCCATAAATGTCCATAGAAAACTTCAACATAGAAGGACTTTCGGATTCTGAGGTTTTGGCTTCACGAAAAAAATTCGGCACCAATATTTTAGAATCAAAAAAGAAAAACCTCTATGTTGAAGCCATACTTGGCTTATTGAAAGAGCCAATGGTTATTCTGTTGCTCGTTGCAGCAACACTTTATTTTTTTACAGGTAATACTGGCGACGGAATATTTTTGGCAGTGGCTATAGTTTTGGTTGCGGCCATCTCTTGGTATCAAGATGCAAAAACACACAATGCGCTCGAAAAACTAAAAGAACTTTCCCAGCCCAATTGCAAGGTTATCCGGAACGGGAAGATAGTTGAAATAAAAAGCCAAGACGTTGTGGTCGGTGATTTTTTGATGGTTGATGAAGGTTCTACCATCGTTGCCGATGGAACCATTGTGCATTCAAACGACTTTTCGGTGAACGAATCCATTTTAACAGGAGAATCCTTTTCCGTGGAAAAAAATGCTGCTTCCACGAGCAACGAAATTTTTATGGGAACCCAAGTAGCCGGAGGGCTTGCAATTGCTGAAATAACTGCGATAGGCAACCAAACAAAGGTTGGGAAGATAGGCAAAAGCATTGAAGATATTTCTTCCGAAAAATCGACACTTGAACTCCAAATAAACAATTTTGTAAAAAAAATGGTAATCCTTGGAACCATTATTTTTCTGCTGGTTTGGGGCATAAATTATTTCAATACGGGAATTTTTTTGGATAGCCTTTTAAAAGCACTAACCCTCGCTATGAGTGTGTTACCAGAGGAAATTCCAGTCGCCTTTACCACCTTTATGGCCATAGGCGCTTGGAGGCTTATGAATCTTGGCGTAATTGTGAAACAGATGAAAACCGTTGAATCCTTGGGCAGTGCCACGGTAATTTGTGTGGACAAAACGGGTACAATTACAGAGAATAAAATGCGTCTTGACAAGATTTATACTTTGGAAACCGATAAAATAAACTCGGTTGAAGAAACGCTTTCCAACAGTGAAAAAGAACTTATAGTCACTGCTATGTGGGCCAGTGAGCCCATTCCCTTTGATACAATGGAACAATCCCTGCACAGTTTTTATGAAGGGATTGCTGAAAACGATAACAGGCCCAATTTCAAAATGGTTCACGAATATCCATTGGGGGGCAAGCCACCAATGATGACGCATATTTTTGAAAATGCCGAAGGCTATCGGATCATTGCTGCCAAGGGTGCCCCCGAAGCATTGATGGCAGTTTCAAATTTAAGCGAAAGTGAAAAGGAAACTTTAAAAAAGAAAATAACTGATTTGGCAGCCCAAGGCTATCGTGTTTTGGGAGTTGGAATTTCGAAATTTGATGGAACCAATTGGCCAAAAAAACAGCAGGAATTCAATTTTGAATTTAAAGGGTTGGTCGCTTTTTACGACCCGCCGAAGAAAAACATCTCTAAGGTATTTCAAGATTTTTACAACGCAGGAATTGCAGTTAAAATAATCACTGGCGATATTGCCGAAACCACTGCGGCCATTGCAAGAAAAGTAAACTTTAAAGGTTGTGAAGAAGTTGTTTCGGGTGATGAGCTTGTAAATTTGGATAATACAGAACTTGAAAAAATCACTTCAGAAAAAAATATTTTCGCCCGAATGTTTCCCGAAGCAAAACTTAAAATAATCAACGCTCTTAAAGCTCAAGGCCATATAGTAGCAATGACTGGCGATGGCGTAAACGACGGTCCCGCATTAAAAGCTGCAAATATTGGCGTGGCAATGGGAACAAAGGGAACCGAAATAGCCAAACAATCCGCCTCGCTGATATTGGTGGATGACGATCTTTCTAAAATGGTAAATGCCGTGGCGATGGGCAGAAAAATTTATTCCAACCTCAAAAAGGCTATTCAGTATATTATTTCAATACACATACCCATCATACTTACTGTTTTTATTCCGTTGGTTTTAGGGTGGGTATATCCAAATATATTTACACCTGTGCATGTCATTCTTTTGGAACTTATTATGGGCCCCACTTGTTCAATAGTTTATGAAAATGAGCCACTGGAAAAGGATTTGATGTTTCAAAAACCAAGACCATTTTCCAGTACTTTTTTCAACTGGAGTGAACTTTTTACGAGTATAATCCAAGGGTTGGCAATTACCGTAGGAGTACTTGCTATCTATCAAATTGCCGTACAAAATGCTGGAAATGAAGCTGTAACGCGAACTATGGTTTTTACCGCTCTTATAAGCGCAAATATTGCCTTAACATTCGTAAACCGTTCTTTCATCTATTCCATTTTCACCACTTTTAAATATAAAAACAACTTAGTGCCGTTAATCATCGGTATAACCGTTGCCATTACTTTATCGCTTCTTTTTGTGCCGCCTTTCACCAAATTTTTTGAATTTGAAAGGCTTCAACTTAACCAAATTATTCTCAGCGTTTGTATTGGCGTATTGAGTGCATTGTGGTATGAAATTGTAAAATTGTGGAAACGCCAACAAACTTCAAAAAACTCTTTTTTTACACCCAAAGTTTAAGTTGTTGATATACAGTGTAAAACTGATTTTTGTCATAGTAAAAAATTTATTTCCAAAGTAGTTTTGGGATTGATTCTTAAATCCTAAATATTATGAAGAGATGTGGCTTTTTGCTAATTACGACTGCCCTAATATTCGCTTTTAATGTGAAAGCGCAGGAGAAATGGTCAGTGGAGTTTAGACCGGGACTCAATTTTCCTACGAATGATGTAGGCCATACCGATACCAAAATAGGTTATGGTTTTGAACTTACTGGGGCATATAAAATCATGCCACATTTGGCTGCCTATGCAGGTTGGGGCTTAAATGAATTTAAAGGTGAGGATAATTTTTTAACTGAGGATGTTACACTCAAAGAAACGGGATACACATTCGGTTTTCAAATTATACACCCCATCGGCACTTCCTTATTTTCTTACTTAGCAAGGGCTGGAGCGGTTTACAATCATATAGAAATTGAGAATAACAGTGGTAGTTTTGCCGCCGACACTGGCCAAGGATTTGGTTGGCAAGTTGCTGCAGGAGTAGATTATGAGTTTGCTCCCAACCTCGCGCTGCGCCCCATGCTTCGCTACCGTTCGCTTTCTAGGGATATAACGGTTGAAAATGTTTCAACTGAATTAAACCTGAATTATATATCATTTGGAATTGGTTTGGCTTGGGATTTTTAAAACTGAATTCATAAAAGTATTTTAAATGAAAATTGCATTTGCTATCCTTCTTTCCCTTCACGGCCTAATTCACTTGATGGGCTTATTAAAGGCTTTTGGGTTCGCCGAAATTCCACAATTGTCACAAAATTTCTCAAAACCGCAAGGTCTTTTATGGCTCGCGGTCGCTTTGGCTTTTATAACGATAGGAATTCTATTTCTGTTGAAAAACAATCTCTGGTTTTGGATTGCTATAGCCGCTGTAGTAGTATCTCAGGTTTTGATTTTTGTGAATTGGCAGGACGCCAAATTTGGCACCCTCGCCAATTTGATCGTATTGTTCGTAGCCCTTCTGGCAATGGCGAACTGGAATTTTGAAAGGGAATTTAAAAAGGATATTTCCCAATCTTTTGAAAATGTGAACATTTCCGAAGAAATAATCTCCGAAGCAGATGTTGCCCAGCTTCCTATTCCGGTTCAGAACTATCTCAAATACGTCGGTGCAATCGGCAAACCTAAAATAAAAACTGCAAGAGCTATTTTTAAAGGGGAAATGCGCGAAAAGGGAAAGGATTGGTTTGCGTTCACTTCGGAACAGTATAATTTTTTTGAAGATCCCACGCGCTTGTTTTTTATGAAGGCCAATTTCAAAGGCTTCCCGACACAGGGTTACCATTGGTATAAAGAGGGAAAGGCATCGATGCTCATAAAACTGCTTTCCGTTTTTCCTGTGGTAGATATTTCGGAACCCGAAATGTTCAAGACCGAAACCGTCACTTTTTTTAACGATATGTGCCTTTTTGCGCCATCAGCCTTGATTGACAAACGGATCGATTGGCAAACCTTGGGGAATAATTCGGTAAAAGCTGTTTTCCATAACGGAGAAGTTTCAGTTTCTGCGATTTTGAAATTCGACGAGAATGGGCAATTGATCAATTTTATTTCAGAAGACAGGGTGGATGTGAATTCCAACCAAAGCGTTCCGTTTTCAACCCCGGTTACAGAATACGGCACGCTCAACGGCTATAAACTGCCCATTGCTGCCGATGCCGTTTGGCACTTTCCCGAGGGCGATTTCGTTTATGGAAAGTTTTATTTACAGGAAGTTCAGTATAATTTGAAAAATTCACATTGAGGAAATGACTGCTTCACACAATAATAAATTACTATTTATAAAAAGCATCCACACAGTTGTTTGGTTATTTTTTAACGTGGTTATATTCTATCTTTTGTATGCCGCTATTGCCAACAGAATTGATAAATGGGTTTGGATTTGCATAGGTCTCGTTTTGATAGAAGGCTTGGTCTTGCTGGCTTTTAAAATGTTTTGTCCATTGACGGTTCTAGCCCGAAAATATTCAAACTCAACTAAGAGCAATTTTGATATTTTTCTTCCCAATTGGTTGGCTAAGTACAATAAGCATATTTACACAACTATTTTCTTCATTGCTGTAATTATTGTTATTTATAGATTAACTTTTGGCTGACTTGAAATGAATTATAAATAACTAAATGAACTGATTTATGTCATATTAAATGGTGGCTGTACACGCTATATTTGATTTTATAGCATATTTAATAAATGCCTGAAGCAAATTCCATATTAAGCCGCACAAAATCATTTTTCGCTGAAATTGGCGATATGACCTTTTTTGCCGGACGCTTTTTTCGGGAAGTGTTTAGTCCGCCTTTTGAGTTTAGGGAACTGCTTCGCCAATGTTATAATATGGGCAACCGCTCTTTTTTATTGGTGGGTGTAACTGGATTTATCTTGGGGCTTGTGTTCACGCTACAGTCTCGGCCCACTTTAATGCAATTTGGTGCGGAATCCTGGATGGCATCTATGGTTAGTCTTTCCATTGTTCGCGAAATTGGCCCCGTAATAATTGCTCTTATCTGTGCGGGTCGGATAGGTTCTGGAATTGGCGCAGAGCTTGGCTCTATGCGCGTTACCGAACAAATAGATGCTATGGAAGTTTCAGGCACTAATCCTTTTAAATTTTTGGTGGTTACACGTGTGGTTGCCACTACTTTAATGTTGCCGTTATTGATAATCATGGGAGATGCCATAGCGCTTTTGGGCTCGGCCCTTGTTGAAAATTTAAAAGGCGATGTATCATACTTACTTTATTTTAATCAAGTTTTTAATGCCTTAAAGTTTAGTGATATAATACCGGCCACTATAAAATCGGTATTCTTTGGCTTTGCTATTGGGTTGGTGGGTTGTTATAAGGGTTATTACTGCTCCAAGGGAACTGTTGGAGTGGGAGAGGCCTCAAATTCCGCTGTGGTCTATATCTCAATGTTGCTATTTGTAATTGATTTTATAGCCGTTTTTGTAACCGATATATTTTTTGAAATTTAAATGAATTCAGAAAAAAACATAAAACCTGTTTTAGAGTTGAAAAACCTTCACAAAAGCTTTGGTGACAATCAGGTGCTGAAAGGTTTCAACTTAAAACTTTTTGAAGGCGAAAACTTGGTGATTATGGGTAAATCGGGTTCAGGAAAATCGGTAATGGTTAAATGCTTGGTGGGCTTGATTCAGCCAGATAGCGGCAGTATTACCATTAAAGACCAAGATATTACGGCAATGGGACAAAAAGAATTGGATTTGCTTCGTACCGAAATTGGCTTTCTATTTCAGGGTAGCGCATTATACGATTCTATGACGGTTCGGGAAAATTTAGAATTTCCACTGCGGCGACACAAAAACAAAATAGATGATTTTCAAGGCACCGAAATTTTAGTAAAGGAAGCTCTGGAGAATGTTGGGCTCTTACACGCAATAGATTTGATGCCTGCCGAACTTTCCGGCGGAATGCAGCGAAGGGTGGCTTTGGCCAGAGCATTGATCCTGAAACCAAAAATTATTATGTATGACGAGCCTACAACGGGATTAGACCCCATTACGGCCAAGGAAATTATACAGTTAATGCGAACCATTCAAAACAAATATCACACATCTTCCCTAATCATCACCCACGATGTAGACTGTGCGCGGGTAATCTCAAATCGGATGATTTTGTTGGTAGATGGAATTAATTATGCCGAAGGGACTTTTGAAGAACTTTCAAGTTCAAATGATCCACAAATTCAGGCATTCTTTAAAAATTAATGTTATGGGAAAATCAACTTCACAAAAAGTAAGAGTCGGTGTTTTTGTTGTAGTGGGAACAATTTTACTTGTTGCCGCGCTTTATTTCATCGGCAATCAACAGCACTTGTTCAGTAAAAATATTGAACTCTATGCAACTTTCGGTAACGTAAATGGGTTAACCTTGGGCAACAATGTGCGCTATTCCGGAATAAACGTGGGCACTGTGAGCAAGATTGAAATGATTGAGGAAGGAACCATCACCATTCAAATGAAGGTTGAGGCCAAAACCTCAAGGTTTATTAAAAAAGACGCCATCGCTTCCATCGGGTCAGATGGATTGGTAGGAAGTATGGTGGTGAATATTATTCCGGGGAAAGCTCAAAATGCACAACCAGTAATTGCGGGCGATACCATTCAATCTTACAGTAAAATTGGAGCAGATGATATGCTCTCAACACTAAATACTACCAATGAAAACGCTGCTTTATTGACTGCAGATTTGTTGAAAATAACCAATAAAATTTTAGAGGGCAAAGGTACTTTTGGAGCCCTAGTTACAGATACTTTGTTGGCGCAGGATTTAAGGCAGACGGTGGTCGAGCTCAAAAAAACCACTACCGGAACTTCCGCTGCAATTTCACAAATCAATACTATTATTTCGAAGCTTAATTATGATGAAAGCGCTGCTGCGGTACTTTTGAGCGATACCGTTTCCACCAACCAAATAAAAAGAGTTTTTGCTAACCTTGAAAAATCCAGCGATGATATTAATGAAATAACCAAAAATCTGGATGAGTATATCACAGAAATTAAATCTGGAAATGGAACCTTGAATTATATTACTCAAGATGAGGTTTTGGTAAAAAATATTGACTCTACTATGGTTAACATAAAAGAAGCAACCGAAAAGCTGAACGAAAATATGGAAGCCTTAAAACACAATTTTCTTTTCCGCGGATATTTCAGAAAATTGGAGCGACAGGAAAAGAGAGAAGACAAGGAAAACTGATTTAAATTTGGTATTTTCGTTCATTAAAAACCAACCAAAAAATTTCTTGCATGCTCACAGATTTAAAAGAAAATTTCACCAATATTTTTGAAGACGCCCTTATTGAAGAAATAAACGAAGTTGGCACTTTAAAAGAGGTTAAGGAAGGCGAGAAACTCATTGAGATTGGTGATTATGTGCGCTCCATGCCCTTGCTTATTTCCGGAGCGATAAAAATTTTAAGGGAAGATGATGATGGCGATGAGCTCTTGCTCTATTTTCTGGAACGTGGTGATACCTGTGCCATGACTTTAACCTGCTGTTTAGGGCAGACAAAAAGCGAAATTCGCGCTATTGCAGAGCTTGATACAACCTTGATAATGATCCCGATCCAAAAAATGGAGGAATGGACGGGCAAGTATAAAAGTTGGCGCAATTTTGTATTCCAAAGTTACCACGAACGCCTCACCGAAATGCTTGAAACAATTGATAGCATTGCATTTTATAATATGGATGAACGCTTGGTAAAATATCTTCAAAACAAAAAAAAGGTAACCAAGGATTCCCTAATTAATTCCACCCATCAGGAAATTGCTTATGAGCTTCACACTTCGCGCGTAGTGGTTTCACGACTTCTAAAAAAGCTGGAATCAATGGGAAAAATTGAACTTTACAGAAACAGCATTAAGATAGTTTCGCTTTAATTTTCAAGTTAAACCTAATCATTTCATTTTAAAAGGTTTGAATTGTAACTTTTGTTACTGTCAATTGCGTTGTATAAATTTACTTTTGAAGTGTCCACAACTTTATACTCAATATATGAAATTTTTAGCCACACTTTTTTTGATCAGTTTTTTCACCGCTTGCAATACCAATCCTAGCGACAAATATTTGGCGATTGCTGAAAATACTGAAAACACCGACACCAAAATAATTCAGGAGCATCCCGGCAAGAAATTGATGGAAAACAACTGTTACGTTTGCCACAATCCAAAAACTGCTGAAGATGCAATGATTGCCCCGCCAATGGTTGCCGTGAAGATGCATTATACTTCTGAAGGTACTTCAAAGGAAGAATTTATTAGTGCAATGGTGGAATGGGCCAAGAATCCTTCCGAAGAAAAATCAAAAATGCCGGGCGCTGTCAAGAAATTTGGTTTGATGCCCTATCAATTCTACCCGGAGGAAACTATTGTGCAAATTGCAGATTATATGTTTGATAATGAAATAGAAGAGCCCGAATGGTTTGATGCCCACTACAAACAAATGCACGGCGACCGACCACGGATGAAAGGCAAAATGGGTCGCGGAATGGGCAGTGGTAAAGGAATGGGGAAAAACCAAGAAGCAAATGCACAACCTACTTTAAAAGAACGCGGCATGCAAATGGCCCAGACCACCAAGGCCGAATTGGGTAAAAACCTGATGGGCCAAATACAAAAAAACGGGGTTATCGCTGCCCTCGACTTTTGTAACGTCCAAGCTCTACCTATTACAGACAGTATGGCTACTGTCCATAAAGCATATATTAAGCGCGTTACGGATAAACCGAGAAACCCAAAAAACAAGGCCAATACTGCGGAATTGCAATATTTGGATAATTTTAAAAAGCAAGTTGCTGCGGGTGGTGAAGTAGATCCCATTATTGTGAAAATGGGCGTGGAAACAGAATTCTATTACCCAATCGTTACCAATTCCATGTGCTTAAAATGTCATGGCACCCCCGGTAAGGAACTTGAAACGCTCACTTTGTCCAAAATTCAGGAATTATACCCAACGGATAAAGCTACCGGATACGGCGAAAATGAAGTACGTGGCATTTGGAGCATTCGATTTGAAAACTAGCACATGAATTTTTACGAAACTTTTTGGAACCATAAATATTTAAGTGATGATACTGGCTGGGATATTGGCTATGTTTCCACACCAATAAAGGAATATATTGATCAACTTACAGATAAAAACCTGAAAATATTGATTCCCGGTGGCGGTAATTCCTATGAAGCTGAATATCTTTTAAAAAAGGGATTTTCGAATGTTTTTGTGGTTGATATTTCTTCCATCCCGTTAAAGAATTTTGCGAAACGCACACCATCATTTCCAAAGAAAAATCTTTTGCACTCAGATTTTTTTGAATTAGAGGATACTTTCGACCTTATTTTGGAACAGACTTTCTTTTGTGCTTTGGAACCATCACTTCGTGAAGAATATGTCAATAAAATGGTACAACTGCTTAAACCGGGAGGGAAACTAGTAGGGCTTCTTTTCAATATTCCTTTAAATAACGATAAGCCACCATTTGGAGGCAATAGGGAAGAATATCTCGCACTTTTTAAAGAAAAATTTAAAATAGAAACCTTGGAAACAGCTTATAATTCAATTCCGCAAAGGGCAGAAAATGAATTGTTTATAAAACTTTTAAGGCTATAAACTTGATGATAAGTAGCTCTTTTCACCCATAAAACAAAAAATGGAATTGTTGGAAATATTCGGATATGGTGGTGCCTTGTTAATTGGCTTGTCTTTAGGTATCATTGGTGGCGGAGGATCAATACTTGCTGTTCCTGTATTGGCTTATTTGTTTTTAATTGATGAAAAAGCGGCTACCGCATATTCGCTATTTATTGTGGGGGTAAGTTCCTTGGTTGGGGGCTTAAAACAACATTTTAAAGGATATGTTGATTGGCGAACAGCGATTGTATTTGGTATTCCAGCTATCACGGGAGTTGCTTTGGTTCGGTATTTTGTAATACCCGCCTTGCCCGAAATATTAGTTACAATAGGCAGTTTTCAGTTTACTAGGCGTATGGGGATGTTTGGCCTTTTTGCAGTTTTAATGATTCCCGCAGCTTTCTCAATGCTTAAACAGAAGAAAAAAGTTTTAACTCCCAAAAGTTCAGAAGTAAAATACAATTACCCCTTAATCCTACTTGAAGGATTGCTAGTGGGGGCTGTTACAGGATTGATTGGAGCCGGTGGTGGTTTTTTAATAATTCCCGCACTCGTAATACTTGCTAACGTGGAGATGAAAGTTGCCATTGGAACTTCCTTAATTATTATAGCAATTAAATCGTTAATTGGATTTTTTCTAGGTGATGCGCTAACCATGACAATAGATTGGACTTTTTTACTACGCTTTACAGGCATATCTTTTATAGGAATTTTCATTGGCAGTTACATAAGCAACTTTATTGATGGCAGTAAGTTGAAAAAAGCATTTGGATATTTCATTTTTGTAATGGCCATATTTATTTTCTATATGGAATTTATAGTAAAAGGATAGTATGTAACCTATGTTACTGTACAATGCTAGTTAATAATTTAATTTTATCTAAAATTTAAAAGCAATAGTTGAAATTAATTATTATGGAAACAAATTTAGAATTACTTCAAGTAAATCCAATGCCAAGAATTGGCGATATGGCTCCAGATTTTGAAGCCGTTACTACAAAAGGAAAAATAAAGTTCTCAGACTTTGCCAAAGACAAATGGATTGTGATGTTCTCGCATCCAGCCGATTTTACACCAGTATGTACCACCGAAATGAGTGGTTTCGCACAGCGAAAAGGAGAGTTTGATGCATTAAACACAGAGCTTTTAGGACTAAGCATAGACAGCATACACGCACATTTAGGCTGGGTTCAAAATGTACGCGAAACTACAGGCGTGTATTTTGATTTCCCAATCATTGCAGATATAGATATGAAGGTTTCAAAACTATACGGAATGCTACAGCCCAATGAAAGTGAAACTGCCGCAGTGCGCGCCGTATTCTTTATAGATCCCAAGAAGAAAATTCGTTTAGTGATGTATTATCCATTGAATGTTGGTAGAAATATGGATGAAATTTTACGCGCCTTGGAGGCCCTTCAAACATCAGATAAATATGGGGTTGCAATGCCTTTGGATTGGAAAAAAGGCGATAAAGCTATCGTACCGCCACCAAAATCCTTAGATGAATTAAATACAAGGTTGGCAGATAATACTGTTGAAAAAGTGACTTGGTATTTAGCAAAGAAAAATATTTAATTACCTATAAAAAATCAGTCTTGCGTTTTTAAACCAAAGACTGATTTTGTATTTTTAAAAAAAAGAATTTTTAGATTATGAAAATTAAACAATTTGAATACGAACCCCTTTCACATTTTTCATACGCCATTATCAGCGATGGTAAAATGGCTTTGGTCGATCCTGAAAGAGACCCGATGCAGTATTATAAATATGCAGAGGAAAACGATGCCAAGATAGTTGCCGTTTTTGAAACGCATCCACATGCCGACTTTGTGAGTTCCCACCTTCAAATTCATAACGAAACAGGCGCAACATTATATTGTAGTGAGAAAACAGGAGCAGACTATCCTCATGCATCTTTTGATGATGGAGATGAAGTTACAATGGGCAATACCACCTTTAGGGCTATAAACACGCCGGGTCATTCCCCCGATAGTGTAACCATTGTTGCCACGGAAGAAAACAAGACTGCGTTATTTACAGGCGACACCCTTTTTGTGGGAGATGTGGGTCGTCCCGATTTGCGCGAGAAGGCAGGACATATGAAAGCCAAACGTGAGGAACTGGCAAAGATGATGTATGATACCATTCAAAATAAATTTACCGATTTGCCAGACACAGCCTATGTTTACCCAGCCCACGGTGCTGGCTCTCTCTGCGGAAAAGGAATGAGCGAGGACGCTTCCTCAAGTACTTTGGGCAACGAACGGATTGGCAATTGGGCATTTAAAAAACAAACTGAAGAGCAATTTGTAAACCATTTGTTGGATTCCCAACCTTTCATTCCCCATTATTTTGGATATAATGTAGATGTAAATAAAAATGGCGCAAAAAACTTACGTACGGCGCTGGGAGGTATTCAGTTTAAATTGGATGTGGATAAATCAGAAAAGGATGCGCTGATTATCGACATTCGGGATGAAGAAGATTTTAAAAAGAACCATTTGCCGGGAAGTATAAACATTATGGCTACTTCCGACACGTCAAAGTTTGAAACCTGGTTGGGTTCAATTGTTCAGCCATCTGAAAAATTCCATTTGGTTGTCGATTCCATTGAAAATGCTGACAAAATTCTTCACCGTACGGCTAAGATTGGTTATGAAGCCAATGTAAAAACAGTGTTTACCCTCGGGAGTGCCAGTTTTGAAAAATCGGCTGCTTTCAATTTGGAGGATTTCAAAGAGAATGCAGAAAAATACACTATTGTTGACATTCGAAACGAAAGCGAAGTTTCCGAAGGGAAATTCTTTGATAAAGCCATTGCTATTCCGTTACACCAATTGCGCGAAAAAGCGGAGGAGATTCCTACCGACAAACCCATAGTAGTACACTGTGCAGGAGGATACCGCAGCGCTGCCGGCAGTAGTATTTTAGAGAAAGAGTTGAAGATTGAAAAAGTTTATGATCTAAGTGACGATATTGAGGATTTTAAATAATCACAGTTTTACACCAAAGGCCAAATCGCCAGCATCGCCCAATCCCGGTAGAATATAGCCTCGGCTGTTAAGTTTTTCATCAACAGCCGCTATCCAAAGATGTGTGTTTTTCGGAAATATATCTTGAATATATTCTATTCCGGGTTTGGCGCCGATGATTGAGAGAATGTGAATCTGCTTTGGCGTACCGTGGGTTTTAAAAGCTTTGAGAACATTCTCCAAAGTCCTTCCCGTTGCCAACATTGGATCAGTCAAAATCAAGGTTTTATTTTCAATGGACGGGGAGGCTAAATAATTAACAATTACTTCAAAATTGTCACTGCCATCAGCGTGGTGTCTATATGCCGAAATATAGGCGTTTTCGGCCTTGTCGAAAAAACTGATAACCCCTGTATGAAGGGGGAGTGCGGCCCTTAAAATGGAACAGACCACAATATCGCTTTCGGGCACTTTCATTTCCTTTTCTCCCAAAGGGGTTTTTACAACTTCAGTTTTATACTGCAATGTTTTGCTCATTTCATAACTGAGGATTTCCCCGATGCGCTCAATATTCTTCCGAAAGCGCATGGAATCCTTTTGGATTGAAACATCGCGCATTTCCAAAATAAACTGGTTAAGAATTGATTTTGCGTTGCTGAAGTCGTGGACTATCATAATTTAAAAGGCTTGGTACGAAGTTATAATTTCTGAATGACGAATGGAATATTTCATTGAAAATATTTCTACTGTGTAACAAAAGTTACTGTTTTTTCAAATAAATAAAATCAATTTTGAAAAGTCTAATTGTCTCAAATTTATATGATTAAAATCATTTTAGGGTTTTCTTCATTGATGTAAATTAGACATTTAAAACCTTCTAAAAATGTCAAAAATTGTAATATTGGGTGCAGGAATATCGGGTCACGTAGCTGCCTCACACCTTCGCAGAAAACTGGACAAGACCCACGAAGTAATCGTGGTTTCGCCCAATAGCAATTATCAGTGGATTCCCTCAAACATCTGGGTGGGCATTGGCCGAATGAAATCAAAGGAAATACTTTTTCCGCTTGCACCTTTATATAAAAAGAAAGGAATTGGTTTTAAGCAGGCGAAAGTTACCTCCTTTTATCCCGAAGGCGATAGCGAAACTGAAAAGCCATTTGTGGTGGCTGAATATGTTTCCGCAGAAAAAAAAGGCGAAACCGAAAGAATAACTTACGATTACCTCATAAACGCCACAGGTCCCAAACTCAATTTTGAGGCTACCGAAGGATTGAACCCCGGAACAAACAAAACGTATTCGGTTTGTACCTATACCCATGCAGACCACGCCAATGAAGGTTTACAGGCCCTAATTGCTGAAATGAAAAAGGGTAAAGAGGCAAAAATTGTTATCGGCACAGGCCACGCAAAGGCTACCTGCCAAGGTGCTGCCTTTGAATATATATTGAATGTGGAACAGGAGCTTCGCCGTCAAAAGGTTCGCGACAAAGCTAAAATCACTTGGATTTCCAACGAATATGAATTGGGAGACTTTGGAATGGACGGAATGTTGCTAAGCTACGGCAGCAACATTATGAAATCGCACGAAATGGTCGAGATGGTTTTTGAAGATCGCAATATTGATTGGATTCTGGGCGCAGGCGTGAATAAAATTGAAAACGGACTTGCACATTATGAAACTTTGACCGGGGAATATAAAACCATTGAATACGATTTTGCGATGCTGATTCCATCCTTTTCGGGCCACGGTTTCAAGGCTTTCGATAAAGACAATAACGACATTACGGAGAAACTTTTTAAAGGGTTTATGATAGTGGATGCAGACTACGCGCCAAAACCTTATGAAGACTGGACGGTGCAGGATTGGCCCGAAACCTATCAAAACCCAAGCTATAAAAACATTTTTGCGCCGGGGATTGCTTTTGCACCGCCACACAGTATTTCCAAACCCCGTAAAAGCCCGAATGGAACTGATATATTCCCATCACCCCCGAGAACGGGGATGCCCTCTGGAATTACGGCCAAATTGGTTGCCGATAATATTATAGACAGTATAAAGAACAATACGGAATCCTTGCACCACAAAGGTTCTATGGGCAATATGGGCGCGGCCTGTATCGCCTCTGCGGGCTTTGGGATGACTAAGGGCAGTGGGGTTAGTATCACTACCTTTCCCATTGTGCCAGATTACAAAAAATATCCAGATACCATGGGCAGAAAACTGGGAAAAACCTTTGGAGAAATCGGGCTGGCAGGCCATTGGCTGAAACTGATGCTGCACTATGCCTTTATTTACAAAGCCAAAATGAAACCTTTTTGGTATTTAATTCCTGAATAATTAGGTAGTAGGCATTAGGCATTAGGCATTAGGCATTAGGTAGTAGGTAGTAAAGTTAGAATGATAGGTAATATTCAAAAACCAATAATAATAGTAATAAAAATAAATAATAAAAAATGACACAGAGAATATCAAAATTCAAACGCTTTGTGATGATGAACCCCATCATCCAATTTTTTAAATTCATTTTTTTAAGTCTTAAAGTATTGATAATAGTGGCCGGAGGTCATGGAGGTACGCGGGAAGTTCATAAATAATGTCATTTCTATATGCCAATGATTCAAGATTATTGACTAATTTCACCTTTTAATGAAATCACTATTTGCCATATCATTTTCTTTTCTCGTTTTATTCCAAAGCGTAGGTATTGGCATGCAGGATATTCTTCTGCTCGGACGCTTGGTGCAGCACGCTGAATATCATTCTGAAAATTATGGAGACGATTTCTTCACTTTCGTTGAAAAGCATTACGGATCCCTAAAAACGGAACATCAACAAAATCATAAAGAGGAAGATCAGGAGCACGAAGAACTCCCTTTTCAGCATATTTCCTGCCACCATGCCTCAACTGATGTCGTGCTGGTTCCTTTTGATATTTCTATTGTAAAAGTGGAAATAAATACACAGCCATCGCACAGCTTCCACTATGAAAATTTATATTCTTCTCTTGAAAAATTCTCTATTTTTCAGCCACCTAAGTTTGCATAACTAGATTGACCTTTCTCGGGAATAATTATTTCCATTTTTCTTCTAGGGTCACAATTTACCGGTTCACAGCGGTCACAATCAATTTTTATTATTTCGATTTTCAACGATTTTAAGTTGAAAAAAGATAAACTTATAATTTGTTATGCTAACAAAAATCATTCAATTCAGTATAAAAAACAAACTCATCATCGGCTTGTTTACGCTGTTGCTGATAGGCTTTGGGGTGTATTCGCTCACACAGCTTTCCATTGGTGCAGTGCCAGATGTTACCAATAACCAAGTACAGGTAATTACCACTTCCCGCAATCTATCCACTCAGGATATGGAACAATTCATTACCTATCCCGTGGAGTTGGAAATGGCAAATTTGCCAGGTGTAAAGGAAATTCGTTCCACTTCAAAATTCGGGCTCTCCGTGGTTACTATTGTCTTTGAGGAAAACCTGGGCACTTATTTGCCACGCCAACTTATAGCCGAAAAGATACAGTCTGCCGCAGAGAATATACCTGAAGGTTTCGGCACCCCACAAATGGGTCCAATAACTACAGGTCTGGGCGAAATCTACCAATACATTCTGGACGTAAAGCCTGGATTTGAGGATAAATACTCAGTAACGGAACTCCGCACCATCCAGGATTGGATCGTGAAACGACAACTCTCGGGCATTCCAGGCGTAGTGGAGGTGAACACTTGGGGTGGATATTTAAAACAATATGAAGTCGCCATAAACACCAATAAGCTGAACGCTATGAATATTACTGCCCAAGAGGTGTTTACGGCTTTGGAAAAGAACAACAGTATTTCGGGCGGCGGCTATATTGAAAGGGAAAACCAGGCTTATTTTATTCGCGGCGAAGGCTTGGCGTCTTCTCTTGAAGATATTGGAAATATCGTTGTAAAAAACGAAAACGGTTTCCCTATTTATGTGAAGGATATTGCGAATGTCCAATTCGGAAGCGCGCCCCGTTTTGGTGCAATTACCGGAAACGGCGAAGGCGAAAAAATCCTCGGTCAAGTAATGATGTTAAAGGACGGCAACTCAAACCAAGTTATTGAAGCTGTAAAAGAACGCGTAGCAAATATTTCCGAATCGCTGCCCGAAGGGGTGTATATCAATCCAGTTTTGGATCGCAGCGTGCTCATAGGTAAAACCACTTTTACCATTGCGGAAAACCTCATTCTTGGGGTACTAATTGTAATTTTTGTCGTGGTGCTTTTATTGGGAAACCTACGTTCGGGGCTGGTGGTTGCTTCCGTAATCCCGCTGTCTCTGCTTTTCACGCTTTCGCTGATGTACCTTTTCGGTGTAGATGCAAACCTGATGAGTCTTGGCGCTATCGACTTTGGGATTATCATTGACGGTGCAGTGATTATTGTTGAATTTGTAGCATTTCAGATAAGTAAAAATGCCACCAGCCTGAACGCCTTTTCTTCCGAAGAGAAACAGCTGGCTAAGGATGAACTCACCGTAAAAAGCGCATCCAAAATGATGAATTCCGCCATCTTTGGGCAGCTTATTATTTTGATTGTTTTCATTCCAATCCTTTCACTCAGCGGGGTCGAGGGCAAAATGTTTAAACCGATGGCGCTTACCTTCAGCTTTGCATTAATTGGAGCGATGGTGCTTTGTTTTACCTACGTTCCCGTAGCGGCTTCCCTATTTTTAAAACCTACTATAACTTCAGAAAAAAATATTTCAGTTCGAATAATGGCTTTCCTGAACCGTTTTTACGAACCGACAATTCGTTGGGCCTTAGGTGCTAAAAAGTTGGTGTTGGGCGTGGCAATATTAATTCTGGCTTCCACGATATATCTTTTTTCAACTATGGGGGGCGAGTTTGTCCCAACCTTGGACGAGGGCGATTTTGTGATCCAACCGGTACTTAAAACGGGTACTTCCCTCAAAAATACAATTGCCATTACAACACAGATTGAAGAAATATTGATAAAAAACTTCCCCGAAGTAGATCAGGTAGTAAGCCGTATTGGCGCTGCTGAAGTACCCACAGACCCGATGTCTATGGAGGAGAGCGATGTTATAATCACTTTAAAACCCAAAAAGGAATGGGTTTCGGCAAAGAGCAAAAATGAATTGGCAGAGAAGTTTAAGGAGGCCTTGGCAATTATTCCAGGAATGGAAGTAGAATTTACCCAACCCATTGAGATGCGCTTTAACGAGCTTATAACGGGTGTGCGTGCAGATATTGCCATCAAGATTTTTGGGGAAGACCTTGAAGTGCTTAACAAAAAGGCAAATGAAATAAAAAATCTTGTTGAAAACGTGGAAGGCGCAGATGATATTACGGTAGAAAAAGTAGTAGGTCTGCCAGAAATGAATGTAAGCTTCGACCGAGCAAAAATTGCGCGCTACGGCCTCAACATTGAAGATTTAAATGAAATGATATCTATGGGGTTTGCGGGTAAATCCTTGGGGAGCATTTTTGAGGGTGAAAAACGTTTTGACCTTGTGGTACGGTTGGACGAAAACAACCGCCGCGATCTTTCCAACCTGCAAAACCTATATGTTGATACCCCTTCCGGAGAAAAAGTGCCATTGCGTGAACTAGCGGAAATAAAATATACAAAAGGTGCTGCGAAAATATCACGGGATGATACCAAACGCCGCATTGTGGTAGGTATAAACGTTAGAAGTCGCGATCTGCAAAGCGTGGTGGACGATGTTCAAAAACTGATTGATGAAAACATACAACTTCCCGTGGGCTACACCATTGATTATGGCGGGCAGTTTGAGAATCTGCAAAGTGCGAAAACCAGACTGCTGTTTGCAGTTCCAGTGGCATTATTGCTAATTTTCTTCCTTCTGTATTTTGCCTTTAATTCCGTAAAGGAGGCCCTGATGATCTATTCTGCAATTCCTTTGGCGGCGGTGGGGGGCGTGTTGTTGCTTTGGGTGCGCGATATGCCTTTTAGTATCTCGGCAGGCGTAGGGTTTATTGCGCTTTTCGGGATTGCGGTACTCAACGGGATAGTGTTGATAGAACATTTTAAGGAACTCAAAAAAGAAGGTATGAAAGATAAAAAAGAACTTATCGTATTGGGTGCAAAAGACCGTTTGCGAGCGGTTTTGTTGACCGCTTCGGCTGCAGCACTTGGCTTTTTACCAATGGCAATTTCTACCAATGCGGGCGCGGAAGTGCAACGACCACTGGCAACGGTTGTTATTGGTGGCTTAGTAACAGCTACTATTCTAACTTTGGTTGTTTTGCCGGTTTTGTATTCAATTTTTGATTCAGATAAAAAGAAAATAAAACTCCGAAAATCTAAACAGAAAACTTTACCGATGGTAATTGTAATATTCTTGCTTGGCTTTTCTGGGGTGGCACAGCAAAATCCCAAAACATTGGAAGACTTACAGCAAATGGCTTTGGAAAACAATGCTGGATTAAAAGCTTTTTCGCTTCAAAAAGAGGAAGCAAATGCTTTAATTGGGAGTGCTTTCAATTTTGATAAAACCACGGTCTTTTATGAATTTAATGAAAATGATTTAGGGCCAAACAATGAGCCACTCGAAGTTTTTGGTGTGCAGCAGGGTTTTCTTTTCCCGACGGTATATTTCGCCGAAAGGAATGTCAATAAAAGGCAGTTTGAAATGCAAAGTAGCCAATACGAACTTCAAAAGCGCAAAACGGAAGGGGTGGTAACCGCGGCTTATTATCAGTTTCAATTTGAGAAAAACAGGGAACGTGTTTATCAAAGTTTGGATAGTCTTTACCAAAACTTCGCCCACGCAGCCCAGCGCCGTTTTGAGCTTGGGGAAACCAATTATTTGGAAAAGATAACTGCCCGTGCCAAACAGCGACAGTTGGAAACCGATTTTAGGCAGAGTAGGGAAGATGTGCGGATTGCCCTAGAACGTTTGAAAACAGTTGTTCAATCCAAGGATAGCTTGCAGGTTTCAACCCAAACTTTGGAAAAACTGAAACTTTCACTTTCCAGTATGGAAGCGCACCCAGCATTGGGCTATTATGAAAATAGAACAGATTTTTTTAATGCAAAGCGCAGTCTTGAAAAACAGCATTTACTTCCGGATATCAGTCTTTCCTATTCCTTGGGAAGCAATTCGGGCTTGAGCCAGAATCTCTATGCTTATCAAATTGGTTTAAAAATCCCTTTGCTTTTCAGCGGGAATGCTTCGAGAATAAAGGCTTCGAAAATTGCGGCAGATGTGAGCCAGCAGCAGGCGGAGGATTATAAAATTCATTTGAATTCGCGAAAGGCGCAGTTGCTCAACGAGGTTTCAAAATATGAGGAAGCCCTTCAATATTATGAAACTGAGGGAAAATCGCTTTCCGAGGAAATTCTGAAAACCGCAAACATCGGTTTCAAAAATGGGGAGATAGATTTCTTTCAATACATCCAAAGCCTTGAAAACGCCTATGAAATTGAACTGCAATATCTCGAAAACCTCAACAACTACAATCAGGCGGTCATCGCCCTAAATTATTTAACGCTTTAAATCATACATTATGAAATATATAAAATCACTTTTGTTGCTTTTGGCTTTGGTCTTAACCGCCTGCAACAATTCCGAAAAAGAAAGTCCCCTCCTAACCTCCCCAGAGGGGAGGGATGACATTGTACATCTCACTAAAGCCCAGTTTGAAAACGCGAAGATGGAGATAGGCCAACTCACCGAAAAACCCTTTGCAGAAACCGTACAAACCAGCGGAATGATTGACGTACCGCCACAGAGCCGGGCCGTGATAAGTGCTTTTGCGGGCGGTTATATTAAAAATACGCCTTTATTGGTTGGCAATAAAGTTTCCAAAGGACAACGTTTGGTAACGCTGGAGAACCCTGAGTTTATAACGATGCAGCAGAATTATCTGGAGACTGCCGAACAGCTTTCCTATTTAAAGTCGGAATACGAGCGCCAGAAAATTATGTTTGATGAAAAGATCACTTCACAGAAAAGTTATCTGAAGGCCGAAAGCGAATACAGATCCAATCTGGCACGTTACAACAGCTTAAAGAAAAACCTTGAAATGCTGAACATAAACCCCGCATCTGTTAAGGCTGGCAATATTGTTTCAGCAGTAAATATTTACAGCCCCATTGATGGCAACGTGACCCAGGTTTTTGTAAACACGGGCACCTACGTTTCTCCGGCCGATAAGATTATGGAAATTATGAATACGGACCATATCCATTTGGAATTAAAGGTTTTTGAAAAGGATCTGTTGCAATTGAAAAAAGAACAGGAAATTCTCTTTACCGTTCCCGAGGCCTCAAAAGAAGTATTCAAAGGCGAGGTGCATTTGGTTGGGACTTCCATTGATCCCAACACGCGAATTGCAATGGTACACGGGCATATTGATGAAAAGGACGAGCAAAACTTTACCGCCGGCATGTTTGTGGAGGCACAGATTGTTACGGGCACTTCAAACCAATGGGCGCTTCCGGAAAACGCCGTTGTGGAAATGGAAGGTAAAAACTATGTTTTATTGATTAAAAACGAAAGTGCCGAGGAATTTGAAATCCTTCCCGTAGAAGTGAAAATTGGATCAACTTACAATGGCTTCACAGCGATTGGGAAATCGGAAGAATTTAAACCTGAAACTAAATTTTTAACCAAAGGTGCATTTGTGCTTTTAAAGGAAGAAGGAGGGGGGCACGATCATTAAGAGCCGGGCGTCATTGAGATTGTTTCAGTCGTGCCTCCTTTGCAATGGACAAGGGGCTTGCCATCCTGAATGAGCTAAAGTTGGGCAGATTGACTTAGTATAATGATGATATTAATATGTTATAATATATTAAATTTATTTAATACGCTATATATACACTATAAACATACTATAAACATACTATAAACATACTATATATACGCTATAAATATACTTTAATATTTATTTAATTTTGAATTTTTACTATATTAGTATTCAATTAAATCTTATAGTAATGGCAAAACAAACGGGAACATTAAAGTTAAAGGGAACCATTGGGGATATTAATTATTACCAATCCAAAAATGGGGGACATCTGGCGCGAGCAGCCGGAGGTGGGTTTCAAAAGGGTTCAAAGCACAAGGAAAGCATGGTGCGGACTATGGAAAACGCCTCGGAGTTTGGGCGGTGTAGCAAGACCAAGAAAGTTTTTCGCATTGCGCTTGCCCCATATTTATGCGTTCGCAAGGATGGAGAACTTCATGGGCGGATGGTTCAATTGTTTACCAAGTTGAAGGATTTGGACACTATGAATAGTCGAGGCAATAGGAGAGTGGGGCGTGGATTGGAGACACCTAAGGGCAAACAGATACTAAGGGATTTTGCTTTTACCCCTTCGTGTAGTATTACGGAGGTATTGGCTTGTTCCTTAAACTATGATTTTGATACCCGCACGCTTAGTGTTACAAATTTTGATATTAAGGATGTTGGTTTTCCTGCTGGGTCAACCCATATGGCGCTTACATTGGGGCTTTTGCAATTTGATTTTGATACGCTGGGCTACCAACTAAAGAACAGTGCGCCCCTATATATTGACAAGGAGTATAGTGCGACTTCCTTTGAGATGCAGACGGATTTGCCTGAGGTGGAAGGGACGGCTGTGGCGGTTTTGGGAGTGAAGTTTTATCAGAAGGTTGAAAGTACCTATTATTTGTTTAAGAGTGCTAATGCTGTTGGGGTGGAGGTTTTGGGAGTTAAGGGCGAAGGGTGAATAGGTGAGTGGGTGAATTTGTGAGTGGTGCGTTTGGATTTATTGAATAATCGATTTTGCTTTATCCTCCAATAAATTCATTTTCTGTTTTTCCTTTGACTGCGGTCAGGGTACCCTAGCTCAAGGCAGGCTAAATGTTGAGCAAGACTGAGATTACGAGGCCGATAGGTCGTGGCAATTTTTAGAGGTTGCTTTTAACATCCCCCTAGCCCCCTTCAAAGGGGGGATGATCTTAACTTGACCTTGGCAAATTAACTCCGTTGAATCTTCGATTTGCTTCACTTTGACAAGTTCAGTACAGGCAGTCGCTCCTCTTGTTGCTTCTTCGCAGTGACATTTCCGATGATTTACAAAAATTGTCATTGGGAGCGTAGCGAAGCAATCTCTAGCGGTGTAAACACCACCCGCTATAAACATTCAAAACATTTGTGCAGTTCCATGGGCACATCAGCATCATCAGATCCCTTTAAAGGCTGGGTTAGAAAATTTTTGCTTTGTAGCACCTTATAGAACTCCAAAGCATAACGATTCAAATTGTTACGCCGAGCAATTAAAATATCCCTTATTTCCTTGCCATGCAATTGATGAATTTCCTTTGGCCAAGTGGCTAATGCGTGGTCTATAGCCGCATCTGTTAAATGGTTTTTTATATATGCTGCCTGAGCCTGGAATGTTTTTTTTGGCACCCCCTTTAAAAAATAGATATCAAAAGGATATACCAGCCCGGGAATATAATCTACTTCCTCCTGAAATGGACGCAATCGAGGCTGTACATTTTTGGATGCAATAATGCTGGGTAACAGGCCGTCAATGGTAAAAAAGGCATTGTCCCGATCACTGGCAAGTGGTATGGCGATATATCGGTCATTCTTTTTTTGCAAGAACCATCCCCATTGCTTGGCGTGGCGATCCCAGTCGCCTATTACGATATCAAAAAGCCTATTTCTCACCAGAGCCTGGGTATCGATATGTAATTTATCCCGGTGTTTGAATTTTTGCTCCTGTAATTCCTCCGTGTCGATTATAGCTATAATATTTTCAAACGCTGACCAATTTTCTTCACCTTCGGTTTCATATTCCAGCCAGTACAGTTTATTGCCAAAGCCTTCATTGTATTTACCCAAAGCCTCTTGGTTAGGAACAAATACCAACCGTGGGTGCGTATGAGACAAGTGGACCGCCTCAGCTAGTTTTGCCACAACCATAGCCCCATAAGGGTGCTGGGCGGTAATGCCGTCAATTATTAAATTCTCAATTCCCAATGTTTTGGCGAATTCAGGTATGAGGGGTTCAGGATCTTTGGCAACACTTCGTAAGGTGTAAACCAGACCTTTAACACTTTTAAGTCGTAACGATTTAGTTTGTTTTCCACCTCCTTTTTTTAGTATGGTTAGTCCTCCATAGGTCCGGTCCAATAGAAGCACAGGTACCTTTACCGGTACTGCCCATTCTGCCCTGTATTGCTCACCTTGCATAATTTCTTTTAGCAACGCTCCCTCATAGATGGTCGCCGCAGCCACGCTAACGCTATCCAGATTTTCAAAATTTAAGGTTTCCACATTTTGTTTCCCCACTAAAACATCAGTGTGGCCGGTATCGGGATGACTCCATAAGGAGAAGTAAATTATGGCAATAAAAAATAAAATAAGTCCGAGTAAAATCAGTATTATTTTTTTCAAATCTGGGTATTTTTTAAAAGTAAGGAAAGATTATAATTATAAACAACTAATTCAATACTAGCATAAAATAATGGAATTGACACTTTTTCCAGAGCACGACTAAAGGTTGCTAGACACATTTAATGTGTCAATAGAATAAATAGGGGAGTAAGGTAGCTCCCCAATTTATAGCTGTACATTATGCGGGAATTTTAGCAGCAATATCCATTCGGTCCCAATTGCGGTGTTTTTTTATGGCATCCTTAAATGCCTTGGCATCGGCATTTATCAAAACCGCCTTGTCTTCGGTATGTTTTCCGGCGCTAATTTCACTTCGCTACGCTTTTTGAAATTCACTCGGACACCCGCGGATATGATTTTATTTCTATATATAATGAAATTGGTAATTTACTGGAAGTCAAGAAAGATGAAAATCTTAATTATTCCTGCTTTATAAATTTCCTACTATAAATATTCTGTTCTATATCAATAAGCTTCACAAAATACATTCCCATACTAAGCTGTTCAATATTTAATTGTTCTATACCCTTTGGATTTGCTACAATAAAAATTAATTGTCCCAGATTATTAAACACCTTCGCATCAACTATGGGTAGCGCGCTCTTTATATTTAAGATGTCACTGCTAGGTACAGGGTAAAGTGCAATGGAATTTGTAGCATTTTCCTCAACACCCAAATTATCAATTACGGTGGTGATAACAGTATTAGTAATTACGGGAGGGTTAAAGTCGAAATAAATAGCGGCACTGTTAAGCATAAAGTCGCCCACGGCAATAGTGCTTTTTGGTTTTATCTTATATTGAATATATCCGTGCGAGTCGGGCTCATTGCTTGTGGAATCTGGCAAATTTATATTGTTAAAGATAAACTCTACTTGGTTTCCATTAGTAATTTCAATTCTATTGCTGTGGCTAATATTTTCAATTTGTAATGTATTCCAATCCAAATTTGAATCAAGTTCATTGCTTACACTTACATTAATTGCCGATGCCGTACCCGTATTTTGAAAGCGGATGATGTAGTGCAAGTACTCATCGGCTTCCTCTATAAAAATGCTTTCGCCTTCTAAAACTTGAATATCATTGGGATCGTGGGAGCCTATAACTGTTTGATTTAATGTGAAGGTATTATCAGCTTCCGTTAAATCCCCGCTCACAGGTTCTATAATTGCATTATAAACCAATACATCATCAATCTGTGTGGTGGGAGGGGTTGCAACTTGAAAATTAATATCTATGCTTCTTGTCTCAAAAGGCTTGAAGTTACTGTAATCAAAAGTTATCGTACTGTTAGTTTGTGAGCTAAGGGGTTCGCTTGCGCTTAAAAAGTCAAGGCGCACTTCATCAAAATTAACGGTTATAGCGCCATCAAGAACAGTAGTTCCCACATTGTTGAATACCATTTGATATTCGGCCTCAAAGCCCGGACGTGCATCACCCAAAGGGTAAAATGTAATATTTAGATCGTTGATTACAGCTGTAGGTTCAACACAAAAATCTGCTAAATCGCTATTGTTTTGACCCGTAAAAATAGAAGTATGCGAAGCGGGATTCGGACTGTAATAAGTAGGCAGTTCAGATGCTAGGGTAGTGGTGAAAGTGCCTTCATTGGTATAAAGCAGATACTCTCCGTTAGGTTGTGTAAATGTTGCAAAGCTATGGGTACCATTATCGGTAACTACCATAACCTGCCTCATTGGTTCATCATTGCTTGTACAGCCGTTGCTGTCTAAATCGAGGGTTACGGTACCGTTTATAGTATTGCCCAAACGACCAAAGTTTTCATACCACTTCAGATTATCTCCCAAATAGGTACTTGCGAAGAGATCCTGAGTGCCATCGTTATTTACATCTGCGATAGCCATTCCTTGGGCACCATTCATTTTTAAATCGATAATCTGCTGTGGGCCAAAGGTTCCCAAGCCGTCAGTGTTTTCATACCATGAAATGGTATCGGCGCTATAATCGGACACAAACACATCCATATCACCATCTTGGTCAGCGTCCATAGTTCTGATTAGCCAGGGTGATAGACAGGTGTCGGTTATAACATTTCGGGGGCCAAATGTTCCTGCACCATCGGTATTTTCATACCACACTACCATATCATCGCCCAAGGAGGAACTTAAAATATCCACATCACCATCACCATCAATATCCGAATAATAGATTCCCATGATTCCGTATATAACATCATCAATAAAATTTGGTGCACTAAAATCACCTTGCCCGTCAACATTCTCATACCATGCAACCTTATAAGCACTACCATAATCGACGGTAATAACATCTTTATCCCCGTCACCGTCAATATCAGCTGTATAGATAGATTCAGTGTAACCTATATTTTCATCAACTGTTTGCGCTGGGCCAAAAGCGCCCAATCCATTTAAATTTTCAAACCACACTACTCCTAAATTTAAATCAAAAACGATCACATCCATATCGCCATCGCCATCGAGATCATCGGCATGCACTACCATGGAGCCATCAAGATCTATAGAAAAAGGCTGTTGTTCCACAAAGTTACCCTGCCCATCTATATTTTTAAACCAAGTAGCTTTATCATCATCATTTGAAGATGACAAAACATCGATATCACCATCGCCATCAAGATCGGCTGCATAAACGGATTGTACATAGGATAGGGTTTCTGCTACAATTCTCGGGGAGCTAAAATTGCCCTGCCCATCTAAATTTTTAAACCAAGTGATGGTTCCTACTTCAGAATTTGCCGAGACAATATCAATATTCCCATCCCCATCAAAATCGGCTGCCTCAATGCTATAGGAACCTTGTACACCGTCAATAACACTCATAACAACTTCAGGGCCATAGATACCCTGACCGGTACTTGGATACCAAGAAATTTTGTCGCCATAGGTAATGGTAAGAATATCAAAAGCACCATCTTCGTTGATATCTGCTACATATGCAAGATTTTTTGTGGCAATAAGAGGTTGTTTGGAAGCAAAGTTTCCCTGACCGTTTAGATTTTCATACCAACCAATTTCATTTCCGATAGTCGCTACAATATCCAAATCACCATCATAGTCAAAATCTTCCAGGAGAAAACCGCGTACATCATCGGCATTAATTGATTGGGGTGCTGAAAAATTTCCTTGCCCATTCATATTCTCATAAAACATGAACCCATCTGCTTGTCCGGTACTCGTAATGATGTCATTGTCGCCATCGGCATCAATATCAAAACCGTATAATGAATAGGTGTTGAAAAGATCGTCATCAATCATGAGTTCCGGGCCAAAAGTCCCTTGCCCATCCAAATTTTCAAACCACACCGTTTTGTTGTCATAAAGTGTTGCAGCTACAATATCCAAATCGCCATCTCCATCCAAGTCGGATAAAGCTATATTTATAGCTCTGTCAACATTTGTGGTAATTATATTTTCAGGCCCGAAAACGCCCTGTCCATTTGTATTCTCAAACCAAGCAATCTTGTTCTCATTGGAAGAGGTGGCAACTACATCTAAATCGCCATCGCCGTCAATGTCTGCCGCGATGGAATTTGAGATGCCTGCTACATTAGCAGTAATTAATCTAGGGGTCCCAAATCTTCCACTACCATCATTACGAAACCACACCACTTTACTGTTTTCGGCAGAGGAAACCAAAAGGTCTATATTGCCATCGTTGTCAAGATCAACAGCACTGGCAAACTTCGGGGCTTGAACATCAAAGGATATTATTTGCTGCGTACCTAAATTGCCAGCCCCATCATTTTTGTACCAAGCAATTTTATTGTCATGTTGAGAAGTCGAAACCATATCCAAATGACCATCCCCATCTAAGTCGGCTGCAAAAGCAGAATTAGCACCATTGGTACTTCCTTGGTCAATAATAGTATGTGGTAGAAAGCCCACTTGGGCAGTTGTTTTAATAAAAATGCCTACCAGTAAGCTAATGAAGAGTAAAGACTTTTTCATTCAATGATTTTTTTGAAACGCAATATATTAAAATTTTGTTAATGGAAATTATGTTTTTGCGTTAGTGTGCTCGATATACTTCGACCCTTCGACCCTTCGACCCTTCGATCCTTCGACCCTTCGACCCTTCGACCCTTCAACCCTTCGACCGTTCGACCCTTCGACAGGCTCAGGGCAGGCAGGCTCAGGACAGGCAGGCTCAGGACAGGCAGGCTCAGGACAGGCAAGCTCAGGACAGGCAGGCTCAGCATAGGCAAATTTCAAAGCCGCTTCGCTTTTTTGAAATTCACTCGGACACCGTGGTGAAAATAGTTTCGCTGTGCTTTTTGAAATTCACTCGGACACTTTGATGAATATAGTTTCGCTGCGCTTATTAAAATTTACTTGGACATCGGGGGATATATTGTGTTTTGCTTTATTTGTAGCTATAGATTTATTTTCCAGTTTAGTCAACTCCATTTTTAGTATTTCTAAAAGCTTCAATATTAGTAACTATATCATCCTTAATAAACTCCCAGTATTTACCTAACAGACTCAAGCTTTACAGCATTATTCTCATTTTTACCTATAAAATAAGATTTACCGATTGCAGGAGCTATATCTAAGTGGTCAACATAAGGAAAATGCCCTTATAGATATGTTGTTATCCCTTCAAAATCTATTGTGCCATAGGGAACATCACTAAAAAGATCAATATCTACAGACTCCCGATGGCCTATTTGAAGACTAAGGGAAGTACCACCCACTAGTCTAAAGCTACAAAATACTTCAGCGCTCATTAACTGTAATAAGCTTTCGCGAAGTAAATTGTTTACGGTGTTGTAGTGTAGCATTTTTCAAAATTTACTTGGCGGAAAGTGTATAGGGTTTTCTGCTTATTGAATTCAATACATCATCTACTTTCTGTTTACCATAGAAACGAATAATCTCGCTTTTCTCAGTTTCATTACCACGTTCAAATATTCTTTTAATAACTGCTTTATATTGTTTTTTCCAATCGATATGTTCAATAGCTGTATCCCAAAAAAGTGAATTGCGCAATAAAGCAAGATTAGGGGTTTCAGTTTGTTGTTTTTCTTTTTCTATACGGATGTCGTAATAGGTCTGAAGGATTGCCAAGATACCTTCTTCCAATCCCATTTTTTCCTCAATTTTAAGCGCCAAAGCTGTGTTTAGACTTCTCTTGCCTTTCGTAATGGCATTCAAGGTTTGTGGATGCTCATTTATAGCAATTGCAAAGGGGCGTTGTTTTAGGGAACGCTTTTTTAATTCACGTTCCAAAACAATACCTGGGTGTATGCCTTTGTATTTTAGTAGCGTATCCATACTACAAATATAAACAAATTTGTTTACATTTTATGGTCAATATTCCTGATATACAAAATTTATAGCCTAAGTTCTAGTGTTGAGGTTGAGGTTTTCGGTTGTTAGTCTTTATGAGTTAGACGTGAGACGTGAGAACGTTGCGTGGCCTCGATACAAATTTGAATCAGCTGTCGCTGCTTCAAATTCACTCGGACACCGGGGAGATTTTGCTTGTGGTGGCCTTGATATACTTCGACCCTTCGACCCTTCGACCGTTCGACCCTTCGACAGGCTCAGGATAAACTAAAGTCGAACCCTTCGATTATAACGATATTGTTTTGGACTTCAAAGCACTTCGACTGCCCTTCCCTTCGATAAACTCAGGGCAAGCTACCGCTCAGGACAGGCTGCTTAGTGTGACAGCAGCTTGTTGTTGGACTTCAACGCACTGTTATTTGTAAAACTTATATCCCACTTTTATAATTACCAAATATCATTATATTTGGCCTTTTGCTCAATGGAAATAAAGCCTTTTAAGATTTTGGGAAAATAGCCATAACGCTTATAGACATAGTTGAAAATACTATTGGGTTTTAAAACAAACAAGCTAACCATTTATAGAATAAACCATACCCTAAATGAAAAAACCAATCAGCATAAGAACCAAGGCGCTTATTTATTTTGTTTTAATGATTCAGCTAGTAAGTGTGCAGGCCCAGGAATTTAACTGGGCAACCCCAGTAAGTGGAGATGGTTATGAATACGGTATAAAAATAGCAAAGGATGCGTTGGGAAACACTTTTATTTTGGGCTATACCACTGAGCACTTTTTTGAGTATGAGGGAGTAACCTATGCGTCAAATGGTGACGGGGATGCATTTTTTGCCAAACTAGACCCTAACAAACAATTGGTTTGGATGCGACCGCTGGGTGCAAATGATGCCATTTATTATGATGAGGCGCAAGATTTACATATTGACCCTTTTGGGGATATCTACCTAAGCATTAGGGCAACGGGTAGCAGCTTTAGATATAACGGGATGGTTTTAAGTGGCATAAATTCTATTGGCCAATATGGTGGGGAAGCGGTGCTGATTAAAGTTAATGGGGATGGGGACTATCTATGGCACGACTCGGGCACTATAGGCAGTTCCTTTCGTGGCATTACCACAGATGTGGATGGCAATGTGTATATAACGGGGTACTTTCGCCAAACGATAACGCTTGGTGGTAGCATTACCTTAACAAATCCTTCTAGCGGTACTACCACCGACTATCTTTTAGCAAAATACCAACCCGATGGAACTATTATGTGGGCCAAACGTGCTGGGGGGCTTCCGCACAATACCTTTGCCTATGGGCATGATTTAGAAATTAACCCCCAAACCAATGAGCTTATTGTTTTGGCACTGGGGGAGGGCGAAGTGTTTTTTGACGGGGTGCCAATGCCCAGTAACGGCCTTACCGATAATGCTGCCTTACTTATTTCCTATGAGCTGGATGGAATTCAGAATTGGATGCAACTAGTGCTGGTCGAGGACAATTATGGTTATTCAAGTTGTACTTCTTTAGCTATCAGTGACTCGGGTATTATGGGTGTGTGTGGCACTACCGTGGGTATGGATCCCGAAGGATTGGTGGGGTTTTATAACAGTGACGGTTCCGTTATTTCCGAACATACCTATCCTGCACCCTATGACCTTAGGCTTTACTCCATAACTTTTAATGAATATGATATTGCATATGTATCAGGGTGGTGTCTAGATGGTGGTACCTTGGGGATAGCACCTGGAACGGTAACCCTTAACAACACCACAGGGTTTATAGTACGAATGGATAAGCACCAACAAGTGCGCTGGGTTACGGAATTTGCAGGTTCTCATTTTACAAATTATATAGATTATAGCAATGGGGAGTTATTGTATGCAGGTAGATTTGATGAGGAATTTATCTACAACTCAGAGCAAAACGTTCTTGTAAATAACTTAGGAGATGCTGTATATGCACAAATGATAGATGATTTTTTAGATGTAGCAGAATATATAGCAGATGAAATTGCTGTGTACCCAAATCCTACTTCAGGGCTTTTAATGATTAAAAGCAATGCCTTACAAAAAATTGAAATTTATAATGTGAATGGCGTTTGTGTAAAAACTACCGATAAAAACGAGATTGATCTAAGCAGCAATTCCCCCGGAATTTATTTATTAAAGATTATTACAGACAAGGGAGTAGCTACAAAAAAAATAGTCCTAAAATAAACGGCAAACATGCCCCCCGCTCACGCGCGATTGCATCGCGTGGCAAAATAGTTTCTTAACTGCGGTCAAGATATAATTAATTAAAAAAAACAAATAAGTTTTTCAAGAAAGGAACTGGTAGCAAGTTATATAGCCAAGGTGGGTAGCGGAAGTATGGACTATTCACAAATAGCTACAGAATTAAAACAAAAGGAATAGTCCAGGAAGAAAGCTCACGCTGTCGCGGGCGTCCCACCCCTGTACACAAAAGCAATCAACAAACAAAATACTATATGGTTCCAGTTATAAGATCGCTAGAAGAACAAAGAATTGAGTTTGCAAATGGAACATTTATAGCAACACCTTTAGCTGGTTTAATAGCTTGGACAGTAGTGGGTATTGCAGGCCTCGTATTACCAATGCAAATAACAGTTTGGGTACTATTTATTGCTACGGGCTGTATTGTGTATTTAGGAATGTTTATTTCAAAATTTACGGGTGAGCATTTTCTGGACAAAACAAAGCCTAAGAACGAATTTGACAAACTTTTCTTTTTTACAGTGGGGCAAGCAATCTTGGTTTATTCCATTGCAATTCCATTTTTTATAGTGGATTATACGTCCTTGCCTTTAACAGTAGGAATTTTAACAGGACTCATGTGGCTACCCTTTTCATGGATTATCAAACATTGGGTTGGTATTTTCCATACGCTTACAAGAACAACTGTAGTACTTGCGCTTTGGTATCTGTTACCTAATCACAGATTTATAGCCATTCCTTTTGCAATTGTAATACTATATATAATTACACTTTTAGTTTTGGGAAACAGAAAGAAAATAGCATAAAAAAGTAACCCCCTTCTGCTGGCACAAGAATCCCGCTCGTGTCCCCACTGCCACCGCTAGCAATAACTACCGTGTTGGAATAGTAGCAGGGGCATTAAACAACTAATGCACTATCCCAAGCCTTGGTTTTATCTTTGTTAATATTGATTATAAGGGTTATCTTTGTAACCTATTAATTTTAGTACAAATGGCAGTAGCTCACATTCCATATACTACAAAAACTCCTTTAGGGGTAGCGCTGTTATTATCCTATCTACTTGACGATATTTTTTTAAAAGATTCAAAAGAGTTTATCAATTAATCCCTGTTTCGACTCAGAACAGGGCCACTCTTAATTATTCTTAAAAATTTAATCTATTTTCTTCTTAACACTGCTGTTAGCATCCAAAAACAGTTGCTAATTATACTGCGCGCTATTTTGGATGTTTGAGTCGCGATTGCACAGTATTCTGAAGGAAATCCAAAAAAAAGTATTATGTCAGAAAATGTAATTTTAACAACCGGAATATACGATTTAATTAAAGATCATGTGCGAAGAAAAAAGGTAACCCAACAGGAAGAAGCGCTGTTGCTAATGGAATTAAAGGAAGCCCAACAGGTATTAAGACGGGACTTACCAGAGAACGTGGTTACGGTAAACCGACGTGTAAAAATTAAGGATCACACAAAGAACAAGGAAAAGGAATATCTGTTTGTGGCGACCACAAAAACAAACAATAAAAAAGGAAAGTTATCTATTTTATGCGATGTTGCCGTTGCTACAGTGGGCAGGCAGGTAGGCGATATTATAAATTGGCCTTTTAGGGATGGGGAAAGAAAGCTGGAAATTTTGGGGGTTGAAAATATTTAACTTTCAAAATCATGAAAAAGAGTTTTTGCTTAAATAACGCAAAGGCTCTTTTTTCTTTAAATGCAATTAATTTATTTTTAGGCTTCCGCTCCGGCACGTCCCGATAACTATCGGGAGCATTGCGTGGCAAAATATTTTTGTAACTGCGGCACAGCTATACTTAATTAAAAATAACAAATGAGTTTTTCAAGAAAGGAACTAGTGGCAAATTATGTAGCCAAGGTGGGTTGCGGAAGTTTGGACTATTCCCAAATAGCTGCAGAATTAAAAGCCAAGGGAATAGACCAGGAAGAAATAACGGTTTTGCTAAGACGTATTGATAGGGATCTGTTACGAATGGCAAAAATGGAAAAGCGCCGACAGTCTGGGAAAAATATGATATTGGTAGGGTTGGGGATTGCCTTAATTGGAGTTGGTTATACACTGTTAAGCTATATGCGTGTTTATGAAACTGGGGGCTCTTATCTTCTGTTCTATGGGCCTATATTAAGCGGCATTGGCATTGCTGTTCTGGGCAGGATGCGTATGGGGTAAGGTTGCCCAGTAACATCAGGGGAGGTCTCGACTGCGCTCGACCTGACAAGGGAATCAGGAACGCGATACAATCGCGCACCAGCGAGGAACGCGATACAATCGCGCACCAGCGAGGTCTCGACTGCGCTCGACCTGACAAGGGGATCAGGTACGCGATACAATCACGCATCAGCGAACGAGATACACATAATAAATAATGTGCAAAGGCAGCTGTTCTATAATCTCCCAAAATTCCGTATCTTAAACCTTCATTTTTAAAAATCTTGACTATGAAGAATTTATCCATCATTTTAGCCTTTGCGTTTAGTCTTTCGGCATTTTCGCAAAGTAAAATCTTACCAAAAAACATACAGATTAAAACAGCAGTGCTTGCCGCTCCTGAAATGTACCGAGATGGTGCAACCGTACTCGGGTATAATGAAGATGGCAAACTTGTTACCCTGCGAGAAGGAACCAATGGTATGGTATGCCTGGCAGACGACCCCAACAAAGAAGGGATAAGTGTAGCCTGTTACGCCGCCGAATTGGAACCCTTTATGGCGCGGGGCAGGGCCTTGGCCGCTGAAGGAAAATCAAACGAGGAAAAGCGCGAAGCCAGAAAACAGGAAATAGACGCTGGAACCCTAAAAATGCCTGCTGAACCTTCCACGGTATATATTTTGGCTGGGGAAGAAGAAGATTATAGTGCCGAGACTGGCGAACTGCTGGAAAGCAAAATACGCTACGTAATCTACAAACCCTATATGACTGGTGAAAGCACAGGCCTACCCACAAAACCACAAGCCCCTGGGATGCCTTGGTTGATGGATGCGGGTACGCATCGATCGCATATAATGATTACACCGGCGAATAGGTAGTTTTATAGTTGGTAGTCGGTAGTTGGTTTGTGAAGAATGACTGCGGTTGGCGCTAGCTGCTTTAGTCCTACGTCCTAAGTCTTAAAGTCCTACGTCAAGGAAAGTTTACGTTGAACTTCCAAGACATCCTTAATAGGATCTATTCAGCAAACAATTAAAAATCTTCGGTTATGTAATCTTTGTTACAGAACTTTCCATTTTGCAATCTTACATTTGTTCCAGATTGTTCAATTAAGTTAAATAATCCAAAAATCATGAGTTATTACATCAGTACAACATTAAAGAACACAAGTTTTGAAGAGGCCATTGAAAAGACAACGGCGGCTTTAAAAGAAGAAGGTTTCGGCGTGTTGACCGAAATAGATATAAAAGCCACATTAAAAAAGAAGTTGGACGCAGATTTTTATAAGTACACCATACTTGGTGCCTGCAATCCGCAAATGGCGCACCAAGCCTTACAGGCCGAAAACAAAATTGGGACCATGCTTCCCTGCAACGTAATAGTGCAGGAACGCGAACCGGGAATTGTAGAAGTTTCGGCGGTTGATCCGGCAGCTTCTATGATGGCGGTACAAAATGATTCTTTGGCAGGTATAGCTAAAGATGTTCGAGAAAAATTGACCAAGGTCATTAAAAGTATATAAAACCATTAGGTTGGGCTTAAAGCGAATAGTATGGAAACTGTAAAATACTCTAAGATTTACCGGATTATCCATTGGTCTATAGCGATTACTTTTCTGCTTTTATTGATAACTATTTTTCTGAGATTGACTTGGATGAATAAAGAGAATGTGGCAGATATTATCCAAGCTTATCTAGGGGGTACCGATCAATCACTTTCTCGTGAGCAATTAATTGTTTTAGCGAAACAAATACGAAAACCCATGTGGGACTGGCATATTTATTTGGGATATGTTTTAACTGGATTGTTTAGCTTACGCTTTTTACTTCCCTTTTTCGGAACCATGAAGATTCAAAATCCATTGACTAAAAACCTAACCATAAAAGAGAAATTCCAGAAATGGAGTTACATCATTTTTTATGTTTGTGTTCTAGTATCTCTGGTTACAGGACTTATAATAGTATGGGGGCCAAAAACTTTAAAAGAACCAATGGAAGAAATACATATACTCGGTATTTATTATCTAATAGCATTTATTGTATTACATATTGGAGGGATATTAATAGCAGAATTCACAAATCAAAAAGGAATCATTTCAAGAATCGTACGCGGATCTAATGATTGATTCAAAAAATATTTAGAAACGTTTCTTGGTTGGTTCGTTTCTAATAGAGTGCAGATTTTATTTGGTTAGTTTAAAAAAGCATCCTGAAAAGGGTGCTTTTTCTTTGGTAACATTAGTTACTGACTAAGCTTGATTTCTGGCGTATGTTTGCATCAAATTAAATGTAAAAATGAAGCTTAAAAATATAATTACACTAATTGCTTTGCTGCCCACGATGCTTTTCGCGCAGCAAACCGTCCCAATTTCCAAGGCCGAGGTGCTGGAAAAGGTGATACAACAAAACAATAAACTGAAGATAGGCGAGCAGCAGATGCTTGCCGCAAAAGGCGATTACAACCAGACCAATGCGGTGTTTTTGCCAAACATCAATGCTTCACATAGTGGAATGGCAACCACCAATCCGTTGATGGCTTTTGGCTTTAAGTTGAATCAGGAAATTGTTACCCAAGCCGATTTTGACCCGAATATGCTTAACGACCCTTCGCAAATTAATATGTTCGCAACCAAGTTTGAAGTGCAACAACCACTTATAAATGTGGATGGAATTTTCCAGCGCAAAGCCGCAAAGGCAAAATGGGAAGCGACCCAAATGCAGTTAACACGAACTGGCGAATACCTTTCCTTGGAAACCGAAAAAGCCTATATGCAGTTGCAATTGGCCTATAAAAGTGTCGCCGTTTTAGAGACCGCTCTTAAAGCTGCCAACGAAAACCTGCGTTTGGCAAACAATAGCTTCAAACAGGGGTATCTGCAACAAAGTGATGTTTTGGCAGTGCAAGTGCGTGTTACCGAAGTGGAAAACCAATTGCAATACGCCAAGAGCAACGTGATAAACGCTTCGGATTATCTTGCGTTCCTTATGAACGAAGAGGTTGTCGGGGTGTTGAAACCGACGGATTCGCTAAAAATTGCTTCGGAATTGAATTCCACTGAAAAGCTTTCCGATTCACGGGCAGATATACTGGCAATGGAATTTGCGGTGGAAGCGTATAAACAAAATTACAAAGCAGATAAAATGACTTTTCTGCCAAGACTGAATGCTTTTGGAAGCTATGAGCTTTATGACAACCAGATTTTTCAAGCAGATGCCAATGGTTATTTATTCGGCGCAGCATTGACTTGGAATCTTTTTGAGGGTTCAAAGCGTTTCGGAAAAACACAAAAAAGCAAGGCCGAATTTAATAAGGCAAATTTGGAATTGGAGCAATATAAAGCCGAAAGCCAATTGGAGCTGAACAAAGCAAAACGTATGTTCCAAGATGCCCAAAACAATTTAATATTGACTGAATTGGCATTGGAGCAATCAAAAGAAGCATTGCGAATCCGCACCAACAGATTTAAGGAAGGTCTTGAAAAAACCACAGATTTATTGAGTGCTGAAACGCAATATTCACAAAAGCTGTTGGAGTATTTTAACACCGTTTTTCAGCATAATTATGCTTTGGCGTATTTACAATTCTTAACAAAAAACTAATCAGCGATGAACAAAATATATACACTACTACTATTTTCGGCAGTACTTAGTTTTACTGCCTGCAATAACTCTTCTGAAGAGAAAAACACGGTTAAAACTCCTGCAGTACCCGTAACGGTAAGTTCAGTAACTGCGGAAAACAATACCCCTTTTTTAACCGCCAGCGGAAAGATAGAAGCGGCAAACAGCGCTACGCTTAGTACGCGAATGATGGGCTTTGTGGATAAGGTTCACGTAAATGTGGGCCAAAAAGTTACAAAAGGACAGTTGTTGGTTAGCATCAACAATTCAGACCTTTCAGCAAAGCAGGCGCAGACCAGCGCTGGAATTACGGAAGCGCAAGCGGCTTTTAACAATGCTGAAAAAGATTACCAACGTTTTCAAAACTTATTTGCAGAAAATAGTGCAAGCCAGAAGGAACTTGACGACCAACGCGCCCGCTACGAAATGGCAAAAGCCAGATTGGAAGGCGCAAAACAGATGAAGAACGAAGTGCAATCGCAGTTTGCCTATGTAAATCTTCGTGCGCCTTTTAATGGAGTTGTAACAAGTAAGAATATTGAAGCTGGCGATATGGCAAACCCAGGAATGCCTTTAGTTTCAGTAGAGGGTCCGGGCAATTTTGAAGTAACCGCTTCAGTGCCCGAAAGTGAGATTTCAAAAATAAAATCGGGAACGGCAGTACAGGTGATTGTAAAATCGTTTGATAAAACACTTCCGGGAACAGTAACCGAAGTAAGTACTTCCGCCAAAAACACTGGCGGCCAATATTTGGTAAAAGTGGTTTTGGACAAAACAGAGGTAGATATTCTTTCGGGTATGTACGCTACGGTACAATTCCCCATAGAAAAGAAAACGGATGTGAGTATGGTTTTAGTGCCACAGCAAGCTATTGTAAAACGCGGACAATTAACAGGGATATACACGGTGAGCCAAAGCAATACAGCAATGCTTCGTTGGTTGCGATTGGGAAGAACTTTCGGAGATAATGTGGAAGTACTTTCGGGTTTGGCCGCAGATGAAAACTATATAGTTTCAGCCGAGGGAAAGCTCTATAACGGTGCAAACATAACCATTAAACAATAATCATGAAGGACGGATTAGCAGGCAAAATTGCCAAGTTATTTATAGGCTCAAAGCTTACGGTGCTGTTGATGATCGTGTTTATGGTCGTAGGCGTGTGGAGCTCGTTTTTAATACCGCGCGAGGAAGAACCGCAGATTGATGTGGCCATGGCCGACATCTTTGTGGGCTACCCTGGCGCATCGCCAACCGAGGTAGAATCGAGGGTGGTAAAACCTTTAGAGAAATTGGTTTCCAACATTCCGGGAGTTGAATATGTGTATTCCACTTCCTCAAATGAAGGGGCAATGGTAATAGTACAGTTTTATGTGGGTGAGGATATTGAGCGTTCCTTCGTGAAACTTTACAACGAAATGAACAAGCATATGGACCAAATGCCCCCGGGCGTTACCATGCCGCTTGTAAAACCCCGTGCTATTGATGATGTTCCGATGTTGGGGATAACGCTATGGAGCGAAAATTATGACGATTTTCAACTGAAACAGATTGCAGACGAGCTTACCCAGGAAATTGAAGAAGTAAACCAAGTTTCCGCTACCCAGAAAATAGGGGGTAGAAACAGACAGTTGCGGGTGGTATTGGATAAAGATAAACTGGCAGCAAGTGGTTTGGACTTTTTGGGCGTTGCCGAAATGATAAAGGCAAACAACCAGCAAATGGGCTCGGGCGGTTTTGATAAGAACGATACGGAGTTTTTGGTTACCACCGGAAATTTCCTAAAATCCGCAACCGATGTTGAAAACTTGGTTGTTGGGGTACAGCAGAACCAGCCTATTTATTTAAAGCAAGTTGCAGCTATTTTTGACGGTCCCGAAATTCCGAGGCAATATGTTTCCTTTGGGTTTGGGGGCGCAAGTGATAATATTTCAAAGTATCCTTCGGAATATCCAGCCGTGACCATTTCGGTAGCAAAAAGAAAAGGCGCCGATGCAATGAAAATTGCAGATGTGATTATTGATAAAGTAGATCATTTGCGAAGCAATTTAATTCCAGATGACGTTCACGTGGAAATCACGCGAAATTACGGGGAAACCGCTTCCCAAAAAGTTTCGGAATTGTTGATGCACCTAATAGGGGCAATCCTTGCCGTTACCTTGATTGTAATGCTCGCAATGGGCTGGCGCGGTGGTTTGGTGGTATTTCTTTCAGTACCAATTACGTTTGCACTAACGCTTTTGAGCTATTATTTGCTTGATTATACATTGAATAGAATTACACTTTTCGCCTTGGTATTTGTAACGGGAATTGTGGTGGACGACTCTATTATAATTGCCGAAAATATGCACCGGCATTTCAAGATGAAACGCTTGCCTTTTAAGCAGGCTGCCATTTACGCCATAAACGAAGTAGGAAACCCAACCATTTTGGCAACCTTTACGGTAATCGCTTCGGTATTGCCAATGGCTTTTGTTTCGGGATTGATGGGGCCATATATGTCTCCAATGCCAATTGGAGCTTCCATTGCAATGATACTTTCATTGTTTGTGGCTTTAACGATAACACCTTATTTGGGCTACATTTTCCTAAGAGAAAAAGAGAAGAAAGGAAAAACTCCAAAAGAAGAAAAACCTTTGGAAAGTACATTCATTTACAGGATTTATTCAAAAATGGAAACGCCTTTAATTGAAAACAAAAAGACGCGTTGGCTGTTTTTAGGAATTACCGTTGTAATGCTTTTGGGTTCTGTAATGATGTTCTTTACAAAATCGGTTGCCGTGAAAATGCTGCCTTTCGACAATAAAAACGAAATGCAGGTAGTGATCGATATGCCCGAGGGAACCACCTTGGAGCGCACCGCAGTGGTTGCCCGCGAAATTGGACAATACCTTTCCACACAACCGCTGGTAGTGAATTATCAAAATTATGTGGGTACTTCGGCACCGATAACCTTTAACGGTTTGGTACGTCACTACGACCTGCGTGGCGGAAGTAATATGGCCGATATACAAGTGAATCTGGTAGGAAAGGGAGACCGGAGCGAACAGAGCCACGATATAGCAAAATTGATTCGTCCACGTATTCAAGAAATAGGAAAGAAGTTTGGCGCCAATGTGAAGATAGTAGAAGTGCCACCGGGACCGCCTGTGCTTTCTACTATAGTTGCTGAAATATATGGGCCGGATTATGACCAGCAAATTGCAGTTGCAAAAAGTGTTGAGAACATTCTAAACGAAACCCAAGATGTAGTAGATGTGGATTGGATGGTGGAAGCCGACCAAATAGAATACGAATTCGTAATAGACAAAGAAAAGGCAATGCGCTACGGCGTGGCGCCGCAACAGATTGTTTATACGATGAATATGGCGCTTTCGGATAGACCCGTTACCAATCTGTATGACGAAACCGTTACCAAACAAGTAGGGATTTTGCTTGCATTGGATGAAAAGGAAAAATCGACCATTCAGGATATTTCACAGTTAAAGATTGCTTCCAAACAAGGCAATATGGTTACTGTGGGCGATTTGGTAAACATCCAGGAAAGCACCCGTGCAAAAAGCATTTATCGCAAAAACCAAAAACGTGTGGTTTATGTGTTGGCCGATATGGCGGGAGAACTCGAGAGTCCTGTTTACGCTATTTTAGGAATGACCGATAAGCTGAATAATATTGAACTACCAGCTGGTTACAAAATGAACGAATTGTATTTGCAACAGCCCGAGCACGAAGACGACTTTACCGTGAAATGGGATGGTGAATGGCAGATTACGCTGGAAGTATTCCGCGATTTGGGAATTGCTTTTTTGGGAGTAATCATAATTATTTACATTTTGATTGTAGGTTGGTTCCAAAACTTTAAAGCGCCTGTGGTAATGATGGTTGCAATACCATTATCTTTAATCGGGATTGTACTTGGCCACTGGATTATGGGGGCGTTTTTCACCGCAACCTCCTTTATTGGGATGATCGCACTTGCGGGAATTATGGTACGGAACTCGGTATTGTTGATTGATTTCGTCAACCTTAGAACTGCGGAAGGAATTCCGTTAAAACAGGCCGTAATTGAAGCTGGCGCGGTGCGAACCACCCCAATATTATTGACGGCAGGAACTGTTGTTATTGGAGCATTTGTAATTCTTTTCGATCCAATTTTTCAAGGGCTTGCCATTTCACTTATGGGTGGAACTATTGTTTCCACGGTGCTGACGCTACTAGTTGTGCCATTGGTTTACTATATGATTGAGCGGAAAAACTATAAATAGACTTAAGACCGCTGCGCTTTAGGACATAAGACATAAGAATAAAGAACAGATTTGTTTTAATAAAAAATATAATATCAATAAAAAATGAACCAATGAAACTACTAATTGTAACCGTTGTGGACGAATATCAAAAAGACGTGCTGCAACTTTTCAAAAAAGCGAATATTGAGAGCTACAGCGGCTCTGATATTGAAGGCTATAAAAATGCTTCGTCTTTCATGATGAATTCCAGTTGGTTTCCATCGGAAAAAGGAGGGGCGGACAGCAGTATGTTTTTCTCATTTACTGAAGATGAAAAGATTGATTTGTTTTTCAGCTTAGTGGTTCAATTCAATGAAACGTTGGAGACCAACAACCCAATTCACGCGGTGGTGGTGCCCATAGAGCGGAGCATTTAAGCAATTAACAGTTATCAGTTATCAGTTATCAGTTGTCGGTTTTCTGTTGCTTGTTGTCTGTTTTGGGTTTTCAGTAATAAGTTATTAATTCTCACCACTCACTACTAAATATTAATAAACTCTATAAGAACTTAAATTAAATAATTATGATTAACAGATATATTAGGGCAATTGCCGGAACTTTTATTTTGATCAGCCTTATTTTGGCTGTTTATGTGAATATAAATTGGTTGTGGTTCACAGGTTTTGTGGGTGCCAACTTGCTACAATCATCATTTACAAAATGGTGCTTGATGGAAAAAATCCTTAAAAAACTTGGCGTAAAGGACGAAGGAGAGAGCTGTTGCGCTTAGTGTTCCTCATCAAAAAAACTATTTATACAAATCCCGCTGCAGAAAATTGTAAGTGGGATTTTTTATGAATACCATTACAATATGACTTTAGTCATTTTAAAACCCACAAATTCTGGATATATTTGAGATGTATAAAAAAATTAAGAGTATCATGACTATAAACATTCAGTATGTGAAAATGCCCACCAGTGAGGCGATGAACGAATATGTTGAAAAAAAACTTCAAAAACTTGCAGAAAAGTATGAGTGGCTTATTAGAGCCGATGTAAGTTTTAAGTTGGAAAACAACGTTTACGGCAAAGGCAATATATGTGAAATGGAACTGAGCCTTCCGGGACCTAAAATTTTTGCAACATCAAAAGAGGCAACTTTTGAAGCGGCCGCAAAAGAAACAATTTCAGACCTTGAAAAACAGCTTAAAAAGCGCAAGGCAAAATTCACAACACACTAAAAACCAGTACAGATGAAAAAAATATTAGTCCCCGTAGATTTTTCCGACCATTCAGAATATGCGTTGGAAGTAGCTGCTAACATTGCAAAAAAGCAAAATGCCGAAATCGTTGCGGTACATATGATGGGTCTTAGTGACGCAGTTTTAACGCGCGATGAAAGCAAGGAAGTTTTTGAGGCGATGTTTTATATGAAACTTGCAGAAAAGCGTTTTGCCGAATTCCTTGACAAAGAATACCTAAAAGGAATTACGGTTACCGATGCGGTCCACAATTATAAAATTTTTAGTGAATTGAATGATGTGGCCCGAGATTTTGGAGCAGATTTAATAGTAATGGGATCTCACGGAAGTTCCGGTTTAAAAGAGGTTTTCGTAGGAAGTAACACAGAAAAAGTAGTGCGCACTTCCGAAATACCTGTTTTGGTAATAAAGCACCGTCATGAAAATTTCAATCCAGAATTTGGGGTGTTCGCCTGCGACTTTTTGGAAAACTCAATAGGACCGTACAAGCGCGCCCAAAAAATGTTTGATGCTTTGGGGATAGAGATGCAAACGCTTTATGTAAACCTAGCAGGCGATTTCCGCAGCACCCGTGAAATTGAAAAAAGAATCCTCGGGTTTTTGAAAAGCGCAGGAGAGGCAAACCCACTTGAAACACTGAACAAAGTAGCACAGTACAATGAATATTCTGTAGAAGCTGGAATTTTTGGCTACAGCCAAGTAAGTAATGCCGATATTATTGCATTGCCTACGCAAGGCCGTCAAGGTTTGGCACATTTCTTTTCTGGAAGTATAGGCGAAGATGTAGTAAACCATTCTGACTTGCCGGTAATGACTTTTAAAGTTTAGTTAATTGCTATCGACATCAATTAACGATGAAAGAGCAGAAATTTCGTAGATGGGTTTCTGCTTTTTTTATTTCACAAAAGGGTGTTGAGCGCAATCTCAATCATTTTTGAAAAACTGCCCTCACGTTCGTCGGCAGTTGTACTTTCACCTGTAACTAATGAATCGGAGATTGTTAAAATAGCCAAAGCCTTTACATTGAATTTTGCCGCTATGGTATAAAGTCCGGCGGCTTCCATTTCAACGCAGAGCACTCCAAAATCTGCCCACTTTTTATAGTTGTTGAAGTCATCTTCATAAAACTGATCGCTGGAAAGCACATTGCCTGCTTTTATGGGAATATTGTTTTCCTTGGCATAAAGTGCGGCTTTCATAAACAGATCGAAATCGGCAGTGGGCGAGTAGTCGCAATTTACAAAACGGGTGTTGTTAATGCCCGAAGTGGAAGAGGCTGCCATTGCAATAACGATATCACGAATATTAATATCCTTTTGATAGCTTCCAGCTGAACCAACGCGAATTAAATTTTTCACCCCGTAATCGTTAATAAGTTCGTGGCAATATATCAACGCTGAAGGAATGCCCATGCCCGTGCCTTGTACTGAAATAGGTTTTCCTTGGAAAGTCCCAGTATATCCCAACATGCCGCGTACGTCGTTATAGCATTTGGCATTGTCAAGAAAAGTTTCCGCAATCCATTTGGCGCGCATCGGGTCGCCGGGAAGTAAAACCGATTCTGCAATCTCACCTTTTTTTGCTTCAATATGTGTGCTCATCTTTGTCATTTTTGGCGGCGGTTACAATTTCAATTCCCGAAGAGGTTCCAATTCTGTTAACGCCTATTTCTATATATTTTTTGGCGGTAGCGGCATCTTTTATTCCGCCAGAGGCTTTTATTTTTAGACTATCGCCCACTTCTTCAACCATTATTTTTACTGCATTTTCAGTTGCGCCGCCTGTTCCGAAGCCTGTTGAGGTCTTTACATAATCGGCACCCGCCTGTTTCGCAATCTGGCAAGCTATCTGTATTTCATTATCTGTTAAATAGCAAGTTTCAAGGATTACTTTTAAGGTTTGGCTACCAATTGCTTTTTTCACGGCAGCAATTTCCTCTTGAACTTGCTTGTGCAATTCAGCTTTAAGAAAACCTATGTTTAGTACCATATCAATTTCATCGGCACCGTCAATTATACATTGTTCTGCTTCACATACTTTGGCCTGAAGATTATTTGCACCCAAAGGAAATCCAACTACTGAAGCTACTTTTACATCGCTGTTCTTTAATTCATTTGCAGCTAATGAAACGTAACAACTGTTTACGCAAACCGCGTAAAAGTTATGTTTTTTTGCTTCATTACAGAGCTTTACAATTTCATTCGGAATAGCAGAGGCTTTTAGGAGGGTATGGTCTATGTAATGGCTCAGTTCCATTAATTTTTGTGTTGATTGATGATGGAAACCAAATCGTTTTTCTGCAGGACGCCACTTTGTCGCCAAAGTTGCTTGCCGTTTTTGAATAGAATCATCGTTGGCACCCCGCGCACTTGGAATTGCGCGGCCAAGGGTTGGTTTTTGTCAACATCTATTTTTACGATTTTTACGGCATCGCCCAATTCGTCTTTCACCTGTTTTAGGATGGGGGCAAGCATTTTGCAGGGGCCGCACCAATCTGCAAAAAAGTCAACCAATACGGGAGTATTGGAATTGATTATGTCTTTGAAGTTGCTTTTCATTGGAAGAGTTGTCGGTTATCTGTTGTCGGTTTTAATCTGTTTTCTTTTATTTCAACCAAGCAATGGGTTCTTTTTATACTTTCGTAAAACAGGCATTAGCATTTCCAGCGGAATTTTGATGGAATAGGTTCCTGTGTAGGATGGGCAGATTACGCAGTCGTCAAAATAAAACTCTACTACATCATCATTTATTACGAAGTTGTTTTTTGCGTCAAAGAAATCGTCGGCAGAAATAGCCCAACAGTCGTAATACATTTCGCCCGAATTTATTTTTTCCTTTAAAAGTGTATTTAAGATTTCGCGAAGTTCCTCTTCAGAACCGCTGTTAAAAAAATCTTCGTAGTTCATAAAAACGGCCCGTTCCAGATCAAAGTTCAAACAATCAAACGTATAGGCTGCGTGGGCTGCGCCTGTGTAATGGTTTTCTTTGTAAAAAAGCACGCTGATAAGGCGGTCGTTTAGGTTGTAGATTTTATAATCAACTGTTCGCAATTCGTTTTGTTTTGGAATTCCTAGGGAGTCGCAGAGCCGCTTTTCTTCCAGAATCTGTTTTTCAACTCCTTTGGCATCCAGGTAATATTTGCTGATGTATTCGTTGAAATTTTCGAACTGAGGCCTTATTTTTTCGTTTAGATATGGATATTTAAAATCGAGGGTGTACCAATCGCCTTCCTTTAAAAATGATTTTGAAATCAGTAGTTTCTCAAGTTCTTCTTTTGAGTCTTTTTTCTCAAGCAACTCCTTTCGTTTTATAATAAGGGTTTGTTGCTGCGTTTCCAGATTTTTATCAGAAACCTTTAGGGAATCAACAATTTCTTCTTGATTATTGATAGGGGTAGAAGTATCAACCTCCTCCTTTTTGGGATCGTTTTTACAGGCGATTAATGTGAAAAAAAATAAAATTGGAAGAAAAACTTTCATGTTTTTTGGGGTTTTAAATCATAAAAATAGGGAAAGAATGATAGTGATAAAAGCGAAAGTTTAATTATGTATATTAATTTTCCAACAGCATTTTTAATTTTGCAAGCATAATCACTTCACTTTTGTTCTTTGCTGCAAAGGAACTGGCAATAGCGTTTGCTGTCTTCCAGATTAGATCCTTTCGTTCTTTGGTGAAAAGCTTGGGGTTCTCTTTTTTATAATCTGCAAAACTCTCAAAACAATCGCTTGCGTCAAGCTGTTCGTAGTCAAACCAATCAAATACAACTTCTATCTGGTATGCGGCATCTGAATGGAAGGGATCCTCATAATCGTCCAGGTTTTTCCATTGTTCCGCCACAATGTTTTTCAAAATATCATATTCTGCTTTCCGCACCACTTTGTCCGCCGCGGCAATGGCGTAAAAAAGTTCGCCCATTTTTTGATAAAACAGGAGTTGAGGTTTATCAACGGTTCCCATATTCTTTAATTTAATGATTCTTAAAGGTGTAAAACTAAATAGTTTTCAAACGAAATTTTATGATAAAAATCAGTTCCAAAAAACTGTTTAAAATCCTTACTTTTGGGGGATGAAGGTTTTTGAGGGAAAAAAAGGCAATATTTTTAAGATTCTTTCCGAAGCAATATCGGAAGGTATTGTGATAGTTAACGAAAACCAGGAAATTGTGACCTCAAATGAAGCTGCAGACCGCATGTTTGGTTATGAAGCAAAGGAACTTTTGGGAGAAAATATAAACTTGCTGATTCCTCGAGAGTATAGGCACAGCCATACCGAACAGGTTGAGGAATACTTGGAAAAGAGCGATCCGCGCCAAATGGGCCACGGGCGTGATCTTTACGGCCGGCGCAAGGACGGTAGCGTTTTTCCGGTGGAAGCGGGCTTGAACCCCTTTGAAATTTATGGCAGTAAATATGTAATGGCGCTAGTAACCGATATTACCGTTCGTAAAACCCAAGAGAAGGAAATTATAGAGCTCAACCTGCATTTGGAGCAAAAAGTGGAGGCGCGAACCAAAGAACTTAAGCAAACAATAAAAGAGTTAAAGGAGGAAGTTTCAAAACGCAAGGAAGCAGAATATAAAATCATGGAATCGCTTCGAAAAGAAAGAGAGCTCAACGAATTGAAAACGAAATTCCTCTCGTTGGTTTCCCATGAGTTCAAGACGCCTTTAAGCGGTATTCTTACTTCAGCTACCCTTGTGGGGAAATATACAGAGACAGAGCATCAGGAAAAGCGCGAAAAGCATTTAAGAACTATTCAAAATAAAGTGAAATACCTGAATAATATTTTGAACGATTTCCTTTCTATTGAACGTTTAGAGTCTGGCAAGGCTACTTATAAATTTGATGTCTTCCCGCTGAGCAAAGTAGTGAACGAAGTGATTTATAACGCAAATATGCTTTTGAAGGATGGCCAGCGTATAAATTATCCACAGAACATAGACGATATTTTGGTGAATTTTGATGAAAAGATCCTTGAATTATCACTTACCAATCTTATAAACAATGCCATAAAATATTCGCCAGCACACACAGTTATAGATGTAGTGGTAATTCCACAAAAAGATTCCTTGAGTATAAAAATTATAGATGAAGGGATGGGTATTCCCGAAAAGGAACAGAAATATATTTTCAATAGGTATTTCCGTGCAGAAAACGCTCTGCTAGACCAAGGCACAGGTATTGGTCTGAATATTGTGAAAAGCCATTTGGAAAGCCTAGATGGTACAATTACCTTTGAAAGCGAACAGAGCAAAGGCAGTACGTTTACAATTACCTTTCCCACAAATAACAATACAAATTAGCATGAAGACAATACTTCTTATTGAAGACGATACCGCATTAAGAGAAAATACAGCTGAACTTTTGGAGCTTTCCGGCTATACCGTTTTTACCGCACCCAATGGTAAAATTGGCATTGAAAGAGCAAAAAAGGAAAACCCGAGCATCATTGTTTGTGACATAATGATGCCAGAAATTGACGGCTATGGAGTACTTGAAAGTGTAGCTTCGGAAGAAAAAACGAAGCATATCCCTTTTATCTTTCTTTCGGCAAAAACGGAGCACAAAGAAATTCGCAAAGGTATGGATATGGGGGCGGACGACTACCTTACCAAACCATTTGACGAAGAGGAGTTGTTAAGTGCCGTAGAAAGCCGTTTGGCAAAAGCGAGTATTTTGGCAATGCGCAAGAACAATAAAGTTGCGGAGACCGATGAGGGTGATGAAAACCCACAGAACCTGAACCAGTTGAAAAACTTTTTTTGTGATGAAGGCGAAGTGTCCAATTATAAAAAAGGAGAAACCGTTTACCAAAAAGGTGACCACTCCAACAGTATGTTCCTAATCTTGAAAGGGGTTGTGAAAACACATACGATGGACGCCAATGCGAAAGAGTTAATTACAGGGCTATACAAAGCCGATGACTTTTTGGGTTTCACTTCTTTTGACGATAACATTCCCTATAATGAAACCGCTACAGCTGTGGAAGACACTGAAGTTGTGGGAATTTCAAAAACCTATGTGAAGGATATTCTGAAAAAAAGCCAAGATGTTTCCTTAGAATTGATGAATCTTTTAACCGATAATCTTTCTGAAATAAAGCAGCAATTGGTTAAAATGGCCTACAGCTCCGTTCGGAAAAAAACGGCCAGCACCATTCTTCAATTTGTGGAGATTATGGACAAAAAACCGGATGCGCCCCTTCGCATCTCACGCAATGACCTTGCTACAACTGCCGGAATTGCTACCGAAAGCTTGATAAGAACCCTTTCAGATTTCAAAAAAGATGGTATTATTGAAATTGAAGGCCGCGATATTCGCATCGTAGATTTGGATGGTCTTCGTGATATAAACTAATATCCCAGGTCATTTTTTCTTAAAGCTGATTTTTATCATTTTCTGTACCGACCTATAAAGATAATTTTGTCGGTAAGATTATGATGCTATGATGAACGTATTGATCCCGACGGATTTTTCTGAAAATTCACACAACGCCATTAAGTATGCGCTGACATATTTTTCTGACGTTGCCGTTAATTTTTATATTCTTCATGTCTCACCTAAAAATTCAGATTACAAAGAAGAAGAACAACACAGGTTTTCAGATTTTGAGGCTGAGATGCAGACAGTCCAGAGTACTTCCGTTTTATTAAAGGAAGAAATAAAGACATGCCAGTTTCAGTCCAAGAACCAAGCTCATAAATTCCTTCCCCTGCAGGAAAACATGAATTTGGTGGAAGCCATTAGGAAGCAAGTGGCTGAAAAGGAAATAGACTATATTTTAATGGGCACCAAGGGCACTTCAAAATCCAATAGAAGTGAATTGGGAAGCAACACTTGTGATGTAATTACTAAGGTAAAATGTCCCATACTTGTAATTCCCGAACATGCAAGGTTCAATGGCATTAAAAACATTGCTTTCTTAACGGATTATAATTGCATTTACCGCAACAAGGTAATCTCTTCGCTTTCTGAAACGTTGGATTTGCACCGTTCACCACTGCGAGTGCTTCACATAAAAGCGCGAAATAGTGATCTTACCGCATCACAAACTGACAACAAAGGGTTTTTACATTACTTTTTCAAAGATAAAAAGCACAGTTTCCATTTTGTTGAAAACAAAGACTTGGAAATAGGCATTCAGGATTTTGTAGAAACCTGGGAAATTAGTCTTGTTTCCATCGTGGCCAAAAACCTTAATCTTATACAAAGACTTTTATTGCGTCCTACGCTAAAATCTGTTAGTTACACTGCAGATGTGCCCTTTTTGGTACTTCATGAATAGTTATCAATAGTAGTTAAATTTGGCTATTACTGAAATTGGGGCATTACAAATTCATTCTTCTCGACCAATTGGGTAATCCTCATAAAAATCCTCAAAGGTTTTAATGGTGGTGTAATTATCTTTTAAAACCTTAAAGACTGAGAATATTAAAAAAGCTTGACCAAAGACAGTTAAATAAAATACCCAACTAAACGGAAAATCCATAGTGGCAAAGACAGCAACTGTTACCAGAACAAAGGTGGTTATTACAAGATATGTGATAGCAGAAAAATTCATAACTTTTTAGTTTTAAATTACGAAATAAATAGTTGGTCTGCTCTTAATGATTCCTTAAAAATCAGGATGTTAATTGATATTTGTCATATTTTAACTCTACTGTAATGGTTATCTTTACGTAATTATTTTAAAGAGTTTGCTATGCGAAAAATACTCATCCCAACTGATTTCTCTGAAAATTCAATGAATGCTGTTAAATATGCTACCGAGCTTTTTAAATATGAACGTTCAGAACTATACTTGCTTCACGCTTTTTCCGATTCGGTTTATGAAGATAAGGCCCGATTAGCCGATGCGGTTTTTGAGGAATTACAGCAAAAGGCACTTCAAAAAGCAAAGGATAATCTAGAGGAAACTCGGAAACAAATTATCGGTTTTTCCCCTAATCCAAAACACAATTTACACACCATTGCAGAGTTTGGCCTTTTAGTAGATTCGGTAAATGATTGGGTGGAAAAGGAAAATATAGATGTAGTAGTTATGGGCACCAAGGGCGAAACTGCCGATAAAAAAATTACTTTTGGCAGCAACACACTTCAGGTAATAAAATATGTAAAATGCCCAGTGCTTGCTATTCCGGCTGTTTATGGTGATGTGCACCCGAAGCATCTACTGTTCCCAACCGATTATCAATTGCCGTACAAACGCCGCGAGTTAAAACTGGTGAGCAATATTGCAAAATGTTTTGTTTCGAAAATGGATTTCCTTTACGTTTCAAAATTTCCGTCACTCTCATTGCGACAGCAGGATAACAAAAAATTTCTGGAAGTCTCTTTCTGTGATAACCAAACCAATTTTCATCAAGTTTCTGGAACAAACGTTACAAAAGCCATCAATACCTTTATCATTGAAAACCCAATAGATATGCTTGTCATGGTAAATACCCGCCATTCCTATTTGGAAAACATACTCTACCAGTCTACCATTGAAAAGATAGGGCTCAAAATAGACATTCCTTTTTTAGTACTTCAAAATCTACCGAGATAAACCTTTAAAAATATTGACAATGAAAAAAATTCTTGTTCCAACCGATTTCTCAAAAAACGCTTATGCTGCTTTGTTTTATGTTACAAAACTCTTTAGTGATGAAGCGCTGCAAATTACAATTCTCCATTCCTTTGGTGAAGAAGTAGGTAAGCTAACAAGCCGTGTGGATATTGGACGTTCTGAAAATATAATTGAAAAACTATATCGTCAATCAGATGAGGATGGAGAACAACTGGTTCATAAAATAAAACTTGATTCCTCTAAAGTTGCACACAATTTTGAAGTCATTTCCACCCCCGCCACTCTATCAAAGACCATTAATAAATTGGTTTCTACGGAAGGGATAGATCTCGTGGTAATGGGCAGCAAGGGCCGCACGGGTGCCGAAGATGTTCTGGTGGGAAGTACAACTGTAAAAATAACCAAATCTTTAGAAGGGTGTCCGCTGCTCATCGTACCTAGGGAAGTTGATTTTGTTGTTCCCACAAATATAGCTTTCGCGACAGACTACAATGATTTCTATCAACTTTCAAAATTGAGACCAATCGTTCGTTTGGTGCGACAGTACAATTCAAATATACATATGCTACACGTGGGGAGTGAAAATGAATTGGATGCCAAACAACAACAAAATCTTGAACAATACCGAAATGACCTTACTGAATATGACACAGAGTTCCATTTCATACCTAAAAAGGAAAATATTTCAAAAACACTGCACAACTTCATTGATAGCAATAAAATGGACTTATTGGCCTTGGTGTACCACAAACATGCTTTTTTAAAGCAACTCTTCCGCGAGCCAGTAGTTAGTAGGGTAGGGAAGCACACGCATACACCTACTTTGGTAATTCCTATTAAAAACTAAAATTTCAAAAAATGAAAAAGCGAATATTAATACCCACAGATTTTTCAAGAAACGCATGGAATGCAATAAAATATGCCATGGAGCTCTATAAGAGGGAATATGTGGAGTTTTTCATATTGCACACCTATTACCTTTCAGGGTATTCAAAAGAAAACCTATTGAGTCCTGAACCTACGGAAAAAGATCTAAAAAAAGTTCAGGAAGCTTCAGAGAAAGACATGGAGAAGCTGAAGGTGCAAATGGGTTTCTATGAAGAAAATGACAACCACACATTTCAATATATGAGTGAATTTGGCTCGTTCTTCGATGTGATGAAAAAGACTGTGGAAAAGCAGGACATAGAATTGGTAGTTATGGGAACCCAAGGAGAGACGGACAATAAAACCGTTATTTTGGGCAGTAACGCAGTAAATGCAATGGAAAAAATTAGAAATTGCCCAGTGCTTGCCATTCCTTCAAATGTGTTATTCAAAGATCCGAATGAAATTGTATTTCCCACTAGCTTTAGAACACATTACAAAGAAAAGGAATTGGCTACTTTAGTAGAAATTTCACGCTGCACTAACTCCCCAATCCGTATTTTGCATATTCAAAAAGGAAAAAATCTTTCAAAATCGCAACTGGAAAATAAAGCTTTGTTGGAAAAAATTCTGGAAGCTGCCAATTACACCCATCATACCCTATACGACATCGAGATTAATGACGGCGTACGCTGTTTCGTGCAAAGCCGACAGAGCGAGATGATTGCCATTGTAAACAAGAAGCACAATTTCTTTGGAAGTGTATTTTCAAATCCGATGGTCAAAGAACTCGGCAAGCACAGTAACGTGCCACTTTTGGCGATGCACGATTTAAGAAATTGAGCAAAATGTCAAAAAATCATCAGGATATTGAAGTAATAAAACATTCAGGCCAAAAGGCGAAGTTTTCAATTGAAAAACTAAAAGGCTCGCTACGGAAAAGCGGCGCGGATGAAGCATTGGTCAACGAAATTGCAAATAACGTCCGCGATGAGCTTTATCAGGGTATTTCAACTAAAGAAATCTACAATCGTGCCTTTGCGCTTCTCAAAAAAAAGAAAAAAGGCTACGCTTCAAAATATAAGTTGAAAAAAGCAATTTACGAGCTTGGTCCCACAGGTTTTCCTTTTGAAAAATTTGTTGGGGCAATCCTTTTTTACAGTGGTTATGAAGTAAAGACAGGGCAGTTTTTACAGGGAAAATGCGTAACCCACGAAGTAGATGTGGTAGCGCATAAAAACGGACAGTATGTTGTGGCTGAGTGTAAATTCCATAGTGATGAGGGGCGTAATTGTGATATAAAAGTTCCACTCTATATACATTCCCGCTATCGCGACATTCTCAATTTTTACGCCAATAGTAACAATGGTGAAAAACCAAACGAAGGTTGGGTAGTTACCAATACCCGTTTTACCGAAGATGCCATAAAATATGGGGAATGCGTTGGCCTCCACCTTTTAAGCTGGGATCTTCCGAAAGATAATGGTATCAAGGACCGTATAGACCGTTTGGGACTCTATCCTGTTACCGTTTCCACCTTACTAAGTCAGCGAGAGAAACAGTTTTTGCTCAGCCGTGATGTAGTGCTCTGCAAGCAATTGATAAATGATCATTTCTATTTGGACCATTTGGGAATTTCAGAAAAAAGAAAAGAGAGGATATTAAATGAGATTGAACAATTATGCAAAAAATAAAAATCCATTTCCTCGGTGCAGCGGGAACCGTAACGGGTTCGAAATATTTAATTGAAACTTCTGAAAAGAATATTTTAATAGACTGTGGCATGTTTCAGGGTCTAAAGGAATTGCGCGAAAAGAATTGGGAGTATTTGCCTATAGATGTTTCAACGATAGATATAGTACTTTTAACACACGGCCATTTAGACCATACGGGCTATTTGCCGCGATTGGTAAAACAAGGTTTCCGCGGAAAGATAATCGGAACTGCACCAACACTGGCAATTACTAAAATAATTTTGCTGGACAGTGCCAAAATCCACGAAGAAGAAGCTGAAAGAGCGAATGAAGGAGGCTATTCCAAACACAAACCCGCCGAGCCGTTTTATAGTGGTGAAGAAGCTGAGGTTACATTAGGTTTTTTCCATGCTGAAGAAAAAGATAAATGGATTAAACTTTCAGAAAATATACAATATCGGTTTCGGTATAACGGGCATATTATTGGTGCTACTTTCATTGAGCTGGAAATTTTCGGAAAAATATTTGTCTTTTCGGGTGATATTGGTCGTGAGCACGATTTATTGCTTTCCCCGCCCGAAAAACCGCAATGGGCAGACTATCTTTTTATGGAAAGCACTTACGGAAACAAATTGCATCCAAAGGAAAGCGTTACGGATAAATTGGTTGAACTCATCACGAAAACCATTCACAACCGCGGCAATTTGATAATTCCTTCCTTTGCGGTGGAACGCTTACAGACGCTGATGTTTTTACTTTGGAAATTGTATAACGAAAATAAAATTCCAAACATCCCAATTTTTATTGATAGTCCGATGGGCAATAATGTACTTTCGGTATTTCAAAATTTTCCGGATTGGCACAAACTGCCGATGAAGGATTTTAACGCAATGAACAACCGGATGAATATTATTACTTCCTATAAGGAAACTTGGGAAACCATTGACAATCCGCAGCCGAAAGTTGTTATTGCAGGTAGTGGAATGGTTACCGGCGGAAGGGTTCTTACTTATTTGAAACAGATGATTGATAAGACAAATACGACCGTTTTATTGGTAGGCTACCAAGCCGAAGGAACCCGAGGAAGACAACTTTTGGAAGGTGCGTATGAGTTGAAATTCTTTGGAAAATACTATCCCGTAAAAGCTGAAGTCCATCATATAGAAAGTCTTTCAGCCCACGCTGACCAGCAGGGACTTTTGGATTGGACGAGCAAAATAAAAAATATACCCGAAGAAGTATTTCTAATTCACGGCGAGCCTACGGCGCAGGATGCTTTTCGGGTGAAATTGCATGATACCTATGGATGGAATGTAACCATTCCGATGTTATATGAAATAAAGGAGATTGTGATTTAAAATTTTTATGCAAATGCAACTACTCCATTGAGAAGGGTATAGATAATAGCGGTTATTAACCCTATTAAAAAGATAATGACTGAAACAAATAGAAGTCGCTGTTTATGGGTGATTATTTTGCCTAAAAAATACAAATCGATTATCATTTCGTCATAAATATTTTGGCCTTTTTTCATTATTCGTTTAAACTCGTTTTTAAATTCAGTTAGCGACAGTTTTGCAAAATTTTCGGCATATAAGGTTCCTTTGTAACCACTTTTTTTATAAGATGATCCAAAATATCGATGTGGCACCATACTGAATAGTGCGAAGATCATTGATAGCAAGCTGCAGATTATCAAAATTCGAGTGCCTATTTCCAACGGAACTTTCTGCGATTTGGGAACTACAAATAACAAACCTAAAAGTAGTGACGTTATGATAGAATTTACCGTTAGCACTATCCTAGCTTTATTGTCAACCATTTTTAGAAGATTGTAGTGATTTCGAGAGAGGGTTTTAAATAAAGTTTGCACACCTCGGGCATCATAGCGCTCCAATTTTTCTTGTTTATGAATGGTTTCTTTTTCCATAATAAGCAATTATAAGTCACATAATTTTTTTATTTCGTTTAAAACTTTTTCCTTTCTCAGTGTAGAAATTCCAATTTTATCCAACAAATGAGAGTCTTTATAAAGCTCTTTGGTAAGGATTACATTGTATTTAATGAGGAGATGTTTTTCATTTTTTGTCAATGTGGTTAAGGTGGTGATGGGGTAGAGGGCAAACTTGTCCACATTCTGTTTTATGCCGTTGTTTTTTGGATAGTCCCAACTCAATAAATGTAGCCCCACACACTTGGCGTAATCAATTGCATCGGTTGAAAAGCGCGTGTTAGTTACCAACCAGCCTTGTTTTAAATGAGATGCTTTTTTTGAGTCGTTGTTCCAACATTTTTGAATATCCAAAAACCTGGAGTTTATGTATAGCGGGACTTTAACATTGCTAACGGCCTTGGGGTCTGCATGGAATTTACATTCAACCGTATAAGTATTACCATCTTTTTCGGCCAGAACGTCTACTTCGTGGGTAATACATTCACCTTGCATAATAATGCCCACTTGCGTACTATAGCCGTGATGCTTCAGCAAGGCACTTACCAACTGTTCAAAAGGATAGCCTGTTGGGCCTAAATCTAAAATTGCGCGCTTCAAACTGTATTTAGAAGCTGAAGTGCGATTGTGTTTCTTTAAAAGGGAAAAAGCTTTTTTGTAGATTTCTTTGGAAGGCATACCATCATATAGCGTGGGCATTATTTGTTCCACAATTTCGTCTATTTCACTTTCTGAGGCTTTGCTTCGCCTTAGCGAAGTTTTCAACTTTTCCGCATTGAATGTTTCAATTTCTCCGTTGAATTTCTTTATTTCTATGCTGTCATTTTTCATAATATATCAAGTCAAAATCGTAATATTTCAGTCATTAAACCGAAACGAATAATATCCAGTTGATGTTGAAAGTAAATATTATAATAATCCAAACCGTGATAAAACTTGATAAAAAAACCGATATCTTCCAAAAATTTTGGATGATAATAAAATGTGAAAGCACCGCTGAAACGTTTTGTATCAAAGATTTTCCAGTCGTTAATTTCATCAAACATCCAAGTGGTTTCAATTTTTAATGAAAAGTTTGCCTTTCTTTCCTTACTGAAAAAATCACGATCCAGTGGAAGCTTATAGGCAAAAAACGAATTGTGCCATCGCAGCCCGCTATATTGTCCCTTTAACTCGTCAAGCATCCAGCTTTTGGGATGGATTTCCAAAGAACTTTTAAAGAATTTTACTGCGTTTACCTGAGAACCATAAGAAGTGTCAATGAAACCTATTTCAAGAAAATTGGTTGCAAAATTTCCAGATTGTAAATTTATGGAAGTATCGCTATTGTAAAAATTACCGTCTTGGCCATTGGAATGATGTGCTATTCTTGCAAACATAGTGGTGTGATGGGCCAATTTCGGGTAGCCAAAGAGATAATACAAAGAGAGTTGTGGAATATAGCTTGGCGTTTTCACAGGATACGACTCTTCATTAAACATTCTAATGGTAATCTGAGGTGTTAGGACCATCATCATTCTTGAATCTGCCCTTTTTCTGACCACAAAATTGGGGTTGAGGTTGGCCTCGAACATAAGCGGCTCAATATTTCCGACGTCCGTTGGAAATGTTATATAGCTATCGCTTTGATTAATGTGGGCAATTTGAACAAGATATAGTCGAGGGACTGTATCTGTTTGCTGTTGCGCAAAACTGCTGACAATGCACAATAGAAATACTACGATGTGGAATGTATGAGTCATGTTTTTTTCTTCAAACCATAGTATATCATTCCTGCAAAAAACAATGTAACCAAAATCCTAAAAAGCATAGCTCCAATGGTACGGCTTTCATACAGGCCATCATTATTGATATAAATGAACAGCCCAATATATGCCAGAACGAGTATTATGGCCGCAATTAGCATAACAGATAATGACCATTTTTTTAAAAAAAGATACCCGTAGGAAGCCAAAAGGTATAAAAGACTTACCATAAAATTTGCCCAAACCACCAAAGGCACATAATTGCCTTCCTTTGCACGTATTCCGAACCAATCAAATATTACGGAACTGCTCAAAAAAAGTGTGAGCAATGCAAATACAATTAGTAGAACTGCAATAACGTATCTAAATACTTTATTTTTTTTCATGATTCAACGATTTAAAATTTTCTTCGGTTTTCACCATACCACCATTTTGGTTTGTATTGTTTTTTCACCAATCCAAATCTTTTAATGGCGTGAATTTTTATATGCGCTACAACTTCTTCAGCAGAATCGGTTACGAAAAGTAGTTTCATATCCTCGTGGCTAATGCTTTCGTTATCTGCCATTGATTGAATGTGGTGACAAAGCTCTTTGTGGTATTCAGAATCGAAAATAACAATAGGGAAATTTTCGATTAGTTTAGTTTGTATCAATGTAATTGCTTCAAAGAGTTCATCTAAAGTTCCCATTCCACCAGGCATTACTACGTAGGCATAAGAATATTTCATCAATAAAAACTTTCTAACAAAGAAATAGGGAATGTCTATCCATTTGTGCAAATAGGGGTTTGGTTTTTGCTCAAAAGGCAGAATAATATTCACTCCCACAGAATAGCCGCCAGCCTCAAAAGCGCCTTTGTTGGCGGCTTCCATAATACCCGGACCACCTCCTGTCATAATAGTGAACCCTAATTTTGAAAGTTCAGCTCCAATTTTTTCTGCATTTTGATAGTGTTTGGAATCTGGAGTGAACCGTGCCGAGCCAAAAACAGTAACACAGGGTCCGATAAAGTGCATTTTCCGAAAACCACGTACAAATTGGTACAACACCCTTAAAGCAAACCCCAATTCTTTAAACCTTGAAAGGGGCCCCCGAAGGAATGGCGATTCGCTTTTTTGTAAATGATATTTGATGTTATTTTCCATTAATTTACTTTTTTATAGCTCCAAACCGCCAAACCGTTCATTATAATTGCATATAGCAGCGTTTTCCACAGCTGTGGTAAAATATCCATAAAGCCGGAGCCTTTCAGCATAACCATGCGTACAATCTCTACAAAATATTTTATAGGGTTAAATTCCGTAACTATCTGTGCCCATTTTGGCATGCTTTCTATTGGTGTAAACAAGCCGCTCATTAAAATAAAAATCACGACAAAAAACCAAGCGATAAACATAGCCTGTTGTTGGGTGTCGGTGAAATTTGAAATTAGTAGCCCCATTCCTAAAATCACTAAAATATAAATGGAAGTGTATGCGTATAGAAGTATTATGCTGCCTAACATTGGAACATTGAAAATTACTTTTGCAAGTATCAGCCCAATAGTTAGCAAGCCCATTCCAATTACCCAAAACGGAAATAATTTCCCGATAATAAACTGACTTTTGCGAATGGGGGTCACGTTGATTTGTTCCAAAGTGCCTATTTCTTTTTCTCTAACAATATTCATCCCAGAGAGAAATAGGGTAATCATAGTTACCAATAGCACTAAAATACCTGGGACCATGAAGGTTTTATAATCTAAAGTAGTATTGTACCAAAAGGAAGGGATGCTCTCAATTGTAACGGGCCGTCCAATTTTCTTAGATTTATCCATTAAATTAATTTTCACATCTTTATTAAAACTTTGGACAATTTGATTTACATAACCACTTTCCACTCCGGCAGCGGCACCGTCAATAGCGTTAATAGTGATGGATAAATTGGTTGTTTTTTCCTTTAGGAGATTTAGTTCAAAATGATTTGGGATTTCCATCACCACATCAACTTCTCCAGCTAACATTGCAGAGCTCGCTTTTTCTTGTGAGGGAAAATCGGTTAATACATCGAAATAAGTAGAAGCATTAAACTTTTCAATCAATGCGCGGGAGGATGAGGTATGATCGTAATCTATGTATGCGAATTTTATGTTTTTTACTTCATAAGTAGCTGCATTGGAGAGTATAACCAATTGGAGAATTGGAAGGATGAAAATGATTGGCAACATCCCTTTATTTCTAAAGATTTGTTTGAATTCTTTTTGTATTATGTAACCGATAGTCTTCATTATTCCAAGCGTATTTTATATTTTTTCACACTTAACCCAATAAAGAAAAGGGTCATTCCAATCAAAATCAGCGTTTCTTTCCAGACATATGCCATTCCAACGCCTTTCAGCATGATGCCCTTTATAATGATGATAAACCATTTAGCAGGAATGATGTTACTGATTACTTGTAATGGTGCTGGCATACTGGATATTGGAAAGATAAATCCAGAAAGTAATATTACGGGAAGCATCAAACCCATCAACGAAATCATCATTGCAGACTGTTGAGTTTCTGCGATGGTTGAGATTAAAATTCCCAACGCTAATGATGTGATTATAAACAAAACACTTTCTGTACCCAATAAAAATAGACTGCCCTGAACTGGCATCTTAAATATAAAAATGCTCAAAACAACTATTACCGCTGCATTTATAACAGATAGAAAAATATACGGAACCACTTTCCCGATAATAACCTGAAATGGTTTTAAGGGTGAAACAAGTAGAATTTCCATGGTGCCCAATTCCTTTTCGCGGGTTATGGAGATTGAGGTCATCATAGCCGAAACCAGCATTAAAATAATAGTCATAACGCCGGGAACGAACATAAAAACACTTTTAAGTTCTGGATTGTAAACCATCCGTGTCTGCGGAATTATCTGATACTCTATTACTATATCTTTATTTTTAGATTGTTGATAGTTTTGAAGTATTGAATTGATATAGTTAGTGATCGAATTTGCAGTATTTGGGTCGGTGGCGTCAGTTATTATTTGAATGGTAGCCTTCTGCTCTTTTATAAGATTTTTGCTGAAATCTTTTTCAAAATTCAAAACTGCTTTTATTTTTCCTTTTTTGAAAGCTGTTTCAATATCGGTTTCCCGAACAATCATTTGTTTAATGGTGAAATATTTTGAAGCTGAAATCTTATTAATTATTTCTTCTGTGGTAGTATCTTTTGAATGGTCCAAAATGGCAATATCAACGTTATTGATTTCATTGGTGATAGCAAACCCGAAAAGCAATATTTGGGCAATGGGCATCCCAAAAAGAATGAACAACGACCGTCTATCCCTGAAGATATGGTAAAACTCCTTTTTTATAAAACCTATAAATCGTTTCATTTTCCCCTCTAACTCCCCAAAGGGGAGAACTTATTTCGTTGTTAATTTTTAATTGCAATCGGTATTTTTTCCCTTTCCTTTGGGAAGGGTCGGGGATGGGATTCTAGCCAATTTCAAAAACACATCGTTCATAGAGTCTACCTTAAATTGTTCTTTCAATTTCTTTGGTGTGTCCAAAGCTTCTATTTTTCCTTCCACCATTATAGAAACACGGTCGCAGTATTCGGCTTCGTCCATATAATGCGTGGTTACGAAAATAGTGGTGCCCTGGTCGGCGGCCTTATAGATCATTTCCCAAAACTGTCTTCGGGTTATGGGGTCAACGCCGCCAGTGGGCTCATCCAAGAAAACAATTTTTGGTTCGTGCAAAAGTGAAACCGAAAATGAAAGCTTTTGTTTCCAGCCCAAAGGCAAGGAGCCAACTAATTTATTACTGATATTTTCCAGCCCCAATTCAGAAATTAATTCTTCCCTTTTCTCCTTAATTTTTTTTTTGGACAAACCATAAATACCTCCAAAAAATGTAATGTTCTCTTTTACTGTTAAATCATCATAAAGTGCGAATTTTTGGCTCATATAGCCTATGTTTTTTTTGATGTTTTCGGGCTGGGAATACACATCAAACCCTGCAACAGTAGCTTGGCCCGAGGAAGGCTTTGAGATTCCTATCAGCATTTTCATAGCCGTGGTTTTTCCTGCGCCGTTCGCTCCCAAAAACCCAAAGATTTCACCTTTTTTGACTTCAAAACTGATAGTGTTTACAGCTGTGAAATCACCAAATGTTTTGGTTAATTGATTGACTTCTATTACATTTTCTTCTTTCATTACCGCGCTAATTCCATAAAGGCATCCTCTATATTTGCTTTGGTAGATTCTATGTGAATAGCTGTTAGGCCTTCTTTTTCCAAATAGGATTGCAAATCACTTATTTCAAATAAATCCCTCTTGTCGGTATAATGCACAAATTCGCCAAAGGGAAAGACGCTATATACGTGCTCGTATTGCTGCAGCGATTGGATCAATTTGTACATATTAACTGCGCCCACATTGTAAATGGTTTTCGGGAATTGGCTTACAATGGCTTCGGGTGTGTCGATTTTTAAAATCTTGCCGCCCTGTATCAAGGCAATCCTGTCGCATAATGCCGCTTCGTCCATATATGGAGTTGAAACCAAAATGGTAATCCCTTTTTTCTGTAAACGTTTCAACATTTCCCAAAATTCCTTTCGCGAAACCGGGTCAACGCCGGTCGTGGGTTCGTCCAGAAAAAGCACTTTAGGTTTGTGAATCAATGCGCAACAGAGGGCGAGTTTTTGCTTCATTCCGCCAGAAAGTTTTCCTGCGCGTCGATTTTTGAAAGGTTCAATTTGAACGTAAATATCTTCAATCAAATCGTAATTTTCTTCAATCGTAGTTCCGAAAATAGTGGCGAAAAACGCCAGGTTTTCCTCTACAGTCAAATCTTGGTAAAGCGAAAAGCGCCCGGGCATATAGCCCACTGCCTTTCGAATGGCCTTATAATCTTTTACAACATCAAATCCGGCAACGGTGGCAGTCCCTTCATCGGAAATTAACAGCGTGGTCAAAATCCTGAAAATGGTGGTTTTCCCGGCGCCATCTGGCCCGATTAGGCCAAAGAGTTCGCCCGGGTTCACATCAAACGAAATGTCCTGAACTGCTTTTACCTTTTTATAGGATTTGCTGATATTGCTTAGGGAAATGCTCATTTCTTTTGTTATTAAATTATTAAGTTATTGGGTTACTGAGTTATTGGGTTATTCTGAAGTGTTAATAACTGAGTAACCCAATAACTCCGTAACTTTTCCCTTAATTTTCAACTTTGACGGTAACTTCCATTGTAACCTTCGATTTTATTGAGTTTGAAATCAAACAAGCCGCTTCCGATTTTTGGAGGATGCGTTCTGCTCGTTCCCGATCTTTTTCATCTTTAATGGTTACGATGGGTTGTAGAATTACTTCCGTCATTAAATATTTGCCGTCCACTTTTTCCAAAACACCTTTCGATTTACAGCTGAATCCTGTGAAATCCAGTTTTGAATTTTCAGCAATTGCCAAAAAAGTAGTCATCAAGCAACTGCTTACTGCTGCTGTAAAAAGATGTTCGGGCGACCAAATATTAGGCATTCCCTTTGGAAATTCGGGAGGTGTAGCAACTTCAATGCAATTTGCTGAATGCGTATTACCTTCTGCCAATTCTGGCGAGCACATCATTCCTTTCCGGTCCTCGCGCCAAGTGATATCTATGTTATAATTATGTTTTTCCATGATTCAGAATATTTTATTGAAAGTAATTGTAATAACCTTCTAGGTTTTCTTTGATGCTTGCTAAAGTTTCAGCGCCTTCATCTGTATTTGAAACTTTTCCCAGAGCCTCAATTTTCTCGATAAGCGGATGTAGAAAAACGTGCAGGTTATCGTGCGAAGGACCTTCCATCGTACATTTTTTAACTACTACATTTTTATCCTCGTTCAGTTTTGAAGCAAGCGCGTGATAATCTTCCACGGTTTTGGGGGCGCTGGATTTTACCAAATTGAGCATTTTGTCCACCCCTTCAGTTGTTTCCAGGTTGGCTTCCCATTTGTTGCCGTTGTCTAACTTTATCTCGTTTACCCAAGCGTTGTTCAGGGCATGGGTTTCTTCGGCCATTTCTTCCATATCGTGTTCGTGAACTCCTTCGGTGGTTTCAACGATATCAGTACTTTCCTGTTTATGTTTTGTTTCGTTACAGCTTATTAATAATGCTGAAATGATTGCTGTTGTTAAGATTGTTTTTTTCATAATATTAAATTTTACGTGTTTATAGTTTAGAGTTTATTGTTGTTTTGGCGAAAGCAATTATATGACCGTCCAGGTCGGCTATATATCCCACGGTGTCGCCCCAATCGCGTGTTTGAAATTCACTGATATTTTTTGCGCCCAATTGGATGCCGCGTTCCAAATAATCGGCGGGATTTGTTACTTTTAAATATATTTCACAACGCGGGATACCGTTGGCAATTTTGGGATGTGGCATTGTTGGACAAAGAATATTCGAGATACCGCTTTCGGGCATCAACCCAAGTTTTACGGTTTTTGAAAGGTGGAACTCTGTCATGCCCGGCACATTCAAAGTAGGAGTTAAATCAAGCAATTTTCCATAAAATTTAGTACTCCGCACTTGATCTGAAACATATAATATAAATTCAACTGTTTTCATATTTTTTGTTTTTTTTC
>CERN01014544.1_pt1 | contig 213193 bp, 189 predicted proteins | sample 530761 | NCBI WGS metagenome assembly CERN01 (sample SAMEA2620947, study PRJEB7988) | marine metagenome | isolation source: saline water (ENVO:00002010), including | reverse complement strand
GTACGCCCGACAGGAGTCGAACCTGTAACCTACGCCTTAGAAGGGCGTTGCTCTATCCAGTTGAGCTACGGGCGCTCAACTACAGTATGTCAAAAATCAAAATTTCCCAACGATGAAGTCAGGAAATCAATGTTAGTCGGGGAGACAAGATTTGAACTTGCGACCCTTCGCTCCCAAAGCGAATGCGCTACCGGACTGCGCCACTCCCCGTTCATTCGAAAGACTCCAAATATATGACTTATTTCAGACGGTTACCAAATGAATAAATCACTTTTTTCCTAAAATTTCGGATTTATTCGGAGATGTCTTTCAGGATGGCTTTAACGTAGTTTTCCCAGCTCATATTCTCTGCAGATTTACGAACATTTTCAGAAGGAAGGGGGTGTTCAATAAACTTCAGCATCTGCTCTGCCATAGAATCTATATTCCGGTCTTCGGCAAGATATCCATTATAGCCATCTGTAATGGTTTCAGGGAAGTGACCTACGTTGGTAGCCAGAATTGGAAGTTCAAAATTGTAGGTAAGCGATTCAACACCAGAAGGGGTAGCTGTGAGATAGTAGAGCACGCTGCAATCACTAACCTGAAAATACTTGCTTACATCTTCATTTGGGATAAACTCGTTCTTAACTACGGTACTATCCTGAAGATTTAGTTCTTCAACCAATTTAAGTGGACGGTAATCCTGTTCGCTTTCTTTGTTTTTGAGCAACAGCTTTTGTGCTATTGCAAACAATCCGCGCTTTATTTTTGTGGTGATTTTAGAAGTATCGAGCGTAGCCCAAAATTCTTCACCGCAAATGAGGAAGCTAACATCATCCCGCTGATCTGCTACTTTCTTGAATGCACGGATAGCATTGTGCAAGCCTTTATACTTTCGAATGAATCCGAAGTAAAGAAAAACATGTTTCTTTAAGCCTAATTCTTTTTTGAAAGCTTCGGTATCAAAATCAGGATCCGGCTGATATAAATCATAGACAGGATGAAATAACTTAATCACCGTAGTTGCTTCAGGTGAATGAGTACGCTCGCCGGTTTCATTGACATCAAAGTTTCGACTCGGATATAATGCTTTTAGCTCATCCACCGTTTTATATGCGTGGGTGATGTAGGTATCGGCGTGTTTAATACCCATTTTTGTGAGTCGCTCATCAATAGTGCTGCCTTCTTTTTGAACAACAAAATGCAGATCAAAAATAACCTCTGCTGTGCTATGCTTTTTCAGCCATTTTGAGATTGAACCCATGGGAATTCCCTGTATAGAAATAGCCCATTGAAAAATGACCTTATCAGGGTTTAAGGATTTGATGTACTTCGCGGTTTCTTTCCAACTCAGAGGGTTGTTATAGTTTGTGATGTACTTCACCTTAATCCGAGTGCCTTCCAGAAAGTCAGACTTACTGGATTTATCGACAAATTCCCGGGGAATAATAGACGGATACTGATTGGTCCATGAAACAATATGAACTTCATTATCCGGATTTTTATCCAAAGTTTTAGCTAAAGAGGTATTATAGTTGGAAATACCTCCTTTAAATTTCGGTCCGGGTCCAAAGCATACAATAGTTGCCATCAGCCTAAGCGTATTTTTCTACAGCAGCGTCATAAACACGGCGCATGCCATCTTCGATAGAAAGTTTAGGCTTCCATCCCAAGTCATTATTCACGTAGCTCATATCGGCATATCGTGAGTGAACACCAACTGGCTTATCCAGTAACTTTTTAATATCCGGGTTGTAGCCGGCGAAAGAAGTGAAAATTTCTATGATTTCAAGAAAAGTGGTTAGCTTGCCACTGCCAATGTTAATAGCTTTTCCATCAGAAATGTTATCCATGGCGTAAAGAGTACAGTCCATCACATCTTCAATATGGACAAAATCCCGTCCTTGTTTTCCGGTTCCCCAAACTTCAAAAGGATTCTCTTTTAGTGCTGCACGCCGGGCGATAGCTGGAATAGGGTATGAAAGATCCTGGTCTTCCCCATATCCTGAAAACGGACGGATACAAGTCACAGAAACATCATAGTATTTAGCTGCAATATGCGCGAGATACTCACCGGTAAGCTTAGACCAGCCGTAGGTCATGTCTGGCTGACCCATATTTTTGAAGTCGATGTCGCTCTCACTTAAGGCAATGGCATCAGACTCTGTTTGAAGGTCAACAGGGTAAGCAGCGCTTGAGCTTGGGTAGAGTACACGCTCAGGTTTTTGGCGGCACACCCAAAGAAAGAACTCTGCATCAATAGATAAATCAAGAGCAACTAACATTGGGTCGCCATCAATTTTGGCACGGCCTCCAACAATAGCGGCAAAGTGGAATACATCTTTAAAGCTATCAACTTCAAGTCCGTAGGTCTTGTTGATGTAGTCTTTATCATCCAGCATTGCTCGGATAAAATAGCGGGCATCTTGTTTGAGAAAGACCATGCGTTCGTCTTCTCCAAAATATTCCAGTCCATTTTCTTTCCGAGCCGGTGTTCCATCCGGAAGCCATTCAGAAGGATGAGTTCCGACCGATAAGTCATCAATAAAAAAGATGGTATCGTTGGTTGTTTTATGAAGTCGTTTTACAAAATTTCTGCCGACGAATCCGCACCCGCCTGTAATTAGATGATAGCCCATATAAACGTTTATTTATTCCGATTTTCAGTTAAGATATGAATTTTGATAAAAAGCCTTTGAAAAAGAAGAAATATTCTTGAAAAATCACGTTCTTTGCAGTGCATTTAATCAAAAGAACTACATGAAATATTCGATTTTTCTTACCGTATTTACACTTATTAGTACATCAGTTTATTCTCAATTAAGAGTTTCAGAGTCATCTGCTACCAGAGGTAATAGCCCGAGTCAATTTATTGTGGCCGGGCATCAAGTGGCTATAAATGGTAGTTCTCTGAGTTTTGCAAGCGGAGTCTCAAACGATATTAATATTTTGACATCGCTTTCGGGAAGCTTAAATGCATCGGGTGTTTCTTTGTATGAAGGAAGTGGAACGCCGCTTCTAACAGGTTCTTACAATTTGCAGAGCGGGGATAATTCCGTAAAAGTATATATAAAACCGAATGGCGGATATGTGGTCCGGGAAAACATTGCTAATTTTCTTTTTTATGACAATTCAGGAAAAGTACAGCAATCGATTTCAAACAGTTCTCAGAGTACCGAGGGAGAATCAATTTCCGAATTAGCCGCTGATCCAGCATTTAAGACGACTGTTTTATTCAATCCGAAGATCGTCCGTGGTGGAAAAGAAGGCTCCAGTGCTCAGGTAGTAAACAGAAATTGGACGACCACCAATATTTTCTACAGTGGTGATCGGACTATAAGTTTGGTGAAGGTATCAAAAGATGGCCAGTTTATTGCTGTGGTTTCATCTCAATCCGGATCAGATGATCAGGTAAATATAACAGATCGCTTTGGGAATGAGCTTGGTACATTTACATTCAACCAAAATATTGCAGATGTTAGATTTTCAGGTGAAGGAGAATATATAACCATCCGCTCTTCCAGCAGAGTTGGGGTTTATTCGTTGTTAAGCGGTGAAAGGGAGGGAAGTACAAGCTTCCGGTCTGACTTACATTTTGCAGAATTTGTACCTGAAGACAATGTAATTGTGGCCTTAACTGCCGATGAAACAGCCTCTGTGCTTACCGATGTTGAGCTTCATACTATTAATATTGAAGCGCGATCCATTGAGAGACAAGATTATAGCGGATCATTAGGAAAATCAGAATTGCTGTCCATCGAGTTACAGAGAACGAGAGCAAACCAGTATACGCTAAGTGGATTGAATAAAGCGCTGAACTTAAATGTGAGCTTTTGATTTAAATTTCTTTAAAGAAAGAATTGTCCAAAAAAAAGACCTGCACAAGTGATTGGGCAGGTCTTTCAATGTTCTTAAAGAAAATTCAGTCTAAGCTTCTTTGGGCTTTTCTGAAGTATCCTCTTCTTTAGATTTGGTGTCTTCGTCTTTCTGTGAAGGTTCAGCTTCATCCCAATCAAAGTCTAATCCATCTCTGGATTTATTCATCTTAATCTTGATGAGTGATCCTTCGTTGTGTCTGTTCTCGAGGAGTTCTTCAGCTAATGGATCTTCGATATATTTCTGGATTGCTCGCTTAAGTGGTCGCGCTCCATACTTCTGATCGAAGCCTTTATCTGTAATGAATTCCTTAGCTGCTTTTGTTACTTCAATTTCAAAACCAAGCTCCTTAATTCGTTTGAAGAGATCTTCATTCATCAAGTCGATAATCTGATAGATATCAGCTTTTTCGAGTGGACGGAAGGTGATTACATCATCAATACGATTCAGGAATTCAGGATTAAACACTTTCTTAAGTGCATCCTGAATGGTTGATTTCATCTTCGCATAGTCGAAAGCAGAGTCATCAACATCAAAACCGATGCCTTTACCCATATTTCGGATATCACGTGCTCCAATATTAGAAGTCATGATGATAATAGTATTACGGAAATCAACTCGACGGCCGAGGCTGTCAGTCAGGATTCCATCATCCAACACCTGAAGTAAAATGTTAAACACATCAGGGTGGGCTTTTTCAATTTCATCCAGAAGAATGACACTGTAAGGCTTACGACGAACTTTTTCAGTAAGTACACCACCTTCTTCATATCCAACATATCCCGGAGGAGCTCCTACGAGTCTGGATACAGAGAATTTCTCCATATACTCACTCATGTCGATGCGGATGAGCGTGTCTTCTTTATCAAATAGATACTTGGAAAGAACCTTCGCCATTTCTGTTTTACCAACACCGGTTGGTCCTAAGAAAATAAAGGAACCAATAGGACGGGTTGGGTCTTTAAGTCCAGCACGTGTGCGCTGAATGGCTTTGGTTAATTTGATGATTGCTTCGTCCTGACCAATTACCTGTCCGGAAAGCTCTTCCTTCATTTTCAGAAGTTTCTGGCCTTCGTTCTGGCTAATCTTGTTAACAGGAACGCCACTCATCATGGCTATTACAGAAGCTACATCTTCTTCTTCAACATCATACACAATGTCTTCTGATTCTTTTTCCCACTGCTGTTGAGCTACTTCCAATTCTTCAATCAGACGTTTTTCTTTATCTCGCAGGCGGGCAGCTTCTTCAAAACGTTGCTTCTTAACCATTGAGTTTTTCTCAACACTTGTAGTCTCGATTTCTTCTTCGAGGTCGATAATATTCTGAGGAACCGTGATGTTCGATAAGTGAACGCGAGCTCCTGCTTCATCTAAAGCATCAATCGCTTTATCGGGAAGGAAATGATCGGTTACATATCGGTCGGTGAGTTTCACACAAGCTTCAATCGCATCTTCGGTATAGCGAACGCTGTGATGTTTTTCGTATTTCGGTTTGATTTGATTTAAAATCTCGTTGGTTTCTTCAGGGGTGGTCGGATCAACCATAATCTTCTGGAAACGTCGTTCCAGCGCACCATCTTTTTCAATAAACTGACGATACTCATTCAGAGTTGTAGCACCAATTGCCTGTACATCACCGCGGGCAAGAGCAGGTTTCAGCATATTGGAAGCATCTAAAGAACCACTGGCTCCTCCAGCTCCAACAATAGTATGTAGCTCATCAATAAATAGAATGACATCGTCGGTTTTTTCGAGCTCGGTCATTACCGCTTTCATACGCTCTTCAAACTGACCGCGATACTTCGTCCCAGCTACCAAAGCAGCCAGATCTAAAGCAATTACGCGCTTGTCATAAAGTACACGAGATACTTTACGTTCAATTATTCGCGTTGCAAGTCCTTCTGCAATCGCAGTTTTACCAACACCGGGTTCTCCAATAAGAACCGGGTTATTTTTCTTACGGCGGCTTAATACCTGAGCCACTCGCTCAATTTCTTTTTCACGCCCAATAATTGGGTCGAGGCGACCTTCTTCAGCCATTTCGGTCAAGTCACGGCCAAAGTTATCGAGTACAGGTGTTTTAGATTTTTCCATTTTCTTCTCGCGTGAGCTTCCTGATCCAGAACCGGATCCTTTTGATGCGGATGCACTCGCTGTCATAGACGAAGAATCGCCATGGTCTTCACGAGATTTTCCTGATATGATAAGATCCAGTTCTTCCCGAACTGCATCATAAGAAATGCTGAACTGTTGCAGTATTTGTGCAGCAATATTTTCATCATCTCTCAACAGGGATAATAAAAGGTGCTCAGTACCAATTGTATCGCTTTTATATAATTTGGCTTCTAAATACGTGATACGAAGTACTTTTTCGGCCTGTTTGGTTAACGGAATATTTCCAACCTGAACCGATCCACCTGTACCTCTCACGGTGTCTTCGATTGTTTTTTTAAGTTTGAAAAGATCACAATCCAAATTCTTGAGAATCCGAACTGCAACTCCATCACCTAAACGAACGATACCTAAAATTAAATGCTCCGTTCCGATATAATCATGTCCTAACCGTAAAGCTTCTTCACGGCTGAATTGGATGACATCCCGAACTTTGCTTGAAAAATTTCCCTCCATTAGACGAGTTCCTATAATCTTTGTGCTAAAATAAGTCTGTTAATTTCAGATAAAAAAACGTCTGAAACACTGCTTTAGTTCATTACTACTCGAAGGTAGTAGCGAGGAAAAGTAAATGCAAACTAAATGCGAAGTGATTGGTTAAAATAATGGTTTGCCGGTCATTTCTTTCGGCTGCTCAACACCCATAAGCTTTAGGAGCGTAGGAGATACGTCAGCCAGAATACCATCGTGTAAGGTGATATCATCGGGGTGATTAACCACTATGGCCGGTACTAAAGCAGTTGTATGAGCAGTGTGAGGGCTGCCATCTTCCTTAATCATGCAGTCTGCATTACCGTGATCGGCAATAATCAGAGAGCGATACCCGTGCTTATTTGCTGTTTCAATTACTCTCTTAAGTTGTGCATCAATAGTTTCAACGGCTTTGATTGCCGCTTTCATGTCACCTGTGTGCCCAACCATATCCGGATTTGCGAAATTAAGCACCGCAAGTTGATACTCATTCTTAGCTAAATTTTCGCAAAGTGCATCAGCCACTTGCTCAGCATTCATTTCAGGCTGAAGGTCGTAAGTAGCCACTTTTGGACTTGGAATCACAGTTCGGTCTTCGCCCTCGTTGGGTGTTTCCACTCCGCCATTAAAGAAGTAGGTGACGTGCGGGTATTTCTCGGTCTCAGCTATTCGAAATTGCTTTAAACCTTTTCCGCTTACCCACTCACCAATAGTATTTGTGAGTTCCTGAGGAGGGTAGGCTACATGAGCAAACCCAAAAGTCTCATCATAAGAAGTGAATGTGGTGTAATGGAGATCCAGGTCATCTACATCAAACTCTCTAAAATTATTTTCGTTGAGAGTCCTTGAAATCTGCCGGGCACGGTCTCCACGAATATTGTAATAGATGACAACATCTCCTTTTTCAATTCGCGAGTTGGGAGAGCTATCTAATAGTATTGGTTTGATAAATTCATCGGTGACTTCCGCTTCATAAGAGGCTTTAAAGGCTTCTTCAGCGGAATCGAATTTTTCACCTTCACCATGAACTAAGAGATCGTAAGCAAGTTTAATGCGCTCCCAGCGGTTATCACGATCCATAGCGTAATAACGCCCAACAATAGAAGCCAATTTGCCAACGCCTATCTCTTCGGCTTTTGATTTAAATTCTTTGGCATAATTAATGCCTCCGTCGGGATTAGTATCTCTTCCATCCGTGAAAGCATGCACATTCACATTGTCGATACCGTGTTTTTTGCACAGTTCGAGAAGAGCAAACAGATGCTCATTGTGGCTGTGAACGCCTCCATCCGAGAAAAGCCCCATAAGATGTATCTTATTTTTGGGCTTGGCTTTATTAATAGCTTTTAGAAGTTCTTCATTCTCAAAAAAAGAACCGTCTTTGATAGCCTTATTAATTCTGGAGAGTTCTTGCCAAACAATTCGTCCGGCACCAATATTAAGATGTCCCACTTCAGAATTGCCAAACTGACCGTCTGGGAGACCTACATTTTCTCCGCTTGCAGAAAGTTTGGAGTGGGGACATGATTCAAAAAGTGAATCAATGAAAGGTTTGTCAGCCTGGTCCACAGCGCTGACGGTTGGATCTTTTGCCAACCCGAATCCATCTAAAATGACGAGCAGTGCTTTCGATTCAGGGTTGGTCATCCAACGTGTATTTAAAGGTTGTTAACGTGTTTAGTTAACTGAGCTTTTTTACGAGCGGCATTATTCTTGTGAATAATTCCTTTAACGCTCATTCGGTCGAGGTAAGAAACAGCTTCTTTGAGCGCTTTTTCAGCTTGCTCTTTGTCATTAAGGTCAAAAACCTTTTTGATAAGCGATCTCATTTTTGAGCGTCGGTTACGGTTATGATCTCTTCTTTTCTCAGCCTGACGAACACGTTTAACGGCTTGTTTAGTAATTGGCATTGCGAAATATGCTTTTAAATTGATTTTTCCTCGATTCTTTTCGAGAAACCAAAATTAAGAGTTATGGAAATATTAAACAAGAAATGATTGAATAATTAACAAGATAAGTTTAATTTAGCTGATCTGATATGATAGTGGTAATAGATGGACCCGCAGGATCGGGCAAAAGTTCAACAGCAAAAGCCGTAGCGGCAAATCTTCAGATTCAATTTCTGGACTCTGGAGCGTTGTATCGTGTAGCTACCCTTGTTTATTTGAACTCTAATAAAGAATTACCACAGTTCATTGACATGCTGAAAGAAAGTGAGATTTCCTTTTACTTCAAACAGAAAACATTTCATTCCTTTTTAAATGGTCAAGATGTTAGCGACCAAATACGAAGTATGGAGGTTTCTGAGAATGTAAGTGAGGTAGCCTCAAACCCAGATGTGCGCGCATTTGTCAACGGTTTAATGCATGAAGCAGTAAAACACGACATATATATTGCCGACGGAAGGGATTTGGGTACAGCGGTTTTTCCTGATGCAGCCTTAAAATTTTATATGGTTGCAGATTTAGAAACGCGGGCCAAACGAAGATTTGAAGAAGTGAAAGCGAGTGGCAAGAAAGTTACACTTGAAGAAGTGAAGCAAAACATTGCCGCAAGAGATGAGAAAGATTCTAACCGAAGTTCTGATCCTCTTAAAAAAGCTGACGATGCCATTTTAGTAGATACTTCTGAAATGACGTTCGAAGAGCAGGTCACTTTCATCAGTAATAAGATCAAGGAATTGATCAATCAGACTAAATAATTAATCATAACTTATCCCACAATTGAAAGTCAATTGTGAGGTAAATCTATAACCAAACATAATGACTGAAGAAGTAAAACAAGAACAAACGGAACAGGAAGCTACCGAAGATACGGTTGAAGAAACCACGGTAGCTGAAGCGGAAGAAGAAACAACAGCTGAAGAAAGTTCAGAAGAGCAAGCAGCAGCTGAAGCTAAAGAAACAGCCGCAGAAGAGAGAAAAGAAACATTGACTCATGTGTATTCTGGCGACGTAGAAGGCGAGGTATACAAACTTGAAGACCTCCAGCGCCCATCAGATGAATATTCTGATGACGAATACAATGAAATGGTGGGTATGTACGAAGATACCCTCAATGAAATTGAAGAAAAAGAAATTGTACACGGCCGTGTAGTCTCAGTTGATGAGAAGTACGTGGTTGTTGATATTGGCTTCAAATCTGAAGGTATTATTCAGGTTAATGAATTCTCAAATGAGGCTCTCGAAGCGATGCAGCCCGGCGATGAAGTGGAAGTATTCCTTGATCGTGTTGAAGATAAAGAAGGCCAGCTAATTCTATCCCGCCGTAAAGCAGATATCCTGAAAGCTTGGGAGACTATCGAAGCTTCTCATGACGACGGCGTTGTTATTGAAGGTTACATCAAGCGACGTATCAAAGGTGGTATGGTTGTAGATGTATTAGGAATTGATGCTTTCCTACCTGGATCGCAAATTGATGTACGACCTGTTCGTGACTTTGATGCCTATGTAGGCAAAACCATGGAATTCCAGGTTGTGAAACTTAACATGGCTGCAGAAAACGTAGTTGTTTCTCACCGTGTTCTTATTGAGTCTGATCTTGAAGAGCAGAGAGAAGAAATTCTTGAAACTATTGAAGCCGGTCAGGTTCTTGAAGGTGCTGTTAAAAACATTACAGACTTCGGTGTATTCATCGATCTTGGTGGTGTTGACGGACTTCTTCACATTACCGATCTATCTTGGGGACGTGTTGACGATCCGCACGAGATTGTATCCCTCGACCAGCGCATGAACGTTGCTGTTATCGACTTTGACGAGAAGAGCAAACGAGTTTCTCTTGGTCTTAAGCAATTACAGCCGCATCCATGGGATGGCATCAACGAGAAATATCCTGAAGGAAATAAAGTTCAGGGGCGCGTTGTTTCTATCGCTGATTACGGTGCATTTATTGAACTTGAAAAAGGTGTTGAAGGTCTTATTCACATTTCTGAAATGTCATGGACACAACACATTAAGCACCCATCTCAATTAGTTGAGAAGGATGATATTGTAGAATGTATAGTGCTGAACATCAACGAAGAAGAGAAGAAAATCTCTCTTGGTGTTAAGCAACTTGAGGACGATCCATGGGCAGATATCCTGGACCGCTTCCCGGTTGGTTCCAAGCACACAGGTATTGTTCGCAACCTTACCAACTTTGGCGTATTCGTTGAGCTCGAGCCAGGTATTGACGGCTTGATTCACGTTTCTGACCTTAGCTGGACTGAGAAAGTTGACCATCCAAATGAAGTGGTTGACAAAGATCAGGAAATCGAGGTTGTTATCCTTGGTGTTGACTTCGACAACCGTCGAATCACCCTTGGCCACAAACAAGTGGAAGACAATCCTTGGAAAAAATATGCTGAAGAGTACGCTCCCGGAAATACTGTTGAAGGGGAAGTTGTTAAAACAACCGACAAAGGCGTATTTGTTAAGCTTCCATTAGGCGCTGAAGCCTTCTTGAACTACAGCAAATCTACTGAAGCCGAATACAAAGAAGGCGACAAGGTAGAAGATGCATTTGTTCTGAATTTCGATGAGAACAGCAAAAACATCGAAATTAGTCAGCTTGACTCTGACAAGGACAAAGCCAAGAAAGCGAAGAAGAAAGTAGATACCTCAAACATGGAAACCGGAGCTCCTACGCTTGGTGAAATGTCAGGACTTGCTGCTTTGAAAGCGGACATGGAAGAGAAAGAAAAAGCTGAAGCTCAGGAAAAAGCAGACGCAGCTAAAGCCAAGAAAAAGGCAGCTGAAGACACTAAAGCTGAGAAAAAAGAGGAAGACGAATCTTCAGACGAAGAAGAGTAATTCTCTAACTAAGCTTAGATAAATTTAAAGCCTCGTTCATTAATTTGAGCGAGGCTTTTTTATTGTTTAACAAATCTGATACCAAATTCCGGTTCCCAATGTCCAGTTCATAACGAAGAGCTTGATTTACGATTAACCGATAGATCGAATGACCGATTTTTGATTTACCAGTCGCAATAAAAAAAGGCGCTCGAAAGCGCCTCTAAAAATTCAATGTTCTGAAATCAATATTGAGTGTTCAATATTCCTACGGAACCTGAACGTTATTCATAATCTTCGTTACGATATCTTCCGGGGTAATGTCTTCCGCTTCCGCTTCAAAGGTTGGAATAATACGGTGACGTAATACATCCATCGCTATAGTCCGCACATCTTCCGGTGTAACGTATGCACGGTGCTCCATAAAGGCTTGCGCCCGGGAAGCAAGATTGAGGTTGATAGTAGCTCGTGGAGAGGCTCCAAAGCTAATTAAGTCCTCCAGATCATCGAGGTTGTAATTCTTGGGCTTACGGGTGGCAAAAACCAGATCAACGATATATTGCTCTACTTTCTCATCCATATATATATCATTGATGGTAGCACGAGCATCCATAATTTTGTCAACGGTAACCACTTTTTTAAGCTGTACTTTTTCGCCGGTTTTGGCCTGCATACGCATAATCTGCATCTCTTCCTTTTCGGTAGGATAGCCAATCTTTAATTTCAGCATAAAACGATCAACCTGTGCTTCAGGGAGTGGATACGTTCCTTCTTGCTCAACCGGGTTTTGAGTAGCCAGTACCAGGAAAGGTTCTTCCAGCTTGAATGTGTTTTCCCCGATGGTAACCTGCTTTTCCTGCATGGCCTCAAGTAAAGCACTTTGCACCTTAGCGGGAGAACGGTTAATCTCATCTGCGAGAATGATGTTTGCGAAAATGGGTCCTTTCTTAACTAAGAATTCCGCTTCTTTTTGGTTATAGATGAGCGTACCAATCAGATCGGCAGGGAGTAAGTCAGGCGTAAACTGTATACGCTGAAAAGCTGTATCTAATACGGTGGCCAAACTTGAGACCGTTAGCGTCTTAGCCAAACCGGGAACCCCTTCAAGTAAAACGTGCCCGTTAGTGAGTAATCCCACCAAAAGCCGGTCAATCATATAACGCTGACCGATAATTACTTTATCTAATTCAATCCTGATGTCTTCGATAAAAGCACTGGTTTTCTGAATTTTTTCACCCAGCGCTTCCATGTCTACTGCGTATTCACTCATTTTCTAAATTCTTTTTTTAGTATTAGCTGATGATATGATTATTTTCTCGCCTTCAAAAAGTGAACAAATATAATAAATGGACGTTTTACAATCTTTTTTATTAGGACTTATTCAGGGGATCACTGAATTTCTACCTATCAGCAGCTCTGGACACCTTGTTTTAGGTAAATATATTTTAGGCGGCGATCTTGAGGCCGGCATAACCTACGAAGTAGTGGTTCACTTTGGAAGTTTGTGCGCGATACTCATTTACTATCGCAAACTTTTAGGTGATTTATTAATGTCGGGCATTGGATTCTTAAAATCCCCGTCTCAGAAGAAAGATGACCCACAAGTTAAAACAATTGGGTTCATTTTAGTGAGTATGATACCGGCTATGGCCATTGGCTTTACACTCAAAGATTACATTGAAGATATTTTTATGGATCCGCTGCTGGTATCCATTATGCTGATAGTTACGGGTTTCATTCTGTTCCTTACCCGATTTGTAGGTGATACAACGAAAGAAATCAACCTTCCCAAGAGCTTTGTGATTGGCTTAGCGCAGGCCTTCGCAATGATTCCGGGAGTGAGTCGGGCCGGATCTACTATCTCAGCTTCTTTATATTTAGGAGTGAAACGAGAGGATGCCGCTAATTTTTCTTTTCTGATGGTTATTCCGGTAATTGCTGGAGCCATGTTACTTCAATTTAAAGAGATGTTGGAAGTGGGGGTAAGCGATGCTCAACTGATGAGCCTAACCGTAGGATTTCTGACCTCATTTATCTCCGGATATTTTGCACTTAAGTACCTGATCCTGATTCTTAAGAAAAAAGGATTCCATTATTTTGCTTATTACTGCTGGATGGTTGGTGGAATTGGTCTTTTTTACTTTTTGGCTTAAGATTGATTGAAAAAAAATTAATAATTAACAAAAATTGCGGGCCCAGTTCTTGAAGCCGGAAGCAAATATGGCTACCTTTGGCGCTCACAAAACAGATTATTTATGATCGTTTATTTATTCTTTATGCTGGCAGCGTTAGCAATAGGTTCAGCCTTAGCTATGGTCATCAACAAAAATGTAGTTAACAGTGCTCTCTTCCTTGTTTTGAATATGGTATCACTGGCGGGAATTTTTCTCGTTCTGAATGCTCAGTTTCTTGCCGTAATTCAAATTCTGGTATACGCCGGAGCCATCATGGTTTTATTCCTCTTCGTAATCATGTTACTGAATGTAGAGGATGAAGAGAAGCTTTTCGATAAATTCAGAGTAAAATATATTCTGGCAGTTCTGTTGGCTATTGGTGTAGTTGGGCAGATTTTTTACAGCCTAGCTGGCGTAACCGATATGCTTCCTGCAATATCTGAAGAGATGGCAACGGTTGGTACCGTTGAAGCAGTAGGAGACGTGCTCTTTACCAAATACCTTCTTCCGTTCGAGATAACGGCAATATTGCTAACAGCGGCAGTTGTGGGTGCTTTAATGATTGCGCAGCATAAAATTAAAAGAACAGACGAGATTTAGTTATGATAGGAATCGATTGGTTTTTAGGAATTAGTGCAATCATGTTTACCATTGGTCTTGTTGGTGTATTAATACGCCGCAATGCCATTGTGATTTTTATGTGTGTGGAATTGATGTTGAATGCCGTGAACCTCTCTCTGGTGTCTTTTGCGAGTTACCACGGCAATATTGACGGGCAGATTTTAGTGTTTTTTGCTTTAGCGGTAGCAGCAGCTGAAGCGGTAGTTGGATTGGCTATTATCATCGCAATTTTCCGTAATAATCTTACAGTTGATGTTAGCAAGATTAACTTACTTCGCTGGTAAAAGTAAGTCAGCTTATTGTTTTTAGAATAAAGCCTTTCTCTCTCAGGAAGGTTTTTCTATTTCCGTGAAGTTTTTGAGTTGGACTCAGAATAAATAACCAGCGGTAAAGTAAATCCCATATCCTTCCTTAGAGAAGCCGACATCTCCCCGCATGATGAAGTCGTTAGTGAAGAAGGAGGCAGTCGCTCCAAAGCCAAATGTGTACTTCAGATCATTATAAATATTCTCTATGGATTCTCCATTTGGGAATGTTCGTCCGATATCTGTGAAGAGGCTTCCTCCAAGCCTGACATCAACAGATGGAAACTCAAATAACCAGGTCCTTAGTTCGGAGTTAAGGAGGATGGCATTATCATCCCGAAAACGATATTCTGGATAACCTCTTAAAAGATCAGCTCCTCCTAAATCAGGAAGTTTCCAAAAAGGAAGGTCTCCAGTAGTATTTCTGAAAAGCAGACGATTTGCGAAGGTGATTTCTTTAAGAATAGTGAAAGAAGTGTATGAACGCGTATCCGTTTCAAGCATAAAATAGCTGGACGAACTGCCTAAGAATGTACTAGCAACCTGAAAACCAGCTTTTGCATACACACCTTTGGTTGGATTGAATTCGTTATTACGTGCTTCCCAAACTAATCCTCCTCCAATGTTTGTGGTGTATGCTCCATCAATCCCATCCGGTTGATCAGCAATAATCAGCTGGGTTGAGTCATTGCCCCACGGAGTCTGATATTCGAAGCCTGCCACCCCAAATACATCAAGTTGTGAGTCATTTATATTGCGGAATAGAGGCTTTCTCAAGGTGAATTTTGCACCTGCTGAGAAGGAATTGAAAAAGTAATACTCAGCGCTGTCAACTAAAGCTTCAGGAAGCTCACTGTAATTCCCAATACCATAAAACTGATTCCCTGTAAACCGAGAAATAAAAGTCTCAGATTGGAGTCGGTTTTCGGTATTAAGAAAATAGGGCTTGTCATAGGCCACAAAAAAAGATAGCAATCCTTTTGTAGTTACAATTAATGAGGTGTTGATGTAAGAATAGAAAGGTTTCATTCCATCCTGATAGCGGTACCTGCTACCAATTCCTCCAAGTATTAACCCCAAGTCACTGTCGTAAGCTATAGCTGGTAAAAAGGCGTATTCAGTTGAATCCTTAACAGCCTGATTTTGTGCTGATGTGTTAGTAGTGATTAGAGTAGCACAAAAAAGTACTAAAAGCAGGAATGTTGGTGCGGATACTTCCTTCAAAAGATTAACCACTTAGTTTTATGCGATTGTTTATTGTGTTCCGAAGATATAAAGAAAAGGCATTACTAAGTGAAGACAAAGTAATTATAACAATACAAACAGGGCGGCAACGATAAATCCGAATAATATGAATGATAAGGCAGCGCCCATTGTGGCGGTAAAACCATCAGATTTAATCTCACGCCCGCCCATCACGAAAGAAGGGAGTATGATCTTCATTGGGTTTTTTAAAAGCGCTGAGAGCCTGTTTGCAAGATTTAAAGAAACCGTTTCTGCAATACCAAACAGGTTGTTCGGAAACTGGACAAAAACGGTATTAACAATAGCGGCAGGACGTCGGTAAAACCAATCCGTGTCAAGCGAAATGGTTGAAGAAACGTTAAGATGGTTTTTAAGAAACCAGAAACCTGCAAAAGCTAAAACCAGAACTTGAGTCATTTCAACAAAATTGTACACAGAAAATGGCTGGAAGTCGGTTGGGAATGGAAGTTGGCTATATAGCAGATTCGGCGCTACTCCAAATAGGATGCAGAAAAAAGCACCAATTCCCATGGCCACTTTCATATTCATTGGAATATCCGAAAGTTGAAGCTCTTGTTTGGACTCTTTGAACCAAGTGAAGTAGGGAAGTTTAAGTCCCGTGTGAAGGAAAGTACCAACGGTTGCTAAAAGAAGCAGTAAAATGGGCCATTCCAGGTGAGCATCACCAAGAGCTCCGGAGATCATAGTTTTACTAATGAAACCATTTAAAAAGGGCATTCCTGAAATAGACAGGGCACCCACCATATATAAACCTAATACCAGTGGCATTTTTCGGGCTAATCCACCGAGCTCACTTAATTTGCTTGTGCCAGTTGCATAAATAACTGAGCCTGCAGCCATAAATAGCAAGGACTTATAAATAATATGGTTGAAAGCATGAGCGGTTGCTCCATTTAACGCAAGTTCAGTTCCAATACCAATAACCGTAACCATGTATCCAATCTGGCTAATGATACTGTATGCTAAAATTTCACGAATATCATTGGCAAGCAGTGCATAAATGGTTCCATAAATAGCCATGATTACTCCAACCCAAATCAGGATTTCCCAACCGGGGAAGAGGCGTATCATAACATAAACGGCAGATTTTGTAGTAAGAGCACACATGAAAACAGCACCGGTGATAGTAGCTTTTGGATAAGCGTCAGCAAGCCATGCATGCAGGGGAGGAACAGCTGTGTTCAGAGCTACACCCAGTAACATGAAAATATTCGCTGCAGTATAAGCCGGTTCGATGCTATCTATATAAAGAGAGCCTCCACTACTTAGATGCAAAAGGATACCTGTAAACAATAAACCGCCGCCAAAAATATGTACAAGCAAATAACGCATTCCTGCTTTAGCCGACTCTTCAGTTTCTCTTGCCCAGATTAAGTAGGAAGAAGTCGCTGCCATAATTTCCCAAAAAATAAATAGGGTAAAGAAGTCACCCGCAAAGGTAACGCCTAAAGCCCCGCCGGCATAAGCCAGTGCAGAGCTCTGCTGACCGATATCTTTTATATGAAAAGCATAGATACCACCGATTACGGTGATGAGTGCGAAGATAATTCCGAAGATACGACTGAGTCCATCAACAGCAAGAAGGTCAAGTTCGTAGCTTGCAAAGGGTACCTGAATAAGATTGCCTTCGGGCATAGTCCAAACCATAGCCAATGCAATTACCCCAAAGGTGATAAAAGCCGAACTGCGAACACTTTTCGGCAGTAGAGGGAGCACAAAAGCTCCCAATATCAAAATTACAGCAGGAATAGAAAAAAGCTCAAGCATCATAGTAGTCTTCTTCGCTTAAGATGAAAAATTTGCCTAATCCCTTAGAAACAAAAATGAGAGCTGCACAACCAAGACCGCCCCAAAGTGCATAAAACGCAGGGACGCTATTCCACCAATGGGAATCGTAGTCGGCCAGATAAGTAAATTCCAGAATCAGGCTCGCAATCAATAAAATACCAAGTATAGTCCAGTGCCAGTTCTTCATAATTATAAAGGATTAAAAATGCTTGATGCTACAGAGGTAGCCATATCAAAAAAGTTGAAGAATAAATCGGGATTCAGCCCAAATAAAATAGATAGAACTGCTGTGCTGAATAGCGGAACTACCATAAATGGCGAGGCTTCCGTGTGTCCTTCAAGTTCGGGACCACCTTTGCGGAAGTAAGCTCGGTGTATAATGGGGAAAAAATAGCCCACGTTTAACAAACCACTTACGACTAATATAATCACAGGGAGCATCATGCCGCCCTCAAGTGCTCCGGAGGCAAGATACCACTTACTTACAAATCCGTTTACAGGGGGAATTCCGGCCAATCCCATAGAACCAATTGTAAAGGCAGCCATGGTCCACGGCATAACCTTGGCAATTCCATTCAGTTCGCTGATGTCTTTTTTATGAAGATTCACCATAATAGCTCCGGCACAGAAAAACAGAGTAATTTTCATGGTAGCGTGGAAGGAAATATGCATAATACTTCCTATCAATCCTGTTTCTGTTAAAAGAGCTACGCCTAACACGATATAAGAAAGATGACCAACCGTTGAATACGCAAGCCGGCGCTTCAAATTATCCTGTGCGAAGGCGAGGAGGGATGCTACAATTACGGTAATTCCGGCCAATACCATTAAGATTTCATTAAGACCAAATTCAGCCATCACCTCTGGGCCAAAGATATAGCCAACTACACGGATTACACCAAACACTCCGGATTTAACAACTGCTACCGCATGCAATAATGCACTAACAGGAGTTGGTGCTGCCATTGCAGAAGGTAACCAACTGTGTAAGGGCATGATGCCGGCTTTCACCCCAACGCCGCCAAGGAACAAAATGAAAATAGTAACCGCCATGGTTTGGGAAAGCTCAACGCCTTCAAAGATACCTCCGGCCTGGAAGTCAAGGGTTCCGGTGAGAGAGTAGGTGATTCCAGCAGCAGCAATTAAAAGGAGTCCGGCAGTTAATGTGTAGGTCAGATATTTTCGTCCGGCAGCGATTCCTTTCTTAGTCTCGCTATGGATAACTAAAGGATAGGTTGCCAGAGTCAGCATCTCATAAAAAATGATGAAGGTCAGCAGGTTACCGGAGAAAGCGATCCCAATGGTGGAACTCAAACAAATTGCGAAACTGGCAAAATAGCGGGTCTGCTTTTTCTCGTGATGACCGCGCATATATCCAATAGAATAGAACGAGGTAAAGATCCAAAGTCCGGATGCAATCAGGGCAAAGAAAACTCCAAAAGTATCTGCTTTAAGAACCAATGGAAGGTTAGGGGCAATCTCGAATAACTCTAACTCTATTACATTCCCCTGCAATGCGGATGGTAATAATGTGAGTACCAACAGAAACTTAATCACACCAGCCAGTATCGTCCAAAACTCACGTAAGTTCGGCTTCTTTGAACTCAGCAATATGAACGGCACCGCAGCAAGCGATACAAGAACAGCAAATAAAGGGATGTACGTAAGCTCCATGTGTTGAGTAAATTACTTGTTTAAAATCCTGCCGGAAACATTGTGAAAATTACATTTACGATATAGACATTAAAAATACCAACCAGCAATAGTCCGATAGCCATTACAGCCATAGGGAACATCATACTGAAACCCACTTCGTCGTTTTGAATGGTTTCTTCTTCAGAAGACTCTTCAGCTTCAGGGTTATTGAGATATATTTTTTCTATGATGCGGAAGAAATACACGGCATTAAGCAGTGAGCTTATCAATATAACTGCAAGAAGCATCCAGCTGCTGTTTTCAATAGTACCAAGGGCGAGATACCACTTGCTGAAGAAACCGGCAAGCGGAGGCAGCCCAACCATGGAAATAGCGGCTGTTGTAAAAGCGGCCATAGTCCAAGGGTATTTCTTGCGATAACTGTTATCAAATTTTGTAATCAGAGAATGACCTTCTTTCAACCTCATACTACCAGAGACAAGGAAAAGCAGGGCTTTCATCAGGGCATGATTCAGAATGTGCAGCACGGCACCTATAAAACCAAAAGGGTTTGCCAGACTTATTCCCATTATGATATATCCAATTTGTGAAACGGAACTGTATGCCAGCATTTTCTTCAATTCGCTTTGGGCGATGGCCATGATGGATCCATACAAAATCCCAATTCCCGCAAAAGCACCAAGGATGGTGGTAAGCGGAAGCTGATCGTCCACCAGTTCAACGCCAAATAAGAAAAGAACAACCCGGAGTAAAATATAGGCTGCGACCTTGGTTCCAATGGGGGCAATAAGAGCCGATGAAGTGGATGACGCGAAGGTGTAAGAATCAGGTAACCAACCGTGTAGCGGAAATAGTGCTGCTTTCACCCCTACACCAACTACCATTAAGACAAGGGCAGCTATGACTGAAGAATGCCCGATCACTTGTGGCAACATCGCATGCATGTCTATGATGTTGAGCGTGCCTGTAACGGTGTATAAAAATCCTACCCCCAACAAATACAGCGAACCACCGACGGTTCCAATGATCAAATACCGGAAGGCTGAATATGGAGCTCGTTTTTCTCCAATAGCAATCAAGGCATAACTAGACAGGGAAGATATTTCAAGGAATACATAAAGGTTGAAAAGATCGCCGGTTAGCACCATCCCGTTGAAGCCGAGCATCAGCAGCATGGAAACGGTGTAGTACGCCATTTTTTTTCCGGGGAATTCAACCTTGCTAATTTCTTTGGAATGAATGAGCACCAAGAAAGCAATAGCATTAATTACTAAAACGATAAATGCGGCCAATCCGTCATAAACGAACTCAATACCGATAGGAGGAGCCCATCCACCAAAAAAGTAACGGATGGTTTCGCCGGTTTGGATCAGGTGCCAGAATCCCCAAGCAGAAAGAAAGGTCGCAATTCCAGTACCCAGCAGACTCAGTTGCCAGGTGAGTTCACGTTTCCAGAGTCCAACTACGGGAATCAGAATCGCAAAAAGGATATAAGTAACGGGTATTAACGCCGGTATTTCGGATCCGATCATTGAATCTTATCTAAAAGTTCTTCTTCGTTAAGGGTGCCATATCGATTATAAATGTTGATCAATAAGGCAAAAGCAACACCCAGTGTCGCTACACCAACTACAATAGCTGTGAGCATTAAGGTGTGAGGAAGCGCATTCATATAGTTTGATACCTCACTAACAGGTAGGTTGTATGCTTTAACAGGTACCGTAGCTCCTTCTTTCATTGCCACGGAAACAAAAAATAAAATAACGCCGGCTTGGAAAATGGAAAGTCCAATAGTTTTCTTCACGAGGTTTTTTTTGAGAAGCATCCCGTAAAGCCCCAGTGCCAGCAGGATAATGGTAAACCAATAAGCATAATGCCCTAAAAAGAATTCAAGCATAATCTTCTCCTTTAACCATGTTGTCATAAATAAGAACAAGTACTGTCATAACTGTAAGTCCAATTCCCAACTCGATGATTAATATTCCCCAGTAACGTAAATCGGCTGCTTCCAGACCAGGGATTGGTAGTTGTTCATAATCAAGAAAATAGCCTCCGGTAAAAATGGCCACGAGCCCGGTTCCAAAATAAATAAGTACTCCAAGGGCTGCGTAGGGAGTGGCCAGATAATCTTTAAATTGAAGGCTGGCAATTTCAGTACCGCTGGCAATTCGTACTAACAAAAGAGAGACTGCAAGCAAAGTTCCACCTTGAAAGCCACCGCCCGGGGAGTAGTGTCCGTGAAATATCACATAAAAACCGAACAGCATGATATAGGGACTCAAAAAGCGTGAGCCTAATAAAATAATAGGGCTTTGTTCTTTATTCGTCATCGCTTTCTCCTTCTTTACGATTTCTTAGCAGTAAAAAAGTGATGAGTCCGGCTGTAAATATTACAATTTGCTCACCCAGGGTATCAATGCTACGATAGTCACCTAAAATAACGGTTACAATATTTGGGGTATGGGCATCATTGTAGGCTTCCTGTATGTAATAATTACCAGGAACCTCTGTGCCCGTCATGCTAACTTCCTGATTCATTTGGTTGTCAGCGTCTCCACGGTATGGCAAGTCCGTTGCCGCAAAAAGCAGCACGGTGGTAAAGGCAATAATGATAAGTAGCTTAAGATATTTCAATCTTCTGTTTTATATGTGGTTTGATAAATTGCTACGATTAACAAAATTCCGGTGACCCCGGCTCCAACTACAGCTTCAGTAAAACCTACATCAACAGCGCCCATAGTGGTAAATAAGAGGGCCATCAAAAAACTGAAGATGGTTAACATAACTACCGAAATAAGAAGGTCATTAGCTTCAAGCGCTATATATGCTGTAATCAACAAAAAGATGAATAATATGAGTTCAAGTTCCCAGTACATTAACTAGCCTTCAGTTTTATCATTTTTATTATCCGGAAACATAGGTTTAAGTCCGGAGTTATATGCTGCACGGGCCATTGCATGAGCCCCAATCGGGTTGGCCAATAGAATGAATAACAAAACAAGCATCAATTTCCCGCTGTTGATCGTCAAACCTTCAAAGATAATCAGCCCAACAATAATTAAGATCATACCAAGCGTATCGCTTTTACTGGTGGCGTGGGTGCGGGAGTAAAAATCGGGCAGTCGGATGATTCCAACACTTCCCACTAATAGGAAAAAGATGCCAGCTACCACAAATATAATGGTCAATATGGAAGTAAAATCAATCATCAAATCGGACATCAGTTTTTTCGGATGAGAAGTACTTTGCGATAGTCAGAGAACCGATGAACCCAAGAATTGCATAAGCGAGAGTAATGTCTATAAACATACCAATGCGGTCAAAGACATATCCAATCAGGCAAATAAGCACGATGGTCTTGGTTGCAATAGCGTTGGTTCCCACCAGTCGGTCAAATACAGTAGGTCCTTTAATGACCCGATAAGCCGGTACGGCGATAATAATAGTTAAAATGACGGCGCTATATAGGAAGAAGGCATTCATTATAAGTTCTCCTTGTTGTGAATGACTTCAAAATCTGATACCACGTCGTGAAGATCTGTGGTAAACAATTTTAGAACCTGTTTTGGCATTTTATCACTGGCAATTCCTTCAAATGAAACAGGAGAAATTGAATGAACAATAAACTCATCACCATTTATATCTACTGTAAGTGTACCGGGGGTAAGGGTAATGGAATTTCCCAATATCATTTTAGCATGGGGATTAGGGTAATTTACTTTGAACCTGACCAATGATGTTTCAATTGGAAGTGAAGGGCTCAGTAAGATCTTAGCTACATGAACTCCGGAAACTACTATCTGCCAAAACAACCAAATAAAATACCAGGGCAGATAAAGGAATCGCAGGTCTTTTATGACGTCCTTTTCATCCTCATAGAAATTAAAAGCCTTCAGCCGGTAATTAATCGCCATGACGATAGACACGCTGATAATACCCATTATGGTATGGGTAATATCAAAAAAACCACTCATGATATACCAAAAACCCATCAGGGTTAGGAAAGATACAATCGGACTTTGAGCAGAAAAAGACTTCAAGATTCTGGTTTATATGGTTATTGAAAATCGAATGGTTACAAACATACAAATTCTGTGTATTAGCCGAAATATAAATTGGGACAAACGCGATACTATATTATATGCAATGCCAAGATTATTCACAGTCTGCTACTACTTTGAGCAGAGAGTGTTCGTGGAAAACACAAGATTTTAAATGTGTAAATTCTGGAGACCGTTTCTTTGGAGTATGTCATTGGAATTTGAGCGCTGAAAATAAGAGCCCCAATATATATTTAAAATGAATTTTCTGAAGTTTTTAACTAACAGCGTTTAAAGATTGTAAATGAGGGCAGACGAAGAGTGATCTGCCAGCAATGCTTTTAATTTGGGTTTCTGGAACCGACTTTCCGATGGTTATAGTTTTTAGTGTAAAAATCACAGAAAACAGTCTTTACCTTCCTATAGTTTTTTGTATCTTTGCCAACCATTTCGGAGCCGTGCGAGTCGCGGTTTTGTTTTTTATCGTAATCAAAACAAAGTTTAATAAATGGAATCCGCTACGGCGCTGTTTTCTCTCATTATTGCTCTTCCATTAGCTGGTTTTCTGATCAACGGACTTATCGGCTTGTTCGCAGAGAACTATAGAAATAAGAAGCAACTTATTGGCTTAATCGCCAATCTAGCTGTTTTTGTACCGTTTGCTATAGCGGTTTATTTCTTCCTTAATATGAATGCTGAATCCGAAGCAGTTGTATTCAAACTGTTTACATGGATGGATGTAGGTAGCTTCAGTGTAGATGTTGCCTATCGCTTAGATCAGCTTTCTATCATGATGACACTGGTTGTAACCGGTGTTGGTTTTCTAATCCACTTGTATTCAATGGGATACATGGCTGATGACGACGGCTACTGGAAGTTTTTTGCATACCTGAATCTCTTCATCTTTGCGATGTTGAATCTTGTTCTGGGTAATAACCTATTACTGTTATTCCTTGGATGGGAAGGAGTGGGGGTTTGTTCCTACCTCTTGATCGGTTTCTGGTATACCGACATGGCTAAATCCGACGCAGCCAAAAAAGCTTTTATCTACAATCGCGTTGGTGACTTTGCCTTTCTGATTGCCATGTTTATGGTTTTTCAGACGGTAGGGAGTTTGAACTTTGATGCCATCCTTGGCAATCTTGATGCTTTTTCAAGTGAATACATTTTTGCCATAGGCCTACTGATGTTCATTGGTGCTACCGGTAAATCGGCACAGATTCCATTATTTGTTTGGTTACCTGATGCGATGGCGGGTCCTACTCCTGTGTCCGCACTCATTCATGCCGCTACTATGGTAACTTCGGGTATTTATCTGATTTCCAGGATGTCTCCGATGTTTGTAATGACTCCGGAAGTGATGCTGATTATCGCCGTAATTGGAGCCTTGACCGCAATTGTTGCAGCAACTATCGCCATCACCCAAAACGATATTAAGGGTGTTCTGGCTTATTCTACTGTATCTCAACTGGGATATATGTTCCTTGCACTGGGTTCCGGTGCATTTACAGCCGCGATGTTTCATGTAGTTACTCATGCATTTTTTAAAGCCTGTTTATTCTTGGGTTCCGGTTCTGTTATTCATGCTATGCATCATGTTGAACATGAATTGGAGCATGAAGGCAAGGATGTTCATTTCGATCCTCAAGACATGAGGAATATGGGTGGGCTTAGAAAATATATGCCTTCCACCTACAAAACCTTTTTGATTTCAACGATAGCAATTGCAGGTATACCGCCATTAGCAGGATTCTTTTCTAAGGATGAAATCCTAGCGATGACCGCTAACGCTGGTGCGGGAGAATTTGGAAGCTATATGTATATGGCACTTTGGGGTGTTGGGATGATTACCGCGTTCCTCACAGCATTTTACATGTTCCGACTTACTCTGACTACTTTCCATGGTGAATTTAAGTTAGGTCAAAGATTTAAAGAGGCAATAGGCGCAGAAAAATATTTACATGAAAGTCCTGCTACTATGACGATTCCTCTGTGGACTTTGGCAGGATTAGCAGCTGTAGGTGGTTTTTTAGGCGTGCCGAATTTCATTGTTGAGACTTTCACCGGGGAAACTGCACACGTCAACTTGCTACACGACTGGCTTTATAACATAAATGCCGACTACGAATTGATACTCGGCAAGCCAATCAAATGGGGCATTATGGTTTTCTCAATTGTTATTGCAGTTGCAGGGACTATGGTCGCTTTCCGAATGTATAATGATAACCAGCAGGAAGAATCTGACGCAAAGCTTGCCGTTCGCTTTGGTGGTCTATACCAAACCTGGAAAGAAAAATACAACCTCGATGAGGTTTACGAAGGCTTGATTATAAACCCGATAGTTAAATTTTCAGATAAAGTACTCGCTGTCTTCGACATGAAAGTAGTAGACGGTATTGTAAATGCCACAGCTGGAACCGTTCGGTTGTTTGGTAGCTTATTCCGATATGTACAAACTGGTGTTGTATCCAGTTATGCGCTGGCCTATGTGATTGGCGTTATTGTAATTCTCTATTTAATGGTAATGTAATTGTCACTGATTAGTTGATGGAAACTCTCTTAAACATCGTTATTTATTTACCACTGTTAGGCATTCCCCTGATCCTATTGATTAAGGGTGAAACTTCCCGAAAGTGGATCGCATTGCTGGTGACTGCACTTACATTTGTTGCCTCATTACCACTTATGTTTGGTTTTGATGTTGCCGCATCTGGCACCCCTCAATTTTTGACAGAAGGTGGCCGCCTGATGGAGTCCCTGGATATTAAATATCTGGTTGGCCTTGACGGATTGAGCTTACTACTGTTCATGCTTACCACTTTTATGGGGCCGATCGTCATCATGTCTTCATGGAATTCTGTGAAGAAGCATATGGCCGGTTATTTGAGCATGCTCCTCTTGCTACAAACAGCCTCGCTTGGAGTATTTGCATCGCTTGACCTAATGGTCTTTTATGTTTTCTTCGAGCTTTCACTTATACCCATGTATTTCCTAATTGGAATTTGGGGTGGAGCAGGACGTATTCAAGCCACTATTAAGTTTTTCATTTATACCTTGGTGGGTTCACTCATCATGTTGGTTGGGTTGATTTATTTAGGATATGATGCCGGCGCAGCCATGGGAGCTGGAACAACTTTCACAACCGATTGGAGATTCCTTTCCAGTGATATATACACCATCGGCCTTGTTGAGCAAACCTATTTATTCCTGGCTTTTGCATTAGCTTTTTGTATCAAAGTGCCTTTATTCCCATTCCATACTTGGTTGCCTTATGCTCACACCGAAGCGCCAACTGCTGGTTCTGTAGTTCTTGCTGCCATAATGTTGAAGATGGGTACTTATGGGTTGATCCGTGTTTGTCTTCCAATTTTTCCAAATGCGTTTATGGAGTTTGCTCCATGGATGGCAACACTTGCAGTAATCGGTATTATTTATGGTGCTTTGGTAGCCATGGTTCAGAAAGACGTGAAGAAGCTTGTTGCTTATTCATCAGTCAGTCACCTTGGTTTTGTAGTGCTTGGAATTTTTGCGCTAAATACGGTAGCTGTTCAGGGTGCGATCATTCAAATGATCAACCATGGACTTTCAACAGGAGCACTCTTCCTTATTGTTGGAATGATTTATGATCGCCGACATACCCGCATGATCAAAGACTTTGGTGGCATTGCTAAGAAGATGCCTATCTTCACCGTAATGTTCATGATTGCAACATTTGCTTCTATAGGACTACCGGGACTAAACGGATTTGTAGGTGAATTTTTGATTCTTAACGGTTCATTTTTCTCTGAACTCTACGATAACAAAGTGTTTGCTATACTCGCTGCAACCGGCGTGATTTTAGCCGCCGTTTATATGCTATGGATGTTCCAGCGTGTAATGTTCGGTCCATTGACTAATGAAGAGAATGAAAAATTAGTAGATTTAAACGGCCGTGAAATTGGGTTACTAGTTCCATTAGTAATTTTCATGTTCTGGATTGGAGTCCACCCTGTAGATTTCACAAAGTATTCTGAAACTCAGGTAACCGAATTGATTGAGGCTTCTGAAGCAAAAAGCATGGCTGTTATTGAACAGTCTAAGCTTGAAGAGCTACCTGACTGGACCGCAAAATTCTATGACGTAGATCAAGTTGAATCACAAATGGTATCCAAATAATATGGCACAACCACTATCAGAAAAGGACATAAGCGCAGCTTTGAATTCCTTAGATGGATGGGAGTTTAGCGATGACACCATTTCAAAAGAATTTGAATTTAACGATTTCAGCGAAGCCCTTGGATTTATAGTTCAAGTAGGATTGCAAGCTGAAAAACAGGTTCACCACCCACAGTTATTTAATGTGTACAATACGGTTAAAATCAGCCTGAATACACACGATGCAGGGGATAAGGTCACCCAAAAAGATGTAGACCTGGCCAAAGCAATAGAAAGCATTTTATAAAATTACCGAATGGATTATTTAGGCGATATACAAGCTTTTTTACCCGGAGTTATCACAGCCGTAGCTGGTTTAGTAGTAATTGTTGTGGAAGCTCTCAAAAAAGACAGTCCACTTAACTTTTGGATTACTGTACTATCATTAGTAGCTGCATTGCTGTTAACAGTTCAGTCCCTGGGCACTACACTCGATACTGCATTCTCTGGAATGCTTGTATTTGGCGGACCTGTGGCGTTTGGCAACTTAATTATTCTTACCGGTACACTTTTCTGTGTATTTATTTCGGAGGATTATCTGCGCGGTATTGATCACTATTATGGTGAGATTTACGCACTCATTTTATTTGCTACCACGGGTATGCTTGCCCTGGCCGGTTCTAATGACCTGATTACACTTTTCGTTGGTCTGGAAACCATGTCTATCTGTTTATACGTGATGGCAGGGTTGATTAAAAATGAAAAAGCAGGTGCTGAGTCAGCTCTTAAGTATTTCTTGTTAGGCGCATTTTCTACAGGTTTTTTGCTGTACGGAATGGCGCTACTATACGGAGCAACAGGAACAACGAGTATTCCTGAAATTGGAGCTGCTGCAAGTACAAATCTACTCTTTTTAGCTGGTGCAGCTCTTCTTTTGATAGGATTTTTATTCAAAATATCTGCGGTTCCATTTCATATGTGGACACCGGATGTGTATCAGGGAACCCCAACCACACTCACAGCCTACATGGCAACAGCTTCCAAGGCTGGTACATTTGTGGCTTTTATTCTGATACTATCGAGAGCCTTCCCAATTATGGAGGGTTTAAACTGGCAGTTGGTGCTCAGTGCCGTTGCTATCGTAACGATGATTTTCGGTAACATCATTGCTCTCGTTCAAGACAACGTCAAGCGAATGCTAGCTTATTCAAGTATAGCACATGCCGGTTACGCACTGGTTGGTTTGGCGGCTGGAACATTTGAAGGATTTAGTGCAGTACTCTTTTATCTGTTCGCTTATACCCTTATGAATGTCGGGGCTTTCGGAGTTATTGCATACTACGAGCGCAATAAAGGGCTTGATTTCACTCAGGTTCAAAATCTTGCAGGTCTTGGTTATAAAAATCCATTAATGGGGGTATCACTTTCTGTATTTCTTTTCTCATTAGCTGGAATTCCACCTTTAGTTGGTTTCGTTGGTAAGTATTATGTCTTCGCAGCTGCAATCAGTGCGGATATGGTTGGTTTAGCCATTGTAGGAGTACTGGCCAGTGCGGCTAGTGTATATTATTACCTCCGGGTAATGGTTTACTTATACTTCCGTGAAGAGCATCAGCCAATCGAACTATTCAATCCAACACTGCTTTATAAGGGAACCATTGCAATACTCGCTATTCTAACACTGTATTACGGAGTTGAACCACTATTGCCAACTGGTGGGTTGATGGATATCCTGAATACTTTTGGCGGATACACAACTCCGGCCATTTCAGTAGCTCCCTGATAGGATCTGAGCTAGTTTTTTGACTCAATTCAGGTATTTGTGGTTTTACTAAATATGTAATACATTTTGTAAAACAATCAATTACGAGTATGAGATCAGTAAGATTACCTGAAGATATCGACAAAGAGTTAGAGAACCTTGCCAATCAAAAGAAGGTCTCTCGTTCAGAAATCATAAAAGAAGCCTTGGTAGAATATATGGCACAAGAGAAAAAATATAATCAGCCCTTTGAAAGTGGTTCCCGTTATTTTGGAAAGCATGGAAGTGGTGAAAAAGACCGGTCTGCAAGTTATAAATCCCGCATAAAAGACAAGATCCGTGATAAGCACTCTGATTGATGCCGGACCCATAATTGCCCTGTTTGATAAAAGCGATCAGCACCATGTTCTGATGATGGAATTCATGAAGAATTTCCAGGGGAGACTTATTTCGACCTGGCCTGTTTTAACCGAAGCTTCTTATATGCTTGACTTCAACAAAGAAACTCAACTCGATTTTATTTCATGGGTTTCGGAAGGTGGTATTGAAATATTTAATCTGGAACAGTGGCAACTGGTTAATGTGAGGGAATGGATGAATAAATACTCAGATTTACCTGCTGATTTTGCAGATGCGTCTTTACTGGTAGCTGCTGAAACTAAGAATCTGGACTCAATTATTTCATTAGACAGTGATTTTTCTGTGTACACATTGAATAATGGAGAAGTACTTTCCAATTTATTGACTGGGTCAGAATAATCATACTCGAGAAGTTGGAATAGACTACAAAAAAAGTGTATCTTTGGGCTCTCTGTTGCTCGGCAAAGTGCCAGGGCGACTGCTTTCATCTTAGGAAGCAACCAAAGAAACATATATAAAATGAGCAAGAACTATTACGAGTTTACCTATATCATAAATCCTGTTCTCGAAGAGGATAAGTTCAAAGAAGCCGTCGATAAAGTTACCAAGCTGATCGAAAAAAACGGTGGAGAAATTGATGAAGTTGATGAGTGGGGCTTACGTCAGTTTGCATATAACATTGACAAAAAAGGCAGTGGCTATTATGTGAACATGTACTTCGATGCACCTGCTGAAGCGATCGCTTCTGTTGAGCGTCAGTTAAGAATCGATGATGATATTCTTCGGTTTATGACTCTCAAGTACGACGCTAAAATGTTGCGTCATCGCGAACTTCAAAAGAAAAATGAAGTTCCTGATGTCTTCGCAATTGAAGATGAAGACGACGATTCAGAAGAGAACGACGATTAAGTATAACACTCATACAAAGAATTTGAATTATGATTAAGAATCCATCACATCCGAAAAAAGGTCAACGTAAGGTAAAGCAATGCAAATTTACCCGTGCCGGCCTTGAGTATATTGATTACAAAGACACTGAAACACTTCAGCGTTTTACAAACGATCAGGGTAAAATCCTCCCTCGTCGTGTAACCGGCACTAGCGCAAAACATCAGCGACAATTAACTACTGCAATTAAAAGAGCTCGTTTTTTATCTCTTCTGCCGTATGTAGCTGAAAACCTTCGATAAAATAAAGTTGACAGAATTATGAAAATCATTCTTAGAGAAGACGTAGAAAAATTAGGACAATCTGGTGAAGTTGTTGATGTAAAAGACGGCTATGGAAGAAACTTCCTGATCCCAAAAGGTAAAGCTGTTATGGCAACTAAAGGTGCCGTACAAGAACTTAGCAGACTGAAAAAAGAAGCTGCTCGACAAGCTGAATTTACAGTACAAGAAGCCAAAGAATTGGCTCAGTTGCTTGAAGTTACTTCACTTACAATTCCGGTAACAACCGGTGAAGAAGACAAGATTCACGGAACAGTAACTAATGCTGATATTGCAGACGCATTAGAAGAACGTGAAATCATGGTTGACAAAAAAGACATTAGCCTTGACCAAGACGTTAAAGCTCTTGGTGAATACACAGCAACAGTTAACCTGGTTGGAGATCTAAATCCACAGGTTAAGTTCTGGGTAGTTAAAGACGAGTGATAACTGGTCGATTCAGATTTTAAATTCTGATTTCGAATAAACTGGGTTGCTACTCGTAAGAAAAGCAGCGAAGCAATCATCTAAAGGTTACCGGATTCAATATGAAACGGATAAGGTAAAGATTTGATTAGTGGTAACTGTTAACACGCACTTGGTTTATTCAATGAAATTAGGATTCATGAAATCATTTAATACAGTTTTAGTGGGGATCATCATTTTGATGTTATCCCCATTTTTTATTCAAGCACAAATTCCTGACCCTGTTAAATTCAGTGTTTCTGAATCACCGGAAGAAGTTCTCGCTGGGGATGTGTTTGAAATTAAGATTGATGCTTCAATTGAGGGTGACTGGCACCTTTATTCTATTCTCAACGCTGAAGACGCAGGTCCTTTCCCAACTGAATTCTCGGCAAAATCCAGCAATTTTGTAATTGCAGGTGATGTAGTTGAATCCGAAGCAGATATCGAATACGATCCTAACTTTGAAGCTGAACTAGGCTGGCACAGCAGCTTTGCTAGCTTTACGATCCCCGTTGCTATTAAAACTGATCAAACTGGAAAGCAAAATCTGGATATTGAAGTTTATTATCAGGTTTGTGATGACCGGGTTTGCCTTCCCCCAAAAACAAAGTCTATTATTGCTGCCGTTAACGTAATCGGCGTTTCAGATACTCCAGTAGATGCTGCAGTATCTACTGGAAGTGATGGTGCTACAGATGGATCTGCTCAGGTAAAAACATCGAATTTAGGAGGGGATGGAATCTTTTCCTTTATCTGGATAGCTATACTAGCCGGATTTGCTGCACTGTTAACGCCCTGTGTTTTTCCAATGATCCCACTTACCGTTTCCTACTTTTCTAAACAGGAAGATTCCGGGAGTGGGGCAGGTAAAGCTGTTTTATTTGGGATAGCTATTGTAGCCACGTTTACAATTCTTGGGGTGTTATTGGCTGCGTTTTTTGGGGTGTCAGGTGCTCAGAATTTCGCTTCAAATCCTTGGGTAAATTTATTTATCGCTTTTGTATTGGTTGCTTTTGCTTTCAGTTTATTGGGGATGTATGAACTTGGATTACCACATCAGTTAACCAACTGGCTGAATCGTCAGAGCAACGAGAGTTCAGGAATAGCTGGTATTCTTTTTATGGCCCTAACAATTAGTGCAGTTTCTTTTTCCTGTACGGCTCCTTTTGTAGGGGGCGTTTTTGCAGCCACAACTGGGGGTGAATGGTTCTACCCAATCATTGGGATGATTGGCTTCTCTGCAGCATTTGCTAGTCCATTTGTTATACTGGCTATTTTTCCAAAATGGATGGAATCGTTACCTAAAAGTGGTTCCTGGATGAATATCGTGAAGGTTCTTCTTGGATTTATTGAGCTCGCTGCTGCCTTTAAATTCTTATCAAACGTTGACCTGGTTTGGGAATGGGGCATTGTTTCTCGTCCACTAGCAATTGCAGCATGGATCGCGATTTTCTTATTGACCGGCTTATATTTACTCGGTTCTTATTCCCTTAAGCATGAAAAAAAGCCTGAAAGTATTTCTACCGGAAGAATGTTGCTATCAATCCCATTTTTGTTATTCAGCTTTTACCTGATTCCCGGTTTGCTGGGTTCATCTCTGGGAATTTGGGATGCTTTCCTTCCCCCAAAACAAGCAACGGATGTAAGTTTGGTCGCTTCGATTGGGACAACAGGAGGACCTGGAGCCTCAACCAGCGCTGATGATGGTTGGTCTAAAGATTTTGAAGCTTCTAAGAAAGCAGCCCTACAGTCAGGAAAACCTATCTTCGTAGATTTTACGGGTTATACCTGCACCAACTGCCGTGCCATGGAATCAAATGTATTTCCACTGGAAGAAGTGGTACAACGATTTGAACAAATGGAACTTGTAAAGTTGTACACTGATGGAGGGCCAAATGGACCTGAAAATCAGATGTTTCAGTTTGAACTAACCGGAAATGTTGCGCTCCCAACATATGCCATCGTCAATCCTGAAACGGGCAGAGTTATTACACAAAGTTTAGGCTACAGCAAGAAAGACGAATTTGTGGCGTTTCTGGACAGAGGACTACAGGCATATAATAACCGCTGATTGTTGACCCTTTCCGTGGAAAGCTTTAGCCTTAATGACTTCTTAATTAATATAGATTCCCCTGACGGCAACGGCATTTCAAAAATCCGCTTATCAAATTACACTCACGCTTTTGGTGTGCTTGTTTTGCGTGATTGCTGGTCAGGCTCAGTCCACAATCAGTCAGAAAAAGACTTTATCGCCTTTTAATCCAGACTCTTCTTACTACCTGAGTGACTGGGTGGTGCCCGAAAGTATTGAGATCATTATTGACGGTGAATCAATTTCACCCCAGAGCTGGAATTTTGAGGAGCAAACAGGTTTACTTTCTTTTAGGCGGGGTGAATTTGATCAGGTTTTGGAAGTCATAGCCAGTTTTGAGGCCTATCCATTTTCTATTCCAAGAACATTTCAACCCAACGAACCCATAGAGCTGGACTCTTCTTATTTTGAGAATCCTGATTCATTGAATCAACAACTCGAACAAGCTCGGGGACCATCGCCTTACAGTGAATCAAACCTAAGGCAGTCAGGAAGTTTAAGCCGTGGAATAATCGTAGGGTCCAATCAAGATTTTGCTTTGGAAAGTGGATTGAATTTCGAACTAAGCGGAGCCCTTACCGAGAACATTAATATTAATGCTTCTCTTACCGATCAGAGCATTCCCATTCAACCAGACGGTACCACGCAAAACCTTCGTGAATTTGATAAAGTCTTTATACAGGTCGAAGCTCCGAATACCTCGATTGAAATGGGAGATGTAGATATTAGTCTTGATCAAAGCACATTCGCCCAACTTAACCGGCGGCTTCAGGGAGCGGCGGGATATGTGAATTCTGACTATGGAGATTATACCGGAGCGGCTTCGGTGGTACGCGGCACGTTTAAATCTCTGAGTTTTAGTGGGCAAGATGGGGTGCAGGGGCCGTATCGGTTGACGGGCAGAAATGATGAACAATTTGTGATCATCCTTGCCGGAACAGAGCGGGTGTATATTAATGGTGAGCAGGTGCAGCGTGGGGCAGAAAATGAGTACATCATTGACTATGGGCTGGGTGAAGTTACTTTTACGAACAATCTGCTCATCAAAGACGAAACCCGCATTGTCATTGAATACGAATATGTTGATCAGGATTTTAATCGAACCATGGTTGCTGCTGAAGGTGGAGATTCTTTCTTAGATGGAAGATTGAAAATTGGGGCCACCGTTATTCGACAGGCTGATGGAGATGATTTGCTCTCCCAGCAAACTCTAACCGAAAGTGACATCAACTTACTTCAGGATGTAGGAGATAACCTGGAAGGAGCAGTTGTAAGCGGAGCTCGGATCGCTACAGAAGAAGAGCGGGATCAATTTTTGTTATATGCTGAAATTGATACTGTAGTTAACGGGCAGACTTATACGATCTATCAGAATCAGCCCGGATCGGAAGATGCGATTTATCGAGTTCAGTTTTCGAATGTTGGTGAAGGAGAGGGAAGCTACAGACGGTCAAGCGGACAGGTTAATGGACTTTTATATGAGTGGGTAGGTCCCGGTCTTGGAAGCTATGAACCGTTTCGGCAATTGCCAGCTCCAGAAAAACAGCAAATGGTAGCTTTGAACGGCAGTTTTGATCTCACTGAAAACATAGAAGTCTTTGGTGAGTGGGCGGCCAGTGACTTCGATGCGAACCGGTTTTCATCGCTCGATGATGGCAACAATACGGATATGGCTTATGAGTCAGGATTGAGGGTCAAAGAGGTGAAATCGTTACTTGGAGAAATTAATGTATCGGCTAGTCGGCGTTATTCCGGAAGCAGATTTCAGTTTTTTGAACGAACCCGGGATGTTGAGTTTGATCGAAAATGGAACATTACGCGAACAGCTCAAAGTAGGGAGGAGATTAATGAGGCCAAGTTGAGTATTAGTCCCACTGATCAAACAACAATTACTGGTGAATTTGGATTGGTTGAGCGCGATGGGTTCTCAGGATTGAGGCAGGCCTCAGCCTTTAGTAGTAATGAAGTTGGCGTTTTAGAAGTAGCCTATAATCAAGACTGGGTTCAAAGTGAAGATAGATTCACGAATCAGGAAGGAAACTGGTTTAGACAGAGTGGTAATGTCAGCAAGGCTTTCGATATGAATTCGGCAACAGTCACCCCATATATTGGCTTTGAGCAAGAAGATCAGGAACAGCGTAATAGTTTAACGGATTCTTTAACCCAACTTTCTCAAAAATTTTATGATGTAGGGCCGGGTGTATCCTTAGAATTTGAGTATCTAGAGTTGGACGCTTCTATAGCATATCGGGAAGAAGAAGGAGTCTTAGATAACAGCTTACAAAAAGAAGCCACGGCTTTTGAGCAGCGGTATAAAGTAAGCTACAGGCCGGGAGTTAATTTCTCTACAACCAATGAAATCCGTTACAGAGATAAGCAGTTCACGGATGCTTTTGAGGAAGAAGGAAGCAGAAACCGGCAAGGATTGCTTATTCGATCTATAACAAATTACTCAACAAAGGGTAAGTTTCTGGACGGGGAGTTTTTCTATGAAGCCAACACACAGCGGCAGGCTTTACTTCAGGAAACCTATATAGAAGTTGGACCTGAAATAGGACAGTATGTTTGGGATGATTTAAATGGAGACGGGACCCAGCAGGTGGATGAATTCTTCCTGGAAGTAAGTCCGAATGAAGGAACTTTTATACGGCAGTTTCTTCCGTCTGATGAGTTGCTCCCGGTTATTGATTTAAACGTTCGTTTATTGAATACCCTTAAACCGCTCGCAAAGCTTGGCGGCGATAGCTGGTTATCAGAAATAACCATTCAGTCAAGAATAGATATCACCGAAAACTCTACAACTCAGGATCTCAGGGATGTATATCTATTAAATGTATCTACGTTTCGAAATGATTCATCCACTGTACAGGGACGTTTGCTTTGGGAGAAAGAACTGAATCTCTTGAACGGTCTTGATAGGGCAGACTTAAGATTGGGTTATACGGAAAGCCGGAGTTTGAATCAGCGAAGCACAGAATCCATACAAAGTTATACAGACTTATGGTTTTTAAATACAGCGTATGACATAACCGATCGGATTCGGTTAAACTTTGAAACACAGAGTACCACAAACAGAAGTGAAAGCAGCCGCCTTCAAAACCGAAACTATAATATTCAAACATTGAGTTTTAAGCCCGGCATTAATGGCACTATAAATCGCTCGTGGAATGCCGGACTGGAATTCTCTTATGCTCAAAAAGAGGACCGGTTTCCTGTAGAAGATGTAACCGCTAATCTTTTAAAGATCTCAACTACTCACCGAATGTATTTATGGAGAAAGCTGCAGTCAAATGCCCGACTTGAGATTAGAAGTACAAGTGTAAATGGAAGTTCCTCATCCTATGGTAGTTATGAATTGACGGAAGGAACGGGGGAAGGAACAAATCTCATATGGTCGCTCAATAGTACATACCGAGCAAGCAATTTAATTCGGCTAAGTTTCAATTATGACGGAAGAACGGTTACAGACCGCCCTTCAGTACATACTATAAAATTAGTTGTAAGCGCAACTTTTTAATAAAAGTCATTAATAATATGTAACTTGTATCAGTGAAAGAAAAAGCGGGTAACATTACGTAAAAATGCTTTTTTATGGTTGATGTTACTTTGACATTTAGTATAAAATGAACTATTCTTTCGCTTCATTAAACTTAGCCTTTAACATTTAAACTATAAGTGGAGTAGACATGATATCGTCGATTGCTCTTTTTCTTTTACAAGCCCCTGCTGACGAAGGGTTTTTCAATGTGGTTGTAGCAAAATTTAACGAAGGTAATGATGGTGGATGGATGTGGCCTGTATTGGTTACATTGATTCTCGGTCTTGCAATCTTCTTAGAGAGAATTATTACTCTCAACCTTGCTGACATCAACACACGTAAATTTATCGTCAACGTACAAGAAGCCCTTCAAGATGGTGGTATAGAAGCTGCCGAAGAACTTTGTGCACAAACACGTGGTCCAGTTGCGTCTGTATTCCAGGCCGGACTTATGCGTTCACACGAAGGTATTGAAGCCGCTGAAAAAGCAATTTCAGCTTACGGCTCAATTGAGATGAGTTTTCTCGAAAGAGGACTTGTATGGTTGTCACTATTCATTGCAATTGCTCCACTCTTTGGATTCCTTGGTACCGTAGTAGGTATGATTGAGGCGTTTGATGATATTGAAGCTGCAGCGGATATCTCCCCAAGTATTGTAGCGGGTGGTATTAAAACTGCACTCTTGACTACAGCCGGTGGTTTGATAGCGGGTATTATTCTTCAGATTGGTTACAACTATTGTGTATCCAAAATTGACCGTTTGATTGCTGATATGGAAGAGAGTTCAATTACTCTTATTGATTCCATCATCATGTTAAACGAAGGAAAAGATTTAGTTCCTCCATCAACATCGGAATCTGACGCGTAAGCAGAATAGAATCCAAAAACAATAAAAAGGATATAACAATGGCTGCAATAAGTGTAGGACTTGCTGGATTATTGATAGGTCTGGGTCTGGTAACGATGATCGTTGCCGGAATCAGAAGCTTGACATTAGGCAAGCAAGATTTTAAGAAAATAGGCATGATGGCCGTCCCATTCGTAATCTTCGGAATCACTTTTGCTGTGTCAGGTAAGTATGCCACAGCAGGAGTAGCTACCGCTGGAATAATGATGGCTTTTATGGTGCTCACGATAGTCTTTACCGGACTACGTGGAACATTTAAGTTTTAGTAGGAGCACAATATGCTACTCAAAAAACGAAAAAGAGAAAGTGCGGAGATCAATGGATCTTCCATGGCAGATATCGCCTTTCTCTTGCTGATATTCTTTCTGGTAACAACAACGATTAACGTTGATACCGGAATTGGGTTGGTTCTTCCTCCTCCTTTAGAGGATGATGTTGAACCACCACCCATTAAGGAAAGAAACCTGATGAACATTCTTGTGAATCAGGAAGGCCGTATCGTGATGGATGAAGAATTCTATCAGCTCGGTGAAGTTAAAGCTCGACTTATCGAGTTTATCAAAAATCCGACAGCAGATCCTAATTTGGCTGAGACGCCAGATTTAGCGATCGTGTCCATTAGAACTCAACGCGAAACTCCATATAGAATTTATGTGGATATGTTGGATGAGGTGATGGGTGCTTACAAGGATTTAAGAGACGAAGCTTCAAGAGCTAACTACGGAGTCCCTTATGGTTCTCTGGAAGAAGATAGCCCTCAGCAAGAGCAAGTAAAGGATATGTATCCTAAGAAAATTTCAATAGCAGAACCCAACGAGTAATCAATCATGGCTCATTTTAAAAAGAAAAATGCAGGAAGTAAGCAGGAAGTACCAACTTCTGCCATGCCGGATGTTGTATTCATGTTGCTCTTCTTCTTTATGGTAACTACTGTATTGAGAGAAGTGACCCTTCAGGTTCGAGTTAACCTTACACAGGCTGAAAACATTGAGAAAATCGAACAGAAACGTTTGCTTTCTTATGTATACATCGGCCCTGAAAGATTACCCGGAAATCGATTGGGTGAAGATAAGGTTCAGATTGATGATGCAATTATAGAAGACATCGGAGGCATCAGAACATTAATGTATGATAAGCTCCGTGAACAGCCTAAATTAATTGTTTCCTTACGTGTTGATGAGAATTCAGAATTTGGATTACTCACAGATGTTCAGGAAGAATTAAAGCAGGCAAGTACTTTTAGGATTAACTACTCCACTCGTCGAGAACCTAATTAGAATTAATTTTTCAAAAATTAAGGCAACTGTGTTCTTTGACGCAGGTGCCTTTTTTTATTTAAACACCTCTGTTTATGTCAGATGAATTTCAGACCATACAAAGCATAGGTAGCAAAGCGCTACTTGAAAAGATTTCCAATTTTGATGCCTACAAAAATAAGAAGGTAGTTCAATCTATTGGAGATGATGCAGCTGTCATCAATGAAGAGAATGATGAACTTACGCTACTAACCAGCGACACTTATGTGGAGGGGGTAGACTTTGACCCAACCTATACTCCATTTAATCATCTTGGTTATAAGATACTTTCGGCATGTGTCAGTGATATCTACGCCATGAATGGGAAGCCTGAAGCCGTATTGGTAAATCTCGCCGTTCCGAATAGAATGTCTGTTCAAATGATCGAAGATTTGTACGGTGGCATCTACGCAGCAGGTAAAGCTCATGAAGTTGAAGTAGTTGGTGGTGATTTAAAAGCAAATCATGCCAACTTGGTTGTATCTGTCAGTGTGTATGGTAAAGTCGATGAGAAACATGTCACATACCGAAAAGGAGCTAAAGAAGGGGATGCAATATGTGTTACTGGTGATTTGGGCGGTGCTCTTGCCGGCCTGAGAATCTTGATGAGAGAAAAAAAGTTTTGGGAAGAACATGGTGATGAAACCATTCAACCAGAATTGGGCGACTATCAGTTTGTAGTTAAGAGACAGCTTGTGCCAGAGGCAAGAAAAGACCTCATTGAAACGTTGAGGGAGAAGAAAATGATTCCAACTTCAATGATAGACATAACCAAAGGGTTGGTAAATGAAATCAGTGAAGTTTCGGAGGCATCCGATTTAGGTGCCTATATCTACCAGGCAGCGCTACCTATAGCCATAGAAACAAGGCAGGTTGCTGATGAGATGCAAGAAGATGTAGATCGTTATGCATTGTTTGGCGGAGAAGACTTAGAGCTCATGTTTACTCTTTCAGAGAAAAAAGTCGAAGAATTCGTGAATCATTTTAATGACTTTGTTGTAATAGGGCGCATGGTTCCGAAAGAAGAGGGAATGAAAATGCAGACAGCAGAAGGAGACGTTGTCTCTTTTGATGATTTGTCATAAAGAAAAACGTGGCACGTTTATTGCCAAATATCAGTTCAACTAATAAAGATAATTTAACGTGGTAAGCTCATCTGAGTGTAAGGTTCGTTATATTATATTCTAAGATAATTTTATAAGCTTGTTTTAATGGCTCAGAAAGACCAGAAAAAGAAAAAATCAGTTAAGCCAGATGGCAATAAAGGCGGAAATGCGCCAAAATTCCCTACCTGGAGTATATTTGTACTATTCTTCATACTTCTACTTGCTCAGGTACTTTTCTTTTCTCCGGAAACGGGAAATCGTATTAAGTACAGCAAATTCCTTGAATATGTAGAGCAAGGCTATGTAACGGAAATTACAATTACCAACGGAGTTGATGTAACAGGTAATTATTCTGATAAGGCAATTAGTGATGGAATTATTACCAGACCTGAACAAGAGGATACTAACCTCCCATTTGCAACGGGCGAAAATCAGGAATTCAATAAGTTCAGAACAACCATGCTTCGTGGCGATGAAATTCGCCCTGTATTGGATGCTAATTCCGTTGAATATGATGTAAGGATTGAAGAAGATTGGTTTAGCGGGATTTTTGTTTGGTTGATACCTATCGCACTTCTCGTTGTTATCTGGATTTTCATTTTTAGAAAAATGAATCCAGGCCAACAGGTATTAAACATAGGTAAGAACAAGGCTTCGCTTTATGATCAGCAAAAAGAGACGAAAGTTACCTTTGAAGATGTAGCAGGACTTCAGGAAGCAAAAGCAGAAGTCGAGGAAGTGGTAGAGTTTCTAAGGAGTCCTCAGAAATTCACCAAACTTGGCGGTGTACTTCCTAAGGGTGTATTATTAGTAGGCCCCCCCGGAACAGGTAAAACGTTACTTGCTAAAGCTACAGCCGGTGAAGCCAGTGTGCCATTCTTCAGTTTAAGTGGTTCTGATTTTGTGGAAATGTTTGTTGGTGTAGGTGCTGCACGAGTTCGTGATTTATTTAAGCAAGCCAAGGAAAAAGCACCTTGTATTATTTTTATTGATGAAATTGATTCTATAGGTCGTACTCGTGGTCGTGGAATGGCTATGGGATCTAATGATGAGCGTGAGAATACACTTAATCAGTTGTTAAGTGAGATGGATGGATTCAACTCCGATAAAGGGGTTATCCTGATGGCTGCGACCAACAGACCCGATATTTTGGATTCAGCTTTATTACGTCCAGGTCGATTCGATCGCCAGATTATGATTGATAAGCCAGATCTCAACGGTCGGGTCCAAATTCTTGAAGTGCACAGTAAGAAATTAAAACTCTCCGGTGATATTGACTTAAGAGTACTTGCTTCACAAACACCTGGATTTGCAGGAGCCGATCTTGCAAACCTTTGTAATGAAGCCGCATTACTTGCTGCCCGCCGAGAGAAGAACAGTATTGAAATGGAAGACTTTCAGGATTCCATTGAAAAAGTAATTGCAGGTCTTGAGCGTAAGAATAAGCTTATCAGTCCTAATGAGCGCAAGATTGTAGCTTATCATGAAGCTGGTCATGCAATTGTAGGATGGTTCCTTGAGCACACGGATCCTGTCTTAAAAGTAAGCATTGTTCCTCGTGGACTGGCAGCTTTAGGTTACACACTTCAAACTCCATTGGAAGAGCGCTTCCTTATGACTACTGAGGAGTTGAACGATAAAATTTGTGCATTGCTTGGAGGCCGTGTTGCTGAAGAAATTATTTTTGGCAGAATTTCAACAGGCGCGCAGAATGACCTTGAGCGAATCACTAAGATGGCATTTGCTATGGTAGCTGAATACGGTATGAGTGAGAAGCTTGGGTATATTTCACTTAAAGATTCTCAGAATGCTGAAAATAGTTATGGGTTTAATAAAATATACTCAGAGCAAACCAGTGAGCAGATTGATAAGGAAGTTCGCAAGATCATCGACATGAATCGCGATCGCACTATTGAGTTGTTGAATAAGCACCGTGACGAACTCGAGAAATTAGCCGAAACACTTCTGGATAAAGAAGTACTGGATCACCACGCACTTCGTGACTTGTTAGGTGACCGACCGCATGGAAAATATCCTGAAGGAATATTTGGGAGCAAACCGGATTCAAAGAAAAACGGTGTTTCTCAAAACGGTAAAGAAGAGGCTGAAGAAAGTTCTGAAGATTCAGAACCAACAAAAGAAGCAGAAAAGAACCAAGAAACGGAGAAAAAGCCTAAGAAAGACTCCGAAAGCACATCTGATAAAAAAGAGAGTGAAGAGTCTGAGGCGTAATAGCCGGACTCTTAACACTCAGGTAATCTACAGGTAAAGAAAGGATAACTGCTGGTTAACAGTAGCGCAAAGGCTGAGAGTTAGTTTTGCATCATAGTAATGAAAGCAAAACTAAAACACATCAGCACACGTGAAAAAACACATATTATCAGCACTCGTTTGTTTTGCGCTTTCTATTTCATTTAATCTAAAAGCGCAAGAAACAGGAACCCTTACGGGAACCGTTGTAGATGCCGAATCAGGCGAAACTCTTATCGGAGTTAATGTTCTTATCGAAGGTACCCTGAAGGGTACTTCAACTGACCTTGACGGTCGGTATTCAATAAGAGGTATCGAGCCCGGTACCTACACCTTAGTGGTCAGCTATATTTCTTTTCAGAAGCAGACCATCACGGGAATTGAAATTGAAGCAGGTGAAACGGTTAAACTCGATATCACCCTTCAACCCGAAACAGAAACCCTCGAAGATGTAGTAATTACCGCTGATGCTATTTTAGATAGCGAAGCAGGGCTACTACGTCAGCGTCAGAAATCCATTTCTTTCAGCGATGCTATTTCAGCTGAAAGTATTTCAAGTTCCGGAGCAGGTAATGCGGCCGGTGCTTTGCAAAAAGTGGTGGGTGCGTCAGTAGTTGACGGAAAATACGTCTTTATCAGAGGACTAGGTGATAGGTACACAAGTACTCACCTAAACGGCTCCGAGTTACCATCCTCAGATCCAAATAGGAAATCTTTTCAGATGGATATTTTTCCATCAAATCTTCTCGAGAATATTGTAACCCTGAAGACATTCACACCTGATAAGCCCGGAAACTTTAGTGGCGGTTTGGTAGATATAGCTACAAAGGATTTTCCGGAGCAATTTTCCTTTCAGTTGTCCGCTTCTACGGGGTATAATACTCAGGCCACTTTTTCTGATTTAAGAATCGGTGATCCAAGTAGTACAGATGCCTTTGGGTTTGATGGAGGACGTCGCGAAATCCCAAAAGAAGTTCGCGACTATCTTAATAGTGGGCAAGAGATTCCAACCTTAAGAGATACAAGGAATGATCCACAAGCTGCAGAGACATTAGACCGATTGTCGAATTCATTCAACAACGAATTTCAGCCACGAGAGCAATACGGTGTAATGAATCAGAGCTACGGCTTTTCGATAGGTAACCAGGTTCCTTTTCTTGGAAACGACTTAGGTTATACGGCAAGTTTCTCCTACAGTCAGGGATATTCTGGCTATAATAATGGAGATGTTGCCCGCTATGATTTGGTAGGTAATTTTGACGATTCAGAGCAGCTGTTCCGTCGTTTGGATGTGAATGATGTTAAGGGAGAAAGAAATGTAGACTGGGGTGGTATGGCAACGGTTTCATATCGTCTTACTGATAACCATAGATTCTCAGCTCGCTTTTTAAAGACCCAAAGTGGTACAGGAGCAGGTAGATATCTCGAAGGCTTTCAGTATGACATTCCTAATGCTCTATTTCAAACCCGGGTAGTTCAATATACTGAACGTAGTTTGACCTCATTTCAGCTTAGTGGGAAAAGTTACTTTGAAAATTTCCTGAAAACAACGGTTGAGTGGAAGGCAGCTAATGCAACAAATACTCAAGATGAACCAGATCTCAGGTATTTCACCACTCAAGTAGATACTTTTGCTTCAGGAGCTATTCTTTATTCCAGTCCAACAAATAACTTTCAACGTCCAGGACGTTTCTATAGAAATCTGGAAGAGAATAATAGGAATGCCGGAGTTGATGTTACAATCCCGTTCAATTCTTTTAATGGTGTAGCGGGTAATATCAAATTTGGTGGTAACCTTGTTGATGTTGAACGTGACTTTAGGGAGCAGCGGTTTGACTTCTATACCGATACTCAAAACTTTACACTTAATGATGTGGAAGGAGATGTTGATGCATTCTTTGACTCATTAGGAATCTTAGGTTACGCTAATAACGGCCGCCCACAATTCGGTAACTACGTACAAAATGCATCTACACCAAGAAGTAACTATGATGCTACAAGAACAGTTTCTGCAGCTTACCTAATGACCGAACTACCCGTCACCGACAAGTTTAAGCTTATTGGTGGTGTTCGTGTCGAAAATGCTGATATAGAAGTAATCAGTCAGGATACTGCATTAGCAGTGGGTTCATTATCAAATACAGACTACCTCCCGTCTGTAAATGGGATATATAGTTTTACGGATAATATGAATATTCGTGTAGCCTACACTAAGACGGTTGCCAGACCTACTTTCCGTGAATTAGCTCCCTATATCACTTTCGATTTTGTTGGAGGTTTACTTTTTCAGGGTAATGAAAACCTGAAGCGTACTCTGATTACAAACTATGATTTACGCTGGGAATTATTTACAGGTCCTGGTGAAATATTGGCCGTAAGTGGATTCTATAAGGAGCTCGAAAATCCACTTGAGCGTGTGATTAGGACCGATATTGGAAATGATGCTCTTTCCATCCAAAATGTGGAGGAGGGTAGAGTATATGGTCTTGAATTTGAAGTGCGCAAGAATCTTGGGTTTTTAACTGAAGATCTTCGTCACTTCTCACTTTCTACTAATTATACACTGGTTAGATCATTTGTAGATATCCCTGAGCTTGAGTTGCTGGTAATTAGAAATGCTCGACCAGATGCTGAAGATACCCGAGACCTTCAGGGGCAATCGCCCTTCCTTTTCAATTTTGACTTGGGATATGCAAATCCTGATATCGAATTCAATTCATCTTTGAGCTACAATTTCTTTGGAGATCGACTGGGTATCGTTACTGAAGGTGCAACTCCTGATATATACGAAAGAGGTTTTGGTTCACTCAATTTAACAGCTAATAAAACTATTGCTAAAAATTTCGAACTGAGCCTTAAGGTCAGCAATATTCTTGATCCGGATATTATTCAGTCTCAGAAGTTTAATGGAGACGAATACTATTACCAACGATATCGACGTGGACGAACATTTTCTTTGGGTATCAAATACAAAATTTAGAGCAGATTTTACTTAAAACCCTAAAATAAAAACACGTACAAATGAAGAAAGCAACGCTACTAATAGCAGTCTTGATGAGTTTACCCTTCCTCGCGATGGCGCAGACTACTGTGACTGTAAGTGCAAACATTACTGATGACACAGAGTGGACCTCTGACAACGAATACGTACTTGACGGTATGATTTTCGTAACAGGAGGAGCCGATCTGTATATTGAAGCAGGGACTACAGTTCGTGGTGGTGAAGGTCAGGATCTTGATGCATCCGGTCTTGTAATTACCCGTGGTTCAAAAATATTCGCTGAAGGTACAGCGGAAAATCCAATTATATTTACAGCGGAAAATGATGCTAATTTAACCAAAGATGATGTTGGGGAGTGGGGCGGAATTGTAATTCTTGGCCGTGCTTCAACAAACAATGTGGTAGAAGCTACCATCGAAGGTGTAAACGAGATTACCAGTGACCCTGCTCTTGTTGGTTATGGTGGTACTGACGATATGGATGATTCGGGTATCCTGCGTTACGTATCTATCCGCCATACAGGTATTAACATCGGCTCTAGCTCAGGTAATGAAATTCAAGGTCTAACCCTTGGTGGCGTTGGTGCAGGAACTACTATTGAATATGTAGAGTCATTTGCCAGTGGCGATGATGGTTACGAATGGTTCGGTGGAACTGTTAATACGAAGTATTTAGTGTCTGCTTTCAATAATGATGATGCTTTTGACTGGGATCAGGGATTCCGCGGAAAAGGACAATTCTGGTTTGTAATTCAGGATAGCGATCAGGCAGGCCGTTCTGCTGAGATGGATGGTGCCGGTGGTGATGAAACAGGTACTCCATTTGCATACCCTGTGATCTCAAATGCTACTTACATTGGACCTGGTGTTTCTTCAACTCCATCCGGAGATCCAGGACAAATGCTTGAGTTTCGTGATAATACTGGTGCTCTTTATACTAACTCTGTATTCACAGACCACCCAGGTAATGCTCTTCGTGTAGAAGATGTAGATGGTGTAGATGACTTTGACTCCAGAGCACGTCTCGAAGCTGATTCTTTGAATATTACCAATAGCGTATTTTTCAGCTTTGGAACAGGAACAACATTGGCTGACATGGCAACTAATGCTTATGAAGCAGCTATGCTTACAGCAAATAATAACGTTACTATTGACCCTGAGTTAGGCGGTATTAGCCGAACTGATGATGCTGGTTTAGATCCTCGTCCAGGTAACAGCGCGGTTTTAAGTGGTGCTGATATACCAGAAGATGCTTTCTTCAGCGAGGTTTCTTACAAAGGTGCGTTTGGTGGAAATAACTGGTTAGCAGGGTGGACTGCTCTTGACCAATATGGTTATTTAAGTGAGGCAGGTACTCCTGGTTCAGTAACTGTTTCAGGAAATATCACAGAGGATACTTACTGGACAGCTAACAACGAGTACCTTCTCGATGGAATGGTATTTGTGACTGACGGAGCTGATCTTTATATCGAAGCTGGAACTACTGTACGTGGTGGAGAGGGGCAGGATCTTGACGCATCTGGTCTGGTAATTACCCGAGGTTCGAAAATCTTTGCTGAAGGTACTTCAAATAATCCTATTGTTTTCACTGCCGAGAATGATGCCAACTTAACCAAAGATGATGTTGGAGAATGGGGTGGAGTTGTAATTCTTGGCCGTGCTTCAACCAATAATGTGGTAGAAGCTACTATTGAAGGTGTAAATGAGATTTCATCAGATCCTGACTTAGTAGGTTATGGTGGTACTGACGATATGGATGACTCAGGTGTACTCCGATATGTATCTATCCGTCACTCAGGAATCAATATTGGTTCAAGCTCTGGTAACGAAATTCAAGGTTTAACCCTTGGTGGAGTTGGTGCCGGAACTACTATAGAATATATAGAATCATTTGCAAGTGGCGATGATGGATATGAGTGGTTCGGTGGAACTGTTAATACCCGATACCTGATCTCTGCATTCAATAATGATGATGCTTTTGACTGGGATCAGGGATTCCGTGGAAAAGGACAATTCTGGTTTGTTATTCAGGATAGTGACCAAGCAGGTCGTTCAGCTGAAATGGACGGTGCCGGTGGAGACGAAACAGGTACTCCGTTTGCGCATCCTGTGATTTCAAATGCTACTTACATTGGACCTGGTGTTTCTTCAACTCCATCCGGAGATCCGGGACAAATGCTTGAGTTCCGTGACAATACAGGTGCTCTTTATGCTAACTCTGTATTCACAGACCACCCGGGTAATGCTCTTCGAGTTGAAGATGTAGACGGTGTAGATGACTTTGACTCGAGAGCTCGTCTTGAAGCGGATTCATTGAATATCACCAACAGTATTTTCTACAGCTTTGGAACAGGTACAACTTTAGCTGAATTGGCTACTAATGGTTACGAAGCAACTATGCTTACCGCTAATAGCAATACTACTGTAGACCCTATGCTTAGAGGAATAAGCCGAACAACAGACGCAGGCTTGGACCCACGTCCAAATCCAAACAGTCCTGTTTATGGTACTGCAGTTGCTATGGCTGATGATTGGTTCTATACAACTAATTATGCTGGTGCATTTAATGGCACTAACTGGGCTGCAGGCTGGACTGCACTTGATGCCTACGGATTCTTAGGTGACGGTATTGTAACTGACACTGAAGAAGATCCTTCAGAAGTTCCGAATTCAATCACATTGAATCAGAACTATCCGAATCCATTCAACCCAACTACACAGATTAGCTTTACGCTGCCACAGGCACAACAAGTAACGCTGAAAGTGTATGACATGCTTGGTCGTGAAGTGGCTACGCTTGCTAACAGAGAAATGTTTTCTTCAGGCATGAGTACCCTGAACTTCAACGCAAGCAATCTTTCAAGTGGGCTGTACATCTATCGCTTAACAGCCGGTAATGTAGCAGTAACGCGTAAGATGACACTTATTAAGTAAGAACTATTTCAACTCACATATACGTCTCACATCACTGTGAGGTGTGCTGATCAGAGAGAGCTCCGAGGAATTGGGGCTCTCTTTTTTTTTGAGCACAGATTTTTGGATGATAGGATTATTCAGATTTGTACGCTTAAACAAGTCATTCCTGCGAAGGCAGGAATCTGGATTTAGTTTCAAGGCAAAAGCCAAAAAAAGAATCACCCAGATCTCCGGCATTCGCCGCGAGATGACTTCTATACTGCTAATTAATTTCAGTTAGCGCCACAACCTGATTCAAGCATCCGCTTGGACAGAACCAGGCAATATTCCCGTTTTCACCAGAATAAATCAGAAATCATTATTAAGGAAGTATTGACACTCAACAGTTAAATCCTTACCATTAATCGTATAATTACGATATAAGGTTATGGCACTAACAAAAGCACAATTATTTAAGGAAGATCAGGTAAAAGCAGCAGCTTATGCAAAAGCGCTGGCTCATCCTGCACGCATTGCAATTTTAGAAATACTCGCAAGCAGAGCTACATGTATTTGCGGCGATATTACGGATGAACTCCCTTTAGCTCAGTCCACAGTCTCTCAGCATTTGAAGGCACTGAAGTCAGCCGGTATTATCAAAGGTGAAATTGATGGAGTAAGAACCTGTTACTGCCTTGATGAGGAAAACTTGGAAGAATTGAAAAATGTGATGGGGACTCTGTTCAAGAATCTTTCTACCCAAAATTCAAATTGTTGTTAAGCGATTATAAATGATGAATTTTGAATGTTAAAATAATAAGTCATTCTGAACGATAGTGAAGAATCTTTGCCAGATAATGTTTACCAAGCAATTCTGACAAAGATGATTTGGCAGTAGCCTCAGCATGACTGGTTTAATTCAACATTCATAATCCCTAATTCAAAATTTCCCAATTATGAAAGCGACTCAAAAATCACCGGAAGAACTCAAAGAAACGGTACGTCAAAAGTATAGTCAGATTAGCGAGCAGGGCGCGGATTATAATGCCCGATCGTGTTGCGGAGCCGGGGGAGAGTCAACCAAGGTTTATAATATCATGACTGACGACTACAGCGAGCTGGAAGGCTATAGTCAGGATGCTGATTTAGGTTTGGGTTGCGGATTGCCGACTCAGTTTGCCAAAATTCAGAAAGGAGATTATGTAATTGATTTAGGATCAGGTGCCGGAAACGATTGTTTTGTTGCCCGACATGAAACAGGTGCCGAAGGAAAAGTACTGGGTATAGATTTCACTGAGCCGATGATTAAAAAGGCTCGTGAAAATGCAGAAAAGCTCGGGTTCAATAATGTAGAATTTCGTTTTGGTGATATTGAAGACATGCCCGTTTCTGAAAACGTAGCAGACGTGGTGGTGAGTAATTGTGTGCTGAACCTGGTACCTGACAAGCCCAAAGTCTTTTCCGAAATTTTCAGAGTACTAAAGCCGGGCGGACATTTCAGTATCTCGGATATTGTTTTGGAAGGAGATCTACCTGAAGCTCTTCGTGAAGATGCCGAAATGTATGCAGGTTGTGTTGCAGGGGCCATTCAGAAGCAAAACTACTTAGGCTATATAGAAGAAGCTGGTTTTGGAAACATCACCGTACAAAAAGAAAAACCGATCGAGATTCCAGAGGATATTCTGTCGCAATATCTGAACGAGGATGAAATAGCTGAATTTAATTCAGGCGGAACGGGAATTTATAGTATCACAGTCTTTGCACAGAAGGCAGGTGGAGAAGGGCAGTCATCAACCCAAAAACAAGTAAAAATGCTGGGCGACCTTGGTGCTTCTTGTGAACCCGGTTCAGGATGCTGTTAATAGCAACGAATTATCCAATCAATGAATAAATTATGTATCCAAAATTAGAGCAGTACCTGAAAAGTATAGAGTCTGGTTTGAATGCTATTCCATCAGAACGCAAAGAAAAGCTGGAAGAAGTAGCGAAGTATATCCAGTCAAAGATTGAAAACGATGAAACTGCAAAACTAAATTTCATTTGCACGCACAATAGCCGGCGAAGTCATCTGGCTCAGGTCTGGACAGCGACAGCGGCTCACTACTTCGGAATCGAAGATATGGAAACCTATTCCGGAGGAACGGAGGCAACGGCTTTTAATCCAAGAGCGGTAGCAGCTGTTGAACGAGCTGGTTTTAGAGTAGAAAATCCAGGAGGAGATAATCCGAAGTATAGAATCAGATTTGATGAGGATGCTGAGCCCATGATTTGTTTCTCCAAAAAATTTGATGATGACTTCAATCCAGATAAAAAATTTGCAGCTATCATGACCTGCTCTGATGCAGACGAAAATTGTCCGTTTGTGCCTGGAGCTGAATTCCGACAGGCAATTACCTACCGTGATCCCAAAGAATCAGATGGAACTGCAATTGAAAAGGAAGCCTATAGCACTCGTTGTTTACAGATTGCTACTGAGATGTTCTATATGATGAACCAAGTAAAGTAAAAGAAAAAAATTTACCCATATTAATCGCATAAATACGATAAAATGAATACATCAACCTTTATACAGTCACTCGTTCAAAATTCAGGTAAAGAACTTCAGTTTAAACTACCTGACGAATCCATAATTTCAGGAGATCTTCACATCACTGAAATTCAAAACCACAAGGTAGACTCAGTAGATTGTGGAGGAAACGCACATGAGTATGATGAAACCGTGGTTCAGCTTTGGATCAATGAAAACTCCAGCAAACATGCCGAGTGGATAGCGGGAAAAGCGCTCAGCATATTTGAGACTGTCGGTAAGAAAATAGAGTATAGGGATGCTGCCGAGCTATTCATCGAATTTGGAGATTCGAATCACCCTACCATCCGCTATTCGGTGAAGGACATATACGAAGGCGCTGAACGTATGACTGTAGACATGACGGTGAAACCGACGGCATGCAAACCAAGTTTAGAAAAATCCTCAGAAAAAGTAACCTGCTGCTAAGATGACAAAATCAGAAAAACGAATTGATTTCTTTGAACGATACCTCACGCTGTGGGTACTGATATGTATAGGAATCGGAATTGGTGTGGGATATGTAGCTGGAGATTCGATTGAAGCTATAAGCCGCTGGGAAATTTATAAAGTAAATATCCCGGTAGCGATTCTGGTATGGCTGATGATATATCCTATGATGCTTCAGGTTGACTTCAGTTCGCTAAAGGAGATCGGTAAGTCACCGAAAGGGGTCGTGTGGACCGTTGTTATTAACTGGGCCATCAAGCCCTTTACGATGGCGTTTTTTGCGTGGATCTTTTTTGATAAGATGTACTCCGCTTGGTTAAGTCCGGAGTTGGCTGATCAGTACATAGCCGGGGCTATTTTATTGGGAGCAGCTCCTTGTACGGCCATGGTATTTGTGTGGTCGTATTTGTCAGACGGGGATCCTAATTATACGCTTGTTCAGGTTTCTGTGAATGACCTGCTGATCTTGATTTTGTTCATACCCATCGTGGGATTATTACTGGGTATCACTGAGCTAACCATTCCTTGGAACACGCTGGCTGCATCAATCCTCATCTTTGTAGTGATTCCATTAGTAGCCGGTTATTTGACGCATAAAGTAGCCATTAACCGAAAAGGAAAAGAATGGTACACCGGGAAGTTTCTGCCAAAATTTAAGCCGGTTTCAATTTCAGCCCTATTAATTACACTGATCCTTCTTTTTGCTTACCAGGGAGAGCGGATCATTAATCAGCCTATAGACATTCTTTTGATCTCAATCCCGCTGATTATTCAAACGTACTTTATTTTTGCACTGGCATGGTATGGCGGGAAAAAAATAGGGTTGCCTTATCAAGTATGTGCACCGGGCTCCATGATTGGGGCCAGTAACTTCTTTGAATTGGCGGTAGCCGTGGCTATAGCATTATTTGGTCTTCAGTCCGGAGCAGCTTTGGTTACCGTGGTAGGAGTGCTGATAGAAGTTCCAATCATGCTTTCCTTAGTACGATACGCAAATAGCAGGAGGGCGAGTTATTAATTTACAGGATTCCGCTTGAAAGGTCAGTTTAAGCAATCTAGATAATCATTGGTTATATTTTAGTTTTAACCAAGGTTACAGCTGTATGAAGAAATCTAAAAAATTTCAGCTCAATGTTCTTTTCATTCTATTTTTAATCAGTTTGCTACAGGTTGGATGTGCACCATCAGTGGTCGCTCAAACATCCGATAGCACGATAAGATGGGCGGATGCACAATTGCAGTCTTCTTCGTGGTATGAAGGCAAGGAGGCTGTTCGGATCGCCGACAATGTATTGATGTATCAGCATGAAAGCGGAGGCTGGCCCAAAAATTTGGATATGGCTTCTCGACTTTCTGAAAAGGAAAAGGAGCGTATCAAAGAAGAGAAGAAATCAGAAGATAGCTCGCTCAATGAAATCACAATAGATAATGGAGCGACCGTAGCACAGATCAGATATCTCGTTAAGGTTTATGCAGCAACAGAACAAGATCGTTTTAAAGAAGGAGTACTGAAGGGATTAGATTATCTGCTAGAAGCTCAGTATGACAATGGGGGCTGGCCTCAGTTCTATCCGCTGAGAGACGGGTATTACGAGAATATTACGTACAACGACGGGGCTATGATCAGGGTGATGGACACCTTGCGGAATGTGGCCAAGGGAGAATCGTTGTATTCCTTTGTAGATGAAGCCCGCAGACAACAAGCAGCCGATGCAATCAACCGAGGCTTGCGGGTCATTTTAGATACACAAGTTGAAGTAGACGGTGAGCTGACGGTCTGGTGTGCACAATATGATCCTGTAACTTTACGCCCAGCCAAAGCGCGATCGTATGAACTTATTTCCTTAAGCGGTTCAGAAAGCGTGGGTATTGTCAATTATTTGATGGAAATAGACAACCCTTCTCCAGAGGTAATCACAGCGGTGAAAAGTGCAGTTGCTTGGTTTGATAAAGTAAAGATAACCGATGTTCGAATTGTTGATGTAGATAGACCTGAGCTCTCAGAAGGGTATGACCAAGTCATAGGTTTTGACCCCACAGGTGAATCTTTGCTATGGGCCCGTTTTTACGAAATCGGGACAAATTACCCCATGTTTGTCGATAGGGAAGGCACCGTTCATGCCGCATTTTCCGAACTACCTTATGAACGGCGGATAAACTATTTATGGCTGGGAGACTGGGCGCAGAATCTGTTGGAAAAGGACTATCCTAACTGGCTTAGCCGCATTCAGTAAATATGGTTGAATAGATTTGGTGCCTGATTAATTTAGGTGCTTTTTCAATACTGCAATTCTGAAAACACTCAACATCATCACTGAATTATTCCAACGAAACCCATTCCACACTTTCTCTTAAAAAAATATTAGCATTTGCAGAACTGTTTATAATTTCTGAATGTTAGGATACCTCATCACTAACAATTTTAAAAAGAAAAATTTTGACGTTTGTAACACGCAGAGCACATTTTAACGCAGCCCACCGCCTCCATAATCCAGACAAAAGTGAAGAATGGAATAAGAAGACTTTTGGGAAGTGTAACCTTCCGAATTGGCATGGACATAATTATGTCATTGAGGTAACGGTGTCGGGTGAGCCTGACCCTGAGACTGGTTATACCATTGATCTTGGAAAACTAAAGGCAATCATGAAAGAAAAGGTCTTGGATCCCTGCGATCATAGAAACCTCAATTTGGACGTGGATTTTCTGGATGGAATTATTCCAACTACAGAGAATTTAGTGAGAGCTTTTTACGAGCAACTTCGCCCGGATGTGGAAGAAGCATGTGCCCGTGGCGGGAAACTATATAAGGTTAAGCTTTTCGAAACCGAACGAAATATAGCCGAATATTGTCCATACGTAGGACTATAAAAGACTATTCATTATTAGCAGTAAAGATATGATTACGAATGAAGTACAACGATTTTACGACCCAACTTTCACGGTAACGAAAGAGTACAAAGACTCTCTGCCGGATTTGCAAAATGGGCCAGCTTCCTTGATTGAAGGGGCAAACGTGCCTATCCAGCAAGTTGGCATTTCAAATTTTAAGCTCCCTCTTAAGTTCCGCAGAAGAGAAGGAGAGCCTGTTACGCTTGAGGCAAGCATAGATGGCTATGTAAGTCTTGAAAAGGATAAGAAAGGGATCAACATGAGCCGCATCATGAGAACCTTCTATAAGTTTCAGGACAAAGTATTCCATATAGATCGCCTGGAAGAAATTCTAAAAGCATACAAAGAAGATTTAGGAAGTCAGGAATCATTTCTTCGAGTGAGTTTCAACTATCCGCTGCTGAAAGACAGTCTGCGTTCAGGGATGAAAGGATATCAGTATTATAAGGTGCAGTTGGAAGGTCGTCTTGATAATTACGATCAGTTCCAGAAACACATGCATTTAGATTTTGAATACAGCAGCGCTTGCCCTTGCAGCTATGAACTTGCTGAGCATGCCCGTGAAGAACGAGGTGTTGCTTCTATTCCGCATAGCCAAAGAAGCGTGGCCAACGTAACGGTGGCTCTCAAGGATGAATTTTTCGTCGAAGACTTAGTTCAAATTTGTCGAACAGCTCTTCAAACAGAAACTCAGGTGATGGTTAAGCGAGAAGACGAGCAGGCGTTTGCTGAAATGAATGGTGCGTTCCAAAAGTTTGTGGAAGACGCCGCACGACTTCTATATGATGAACTTGACAGCTACAACAGTATCCATGACTTCGTTGTACGATGTGTACATATGGAAAGTCTGCACAGTCATGATGCCGTTAGCCGAATTTGTAAAGGCCTTCCAAATGGATTGAGATAACCCAGAAATAGTTTATTTAAACTTAAGCCTCGCTCTTTTTAGAGTGAGGCTTTTTTTATTCTATGACATAGAGATGAGCGGATAACTTTTCTGAAGGTCTATTAATAAAAAAATCAAAATGTCAGGGTCATATCTAGTTGTGAAATGAGTCTGTCATCCATTAAATTAGTTTTGAATTTCATCTAGCCTTATTCCTTCCAAATGTATCAAAGTCACAACGAATTCTTAGCGAATGCTTAACTGGTTCAAAAAAAAGCTAGCAACTTCTTACAGCAATGAAGAGTGGATTGAGGCTTTAAGTCCTCCGCCTTTAGATAAAGCAATTGCGAAACTCCGGGGTTACTTGGTGAAAGGCCTAAAAGCTTCTCTATATAAGTATGTTGATAAAAACTTGGGCGACTTCGTTGAAGACATTGCTCAGGATTCATTACTCAAAATTCTGGATAAGCTTCACACTTTTCGGGGTGAAAGCAAATTCACCACCTGGGCTATGAAAATTGCTGTACGTGAGGGATATACAGAACTTCGCAAGAAAAGATATAATGACATTTCACTTCATGACTATGTAAACCCGAAAGGTGAGGCAGAGCACGCCATAGAAGTGGAAGAGAAAGAAGCACTGCCGGATCAAATTACGCATGAGTCAATGCTGGTTGAAAAGGTCATGAGAGTTATGGAAGAAGAGCTTACTGAGAAACAAAAAACAGTATTGCAGTATTTAATTATAGACCAGATTCCATTAACGATTGTGGCAGAGAAAATGAATACAAATCGAAATGCTATTTATAAGTTGGTATACGATGCCCGACTAAAACTCAAGAATAGCCTCGAACTTGATGGGATTGATCCCGAAGAAATTTTGGAGGAGATGTAAGAAATGAAGATCTCACTGCGTCAATTCAATAATAGAGTTATTCAGATATGAAACTAGATCACAAAATATTAAAGGTTTTATTAGGTGCTGTTCATTCTACTCACGATAATGAAATTGCGTGTGGTGAATGTTTTGATAAAATCCATGAGTTTGCCGAACTAGAATTGCTAGGTAAATCTCCTGACGAAGCAATGCCATTGGTAAGAGAGCACCTTGAAAAGTGTGCAGAGTGTAAAGAAGAATATGAAGCTCTTCTGAAGGGGTTAGAGAAGCTGAAGGTTTATTCATAGCGGATATTTTCTAACTTTTTTCAAGTCTTGGCTTATGAATTATGCACACGGATTAAATAAGCCTTATCTTTTCTAAAACAATTCATCAAAAAATTCTTTCCTGTAATGCCTAAGATTTTCTACTCAATAGTCGCCCTTTTATTATTTTCATTTCCTGCCTTTTCACAAACACCCATTTCCATTTCGGAAGCCCGTCAGCAGTCTATCGGAAGCACGGTCACTGTAACCGGACATCTAACGGTAACTGATGAGTTTGAGGGGCCGGTTTATTTTCAAGACGAAACCGGAGGAATTGCATGGTTTGATTTTGGTTTGATGCGAGGAGATGATGGATTTGCCTTGGATGTAAATCGTGGTGACTCTATAGTGATAACTGGCGAACTGGGCGAATTCAATGATCTTATCCAAATTGTAGGAGATACGGAATACGAAATTTTTCCTGAAGGAAATAAGAATATAGAACCTACAGTCATTACGGTTGAAGAGTTAAATTCGGGTGACTTTGAAGGCCAGCTTGTATCTATGAGTGTTGATGTTATTCACTCAGGAGCATTCCAATCTGATGAATACACTATCACCGATAGAACCGGAAGCGGGGTGCTCTATATCAATGATGATACGGAAGTAATTGGTGCAGCAGCTCCGGAAGGTATAACCACCATAGTGGGTGTGGTCGGGATTTTCAGAGGCACGTACCAGCTATTACCGCGTGACTTTAATGATATTGATGCTAAAGAGGTCGTTTATCCTGGTGAGGAAGTTTCTAAAGACGAAACCTTTGAAATTGCCACCTGGAATATCGAATGGTTTGGTTCTGCCAGCAATGGTCCGGATAATGAAGAAGAACAAATGGAAAATGTAGTACGTGTTATTTCAGAAGTTGATGCCGACGTATATGCATTTCAGGAAATTGCCAATCCATCGGCTTTTGCGGAACTCATTCTCTCTTTGGACGGCTATGGAGGCTTTTTAGCTGACTTTTCCCAAAGCCAAGAAACAGCCTTTTTATTTAAAAGAGCTACCGTAGATTCGTTGGATTCCGGGCAAATAACTACTGGATTAACTCAGTCAAACTGGGCTAATGGCCGCTATCCATTATTCTTTCGGTTTAATGTGACCATAAATGATGAGAGCAGAGAAATCTATGCCTATAACATTCATGCCAAAGCTTTTGGTGACATTGATTCTTACAATCAGCGCGAAAATGCTTCCCGTGAATTAAAGCTTTATCTGGACAATACCCGTCCCGATGCAAATGTCATTTTCCTTGGGGATTATAATGATACCATTGAAGGTTCGATATCTGATGGTCAGGATTCTCCATATGACAATTTCGATGAAGATGAAGAATACACCATTTTGACCAAAGCATTGGAAGAGCAAGGATTTCAATCTCAGGCCTCGGGTTCTTTTATCGACCATATCACTATTACATCTGAGTTGGTTGACGAACATATTGTGGAAGCTCAGCGAGTCGAGAATACCTCTTATATCGGAAGCTATCTAAGTTCTACATCTGGCCATTACCCCATCTGGACCCGATTTCAGTTCACTACATTAGTTGGGAATGAAGAGCAAAGTGCAAGCCAGCCGGTAAATTTCTCTTTGGAGCAAAATTATCCTAATCCATTTAACCCAACGACTAATATCCAATATAGTGTAGCTGAAAACAGTGAGGTTACACTTCGGGTTTATGATATGCTTGGGAGAGAAATTGCTACATTGGTTAATGGAGAACGTTTAAGCAGCGGTTCTTATACAGCTACTTTTGATGCTTCTAATCTTTCCAGTGGAATGTATATTTATCAGCTTTCAACGGGTGATGGAGTTCAACTGACAAGGAAAATGATGTTGATTAAGTAAATCAATCTTTTACTAAAAGACTTTAAACCCCTCAGATATAATTATTTGAGGGGTTTATTTTTTTACCACTAGGCAAGCATCTTTAACTTCAATTTCAGTCTTGTCATCCATAACCTTTTGATAAGCATTTGTCTGCTGACCTAGAATACTAAAGCTATTGGATTCCATAAGGGCGATTAACTCATCTGACTCATAAAGGGCGAAATTGTGCTTGGTGAATTCAAAATGTTCAACGGAGTGTCGAGGACGGTAGCCAACCAAAAAAGTGCCCTCAGGTTTTAATACTCTTCGGATTTCCTGCAGATGAAGAGCTGGTGGATTCAGAAAGTAGATGACATTGATGGCTATAATGCAATCAAATGTATGGTCTTGAAAAGGCAGGGAAGAGGTTTCTGAACACTGAATACTAAGTTTACCATCATCAATTAGACGCGAATTTCGATGTTCGGCTTCTTTGCACATATCTTCCGAAAAATCTACACCAGTGACATTTAAACCTGGTTCAACAGTAAAATACTGTGAGAAATGCTTCCCGTTCCCAAAACCGATTTCCAGCACTTTTTGATCTGGTTTTAGGTCAAGTAATTCAAAAGCGAGATCATATAGTCCCTGGTTTGATTCATTGAGGGCCTTAGCTACTTCAAGCCCTGTTTTTCCAGTGGGTTTTTTAAGCTGATTTGAAAGTTCTTTTGGGTCCATAAAATTGGGTATTAGATCAGCCAATTGATGTAGGTATTCTTTCAGATGGTAAGGTAGAATAAAGTGGTAGACCTTAAAATCTATTTATAATAAAAAAAGCTATGCCGTGAAGCATAGCTTTGGAAAAAGATCAAAAAAAGACGGATTAATTATATTGAATAAATACCGTTTCATTCTTTTTTATGGCTAAATCAGTGGCTTTTTGATAAGCTTCTTTCGTCTCCTCAACCGAAGCGTCTTTTGATAATGTGACGGTATTTTCAGAAGGACTAGTGATATCATTCGCCATTCCACCACCGGCTGCACAGGTCACCTTGATATTCATAGGAGTAACAAGGCTAAACGTAATTGCAGACACTAAACCGTTTAAAAAACTGATTTGTGTTTCTACTTTTGCTACACCATTCGTGCATTTTTCAGAGGCATCGACTGTTGCAGGGGGGATTAACCCGTAAACAAAACTGAGTGCCCATGGTTGTTCAATAACTTCATTTGAAGCTGCTTTCCCCGTTTCTACCGTTGCATGAAAACAACCCGTTAACGTAAAAGTTGAGATTAGTGTTAGTAAAAGAATTGCTTTAGATATTTTCATAGTTGTACCCTCTATTAAGTTATATATTTAAAAATGCTGTTATAATAGTAACCCCATTAATAACAGTGGTTAAAATATGAAAATAGAATCCAAAAACAATTAGAAATAGAAACACGGTAGCATCTTCATAAGAATAGACGATAACTAAAACCCCAAAAGCATTCTTATTTGTTTATCAAGACCTTGCCTCGAAGGGTACAATAGTATCATGCTCAACATACTCTTTTAAATTTTTCAATAAAATGGCCCAGCAATATGAAGCCGTTTTAAAGTGAGTATTGCAAGAAGGCCAGCCGGTATGCTGGAAAGTTACTTCAGTTCCATCCTCCGCATCATTCAACTCAAACCCAAAGCTGGTAGGGTTCCAGTCTTTATCGGATTTAGTCATTCTAACATGGAATGAAGTATTGGTAACGGATTCAATGACCTCAGCATACCAGTCGTATTCCTCTCCAAAATAAAAGTTGTACTCACTCCCGACTTTGGGTTCGCCTGAGCTTTTTAACGGCCACCAATTATTGAGATGCTCCGGTTTCGTGATCGCATCAAATACTTCCTTTTTGTCTTTTTTGATTACCAAAAAGTGGAAGATATCAAAGCTCTTTGCTTTCATGAGTGTAGTTTTAATTATCGGATAAGTTGGAAATCAGTTGTTCATACTCTTTCTCCAGCGGCATGTGGACATTCCAAAAAGGCTTCGGGTCTTTATTATCCACACAGTCAATTAGGATAGAAAGATGAGTATGCCAGCCGGCACCAATTCCTGCTTTAGTATCAGAATCTGTTGGTAATTTACGGTGAGTAAGCCTAAGCAGAACTTGTTCCTCACCGTGGGATTCCAGCTCAAAAGTGACTTCAGAACCTTCGCCATCACCTTCATCCCAAGTGTAGCTCAAAACGTGGGGGCGGTCATATTTGGTAACTACTCCCTTGGAAACCTGTCCTTCTTCCAAATCCTTATATTTTTCTGGAAGGGGGTCGTCTTCTTTGGATAGTCGTGAGTGATCAAATTCATGCGTTACCGTTCCGCCAACTTTCGGCTCAACATCACCGGCTGAAAGCCATTTTGCTTTAAATTCAGATTCTGTCAAATATTTCCATACCTCCTCAGCTGATCCATTGAGAATGCGTTCAAAGCAAATGGTCCCCGGTTCTGTAAAAACTCCATGTTTCTTATTCATAGCTCTACTATTTGTTTGATGGTGAATTCAGATCGTTCATTAATGCTTCTAAAGCGTCCAGCTTCTGATCCCAGAACTTCTGATATCTTTTAAGCCACGCCATAACTTCTTGCAGTTTTTGAACGTCAGCCCTGCAATATCTCTTTCTTCCCTTTTTTCGGATTACAATTAAACCGCACTCGTTTAAAATTTTGATATGCTTTGATACCGCCGGACGGCTTATGTCAAACTTCTCTGCTATATCATTGACCGGCATAGATTCCCCGGCCAGAATATCAAAAATTTCTCTGCGAGTTGGATCGGCAATGGCCTGGAATACATCTTGAGACATACAATAAATAATTACGTAACTGATTGGTTACAAATATATATGTAACTATTTAGTTACGCAAATAAATTTATACTTCCTCGGAAAAACGACCAGAGGCTATAGCAGGAAATTGACTATATGAATTGTTGAAAAGATAGGTATAGGCAGGTATTGTATCGCCTTCAATAACGACTGGAATAATCTCACGTTTAAACTCATTAGGCAGGTTGAATTGTGAGCCAATTCCTTCGTAATCGTCTAATTTTTGCAGGAGTTGTTCTTTATTCTGAGTTACTTCAAACAAATGACCATACACCTTGTTCTTTGAATCGGGGAGGTACACAGCTCCCGGATAGAAGCTAACTTGAAACAGGATGCCGGGGAAGTAACCTTCTCCAATAAAAGTCTGTGTTGAATGAAGGTATCGTGCCACCGGGTTGTCGCAACCTTTCATCAATGTACCATATACAAAAAGCATGTTGGTTTCCTTTTTCATAATGAAAGAAGGTACTCTGATTACCCTTGAGTTAGTAATACTAAAGCATCGTTAAGTGCGGCTACAGAGTGAGAAACTTCTGCAGGGATTTCAATTTCATCGAACTGCTTGAGACGGGTATCTTTCTTTCCCTGGTGATACATCACTTCACCTTCCAACACTAATAACTTGGTAGGGTGATGGGCTTTATGATCCTCAAGTTTCATTCCCTTGTTAAAACCGAATACTAATACTTTAAAATGGTCTCCAATATGAAAGGACTTAGCAATAGGATGATTTGCCGTTTTTAACTGATCTTTAATGGAATCAATGGTCATAAATCGGTGGTTAAGTGAATTTGAACAAACATCTTACAAAAATGACTGCACTATTGCGAAATGTAGTCATTATTCATCTTCAGTTTAAATCTCAGGAGGGCTTCCTTATCTACTGATAGAGTTACACGGAAATCAGGATAAACTCAGATTTTGTTGTCTCTGAGATCTTTATGGAGAGAAGCTTCTTTTAGTTGTCGATTCTGAAGCAGGTAATCCAGATCGTTTCTGTTATCATACATCAACTGTTTATGGTAATAATTGATGTATTCACAGATAGCAAAAAGATTAGCAAAGATTGCCCAGCCAAATAGATTGTCACCATTTAAGCTTTTACCCGAGATGTACCACTGAATCAATAGAATAATCGGGATTAAACCTATGGCAACTCGATTATGCTTTTTAAAGGCCCGAAAACGGGATAAGATAGTTCGTTCAAAAATCGGTTTTTCATTCAGTGAAGAAAACTTCACCCACCAGTAGTATGTGCCTTGAAATAAGATGTAGCACATCAGTATGAGACCATAGGACAGAAAGATGTAATCCCAAAAGCCGTAATGGAAATTGATAAAAAGTAAAATCCCAAAAAACATCACCACATTCATTCCTTCAACCTGGAAAGTCCACTGAAGGCGTTTTAGTAGCTTCTTTTTTTGGGATCCTAAAGACATAGAAAAAATAAAGGCTGCATAGTGAATTTATTTTATTTATAAATCACACCATCTTTCATAACAAAAGAAACTCGTTCGAGTGTTGTTACATCTTCTAATGGATTATCATCAGTTGCTATGATGTCAGCTAATTTTCCAGCTTCGATAGAACCAATTTGATCCTGCATTCCTAAAACGGTAGCTCCGGTCATAGTTGCACTTTTGATCGCTTCCATGGTGGGCATTCCAACTTCAGTCATGTATTGGAATTCTTTACCGTTTAGTCCGTGAGGAAATACTCCGGCATCGGTTCCAAATGCAATATTAACGCCTCTTTTGTAGGCCTCAGCAAATGTATTTTGGATCATAGGCCCAATCTCCAGTGCTTTAGGTACAACCAGTTCAGGATAATATCCATCAATTTGAGCTTTTTCTGCTACCCATTTTCCTGCTGAAATGGTAGGCACGTAATAAGTTCCCTTTTCAATCATAAGGTCCATGACTTCAGGAGTCATCTTTGTGCCGTGTTCTATGGTGAGCACTCCTGCTTCAACGGCACGTTTCATTCCCTCAGCGCCATGGGCATGAGCTGCCACGTGCATGCCGTATTCATTGGCTGTCTCAACAATGGCATTTAATTCATCCATAAAAAACTGTGGGGCATCACCGGATTTTGCAACACTTAATACTCCGCCCGTAGCCGTAATTTTGATATGATCGGCACCGTTCTTGTATCGTTGACGTACCGCTTCTCGTGCTTCAGCAACACCGTTTAATACACCATCAACAGGCTCCGGGCTTCCCATCAAATCTTCTTTCCAGCCATTAGTCGGATCGGCATGACCGCCGGTAGTAGCCAGTGATTTACCAACGGTGATAATTCTTGGTCCAACCACATATCCGCCTTTAATAGCATCTCTGAGCGAGATATTAACTCCGGAACCTCCCAATTCCCGAACAGTTGTGAAACCAGCCATCAATGTTCGCTTCGAAAATAGAACTGAGCGATAGGCTTTATCGGCATCGTTAAAAGTGAAAGGCTCCAAATATTTAGCCGCATTTGTTTCACTTTCCAGGTGGACGTGTAAATCAATTAAACCGGGAAGAACCGTTTTTGATTTAAGATCTATAATTTCATCTCCGTCTCTTCCATTTATATAACCGTTTTGGATACCGGTTATCTCATTTCCTTCAACGATGATACTTACCTCACTGCGCGGATTATCAGAGATACCATCAATCAAAGTCCCTGCATGAATTATAGTCCGTTGTGCATGAGCAGAAAAAGATGTGAAAATCAGAATGATAAAGGAAAAGAAAAGTGTTTTGATGTCCATGATAACTTTGATTGGTTCTTTGATTTGGCGCAATATAGGTAAATGAAGTCAAATAAAAGTGAGTCTCCGGACTTGTTAAGTATGGAAAATATTGGAGCTTCTTTATTCACTTTAGAGCTTTTTTTATGGTAATTTTGAAGTCTTTTTAATATCCACAAACAGAGGATTAATGACGGTCTTATTATTCATCATTGGCTTGGTAACCTTGATTGGCGGGGCTGAGCTGTTTCTCAAGTCAGTAGATAAGTTTGGGCTTGCCTGGAGTGTTTCTCCCGTTGTTATGGGATTGACGGTTGTGGCATTTGCAACCGGCGCCCCGGAACTTGCCATCAGTTTGCAAGCGGCGGCAGATGGAAGGCCGGATCTTGTTTTGGGTAATATTCTGGGAAGTAATATTGCGAACATTCTCCTTATTCTCGGTATTGCTGGGCTTGTGAAGCCGCTTAGGATAACCAATCGGATTATTAAAATTGATGTTCCGGTTGTGATAGGGACGAGTGCATTGCTTTATGTTTTGGCTATGGATGGCCTGCTTACCTTAACCGATGGATTGATCATATTCGGTGGTCTTATTGCCTATTCGGTTTTTATGTATACACAGATCAAGAAAGATCGTGATGCTAATAAAAAGAAGTCAGCTGATGAAAAACCAAAGCTTGATGAACCCCTGACAACTTTATTTTACGGCAAATATATATTTCTTCTTTTAGGTGGGTTAGTATTAATTGTGATGGGATCTCGCTGGATGGTAGAAGCGGCCGTTGAAATAGCTGATATTTTGGGCATCTCAGAATTAATTATTGGACTGACTATTGTTTCTATAGGAACCTCACTGCCTGAAGTTGCCACTTCACTTTCAGCAGTAAGAAAAGGAGATTCAGACACAGCGGTTGCCAATGTGATGGGAAGTAATCTTTATAATATTCTGCTCACTTTAAGTCTGACCATCATTGTAGCACCGGGGGCTTTAACCGTTTCTCCCGATGCCCTAAACCTTGATATGCCATTCATGATCATTGTTGCATGCACATGTTTGCCTCTATTTTGGCCGGCCAAAGAATTGACCAGACCCGTAGCGAGCGGATTCCTGTTATACTATGCGTTGTACATGGCCTACCTAATTCTAATATCTATAGGGCATCCTTTTCAGGAGACAATGGAGTGGGGGATGCTATGGATTGTAATTCCGATAACGGTGGTCTTAGCCACTGTTAAATTTATTGGGCACCTTAGAAACCGATAAGGTTTTTCTTTTAGTCGCTAAGTAACTGTAACGTTTACTGTTGCTATTTAAGATCCGATTGTTATATTCGTGTAGAGAGTAATGATTCGGGTACTATGAAAAAGCTCCTTCCAATATTATTTACATCCACATTTCTACTGATTGGCTGCGATTTATTTGACAGCGCTAGCTCATCTAAAAAGAAAGAAATAGAACCCTTTTTCTGGGGTAGCGAGAAGTCATTTCCGGATTTAGCTCCAAGAATTTGGGTGTCTCCCAACGATCATATCTTCGCAGGGGGCGATTCTGCTTGGTTTTTATCAACAGATTATGGAGAAACGTTTTCCGAATTTGATGTACCTGATGAGGTTCTGAGTTTTGCCGTTAAGAAATATGGGCAAACGTATTATGGGAAAGGGCAGGTACTTTCTGATTTTTACATTATCGCAGGTGATACACTGGATCGGCCTTTTTTTGGTGGCGCTTTTAATCTTTACACTTCAAAAGATGGGAATAATTGGGCGAAAATTTCAGGTCCTTTTCAGATGTTTGACTTCATAAAGCATCAGGACTTAATGTATGTTGGAGAGCAAAATGGAGTAGTAGTACACAACTTAAGTACAGGAGAAGAATATGCTGCTGAGTTCCAATTTGATGGTGAGAATAGTCTTTATGTTCAAGAGCTGAAAGTAAACAGTAAGGGGGCAATATTTGCGGGGACTTTAGATGCTATTTACAGATCAAAAGATCAGGGGCGGTCGTGGGAATTAGTTACAGAAGAGATTTCTGAACGCTTTTACTGGGTAGAAAAAATCATCATTGAAGATGAAGTAATGTATGGTGTTGGCTCGAAAATATTGAAGTCCACCGATTCTGGGGAGAACTGGACCATTTCAGACTATACAATGGAAAACTATGAAGAAGGGGAAATTGAACAACTGTTTATAACTGATTTTGATATATCTGCAGATGGATATAAATATACCATTAATTACTTAGGCTTCTTTATAAATAGTGAAAAACAGGATAACCTGTTTAAGTTTTATGGTCCCGAAAAATATGAACGTTTCTCTGAAGACCTTCCAATGAACTACAGTGAAGTGCATTCTTTTAGGAATGGAGGAGTACTGATATTAAGCACCAGCAATTACTTTTATCGGGTTGGAACCAGGAATAGTGATTCAAAGTACTGGATACAGTGATTTTTTCTTATCAATACTTTATTACTCTTTCTCCATTTGATAATGCTTCGCATAATTCACATCTAAAATATCGAGCCGGTTGAAGTGTGTTTGAAGTCGTTCTAAGAAATCTTCCCAGTCTTTATTCTCAACCGAAGACCACACCACTTCCGCCAGCGCAGTAGCTCTTGGGTAAGCCATATATTCTACTTTTTTGCCGGAATGAAGGTATTCTGACCACACATTTCCCTGAGATCCCAGAATGTATTTTGCTTCTTCAGGAGTGAGTTCCTCAGGAATTGGTTCATAATTGTAAACATCCTCCAGAGTAGTCATGCCGCCAATAGATATCGGTTCATCTGCCGTTGGTTCAGCTTGAAAATGGTCGAAGTAGTTGGTGCCATTGGGTGTCATGATAACATCGTGCTGAATTTTTGCAGCCTGAATGCCACCAGCTTCGCCTCGCCAGCTCATAACGGTAGCTTGAGGCGCAAGTCCGCCTTCCATGATTTCATCCCAGCCAATAATCTGCCGGCCGTTTTCATTTAGAAATTTCTCTATCCGTTCGATGAAGTAACTCTGTAATTCATGTTCATCTTTCAGCCCTTCCCGTTTGATTACTTCCTGAGCAATCTCACTTTCTTCCCATTGTTTCTTAGGAGCTTCATCACCGCCAATGTGGATATACTTGCTTGGGAAAAGCTCCATGACTTCCACTAGCACATCTTCGAGGAAATCAAAGGTTTCCTCTTTAGGACAATAGATATCCTCAAAAACTCCCCAGGTAGATGTAACATGATATTCCTTGTCAAAGCAGCCAAACTCTGGGTAAGCCGCCAAAGCTGCACTTGAGTGACCCGGCATCTCAACCTCAGGTATAATCGTGATATGTCTTTTCTGTGCATAAGCTACAACTTGTTTGATCTCCTCTTGGGTGTAGAAGCCGCCGTGACGAACGTTGTCATACACTCCGGATCCGTAGTTGCCAATCAGGGTTGAGTCGCGCCAGGCTCCAATTTCGGTGAGCTTAGGGTACTTCTTGATTTCAATGCGCCAGCCCTGATCTTCTGTGAGATGCCAGTGAAAGCGATTCATTTTATGCATAGCCAGCAGATCGATGTATTTCTTTACGAACTCAACCGGAAAGAAATGGCGAGCAACGTCCAGATGCATGCCACGGTATTCAAATCGAGGATAGTCGGTGATCTCTACAGCCGGAATATTCCACTCCGTATTAACCGGCGCCATCGATGGTTTTTGGTATTCAATTTCGACCGGTAGCAGCTGGCGAAGGGTTTGGATTCCGTAGAAAAGTCCGGCAGTGGTTGGGGCAGAGATGGTAACTAAATCTTCATCCACAGAAAGTTGATACCCTTCCTCATTCTGAATACCCGATTCAGAATTTAAATGAAGGTAGATTCCGGAATCGGGAGCAGATGTACCCGAAACGATGTGATGCTTAATCCAGGTGGCCGAGAAGAGTAAATCGGAGAGATATCCTCCAAGGGATTCCATCTCCTCAGATGATTCAGATAGAATGATATCCGAACTTCGGGTCAGCTCAAAATGACCTCCACCCTGAACCATAGAAACCGGTTTTGGGATCACTGTTTGGGCCTTCACTTCAAAAGTAGAAAAAAGAATAATCAGGCTGAGTGTAAACAGAGAAAGAGCAGAGTATTGAATTCGGTGGGTCATTTTAGACAATTCAGTTCAATTTTGAATCTAAAATAGCATTTCTCTTTAATTATAAGTACTCTAATTTATCTATTCTTAAGTGCTTTAATTACAAACAGTAGATGTCTATTTAAGATGAATTACTCTTCCTTACAAAAGTTATTGATAATAGTATTAGCCGGGGCTATATCAATCTCTTGCAGCAACGATAGTGAGATAAACCAAAACATGTTGAATGACATCGTTTCATTCACACCTAATGAGATAAGAAGTTTTGATCATATTGAGGGTAATTACTTTAGTCATTTAGGATATGAGAGTAAAGTATTGGAAAACGGGAATATCGTTTTTGCTGATCGGCAATTATCTAATATTTTTGTTATTAGTCCTGAAGGTGAGCTTCGAAAACTAGTAAGACAAGGGAGAGGACCAGGAGAAATATTGGATGCTTACAGTTTTACGGTAAATAGTGAAGGTCATTTGTTTACTTATGATCAAGACAATAATAAGCTGTTAGAATTTGATGATGAGTTTGAATTTTTTGAAAGCTACTTTCCCCAAGAGTATGGTAGCAGCACCGTTTCTTATGCTTATGAAGTCGGGAAAGGAAATTTTGTTTTTGAGTTGCATTCCTTTGAGTATCTCAATAATCCGGACAAAACAAAAGAGAAGGTTTTTGTTCAATATGATGACAATAAGGAGGAATTTGGTAAGGAATGGTCTGTTGCTGATAAACCATATGCGATTCTGAGAATAGCTGGAAGAGTTGTAGGTGCTGGAAACGTTCCATTTGCCTTCGATCAGCTTACCTATCCAAATGCGAATAATAATTCCATTTTTATATTCAATACAGATTCACCGTTTATAGCGGAAATTGATGCAAATTATGACACCCTAAATACTATACCAGTAAACTTGCCTATTGAGAAAGTAAACTCTGCTGAACGAGATTCTATTGAGCAGGAAAATAGGAAAGAGCAATGGGATACCATGGAGGATATGATTCCAGAGACTAAAACTCAGGCTGACAAAATGCTTTACCACGACGGGAAATTCTGGTTAAAGTCGAACCTGCGGGGAAATTACCAAAAGTGGTTTGTAGTAAATATGGATGGACAGATTCTAAGAGCTGTTAACCTTCCCAAAGAAAGTATCTTAATGCACGTATCTGATGAGCATCTTGGTGTGCGAATGGATGATGTAACTTTTGCGCTATATGAAAATCCAATCAGTGAGGTGCAAAATTAGCAGTACTTTGAAGTACTATGTGCTTTTTCTAAAATCATAAAGATTAATCCGTTCAACTTGAGATCCCTCGTGTTTGATAATTGATTCCTCGAAAAGAATCCCAGGCACTCGGGATGACAAATCAAGACGTACAATCGTCAACCGTCACTGGTCATTGGTCATTAGTCATTGGTCATTGAAACTTGGGATTTAAGAAACATTACTTCTTCGCCTGCTCTTCCTTTTCTTTCAGGATATAATTGGCATATAGAAATTCAAGCGCTGCAGACTCATAGCCTTTCCAGTTTTGAATCAGCTCCTGAAATCGTTCTTCAGATGTATTGTGAGGATCTTCTCCGTAGCTCCAGATGATCCAGCGTCGCAATCCTTTCTCTTCTCCGCTTTTTTTGTTGGAAGGGAAAACGGCGTCTGTTCGTCCGCGCATCATCATCAAATCCTGTCCGGAAGTGGGACCGATGCCTTTAATACTGGTGATTTTGTCGTAGAACTCTTGAGGCTCACAATTCATCAAGTGGTCCATATCGACTTCACCCGCTACAATATCGTTTGCCAATCCAACCAGATACTGCCCTTTTCTTAGAGTAGGACCCATTTTACGGATCTGGGCAGGGTCAGCCTTCATCAGCTGATGGGGGCGAGGCCAGGCGGGTAAAGATTTCTTACCCAAGGTAAGTGCGGTTCCGTAGCCTTCCCGGATTTTGAACATCATCTTTTTAGCGGTCGGCTTGTGATTCATCTGCATCTGTACAATGCGATATAGAATATCCTCAAACAAATTAGCGCGGGTCATTCGCTTAAGTCCGTAGAGGTCTGTTAGCTTATCCCCCAAAACAGGGTCTTTCTCAGCTTTGTCATAAAGTGGACGCAAATCCATGTCGGTGCCAAAAATTTTTGCCAGACTTTCATTGGCTAATCCGATTTCTTCTTTGGAAAGCGACTCCGGGGATTCAATATGAAATTCCGGATTCTCAGGGTCGCCATTAAAGAAAATAGTAACGATGATATCAGTATCTCCAACTGGAATAGGGCGCGTAAATCCTTCCTCAAAAACTTTTTCCGGCTCATGTTCATGATCGAAATATGATTCGATATCCAGGCAAAGAAACCAGTCGTGAGGAGGGATGGATTTGAGGGTCCAGGAGCTCATGGTAAAATATTAGTTTGAAGGTATGTGATACTAAGAATCAACGAAAAGGATGAATCGTTTCAAAATAAAAAAGGCCACTGAAAATCAGCAGCCTTTATAATATTGAGAGTCTTAACTGTTAGTTAGCCAGTTCTACTTCTTTAGTACTGCTAAAAGGATTCCAATTAATGGCTTTTGCCTTTTCTAGCAGTTGATCTGTAGTAATGTAAACAACAGGGATAAAGATCAGCGTAACAAGAGTAGAAGCTGTTAATCCACCAATCACAACTCTGGCAAGAGAAGCTTGAATTTCGGCTCCGGCGCCCAATCCAAACGAAAGAGGAAGAAGGCCCAATACGGTAGTCAAGGTAGTCATAAGGATTGGTCGGAGGCGTAAACGTCCTGCTTCAATAACCGCTTCTAAAACCGGCATATTCTTTTCCCGCCTCATGAGATTAATGTAATCGACCAGAACGATGGCATTATTAACCACAATCCCGACGAGCATTATCATCCCCATTAAACTTTGGATGTTTAGTGTAGTTCCAGTTAATAAAAGGGCGGGGATTACACCAATCATCGCTAAAGGTACAGAGAACATAACCACCAGCGGATCAAGGAAACGCTCGAACTGTCCGGCCATCACCATATAAATAAGAATGAGGGCCATGATGATTGACATGGCGAAGTCATCAGCAGCTTTTTGCTGTTCTTCATACTCTCCACCGAAAACAATAGTGAAACCGGATGGCAGAGGGAAGTCAGACAGTTCAGCCTGAATAGATTCGACCGCTTCACCGAGTGCAATTCCACTTTCAAGGTTTGCGGTGATGTTTGTTACTCGCTGTCCATTGATACGGTTGATATCTTCAGGTCCGCGACCGCTTTCTTTTCTTATGACAGAAGAGACGGGTATCACACCTCCGTCAGGTGTACGAATTGAAATGTTATCAATATCCAAAGTTCCTAAGCGATCTTCAGGTTGCAGGCGAACGGTGATTGGATATTCGTCGCCACCAATACGGTAAGAACCTGCTCGGCTACCGCCAATATTTGTCTGTATAACTTGTGCTACTTCACGTACCGAAAGGCCCAGATCGGCGATTTTCTCGCGGTCAAACAAAATCCGTTCTTCCGGAGTACCTTCACTTCTCCCGGCGCGTACCTCAACAATACCCGGAATGTTTTCTACACGCAGCTTAATCTCTTGAGCGATTTCATAGGCTTTATCAATGTCATAACCGCGAAGTTCAAACTGTACGTCCTCGCCGCCACCGCCGCCAAATACACGGCGAAGGATCCATAATCCGGATTGAGCATCAACTCTGATATCAGCACCCGGAACTTTGCCGGTTAAATTTTCACGAATTTCAGCAGCCAGGTCTGAGGTGCTTTGAGATCGCTCAGACTGAGGTACCATGGCTATTTCAACCTCAGCACGGCCATCCCGTACTTCAGTAGTGAAATATTCAACATCCTCCATGGGCAGCGTAGCGCGTACAATATCTTCGAGCTCTTTCAGATAGAGATTTTGAACAGCTATGTTGGTTCCGTCTGCCATTTCTAAATCGATATCAATTTCGTCAGCATCTGTCTGTGGGGCTAGTTCAACAGGAATAATAGGAACGAGCAAGAAGCTGCCCACGACCAATACAGCAGTGACTACAAAAACCATAGGTTTGTGTTGGAGCGTTTTTTCAAGAATACCTGAATATTTGGTTTCCAGCTTCAAAAAGAATTTCTGAAATTTTCCTTTCTTGTTGTCCATTCCCTTCTGAACGGTAAGGAACCTGCTGGAAAGCATAGGAACTAACGTCAGGGCTACCAATAATGAACAGACAAGGGCAAAGACTACTACCAGTGCCAATTCTTGAAATAATAAACCAGAGACGGTCTGCATAAAAACAACAGGAAGGAAAATTACACAAGTTGTTAAAGTGGAGGCTACAATAGCTCCGGCTACCTGTTTAGTACCGATTAAAGCGCTGGTTTCTAAATCTTCGCCTTCTTCTTCCCGAAGCCGGATGATGTTTTCTAATACTACAATTCCATTATCTACAATGAGGCCAACACCAAGAGCCAGTCCTCCAAAGCTCATTTGATTGAGGGTCAGATCGTTGAAATAGAGAAGCGCAAAAGTGGCAATGATGGAAATTGGAATCGCCATCGCTATAATAAAGGTGGATGAGCCATTTCTGAAAAAGACATAGAGTACTACCACCGCGAGTAAAGCTCCCCACATGGCTGAACTTTGCACATTGTCTATAGAACTTTGAATAAATTCACTTTGGTCGGTAGTAATAAAAAGGTTTAGATCACTTCGCTGGCTATTGATCTGTTCAATTTCTTTTCGGATGTCTTCTGCAACAGCGACTGTGTTTGCTCCCGTTTGTTTACGAATTCCAAATCGAACCATCGGTTTCTCATCAATAGAAACAACCCGGTCTAAATCTTGATAACCAAAGGAGACATTTGCTACATCTTTAACACGAATAGGTTTGCTGTCTACGGTCGTGATAACTGTATTCGCAATTTGTTCGATGGACTCATATTCACCTAAAGTACGAACGTAAAGCTGTTGGAGCCCGGAGTTTACATTACCACCGGGGAGATTTGCATTTTCACGAGCAATAGCTTGCTGTACCTGAGCCGTGGAAAGTCCACTGGCAATAAGCCGGTCTCTTTTGATGTCGACTTTCACTTCACGGTTAATACCACCCCATATATCAATAGAACCAACACCATTTATTTGTTCAAATCGTTTGGTGATTTCGCGATCGAGCAGAACCGTTAGTTCAGCCAGATTCATATCTGAGTTAGCACCGATAATAACGATTGGGAAATTATTGGGATCAAATTTCCAGATGCGGGGTGCATCGGCTTCAGGGGGAATTGTTCCCCGAACTCGATCTAGGGCAGCTCGGACATCATTAGAAGCTACATCCACATCTACGCTTTGAGCGAACTCAAGAGTCACCCGGCTGCGCCCTTCACTAGAACTGGAACGGACTCTTTCAACTCCGGGGACACCGGCCAGAGCATTTTCAATAGGCTCTGTTATAATTTGCTCCATCTCCGCTGGCCCAACATTGGGATACTCAGTAGCAACAGTAAGCTGCGGGTATTCGATGGGCGGGAGGAGATCAACTGGCAGGAAACGAAAGCCTATTACACCAAGGGTAATAATGATCAAAAAGACCATCGAAGTAGCAATAGGACGCTTTATAGAGGTTTCTGTAATTGGCATGATCGTGGCGTTTAGAGAGTTACGTTATTTTGTGCACCATCACGCTCTTGCATGATTTCTTTCAATAAATCTTCCCGCTGAAGCTGTTGCAGCTGGAAGATACGTTCCCAACTCATAGTGCGAATACGAGCTTGTGTACGTCCCTCAGACAATAAATCTTGACCTACAGTGACAATCCATTGCCCGCTTTCTAAACCATTCACCCCTAATTCCATTCTACCCTGAGCAATTACATCAACTGGTTTAAACTGAACGGGAGTTGGTTCGGTCATGGATCTTGGTCTGACAGCGCCATTATTACTGGTGTCGCTAACAGGCTTAATTTCAGAACCAAGTGAGGAAGCAATAAATACACCCTGCTCTCCACTTGTAGGATCTGTGTAAAGAGCGCTTACAGGAATGAGGGTAGCCTGCTGACTTTCACCAAAGAAAATATCTACAGGAACGAACATCCCTGGACGAAGAAGTCCGTTTACATTGTCTACATCAATCTCAGCCTCTGTACTTCGTGTAATTTCATTTAGAAAAGGGGAGATGCGGGATAGCTTAGCATTAATTGGAACTTTCTGGCCATCACCGTTTTCAACTATGATACGTGCAGATTGACCTACCTGTATTTTATTAAGCATGTTTTCAGTTAGGATGATCTCGACTTTTAACTTTGTAAGATCACCAATAAGAAAAAGCTGAGTGCCTGTATTTGCCTGCATCCCAATTTCAGCATTTCGTTGCCCAACTGTTCCCGAAATGGGAGCCCGGATAACAGCTTTGTCGAGTTCATCTCTACGTTCTTCTACTAATGATGCTGCTTGTTCTAGTCGTGCTTCAGCGAGCTCAACGTTAGCTTCTGCTGAAAGTAACTGTGCCTCAATTTGCTCAACTTCAACATCACTGGTTAAATCTTTTTCTTCGAGCTGTTTGGTACGTTTGAATTCGGACTGGACCTCGGCAAGCTGAGCTTTGGATTGCTTTAGCTGAGCATTGTTGATTTTATAGCCTGCTTCAGCTTGTTGTAGCTGTTTTTGTAGTACATCTGTATTTAGCTGGACTAATTTCTCGCCCTTCTCAACATACTGTCCGTTGCGAACGAAAACTTGTTCAACCGTTCCCGATATCTGAGGATATAGAGGAACCTGATTTTCGGATCTCACATTACCACTGAATCGTTCTACGAGTGGTAGTGATCCAAATCGGGCTTGAACTGCCTCAACGGATGGAATGACAGAGTTACCTCTATCTGTATTTTGGGCATTATTACTATCACTATCTGAGCATGCACTCAGTGATGCAATCAGCAATGCTGATAAAAGAAGGTTGGTTACTTTAAAAGGCTTTTTCATAATCATTAGTTGGGTTCGATTAAAGTTAACCCGATTATGTGGAAAAGCGCTCCCTCTGATTTGTTAAATGCTATTAAAAAGAAAGCCTCCATAAATAGTCACTTTTAAGTGAAATCTACGGGGGCTTTAAAAGCTTGAGAGAGATGGCTTTACTTAACCATCATCATTTTCTTAGTGGCGGTGTAAAATTTACCAGACTGTGACTGCACATTCAGTACGTAAATGTACATTCCCGAGGCATATCGGGAGGCATCCCAGTTCACTTTATAGTATCCCGCGCGGATGCTGTTCTCATTCAGCAACGTTTCAATTTTACGTCCGAGGATGTCATACACCGTCAGACTCACTTTCGCTTGTTCCGCCAGTTCATAGTGAATACTTGTAGACGGGTTAAACGGATTCGGATAGTTCTGTGAAAGTGTGAACGTTTCCGGAAGATCTTCACGAACCTGAACAGCTTTCATCGCTGTCTGTTGTAGTGATGGCTGATTTCTGGCACGAATATCAGAGCTGATGACCATCTCGGAGTCTTCATCACTGAGGGCACTAAAAGTTACAGAAACCATATCTCGGTCGGTAATAGAAGAAAGCGTTCCAAAGTTTGCGATGTTCAGCGTAAGGATACCGTTGGCAGTATCGGCATGAGAAAGAAATACATTCGCATTCTCACTATGAATATCAAATAGACCGCGGTCTTCAACACCTTCGAGTGTAAGCTTGTCCTCATCATAATCGATAATTAATGACAAGCCTTCCACACTGTCAGGGTGGGAGAGGCTAAAGTCATAGGTGACTTCCCGCTTTGCTTGCGATGGATTGGTTACATATTCAGCTTGAGTCTCCACTTTTTTATAACTGATGAAAGTCAGCGAATCAGCAAAGATTTCATCCATTAACTCTTTGGAAGCTGAGCTTGGGCCTGTTGCAGTCTTGTTAATGTCTGAGGTACCATCTAGCTCATTCCGCCCATTAGTTTGGCGAGAAGTTGTTCGAGCGGTGGTATTAGTTCCGTTGAATGATTTTCTCAAAGCCGCAAAGGAGTTTGCTTTGGCTGCTTTATTACGTTCCTGGGTTAGGTTCCAGTAGCGAATAAAGGCGACGATGTCATCAACGTTGAAGTTATTATCAGGAGCTAAGCGTGCATATGGGAATGAGCTTGAGCTAAAGTCCAAAGGACCTGTCTCAAAACTAAAGTTATCACTTCTCCACCCGTTGCCAAAGCTGACGAGGTCAGTCAGGTTGACTTCAAAATCAGCGGTGAAATCTCCAATCATGGTTGTGTAGAAATCCTGAGAAGCGAATACATCATCTGAACTAGTTTGCTGTCCATCATCATCAGTATCGATGAAATATTGTCCGCCACTGTTATCCGAAACAACCTGTGAAGACACTTCAACAGAGAGAGTATCTAATGCATAAAAACTCATGTTTTCGACCAGCAATTCATTTCCTGAAATGGAGAGGTCCCCAACAGGCAATGATTCTCCTGTTCTTGTAGTGATAGTTATGGCTCCCGAGAAGAAGTCAGTAAAGTTGGGAATGCTGTTGATACCGTTTGAAGAGTTAAAAAAGAGTGAAAAACCCTGATTTACCCTAATAATGTTATTACTTCCAGCATCCAGTCTTGTGATCTGAAGCGGATTAATGGTGAAGTTTCTAAACAAACCAATCTGAGAAGATGAATTTGATCTGTACGCTACATCAAGTCTTCCATTTCCATCCATGTCTGTGGCAACAACTCGGTCTATACTCGTGCTGCTTGAACCCAGATTGTTGGAAGATGAAAAACTACCATTTCCAGTATTCCGGAACCAAAATGCTTCTCGGGTATTTGGAGATGAAGTGATGATATCTTTAAGTCCATCTCCATCCAGATCAGCTATAGCAACGTCAGATGCGCCGCTAATTCCACTACCGCCTGTAATGGTGGTGAATGAACCTTGACTATCAGAATTAATCAGAACTTCAATAAGATCGTCATCTGAAGAAGCGTAAATAAGATCAAGATCACCATCGTTGTCTAAATCACTACCTATGACTTTCTCAGGGAAATTAATACCGGTAAGAGTGGTTTCGGTGAAGCTGCCATCGCCATTATTATAGTAGGCGGCAATTATATTCCGTCCCTGTATTGCAGCAACAACATCAACGAGCCTGTCTCCATTGAAATCCCCGGCGTAAATAGATCGAATGTTTCCGGCAGAGCTGGCAACAATGTTTTCTGCTCCAAAGGATACTGAAGAATTAACGCTCGTATTCTCATACCAGCTGATTTTGCCATCATTACTTGAAGAGATTATGACATCCTCATATCCGTCATCATTAATGTCGGCTGAAGCAATATCTGTAATACCGGAGTGGCTTACCGTAATAGATGTAAGGTCTAAGAAAGAAGACCGATTTGTGCTGCCATTATTCTTAAGCACATGAAAGACGTTATCCTGATAAGAAGTAAACACAAAATCAGGATAGTCCGTACCAAAGATGCTGGTAGGTTTGATGATATTTGGGTCAATCGAGCTGCCTAAGTTTATATTTCTTAGCTGGCTGTAAGGGTTGGAGCCATCAGAATAATAAAGGCCAATTTGGTTCAAGTCCGGTCTTGTTACCACCAAATCTTCTAAACCGTCACTGTCTAAGTCAGCACTTGCTATACTACCTGTACCACCTCCACCACCGGCTGTTTCGGTTGGTGAAGAAAAGGTTCCGTCATTCTCAGTGAGTAACCTGAAAGGTGCTGGATAATTATAGTTAATACCGTTTGTTGTGATCGAAATATCAGTTGTTCCAGACAAGCCCGATGGAACTTCAACTGTAACCAGATTAGGATACGTATCGATGACGTTCGCCGAGGTGTTACCAAAGTTAACGGTTGTGCTTCCTGAAATTCCGACCCCGGAAATTCGGATAATATTGCCTGCGACACCGGCTAAAGGCTCAATGTTCGCTATTTGAGTAGAAATAGCTTTTATAGCTACACTGTCAGATCGGGTTTGAGTTCCGTTATCGTCAACAGAAGCAACGCGGTAGTAATAAGTGACAGCATTGGTGATGTCATTGTCTGTAAAGGATGTTTCCGTTTGAACACCATTTGATACAGACACGTAATTATCTACAGGCTCAACACTACGATAGATCTCATATCCTTGTAAATCAGTGTCGCTGTTTGCATCCCAATTCAGTATCACGCTTCCAATATCTCGAGAAGCCGTGATACCGGTTGGAGCGTCTGGCGGGGTGTCAACATTGTTGATCTGTAAAATAGAATTGGATGTATAGTCACTGGCAAGGATATCTAAATCACCGTCGCCGTTAAGATCAGAAATAGCAAGAGCTCTGATTTCTCCCGCACCGGTAACTAAGTATTCAGCAGCACTAAAGTTCTCAGAACCTAAATTTCTATACAACACTACATCGCCATTAAGAGTACCAACAACAACTTCGAGTAATCCATCACCATTAAGATCACCTACTGCTGCAGTAGTCGGATCAATTAGGTCCTCAGAAATAATTTTCTGAGTTGAGAAAGAACCAGAACCGGCATTGTTTGAGTACCAGGCTACTTTAGAATCTGTTTGAGATATGGTCAGGAGGTCTACATCACTGTCACCATCAATATTGCCGGCTATAACATTTCTTGGCAGATCAAAAGAAGAAGTAATTAATGTTCGTCCTCCAAATGAACTTCCATTATTCGGATAGTAAACCAGCTGATCGGTTCCTTCAAGTGTTGCAATAATTTCAAATCGACCATCTTCATTGATATCAACTCCAGCGATATCATTTACGAGCGGGGCATTTGAATCAACCGTTACTTGCGTTGTGAAATTTCCAGTTCCATCATTCTGATAAAGGAAAATATCGTCTGTAATTCTGCTAGAGTGTATAAGATCAATATCGCCATCTCCATCAGCATCAAAGGCAAGAAGTGATTGTTCAGAATAATCATTACCTACACGTTCAGGGAAAGATTGAACGGTGCTGGTAGAAACTAATCCAAAAGATCCATCTCCGTTGTTTGAATACCAGATTAAAGATCGATCATAAACAGCAGCTATATCAATCAGGGTATCTCCATCAAAATCTGCATAGACAACATCTCTGGCTCCGAGGTTGCCTTCATTACCGATGCTCTGAACTCCTGAAAAGCTTCCATCTCCTTGATTAGCTAAGGAAATTAGATTCTCACCGGCAGATTGATTGTAGAGTGAAGCCAGAATATCGTTATCAAGATCAGAATCTAAATCAATGGCTCTCAGCGTAGTTGCTCCCAAAATACCGGAAGGTAAAATTGAGTTTGCTTCCTGGAAGAATCCACTTTCGCCAGCTGTTGTTTCGAGTACGGTAAATAAATCTGGGAGAGGCAAGAATATTGTACCACTAACAGTAACCAGAACTTCGTGATTACCGGGAGTAATACTTGGTACTGTTACCACAATTTGATTTGGCAATTGGGTAACAACAGGTGCGTCAATTTCACCAATGTCAACAAGTACAGAACCTGCTGTAGTAGGTAAGTTAGTACCATAGATAGTTATAGAGGTACCTGCATCAGCGGCTGTTGTGTTGATGCCATAAACAGAAATGATATCAAAACCACTTGTGGCTTCATTACTGAGGTCGCTTTGGATATTTAAATCAGAACTGTAAGTAGCAATCCGGTAATAATAGCGGGTATTTGCCTGAACATTACTGTCAACAAAAGAAGTACCCGTCAATAATGATGGATTTATTTTAGTTGCTGAAGTAGAATCTGTAAAAGGCTCTGTGGCTCTATAAATATTATATCCTGAAGCATTGACAGATAAACTCTGATCCCAACTCAGGTTAATAGATGAAGCTGCTTCATTAGCTACCACATTTGAAGGAGGGGAGACCGATAAATCAATGATGTCAGTCTGATTAATAGGCTCAAGGCGATAATCACCAACCTCCCCTTCGCTTACAATACCTTCAAAGGCAAATGTTTCAGGAATTTCAGTGCCGAGTATATTCGTAAATAGGGGGCCTGAAGCGTATAGAAAGCTATTTTGATTAAGAATATCAGATTCATAAAGATCATATGATGTGAATTCCCGGAAAGTTGAACCGGTACTGTCGGTTGATAAGTCATTAATGCGAACTAATACCGACTCATAGGTTTCAGATACATCATCAAGAGTGATCGTTATAGGATCAGGTAAAGTATTTCCGGTAGAAAGAGAGGTGTATTCCTGAATATTTACGATTTCCATGAGTCCGCCAAATTCAGATCTCTGTCCTAAAATTTCTAAGGAATCACCTTCCTGAATATTCTGGCCAAAAACTACATCATTAAAATCTGCTGCTCGATAAACATGCAGGCCAGCAGAACCATCCTGTAATTTGAAGATATTGTCTGTACGGCGGGTTACAATACCACGCACCCGAATATAAGAGCCTTTAGTCGTCAACCGAGCATCTGCAATTGATGAAAGATTTACACTAAGAGTACCCGTGTTTTCGTACCAGGCTATTTTATCGTCAAGGCGGGAGGCAGAGAGTACATCCAGATCGCCGTCACTGTCGAGGTCGGCGGCATATACGCTTTCAGCTCCAGCAGCAATAGTAGTAATATCGGCTTGAGTGCTAAAAGAACCGTTACCGTTATTTTGGTACCAGGCAATTTTGTTGTCAGATAGTGAAGCGGATAGTACGTCTTGGTCGCCATCGCCGTCGAGGTCGGCGGCATATACGGTATTGGCACCATCAGCAAGGGTAGAAATAATGGTTTGAGCGCCAAAGGTGCCGTCCCCGTTATTTTCGTACCAGGCAATTTTATCGTCAAGGCTGGAGGCAGAGAGCACATCCAGGTCGCCGTCGCCGTCGAGGTCTATAGCATATACGCTTTGGGCACCGTCAGCAAAGGTAGAAATAATGGTTTGAGCGCCAAAAGTACCGTCGCCATTATTTTGGTACCAAGCAATTTTGTCGTCAAAGAAAGACGCGGATAGCACGTCTTGGTCTCCATCGCCGTCAAGGTCAGCCGCATATACACTTCTGCCACTACTGGTGAGGGTAGAAATAGTGGTTTGAGCGCCAAAGGTGCCGTCGCCGTTATTTTCGTACCAGGCAATTTTGTCGTCTGATTTAGAAGCAGAGAGTACATCTATATCACCGTCATTGTCTAGGTCTATCGCATATACGCTTTCAGCACCGTCAGCGAGGGTAGAAATAACGGTTTGAGAGGCGAAGGTACCGTCGCCATTATTTTGGTACCAGGCAATTTTGTCGTCAAAGCTAGAAGCGGATAACACGTCTTGGTCTCCGTCGCCGTCGAGGTCAGCCGCATAAACGCTACTAGGCCCGTTAGCAAGGGTAGAAATAACGGTTTGAGTGCCAAAAGTACCGTCGCCATTATTTTGGTACCAGGCAATTTTGTCATCAGTGTAGGAAGCAGAGATTACGTCCAGATCGCCATCACCATCGAGGTCGGTTGCAAATACGCTATAAGCTGCATCTCCAAGTGTAGAAATAACAGATTGAGTGGCAAAGTTAGCGGAAATAGGTTGGAGTGAAGTAAAATTACCCGCATAAGTCTCTGAGAAAGAGTTAGCTGTAACTGAGACCTCTGCATTTCCGGGGCTAACAGCTGGGACCGTTACGACCAATTTAGTTGCTGAAGCTTCTACAACATCTGCTGAAAAGCCTCCAATGGAAACCGCATTTGATGTTGGGTTTGAATCAAATCCTTTACCATAAATAGTAATATTAGTTCCAGGCGCAGCCGCTTCAGGGAATACTTTTGATATAGCAAAATTCAATCCTGCGGCTATATCTTCTTCATAGGTAGGGGTTAGTTGGTAACCGCCGTTAGCTGACGCGGTTGCTAAGGTTGACTGACGTAAAACACCTACGTAGTTAAACAGACTAGGTATCTCAACACCATCTAATTCATTCTGTATTGCCCCGCCAATCCTCATAGTAGAAGGATAGGTAACTCCATCTTGGATAAGGTCGTATGAAGTGTCGTTTGTAAAAGTACCCGAGCTAGGCGTGGAAATATTTGTGATCTTTACCAATTCAGATTCATATTCTTCTCCCAAATCAGCAAGAGTTATCTCCTGTGGTTCAGGTAACGCGTTATTACGTGACGGTACAGAGAAATCCGTAACATTATCAAATTCTAAAAGACTATTAAATTCGGTAAGCTGTCCTGTAACAATCAGGGAATCTCCTGCAACGATATCACCATTAATTATTGCAGTATCAATAGCTGAAGCTGATGGAGCAAAAACATGCAGCCCAGAATTTCCATCTTGGATAGAAATGTTATTTCCTAATACTCTTGTAACTACCCCTTTTGTTTTCAGGGTGGTACCTAATGAAGCATTCCGTACATCAGCAATAGGGGTGACAGGTAAATTACCAATGAACTCAATATCGTCCCAATAATAAGTCTGTTCTCCGGCATCGGCTCCGGTTGTTCCAAAGTTGAAGAAGATGGTTAATTTATCGTAAATATTTCCAAAGTTGATTGCAGAAGTGCCATCTAAATGATTACTAAAGTCAAAATACAAGGTTTCCCACCCACCGGATGTTGTAGTATTTACTTGAGTCTCAACACTAATATTTATATCAGAGGTATTTTCTGCTTTAAGCAAAATTGGGATGCCGGCAGCCGGAGACCAAACTCTTACACTCATTAGTGTATTACCGGAGGAGAAAGGGATAGCTTCAGCCAGGTCCATAGTGGTTCCGGCTATATTTTCTGCAAGCTGACTTCGTACAGTTTCAGCTACTAAATTTGAAGAGTTCTCTGGGTCCTGAACAACACGTGAGGAATTTCCACCAAAATCTATGAAGTCGTAAAAAACGCCGCTGTCGTCAAAAGTGATTGGGAGACTTGGAGTAACTAATGGAATTCCTGTGTTTTCATACCAGGAAATCTCATCATTGAATTCGGAGGCAGTGAGTACATCTAAGTCGCCATCTCCATCCAGGTCGGCAGCTATTACTGTATTAGCTCCATCAGCTAAGTCGGTAATTATTTGTTGGCTTCCAAAGGTTCCGTCTCCAAAGCTTTCATACCAGGCAATTTTGTCGTCGAAAGTAGAAGCTGATAGAACATCTTGATCACCGTCCCCATCCAAATCAGCTGTATAAACACTAGCTGCTCCATCAGCAATGTTTGAGATGATATTCTGATTAGAAAAAGTCCCGTCTCCAAAGTTTTCATACCAGGCAATACGGTCATCATTTATAGAGCTGGAAAGTATATCCATGTCTCCATCATTGTCTAAATCTGAGGCAAATACATCAGTTGCTACATCTCCACCACCAATATTTGTACTCGCTGCAAAAGTGCCATCTCCGTTATTTGGGTACCATGCAATTTCGACACCAGAGGCAGCGGAAATCACGTCTAAATCACCGTCATTATCTAGATCGGCTGTGTAAACATTTTGTGGCTGTGTTGCAGAGGTAGATATGTTAACTGCCGGTGCAAAAGTAGCATCCCCAAAGTTTTCATACCAGTCAATCCTATTGTCGAAAAGAGAAGTGATTAATATGTCTACATCACCATCACCGTCAATATCTGCCGTATGCAAACCATTTAAGCCACTATAAAAACCAGAAGAGAGTATAGTTTCTGTGAAGAAGTTTCCTGCTCCATCATTTTCATACCAAACAAGTTGGTTGTTGGCTGTTGTATAAACGACATCAAGGTCACCATCTCCATCAAAGTCTGCTGCACGTACCTTTCTTGCATCGCTGGCATTGATGGTAATCAAAGATTCAGAACCAAAGGTGCCATCCCCATTGTTAGCAAACCAAGAAATGGTGTTGTCAATACCGGAAGCTGTTAAAACATCCTGATCGCCGTCTCCGTCCAAATCGGCAGGGTATACATCAAATGCAGCATCACTGGAATTTGTGATCAGGTTCTGGCTTCCAAAAGAAGCATTTGTTTGATCCAGAACCGTAAATAAATCAGGGTAGGTGTATTCTCCAATGATGGTGGAGAGAGTTAAGTCATAATTACCAGGGGATAAATTCTCATTGACCTGAAAAGTCATTTTGTTATCTGACTGAGCAAGGTTGAACCAATAATATCCTGTATCACCAAAATAAACTCGGTTTGATATGTTCTCTGTGGTGAGCCCGCTACCATATAAATTAATTACCTGTCCTTTCGCTGAAGCTACAGGCTCAACTTTGGTTATACGGGCCAGTGATCCATCAGCATTAAAAATTGAGATATTATCTACGAATGCTGCATCAATCCCTGCAGAATTACTTCCATCTTTGGAATACCAAAAGTCAATTTCTCTGACTCCTTCGCTTAGGGAGTATAAACCACTCTGTGTCCAGGGAATCTCTCCGGATTCATCTAAAATTCGATTACCATCCACTTCAACATGCAAGTAATCCCAGCCTGGTTCTGAACTTACTTTATATCTAAACTGAAGGTCACCACCTCCGGGAGCTACCTTTACAAAGAATTTGATATTAACCGCCTCAGAATCGTTAATATCGGGGCTCATTAGGCTATAGCTATCTAAGTAGGTAGTATCAATAGCTTGAACAATTTGGAAGTAGTTGTTTACATTTGCAACAGTATCACCTGGTTGACCAGTATCAAACCTAAGAAATCCGGGTTCGCCAGAGAAGTAAGTGCCATTTGGGTATCCTGCTTCAAAGTCGTAGGTAAGGTCATAGAGTAGTGAATTATCAAGACTGGCAGGTGCTTTTTTCTGGCTCTGCTCCAAGTTTTTGAATCTTGGGTCCTGCTCGACTTTGATATTCCTATCTTGTGATACAGCCTGCCCCATAGCAACGCTGGAAAAAAGGAGAAGAAAACCTAAACTTTTAATTGTGTACTTCATTGAACGTGGATTTAAAACTGATAGAAAATATGTGTCGATAAAGAGTATAAAATTTTGACTAGTTCTGGACAGTCGCCCCATGGAATTCAAGGATATCTATGTTGTTTCCAACCGAGGTTCTTAACTGAGAGTTACTCGAAATACTAATAGATGCTCCTCCTGAAAAGCTGGAAGTGGGGGAGAATGTGATTTCACAAACCTTACCGCCACCGCTTAGTGGAGAAGTATTACCCGCAATTCCAGCATCAATAGTTATAAAGCTTGCAGAAACTTCGGGCTCAACATATATAAGAGTGTTGGATCCGTCAGGGTTTAAAAAGCTTCCTTCTGAATCAAAAACCTGCACATTTGAAACTGTCAAACTTGAACTAGGATAATTAACCACCAACGAAAAAGCTGTTAAGTCATCCGACTCTTCAATTTCATCAAGGTAAATTTCAGCAGTAAATGTTCCATCGGTGTTGCTTGTAATGGTAACAGGGTTAAATAAGAATCCACGGCTTTGAAATGCGTCTACTGCAAAAAATCCGGTAAAAGAAGTATCAGCGGTTACTCCCTCATTACTGTAAGAGGCCTGAAGCTCAAATGAATACTGATTTCCTTCAAAAGTTTCTTTAAGGTTTGTAAGGGTAAAAGACCGATCAAAAGCATCAACATCAACAAAGTCACCGGCTGATATTGTTTGACCCGGTTCAGCATAAGCGAAACGAAACGAATATCTGGAGTAGTCAACGGTTTGGTTAACTAGTTCCCATGAGATGGTCTCATTATTTTCGTCAAAAGTAAAAACAGTACCTAAAGAAGTTCCGTCATTTGCAAGCTGTAGATCGGGAAACGCAAATGGATTATATCTAGGATCGTTGGGGTTTGACCTTTCATCTTCCGGGTTTTCAGGTAGTTCATTAATTCCATCGATAATTCCATCACAACTGGTGGCAATAAAAATTGCGCCTAATAAAGCGAGGAGGCTGAAATATTTTTTCGACATATGTTTTTTTATTGGATAGTCCATAATTCTAAAAATTTACCTTCATGCTAATTCCGGAATTCTGTGCATTAAATTCCAGCTTGGCTTGCTCAAACTTTTTCTTGTTTGAAGGCTGAAGTAAGAGGTCAAAAATTTCAATTCCTTTAACGGCTAAATAGGCAGTTATTCCAAGCTTGAGACCATCTAAAGCTGTTTGGGCATTATTATATTCTTGAACATAAGCGGCTTCAAGTTCAACGAAATTTTGTTGTGCAGTATTATATTCATTTAAGGCCGTTTGGTATTTATCGTAAGAAGAACCATAATCCAAGTAGGACTTTACGGAATACCCAATGGCACCAGCTCCTGCAAGGAAGTACAAAAATCCTCTGCCCTTACCTAGATATCCATGCCCAACACCGGGAAAAACAGCTCCCGGTAAAATAGAACGCCAGACAGCTTTCCCTTTGCTCCGAGGGTTATATTCATCAACAAAAGTAACTTCCTGCGATAAGGAGTTTACTTGTATTCTTTGCTCAATATCATCGAATCCATCTTTCTCAATTTTGATCTCATACTGTCCGAAAGGTATGGAAGGAAGTTGCAGCGGTAATTCTGTATATGTTCTTGAAAAGCCCGGTCCTTTTAACTCAAGCTCTGCATCTTCGAATAAGCTATTTATAGTTAAACTGCCGCGTCCTTCAACTCTGTTTAAATCAAAATTAATAGTTTTATCGTCGTTTCGAAGAATCTCGATTTGCTCTGTCTTTTGGTCGAAATTCTGGAGATCACCCGTCAGAGAGTAATTCCCAACAGGGAGGTCTCGTATGGTTCGCGGCCCAACCCATTCTTCAACGATGTTGCCATTCTGTCTAAGTGTAAACTCCACATTTTCTTGTTGAGCGATTACAAAAAGGTTTCCTGTAATCTGTCCAAGGGAAACATTCTCAACTAAAGTATCCCCTAAATTCACAGTAAAAGTCCGGCTTACAGCATCAAAACCCGAAGAACGAACTTCAAGGCTGTGTACTCCGGGAACAAGTTCAATATTTTCTGTAGAGCTTTGAGGCACATCATCAACTAAAACAGTAGCGGTGCTGGGTGTGGCGTTAACAGTGAGATATCCGACATACTTTTGGAGATTATAGTTAAGCTCTCGGTTTTCACTTGTTAAAACGAGCTCATCTTCTACGTTTGAATAGCCGGGTAGTGTTAACCTGACCTTTAAGTCTCCAGGATAAAGCAATATTCGCTGAGGTGTTTGTCCACTGGACCCTGGACTGTCATTAATATAGATTGAAGCTCCCTCAGGTTCAGAACTTATCAATACAGGAACTGGGTTAATCTTGTTTAGTGAAAATTGAAAAGAGTTTACGCGGTCGGCTGAAACGGTGATAGAATCATCCCGAAATTCATACTGATCTTTCCGTACCTGGATAAAGTGTTTACCGGTTGTTAATTCCGTATTAAAAACAGTTCCGTCAATTTCGCTAGGTTCACCATCAATAATGATACGGCTGTTTTCCGGAGTTACAGTAAACTGAACGGGTTCAGTAGTGGATTTTTGATTACCGGTAATTTGTATTTCCCAGACTTCGCCAGCGGCTAAGTTTATGCCCTCATCATTTAGAACAAGCTGGAAAGGAGGGAATCCTTCTTTAAAAATTTGAACTACTCGTTCGTTTGTGGATAGATATAGGAGGTTATAACCCGGTAACTGCTGAATTTTACTAATTCCGTTATTTGACCTGAATGTCAAACCAGTAAGGTCTGATACAATTCTCAAACCGGCAGTTAGATTTCCGTTTATATCTCTATTATCATCCCTGTCAGCAATAATCTCACCTGAGACCTTATTAGCTGAACCTACAACACGCATGGTTGCTAGCTCATCATCAGCTTCTTGGGCGTTAAGGTTGTTAAGTGGAAATATCCCAAATGTCAGGAAAAGAAAAATTGGGAGTAGTAACAGCTTTGATCTTTGTGTATGCACTTTTTTGTACTTCTTTAAATTAGAACCGTCTAAACCCATGCCATCGTTACCCTAAAGGTGATTTAGGCAGAGCTTACAAACTATTAGTAAAACTTTTACTACATAAATATGTAGTATTCGGGTAGTGGTATAGCACCCCCAATGGGAGCTATCCATGAATAAAGTTAGAGAAGAAATGATATGCAGGAATCCCCAAATTCCAACTAATCAATATTGTACCTCAAGCACCATTGCTAATGCCCTTAGTTTCCCCTCCCCAAAAAGACGAGTGAACCGTCTAAAATCAATTTAAAAATTCACACGAAAATTACCTAATTCTACAAGTGCGTCTTCAGACCACTCCTGAGGCTGCCATGCACGTACATAAATCTTTGGTTCTTCACCGTTAAAATCAATAAGTAAGAATAAGTAGCCTTCATCAGAGTAGTTGGTAGATGTATAACTCTGTCTCATGCTAATACCATAAATACCTTCCTGATTGTTCTTACGGATGATATTAAAGGTAGAAAAGCCCAGGTGAATATCAGGTTTTGTTTCAAATAGAATTTTCTGGCGAGCTATGAATTCATCTTTAGTTTGTCTGAGATATTCTACATTAGGTTGGGTTGGCTGATTTTGCTCATAAGCAAAATTATTGGTGTCATCTGCGTCAGCTCTTAAAACCCGGCCCGTAATAATCACGGCCTGATCTGCAAACATGGTTCCTAATTGGCTTAAATCCCGGGTCATGTAAGCAGTACGGTATTTTTCAACGAACTTTATCATCACCTGTCGCTTGTCCCAGTCTTTTCCATAGGTAGATTGTCTGCGGAATTCATCATACATGCCATCCATAATTCCAAAGTTGACATCAACAACCGCACCTGTACTATCAAAATCAGGAATTAAATATTCCTTACTCTGCATGTTAACAGAAGGATAGCGCGCAGTAGAAGAAAGCTGTCTGAATTCCCATCCTTCAAGTGTTTTGTTGATGTTTGACTTAGAAGTATTGTTTGAAATACTGAGGTTATTATGCCTTTCCAGTCTTTCGAGTTTGCTACTTAGGAATTCGTCCTGCTCCCAAACATCATTTGCTTTATCCTCGTTGAAATAAGCTTGTACATTTTTTAAGTGATCGGGCACTATTTCCTTTAATGCTTCTTCGTCAAGAGCTTCAATCTCCTCAACCTGCTCTTGAGAGTTGCTAAATTCTTCCAAAAATGTATTCAGCGTAAAGCTCTCACTCATAGGCTCAAGAGGTACTTTCTGCTGAATTTCTTCTTTCTTGGCTTGAGTGATCGGCTCATCTAGATCAAGCTCTTTAGGATAGTTAAACTTTGGACGCTGAACGAGATCCCAAAGATCACTCACTTCTTTAATTTCACCCTTATTCTCGTAGTAATCATATTTAACATTAATACGGAGGTCGTTAAACTGAGTGCTTGAACCGTAAAGATTTATAGTTGCAGTACCATCAATTGATTTTGCGGAAACAGAATTACTTCCATCCCAAAAACTGAAATCAAGTGTCTTAGCCTTCTCACCGTCTAAAAGTACGGCTACTGTTATCTCACGTTCCTTGTCAGTTAACATCTCATCAGAGATGATGTCGAAGGTTACGGATTGCATGATGTCTGGAATTCTAAAACCGGGTTCAACATATAAGTTATCGCCGTTATGCATCAACTGAGTTTCAGGAATGGAATTCAGCAAAACAATTGAGTAGTAATAGTATTTTAAAGCATTGGCATAGTTAGCCTCCTCCTCAAACTCTTCTGCTTTGTCGAAAATGTCTTTTACCAGTTGTTTCCGGTTTTCGAAAATTTCATTTACAGAAGCTTTCTCAATATATCGGAATACATAAATACCGCAGTCTCTAGGTTCCTTAAAGGTCTTTAAGTTCTTAAGCTTTGCAGAGGAGTAGGTTTTTACAATGCCTTCGACCTCTTCTTTATACTCGGCCTGGTTTCCTGAAATGTTCTCTGACACTTTATTAGTGAAAGAGGATTCAATGTTGACAGCGATTTTTGATAGAAGCTGGTCAATGGCTGCTGATTCACTCTCATTTTGGTTCGGAGAGCAAAATTCACCCCAATAATGATCTGAGCCAGATTGAATAGTTTCGATATCGGGCGTCTGACCAAAGGCGCTGGAAGTAATGATTACCGCAAATAGGAACGGTAATATTTGTTTTGTAAATGATGAGTTCTCTAAATGATGCATAGTACTTATTGTAAACTTACAATTTCTGGTTTTTCGGATTTGTATTGCGTCATGGTCATTCCAACCGTAGCGTTTATGTAGGTTGGGTCTGCAACAACGTATTTCTTACCCGACTTGTAGTGGTGATCTCCGGCAACATCATTTGAAAAAGCTACAGCTGTAGCCAGATGTTTACTATATCGCAACCCAACAACGTCAAGACCTGTTAATTCTTGAACAAGATTAGCGAATAATATGGAGCGATCATCACAATCGGAATAGGGATAAAATAAAGTTTCTTCAGGAATCATATACTTTTCACGATCAAATTGATCTTGGTCTGTTTTATAGTCAAAAGCAGTCTGAACAAATCTGAGAATGAAATTAACAGCTTCTTCTTCATTCATGTCCGCAATAGCCGGAGCTAAAACTTCATAAATAGATTTCTTTGAAGCCTCAGACATGGAAGAGGTAAAAAAGATAGGCAATTCTGTTAATGGAAAATATTCAAAATAAGCAATCAGGTTTTGGTCAACAGAAACAGGAATGCTATAGTCTTTACCTTCATAAGAAAATGATAAAGTTCTGGACTTCACATTTTTTGAATCCCCTAAAGTTGGAAACTCGGTAATTTTTAGATTCAGCTTTTTGCTTTGGCCTTTATGGCTTCCGGTATAAGTGAATATTGAACTCGGTGATTGTTTCTTTTCATTCAGGTCAATCACATAAAACTGCTCACCGTCAAGGGTATAATACTTGGTGTTGAAGACATTGTATTCAACAGCATATAGTAAATAAACGTCGTTCTGATCGTACCCAATGCGGATTTGATAGCCAGCACGAGTCAATAAAAACCAATTGTATAAGTTGATTAACTTACTGTCATATCCTTCAAAAACGGTATTAGCAAAGTCGTTAATTAAAAGTGCATAGCCCCAGTCATTAAGCTGAAGTTCATCCCGCACTGTATTTGAGTAGTTGATAATTGGTTCATGGTTTATGCGACTCACTTTATCCCAGAACTCGGCAATTTTCTTGTTGTCCGTTTTCATCATTGAAAACTCTCGTGGCGAATAAAGGCTTCTTAGTTGAGTCGGGTATTCGAACGGAATGGTTGACGAAAAGAAATCAATATTTGTTGAACGGGTTTCCACATCGCCATACATAGAAGCTTTAGGGGGCTTTTCTATGGTGATTGGAGCCGATGGCGGTGCGTCGGGAATATCGATATTAATCTTTTCCCTGATAGGGGTTTCGTCTCTTGGGACATTATTTTCAACCTGAGGCTTTGGTGGGGCTTTAGGAATAGTGACCGGTTTCTTTTCCTGATAAAATTCAGAGCCCTGATTTATGCCAACTTCTTCCCAGGTCTTTTCCAGCATTTCGATAAACTCTTTATCAAACTGATCCTGATACTCTTTGAACTCAGCTTCTTGCTGTTTTTTCCATTTTTCATATTCTGTATCCTGACCATATGAAGTGCCCGTCAAAAGAAATATTGAAAACAGAAGGAGAAGAATATGAGAAAAGCATTTTTTCCCCAAAGCTACATTTTTGAAAAACCCCATTTAAAACCTCAAACTTTACTTTTTAGTAATAGATAAAGCGAAAATTCAACAAATTACATTGATAGTCAAATTAAAAAGATTTGTGTTGATAGTTATTTCATTTTATTATTGGCGAAACCAAAAATATTAAAAGGGGTAACTCGATATGAAAATAAGATCCATTTTTACAATGTTGTTAGCTGCGGGGATTCTTGTTTCCTGTGGTAGTAATAAGCCGGAAAACACAAGTGACACAATGCCAGATTGGTATCTTGCACCTCCTCCGGATACAGAAGAGTTCTTTTATGCTGCTGCTGAAGCCCAATCTTCTCGTCAGGGAACTGCACTGAGAAGTGCTCAGGGTAATGCCACTCAGGCGATGGCTGCTAAATTAGAAGTTAAAGTTTCTGCACTTCAGAAATCATTTGAAGAAGAAGTACAAAGTGGAGCGAATGCGAATTACGCCGCTACGTTCTCTAATGCCAGTGAGCAGTTAGTGAACAGTACACTGAATGGTGTTTCTCGTGACAGAGCTGAGTGTGAGCAACTTGATCCTGAAATGACAGGCGGAAACGTTAACAGCAGATGTTACGTGCTGGTTCGTATGCCTGTAGGTCAGGCTCGTACTGTGCTTGACAATGCACTTTCTAAAGATGAAGAGCTATATACAAAGTTCAAAGCTTCAAAAGCTTTTGATGAGCTTCAGAACAAGCTTCATGAAATCGAAAACTAGATTAGAAGTATATTTTCTGTGAAGTTAAATTCAATACTTCTAATTGCTGTTTTATCAAATTTAGTACTCTGTGGAAACATATTTTCGCAGAGTACTTTTTTTTTAGGGCAAAATGAGTCTAGCCCGGAACTTATCTATCAGAATAATAATCTCCATGGATATGGGATTAACAAGCTGTCCAATTTTGGAGGGGATTCTACTCTATTTCAAAGAGCGTGTGAGTCATCATTAATAGATTTGAACTCGAATCTATTTATCTCTGTCTTTATCGAAGAGTTTAAGAGTAATGACCAGTCCCTTTATAATTTTCCTGAATTTAGTATTCGCGATACCGTACTAAGTTTAAAAGAGGGAGGCAATATTGTACAGGTTGATTCCTTTGTTGTTGATAGAAACGTACACTGTATCACTGGAATTAATAATGGAGCTGAAACTATTACCGCTCCCATGCCACCCCTTGAGGATCTAATGACGAGTCCACAACGGGTAGGAGATACCTGGTTTGCGATTGGCAAGGCCAGGAAAACTAATTTCAATCCTTCCATAGCTTGGATGAAAGCCAAAAATGATGCTGTCCAAGAACTGACGAAAGTGTTGAAAACATCTGTCCAGTCAATTACGCAGCAGTACGAAACAGATGAAAGAGTACAGATGGAAGAGTTTACCTACTTCAAGTCAAACATCCTGTATCGGGATGTGTATAATATTCGACGTTATACGACTAACATCTCTTTTATTACCGTGATTGCCGTTAAACACGATGATGTAATGCGCTATTAAATCATCCTAGTTTAAAGGATGGATTCTTATCCTGTTTAAGCCGCTCCTGATCTATTTTCTCCTGATACAATCGTTCTACATCTTTTAAAGTATCCACATCATCGGGCGATAAATCCCAGCGAATAGCTTTGAATCTTGGAAACCGGAGCGTGTAGTTAGCTTTGGTGCGTTTGTTTACCTGAATGTCATCGAACTCCAGCTCTACAACGATATCAGGATAAAGACCAAGTGTAGGACCGTACTTTTCTGCGGTGATTTTTTTGATTCGGTCATTCATCTTTTTTAGCTCATCATCACTGTAACCACCGTATGCTTTTCCAATGGGGATGAACTCCTCTTCATAACGTTCGTCTTCCCGGACCGAGACTCCCAGCGTGAAGTCTGAATAGGTTCCTCCACGTTTTCCGCTTCCGGCATGGGCGTACATCATGATGGTATCAATTGAACCGCTTGGTTTTTTGACTTTAAGCCAAGACTTTCGGCGCTGGCCGTATTCGTAAGTCGAATCCTTTTGCTTCAGCATCAGCCCTTCATTTCCATGGGCGAGTGCAAGCTCAAAAAGTTCCTCAATCTGTTCCTTGCTCTCTATGGGTTTTTGTGTGGTGATGGGAAGGCTGTGTTTCTCCGAAAGCCCCGATAGCAGCTCTCTACGATTACTTAGACTATGCTCAAAAATTGGTTTTCCGTCATGATAAAGCACATCATAGGCGATTAATATCGTAGGATATTGCTCCAATATTTTCTTTGAAGGCTTCTTCAAGCCCATACGCTTTTGGAGGAGCTGGAAGGGGAGAATGGTATCGTCCTTAAAGACACAGATTTCACCATCCAGTACGAGTTCAGGTAAATTTCTGTCCACAAAAAACTGAACAATCTCAGGGAAAGAATGGGTGATTTCATTTAAATCTCTGGAAAAGATTTGAACCTGATCCCCAGACACATGCATTTGGCATCTCATCCCGTCAAACTTCTCTTCGGCAACGTATTGGCTATAATCATCCACCGACCTACTCTCAACCGGAGAAGCCAGCATAAATGCGATGGGCTGGAATAGGGTGAACTTTGCTTCCTCCAGTTGATTATTTTTGGCGAGCACGGCTGTTTTCCCAATGCTTCCTGTAATCATATGCACATAGCGAACCTCATCCACTTTATGCTTGAAAGCTTTGGCAATGCTTGAGACAATACTCTTGGATTCAAACCCAATACGCAATGAGCCCCGACCCATAATTCGCAGAAAATACTTCACCTCAAGAGGGGTCATTTGAATCCAGGCATCGGTCAGGACTTTCTGTTTATCCACTCTGGAAGACACGGAATACAACGCATCATAAATAACCTCAACTTCTTCCAGGGATAGGTTTTTTGGATCCCACTTAGCTTTAGCTTCCGGAATATTGTTAAAGAGTTTCTCTATAGTTTCCGAAGAACTTCCGGTAGCTGTTTTGGAAGGTTTGAAGACTTTTTCGTAATCAATCTCACAGAGATCAGCGGCTAAGGTAGAATAGGTCCTGCTGCCAACAGAAGCTCGTTTTCCTGATATATCTGAAAAAGGACCTTCTCCTAAAAATCGGGCTGCCCGTTGTAAATCCTCATCCGTTTCCAAAGAGCGAAAATACTCGGCACAGATTTTAATCTTAGCATTACTTCCCCGTGTCTCATTGATGAGCTGGGCCGTGGATGCGAGTTGTAGGAAGGTATTCTGAGCTTGTTTACTCATCGGTGTCTGTAGAATTTTAAATGCTAAATTTTAAATGTTGAATGGGTAATTGAGTTTGTTAGAAAAAAGTGAGTCGGTAAAATACCCGGGTTTTGCATAAGCTTGTAGGTTGGCTGATTAAACATTTAAAATTCAACATTTAAAATTTAACATTAATCATTCGGCTTCGCCGTCATATCTAAAAATTGAGACGGAATCCCTTGTTCATCTAAATAATGCTTTACCACATCCGGGTTTGGGGTATGCGTGATGTAAGTCATTTTGGGTTGAAGTTTTTCGCACAGGGAAATGAGTTCGAAGAAATCCAGATGGTCGGAGATGGGTATGAGTTTATCTACGGTAAGCTGACTTCGTCTCGACTCCATCACGGCCCAACCGCTGCAATAGGCAATCCTCTTTTTGCGGACATTCGATGCAAAGCCGTTGTTGATAGCCGAACTCGGGCAAATCAGAATCTTTCCCTCACAGGTTTCCCTGTCATAGGTTTGATAATTGCCCAGATCAATGCCCTCCTCATCATACACACCACACAGCTTGAAGCCTGCGCCATGAATTTGAATGGGGTGGTTCAGGTCTTTAACCAGATGCATGATTTCCTGCGCTTTGCCCAGATTATATGCCAGGAAAACCGGGGTATAATCTTTATCCAATGCTGATTTTGCAAAGCCCATAATCTCAGCCTTCAGTTCATCATAACTTTGCCACTTATACACGGGTAGACTAAAGGTTGCTTCCGTAATAAAGGTGTCGATTTGGGTGTCGGGGAGCTCAAAGCCTTCAGTGGCAGGGGAAGGTGGATTTCTGTAATCGCCGGTGTAGAGGAGGTTTCCGAATTCGGATTCCACAAAGGTCATGGCAGAGCCAAGAATATGTCCCGCAGGATAAAAGGTGATTTTAGCGTTTTTGGTTTCCACCGACTGCTTGAAAGGAAGTTCCTGTACCTCATATTTCGCTCCGCGGAGATTCATGAATTTCTTAGTCGGAGGTGTAGCATACACAGATTTGGCATAAGACTTCCAGGGAATGTGATCGGCGTGACCGTGAGATACAAACACGTGATCCGCCTTTTTACCACTATAATCCAGTCCTATACCCAGCTGGGGTAACAGTATTCCGTGATTTCCGGCTTTAGTGATTTTGAGCATAATCGTCATTCCTTCGGAGGCAGGAATCTGGATTTAATTAATGGAAATAAAGATTTCGAGATCATGTCATCCTGAGCGAAGTGATGCAGTAAAGGTATAATAGTTTGCCGCGAAGGATCTCAAAGTTTAAGCTAATGTGTAGTTTATAATTTGAGATCCTTCGTGTTTAGCATTTGAATTCTATTCTCTTTACGATGCACTCAGGATGACAACTTCCAGACATTTCAATTCCTCACACACTAAACTAAGAAGAGAGGGTGACAGTTCGTGGCAGTCTTTTTTATTAGTTTATCAGCTAAAGAGAAAACTTCTGTCCAGAAAGTTGAACGCTACAATAATTACCTGATATAATAATTTTGAGACATTTTAAAACCAATTTCCTGCTTCTCTCAGTTGTAACTCTATTCACCTCGTCTGTTTTTGCACAAGAAAGTTCAAATAGTGATACAGATTTAGATCAACCAGCTCTGCCAGTACTTTCTGACACTACTAATTTTGAAAAACTTAGAACTCACCTTATCAATTACCATGCACTGTTGCGGGAAGATCTGGAAAAGGCAGAAACGATAGCACCGATGATGCAAGAACTTTGTCCGGTTTATTTCGAAATGAAATCAGTGGAAGAGAACAAAGAAACCCGACAGTTTTGGGACGAATTTGATGATCTTGAAAGGAACAATTCGACCAATTATCGATTCCTCGAAAAGGTTACTGAGATGTACAAAAATGATGAGTTAGCCTATAAGAAACCCTTTGGAGCCGTTATTCAGGGAGTGATCGCAGGAACCAATATTTTTGAGCCCAAAAGTAGTTCTAATCCTGAACAGAAACTGTGGAATGAAGCTCATGATTCTGAAGATAGAAATGAACTGAGTACCAAAGAAGGGAAAGCGATAACTACCTATCCAAAGTCTGTGAGAGGTGATTCCGTCTTTGTATTTACAAAAACAGGAAAATATCGGATGGAGGTCAATACATTCTCAAAACATATTGGTGATTGCAGTTCCTTCTTTTCATACCGATTAGAGCCTGCTGCAAAACAAAGTGAAGAGGAGCCGGTACTAATATCGAGTCCATTCGACTTAGATCTGGAGTTTGTTCAAAATGAAGAATTGGATCAACGAATGTCGGAAAAGTTTCAGCCGGTTTGCGCTGACTGTCCTGTAAGCGGAAGGTATCAGCAATCTTTTGCACGACTTAAAGGGTATGAAAACTTCTACTTCACCTATACACGAGAACCGGGAAAATTGCTTGATGAGACAAGTGTACCTCAGAGATCACTAGTTTATTACAATGGCAATTTGCTACGTATCGTATATACAATTCAGTTTGATAAGTTTGGGTGCGGTTGCATTTAATAGCAGAAGTTGAGTGATTAAATCTTCTTCTTTAACCTCGTTCCGTAGCTCCGCTGCGGAATGCATTCCGGGAAGCTCCTGCTTCCAACTATTTAATAATTAATATAAAGCACCAATTACACCCTTGATTCTGGAAAGAGGATACATGAAGCAGACACGTTTTGAGTTATATGTCAACTTTACTTAGCGAAGAAACATAGAAGGGATAGAAATGATAGGTCAGGTTTATCCAGTGAAGTGAGAAGTAAAATCACTAATCCAAGATTTATGGATTTTGACTCTCACTCTTTTATCTTAGAAGCCAAAAAGCGGGGTTTATAATGTATTTAGTGGGGATGTACAATTATCTGTTATTTAATCTAGGGTTTCTTGCTGAGGTTTTTATTTATCAGGAAGGCTTGTCATGGTTTTTGAATCATGCAAAGGATCTCTTCTTTTTTATTATAGTATTAACTGGCTGTATCTACGCACTGTATAAATTATTGAGTTATCAGAAAGAAGAAAGAGAATACAAACTGATGCGTTGTCCGGAATGTGGGAAAGAGCCCTATAAACTCTGGAAAGCTACAGGACGTGGAGTGAGTTTAAGTCAACGAATGCGCGGATACTTGAACTGTATCCATTGTGGAACTCATCTTCGTAGAATGCATTCTAAAGTCGTATATGTATGTCTCTTGATTTTACCAATATCGTACGTTTCCATTTATGTTATTCTGTACTTTGTTTCTTTTAAAGATAACCTTGAGCTTTTTGTCTGGTCACTTTCAATACTGGGTATCGCTATAGTAATCTCGATTTTGACGATCTTATTTTATTTGGTTACAAGAACCCGGTTTGTTCGGGTTGATTAGTAGGTCTAACCTACGCCCGCTGTCATCCTGAGTACGTGGTAAAAAAGCGAAGGGCAGGATGTTGAACACGAAGGATCTCAGAGTTTGAACAATCTGCCAGAATTGAGTTTGAGATCCTTCGCGCCATACATGGAAGTCAGTAATAAATCACTTCGCTCAGGATGACAAAGATGGGATGATTTATAAATACCAATCCTTGCGCTTGTTTTCCTAAATCCTTAGATAGCTACGAACCCCAATTAATATCGATACCATGAACCGAATCATTTCTGTTGCACTTCTCCTTGCCGGCGCGCTTTTGCTTTATTTTGGATATCAGGAATATAACTCACTGGGTTCAGAAATTGACCAGGCCTTTGGAGGATCAGGTTCTACCAATGCTATTATTATGCTGGTAGTTGGCGTTGTCGCTGTTATTTTGGGCGGGGGCAGATTGTTAAAGAAGTAGTAGCTCTAATACCGTTTTGACCCTATCATTGTCTCTTTCCCTATCCCGCAAAGCGTGACAAGGAAAGGGGGCTCTTGAAATGAAATCGGTCAGCGTAATAGGTTCATCGATTGATCGTATATCAAAGAGAATAGCGATTAACCGATGGATCGATGGATCGATGGACCGAATGATCGATTGGTGATTTTACTTCTTGCTTTAAGTTAGAGAAGAGTCATGTGGCGAGCCAAGAGTCTTCTCAAAAGATTTAGAAACAGGGCTTAGGATGGTAGGTGAAAAAGGACATCCTAAATCCTAAGAAGTTTATTCAATAGGAATCGCCTGCCTGATTTCCTCTTCAGATAGATTCGGGAAAAAGTTTTGAACAGCAGGAATGGTCGCTTCCAACTCAGCTTCTGAACTGGCTGATATGTTCTCACTGATCAGCGAAAGCTCAATGTCTTTTAGGTACTCTGGAGGGAACTGGCTATTAATGTTGGGAAGGATTTCTGCACTTAAGTCTGCCAGTCGGTTCATAATGCGGGCACGATCATCGGCGCGACTATTAAAGCGGACAAAATTCAGCAGGTTATTTTCATCCGCAAACTGTACAGCAGCATTATTCTCTAAACCATCCGGTATGGCTTTATACTCCATTGAGAGGGTTGTCATCAGTTCTTCAGCATGTTCCAGTTTCCGAATTTCACGATAGATGGTAGATAAGTCGGCATTAAGATCATAGTCGATGATCTCGGCCGGGGCTCCAAGTGAATACTCAATAGCGGTATAGTTGTATTGTGGCTGAATGAAGCGCCAGTTTGAGAAATCATCATACTCATCCTGTTGAATCAAGACATTACGCTCGGCCACAGCATCATTTCCAGCAAAGCCTGGAAAGAAAATCCGGAAGTACTCCAGCTCTTCTTTTACTCCTGTCAGGATCTTCTGTTTCTCAGCATCTATTCTGCGGTCTTCATTTGAGTTTTGTAGTAGGAAAGCCCCATAAACTCCAAGAAAGACAATAACCAGCTCCAGCAGCAAAAACTTGATTCCCTGTCTTGAAAAGAATTCGAATGATTTTTCTAAACGTGACATAGTAGTATCTGATTTCTGTTAATTCCCAAAAAATATAACCTTTTTTTAATCAGCTGAAAGATAATCCATTCGGGGAATCCTGCAATTGAATCATTGTGAATTTTTGATCCAATCTCTTTCCATATCCCGCAAAGTGTGGCAAGGAAAGGGAACTCCTGAAATGTAATCGGTCAGCGTAAATAGGTTCATCGATCGATCGTATATCAAATAGAATAGCGATTAACCGATGGACCGAATGATCGAATGATCGATTGGTGATTTTACTTCTTGCTTTAAGTTAGAGAAGAGTCACGTGGCGAGCCAAGATTCGTTTCAAAAGATTTAGAAACAGGGCTTAGGATGGTAGGTGAAGAGTAAACAGTTTAAGAAAAGTTGGTCTATAGAACGTCGATCATTCGCAAATCAAAGAGGACAGGGATGGGGTTGGAGGTGATGGATAGATAGTAAATTGTTCAAGCAAATATCCTTCGGAGGTATCTTCAAGATGACACAGATGAAACAACCACCAGTTCGTCATTCAATGTTGAATGTTCAATATTCGATATTCAACTCTCTTCCTTAGGAAACATCATGGAAGCCCCAACAGAAATAATCAGTGCAGCCGCTACAAATCCTAAAGCCCATGGGGTTGGAACGTGGTAAAAGTCAGCAATCAGCATCTTTATCCCCACAAAAGAAAGGATAGCGGCCAAACCATAATGCAGATAGCTGAATAGTTTCATCACTCCGTTTAGGGCAAAGTAAAGCGCACGTAATCCAAGAATAGCGAAGGCGTTGGAGCTGTATACCAGAAACTGGTCGGTGGTGATGGCGAGGATGGCCGGTATGGAATCGACAGCAAAAACGACATCGGTAGTTTCAATCACAATAAGCACTACAAAAAGAGGGGTAGCCATTAATTTCCCATCTATACGGGTGAAGAAATCAGGGCCGTGAAATTTGTTGGTGACGGGAATAAATTTTCGAGTCAGTTTAAGAACGGGGTTCTTTTCCGGGTGGACTTCCTTCTCCATCTCAAATGCCATTTTGATTCCGGTGTAAACCAGAAATGCTCCGAAGATATAGACGATCCATTCGAAGCGTTCGATAAGGGCGACGCCCAAAAAGATGAAAAGAAATCGAAGCACAAGTGCTCCAAAAATTCCCCAGAACAATACTTTATGTTGGTATTTAGCAGGAACGCCGAAGTAGGAAAACACCAGGATGAAAACAAAGATATTATCAACGCTCAGGGATTTCTCTATCAGATAGCCGGTGAAGAAATCGAGCGAGCTGGCAGGATCCATGTAGAAGTAAATCCCAATCCCGAATACGACTGAAAGGGCAATCCAAATGCCGGTCCAGACCAGCGATTCTTTGATAGAAATTTCATGTTCTTTGCGATTGAAAACCATGAGGTCTACAATCAGCATAGCTACAATAAAGACGTTGAATAGAATCCAAAGCGTCAAGCTATGCTCCATTACTCAACCACCATGGCGTCTTCGTTGGACTCCAGCTCCTTGGGTATGGATTCTTTGATTAAACCGGCAAATGCTTCAATCAGATTCTTCTTCAGGAATTCACGGCTGTAGACTAAGCGGATTTTTCGAGAAGGAATTGGATCTTCGAACTGCTTGATAACCCCGTTTGCACAACGGGTATCATAATCATTCATCGCAAGATAAGGCATTAGGGTGATGCCAAAATTCTGCTCAACAAGACGTTTCAGAGTCTCCAGATTTCCGCTTTCAAAAATAATCGGTGCTTTATTCAGCTTCTCGTTGTTCTGCTTGCAGATTTTAAGGGTCTGATCACGGAAACAATGTCCTTCATTCAGCAGCCATAAATCTTCTTTGTACAGATCATCAATACAGAGCTTGTCTTTAGATGCCAGCTCATGTTCGGCACTCACATATCCCAGAAATGGCTCGAGGAATAAATCCTTTTCGTACATGTGCTTGTCGGTGGGGGTGGCAATAATACCCACGTCAAAATAATCTTCATTAAGTCCTTTCAGTACATCAGCAGTCAGTGCTTCCTCAAAAATGAGTTCAACATCGGGATAGGTATCCACAAACTTTTTAAGAAATAGAGGAACCAGATAAGGAGCGATGGTTGGGATGATTCCCACTCGAAAGGTACCTTTGAGAGATTCACCCTGAACGGCTACCATGTCTTCGATGTGTTTTGCTCCACTCAGGATGGTTTTAGCCTGCTCAATAATTTCCTCTCCCATAGCTGTTGGTACAACCGGGGTTTTAGAGCGATCAAAAATAAGTACGCCAAGTTCATCTTCCAGCTTCTGAATTTGCATACTGAGCGTTGGCTGGGTGATATAAATTTTTTGGGCGGCCGTAGCAAAATGCCGATGTTTATCGACAGCCACGATGTAAGAAAGTTGTGTTAGTGTCATGTTCTAAAACTTAGTGAACGCTAAAGGTAAGGAATCATTTTTTTAATAATAGCAGGAATAAAATAGAAGTTTAATATTAAAAAGGAAGTTGAGTGAAGAAACATATTTATATATCAGGCAGAGTACAAGGAGTTGGGTTCCGCCACTTCACGAAAACAAATGCTCGCGAACTTGGAGTGAACGGCTGGGTCAAGAATTTAAATGACGGCAGAGTTGAGGCGGTCTTCGAGGGAGGTGAAGAACCGGTGAAGAAACTCATCGAGCGGTGCAAGGATGGGCCGCCGTCGGGTTATGTGAAAGACATGGAAGTAAACAATATGAACGAAGAGGACTCGTATTCAAGCTTTGAAGTTCGGTTTTAAATGTGGATAAATCGTTAGCAACTTCATCGGTTTTGCTGAGTCAAGTATTGTATATTTTGGACGGAATTTTTCTATGAAGCTAAAGCAACTATATGTATCTGATATTTGATACCGAGACCACAGGCCTGCCCAACGATTTTTCTGCTCCAATAAGCGATTTGGATAACTGGCCACGTCTGGTTCAGCTTGCTTGGCAGCTTCATGATCATACCGGAAAACTCATCAGCAGCGGGAACCATATTGTAAAGCCTGAAGGATTTACGATCCCCTTCAATTCAGAAAAAATCCACGGTATCTCCACGGAACGCGCCAATGAAGAAGGTGTGGAGCTCGAGTTTGTGCTCAGAGAGTTTATCAAAGATATGAACCGTGCCTACTTTCTCATTGGGCACAATGTAAGCTTTGATGAAAAAATTATGGGTGCTGAGTATATCCGTAAAAAGATACCTTCAGCCATCATCGATAAGCCCAAGATTGATACCAAAGATGATGGTACCAACGTAGCCAAAATTGAAGGCGGCAGAGGCGGAAATTACAAATGGCCTTCACTTGCAGAGTTACACCTGGCCCTGTTCGGCAAAAGTTTTAGTGATGCTCATGATGCCGCAGCCGATGTAGAAGCAACTGCCCGTTGTTTTCTGGAAATGGTTCGCATCGGAGCAACTCGTGTAAATTTCCCGATGGATGCTCATATTTATGAGCCGGCCCAGAGCTTAATCAAAAAAGAAGAGTATATAGATCTCGTTTCGCCATCTCGGTTCAAGACCAAGCAGACGGATGAGCAAATAGCGGCTCAAAAAAAAAGTGGAGATCAAGAGGCGGCAGCTACTGAGCTTGTAGAGAAAGCCACTTTTACCCATCTCCACAATCACTCTAAATTTTCGGTACTTCAGGCTACAGCCGGGATTAAAGAATTAGTAAACAAAGCCAAAGACGAAGGAATGTCGGCTGTTGGACTTGCTGACCTCGGCAATATGTACGGTGCTTTTGCTTTTGCCGCTGCTGCTCATAATGCAGATATAAAGCCAGTCATTGGCTGTGAATTTTATGTAGTAGAAGATCGGCTTCAAAAGAAATTCACCCGCGATAACAAAGACCGGCGCTACCAAATCCCGATGTTCGCTAAGAACAAGAACGGGTATAAAAATCTCTCCAAACTGTGCTCCATTGGTTTTACGGAAGGATATTACTACAAATATCCCCGGATTGATAAAGACGTGATTGCCAAATACTCCGAAGATGTAATTTGTATGAGCGGAGGGGTAAGAGGCTGGCTGGCTGACCTGATTTTGAACAAAGGGGAAGAATTCGCAGAAGAAGAACTACAGTGGTGGATGGAAACATTCGGGGATGATTTCTACCTGGAAGTGCTGAATCACGGTTTGGAAGAAGAAAAGCGGGTGAACGAGGTTTTTAAATCTTACTCCGAGAAATATGGAGTGAAATTGGTGGCGACCAATAATGTTTTTTATCTGGAAGAAGAGGACGCTAAAGCTCACGATGCTCTGATTTGTATTGATGATGGCGAGCTCATGAGTACGCCGAAGGGAAGAGGAAGAGGCTATCGATACGGCTTCCCAAATGACGAGTTTTATTTCAAAACCCAAGACCAGATGAAGGAGCTCTTTGTTGATATGCCTTCATCTATTATTAGTACACAAGAAATTGTTGATAAAATTGAGCCGATTAAGCTGGAGCGGGATGTTATACTTCCCAATTTCGAACTCCCTGACGGCTTTGATACGGAAGATGCCTACCTGCGCCACCTTACCTATGAGGGAGCCAAGCCTCGATATAAGGAAATGGACGATGAGGTTAAGGAACGCATCGAGCTCGAGCTTGGAATAATTGAGGAAATGGGCTTTGCGGGATACTTCCTTATTGTGCAGGATTTCATTGCTGCTGCCCGCGATATGGGTGTTTATGTAGGTCCGGGGCGTGGTTCTGCGGCTGGTTCGGTTGTGGCGTATTGCACGGGAATCACAAACATTGATCCACTGAAATACGATCTGCTTTTTGAGCGATTCTTGAATCCTGAACGTGTGTCCATGCCCGATATCGATATTGATTTCGATGATGATGGACGTCAACGCGTGATTGAATACGTAGTTAACAAATACGGAAAAGATCAGGTTGCGCATATCATCACTTTTGGTTCTATGGCAGCACGTTCTTCAGTTCGAGATGTAGCACGCGTGTTGGATTTACCGCTTGCGGATGCTGACCGAATTGCCAAACTCATTCCTGAAAAACCGGGAACGACCCTCGATGATGCTTTTTCAGAAGTAAGAGAACTTCGGGATATTCGTGATGGAGAAGGACTGGAAGCCGAAACGCTTCGGATGGCTTCAGTACTGGAAGGTTCGGTTCGGAATACAGGAATTCACGCCGCGGGTGTTATCATCGCTCCTGATAGGCTTACCGAATACATCCCGGTTAGTACCGCTAAAGATGCAGATTTGTACGTCACACAGTATGATGGTAGCGTGATTGAATATGCCGGTATGCTGAAGATGGATTTCCTGGGTTTGAAGACCCTCTCCATTTTGAAGACGGCGATTGCGAACGTGAAGAAAAATTTCGGGAAAGAATATAACCTCGATGATATCCCGCTGGATAATGAAGCCACCTATAAAGTTTTTCAACAGGGTGGAACCGCAGGGATTTTCCAGTTTGAGAGTGACGGAATGCGGAAGCATCTCAAAAACCTCAAGCCGACCAGCATCAATGACCTGATTGCCATGAACGCATTGTACCGTCCGGGTCCAATGCAATTCATTCCTGATTACATTGAACGTAAGCACGGTCGTGAAAAGGTTGAATATGACCATGAAGATTTAGTTGAGCTGCTGGAACCGACTTACGGTATCATGATTTACCAGGAGCAGATCATGAAAGTGGCTCAGCGAATGGGTGGCTACTCACTGGGTGAAGCGGATGTACTTCGCCGAATCATGGGTAAGAAGAAGCCGGAACTCCTTCCCCCCGAAGAAGAGAAATTTGTGAAGCAAGCCGTTGAAAAAGGATATGATGAGAAAACGGCGAAAGAAGTATTTGATAAGATGGCCATGTTTGCGGGCTATGGATTTAACAAATCTCACTCGGCCGCATATTCGGTAGTGGCTTATCATACTATGTACTTCAAAGCCAATTACCCTGCTGAGTATATGTCGGCGGTTATGACGCACAATATGAGCAACATCGAGAAGGTGTCGGCTTTTATTGAAGAATGTCAGCGGATGAATATTCCGGTGGATCCGCCAAATATCAATACTGCATGGGGTAAATTTCGCCCTAAAGAAGGTCGCGTTCAGTATGGGATGTCTGCGATCAAAGGCGTGGGTTCATCCGCGATCCAGCATATTGTGGAAGAGCGGGAAGAGAATGGAGACTATACGTCTATCTTTGATTTTGCCACCCGCGTTGATTTGAAAATCTGTAACCGAAAAACACTTGAGAGTCTTATCATCGCCGGCGCTTTTGATACGCTGAATGATAACCGTGCACAGCTGCATCACTCTCTGGAAGATATCTTGTCATATGCTGTTCGGAAGCAGGAAGAGATTAGGCTAAATCAAGGAAACTTATTTGGCGGTGATAGTGGAGGGGCTGGATTTTCCGAACCAAAACTTCAGGAAGTAAGAAGATGGACTCAGATCGAGCGCCTGAATAAGGAAAGAGATCTTATCGGGTTTTATCTGAGTGGTCACCCGCTGAGCAGGTTCAAAGAAGAAATTCGATTATTCGGTAAGCAAGACCTTAGTGATGATGTATTCGGACAAATGAATGACCGGCAGAGTATCCGATTCATTGCGATTATTACCGGGGTGAAAAGAGTGACGGACAAAAAGGGAAGACCGTTTGCCTTTCTTCAGGTAGAAGATTTGAATAACTCTACAGAAGTGATCGCCTTTAGCTCTACATACGATCAATATATGGGACTCCTTCAAACCGACAATGTGTTGTTTATTGATGGAACTGTGGATACCCGAAGCGGTCAACCCAAAGTGATTGCCAATACTTTTGAACGGGTTGAAAACCTACGAGAGAAATTTCAAGAGCAACTGAATCTTAGAATTAAACTCAAAACATCAGATTTAAAGAAAGATCACCTGAAACAGATTGAGACGTTATTCTCGATTAACAAGGGAAGCACACAGGTCCGGTTAGCGGTGGTAAGTGAGGAAGCTTCAGCACCCATCAAGATGAACGTCCGGAATTTTGTGGTAGAACCAAATGATGATTTACTGCGTGGATTGCGGGAAGTGTTAGGTGAAGAGGCTGTGCAATTGGTGCATGGGAGTTAGCTTTTTTAAAATCCCAAGCTTCAAATACCAATGACCAATATTATTTTCTGATGCTAGAAAAACCCATTATTCGGAACTTCTTAACTCATAGCCGATTCATAAACCCCCGCTATCAAGTCAATAATTTAAAAGAATGTGTAATGTTGAATGAATAATCACGATATTTGTTTAAAATTGACGAACATTCAATAAACGGAAAATATATTATGTCAAAACCAATCGAATTTACCGACGGCAATTTTGATGAAGAAGTACTTAAGTCTGATAAACCAGTATTGGTTGATTTCTGGGCTGAATGGTGCGGACCTTGCCGAATGATCGGACCTATTGTTGAAGAGCTTGCCGGTGAGTATGAAGGCAAAGCTAAAATTGGAAAAGTAGATGTGGATAGTAATCCTGAGATTTCCGTGAAGTACGGAATCAGAAGTATTCCTTCTCTGTTGATTTTCAAAAATGGTGAAGTAGTTGACCAGATTGTAGGAGCTGTTCCTAAATCTCATCTTAGCAAGCAGCTTGAGGCTCAGGTAGCTTAAGCTCAAAATTTTTATAAATATCTAAGCGATGCAGGTAAAACTGTATCGCTTTTTTTTGTGATTCCGAATTAGACGGTAGATATCTTTTACAAGGCTTATCAACAAAATAGAATGTTAAAACCTCACTAAAGGTTACATTTAAGCATTCAATCAAACACTTTATTCTGTTCTATACATGAAGCGAACTCTTATCATTTTAGGTATTCTGATTTTATTGGGTCTTCTGGCCTACCCTAAAGTTCAGAGCTATATGGAATCTTCAAATGCACCAGCAGCCTCATCAGGAAATGCTCCTGTTTTTGTGGACGTATTTGTGGTTCAGCCCGACACCATTGAGAACAACATCTTCACGACCGGAACCCTGATTGCAAACGAAGAAGTTGAGCTTGCAAGTGAAAGCTCTGGTTTGATTGAAGAGATCTATTTACAAGAAGGTCAGCCGGTTGAGAAAGGGCAGTTGCTTATTAAAATAAACGACAGTGAATTAAAGGCCCAGCTTAACCGGGCAGATTTCAGGCTTAATTTGGCTGTAGATCGCGAAAAGCGCCAGAAACAGTTGCTGGACAAAGGAGGCATCAGTCAGGAAGAATATGATGCTACCCTGAATGAGGTTAATGTATTGAGAGCCGAAGTAGCTCTGATAGAGGCTCAGATTGCTAAAACTGAAATCAGGGCGCCATTCTCAGGTAATGTGGGTCTTAAATATGTAAGTGATGGAAGCTATATCACCCCAAACACCCGCATTGCTACTTTGCAGGATATTGATCCCATTAAAATCGACTTTTCAATTCCGGAACGATATGCAGCAATGCTGGAAGTAGGCAATAAAGTAGAGTTTACGGTTTCAGGTCAGGACGAGACTTTAACAGCCAGTGTATATGCCAAAGAGCCAAGGATTAATACGGAAACACGTTCGTTACAGGTAAGAGCTACAAGCAACAATACAGGAGGAAGGCTTCTTCCCGGGGCATTTGCCGATATAGAATTGACGCTTTCAACCATTGATAATGCGCTTATGGTGCCTTCAATTTCGCTAGTGCCTGAACTTCAGGGACAAAAAGTGTTTGTATTAAGAGATGGGAAAGTACAGCCGGTGTCTGTTCAAACAGGGCTCAGAAATGAAACTAAAGTTCAGATTACAGAAGGGATTTCAGCTGGAGATTCCGTACTAACAGCTGGATTACTTCAGGTACGGCCGGGAATGACGGTTAATGTTGATAATGTAGAAACGGAGTAATATGAGTTTATCATCACTGAGTATTCGTCGCCCGGTTCTAGCTACCGTTTTTTCAATTGTGATTGTCCTGTTCGGGATCATTTCCTTTAACTATCTCCCTGTGCGGGAATATCCAGCCGTAGATCCGCCCATCGTTACCGTGAGTACCTCATACATTGGGGCAAATGCTGAAGTGATTGAATCGCAGATTACTGAGCCTCTCGAGGAAGAGATTAACGGCATAGCCGGCATCAAGAACTTAACCTCAGTAAGCCGTGAGGGCAGAAGTACGGTAACAGTGGAATTTGATTTAGATGTAGATCTTGAAACAGCTGCCAACGATGTGCGGGCCAGGGTTTCCAGAGCTGTTCGAAATATCCCACCCGACGCAGACCCACCAGTTGTATCGAAAGCGGATGCCGATGCTCGTCCTATCTTGTTTTTCAATATTAAGAGTGATTCACGGAATCTCCTGCAACTGACGGATATTGCGATAAACTATTTCAAAGAACGCGTTCAAACTATCCCCGGTGTAAGCAGTGTGCAAATTTGGGGCGACAAGACCTACTCTATGCGCCTTTGGTTAGATCCAATGAAGTTGGCTGCCTATGACTTGACTCCACTGGATGTAAGAAATTCATTGTCCAGTGAAAATGTAGAACTTCCTTCCGGTCGAATTGAAGGTAATCTTACTGAACTTACGGTAAGGACGATGGGCCGAATGTCAACCGTTGATGAGTTCAACGATTTGATTATCAGCCAGAGAAATGGAAGTAATATCAAGCTTCGGGATTTGGGTTATGCTGAGTTAGGTCCCCAAAATGAGCGGACCATTCTTAAGCGTGATGGAGTGCCTATGGTGGGAGTAGTGCTGGTTCCACAGCCCGGAGCCAACCAAATTGATATCGCCGATGAATTCTACAATAGAGCCAACGCTATTGAAAAGGATTTGCCAGCTGATATTGAAACAGCCATTGGCTTTGATACCACCGAATACGTCCGGGCTTCTATTGATGAAGTACAGCAAACTATTTTCATCGCATTTCTTCTGGTAATTGCTATTATTTTCCTTTTCCTCAGAGACTGGCGAACTACCATTATTCCTGTAGTGGTAATTCCAATTGCTCTAATTGGCGCCTTTTTTGTGATGTATTTGGCAGGATTTTCAATAAATGTATTAACGCTCTTAGCCATTGTACTTGCTATCGGCTTGGTGGTTGATGATGCGATTGTGGTTCTTGAAAACATCTATGCAAAAATTGAGCAAGGACTTGAGCCCACGATAGCGGGTATCTTGGGTTCAAGGGAAATTTTCTTTGCTGTAATTGCAACTTCAGCGGCATTGGTTTCTGTATTTATGCCGATTTTATTTTTGGGAGGAATTACCGGTCGGCTTTTCCGTGAGTTTGGAATCGTTATTGCCGGCGCCGTAATTATATCCTCATTTGTGGCGCTTACCCTTACTCCTATGCTTTCAACTAAGCTGTTGAAGAAAAGGGAAAAGCATAACAAGTTTTATGAAATGACCGAGCCGTTCTTTATCGCGATGAACAGAGCGTATAAGAATTCACTCCAAACATTTATGAATAACCGCTGGGTTTCATTTCTGGTGATTGCGGCTTCTGGTGGACTAATCTATTTGTTCATGCTAACGCTGCCGCAGGAAATAGCTCCGTTGGAAGATCGAAGTCGGGTTCGAATGTTTTCTCAGGCTCCTGAAGGGGCTTCTTATGAGTACATGGATAACTACATGGATCGCTTGGTGAAATTGGTTCAGGACAGCGTGCCGGAAGCTGAAGCAGTTATTTCAGTCACATCGCCGGGATTTGGTGCTTCCAGTTCCGTGAACTCAGGATTTGCCTTTGCCATTTTGAAAGATCCTGCAGAAAGGGACAGGTCTCAGAATGAAGTGGCCGACTACCTTACTCAATTGGTAACGACCTTAAGTGGGGCTCAAACTTTTGTATCTCAGGAACAGACAATCGGTAACAACAGGGGAGGATTGCCAGTGCAATATGTTCTGCAGAATCAGAATTTTGATAAGCTGAAAGAAGTCATTCCTGCCTTTCTCGAAGAAGCCCGAAATAATCCGACTTTCACCTATCAGGATGTTGATCTGAAATTCAACAAACCCGAGCTACAAGTTTCTATTGATCGAGAACGAGCCCAGGATTTAGGAGTTTCTGTACGTGATATTGCGGAAACACTACAGCTTTCATTAAGTGGACAGCGTTTTGATTTCTTCATTATGAACGGGAAGCAGTATCAGGTAATTGGTCAGGTTAGCCGAAGTAATCGTGATGAACCGGTCGATTTAAGGAGTCTGTACGTGAGAAATAATTCAGGGCAGCTCATACAATTAGATAACTTAGTAACGGTAGCAGAGCAAAGCAGTCCACCGCAACTCTACAGATTTAACCGCTATGCTTCGGCCACAATTTCTGCGAGTTTAGCCCCGGGTCAAACCATTTCTGATGGAATTGAAACCATGGATGAAATTGCTGCTCGTGTTCTTGATGATACGTTTACAACGAGTCTATCCGGTGCTTCACGGGATTTTGTGGAGAGTTCCTCCAGCTTAGGTTTCATATTTATGCTGGCACTCGCCTTGGTTTATTTAGTTCTCTCTGCACAGTTTGAAAGTTTCAGAGATCCATTCACCATTATGTTAACGGTGCCACTTGCACTCGCCGGTGCTTTATTGAGTATGTGGTATTTCAATGAGAGCTTGAATATTTTCTCCCAAATCGGGATGATCATGCTGATAGGTTTAGTAACTAAAAACGGAATTCTGATTGTAGAATTTGCAAACCAGCGTCAGCGACAAGGTTTATCGATCATGGACGCCATTTTAGATGCTTCTGCTGCTCGTTTCCGTCCAATTTTGATGACCAGTATTTCTACAGTGCTTGGGATTTTACCAATAGCCTTAGCTCTTGGAGCAGGCGCAGAAAGCCGAACTTCAATGGGTATTGCCGTTATTGGTGGATTGATCATTGGTAGTTTACTCACGCTCTACATTATCCCAGCTATGTACTCCTACCTTTCGCCGGTAAAATCAGATGATGATATAATTGACGAAGAGAGTATAGAAAAAGCCGAAAAAGAATTAGATACCGCCCCAGTTTAATATGAAAAGATTCCCACTTCTATTACTATTTATTGGCATGCTGTCGATACCAGATACAGTGTATGGTCAGGATACACTGAGTATCGAGCAAGTAATCCGAACCGGCTTAGAAAAGAACTATGCAATTCGGATTGCAGACAATGAGACAAGGATATCGTCTAACAATAACAGTCTCGGCAATGCTGGCTTTTTGCCTGTCCTCACTGCCGATGGTGCTTTCAATGAAAGTGTTGAAGACAACGTAACCGAATTTAATACGAACGCCATCCCTGACAGAAACGATGAGGGAGCCCGAACTACTGTATTTAATTATGGGGTGAATGCTACGTGGACCATTTTCGACGGACTAACCATGTTTGCAACTTCAGATCGACTTTCACTCCAGGAAGAGATAAGTGAAACTCAGGCAAGGCTGCAACTTGAGCAAATTCTGGCAGATATCATCAGCACCTACTACCAGATTGTGGGGCAACAAAATGCTTATCAGGTTCAGGAAAATACCTTAGATGTATCAAGTGAGCGAATTCGAATTGCTGAAACGCGCCTAGACTTAGGATCAGGATCTGAATATGATTTACTTCAGTCCCGGGCTGATTTTAATGCTGACAAAGCTGCCCTCATTCGTTCTGGAACCGGACTCAAACAGGCGAAAATTCTTCTTACTCAGGTTTTAGCAGATACCAGTTTGTCGGGATATGATGTGAGTGGAGCAATTGTACTGGCTGAAAAACTTCAGCTCGAGCCACTCATCGATGAATCACTTCAGCAAAATAGTGAGCTTCAAATTGCACGTCTCAATCAGAGTGTAGCCCAGACGGAGATTCGGGAAATTACTGGGGAATATTTTCCTCAGATTGATTTGGTTGGGGGATATGGATACCGGAGAACCGAATCAAGTACTGGGTTTTCGGATTTTACAGAGACCGATGGTTTCAATTATGGAGTGACGGCTAGAATCAATCTATTTGATGGGATGAATAAAAACCGCCGCCGCCAAAATGCACAGATTGCTGAGAAGAATGAAGAGCTTCGCTTACAGGACATCCGGCTTCGTGTAACATCGCAGGTTCGCCAAATTTATACTCAGTACAGCGATGCAATTACCCTTATTGAACTGGAGCAGGAAAATCTGCAATATGCCGAGCAGAGTTTAGATATAGCACTCGAGCGGTTTAGGTTGGGAACAATCAACTCCGTTGAATTAAGGGAGGCACAGGTAAGTTTGTTGAATGCCGAAAATCGATTGATAGCAGCTCAAATTGAGGCTAAAACAGCGGAGACAGAACTACTCAGGCTTAGCGGACGGTTACTTTCAAGAGCAGAGTAAGCCTGATTACTCAGAGGAGTATCATTATTAAAAGCTGAGCCACACTGCCTTTCGAAGTAATATTCTCTCCGTGCTAGTTGGGTAAATTAAAAACCAACTTCAGCTTTGTTCCGCCTTCAGAATAATCGACGGAATCGGCGTATTCTTCCATTAGAAAAACTCCACGGCCACTCGTTTTAAGCAGGTTTTCTTCAGCGAGGGGATCAGGAATATCTTCCGGGTTGAAACCATCACCCTGATCCTTTGTTTCGAAAATCAGTTTTCCATCATCCTTATAAGCGGAGACTTCAACTGTTTTAGATTCATCTAATTTATTTCCGTGAAGAATGCCATTGGTAGCCGCTTCAGAAACGCTAAGCATCAGACGAGCATAAAACTCATCGTTAAAGCCAAGGTCTTCTTGAAGGGTATTAAGCAGTTGTTCTATGCGTTCAACTTCTTCGTATGTAGATTTTAGAGTAAGTGTCTGTAATAATTTCATTAGCTAAGCATAAATACCACGCAGTTTCAGCGTTGTTGCCACTCTGTCGATGGCGTAAACATAGGCCGCTTGGCGCAGCGTAATACTATACTTTTCACTCACCATAAACAAGTTGTCAAATGATTCTCTCATCATTCTATTCAATCTTCTATTTACACGCTCTTCTGTCCAGAAATATCCATGGCGATCTTGCACCCACTCAAAGTAAGAAACGGTGACTCCTCCCGCATTTGCGAGAATATCGGGGATGACCATGATTCCTTTTTCTTCCAGAATCTTATCGGCATTAGCAGTTACAGGACCGTTCGCACCTTCAGATATAATTTTGGCATTTATATTGGGTGCATTTTCTTTGTTGATTTGATCTTCTTTTGCAGCAGGGATCAACACATCACACTCCAGTTCGAGTAAATTTTTATTTGTGATGGATTCAGCGCCTTCAAAACCTTCCAGTGAATTTTCATGGGTTTGTGAGTAGCGGATGGCTTCAGGAATATCAATTCCTTCTTTGTTGTAATAACCACCACTTATATCACTGATGGCAATCACTTTAGCACCTTGCTCATACATAAGCTGTGCTGAAACGGAACCTACATTTCCAAAACCCTGAACAACTACGGAAGTATTGCTTGGTGAAATGCGAAGTTTTCCAAGAGCGGCTAAAGTACAGGTTACAACTCCACGGCCGGTTGCTTCTTTTCGTCCTTTTGAACCGCCCAGGATAATAGGTTTTCCAGTGACTACAGCATTCTCAGTTTTGTTATGCTTCATGCTGTAGGTGTCCATGATCCATGCCATAGTCTGCTCGTTGGTATTCATATCGGGGGCAGGGATATCACGGTCAGGACCAAAAACGTCCAGCATATTTGAGGTGTATCGGCGGGTTAGTCGCTCAAGTTCTGACTGGGAAAGTTCTTTTGGGTTTACCCGTACGCCACCTTTAGCTCCGCCAAAAGGAACGTTTACACACGCACATTTCCAGGTCATCCAGGCTGCAAGAGCTTTAACTTCATCAATGGTAACATCATCAGAATAACGGATGCCACCTTTTGAAGGTCCTAAAATGCTGTTATGAATGACGCGGTATCCTTCAAAGACTTCAATACGTCCATCATCCATAGTAACAGGAATAGAAACGATGACTACTTTTTCGGGGCTGGATAAATATTTAAAAACGCCGGCGTCCAATTCCAGTATTTCGGCTGCAAACCGAAAACGCTCCATCATGGAGGCAAAAGGAGATTCGTGCGTAATATGTGGAACTGGTTCTTTATAGTAACCGCTGGAAATCGAGTTTTTTATAGACATCGTCTGTATTTAGATGAAATTCTTTCTCATTCGCTCAGAAAAGCGGTTCCAAATATAAAAAGGAATATGGAAAACAATTGCATTTTTATCCAAAAAGTCGATGCAATTTTGGCAGATTCAAAATGAATAGAGAAGTAAATGCTATGCCATTTTTTAGAGAACTAGAAGAATGTCTACGCTATAAAAACATGATATTTATCTAACCCATACTAGTAATCACAAAAGCTATTAGATTGCCAGCTATTAAATATGTTTAGTATGTGTATGAGTAATAAAAGATTAGGCATTAAATTTTTCTTTGTTATCTAATTGTTAAGGATTGGGATATTTAGCCTCACATAACACTGCCTTAACATACGATTAGTACCCTTGGGCAAATTCAGCACACAAATAATATTTAGATGTCCGATAACCAGCCTAACGGAAATAATGAAAGCCCGATTGAGCAGTTTATACCCACGGGTTTTACTCATATCATTAAGCAGGAACGAATATTTATACTGTTAATAGGCCTTTTCTTCTTCATATCAGGAGTGGTCTTTCCGTATGCTGAACTGGCTATGTGGGTCGGATTTATTTTTGCAGGATATTCGGCCATAGCAAATGATAGCATCCAGACGATCGGTACTTTCCTTGCTTCCAACATGGATAAGAAATGGTGGCTTCTCTGGCTTTGGATCGGAGGTATATTTCTTGTGACTGTTTCAGCTAGTTGGTACATCTACGATGGGGATGTCACTTACCAACGGCTAACTTCTAAGGGATTTGCTGAAGCACCAACCGAATTTTCTTTCCTTCAAGTTGCAGCACCTATCTTTCTCTTGATACTGACCCGGCTTAGAATGCCGGTATCAACGACGTTCTTGTTATTGAGTTGTTTTGCCACTTCAGCTGAAGGTATCACATCTGTACTCGGGAAAAGTTTACAGGGATACGGCATCGCTTTGGTGACCGGATTAGTTGTTTGGCTTCTTGTAACCAACACCATTGAGAAAAGTTTTAAAGGAAAACCTAAAAAGATTTGGCTGCCTCTTCAGTGGATTATATCGGGTACTTTATGGGCCGTTTGGGTGATGCAGGATGCGGCCAACATTGCCGTTTATTTACCACGTTCTTTAGACTTCAGTCAGTTCTTGGGTTTTGCTCTGTTTATTTTCTTCGGGCTTGGCTTGTTGTTCTACCTTCGTGGAGATAAGATTCAGGAAATTGTTACCGAGAAGTCACGAGTAACTGATATTCGTTCAGCGACTATTATTGATTTTGTATATGCCATCCTGCTCATTTATAAGCTGACAATCAGCACCGTGCCAATGAGTACCACCTGGGTGTTCCTCGGACTGCTTGCCGGACGTGAAATCGGGATGAGCATAATGGACGGAAAAGAGAAAGGCCGGCCAATGGGTAAAGTATTCAGAATGGCTTTCAAAGACCTTTCTTATGCTTTGATCGGTCTCGCAGTTTCTATAGTTCTAGCCATTTCTATAAACGATGAGGTTCGGGATCAGCTGCTGGAAATGATTGGCTATTGATATTTAAAGGCAAATACCTCATACTAAGGCGTGCTCGTAAAAGCGAGGACGCCTTTTTTTTGTTTCATAATCTGCATTCTTCATGAATTAAACGCTAATATCATCAACAGAACTTAAACCGGATGCACTATGAACGCTAACGTATTAGTTTTAAATCAAGATTATCAGCCACTGAGTATTTGCTCAGTACAGCGCTCCATGAAGCTGATTTTTTTGGAGAAAGCTGAACTGCTTCATGATGATCCCGAGAAGGAATTACGTACTACCCGAAAGTCTTTTCAGTTTCCATCCGTTATCAGATTGAGAAGCTATATCCGCGTTCCCTACAGCAAAATCGTTCTTTCACGAAGAAATATTATGCGGCGTGATGATTTTACCTGCCAATACTGTGGTAAGAAATCTGACCTTACCATTGATCACATCATGCCCAAAAGCAGGGGCGGTAAAGATACCTGGGAAAACCTGACTACCGCCTGTGATAAGTGTAACGTGCATAAAGGAAATCGCACGCCAAGAGAAGCGAATATGCCGCTTAAGTCGAAGCCTTACCGACCCATTCCTATTACTTTTTTCCGAGACTCAAACGGTGGAGTACAGGAGCCGTGGAAACCTTATCTGTACATGACGTAGGAATATTGAATATCGAACATTCAACATTCAACGGCGAAGTTTGTTAGTCAAAAACCAAAGGCACGTATCCATTCTGCACATACGTGGTGTAGGTAGTCAGCATAGAAAGTCCTGTTTTAACTTCCGGATTTACACTACCAAAAGCATATTGCCTTGCCAATAATGATTGTCCACACACGTAAACTTCAGCTCCCGCTTCTTTCAATGCATCAATCAAAGCAAGGTTTGGATTGTCGAGTTCGTATCGATCCTGATAAGCTTCATTATTAAGAATCACATCGGTAGCTCCGCCATGAATAACAACAGCCACAGATAAGTTTTCAGATTCAGTTCCCAAAAGTCCGTGCAGATTCATCATGCGGGCAACATTGTTTAATCCGGGATTAATACTCGCCTTATCTCGTTGCAAGGTTTTGAGATCGATAACCACCTTATACTCATCAGAAACCTCAGGATTTACCGAATTGGGAATTTCATAGATGCCACCAAAATCTTTCACAATAGGAAATTGAGCTTCCTGCGCTTTTAAAGAGATTCCGGTGAATAGGACGAGCAATAGAGTTAGGGTGAATTTCATGGCAGATTATTTTTGGGATGAATGATTGCTGATTTTAGGGTCATTCCAGATAGTATTCAACTTGTTTTGGGATCTTTTTGAAAGGAGAAGTACAAACAGTCATTTCTCTATGCAAGCTATAGCAACTAACAATATTCGGAAATCGTCCTTCTTTAAAAAAAACCGTATCTTTGAGGTTCACTTAAGTCAAGACGCAGTAAAACTCCTTTCCAATGAGTAAAAAAGGTAAAGTATTAGTAGCCATGAGTGGCGGTGTAGACTCATCTGTAGCAGCTGTGATGTTGCAAGAACAAGGATATGAGGTCATCGGCATTACCATGAAAACGTGGGATTATCACCGAAGCGGCGGAAATTCTGATAAAGAGACCGGATGCTGTACGGTAGAGTCGATGAACGATGCTCGCCATATCGCCGTAAACCACGGTTTTAAGCACTTTATCGTAGATATAAGGGAAGAGTTCGGCGACTGGGTAATTGATCGTTTCGTGGATGATTATTTAGGTGGAAGGACTCCTAATCCCTGTGTGCTTTGTAATACTCACATAAAATGGGCGGCCCTGCTAAAACGAGCTGATAACTTAGGCTGTGATTTCATTGCGACCGGGCATTATGCAAAAGTCCGCGAAGAAAATGGTCGCTATGTCATTTCACGTGGACACGATCCCAAAAAAGATCAGTCTTACGCACTTTGGGGAGTTGCTCAAAAGCATTTAGCTCGTACTATTTTTCCGCTTGGCAACTATCCCAAAACAGAAATTCGGCAGATTGCTGAAGACCACGGATTATTAAACGTGGCTAATAAGCCTGATTCTTATGAAATCTGTTTCGTACCTGATGACGATTACCGACGTTTTTTACGCGACCGTGTTGACGGCCTTGAAGAAAGAGTTTCCGGCGGGAAGTTTGTGGATCAGGAAGGTAATATTGTAGGAGAGCATGAAGGCTATCCCTTTTATACTATTGGTCAGCGCCGTGGGTTAGATCTTGCTATGGGAACACCAGTTTATGTTACAAATATTGACCCGGTAACTAATACCATCACCATTGGGGAGAAAAAAGATCTTGTAAGCTCTACGCTGATTGCCGGTGAACTGAATCTCATCAAATACGACAAGATCCCGGAAGACAATATGGAAATTACCGGTGCTATTCGGTACAACGACGAAGGAGCCATTGGGGAAGTGACTCAACTTTCCGAAGATCAGATGAAAGTTCACTTTCCGGCAGGGAGGGAAGCCATCACTCCCGGACAAGCTATTGTTTGTTATGAAGGTGATGACGTATTGGCCGGCGGCTGGATTAAAAAAGTAAGTGTTGGGATGGATGATTTAATTCCGGCCTGATATATTTTCACGAAACAACTCACTACCTCAGGCGTTTAAGTTACCGTCTAACAAATCAAACAAATCTATTATGAAAACAAGACGTCTTTTTGCATTTACTTTTGCTCTGCTCATCGCTTTAAGTTCTTCAGCTGCTTACGCTCAGTTTGAGGGACAGGTCACCATGAATTTATTTAGTTATGATAACGGTCAGCCGGAAGTCAGCGAACTCAACTTGTTTGCGACCAAAGACCGCATCATGATAAAAGGTGAAGAGAATATGGAACTGATGGGGGGAATAAGCTCAGGAGGATTGCTTATTCGTAATGATATGAAAGACTTTGTCATCATGACGGAAAGCGATAAAGCCCTTCAGGCAACCAAAGCCGGAATCGAATCAATGGTTGAAATGATGTTTAGCTGGGCAGGAGAGTCAGAATCTGACTCCGAGGGACCTGAGGTTGAATATGTATTTACTGATCGCCAGAAAACGATAAACGGATATGAAACAACTGAGATGATCGTTAAGGATGCTGAAAATCCTAATAAGCATATTTCTGTTTGGTTAACACCGGGTATTGATATCAACTGGGGAATGCTTGCAGAGCCTTGGAAAGGGATGCCAAAAAGCATGGATAAAGAATTAAATGGAATGTCTCAGGATGTATTCTTTAAAGGTAAAAACTTTCCAATGATGATAGAATCTGTTGAAGGAGAAGAGCGAACAAAGGTAATGGAAGTTCGAAACGTAAACCGATCAAGTATTGCTAAAGCCATGGTTGAAGTGCCAGCGGGTGTTCAGCTAATAAGCCTTCAGGAATTCATTTTTAATATGATGATGGAGTAAGTTTTACTTAAAAAAAATAGAAAAGGCGCTGTTCAATTAAGAACAGCGCCTTTTTTTATTCGAGGGATAAAACCTTCAAAACGTTTACTTGATAAGCGTCATCTGCTTAGTAAGTGTTTGACTGCCGGATTGCAATCGGTAAATGTATATCCCGGAAGCAAGAGCGCTGGCATCAAAGTTAACAGAATGTTCACCTGCATTGAATCTTTTGTTGGCAACTACAGCAACTTCCTGTCCAAGCATATTATAAACGGTCAAAGAAGCCTGACCAGATTCAGCAAGAGTAAAGCTGATGTTGGTAGTTGGGTTAAACGGATTCGGGTAATTTTGGCCTAATGTAAATTCATCAGGAGAATCCGAAATTCCTTCTTCATTTGAAGTAACCATGCCACGTTCCAGATTAGCCGTTCTTGGCTCACTGGCCGTTTCATCACTACCATCGGTAGCAATAACTCTGTGATAAATGGTCGCGGTAGCTCCAAGGTCAACACCAAGGTCGGTTAACAGAGTATCTAGTACACCAAATGTAGTTTCAAAAGAAGTGGATGCTCCAACATTCGCATTTACAACAATATTGCTGAATTCAGCATCGGTAGATGCTTGCCAGATGTAAGCAAGTTCATTTCCGTTAGTATCACTTGCGGCATCCCAGGTTGCTTCAAAAGCAGTTGTAGAAGCACCTTCCAGTGATAGCGTTGCATCATCAGCAGGTCCTGTTAGTACAGGTGCAGCTGGTGCAAAGTTGGTAGAGAAAAGCACCTGACCTCTAAGTTCTCCGGCATTGAAATTCTCGGAGTGCACGTTTACATACATGCCTTCATCGAACAGGATGGTTTGTTGCTCTGTAGAAAGGCTGAACATGTTTGCACTGCTTGCGATAGTTCCAGAAGTGTCATTTTCGCCAAGTGCGATATCTAATCCGAAAGCGACTCCGCCATTCTCATTAACAGCTCCGGCGTGTAAATGGCCTGCAGTACCTGCAATCTCGATAGCAGAACTACTCAACCCTTCAAAACCACCATTTACCATAATAGTACCGTTGCTTTTGTACTCTATAGTAGTTGCACCAAAAGCAGAACTTACAATCGGTTGCACTTCATGTAATCCTGAAAGATTGGTATGAAAGTAAGCAGCAGCATCACCCATAACTTGTCCGCGTATTTCTCCGGACGGATTGCCAATGCTATGCACATTAACGTACATATTACGAGCAAATAAGGCTTCTTTCTGCTCTGTTGTCAAAGTATAGGTGTTACTTTCTGCAGAGTAAGTGCCTGCCATAAGTTCTGTATTTAGATCGGCCGTAAGTGAAATAGCAACGCCGCCATTCTGCCCGGAGTGACCCACATGTAAATGTGAACCAATATCGGCATTAAAAGCAGTTTCTAATCCTGCAAATGATCCTGATACAATCAAAGTATCTTCATGTACTTCCAGTACAACAGCTCCTAAGCCACCGGTGTTTACAGAAGGAATTTCTGCACTACCTGAAAGTTGAGCAAAAAAGGTTGTCGAAGCTGCTGGAACTACTTGTCCTCTCAATTCTCCGCCACCGAAATTCATGGTGTGAATATTGGTGTAGAAGTTTCGATTCATTAGTGCTGTTTTCTGCTCTGAGGTTAGCTCAAAACGGTTTTCAGATGCATGATATACAGCTGATCGGCTGTCATCGGCTACATCTGCATTTAGTAAAATGGCTACCGGGCCGTTAGAGCCTGCAGGTGCAATATGAAGGTGAGAACCACCGGCTATAGAAGCATCGAAATCACTTTCCAGACCCGAAAAAGATCCTGAAGCAAATAAGGAATCACCTACAACTTCAAATACCAAGGAACCACTGGCCATTGTTTTAGCAGCTGGTACTTCAAAAGCTCCTGATAAGTTTGAGCGATAGTAAGCATCAGCTTCAGGCTGAAGTTGTCCTCTCAATTCTCCACCCTGATAATTAGCGGTATGGATATTTACGTACATTCCGCGAGCAGTCAAGGTGTTTATCTGTCCAGAGCTTAGAGTAAATGTATTATTTGATCCCTCAAATGTTCCACCCTGGTTATCACTATCTGCTGTAATGGTTAGTGGAAAAAGCACACCACCGTTGGATCCTGCCATTCCGGTATGAATGTGTGCTCCACCAGCAATTTCAGTTGCAATAGCACTGCTTAGGTTGTCAAATGTTCCTTCAACAACCAATTGGTCGCCTGTTAGAGTGGCGGTAACTGATCCATTTGCCATAGAAGTAATTGGAGTTGCCTCATTACTTCCACTTAATTGTGCTTCAAAAACTGTCTGTGCTGATGCCTGGTTTGGAAAACCAATCATTACAAACAAAGACAGCGTTGTCACTGTTAGTAGCTGTTTAATCGTCTTCATATGAATAATATTTTATTTTAGTTTTAAGAGCTCTGTCAAAAGCTCGTTTCTCTTGATTAGATCTACGTAATATTTCTTTATGCAGATTGTTTCAGTATTAATTGAAAGTTTATTTGGATAAAAAAGTTCATATAGAGATTGAAGGGGAGTGATATGAATCTGAAATATCAATTAGGTATTGCAGGCGAAAAGAGAGGACAATTACCGGCTAATTGGCGAATTAAGAAGAGTAGGAAAAAAAAAAGACCTCCGAAGAGGTCTTAATAGTTTCTATAAGTGGAAAGCATGTTTTACATGTTACCGAGTAAATACATATCTCCAGTTGGCTGAGGCATTCCACCTTTAGGCTCCATGGTGATAGCAAAAGCACCTTCATCAGCATCACTTTGAAGTTGCTCAATCTTGAAGAAGTTATCCCGTCGCTGATCTTCTACTGCAAACACCCCGGCACTGATAGGCTGGCCGTTTACAATAAACCACAGCTGATAATCTTTATCGGTGGGAACAGTTGGGATTCCGGCTACCTGCAGTAAGGCTCGACCTCCCTGTTTATCCCAAACTACTTTACCATAACCATTTGGACTCATCTCTGCCATACCATCCATCATTACTAAATCAACATCGCGGGCTTCAAGGATAGTAAGGAGTTCGTTTTTTCGTTGAACTTCCGTCTCTAAAACTTCAATAGTAACTTGCTGATCTGCAATTTTTCGTGATTGAGAAAGCATCTCGTCCTGTAAAGACTGAGAATAGAATAACAGACCCAACGACGTAAATATAAATATAAAAGAAGCCGCTACAGCCATTCGGTACCAGCTCATCTGGCGAACAGGCGCATTCTGTTTTTGCTTGGAAACATTGGTGGCCATTTTCATGATTTTCTCTTTAACCGCCAAAGAAGGTTTCTCAGCCGGAGCAAGCGTAGCAAATTCAGCTGAAACTGCTTTTAAATCCTGAAATATAGCCAATTGTTCTTCAGAAGCGTTAGCTAACAGCTTCTGGAATTTCTCTTCTTCACTTTTACTCAACGCATTGAGTACGTGTCCTGTGCAAAGCTCTGTAAATGTTTTGTTATCGGTGCTCATAATTCTATGTCCTTTGCTAAAAGCTCTCTTAATTTCATCATGCCATCTCGCATCCTTGTTTTAACAGTTCCGAGAGGGATGTCATATTCTTCTGAGATTTCACTTTGTGTCATCCCATTGAAATATGCGACTTGTAATACCTTTCTCTGCTTGTCAGAGATTTTGTCCAACGCATCGCGTACTATTTTGGCGCGATCTGTTAATATTGTTTGCTCCAGCGGGTCTGTCTCGTCAGAGTACAGCGGATAAAAAACATCTTCATTATCCAAGCTGGTAGATTGCTTCTTCTGCTCTTTATAAACTTTGGATCGCAATCGATCTATCGATTTATTCCGGGTTAGTGAAACTATCCAGGTATAAACCGTTCCTCGTTCCAAATCAAACTGTTCTGCTTTTTCCCAGATTTGTGTAAACACTTCCTGTAAGGTATCCTCTGCTTCCTCTCTTTTTTTGAGGATGGAGAGAATCAGGCCGAACAGTAATCTGTTGTAATTATCATATAATTCGGAGAGGGCGGAGGCATCACGAGCTTGAATACGGGCCATGATGTCCCTGTCTCTTTCTTCGTCCTTTGTAAGGACTTTCCCAATTGCTGATAGAATGAAAAATAACATAAATGTCTGATGTGATTAAATACGCAGGCGGTTCCAAAGTGGATTGACACCCTATAGAAATTATGTCCTAATAAAAGGAAAAACTAGTCATTAACCCAAGGCTTTCTTTATTAATTTAAGCCCGGAAAGTGGTTCCTTGCACATAAAATCAGTGCAGATGTATAGGGTAGGATTGCCATTAATTTTCTTTTGGGTAGAAGTGTAAGGTGCAATTTCACTGAGTGCTTTGCTGTTCTTTTTTGTTATGATATGCATTACACTAAACGGAGAAAAGGTATCGCGAATGGTCTCGGGCAACTCTTCAGGCTCTGCTAATAATGATAACTCTTTAGATTCCGAATTAAGAAACTGAACAGACTGCATGCTATGGCAAATACTGGCTCCCGATCGAATTAAGTCTGCTGAAAAGGCCTTCCCAACTTGGTCAGCATAGTTTTCAAGTTCAGTTTCTCCGGTAAGTCTGCTTAGCCGAATCAAATTCATCAGGGCCACAGAATTGGAGGAAGGCATCGCCCCATCAAAAATCTGTTTCTGCCGACCATATACCTGATCATCATCTGCAATACTGAAATAGAAACCGCCTTTCTCCTGATCCCAAAAAGAGGATATAAACTGTTCATTCCAAGAGATGGCTTTCTCTAAATATTCAGGATTGAAGGTCGATTGATAAAGCTCAATGAGCGCCCAAATCAGAAAGGCGTAGTCATCAGCCATGGCATCAATTGCTGCTTCTCCGTCATTATAACGGTGTAGAAGCTGATCATCCCGGACTAAGTTTTCTTCAACAAAAGAAAAAGATTGCTCAGCTAAATTGGTAAAGTGATTATCATTGAATGCAAAACCAGCTTTAGCGAATGCAGCAATCATAAGTCCGTTCCAGTCGGTCAGGATCTTATCATCCAGCAGGGGGTGAACTCGTTTTTCTCTTTTGCTAAAAAGAGTAGTTCGGGCGCCATCAAACCATGTAGCCTGCTCACTATTTAAAGGAGAACTCAGGTGTGGGATGTTTTTGCCCGTCCGTTGTCCGGAAGCTTCATCCTCAAAGTTGCCTTCTTGGGAGATGTTGTACAACGTGTTAAAGGAGGAGGCATCATCACTTAAGAGAGACTCAATTTCGTCTTTTTCCCACACATAGAATTTTCCTTCTTCACCTTCACTGTCAGCATCCTGTGCGGAATAAAGTCCACCTTCGGGGTGAAGCATATCCCGTTCTATATATTCTGCAATTTCATACACGGTTTGTTTGAAAAGAGAATTTTGTGTGGCTTGCCAGCACTCCGTATAAGCCATCATCAGCAAAGCTTGGTCATAGAGCATTTTCTCAAAGTGAGGAAGCAGCCATTCCTGATCAGTGGAATAGCGATGAAATCCATGTCCGATGTGATCCCAAATTCCACCCAAACGCATCTGCTCTAAGGTTGTGGTGACCATCTCGAGGAAGCGATCTTCACCTGTCAATTTCCATTGGCGGAGCATGAACATCAGGTTGTGGGGACTGGGGAATTTAGGAGCTGAACCAAAACCGCCATGTTGCCCATCATACCGCTGGGCTAATTGCTCGGCTGCAAAATCAATAGCTTCTGTTCCGGGAAATTTGCCGCTTTCAAATTCTTGCGACTTGGTAAATCCTTCCCTGATTTTAGCCGTAGCTTTTTCAACTCGTTTGGGTTCATTCTTCCACATCCCTTTAACACCCGGAATCAACTGCCGCAATCCAATTCGATTGAGTCGGGCATCTTTTGGGATGTATGTGCCTGCAAAGAAAGGCTCTTTGCCCGGAGTCATGATGATAGTGAGTGGCCAGCCTCCTTGTCCGGTAAGCATTTGGCAAACCGTCATATACGTATTGTCGATATCTGGCCGCTCTTCGCGATCTACTTTCACATTAATGAAAGCATCGTTCATGAGCTCAGCAATTTCAGGATCTTCAAAGCTTTCATGAGCCATTACATGACACCAGTGGCAGGTGGCATAACCAATAGAGAGGAATATAGGTTTGTTCTCAGCTTTTGCTTTTTGAAAGGCTTCATCACCCCAGGGATACCAATCCACAGGATTATCGGCATGTTGTTTTAGATAGGGACTTTTCTCGTTTTTGAGTTTATTCGGCATCGAAATCTTTTTTAAATCGCTGACTGTAATCCACAATAAAGCGATCGTATTTAGTCTTCATAATAGGGGAGGTGATGAGGAAGTCGGCAGAGGAACGGTTGCAGGCCATTGGAATATTATAGACGATACTAATACGCTGCAGAGCCTTCACATCTACATCATGAGGCTGGGCTTGTAGCGGATCCCAGAAAAAGATCATCACGTTAATTTCATTTTGCACAATGGCGGTACCGATTTGAAGGTCACCACCTAGCGGCCCGCTCTTAAACGTAAATACCGGAAGTTTTAATTTTTCTGAAACCAAAGAGCCGGTTGTACCGGTACCAAACAGGTTGTGTTCGGAAAGATGTTCGCTGTTGTATTCCGCCCAATCAAGTAAATCAGCTTTACGGTGATCATGAGCGATCAGCGCAATGTTTTTCTTGGGTTTCATGGGTTCAATAGTATCAGCAATGGAAGGATGTAATTTATTAGCAGACATAGTGAGATGTCGGTTGAGTGAGTAATCAATAACCAAAGATGCGAAGTGAAGGGCAATTATGAAAGTGAATTACTAAAGATAACCAACTGGTAACGCTTTTAATGTGAGGGAGACCTTCATTCTGGTTGCTAACTCCAGCTTAGCAACACAGTCCGGGAAGCTCCAGCTTCCCAAGCCTTAGTTTGATACACTGTATACCTAACTGCGTTAATGACTGGAAGCTGGAGCTTCTGGGTGGGCGTCACGAAGGTAGACCTTCGTGACGAGGGAAAGAGAAACGAATGCGCACAGTTTCCGACCTCTTTTGTTTTCTACTTCGCAAGGAGAAAGACTCTTTTAAAACGTTTTGCTAAAAAATGGCATCATGGCAAGAAAAAGCAATTGCATGTCTCCTCCTTGAGAAGGAGGAGATATAGAGGAGGTCGGTGGTGATAGAAGGGAAAGAGTTGTATTTAGTAGTTAATTCGTTTAGCGTTCTACTGAGGGTTGAAATCAAAGACCCCTGACTCAAACTATAACTAAATAACCAATCTCATTGGTGGACGTTCAAGGCGGATTTGCTTCACTTTAAACTCTTCATCGTCGAAACCTTTAAGCTCTTTCATGCTTTCTTTAACGAAGAAGGTATCAGAGTTTTTTTCGAGATAAAGTTGTACATCAGGATGATTAAAAACAGCTTCTGAAACCATAATCTCCTTCTCTGATGCAATATCCACCAAACGGGAGGCGATATTAACTGTTGTACCAAAATAATCGATTCTGCCGTTTAAGTTTACGGCTGTGCAGTCTCCGAAATGGACCCCTGCTTTAATCTTAAAGGCATCGCCCATGGAAGTTGAAGTCGTAAAAATCTGCTGAATACGCTGAATGGCTTTAAGGGCAGAGACGGGTTCCCAAAAGACAGCCATCACCGAGTCGCCAATGGTTTTCACAATACCGCCACGTTCCTCAGCCACAATCTGCTGAATAATTTTAAAATGACCCATTACTCGTCCTATAGCAGATTCATCACCTTCCTGAACATAAAGTTCAGTTGAGTTCATGAGGTCTGTGAAAAGCATGGTTACTTCCGATGCTTTAACCTTGCTGGTTTCCTTAAGAGTTTCATGAGAGAAAAGCTCTCTGAAGTCATGAGAAGAACTGACCTCGCTGGCATAAATGGCTTCTTCCTTCCAGTTAAGCTTATCAATAAAGCACACCGTTTTTTTCGATGAGCGGTTGCTGATAATCAGGTTTGGGTTGGTTGAAATAGTTATTTCCTGCCCATCCAATTCCGTATCTGGAATATGTATTGTAACGTTTTCAAAACCTTCATCCCGCACATGTAATATCAGGTGTCCCTGGTGATTATGGGTTCGGAATAAGTAAGTTCCCTCTTCGAGCTTAACCTGCGGATAACGCTCACTTCCAATCTCGAGCTTTTGCTGAATTACCCGGTGAGGCTTAGAACGTGGTCCGCCGAGGCAGAATTTTTTATCGGCTAATTTCCTAATCAGGGGATGTGGCCTGAAGACAAGATGCATATTGCGATTGAAGTCCATCATGTAGTCATTATCGCAATTTTCGCAAAATAGATGTACTCGGGCTTCCTTCATTTTTCTGAAGGTATGTTGGGGAGATTTACAAGTTGGACAGCATACATCCCAGCTAAAGTCGAGAAGGTTTAACTTTGCTGCATGGAGGAACACATTTAATACAGAATACTTTTTCTCCCCCCAATATTCAGCAAGGGAATAGGGGTGGATGCGCTCCAAGTCTTCATCATCAGCAGAAGTAATGAGGTCCAAGAGACGGTTAACAATTCGTTTTCTCTTACTCGCCTCTAGCAGCTGTTCTTTTATAACTTTGATCTTGCGGTCTGCCCCTCGCACTAATTTATTCTCTTTAGAAAGCTCATAAGGCTTCAGGTTTTGGCTGACACTTTCATCTACCTGATTTATGAAGTTTGTAAGCTTTCGTTTTATCACATAATCAACAAAGGTTTTAACCATAAAAGAAAAGAAGGGATTGGAAGGCTGAACCCAAAGTTTGATACTTAGCTTGGTTCCATTATCCGTTTCAGTCAGCTCTACAAATAATTTCAATTCCTTCAGGATACCTAACTTATAATATCGGCTAACTCCATAGCGGTAGGGTTCTTCCCACGTGTAGGGATCTTCCTGCCAGGTAGCATAAGACTTGAGCTTGTTGTGGCTAAGCTCTAAAAAACCTTTTGGGGTGGTTCGGGAAAGTGAGGTTTGATGAACAGGGGTAGCACCCAACTTTCGAAATATTCGATTGGTATCAGATAGATACGGCCATAATTCAGCCGGTTCTCCAGCAAGGCTGAAGTGCCAATGGTGTAATTGTTGTTGTCCTTCCTTCATGATAAATAACCGAATAACTCTCAGATAAGGTTCGAATCTTGATGTGTGAACTCTTATCTTTACGGATCACATAATAGAGTTTCTGTTATCCTAAATGTTACAAAATTTTAATAGACTATAATAATGGCAAAAGAAAGAACACTGACTATTCTCAAACCTGATTGTGTCCGAAAAGGGCTGATCGGAGAAGTGACAAAAAGAATCCAGGAAGCTGGATTTAAAATCCTGGCAATGAAGCTAACTCGCCTTACCAAAGATACAGCCGGTGGATTTTATGCCGTGCACAAAGAGCGTCCTTTTTATGATGAGCTATGTGAGTTTATGAGCAGCGGAGCTTGCGTGCCTATGATTCTTGAAAAGGAAAATGCAATCGCAGATTTTAGAACATTGATTGGTGCTACTAACCCAGCTGATGCAGATGAAGGTACGATCAGAGCTGACTTTGCAGACAGCGTTGGCGAAAATATTATCCACGGATCTGATTCTGTAGAAAATGGAAAAATCGAAGCCAATTACTTTTTTGCAGAATCTGATGTAGTTGCAAATCAGGCTTAACAAATTACAGTAATCCTACTAAATTAAAGTCCGGCACTAATATAAGTGACGGACTTTTTTTATGAACTGAAGTTTTAACTCTCATTTTCTATGAAGTACACAATCTCAATCCTTTTCATATCCTTGTTTTTTGTGAGTTGTGATGCAAAACAGGAAAAGCCCGCAACAGTCGTAAAGACCGGGGCTGAAGTATTACTGGATAATCATATATCCGAATTAGAAGGCAAGAGAATCGGGCTTGTGATGAATCCCACCTCCAGAGTAGATGGTATCCACATGGTTGATACTTTGATAAGTCTTGGGGTGAATGTGACGGCTCTATTTGCTGCAGAACATGGCTTTAGGGGAAATGCTGGAGCGGGAGAAACCATAGAAGATGGGGTGGATGCTGAAACCGGATTACCTGTTTTTTCTTTATACGGTTCCACAAAAAAGCCTACTCCTGTGATGATGGAGAACATTGATCTACTTCTTTTTGACTTGCCGGATATGGGCGTGCGATTCTATACCTATAGCACAACAATGGGGCTTGTGATGGAGGCTGTTGCAGAGAATAATAAAGAGCTATGGATTTTAGATCGCCCCAATCCCTTGGGGGGCGAATATGTGGCGGGGTGGATTCTGAGAGATGAATTCAAATCTTTCGTTGGAGCTTACCCGATGCCCATTGCGTATGGACTTACCATGGGTGAACTGGCCGATATGGCCATAGGTGAGGGATGGCTGAACTTGACTTCAAAACCAAATTACAAAGTCATCAAAACCTCCGGATGGGCGCGCGATATGCTTTGGCCGGAAACTGGACTCGAATGGATTGCCCCGTCTCCAAACCTTCCAACTTTTGAACACGCTTTTGCCTATCCCGGCACAGTAATCTTGGAAGGGACAAATATTTCAGAGGGGCGGGGGACTTCAGATCCATTTCTGATAATCGGTTCTCCGAAAACCAATTTTGATACCTCAGCCTTAGCAAAACTTGAAAAAAAGCATAGCCTTAATCTTGAAAAGGTTTCGTTCACACCAAAATCTATACCCGGTAAATCTGCATACCCCAAACACGAAGATCAGCAGTGTACCGGTATTAGTATTTCATTTGATGGAGACTACACCCAAACCGATCCGGTACAACTCGGACTAGATCTGCTCATATTCATGAAGGCAAATACCCCTGATTTTGAGATCAAGGCATTTGCCAACAACCTGTATGGTATCAACCTTAAACAAATCATTGAGCAAGGAAGTGAAATTCCGGGGTGGGAAAAAGAAGCGAATCAATTCAAAAAGCAGAGAAAAAAATACTTACTCTACTGATTGTTATTGCTGCCGTTTCCATTCATAACTTACCAAAGCGGCACTTACAGAAGCGTTCAAAGATTCAACATCATGTTCCATGGGGATGTTAATCAGTTCATCACAACGTTTTAAGTTTGATGGATGAATGCCTTCGCCTTCGCTTCCTATAAGAAAAGCTAGTGGTCGTTTTAGGTCTGTTTCCCAGAGGGTTTGTTTTGCACTTCCATCCAATCCTACAATTGAGAATCCCGTTGCCTTTAGGTCTTTAAGGCCTTGATTGATATCGTGAATTCTGATTACAGGAATTCTACCTGCGGTACCTGCTGATGTTTTAAAAACCGTAGCATTTACCGGCGCCTGATTTTGCATGGGAATAATGACTGCCTCAATTCCGGCAGCAGCGGCAGATCTGAGAATGGCTCCAAAGTTGTGGGGATCTTCAATCCCGTGAAGTAAAAGAACTGCAGGATTGTTTGAGAGTATGAGGGTCTCAACCCAGTCAAAAAAGTTGGTGTACTTTGCAGCACTCATCTGCAAAACAAAGCCCTGATCATTCACTTTGCCAACAAGGTTATAGATTTTTGCCCCGGGAACCTTGACTAAGGGGACATCGTTATCAGAAGCAAGTTCAGATATATTTTGATAAGTAGATGGCTTTATATTGTTCTTTATAAACACTTTGTCAACTTCATCCGGCCGATTTTGTAGAGCTTCTTCGACTGGATTCCGTCCGTAGATAAAAAAGTTTTCTGTTTTTGACATAAAAAATTTTAAAGTCGTTTGAGTTTCATTATAATAAATGAGTGTTAGTATACAGGTTAGCTAAAAAATAAAGGACATGTTTGAAGAAGAGAAACATAAAAATTCATTAGTTAGCGATGGGTCAACGCAGCTAAATATAACAAATCGAAACGCCACAGGTATTTCTGATTTTATGGATCGTGTGCATTCCATTAATGGGTTGCATTTTTTATCTGCCATGAGTCAGATTTTTTTAGGTACATCTGTGGTAGCGCTTTCATTAATAAGCAGTATACAGCCAGTATGGTTAGCAACTATAATGACAGTGTTTGGAAGTATTACAACAATGGTCGGTCTATACTTTATGTATAATATTATTACACAAACCGGTGCCTTCGATTCTCTATTGCACAAAGCGATAAAGCGCGTTATTAGCTCACAAAATTAATCTATCGTTAACAACTAGTTTATTTATTCAATAATTAATCTCATTATTGTTGGGAAGGTTATGTGTTCTTTCTGCTAAACAAACTGAGGAAAAATTGAAATTCTATTCTCTTATCATTGTATTATTGTTGGTATATATTCCTGCATCAGCCCAACAAGGAAAAATGAATTTACCCGTCAAACTCTACACAGATAATAATGATGGCTTTGTAATTATCGGTCATCGGGGAGCAAGTGCTTACTATCCTGAGAATACCCTCTCTGCATTTATAGCTGCGTATGAAATGGGAGCTGAGATGGTAGAGCTCGATATCCTTCTAACCAAAGATGGCGTACCTGTAGTTATTCATGATGAAACGCTGGACAGAACCACAAATGGTAAAGGCAAAGTTGCTGATTTTTCATTGGAAGAATTAAAGAAATTGGATGCCGGACTCTGGTTTGGCGAAGCTCATCAAGGTGAACCGATTCCCACACTTGAAGAAGTACTGCAATTCGCAAAAGGCAAGATTGCACTGAATATTGAAATAAAGACAGAAGCTGTTACTGATACACTTAAGAATGGGGTAGAAGAGAAGGCTCTTAATCTGGTTAAAAAGTACGGAATGCAAGACTACGTACTGTTCTCAAGTTTTGATTACCGGGCTATTGCGCATTTAAGGGAGTTAGATGTTGACATCTCAACTGCTTTGTTATATGAAAGGAGTCAGTCGGGGAGTAGCCTTCCTTCTGAGCTAGTAGCTTCTTATCAAGCTAATGCTTTCAATTGCAGCAGGCGCCAATTCTCCAAAAAGTGGGCAAATGATACAAAGGAGCAAGAAATCCCTGTTTTTATTTATACAGTGAATAAAGAAAAGAATATGAAAAAAATGATAAACCGCGGCGCTAGCGGGATTTTTTCTGATAAGCCCGACCTTTTGAAGCAAGTTGTGGATAATATGTGGAAAACAAAGTGACTTTTATCAGTATTCTACATTGAATAGGGATGGTGAACCTCCTATATTTTACATCCATCAACTACACTCACTTCCCGCATGTCCACCAAATATATTTTTGTAACCGGAGGGGTTACGTCGTCACTAGGTAAAGGTATAATCTGTGCTTCTCTCGGGCGCTTATTAGTGGCGCAAGGTCTCAAAGTTACCATTCAAAAACTGGATCCATATATCAATGTTGATCCCGGAACTATGAACCCGTACGAACACGGGGAAGTTTATGTAACCGACGACGGTGCAGAGACAGATCTTGACTTAGGTCACTACGAACGTTTTTTAGATATAAAAACCTCACAGAGTAATAATGTGACGACTGGCCGCATTTACTATGATGTGATTTCAAAAGAACGTCAGGGAGCATATCTCGGAAAGACCGTTCAGGTTATCCCGCACATTACTGATGAGATTCAATCCCATGTACTCAAGCTTGGTCAGTCAGGGAATTATGATGTTGTGATCATCGAAATTGGTGGTACGGTGGGTGATATTGAAAGTCTTCCATACATAGAAGCTGTTCGTCAGCTCAGATATAATGTAGGCCGCCAAAACACACTTTCCATTCATTTAACATTAGTGCCATATTTGGCAGCTGCAGGTGAGTTGAAGACGAAGCCTACTCAACATTCCGTAAAAACATTATCGGAAAGCGGACTTCAACCGGATATCTTGGTTTGTCGTTCTGAGCATAAACTGGATGAAACAATTCGCCGTAAAGTAGCTCAGTTTTGTAATGTAGATCTCGAAGATGTTATTGAATCCCGGGATGCAAAGAGCATCTATGAAGTGCCGTTGCTGATGCGTGAAGAAGGGCTCGATAAACGGGTTATTGAAAAACTAAAGCTGAAAACTGAAGAACCAAATCTCGATAATTGGATTGGTTTTGTTGAAGCTGTTTGTAATCCATCCGGAGATATTAATATTGCTTTGGTTGGTAAATATGTAGAGCATCATGATTCTTACAAATCAATTGTTGAGGCTTTTATTCATGCCGGTGCAGTCAATGATTGCAAAGTGAATGTTAAATGGATTCAATCAGACGACCTCACCAGAGAAAATGTAAAAGAAACGTTTAAAGATATTTCCGGTGTATTGGTGGCACCAGGATTTGGAGGCCGAGGAATTGATGGTAAACTGGCCGCTGTCGAGTACGCCCGTGTAAATAATATTCCATTTTTTGGAATTTGTCTGGGGATGCAATGCGCAGTTATTGAATATGCCCGTGATGTTTGCGGATGGGAAGATTCAAACAGTACTGAGTTTGATGAAAATACAGAGTATCCCATCATCGATATTATGCACGATCAGAAAAATATCGAGAACATGGGTGGAACTATGCGTCTTGGTAAGTACACCTGTAAGCTCAAAGAGGGTACGAAATCACATGCGGCATACGGCACCGATATTGTAGATGAGCGCCATCGTCATCGCTACGAAGTAAATAATAATTTACGATATAAACTTACAGAACACGGAATGGAACTCGCTGGGATGAACCCGGAAAGAGACTTGGTTGAGATTGTAGAAATTCCTGAACACCCGTGGTTTGTAGGAGTTCAATTCCATCCGGAATTACGCAGTACGGTGAATAATCCACAACCGCTGTTTGTTGATTTTGTGAAGGCCAGCTTGAAGTATGCAAAATCAAACAAGTTGTATAAGTCCCGTAAAAAGTCAGAAGCTGTTCCTGAAAAGTCCTAATGTCCGATTCGTTTTCAAATCGGTTAAGGGTACGGTCTTGTGGCATTTTAGTAGAGGATGAAAAAGTATTACTGATCGAGCTTTTCTCACCAGTCACTAATAAATGGACATGGATTCCACCCGGAGGGGGAGTCGATTTCGGTGAGTCTTTAGAAGATGCATTGATTCGCGAATTCAAGGAAGAAACAAATCTACAGATATCCGTTGGCAAGCGTTTGCATGTAAACGAAGTTATCGTAGGTTCTATACATGCCATTGAATTCTATCACTTAGTGAAACGAGAGGGTGGGGCTTTGAAGCTTGGATCAGACCCCGAAATGACTCCCGACCAGCAGATCTTAAGAGACATCGGTTTTTTCACAAAAGAAGAACTTCAGGAAATAGAGTTAGCACCCGATTTCCTTAAATCTGAGCTTTGGTCTTTAATCTGATGCTGCTTTGTTAAAAGCCTCTTCATTCTTCGGAAGAGAGAAAGAAAACGTACTTCCTTTTCCAACTTCACTTTCTGCCCAAAGCCTGCCATTATTCTTTGAGATGAAGTCTTTACAAAGCATCATGCCAAGACCGGTTCCCTTTTCTTCATTAGTCCCATCAGTCGTATAAAAATTCGACTCTTTAAATAACTGAGTAAGCTTTTCCTCATCAATACCGATTCCACTATCTTTAATATGAAATTCTACTTCCGTCTCTTTTTCTTCGTTCCAAATAGTGACTTCTCCATCATTATGGGTGAATTTCACTGCATTTGATAACAGATTCAGTATTACAAGCCCAACCATATTTTTGTCGGTGTAAACAAAGGCTGAATCCTTAATCTGGTTTACTATACGAATATTCTTTTCTTTGGCTTGTGATGAAATAAGGTTCACGTTTTCATTCACAATGGCTGAAAAATCTAAGGCTTCGGGATGTACATTATATCCTTCAAGTTGACTTTTAGCCCAGTTTAAAAGATTGTTTAGCAGGTTAGAAGTGTATTTGAATCTATCCGCTAAATCAGGAATCATTTGTTGTATATGTTCCTTAGACAAATCGCCCATTTGGCTGAGTGTTAAAAACCCATACAATGAACTTAATGGCCCTCTAAGGTCGTGAGCGATAATAGAGAAGAGGTTGGTCTTAATTTCATTCATCTCCTCCAGGCGTTCTGTTTGTTGCTTGATGTACTCGTTCTTTTCTTTGAGTAGTTCGTTAGCCTTTTTACGAAGGGATGAATTTCGATATTGTAAATAGGCTACAACAATAGCGATAATGAGAAGAGAAAGACTTATGATTATAAAGAAATTACGGTTCGCAACTTCTGTAGCATTTCTAAGGTTTTGCTCTTGTTGAGCTTCTCTGAGATTAAGCTCTCTTTCCCTGAACTCATTTTCAGCTTGCATGCGCCCGACTTCACGACTTATGTCGTTATTAAAAAGACTATCAGAAAGTGAACTGAAAATTTCGTGAAAACTGAGCGCTTCTTCGAACTCATTCCTTTCTTTGTGAACTTGATATAAAGTCTGGGCTGATGTGTGCTTTTCAGGAAGTCCTCCAAACTCATGAGCTATGTCATAAGCCTCTTCAGCAAAAGCTAGTGCCTCCTCTAAATCTCCTAACCGAAGGTAGGTTTTAGAAATACCATTCAAGGATTGGACCTTTTCGAGCTCATTTCCAAGCTCATTGTACTTTTCAATCGAACGTTTAAAGTAACTTTGAGCTCTGCTATAACTTTCTCGCTGGAGATAAATATCGCCAAGTTTAAAAGTAGCCAGACCTATTGCCCGCTGATCAAAATCTCCACCTTTAAAATTTAATACTCTCATAAGCTGTTCTTCAGCATTATCGAGATCTCCAAGCTCATAATAGATGAACCCCAGGTTTACAGGAACAGAGATGGTTGAAGCTTCTAGCGTGCGAAGGGAATCGAGTTGAAGAAAGATATCCAAGGCTTCTTCATAATCTTCAATTTTAAGATAGCTGACACCGATATTGTTGAGATTCTGAAAAGCACCAAGATCTTGATCTAATTCTTTAAACAATTCATAGGCTTCTATAAAATAGCTTAGCCCGGGTTGATAGCTGCCCTGAGCGGCGTATGAAATTCCAACCATTTGATTTAGATAAGCTCGTTCAATTCGAAACTTGTTGATGTCATTATGACCCAGACCTTTTCGGGCTATCTCATAGGTCTTTTGGTAATCCCCGCGGTTGAAGGCGACTGTAGCTAGTAAGTATTGAGCATTAAGAAAGCCTTTTGTGAAATCAATTTGTTGAGATTTCTCTTTTGCTAGTTCAGCATACTTCAGGGTGCTGTCAAATTCTGAATAGCGATAGAACGTAGCTAATTCTAAAAGTGTATTAACACGTGCAGTATCCTCTGTACTGTTACTGCTTTCATAAACCAATAAAATATCTCTGAGGCTATCTGGTGTATTGGATTGACCAAAGCAGGATACGGTTCCGGCAATTATGAAAACAAAAAATAAATATATGTTCTGTAGATGATTCAATGTGCAGTACTACTAAAAATTCAGGTCATAAATAGCTGTATTCAATACCTTTTTCAATGCCTGATAACCAATATTAGGCAACCTTAATTGTCAAAATAAATGAAACCTTCTTTAATGCTTATCAAAAGGCATTGCATTCCTTATATTCAAGAAATTCTAACCAACAAATACCAATGAAAAAATTACTTGTATCGTCTTTTGCACTGTTGATCATAATAATTGCAGGAGCATGTTCAAATTCAGAGAACACAAAAACTTTTGTTAATGTGAATGGCTACACTTTTCAGGGCGATTCGCTGATTACTTTCAGCTCCTTCGTAATTAAAGATGGCAAGGTAAGTCAGCTGGGTGATGACGAAGCAGGTGTTAACTCCGCGGGAGAGGTTGTTGATTTACAAGGTAAGACGGTACTCCCCGGGCTGATTGATGCTCATGGTCACGTAATGGGTTTAGGCTTTCAGGAACTGAATGTGAATGTAGCCGGGATCGAATCCCTTGAAGCTACTCTGGATACCATCAGAGCTTATGCTGAAGCTAATCCGGATTTAGAATGGATTCAGGGTAGAGGCTGGAACCAAACGCTTTGGGAAGAAAATGAATTTCCAACAGCTGCTGACTTAGACCGTGTTGTTCCAGACCGACCTGTATATTTATCCCGGGTTGATGGTCATGCCGGCTGGGTAAATTCAAAAGCTATGGAATTGGCAAACATCAGCAAAGATACGCCCGACCCTCAGGGTGGTAAAGTTATTCGGGATAGAAGTGGTAATGCTACCGGAGTTTTTGTGGATGCAGCAGAGAGTTACATAAATGAAGTGATTCCTGAGCCAACAGAAACGGAGCGAAGACTTGCCCTTGAAGAAGCCCTGAAACAAATGGCAAGTGAAGGTATTACCTCCGCACATGATGCCGGAGTTAGCCCAACTAATTGGGAGATTTACAAAGAGTTTGCTGACAATGGAAAGATGACCACTCGGGTATATGGTATGATTGGTGGTATGGAAGCCTTCCGGGAATTATCTAAAAATGGCCCTATTGATTCTTATGCAAACGATAGGTTAGCATTGAGAAGCGTGAAATTGTATTCAGATGGTGCTTTAGGAAGTCGGGGGGCTGCAATGATTGAGCCTTATTCTGATGATCCCGGTAACCGAGGTCTTCTATTTGCTGATCAGGAAGAGTTTAATAAAATAACAATGGAGACTGCTTCTGCAGGCTATCAAACTAATGTACATGCTATTGGTGACCGAGCTAATCGCGTGATTCTCAATTCTTTTGAGAACATTCGGGAAGAGTTAGGAAATCAGGGATTACGGCACCGGATTGAACATGCTCAAATCGTGTCATTAGAAGATATCCCACGATTTGCAGAATTAGACATTATTGCTTCCATGCAGCCCCGACATGCAACCAGTGATAAAAACATGGCGGAAGATCGGGTTGGGCCTGATCGTATTGAAGGAGGATATGCATGGCAAACATTTTTAGATCAAGGTACTGTAGTTGCTGCGGGATCTGATTTTCCGGTTGAACCATCAAATCCTTTTTGGGGATTATATTCTGCCATAACAAGAATGGATCACCAAGGAAACCCTGAAGGTGGCTGGTATCCTGAGGAGTCGCTAAGCAGAGAACAAGCATTGCGAGCTTTCACTATTGATGCAGCCTACTCCGCTCATCAGGAAGAAGTGATAGGTTCTCTTGAAGAAGGTAAATGGGCTGATTTTGTGGTTATAGACCAGGACTATTTTGAAATACCCGCAAGCGAAATCTGGAAAGTGAATGTATTGGAAACCTGGGTAGCAGGAGAGAAGGTGTTTTCGAAATCTGAATAACACAACTTGTTCCTCCTGATCAGCTTAACCTGATATACAGAACATTTAAAAGCCTCATTTTATAAATGAGGCTTTTTGTTTTTGAAAGGGTTTCAATAATCATATATTATATGTGCGATATATGTAATCAGAAGGAGCTAGAATGTCAGATATGCGAAATCCGTTAAGAGGGAGGGGCGCAACAGATAACCCCGTTAATAGGTTTGAAGGAAATTATATCGACTACGACGTTGATGAAGAAACCGGTGAAAAGCCATCACCCAAAACCCAACTAATCAGGGACGATACCAAGTCGGTCATCACATATAACAAAAGTGAGGACATCAGTTTTAATGCAAGTATTAATCCATATCGGGGCTGTGAACATGGATGTATTTACTGTTATGCACGGCCCTATCATGAATTTTTAGGCTATTCTTCCGGGCTGGATTTTGAGTCTAAGATTGTTGTGAAGTATGATGCACCGCAATTATTAAAAAAGGAACTAAGCTCTCCAAAATGGAAGCCTCAGGTAATAGCGATGAGTGGAGTCACGGATGTATACCAGCCTTTGGAAAAGAAGCTCGAAATAACAAGAGGATGCCTTGAAGTATTGGCTGAATTTCGAAATCCGGTGGGACTGATCACCAAAAATCATCTTATAACCCGTGATATTGATCTGCTTTGTGAGCTTAATGACTATAACTGTGTAAGTGTGACTATTTCAATTACCACCCTCGATAAAGATCTTACCGGGGTGATGGAGCCTCGGACTTCTCGTCCCAATAAAAGACTTGATGCCATTCGAAAGCTCTCTGCCGCAGGTATTCCGGTTGGCGTGAACGTAGCTCCGATTATTCCGGGGCTTACAGATCATGAATGTGCAGAGATTCTGGAAAAAGCGGCAGCAGCAGGTGCCTCATTTGCTGGGTATACCATAGTTCGTTTACCCTATAAGGTGAAAGATATGTTTACAGAGTGGCTTGGGCATCATTATCCCGATCGCAAAAAGAAAGTGCTACGCAAGATATTAGATATCCGCGATGGGAAGTTAAACAGCTACGAGTGGAATGAACGAATGAAAGGGAAGGGCAACTTCTCAAAACAGATATCCGATCTTTTTAAAGTTCAGACGAAACGTTTGGGGCTTAATGAGAAAAAGCGTGTGTTGACTACCGAGCATTTTAAGAAGAGTACGGGATCACAGTTGAAGCTGTTTTAAATTCTATTACAAATAATTAATGTCAATAAAGAAACAATTCGATTTTTCTCTCGTCTATATAAGTGGTTAGTAACTTTTTAAAAATCCGGCGTCTTAGTTCGGGAGCAAAATAGAAAAAGTAGCTTTTTCAAAAATATCGGCTCTCTTATTTTGATGTCGGTTTTTTTATGCCCTTCATTTTTGTGATTTCATCCAATCTTAATATTAGAAGTGTATTTCTAATTTGACATTTGAACACTCGGAAATTACAATTCAGTGCTAATCTAAATCTCTTATAAAGGAGGATTCGATATGAACGAAGAAGCATTTCTTGAAGCTGCAGAGAACGGCGATTTTGAAACTATCCAAGGGTTGCTACAGGATGGACTAAGCGTTAACACTAAAGATGTACACGACCGAACGGCCTTGCTTAAAGCCGCAAAGTATGGACATAAAAAAATAGTAGAACTGTTAATTAAACATGGCGCAGAAGTAGATTATCGTGATAATCGGGGGACTTCGGCTTTATATTGGGCATCAACGAATGGGTACTATGACATTGTACAGTTATTGATAGATAACAGCAGCGATGTGGATGTACATGATGACAGGGGATGGTCGGCAAAAGATCAGGCAATTACCCAGCACCACAGTAACATTGTAGAATTATTAAACGCTGCAGGTGCTCATTAAAGAAAACCGTGATAACTTTTAGGAGATAGCCCCGTCACAAAGTGATGGGGCTTTTTTATTCCTTAGCGTATAAAACAAAAATGGTAGGGCGCTTATTTAAATCGGGCAGCTTTTTCGATTCCCATTCAGAGATATGTTTTGAAATGATTTCCTCACTCGGCAAGGTAATATCGGTAGCGGTGCAAAGCCGTGTTGCTGGAGAACAGGTGTCAATAATATCCTTCAGCAATTCATTATTTCGATAAGGAGCTTCCATAAAAATTTGTGTACGGTCATGTCGTCTGGATTCTCCCTCAAGCTGTTTAACCATAGACTTTCGCTTATTCTGATCAATAGGAAGGTATCCATGGAAGGCAAAAGCTTGTCCATTAAAGCCGGATGCCATCATCGCCAATAAAATTGAGGAAGGCCCGATTAAAGGAACGACATCAATCTTATACTGATGTGCGAGTTTAACCAATCTTGCTCCGGGGTCAGCTATTCCTGGAGCTCCAGCTTCCGATAACACTCCAGCGTTTCTCCCATCTAATAACGGTTTTAGAAAAGAGTGAATTTCCTGATCGGGAGTGTTTTTATTGAGGTGATAGAAATCAATTTCATAAACCGGCACGGTATCTCCGACCCATTGCAGAAAAGTGGTGGCGCTTTTAAGGTTTTCAACCATCAGCACATCCAGTTTTCGTAAAATATCAAGCGTGTATTCCGGAAGTGTATTGTTTTCCGGTGTTTTTCCTAAAGTAGTTGGAATGAGATATAAAGTACCGTTATTCATTAATCGACTCGTTCAATTTCAAATTTTTCGTCATCAGCATTAGCTACTTTTCGCCTGACATATCGATTCACAAAGAATCCGGATATTACCGTCACCACAAGCCCTATAAATGCTACACTCATGTTAAATAAAGAAGTACTCTTTTGGATGTTGAAGGTAGGATAGAGTACAATTTCCTGCATCGCTCCTTTCTGGTAACGAATTGGGATGTTTGCACTTTCCATTAGCTCCTGAGCCATTTGTATAGAGAGGGAGAGCCTTCGCTCTATGGTTTCGCCATCTACTTCAAATTTGATATCGATATAACCGTTGCTTTGTGCCGCAATTTGTTTGACGTCGAAATCAGTGACTTCGGCAAGGTAGGTGGTTCCATTTTCGTAGGTATCAATAGCCCCTTTATGAACCATACCTTGCTGAAATACCAGAAACAGAAGGTATGCAGGAACGACCCAGTAAAAATATAGATAGCGGTATTTATTCATTGTTATCTGCAATTTCTTTTTGGGTGGTTTGATACAAAGCAGGGTCCCAGATTAAACGTTGCTGGAAGTCTTCCTGCATGTGATTGGCCGACATATGTACCCAGAAGCCAACTGGAAGCTGATCAAAAAAGACAGCCTGAACGGAAGTATGACCGTCATAGATAGAAGTGCCAAAGTCAATCCCACCCAGAAGTCCCATGCGGTTATCATAGATAGCACCATAGTCTTCAAAACTACGTGAAATAGGTTCAGAGCCCATGGGCCAGCGAAGCTTTTCTTTGATTTGTTCTGATATCTGTGGACTAATGACTTCATCCCGAAGCAATCGTACCATCAAATCAGCAAGTTGGGCGGTCGTTGCCTGTGGGAAGTGTTCAAGAGCATCTCGCTCCTGCATAAAAGTTAAGGATAGGCGATCATCATCAAACTGGTCTTTGACTTTTTGATTATATGAGGGATCATTGTTCAATCTTCGTGCTTCAGAAATCGATTTCTCGGCAAATTCAGCAAAGCTCATTTCATTTATTCCTGTGGTATCATTTAACTCCGGATTTATAGCTGTATACATTCCGCTGAAAGGAAGAGGCAGAGATGTTTGAGGCATACCAAGGGAGTCGATCAAAGTACGAATGTTTTCTTCCCCCAAACGGAACCATAAATAATCTGCTGAAACCAAGTCGCTGTTTTGAAGCATGGCTAGGACCACATCATCAAGTGGAGTATTTCCATCCTCAAATTCTTCAATCAGTTTATTGTGATTATTTTCACTGATCTCTGGAAGAGCAAACTTTTTGATTTCTTCTAAGCTGATCAATTCTGTTGGATCCAAGATACCGTTGGCAACCTGCCGCTCATATTCCATCACCAAAAAGATATTACCGGTGGCACCTAAAGCCCTCGGAACATCCTCTCTATATGAGATGCCAGAATCAGGATTGTTAACATTGTAGGAAGTGATGGAAACCCACTCAGGATGTTCGCCGATAAATTCGGCCAAACCAGCCAGTGAGTAGGTATTTTCGATGTATTGACTTCCTTCAGCCATCCCTTCTTCATTTTCAAAAAGGGTTTCGAAACCAGAATAATTAAGGCCAATAACCATGGCAAAGACAAAAGCTGCTGCTGCCAAAAAGGTGAGTAAAAACTTAAATGCTCTCTTCAAGAAACGGATTGATTTAATAGATTGAAATTACTCATTAAAGATACAAAGAAGAATAGAGGATATCCTGAGTTTATAGGTGATAAGGGTGAAATTTGATGACCCTGTTAAGAAAGTTAACCATAGTAAAAACCTTACGACCTCTTCTGTCTTTACTGAATCGAGTTCAGCACTGGCTTCCTTAGCAAGGAGAAGGACTCTTTAGCTAAATTTTGAGTAGATGAGAGGGTAGTTTTCTAATGGCGAGATATAAAAGCCTCTCCTTGAGAAGGAGAGGTTTGGAGAGGTCGAAGTGTAAGGCTTTGAGTTAGAAGCTGGCTCTGAATACTTTAGCTCATAATCACATTCCCGCCACAGCTTGCATCATAAGAGCACAAGCCCACGCACCATAAGTACCTAAGGCATAACCTAATACCGCGAGTAATACACCAACCGGTGCAAGTGCAGGGTGGAATGCAGAAGCTACAATCGGTGCCGATGCTGCACCTCCCACGTTAGCCTGGCTTCCTACAGCTACAAAGAAAAAGGGAGCTTTAATCAATTTCCCAACCGTGAGAAGAACAAGGACATGAATGAGAATCCAAACGGCACCAATGACGAAAAAACCGGGAGCGTCCAGCATTGAGGCGATATTCATTTTCATGCCGATTGTCATTACAAGGATGTAGAGAAACAAACTTCCCACTTTAGAAGCACCGGCTCCTTCAAGGTTTCTAACTTTGGTAAAAGAAAGGATAAGCCCACCAGTAGTTGCAACTACTACAATCCAGAAAAAGGAGGAGTCTAAACTCATACGGGATAACTGAGGAGCATTCGCTTTTACCCAAGGCCCCACTGAGTCACCAACAAGGTGTCCTAAGGCGACCACTGAAAATGCTACGGCCGCAATTTTTGTGAAATCAACCAATGACGGAACACGAGCAATATTTGCCTGATAGTCAGCGATTTTATTTTTCAATTGATCGATTGCCGAAGAATCAGCTTTAAACCATTCATCAACTCGGTCAGAGATACCAGCTCCATACAGTAGAAAAGCCAACCAAATGTTAGCTACGATGATATCTACAGTCACCATAGCGCCAAATAAATCGGTGCTAGGTTCAAAAACTTCCAGCATTGCGGTTTGATTAGCACCACCACCAATCCAACTTCCGGCTACAGTTGCTAACCCTCTCCAAACTTCTTCAGGTCCGGTTCCTCCCACAATTTCAGGACTTATTGTTCCCACAATTAATAATGCGATAGGCCCCCCAATCATAATACTTCCGGTTCCGGCCAAGAACATAATGATAGCTTTGGGCCCAAGATTGTAAATACCCTTCAGGTCGATACTCAACGTGAGTAAGACCAAACTAGCTGGCAATAAATATCGGGAAGCCATGTAATAGAGGTTTGATCCTTCCTCTGAAACAATTCCAAATGTTGTTAGCAGAGAAGGAATGAAATAGCACAACAGAAGGGAGGGAACAAATTTATAGAACTTCTTCCATTTGGGATTATCACTGTGAGAAGTAGCGAAAATTCCGGCTAGTATCGCCATCAGAATTCCAAAGGTGACGGCATCATTGGTGATAAGTGCTGAATCCATGAAGAGAGATTTATTCCTGATTTATTTCGATTGAGAATACAAAATTCTTGGGAATGAGTCAGAAACTGTTTTCAAGATCTAGAATAGAAAAAAAGAGTTAAATAGAGCTTTTCTATAAGGGATTGGGTGTGATAGTCTTTATTTTTAGTGTTCTCTCACTCAATACATAAACACATTAAATCAATGATTGTATCCAAATTCGGAGGCACCAGCGTTGGCACATTCGAGGCCATGCAGCGCAGTGCCAATATTGTGGCAGCCGACTCTGACCGTCAGCTGATAGTAATCAGTGCCACATCAGGCACAACGAACGACTTGGTCGCTTTGTCAGCCAATAACATCGATTCGACACAGCGGGAAGAACTGTTGGGGAATATTGAAAAAAGGCATATTGATATTATCGAGCAGTGCAAAGAGCAGGATAAACTCAGGGACATTTTCTATAAAGAGTTTTCTGCATTACGAGAACATCTGGATTTTGTAGGTCGTGATAAGCGCTGGAAAGACCAGCTTTTCGCCTTTGGTGAGTTGATGTCGACTAAAATATTTGTTGAAGTACTGAAAGAAGTAGGCGTAGATGTAGAATGGCTGGATGCTCGTTCGGTAATGAAAACGGATTCCACGTTTGGGAATGCAGATCCGATTCTGGCTTCTATCAAAAAGAAAGCTGATAAGAATATCCAGAAAGGAAAAACCTATCTAACTCAAGGATTTATTGGTTCTGATGTATTTGGCAATACAACAACGCTGGGAAGGGGTGGTAGTGATTTTTCAGCCTCACTTTTTGCGGAAGCGATAGGCGCAGAGACTCTGGAAATCTGGACAGATGTTGCCGGAGTTTATACAACCGACCCCCGAATTGTGCCAGAAGCTTTTCCTATTCAGGAAATTAGTTTTGATGAAGCTGCTGAGCTTTCCGTTTTTGGTGGAAAAGTTCTGCATCCGGCAACACTTAAACCGGCCATAAGGGGAGGAGTGAATGTCCGCGTAGCCTCAAGTACGCATCCGGATTTACCGGGAACGTATGTAGTAAAAGAAGCGGACAATAAACCGCCCATCCGAGCAATTTCTCTCCGTAAAGATCAAACGCTCCTTACGGTGAACAGCCTTGAGATGCTTCATCAGCATGGATTTCTGGCTCATTTATTCAAAACGTTGGCCGAACATAAAATTTCGGTAGATCTGGTAAGTACCAGTGAGGTAAGTGTAGCACTAACATTAGATACCGCAGTAAATGCAGCTAACAAGGTGGAACTGACGGATGATATCATTGAAGAGCTCGAGCGTTTTGCTGAAGTTATTGTAGAAGATGGATTGGCCCTGATTGCTTTAATTGGGAATAATCTCCAGAAAACTTCCGGTATTGGCGGACCGTTATTTACCGCTCTTGAAACATACAATGTGCGTTTGATCTGCCACGGAGCTAGTCCAAATAATCTTTGCTTTCTGGTTGACCATGAGCAGTCGGAAGATGTCGTTCGTATGTTGCACAAAAAATTTATTACTGAATAAAAACCATCAGGTATTTATGAAAATTGCAGTTATTGGAGCAGGAAAAACAGGCGGAAAAGTCGTTGAGCTTTTGGGAGATGAACTTTCCGAAGTTTTTGACGGGGATAATAAGCTCACCGTTGAAAAGCTAAAAGAATCTGACGCTGCCATTATATTCGTTCCCGGTGACGCGGTTTCGGATATTATTGGCACCGTTATTGAATCCGGAATTCCAGCGGCATGGGGAAGTACGGGACATAAGTGGCCGGAAGACTTAGAAGAAAAAGTAAAAGCAAAAAATACCAGGTGGGTTCTCGCTTCTAATTTTAGTTTGGGGATGAATGTGATCCGCAAAAGCATCGAAGCTATTTCAGCCGGTTCAGCTATTTTGAAAGACCCGGAATTTCATATTCACGAAGTGCATCACATTCATAAAAAAGATGCTCCAAGCGGAACAGCACTTTCCTGGAAAGAATGGCTTGATAAAGAAGCAGAGGTCACATCAGCCCGCGAAGGGGATGTAAAAGGAATTCATGAGCTAACCTTGAAAACCGGCACCGAAGAAATCACCCTGAGACACAAAGCATTAGATAGAGCTTTATTTGCTGAAGGAGCAATTTGGGCAGCAAAGCAGCTGGTCAATAATTCGAAGATGGAAGCGGGAATTCGTACCTTTGGGCAGTTATTTGATCAAATTATGGAGGAACAGGAATAATGGAAAATTTTCCACTTTGGACGGCGATTGTCACCCCTATGAATACCGATGGGAGTGTAGATTTCAAAAGCTTTGAAACCATTCTCAAGAAACAGGAAGACGCCGGTAATGGAGTGCTGATTTTAGGAAGCACCGGAGAAGGGTTAAATCTAAATGAAGAAGAAAAACGGGAGATCGTAGAGTTTACGAAAGACCTGGATTTGGTTGTTCCAATGATGGTCGGAATCGGAGGATTTAACCTCCCTGCACAGGTCGATTTCATTCATTTCTGCAATGAAATTGAACCGGATGCCTTACTACTGGTAACTCCTCTATATGCAAAACCTGGAGCCGAAGGACAGTTTGAGTGGTTTTGCGAATTGATGGCGGAAACAGAAATTCCATGCATGCTCTACAATGTTCCTTCCCGAACAGGTGTAAAAATGCACCCAAGCGTTCCGGCACGATTGAATGAAGAGTTTGACCATTTGATGGGAGTGAAGGAAGCCAGCGGAAGCGTAGAAGAGTTTAAGGCTTTTCGCCAGGAAGCTCCTAATGTCAAGTTCTACAGCGGAGATGATGGTATGACGCCGGCTTTCACCAAAGAAGGCGGTGTTGGCTTGGTTTCGGTAGCCTCAAACGTATGGCCAAAAGCAACACACAAATATGTAGACCTTTGTCTTGAAGGGAAGACAGATAATCTATTTCCTCTCTGGAAAAACGCAACGGATGCCTTGTTTAAAGCCCCAAATCCCGTTCCTGTGAAAGTATTACTCAGTACCAAGAACTGGATCGATAATGATACGGTTAGGTTACCATTGTCACTAGGTGATATTTCAGATGAGGTAGAGCAAAACCTTGCTAATTACGATAAAGAAATCACGAGCTGGCTAGAAGAGCAGCACTAATTAAGAATTGAATTAATTAATACATATATAAAATGAGTTACGAAGATATTTTAGATCAATTAGAAGAAGGAACCGTACGAGCAGCCAATAAAACTGAAAATGGCTGGGAGGCGAATATTGAGGTTAAAGAAGCAATTTTGGCTTCTTTTAAAGACGGAGAGAATACTTCTTATGAAGGTATTTATGAAGGATTTGTAGACAAGCACAATTTGCCTCCGCGATTTTTTGGTCCTGAAGATGGCGTTCGATTAGTGCCCGGTGGTTCTTCTGTACGAAGAGGAGCTTACGTTTCTTCAGGAGTGATCATCATGCCACCTGCATACATCAACGTAGGTGCATATGTAGATGAAGGCTCTATGGTTGATAGTCACGCGCTGGTAGGTTCTTGTGCACAGATTGGTAAAAACGTCCACCTCTCTGCAGGTGTTCAAATTGGCGGGGTTTTAGAGCCCGTTGGAATGAACCCAGTAATTATTGAAGATGATTGCTTTATCGGAGCAGGATCTGTGATCGTTGAAGGAATTCTTGTTAAAAAAGGTGCAGTGATTGCTCCTGGTGTTACCCTTTCAAAAGCAGTACCTGTTTACGATACTGTGAATAAAACGGTGCTTGAACGCGGAGCTGATATCCCAGAAAATGCAGTTGTGATTCCAGGAACTCGTCCTGTTAACAACGATTGGGCGAAAGAAAACGGGCTCAGCATGGCTTGCCCAATTATCGTGAAGTACAGAGATGAAGGGAGTAATGCTTCGCTAGAGCTGGAAGAGGCACTTAGATAAGCCTTATTTAAAAATTCAAAGATTATAAAAAGCCTTCTAGTCATACTAGGAGGCTTTTTTTTAACATTTGTAGTTTTCTTCAAGAGATACAATAATATTTTTCGCAGACGTAGCTCATGAATTTAGTTCTTGGAAAAGAATGCTATAGTTCCTAGTAACTTAAAGTATAAACTTTTTGATGTCACCCCAGCTAACCAGTTCAATGCTATTTTTTTGTAGTGCTGATTTGATCTTTTCATCCGTAAAAAAGTCGAAGTCGATTTGTCGCCACTCAGATCCAAAATTAGGGTGATTAACTGTGATTCCCTTCATTTCATCATCATCGAAAGCAGGGTGAATGAGAATGATATTCAAGCCAGCCGATAAATTTTCGATAACATCAGAGTAGTAATTGTTTAGCCCCCCGAATTGAAAATCTTCAAAAGTCGCACAATATGCTTTATCTACCAAGAAGTCTTCTTTTTGAATGGTTTCTTCATAATTAAGGCCAACCATTTTCAATAGGTCTTTGCTCATCAAAACTGGGAGTTTGTACTTATTCCCCAATTGCCGGTATACATCAAAAAAATCAGGACGTGCTCCCACGCTGTACATATGAGAGTCAACGTGGGTTGGTTTTAAACCGAATTTTAAGGCTCTTTTTATTTGGGCGTTGAGCTCTTTTTCAATATCCGATGCAGTAGCATGATTTCTTAAATCTTCTCTGCTTTTAAAGAAGTATCCGTTCTCATCTACTAAACTCGGTACCTCAGAAATAGGCAAAACCGGTCCGAATTTATAAGATTCCCACTCGCAGGTAAGCGTTAAGTGAATTCCATGATCCAGTTGTGAGTTTTCTTTGGCAAAATTCGCCATTTCATAAAACCAGGGACAAGGAACCATTATGCTGTAAGAATTTACTATTCCATTATTGAGTGATTGAATAGTAGCCATGTTCTCAGAATGAGATAGTCCGGCATCGTCAGCATGTATAATTAGCAGTTTGGCTTTCTCTGAAAATCCAAGTTTCTGAGCTAAATTCATTTTATTTAAAGTTCTGATAATTGTGAGCTTTATTTTTTGAAGGAAGAGTCAGGGCATATATTTACTCAAGATCTTCCCACCACTTTGTGAAAGTTTGAGTAGAATCATTAAGGTTTACTTTCTCGCCGATAACCGGAGTAACCAGAGGAATAGGATTCTCCTTATTGAAATTACTCACTTCGTTTAAAGGCTCATCCCAGGGATGCATGGCGAGGACGAATTTAGAAGAGTGAACAGGGAAGAGGCGTTTGGCTTTTAAGTCTTTGGTGGCTTGAATCACTTCTTCCGGAAATAAATGGAGCTCTCGCCAGGCGACATTATATTGGCCGTTGTCAAGGATGGCCAAGTCGATAGGGCCATATTTCTCACCAATCTCAGCAAAGAATGGATCGTAGCCACTATCGCCGCCGAAGTATATTTTTTGTGATGGTGACTCAAATAAATAGGAAGCCCAAAGAGTATTTTTTCGGGTAAATCCACGCCCTGAGAAGTGCCGGGCCGGCAAGGTTCTGATTACAAAACCTGAATCCGGTCTAAGTTCATTGTACCAGTCCTGCTCGGTGATTTGATCTTCAGAATATCCCCAACGCTTAAAATGAGAACCTACTCCAAGCCCGCAAATTACCGTCTTTACTTTGTCCTTAAGGCTTGTGATGGTTTTGTAGTCTAAGTGATCATAATGGTCGTGGCTGATAAACAAATAATCGATTTCGGGGAGATCTTCCGCTGAGTAGATATCGGTTCCCGGAAAAGCCTTAAGCGTTCCGGGAATAGGAGAAGCATTCCCGCTAAAAACAGGGTCTACCAATATTTTCTTGCCGTCCAGCTGTATAAAATAGGATGAATGACCAAACCAGATAAGCACATTTTCATCATCAGAAAGACTCAAAATATCAGTTTTCTGTGATGGTATAGAATTTTTTGGCTCGGTCCGGGGGTGATTATTGAAAAACTGATTATATATAATCCCCAGTGTAGTATAACCTTCGGTTAAGTCTGGGGTAAAGTTGAGATTTTTAAACTGACTTCCTGCATAGTTTTCTGATTGAGCAATATTTTCAAGATTCTTTCCAGATGGAGCTTGACCAAATTGAGGCTGTTTCATAAAGAAAAAAGTGGCAACAGCGAGAATGAGTGCAATACTAATAAAGATGATCATAGTTATTTTTAAAAAAGATAGGAGCCGATTCATAGCATAGAATGAAGATGCATATATAATTCAGTAAAAGTGGCTGAATATAGGCATCCAGCCGTAATTTTATAAGCTGTAGCCATCTTCACTACAAAATATATCTGGCAAATAGAGAAAGATAACATCAGTTTTTAAGAATCAGTACAACCCAATCCTTTCCAGTATTAGAAGGTGGAAGACCAAGATCCTGCTCACTTCCTCCTACAATCTGTTTTATAGAACCGGTTTTAAGTGCGCCCCCGTTTAGCGGGTCATACCAATAAACATTGAAATTGTCGTATGCTGCACTCAGGTCAATGGTTGAATTCGAATATTCAGGAATATATGCAGCATAAATCTCATCAGGTTTGGTCAGGCAAAAGCTTTTTGCTTTGCTTATTAATCCATGATTCGCTTCCATTTCCCAATACGGGAGATACTCATCAAAAAATACTTTTGCATGATTGGTAATCTCCCAAAGTTGATCCCGTTGTCTCCAATCTTCGGTTGTGAGATCGTTCTGTGGGCTGTTGGCGCCAAAATACCATTCTACACCTGCTGACCCTGATAATAAAGTTCCCCACAGCACTAAATGCGTAAGGGTGGGGTGATTTGGGTCGGCAGAGTCTGCTTTAGCACCTGTATGCCACATCCCGATTTCATCCATCGTTACTAGCCATTCATGTCCGGCTTTCTTCGATTTTTCTTTAAGACTCAATACAACCTCTGCAGCACTTTCTCGCTCGTGATGTTGTAACGAAATGCCATCCAAATAGGGGAATCCGAGTAAGTCATCTAATACAGGTGCCCGTAGATCTTCGTCAGGCAACGTGTGAATAACAACGGGATGATTATAAGGATCATTATTTTTGATAAACCTAGCTGCTGCTTTCCGTTGAGCATCCGTTTGGGCTCCGGTTGGTACCCAGGGAGCAGGTCCATTTTCTTCCCCTAAATTCCAGACCAAAGCGTTATGATGTCCAAACCGGGCAATCAGTTCATGAAAGTATAGTTTTCTGTCAGGCCCCATGTCACCGCCATCTAACATGGTTTCGTTTTCGGTTTCCTGCAGAACCACATGCATCATAATTCCTTTCGATTGCATGTGCTGAAATAGAATTTCCCATTGGCTTAATTTACTCACATCAAACCGGGTAAAATCATCAGGGCTTCTGTACATCCATACATCTTTTCCATCCCCCTTTATGTTTAGTGTGAGAAAGTAAACCGCATTCATGCCTTTAGAAGACAGGTAATTGATTGCGCCAATAATTCCTTTTCCTTTTCCATCTTGCCAAGTCGGGTCGCCGAGATTCCAATCCTGTATATGCGGCTCATACCGATGGATTTCTCCCGTTGTTTGGGCTTCACCGTCCTTGTTTAAAATTTCCATACGGTAGGTATTGTCGAAGTCCTCAAAAGCTAAAAAGTTCTCCGGACTATCAGCTCCAACTTTTAAAAAATAATCCCCGGAAGCTTCAAATTTAAAGTAGCCACTATCAGCAATAATCTTTCCCGAAGCTCTGAAATCAGATGAAGTTTTCTGTGATGGGATTACTTCAAATGTACCGGTGCTATTTTGAAGTTTGATTTCCTCTGCTGATTCAATCTCTTGTGATATGGCAATACTGTCACCTTTAAAAAGTGTGGCTTTATACGACCATTCCCCAGTATGTTCAGGATTGAATCTAACTTGCCAAACTGAACCTGAATCCGCACTGGTTTCCGCAGCGTTACCGTCGGCAGCATAAAATCCGCGAATTACTTCGGTCGTTTCTTTGTGCTCAAATTCAACAAGCAGTAAATACTGAAGGAATGGGTTTTCAGTACTGTATTCTGATGTAGCTGGGCCTTCAAATGAAAGGGTATAGGTATGCCACTGCTCAATCTTAGTAATTGAGGATTGCCCAACATTGTAGCCTATTAACACGAAAGCTAATGTAGTAATCAGACTTATTTTTCTAATCTTCATAGAGGAAAGGGAGAATACTTTAGTATATATTGCCCGTTAATGAACTGAAAAATCCCTTCAATATGAAAAACTATTTTCTCGTTTTGTTCCTGCTTGCCAGCACAACTTCACTATTTCAATCCGGTTCCAATTGCGATGATGGGGTGCTGGTAGAAAAAGAAGGAATAGTGATCGTGGAGGCCGAGTCCACAACTCTTTCAGAAGGATGGGAATTACAGGATGAAGTAGCGGGATTCTCCGGAGAAGGCTATCTGACGTGGATGCTGCCCACTAATGTCGAGGCACAAAATCAAGGATTATTGAGTTATTCATTTAAGATTAGTGAACCGGGAAAATACACCGTTAAAATCAGAAATTACCACGATTGTGAAGACTTTACGGAGTGCAATGATATTTTTTTGAAAATGAATGATGGATCGTGGGAGAAGAACTTCAACCACACATTAAGCGAGTGGGACTGGAATTCGCGGCAGGATATTGACCACGTTTTTTCGGATGCTACTTATGACCTTGAAGCAGGAACACATACGCTGCACCTGAGCGGCCGATCTCAGCACTTTAGTATTGACAAGATTGCCATCTTCCGGGAGGGAACTCCTGAAAAAGTGTACCAAACTGCTGAGGCATCTACCTGTGAGAAAGTATCAGAATAGTAATACTAAACGGCCAAAGCTTTATTGGCAACAGCCAATCCCTTCACAAAAGCCTGAATAACAGCCTCAAGTGTATCAGGAGATGCTCCTTTGGAAGTAAATCGATGTCCTTCTTTTTCGAGGGTCAGAGTTACAATTACAAGGGAATCAGTATCAGGACTTAGAATCTCTACTTCGTGATTAATCACTTCAAGAGGAAGGAATCCATCGGTCTCAGCTTTGATAGCTGTCAGGATAGCATCAATAGGACCTACGCCCTGATCCAAAGAAATGACCTCATCCCGGTCTTCAATTTTAAGTTTCACGGCAGCACTTACCAAGCCATGCTTTCGCATTGTAAGTTTATAATCAACAACTTCAACAGGGTGTTTAAGGTCAGCGTCTTCATTATATACCAAAGAACGCAGTACTTTGATTTCTTCCTCTTTAAGTGTTTTCCCTTTGCGGTTTATGTTATGCACGTACTCATCATATAGCTTAGTATGACCTTCATCCATGCTTACATTTTCAAAACCTGCATCACGGGATTGTCCCCAGCTGTTTTTCTGCATATCAATATATCCCGATTCGATATACTGTTGAATGCGCTCCAGGTTTGCCGGAAGTACAGGGGAGGAGAGCGAATACTTAGCTACAATGTGTGAGCTCTTTAATCCAGTTCCTGTGAGTACAAAAAGACATTTTTTGCCTTTAAACTTATCCAGATTATTTTTGAATGTAGCCAGTGGGATAGCACAAGCCGGTTCAGTGAAGTAGCCTTCCTCAACCGTCATCTCTTTCATGGATTCGAGCAACTCATTTTCAGTTGCTGTAAAAGCAAGTCCATCCGTTTCTTCAATACCTCGCAAAACTTTGTAGAAATCAAGGGGGTCTCCAACGGCAACGGCATCTGCCATCGTGTTAACCTGCTCTTTCACAATTTTGTCTTTTTTGAAAATACCTTCCACTACAGGAGAACTTTGCTCTGGCTGAACGGCCACAAAACGGGGTATTTTATCAATCATACCTGAGGCCTTCATTTCCTTGTAGCCCTTATAGATAGCTGCGAAATTGGTTCCGGCACCGATAGGAACAAAGATGTAATCGAAATCGGTATCACCTTGTTCTTGCAGCTCATAGGAAAATGATTTCTGACCTTCCTGACGAAATACATAATCTCCTGCTAAGTAATAATTACCGGACTTGGCAAATTCACGGCAAAGCTTCTCACAAGCCATGAAATCCCCTTTTATTTTGATGATGTTGGCATCGTAAATAGTTGCTTGAGCTAACTTTACTTCCGGGGTCTTTTCCGGAACAAACACAAAACAGGGTATTTTAAAATAACAGGCATAAGCGGCCACAGATGCAGCCATATTTCCGGTAGAAGCCAAACAAATTGCATCCGCTTCTAACTCCAGTGCTTTCTGAACTTCAACATAGCTTCCACGATCTTTGAAACAACCGGTTGGATGTTCAAATTCGAGCTTTGCATAGAGTTCCGCCTCATATCTTTCTGAAAGCCTATTTAGTTTTTTTAGAGAGGTGAAATTATTTTTTAAGGGATCCGGGAGAATCTCTTTCAGGGGATACTGAATATTTTGAGCTGTTTCATTGTATTCAATATCCAACACGCCGCCACATTCTGTGCAGTAAGTACTAGTCTCTCTTTCGTCATTTTCATGGCCACACATAATGCAGCTCATGGTATATCCGGAATTGGTTGCTTTCATGAATAAAAGATTAATGGGATTCGTGCAATTTTGCGACCCCAAAGTTATCAAAAAAATCAGATAAAAGCGCTTTTTTAGCGATTCTGATTACAAAGGAAGAATAATGATTTGTTCGAAGTCAAGGTCGAGTTCTGATAGAACGGGAGCAGCAATTTCTTCAATTTCAGATTCACTATAATCGTTGAGCCCTTCCAGTTTCACGTAAAGAATCTCGTTTTGCTCATCAATAAAAAATTGAGCATCATCTGATTCAAAACTCTCTTTCAGCGTTTGTATTAGAAATTCTACATCTTCAATAAAAGCTTGTAATTCGTCTTCGGTAGGTTCGCTCATTTTGTGTAGGTTCTTAGCTTAGAAATTCAGCCCTAAATCTATGAATAATTATTTGGCAAAACTGTGGGAAATTTCCCGGAAATCAGAACGACTCATTTTGGGGTTGATGTCTGGTACTTCTCTTGACGGGCTCGATATCTGCCTTTGCAAAGCCTCCGGTTCGGGAAGTGAAATATCCATCGAAGTATCTGAATTTACTACAGTGGCGTACACGGACAAGTTGAGAAATAGAATTCTTGGTGTTCAATCCAAAAATCAGATCAACACCAGAGAGCTTACTCTGCTGAATACGGAGCTTGCTTTGGTTTACAGTAATTATGTGCTTGAAGCTTTGGGGAAATGGGGTATTAAGACCGAAGAAATTGATATGATTGCGAGCCACGGCCAAACGGTCTATCATGCTCCTGAGCAAGAAAAAGGAGGTATGAATGCGACGCTTCAAATCGCAGATGGAGATCATATAGCTCAGAAAACGGGAATCATCACAGTCTCGGACTTCCGCCAAAAGCATACGGCCGCAGGCGGACAAGGAGCTCCACTTGCAGGCATTTTTGATGAGGTTTTATTTCGGGAAGAAGCTAAAAACAGAATGCTGCTGAACCTGGGTGGGATTGCTAATTTTACCTGGTTGCCTTCAAAGAAAAGCGGAAAGTCTACGCTGACAGGAGATATCGGACCGGCCAACACGCTCATTAACGAAGCGATGCAGAAGTATTACAATAAGCCCTATGATGATGGAGGGGAAGTGGCAGAATCGGGAACCGTCAATACTGAATTGGTTCGTTATGTGTTGTTGGAACCTTATTTCAGAAAGTCATTCCCCAAAACTACCGGACAAGAAGATTTCCAGCTTGAGTTCATCGAGAACCTGATGGAAGGCCACGGGATTGAGCTCTCAAAGGAAAATTTAGTAGCCTCACTGACAGCCATTACTTCACAAAGTATTACCCGTGCTTTTGATGAGATTCTGGGTGAAAATGAACGAGCAGATTGTTTTGTAAGCGGAGGTGGCCTTCACAATAAAACCCTGATGAAAGATTTGAAAAAGCGAAATCAAAACATTTCATTTATGAACTTTGATGAGCTTGGAATTCCTTCTGATGCCAAAGAAGCGGCTATGATGGGCTTTTTTGCAAATGAATTGATTGCCGGAGAAGGATTTCCAATTCCTGGTGTTACAGAAGAAAAAATTCACTTTGGAAAAATTAGTTTACCACACTAATCCACTCAGCTATGAAATGCACTTCTATCCTGTTTACTTTTTTATTAATTACAAATATCGCCTACTCTCAGAATACCATCACAGGGCAAGTTATTGATGCCGAGACAGGTCAGCCTATACCGTTTGTTAATATTGGGATCGTAGAGCTTTTGAAAGGTACGGTTAGCACTCAGAATGGGGCTTTTACTTTAGGATATAATGGGGAATCGGACGAAGTAAGCTTTTCAGCAATTGGTTTTGAACCTGCTAAAAGAACAGTAAAGGAGTTGCTGGCAAATAGTGCAGTAATGCTTCAGCCTGTTCGATATGAACTTGATGAAATAACGGTTGAGGAAAAAGCCCTGGGAAGAATAAAAGACATGGGTTTTAACCTCAAGAAAAGAGGACATAGTATTGGATTTGGAAGCACACTGCTCGGTACAGAGATAGGTGGACTGATCGATATTGACCGGGAGACTATTATCTATTCAGCGCACTTTATTTTCAATCATACAGGAAATGATTCTTTGTTATTCAGAGTGAATTTATACGAAATGGAGAATGATAAACCCGGCCGGAATCTTATTCCTGAAAATGTGCTTTTTAATCCTCCAAAAGAACCCGGAACGGCTACTGTGGACTTAAGAAAATTTGACTTGGTTACCGATAAATCAGTTCTGCTATCTGTAGAATGGGTAGAAGCTGTTTCTTTAGATAACCAGGAGATTCAGGATATTAGTTTTAGGGCAGATCGGAAAATGCGCAGACCAAATACCTGGTACCGGTCAACGAGTTTAGCTCCCTTTATGAAGATGGATCAATACGTGAAATATAATATTGGTTTTTATCTGACGGCCCAGCAGGTGAAGAAGTAAACTATACTTCAAAACTTTAACCATGATTCTTAGGATTTTAGGATTACCCTGATTAAAAATCTGTGGTCATTAGATAAAACCGCCTTATCCGAGTTCTATCCTTGAGTCTCTTCCAGCGCCCAGGCCAACTCATCAACTATGCGCTTAATTTGTTCATTGGTAATGACGAGTGGCGGTAAAAATCGCACTACAGTTCCATGTGCGGCATTCCCGAGGATGTTATGCTCAAACATTTTATCGATTACAGGTCTGGCCGGGCGGTCGAGCTCTACGCCTAACATCAAACCAAGTCCGCGAATGTCTTTTACAGATGGGTGGTTGCCAACTTTCTCTTTGAGCAAGTTCATCATGAAAGCTCCTTTCTCGGCAGCTTGCTCTACAAGTCCTTCTTCTTCGATAGCATCCAAAGCCGCATTAGCGACATGGCAGGAAAAAGGGTTTCCTCCAAATGTAGTGCCATGATCTCCAAACCCTAACGCTGAGGCGACATCTTCTTTAGCCATAATGGCTCCAATGGGAATTCCTCCGGCTAAAGCTTTGGCGGTTGCTACAATATCCGGCTTCACATCAAAATGCTGGTAGGCATAAAACTTACCGGAGCGACCAATTCCACATTGAACTTCGTCTATTATCATCAGGATATTGAGCTCATCACAAAGCTGACGGGTTTTATGTAGAAACTCGGCATCAATTACATTCACTCCGCCGGAACCCTGAATGGTTTCAAATCCAATAGCGATGGTGTCTTTATTAGCAACAGCCTTCAATGTTTCAAAATCATTAAAAGGAACCTGCTCGAAACCGGTAGGCATAGGGTCAAATCCCTCGCGGTAGCTTTGCATACCCATTGCTATGGTTGTAACAGAACGTCCGTGAAAGCCTTCACTGAGAGTAATGACATTTCCGGTCTTTCCGTGCTTTTTACCCCACTTACGAGCCAATTTTACGCAGGCTTCCATCGATTCAACACCACTGTTGCAAAAGAAAACCCGGTCTAACCCCGATAACTTAGCCAGTTTCTCAGCCAGTAAACTTTGGGGTTCATTATAAAAGAAATTGGATGCATGAAGCATCTTATCGGCTTGCTCTTTGATTGCAGCAACAACTTTTGGGTGAGCATGACCCAGATTGTTTACGGCAAGACCTCCAAAAGCGTCCAGATATTCATTGCCATCGGTATCCCAAACAAGGGCTCCTTTACCATGTGAAAGAGTGACGGGCAGGCGGTTATATACCTGAAAGTGATATTGCTTTTCGAGCTGCTGAGCTTTGTCCATTTTGTTTCGTTATTCGTTAATTCGTTAATGGGTATTCGTAATAGCGGAGAACCTATTAACGATTAACCATTTACGAGATTGAGTCCAATTCGGCCTCTTTCCAAGTCCAAAGTAATAATCTCAAGGCTGATAATATCACCCACGCTAACAACATCATGCGGATCTTCGATCTTTCTGTTCTCAGCCATGTTTGAAATGTGAAGTAAACCGTCTTGCTTAACTCCAATATCTACAAATGCACCAAAATCGACTACGTTTCGCACGGTGCCTTCTAATTTCTGTCCTACTTTCAAATCTTCCATCTTCATCACGTCGGTGCGGAGTAATGGTTTTTGGAGGTTTTCACGGGGGTCACGTCCCGGTTTCTGCAGGTTTTCGATGATGAGTTCCAGAGTAGGAACACCCACACCAATTTGTTCAGCCGTTTCTTTCAGGTTTATGTTTTTGAACTTGGATGCAATCTTATCTTTTTCAGTCGAAAGCTTTTCCAGGTTCACGCTAAATAGATTGCACAGCTTTTCAGCTGCTTCATAGCTCTCGGGGTGAATGGCTGTGTTGTCCAAAGGATTCTTGGATTCGGGAATGCGCATAAATCCGGCTGCCTGCTGAAAGCGAAAATCACCCACTCCGGCAATGCCTTTAATTTGATCACGATCCATAAAAATACCCTGCTCTTCACGATGCTTCACAATGTTGGTAGCTACTCGTTTACTTAAACCCGAGATATGAGAGAGCAAAGGAGCAGAGGCGGTATTCAAATTCACGCCCACTTCATTCACACAACTTTCCACCACATCATCCAGCTTACCTGCCAGCTGATTTTGATTCACATCATGCTGATACAACCCCACACCAATCGATTTTGGATCAATCTTCACGAGTTCTGCTAATGGATCCTGAACTCGGCGGGCAATAGAAATATTTCCTCTTTGTGCAGCATCTAGCTCGGGAAATTCTTCTCTTGCAACAGAAGAAGCTGAATACACCGAGGCACCGGCTTCATTCACAATCATATAGTGAAGCTCTTCTTCCGGATGTTTTTCTTTTCTTTTCTGAAGGAAGTCAGCCACAATCTGCTCCGTTTCGCGACTGGCTGTTCCGTTTCCAATAGCAATCAGACTGACTCCATATTTATCAATCAGCTTTTCAAAAACAGCTTCAGCTTCGGCTACTTTTTTCTGAGGTGGAGTAGGATAGGTAGTAGTGCCTTCCATGTATTTTCCGTGCTGATCGACCACGGCTACTTTACAACCACTTCGGAACGCGGGATCAATTCCCATAACAACTTTATTGTCCAAAGGAGGCTGCATCAACAAATTCCCAAGGTTGGTTGCAAAGGTCTCGATGGCATGTTCATCGGCTTTGTCGGTTAAATCACTCCGAAGCTCTCGTTCAAGAGAAGGAAACAGAAGCCGTTTGTAAGCATCTTCTACGGCATCCTGCAAGCGTTCTGTGAAAATGCTTCGATCATTACTAATCACCAGATCATCAATATTCTCGAGCGTGCGTTCTTCCCAAAGCTCCACATTCACAAACAGGATATTCTCTTTTTCACCCCGATTGATGGCCAAAACCTGATAAGGCTTCATCTTGCTTGCACGATATGAGAATTCATAATAATCCTCATAATTCGTACGGTCTTTTACTGCTGGATTTTTCTTGGTTACGATATTCGCATGACTGGCAAATACCTTTCGCAGCATTTCCCGAACTTCAAGACTTTCGTTAATCCACTCCGCCACAATATCAGTCGCACCGTCAAAGGCATCTTCAACGGTTTCAACTTCTTTTTCTTTATCGATGTATTCCTTGGCGTACTCAACCGGATCACCGTTTGTAATTTCCTGATCCCAAATTAGCTCAGCCAGAGGCTCCAGTCCTTTTTCTTTGGCTTTGTCGCCGCGGGTCTTGCGCTTCTGTTTGTAAGGAAGGTAGATGTCCTCCAGCGTAGTCAGGTCGGTACAAGCTTTGATCTGTTCTTCCAGTTCAGATGTCAGCTTGTCTTGCTCCCTGATGGCTTTTAAAATGGTTTCTTTTCTGGCTTCCAGCGTTCGCTGTGTTTCCAGTCCATCCCTTACAGCACGGATTTGTTCTTCGTCTAATCCGTCTGTGGCTTCTTTTCGATATCGCGCTAAAAAAGGAACGGTAGCACCTTCATCTAAAAAATTAGCAACGGTGCTGATTTGCTTGGGTGAGAAGTTTAATTGCTTCGCTAAAAAACTAAAAATATGGGTATCGCTCATTGATGATATTCGTTTCAAAATTAGGAAGCTGAAAATAAGAACTCGGAGAGGAAATGTTGAACTTTAAATTGGGAAATTTTGGATTCGTTATTCGTTACTCGTTAATGGTAAATTCGAATAACGAATCAACGAATAACGAAAATAATTCTGTAACCTTTTTAGGTATCATCAGTGTACATAGTTGGAAACAGAAAGCTCGGGAAATTTTACACGGTGGATTCAACTTCGGATAAGGCATTAATGATGAAAGTGAAGAATGGGGACCTTGATAAATTAGGTCTGCTGTTTGAGCGATATAATCGCCCGCTGTTCAGTTTTTTCTACCTGATGTGCAAGGAAGCCGAGCTGTGTGAAGATCTGGTTCAGTCTGTTTTCGAAAGGATCTTAAAATATCGGGAGACCTACACAGGTGATGGTAAATTTACCACCTGGATGTTCAGCATAGCCCGAAATGCTCATATCGATCATTACCGAAAGCAACAGCGAGAAGGAATTCCGGTAGAGATTGATGAAGAAAGGTTGGAGCTGGACGATGAAGAAACCAAAGTTGTTGTCAATAAGCAGGAAAAGAAAGACTTGCTTGAGATGGCACTGGAAAGGTTGGACGAAGACAAGAGAGAGATAGTAATTTTAAGCCGATATGAAGGATTGAAATACAAAGAAATCGCTGACATCCTGGATTCTACAGAAGGAGCGATAAAAGTTAAAATGTTTAGGGCCATGAAAGAGTTAAAAGATTTAGTAAACATGCTAAATGAGGAGTGCAGCAATGAATGAGAAACATGAACAGTTGATTGCCGATTATCTAGCCGGGTCTCTCGATGACGCCGGCAAGACAAAAGTAGAGGAAATGATCGCCAGTGGTGAAATTGACTTTATGGAATTTCGAGAGCTGGAAAAATTACATGAGGATTTGGGTTCAATACCAACCCCGGCGCCTGGCAAGGCAATGAGTGCAAATTTCTATGCTATGCTGGAGGAGGAAAAGAAAAATATTAAACCTTCATGGATTGAGTCGGCAGTAGACCATATCCGCCAAGTATTGGAAGAATTGACTATGCCTCGCCTGGCTTACGGGTTAGTGCTGTTATTTATAGGTGGTTTTATAGGGACACAGCTAAATGGAGGACAGTCTGAAATTGAACAGCTCAGCCAGGAAGTGCAGGATATGCGTGAAATGATGATGGTAAATATGCTGGAAGGCGCTTCGGCGGCAGACAGGCTTAAAGCGGTGACCATTAGCAGTGAATTGACCTCCGTAGATTCTGAAGCTATTCATGCTCTTTTATTTACATTGAATAATGATCCCAGTGTAAACGTACGGGTTCAAGCCATAGAAGCTTTGAAGCGATGGGGGAATAATGAACGGGTTCGCCAGGGATTAGTTAAATCGATTGCTAAGCAGCAATCCCCAATTGTAATCATAGAATTAGCGGATGCCATGTTGGAATTAGAACTTCGCAATTCGGCACCGGAATTCAGAAAGCTTATCGAAGAGAGAACGCTGGATTTCACCGTAAAACAGAAACTTGAAAACAGCATAGCTGCACTATCGTGAGGAAGAGTATGAAAACTGTGATAACGTTTATAATTGTTTTAGCAAGTACAGCTTTATATGCACAAACGACTATTTCATCTCAAAGGGTTCAGGAAGAGATTGAAATGCGAATCCCAGCTTCTGAATTTAACGCTGAAACCTTCTTTCACCTAAAGAACATAAATGGAGATTTGAATGCTGAAGGTTATGATGGAGATGAAATCATCATCACAGGGACAAAGATTATCACAACCAAACCCAGATATAAAGATGACTTTAATCCCGATGAAATTTACCTGGATCGGCTGGACGGTAGGAATAGCATTTTTGTATTTGTCCGTCAGCCTGGGGTCGAAGTGAGAATACAGGGGGATGAGTTACATTATGACTCAAGAAAAAGAAGCAGGAAAAAATATAGCAATGATGATCGTTTGGACTTCGAGTTTAACCTTCAGGCAAAAATACCACGCCATCTAATGGCGGAAATTTCCACTATCAATGGCGGAGAAGTTGTTGTTGAAGGCATGAAGAATGGTGTTGAAGCATTTAATGTAAACGGAAGTGTTTTTGTGAATGATGTAGCGGGTCATGTAAAAGCCAACACGGTAAATGGTAATATCCGTGTAGAGTTTAGTGAAACTCCCTTAGATGACTCTGAATTCAACACGGTAAACGGAACAGTTGAAGTATTTGCACCAAAAAATTTAGCTGCTGTTGTAACCTTCAAGAGTATGCACGGTGAACTATATACCGACTTCGAGAATATTGAATACCTGCCTAACCGGGTAAAAAAGAATAAGGATGGGAAGAACCGGTACAGCATAGAGCAAACAGCTCCAATTCAAATCGGCGAAGGCGGTCCTGAAATGCACTTTCAGCTTTTAAATGGAAGTGCCTACATCAAACAAAGAAAATCATAAAGAATAAATACCATGAATACGTTAATAAAACAGTTCGTTTTTACAGTAATAATCAGCCTTCTTTCCATCCCGGCGCTGGCACAAAATAATCTTGAAATTCCTCTTTCAAACCCCGGGCAACCTGGAAAATTGATTGTGGCGGCTAACTTCTCTGACGAAGTACAGGTGAGAGTACATGACAAAGATAATGTCATCGTTAATTATGATGGTCAAGAAGACGAGGATGATCATGATGCCATGAGAAACGGAATGCGAAGGATTTCAGGCGGTGGAGTCAGTATAGATGTAACCGAAGATAATAACGAAGTACGGGTTAATACCGGCCCTATGCCAAACAGTGATTTAGAGATGATCATCTATGTCCCCAGAAACTTTTCACTGAAGTTAAATACCATTCAAGGGGACGTTATGGTTACCGGCCTAAAAGGAGAGTTAGAAATCAGTGCCGTTAATGGCGATGTAGAGCTCTTGGATATTTCAGGTACGGTTTTAGTGAATAGCGTGAATGGAGATATAGAGATTGATTTCAATGAAGTTGATCCTGATTCCCCAATGTCTTTCACCGGAGTAAATGGTGATATCGATGTGTCACTGCCTGCAAATGCTAAGTTCACGGCAAAAATGAAAACCGAGTGGGGTGAAGTTCTCACTAACTTTGATATGGATATAAACCGCACTCCTTCAAAAACGGAAGAAAATAAAGATGGAGAGTACCGTGTATCTGTGAATAAATGGATCACCGGAAAAGTAAATGGCGGAGGTCCGGAATATTTGTTCAAAACTCTACACGGAGATATTTCAATTCGTAAAAAGTAAAATAATTCAGCAACCTTTTAAGGTTGTGCTCGTCTATATAAAAAATCATAACTGGAGCTGTAAGCCATTTGTACCAATGTGTTTGCAGGGATAGGACTCCTCTCTAAATTCATAATAAACCATGAAAAGTCTATACGCTACAATAGCAATGGTATGTCTATGTGCTAACGTATTTGCACAGAATTCCTATCAAAAAAGTGGAGATACCATCAACGTAAAAACAGATGATGTACGAAGAGGGACAGCACAAAGCCCTGCAATGGAAGCGGTAAGAATTACCGAAGGAAACAAGGTGAATTTAGATGGGTTTCTTAATGAAGATGTCTGGCTTGTTGCTCCCAAAGCAACTCAATTTACCCAACGTGCACCAGACGATGGAAGCACTGCTTCAGAGAGAACAGAAATTCAACTGCTATATACCGATTCATATATTTATGTAGGCATCAGAGCTTATGATTCAGCTCCTGATTCTATTCAGGCTCCTCTGTTTCGCCGCGACGGGAGTGAGGCTAGTGATTGGGTCTATGTAAGTTTTGATAGCTATAACGATAAACGAACCGCTTTCACTTTTGCGATCAATCCAAGGGGAGTGCAAAAAGATGTACTGCACTATGATGATACTAACGAAGATATTTTATGGGATGCCGTTTGGGAGGCAAAGACGAATATAAATGACGAGGGCTGGTCAGCAGAGATGAAAATTCCCCTTTCACAATTGCGCTTTAGTTCTAAAGACATGGTGCAGTCGTGGGGGGTTAATTTTCAAAGAAGAGTTGCCCGAAATGGAGAGGTATCTTTCTGGGCACCAACCTCACAGAATGAGACAGGTATAGTCTCAAAATTTGGAAGATTGAATGGGATTGAAAATTTAAGAGAACCCCGCCGGCTTGAAATAGCACCTTATGTATCAGCAGATTTAACACGTGTTCCATCTTCAAACACCTCAAGTCCTTATATCAGCAGAAACGAATTAGGGGGAAGTATTGGGGGAGATATTAAATATGGCTTAACCACTGATTTAACCCTCACAGCTACAATAAACCCTGATTTTGGTCAGGTAGAAGCTGATCCTGCAGTCATCAATCTATCAGCTAACGAGAATTTCTTTGCCGAACGCCGGCCTTTCTTTCTTGAAGGAAACGATATTTTTCAGTTTGGAAACACTAAAACATTCAGTCGGTTTGGAAATCCAGTAACATTCTATTCAAGACGAATTGGTCGGTCACCTCAGGGAAGTCCGGGACGGGCAGGTATTAATGCTGAATATGTTGACCGACCTGATTTTACGACCATTGCCACCGCTGCAAAAGTAAGTGGAAAAACTCAAAATGGATGGTCATTAGGTTTTTTGGATGCTTATACCCTGAAAGAGGAGGCTAACTTTACCCGGCAAAATGGAACAGAAGGTTCGTTTGCTGTAGAGCCGGCAACTAACTACATGGTGTTTCGGACGAAGAAAGATATCAACGAGGGAAATACTTATTTCGGTGGATTTGCAAGTGCGGTTAATAGAAGTATAGATGGTACTTACTTTGAAGATTATCTGCGGTCTTCGGCCTACCTGGGGGGCGTGGACTTTGAACATAACTTCAATAATCGAAACTGGATTGCGAGTGGTGCATTTTCATACAGTTCGATTAATGGGACGCAAGAAGCTATTCAGTTAGCGCAAACCTCACCGGTTCGGCGTTACAATCGGGTGGATTCTGACGAACTTTTTGTTGATCCCACCGCAACAAATCTCTCCGGATTCGCTACAGAAGTTAGCATTCAAAAACGTGGAGGAGAAGATAATTGGCTAGGGTCACTGACTTATTCGGATGTGTCTCCCGGATATGAAACAAATGACATTGGCTTTCAGAATAGATCAGATTATCGGTCGATAAACGGTGGTGGCGTTTACCGGGAAACGGATCCTAAACGGGTTCAGTATTTTGAACAATGGTTGTTCAAAGGGCTGTCTTGGAATTACGACAATGATGTGATTAGTAATTGGTATGGAATTGGAGCGTTTGTTCGGTTCGACAATCTTTGGACCTTCAATTATAACGCTAATGCATCAGGAAAGAGCTATTCCGATCGAATAACTCGCGGTGGACCGGTTATGGAAGTTGCTAAAAACTGGAATTTCAATATGAACATTAACACGAACCAGAATAAAGATGTCTCTTTTAATTTTGGCACCTATCAGAGACAAGATGTTGCTGGTGAGTTTGATAATGATGTTTGGGTTGGAGTGACATTTCTTCCCACTTCTTTTGTACAGCTATCTATTTCTCCCGAATTCATCTACCAAAGAGATATTGACCAGTATGTAACAAGAGTTGATGATGCCAATGCAACAGACACCTACGGAACCCGATATGTATTCGCAGATATTAAGCAAAGGACTCTGGTGGCTAGCGTCAGACTAAACTGGACTTTTACTCCTACAGTGAGCCTTCAAACATACGTTCGGCCATTTATATCAACAGGTGAGTATTCAAAATTCAAGGAATTTGCCGAACCACGAACTTATAACTTTGATGTTTACGGAAGAGACAAAGGAACGATAACTCAGGCAGAAAACGGCAATTATACCATCGACCCAGACGGCACTGGTAGTTCAGAACCTTTTAGCTTTTCTGATCCCGATTTCAACTTTCGTTCGGTTCAGGGGAATGCTGTATTCAGATGGGAGTATATGCCCGGATCCACCTTATTCCTCGTATGGCAACAACAGCGGAATGATTTTGTTGGAATGGGGAATTTTGATTTAGGCCGAGACCTGGACGGGTTGTTCAGTGCTAAACCCACAAATATTTTCTTAGTGAAATTGAGTTATTGGTTTGGATCTTGATGAGATAAACTACAGCTGCTTTCGGATTACAATAAACACCAAGATCATGGAAGAGTAGCCGATGAAAAAAGGTATAATGAAATCTTTCAGACCAAGAACAAGCATTACACTGATAATAAGAAGCTGGAAGCCAAGGCCAAAAGTAGACACGGCTGTCATCAACCAATTAGGGAAATGGGATGAATCGGCAGCTGTTTTATCCATCATATAGATTGTTTTATCAAAGTAGCCATAGCAGATTTTATATAAGCGAAAAAGGATGTTGACGGTTTTCTGCTTTTCTCCTTTTAGAGCTGTTGGGGTGGAGTCTTCGAAAATTCTGCTGGTTTTGTCTCCGCCGTGAGCATTCCTTAGGATCACATAGTAATAATTATACAATGTGCCTTGTAGCTGTAGGCCGAGAAATGCGAGTACGGTAAGAGTAATATTGGAATCCGTGATATACCACAGAGAAGAGAGTATCAGCATATTAAGGATCACATCAGATACTGAATCAAGATATCGGCCGGTATAGGAAGGAGTTTTTTTGAGCCGGGCCAGTTCACCATCGGCAGCATCCAGAATAGACTTAAACACAAGGAAAAATGCAGCAGCACCATAATATCCATTGACGATACAAAAGATGGCAATAAGCCCAGATACTATAAATCCTAAGGTAACATGAACCGGAGTGAAGGATGTATTTTTCAGAGAATGTGCAATGACCCTTGCTACTGGCCTTCCATAATCGGATAAATCTATAAACTGATAATCTTTAGGTAATTTAGACACTAATACGTATTTGGGAAAGCGTTTCAAGTTTTGGCTAGCTAAATATCAAACACACTTAGCTAGTAGGATATACAAATAGAAGTATACAGGTTTTGTTTTGATGCTAACCTATAGAATTGGCGATGAGTTCCTCCTTTTCCTTTTTTGGATATTGCTTTATCTGATATTCTCTTTTACAGGCCTTTGATCGATTAGCAAGTTCCTCAACATAGACCAGTGATTTAGGTATGTGAGCTCGCAAATAACGAGCTCCCTTTCCCTTTTTGTGTTGATTCCAACGCCTTATAACATGGTTGGTACATCCAGTGTACAGACTTCCATCCATACACCTAATGATGTAAACAAACCAAGTCTTCATATGGATATGAGATTTATTCTGAACGTAATTCTGATTTAACTCCAGCAGAGCTTAGCTAGGTAATCGTAATAAATAAAGAGCAGAAGATTTTATTCTACTGAAGTTTTGCACGTCTTTAGTCCAAACGGCGCATAAAGCGGACAAAAACTGAAAAGACTTGTAAGTACAAATACGCCTGCAAGTACTAATAAAACAATTCCAAGTGTGCCTGTTACCGTTCCCGTAAAGTATAAGGCCACAAAAATGATAGCCAAAACAAACCGAATAATTTTATCAGCGGAACCCATATTCTTTTTCATGATATCCTCATATTTTTATTAGATAAATTTTTGAATCAATAAAACTAAGCCGGTAATAATTAATATACACAGTACACAAACGGCTAGAAGTTTTAGTATTTTCATGCCCATAATAAAACTTATTTATAAAGGTTTCGTGAACTTGTTATTACAATCGAATTGTAATTAAAATATTTATCAAAAAGAGAAATGAATACACAGCATCTTACGGCAGAACAAGTTAAATCAGTTCAAGCCAGTTTTATCAATAAAGTGTACGGCTGGATGGCTCTGGCATTAGCTTTAACCGGCTTTGTTGCTTTAAGAACTGCAGACTCAGGATTTGCGTCCACGGTAGCTCAAAACCAGATTTTATTTTTTGGGATTGCATTGGCAGAAATTGGATTGGTAGTATGGCTGTCGAGCAGAATTAATTCCATGAATGCCAGCATGGCGATTGGACTGTTTTTACTCTATTCGGCTCTTAATGGACTTACGATGTCGATTATATTTCTGATTTATACTTCCGCTTCCATCGCCTCCACGTTTTTTATAACAGCCGGTACATTTGGCGTGATGAGTGCCTATGGTTACTTCACCAAAAAAGATTTGACGAGTATTGGGAATATAGCCTTTATGGGCCTTATAGGTATAATTATCGCCTCAATTGTGAACATATTCTTGCAAAGTTCTATGCTGTATTGGCTAGTGACTTACGCTGGGGTTTTAGTATTTGTAGGGCTTACCGCTTATGACACTCAGAAGATCAAGAAAATGAGCCTTGAAATGGATATTGAATCGGAGGAGGGAAGCAAAGGTGCAATAATGGGAGCCCTTGCACTATATCTTGACTTCATCAACATGTTTATTTTCTTACTTCGAATCTTTGGGCAGCGGAAATAAATGGATTGAAAGTATCGGATAAATTGTATTGCTGAGAAAAAGGCAGAAATGGCTGATTTCAGTACATTATCTAAATCCGATAAAAGCAGAATTGTAGAGATGGCGTGGGAAGACCGTACCCCTTTTGATGCCATCGAATTTCAGTTTGGTCTCAGTGAAGATGAAACCATTCAGCTAATGCGATCCGAAATGAAACGTTCCAGCTTTAAGATGTGGCGGGAACGTGTTTCCGGAAGAGATACCAAACACCGCAAAAAGAGAAAAGAAGAAGTGAATCGATTTGTAAGCCCAAATCAAAACTAGTCCATTTCTTCTAAAATCTTCTCTAATTCTCCTTTATCATAATGCTTGCCGTTTGAAACTACCGAATAGATTTGCTCAGTATTTTTAATATCGGATAATGGATTCGCATTTAGAATAAGTAGATCTGCCTGCTTGCCAATGTTGATACTTCCTGTTTGATCGTAATCACCAAAAAAGAGAGATCCGTTTAATGACGAAGCTTGCAAAGCTTCCAGTGGAGTTAAGCCTGAGCTAACAAATTCCTGCAGTTCTTTGTGTAGAGAAATACCGGGATAAACATAAGAATTGTAGGCTCCGGCATCAGAACCTGCTAATATTTTAATACCAGCCGCCTGCATATCTCCCGTTATTTTCTTGAATAAATCATTGAGCTCTTTTTCAAACTGGATGGCTTCTGCGTCCCGGCGCTGAGCAGAGCGAACTCTTCGCTGATAAGTCTCCTGAATATCTTCCGGAATATATTTCAAGTACTCATCGTCAGTATGATCAACCTCATGAAGAAAGCTTAAGATATTGTCAATGTGCAGGGTTGGGATCACATAAACTTCCTCTTCAACCAATCTTTGATAGAAAACTCTGGCGGTATCTTCATTATAGCTTTCTTTAAGTTCAGCGACTGCAGACCAAAACCCAAGCCTCCCATTATAGACATCGCTGGTGATTTCAAGTTCTCTGTCTGAGGTTCCTTTCAAAACGTAATACAAATGCTCAATGCCATCCAGACCTTCGGAAATGGCATCATCAATAAAGATACTCATTGGCATATGTCCGGTGACGGTAAGTCCTCGTTCTTCGGCTTGACGAATAATCTCGAGGTATGCTTCCCCACTCAAGGTACTTTCGTAGATCTTAACATAATCAACCCCGATAGACTCAAGAGAATCGAGAGCTGCAGATATTTCCTCAGAATTCACCACTTCGATGGAACCTTCCCAGGTGGGGTCGGGGCCATCAATTTTTGGTCCGGATGTGTAGATGTCAGGTCCTTCAAGCGATCCGGCTTCAATCTGTGACTGCCAGTCAAATATCGAAGGGGTTAGATCACCGCCGGCATCTCGCACCGAGGTCACTCCACTTGCTAAGTACATGGGCAGCAAACTTCGGTTTGAAGGTACAAGTTCTTGTCCGCCGCGTAAGTGGATGTGCATATCCCAGAGTCCGGGTATTACATACTTACCCTCCATCGCGATAGTCTCAAATACATCGGGTGATTTTGCTCCATCCTCAAAAATATCTGCTATCTCGTTCTTGTTGATTAGTATAGATTGATTTTCAGAGATGTTGCCGGTCTCAATATCAATGACATTCACGCCGGTAATTAAATATTGATCAGGGTTAGCAGAGTTGGAACAAGCTGAGAAAAATAGAATCAGAGATAAAAACAGGTAATTAGTGATACGCATAATTTGAGCTTTGGCTTATTCTTAATCTTTTAGTGAAATTGTATAACAACCGGCAAGTGATCGGATGGAGTGCGATTATCTTTGATCTCGTTGATCACGGAGTAGCTTTCAACGGTAATATCTTCCGATACAAAAATGTAGTCGATTCGATCCTCAAGAGGATGGGTAGTATCAAATCCATTGAAGGTGCCAATAGGTCCCATAGGTTCTGTTTTGCTGATATCCCTCGAATCTTTGAGATGAGTTGTAAGGAAATTAATAGGATCTGAGCCCGGAATGGCATTAAAATCGCCCATCACCAACATAGGGTAGTTTTGGGAATTCAGATTTTCAGCTCTTTCCCAAATCAGTTTGAGAGCCTCCAATCTGGCTGTGGCTCCTCTGTGATCGAGGTGGGCATTAAATACCCAGAAATGCTCATCACTATCTATGTCTCTTAAAAGAACAAAGGTGCAAACACGGAGATTGGCTGCATCCCAGCCCATAGAGACTTCCTCAGGAGTTTCTGATAACCAAAAAGTACCTTCTTCAAGAAGCTGAAGACTGCTTGTGTTGTAGAAAATAGCCGAGTGTTCACCGGCACTAACGCCGTCTCGTCTGCCAACTCCGGCATAGTCATAGTTACTCAGTGTGCTATCTAAGTAGGAGATTTGTTCCGGTAAACCTTCCTGAGTTCCAAATACGTCAAGCTTTAAGTCCAGGATTTGTGAGGTCACCCATTCCTTTCGGTTCTCCCACTGGTTAATTCCATCGCTTTGCGTATTCATTCTGATATTATAAGTAGCTGCTTTGTAATTTTGTGTTTTGCAGCCTGTAAAGACTAGAAAAATTAAAAGGGTAATTATATATCGCATGGACTCATCTTTTAACTTAAGATACTTGAACTGTCTTAAAATTACTTTTTGCGTATGTAAAAGAGTTTTTCGTAAAAGGGATCGAATGGATTAAAGAAAATGGAATTTAAATCTTATAGCTATTTTAGAAATTCCTTATCTTTTAGATTCGAAAAAATTCTCCGTAAAAATCGGAAAGAAAAAGTTAATGAGTAAAGCAGTTGATAAGGACAATCAGGGATTTTGGGATCGTATGGGGATCGGGTTATCCGGACTTTGCGCTATTCACTGTTTACTGGTTCCGGTATTTGTTTCTTTAATTCCTCTCTGGCCGGCTATTGAAGAATTTCATGAATATACTCACCTGATATTTTTCCTTGCTATAGCACCGGCAGTCATTTTGTCCATAAAAAACCGTAAAGATTTAAAAGCTATTTCCGGGTATTTGTTTGTAGGTCTCGCCATTATTTTTGTTGCCTGGTATTTTAATCATCAGCTTGGTGATTACGGCGAGGCAGGTGTGACATTAGTCGGCAGCTCATTACTCATCAGGGGGCACTGGTTAAATTATAAAACTAAGATTGGGCGTTAGTTCAGGTTCTGTTCCAGAAGTTTTATTACTTCCATTGCGCATCCCCAGCTTAAGGTTACCCCGGCACCTCCGTGCCCATAGTTATGAATGACAAGTTTGTCGTGAATGACTTCGGGTTCAAGTCTTAACCCATCTTCTTTTTTTCTTATGTATCGATATCCAACTTTGGATTTCAGTTTTGACAATTCATCAATTTTATTGACACCAAAAGTGTGTTCAATAATTTCAGTGTTGATCGCTAAAATTTGTTTTGGGACTTCCAGGTTTCCAATAGTTACGGTAGGTTGAATAGATTGCTCTCCGTTCCAGTTTCCGCTTTCGTCTAGTCGACCTGCTTGTCTGCTTCCGCCAAAAATCCAACCGTCACTGCGTGGATAGAAATAGACATCTTGAAGGCTGCCATTCTCACTTTTATAAACTTCTTGACCAGGCGAAAAGTTATAAGAGACCAACTCCCCATCTGGATTTCGAAGCTTTGTTTTTCCGGGAATACGTAATAAGTGTCCGCGGTGAATGAGCTGATTTGGGTCATTCATCAATTCCACAGCACCAAGTCCGGAGCAGTTGATGACATACTGAAATGGGAGTGTTGAAATATCCTCTGATCTCAGATCCCTGATTTCTAACCTGATATTACCCCCCAGTATTTTATCAATCAAAGCTGGGAAATAGAGACTCCAATCCGCGAAAAAGCAATTAAACTTCCATCCGGATGATATCTCAATTGATGGATGTGAAGGATGGAAAGAGTTCCTAAAAGCCGGGAAATTTTGAAACTCCCTCATTAAACCTGCATAGGATGGAAGTGAAGTTTCAGAAGCAAATAACTCAAAATGCTGATGGATATTCAGCCCCGGAAACCCTTCATTAAACAGCTTTTGAAAATGATTTTGACTATTAATAAACAGAGCGTCTAATCTTTCCGAAGAAACAGAATGAGGAATTACTGAAGCCGCAGGATAAAGGCTTGCAAATGCAGGGTCAGCCTGTGCTTTCCTTGGATCGGCTTTACTGATGATAGTAACATCCCAACCCTTTCGCTCAAGTAAGAGGGCGGTAGTTAAACCGGAAACACCGCTTCCAATGATGCATATATTTTTTTTAGAACTCATACCAAAATATAAAGGCTTAGAAGTTGGAATAAATTAATTTTAAGGAGTCTTAAGTTGTTGTTTCAAGTAGCTAATTTTGGTAATTTTAGTAAACTTTAGGACAGGCTTTAGTGTATAAATTAATATCATCTGTATTACTACTGGTAATCTTGTCGGGCATAATATCTTGCAATTTGCTCACCGTGGATGAAGAAGCTTCAAACTACCCGTCGGTGTTTCCTCAACTGGAGTTTTCTGAACTTCGGGAAATGAATGAAACGTACCAATCTGAGAATAGCGAACACATTTGCTCCACGCTGAATATGTACGGTTTTACAGGTTATAGTGAAATATTTTTTGAGAATGGAGTTAATCCCTGTGAAAACCGGGAAGTGCTAAGGGTTGAAATGACAAACCCTGATACCGTGCAAGCAGCAGCTAAGAAATCTCTTTTACAGAATGAAAAATACACGGGTGTTTCTGATACTTCCCAACTGAAATTAAAAGGGATGGAGTCTATCCAAGGGTGCATTGTTTGTTCCGGCCCCGACCAGTACAGTGGAATCATTGAGTGGAAACTGGTTTTTGAAAATCAGTATATCGATTCCGTCAAAGTTATTGATACCGAAATCACGGTGATAATGGATGCGGAAGGAGTAAATCAAATTTGGGGAAATTGGTATCCTGATTTTAAAGTACCCGATTTTGTAAACTTTGGATACGAAGAAGTTCAGGAAGGTATGGTTGGTTGGCAAATTGATATGAGGCCTTACACCGGCGAGGAAGAAATTTATACAGTACAGGCAGAAGATCTGTCTGATCAACCATATAAAGTTCACTTACCGGTAGAGGTTGATAGCGAAAGACAGCTAGAACTGAGGACTTGTTGGGCAATTCCAATTTCACAAGATAGATCAGGTTTTGATGGTTGGATAGCATATATAGATATTGAAGAGGGCTTTTTAGTAGATATAGAAGCTCAGTAAAATGGAGAGGTTTAGTATTTATGCTGACTCTAAATTTTGCAGAGTTAAATAATTAGTAACATATTTGAGGTTAGATACTCTTAACTTAGATAGGTAGCTACATTTTAAAGTTTAAAGGATAATAGTTTGACAGAATCGACAAAAAAAATACTGATCGTTGAAGATGATATGATCATCTCTTTAGTTGTTGAAAACATGATAAAAAAATTAGGCTACACTCTGGTTGGCAAAGCAGCTTCGGGAGAAGAAGCCATTGACCTGGCCAAAGAACACAAGCCTGATATTGTGTTGATGGACATCCGTTTAAAAGGAGAGATGGATGGTATTGAAGCAGTTACTCAGATTAGGGAGCATATTAAGACGGACGTTATTTACCTAACCGGAAATTCGGATAAGGTGAATTATGAGCGTGCAAAGGCTACTGAATGTATTGACCTGATTTCGAAACCATTTACTATTGGTGAACTAACCCGTTCTTTAGAACTAGTTGCCTGATAATTTTTTGCATCTTTATTGGGTTTAAACCGTAGGCTACTCCGATAAAATTAACGGGCATATGCTATGAGTACAAAATTTAAAAATCTGAGAAATGATTTAGAGGACCTTGAACAAGAAGGTCAGTTTGATGTAAACGAAAGCTCATCTGTTAGAGGCGGTAAATCAAACTCAAAGCTTGCAAATTATATTCTTCTATTCGCCTTTTTAGCCACGCTTACTTTCTACGCAGGTTCAAAAATAAATTTCGATAGCCTGACCTGGAATCCAATTGAAAACATTGTTCAGGAACTCAATCAGCCTAATGAATCACTCTTAACAGGTATGGGTGAATGGATGGAGGAGATGGGATATGGAACCCTGACAAGAGAAGAGCTTATCGCATTACGTCAGGAAGGAGTTACCGCAACCTATACCTCTCAAATCAGAGATGCCGGCTATACCGATGTAACTCTTGATCAACTGGTTGAACTTTCGGATGCTGGCGTAAGTGCCACTTTTACCCGAATGATGAAGGAATTAGGTTATGAACTGAGTATCCCTGATTTGATAGATCTTGAGAGAGCAGGTGTCACGGCTTATTTCACAAGTAACATGCTGGACCTTGGTTACACAATGGAAGATCTGTCGAAAGAAAACCTGATTCGCCTCGGAAATATTGGAGTAACCCACTCTCTTGCTGAACGCCTTATCGAAGAGCAGGAAGTGCGCCCAACAATAGATGAGTTAATTCGGTATCGTATTAGTAACCAATAACTTACAAGGTTTTCCGGAACATTTATTTCTTTAAAACCTTTATAAGTAGTGAATAGACACAACAAAACTACTTATAATGAAAAAATTACTATCAATATTTACCTTATTAACTCTTTCAGCGCTCTTTACGCAGGCTACTGCACAGGAGTATTTAATAGAAAATTCATCTGGGATTGGTCCAAAAATTGGCTTTTATAAAGCCCCTGATGCTGAAGACGGTGCTATGTTTATCGGACTTCAGTCCAGAACAAAAGGACAGTATGTTGGCGCTGAATTTTCTCTGGAATATAGAGGTGAACAAAGCTATTCAACCACTGGTGGCGAAGTAACAGTATCTCAAGTGCCCGTTACAGGTTCTTTGATGGTATTTGCCCCGCTAGCTGAAAACTTTGCACCCTATGGATTAGCTGGATTAGGAGCTTATTATACGATCTATGATTATGACGGTGGTTTTACAAATCCCGGTGATGATACTGACGTTAACTTGGGCTATCACTTAGGTTTTGGTGCTGATGTAGCGCTATCGGAATCAGCTGCACTGAATGTTGATTACAGATATTTGTTTCTTGACGGAAATAATGACGGTTTTTCTGATAATGAATTCAGTGGGAATGTAATTTCAGCTGGACTCACATTTTATTTCTAGTCAAAACTATCCTATTTTAAGAATCCTGTACTTTAAAGGTGCGGGATTTTTTTGTTTAAATCACTCAGTAAACATCACTCACTCATACTCAATTTCAATTCATACTTATGTCGGAACTTGTATTACCTGAAGTAGAACTCAATATTTATTCACCTAAGGATCCCACAGAAATAACCGTTGTGGAGAACTATGTGTGTACCAAGGAAAGCAGCCCTAATTTTGTCCGTCACGTCACCTTCGATGTTTCAGGAACAGAACTGGAAGGAAGGGTAAGGGCAGGACAGTCAATTGGGATTTTACCTCCCGGAGAAAACGAGAAAGGAAGGCCGCACAAGCTCAGGTTGTACTCTGTATCGTCTCCAACAAAAGGAGAGGGTGGTAAGTTGAATTTAATTTCTACGACCGTTAAACGGACCATTGAAGAATTGGATGGTAAATTATACACCGGAATTGCTTCTAATTATCTGGCTGATCTGAAGCCGGGTGATAAAGTGAAAGCGACAGGCCCTAGCGGCAAGCGGTTTTTGTTGCCTGAAAATGAAAAGAGTTTCAACTACGTGTTCTTTGCGACTGGAACTGGAATTGCACCTTTTCGGGCGTTCATAAAAGAACTGTATGAGGAGAATGATTATGACGGTCACATTGCTCTTGTATTTGGCTGTGCATATCGGACGGACCTTATCTACGCTGATCTCTTTAAGGAAATGGATGAGAAGCATGAGAACTTTCACTATATAACATGTGTGTCTAGAGAAGCTCGCCGCTCTGATGGGACAAAGAAATATGTTCAAAGTTCAATTATGGATTGTGCTCCACAGCTCGATCCTATTCTAAGCCAAGAAAATACCCTGCTCTATATTTGTGGGTTGAAAGGCATGGAGACAGGAATCTATCAAAACTTGGCAATTAAAGGGTTTTCAGAGTATCTGGTTCTAAAATCTGATTATGCAGAAATAGATCCTGCCGAATGGGACTGGGAAGAGATGCGCCGAAATGTTAAACCTGGTGACCGGACGTTCGAAGAAGTTTATTAATCACTTCCATGTGTTTTTGTTACTCCCCCTGAGACGATAAATCGCATGAAGTTGGTTGGATCTGTTTTTATCAGGGTTACTTTATCTTTTGGGACGATATATAAGTTTCCTGAAAAATTATAGGAGTGAGGGCAGTAGACCGCTACTTCTCCATCAAGGCCGAAGTGAGCCAGAGATTCCTGAGTGATAAATCCGAATCTTTTCATTCCTGCAGGTTCACTGAATTCAACATAAACCGGTTTGGTGAATTTCTTTTTATCACCAACAAAGGCCTCTGTCAAATCCTTTAAGGACGAGTACACAATGTTAACGAAAGGCGTTTTTGTTAAAAGTCTTTCGAAAAAGTGAACTACCGGTTTAAGAAATGTTTGGGTAAGAATGAATCCGACGACCGTAACCACAATGAAGCCTGTAACGATTCCTAGTCCTGGTATTTCTAGATCAAACCAGCTATAGAAAAGGCTGTTAAATAAGCTATTCATCCAGATAACAAATGCGTATACCAAATAAATAGTAGCGCTTAAAGGCAGGATGATTAACATACCCCGCAGAAAGTAATTCAGAATTGTTTTCATGATAGGTAGATGATTTTGGCTTTAACTGAATCTAAAGGTAAATCCCGAAAGATGTAGGTAGATCAACTTTATAAAAATAGCCTTCATTAAGTGAGTCATTCCTCAAGGACTTCAGAAATAACTATTCAACGATTAGGCAGCTTAACAACAGACTACTCTAATTCAATTTTGTCAATGAGGAGGCGAAAGGATTGTGGCTTCTTGTTTCCTATTAAAAACCCAATCTCTTCAATGGTTTGGAAGTTAAAGTTATCCCTGTTCAATCGATTTCCCCTGTAAATAGGATAGAGCTCATTTAGAGAGATTTCTACTTCTTGCCACTTACCATTGGTTTCAAAATAGGTAACGTAGGATTGATAAGCTCTGCGGTTATGCTTTACACGAAACTGATACTTCTCTCCATTTCCCTTCAGGCGAATAATGATTTTCTGTTCAGGTTTAACATCTAATGCACGTAATGGCAAACGGACTGAAGAAAATCCGCCGTTATTCTCAAGGGACACTTCACCCTCAAAAAGTCCATGCCCCTCCGGTGATATTTTCATGTTTCCGTCGGATCTTCCTCCCATCACAACATCATCAACAATGCTCCACCTGTTGGGGTTGGAGTCAGTATTAAAGTCGAAAATTACTTTGGGATTAAAAGCCATCATTAAGAATAAAAAACCAGCTATATACTTCATAAGTGTTCCTTTTTAGTACACAAGTAAAAGTATTCATGCTGCTGATTAGTTCCTTTAGTTAACCTTTATGTTTCCTGATTTGAGCTGTTCATAATTTCAAACCAGTTGATGTTTCGGGTTAAATACATCACCACCGACAAAACCACAAACAAACCGAGACTGCCGAGAAGTAAGGCGAAATCTTGAAGCTGAAGTAGAATATAGAGGTATCCATATAAGATGATTAACACTCCTGCTATAACCCCTGTTTTAAGCTTATCAGATAGTATGCTGTACGAATAGATGGTAATCAATGAAATGATGGCAGTGGAGGCAATGATGTATGCAAAGCTAAACACCACATATTCAGAAATAGATAAAAGAAGGGTATAGAAGATCAATAGCGCAAAACCTATTAAAAGATATTGCAGGGGGTGGATGATATTCTTGCTGAGCAGCTCAATCATGAAGAAAGTCAAGAATGTGAGCGAGATAAACATGATGGCATATTTTGCAGTACGCATCGTCTTCTGATACTCATCAACCCCGAGCAGGAGGTCTACACCAAAGGTAGAATTCGAGATTTCCTGGTTGGCTCCGGTCCACTGTTGAGGGAAGTTTCTATTCAGGTGAAGTACTTTCCAATTAGCCTCAAAACCGGCTTCGCTCACCTCCCGATCTACAGGAAGAAAATTACCTGTAAAGCTTGGGTTAGCCCATATCGAGGAAAGTTCGACTGCAGTTTGTTTTCCAACAGGGGAGAATCGCATTCCTGTACTTCCGTTTAGGTTTAGTTCAAAACTGAAAGAGTATGGTTCGCCCGGTTGAATGTCCGGAGCAATTGAAATACCTGACTGTAAAACATCATTCGTTTCGATTCCGGGATTAGCTAGCAATGCTTCGCCTTCCCAGTTTATGGTCACAAAGTCTTTGATCCCGGTCATATCAGAAATGCCAAATGAAACAAAGGCATTTTCAGGCAGGAAGTCTTCTTCGGGGATTTTGAATCCATCTAAATCAATAGCAGGGAAATTACCGGAGACAGATAATTTGCTGTTATAAACAATGACCTCGTAAATACCTCGATAACGAACTTCAGGAAGTACTTCGCCTTCTATATTCAGGTTTTCAGGTAGAAAGTGTGCATACCGGATAGTTTGCTCAACATCATCTTCACCTTTAAAATAATATTTGTAGGGAATAGTAATGATTGGGCCTACAAGATCCTGTTCACTTCCCCATTTCTGACTGATTTCATCAGCTACCAAATCACGCCGATCTTCCCTTTCTGAAATCAAATTCTGTATTAGCAATGCAGGAATCAGGAGAATAAGAGTCAGAAAAGCTATGATAAATAATCGGGTTCCTAGTGAGTGCTTTAAATTCTTCATGATCTTGAATTTATTTATTTAGTTGTGGTATGTGCTTTATTCTGTTCTCCGATAGCGTGTCTGAAAAATAATCCGGATGTCGCAAAGAGTATTACAAAGAAGGTGTTGAGCACAAATACACCTGATACACCGGCCGCTCCCCATGAGATAACTTCTGGTGGCCATAAAATCAATGCAAAAACAGGTACAAGGGCTTGAGCAAGAGCTGTGGCAAACATTACATAAGCCATTCCTTGAGTCCTTAGCCAGGCTATAAGGGCTCCAATAATTTCAATTGCTATGACACCAAGATACATCAGGTTGGCAGGATTACCCTCATTCCCAATAAAGCCAACGGCTCCATTAATCCAAAGAACGAAGAAAGGTCCGACTAGAGCCAATCCCAGCCCAATTCGATAACTCCAGCTTTTTCTGTTTTTGGTTATTAAGAGATAACTGAAACCAGTGCCAAAAATTAAGCCGCCCATGAAAATGAAGTCGCTAAGCGTCCATACCACTTCGGTGGTAAATTGCATCGCAATTAAAGGGATCAGAAGGAGGAGTCCCGTCAAAGCGGCCAATAGTGCGGTAGATCTATAGAAATGTTGGTTCGTGTTCATAATGTTTGTTTAGTTGTATTTACGGAAAGTACTTTGAATTACAAAGTGTAGTTATAAAAAAATTTAGGCCGGTTGGTTTTTATTCTTTTTGATAATGATTAAAAGCCAAATAGATCCTGTAACAATCATTCCTAGTGGGACAGCACCTGGTTCATCTTCAACCACAATCATAAAGACTAATAATAAAACGCCAATAATGATTGTGAGTAAAGATAAAAACCGTTGTGTATTCTTCTTATTTGAGATTCTTGAAGTCATGATTTTTTCGCATTTATGATTTTTTCCATTAGGCTGAGGTAGTCATCAAAAGCAGCTTTACCTTCGGCAGTCATTTCATATTTAGTATTGGGTTTATTGTCAATGAAAGACTTTTCAACGGAAACAAACCCTTCCTTTTCCAATTTTTTGATATGAGTGGCAAGGTTTCCATCAGTCACGCCGAGAAATTCCTTTAACGCACTGAAATCCAGAGAGTCATTAACAGCCAAGGCAGACATGATTCCCAGTCTTACCCTGCTTTCGAATGCTTTATGTAAGTCATCGAATGATAGTTTCAATTTAGATCACCGCTCAAACCTGAAGTACATGTAAATCCCATAGATCAGATGGATAACGCCGAACCCAATGGTCCAAAACAGAATGCCAAACTCAATAAACCAGATATTCATCAGGCCTAAAAGTATCTGAGCAAAGCCCATGAACTTCACTTCTTTGATGGTGTAGCTGCCGGCGTTATATAAGGCAAGTCCGTAAAATATAAGCATGAACGGAGCTGCTAAACCAATCAGCCCTTTGACTATAAACATCAAAACTAAAGCACCTCCAACTGAAAGCGGAACAGCCATGCTAGCCAGAAGTCTTCGGGAAGTAGCATTCCAGACCTGTTCACCTTTATCACTCGCTTTTCTTCGGGAGAAGAGTACTGCTGTAATCAATGCCAGAACTAAAATTCCTAAAGCCAGTAGTACAACCGGAGTGAGGTTTGAGAATGAATACTGAACTGCATCCGGATTAAATTCCAGGACGGCGTAGGCAACATAAGCTCCTGCAAGGGCATAAATGCCCGCCATGATTCCTGCCCACCCTGAGAGGGATAAAAATTTTGAAGAGCGCTCCATCATGGAACGGATCTCTGCAATGTCTTGGATATAATCTTGTTGTTCTTTCATGCAAAGTACTTTTAAATACAAAGTTAGTTTTTATAAAGATACTCTGCAAGTCTTGAGAGAATTATTTTTTTGAAGGATTATGAATCAGAGCTCGGGGTATGCGTTCCCAAGCTGGAGCTTGGGAACGAGTAAGAGAATATTTCTAAGTCTTAAATTAAACTTCCCAGCCTTTTCGGTAGGTACGTCCAACGAACTGATTGGCTTGTTTGAGATTTGTAATCTCGGTGTTCTCGCCATCCCAGAGTAGTTTCTTGCGTCCGTAGTATTCCAGGCGTCCTTCACTATTTTCTCTTCGCAGTAAATAGCTGCGAATAGCAAGATTCCCCATCAGCACGGTTTCGGTCATGGGGCCAGCGTAGTCAAAAGAGGAGGTAAGCTCTCTGTGTTCTTTGCTGTCAAAACCGGCTTTGCAGGCATCAATCCATTTTCGGTGATGTCCGTATTCAGGTTCTTCATTTTCTTCTGTTTCAGGACCAAATTCAGTGGTTCCGTCATTCAGGTACAGTTTGGGCATTAATGGAGAACTGTCGTTGATGTTTGTGGATATCACTCCGTTTTCACCAATTATCAAAACACCATTTGCGCTGTTATTTCCGCCCATATCATGATCGGCTGGGATGATTTCCGGGCGAGATGGCTTAATGCCACCATCACTCCAGGTCATTGTAACAGGGGATTGAGTTTTATCAGTGGCCTCATAATGCATGGTAATAAAGGAGGAAGCCGGACAACCTTCAGGATGATAGTCTGGAGTCCACATTTCGGTATAAATGGTACCAACACTGCATTCGGCATCAGTTGGGTAGGTAAGCCCTAAAGTCCGGTACGGAATATCAATCAGGTGACAGCCGACATCCCCCAAAGCTCCTGTGCCATAATCCCACCAACCCCTCCAATTGAAAGGGTGTAAGTTTGGAGTGTATGGGCGCATTTCAGCAGGACCCAGCCATAGATCCCAATCCAGTGCATCGGGTTTTTGGCTTGGATCCGGTTCAGGCATAGCAAAACCCTGAGGCCAAACGGGGCGATTAGTCCATACATTCACTTCTGAAATCTTTCCTAACTTTCCGGAATCAATCCAGCCCTGTACCATATTAAGCAGAGGGTTCGATGCTCCCTGATTTCCCATTTGAGTTACTATTTTCTTTTCCCGTGCCATTTCTGTTAAAAGCCGGGCTTCCCTGATATTGTGCGTCATGGGCTTTTGGACATACACATGAATTCCAAGCTCCATGGCATATTTGGCAGCCGGAGCGTGATTATGATCCGGCGTTGAAATGGTAACAGCATCCAGGTCGGGTTCGGCCTCCAGCATTTCCCTATAATCACTGTATCTTTTGGCTTCAGGAAATGCTTCCACTGATCGCTGAGCAGAGCCTGAGAAATCCACATCACACAGAGCAGCTACACGTTCTCTTCCATTCACGGAAGCATGTTGTATATCACTGGATCCTTTTCCACCTGCCCCAATCGCTGCTATATTCAGCTGATCGCTCGGTGCGGTAAAACCAACTCCACCTAACACATGGCGGGGGACAAAAAGGAAGGAAGTTGCGATAGCACTTTTTTTAAGAAAGGATTTACGGGTTATTGAGCCGGTTTCTTTTTTATCATTCTTCATAGCTGAAAGGCGATTTTGGATTACCAAATAATTGGCAATCAGTTGGTTAAAGGAATATGACGGGAATATTCAACAATCCGCCCAATTTTAAAAATGGAAATAGGGTGCTTTCATCTGATAGCAGAGTCTCTTATAAGCTAGTCGATGACTTGCCTTTTCTTTAAGTCGTATTTGTCGCCTGAGCGCAGAAAGTAGAACAAGTCATCGGAGGGGAGTTGTTTGTCGCTGCTTCCTTCACGTGACCAAAAACCTCCATCATACATAATCACATAACTGCTGCCAATCACCTCAAAGGTATTACCGGTTACCACAACGGCTGTACTTTCATCGATGCTCATCCCCAGCAGTTCAGGTTTATTTTCGAGGATATTGAACATATCGAAGTGGCGGTTACGGGCAATCACGTGCTGATCGATTGCAATATTTTTAACAAAGCCAAAGCCTTCTTCATGGTCACCCATCATAATTTGGTTGGTTTGAGTATCCCCACGAGCCAGGTAAGATCCCTGAATAGTTGCCCCGGCTGAAGACCCGCCAATTACTCCGCCCTTATTTAATACTTCCCAGAACATGTCCTCGGTTTTGGTTCCGGCATATGCATCTACAAGTCTCCATTGGCGACCACCGCTAAACCAAACCGCTGTTGCCTCTTCCAGCTGCTCCGCAAATACATCGGTATCTGCAACTTTAGGGTTGTTAGTGTGCAGGACGGTTACCCTGCCGGCCCCGGCTTCACGAAATACTCCGGCTCCCCCATAATTCTCGCCATAGGTATCTCTGCCACCGGCTGATGGGATCACAACGATATGTGCATTTTCCCCGCCGGCCAATTCAACAAACTTGTCTACGATACTCGCATCTAAACGCCCGCCTCCAACAATAACCAGCGTGCCGTTATCAGGGCCGGTAGTGGTAGATGATTGTGCAAATAGGGAAGAAGGAATGCCCGCAAGCAAAGCTATTATAAAGAAGACAGTGATTTTCATAAGAGATCAAATAAGTTCAGATTCAGGAATACAAGCTGATAAATATTTCTTGAAATCGGAAATAGTGTTTAGGACAGCAGTTCTATTTAAAACTTGGAACCCCGAATCCATGTGTCCGATCGAGCCCAGCTTTTCTCGAATGCTTGTTGGGTTGAATCGTTTTGGGCATTCATAGCTTTTTCCGCTTCAAGGAGTCCGTAAAGTGACCAGCCATTATTAGGATGATTCTCTAATTCCTTTTTAAAGGTATCGGCTGCATTATCAGGTTGATCCATTTCTAAATATAGAGCTCCCAGCCAGTGGCGGGGAGAAAAGGGCAGAGGTTCGGGCTCATCATAATCCAGATTATCATAAAACATTACACCTTCTTGAAAAGACATAAGTGCTGCGCCAAGGTCTCCTTCCGCCCAATGAATTTCTCCTTCCAAAATTCCTTTAACTGTTCCCAGTAAATTTTCTGCGCTATGGAATCGGAATCTGCCATCCGAATTTTCCGCTAGTTTTTGAAGCTCTTTCAGCTGGTTCTCAGCTTTTTTGATATCATTCATTTTGAGAGCCGCATAGCCTTGGGAGAAATGCCATATTCCTAAAGCTACATCACCGTTCGGTTTTGTTGAGATGGCAGGAATTTCATCGAACCGCCCAAACCGAACCAAGGTTAACACATGGTACATGTTATTACCGGTAAGCTTGGCGTAATCTTTACCGGCTTGAGTGGCAAGTCCGCCCTGCCCATCCATACTGGCTGCAAAAAGAAGCATGTGCAGGTTGTGGGAAGGATAGATCGCAAAGCCTTTGCCCACGGCCGCTTTTTGATCGGAATGCCAAGCCTGAATATTGGCATGAACGGCATCATTCCATCTACCAACTTCATTCCAGGTGTGAGAGGGCATGTGATTAATGTGACTGGCTCCGGGAATTGAATTTCCGATGAACTCCGCACAAGGTTCAGCCAACTCCGGTTTTTGGGTAGATTCTGTTGCGTGAATATATAAGTGACAAGCACCGGGGTGCTTGATGTCTCTTTCCAGAATTCCTTCCAAAACGCCATGCAGAAATTGAACATCCGGGTCGTTCACATCCCGGGTTCCACGCCGTGGTTCCAGTAGAAATAAAGCTTCAGCATACAGGGTTCCGATATCTGAATCATCGGGATAGTTTTCATAGACTTCCTTCATAGCATCAGCGTAGGCAGAATCCAGCGCAGAGCGATTGGAGTTCTCGTAATCTTCCACATATCGAACAGCTGTCGCTTCAATAATAGCTCGCTCTTTTTCGGTGGCTGAAATTTTTGAAAGTCGAAGAGCTTCCTGAATAGCCGCGTACGCTCTGGGTGCTTCGGAATCTCGCATTCCCCCATTTAGGTAAGGTCCCCAGGTCCAAGCTTCGCCCCACCAGCAAATAGCACATTCGGGATCTTTTTGTCGGGATACATAAAACGATCGGGCGGCATCGCCTTTGGCAAAGGCATACATCATTTGATAACCCTGATTGAAATAGGCCTGAGCTTCTTCGTTGTTTGAGGAAATATCCCGGGTGAAGTCACCGAGGGCTTCTTCATACAAAGGCATGGGTTCAGAGAAATCGTCAGGATAATCAATCTGAGCAAAAAGATTGCCGGTACATAATAGCAGAGCAGGAAGAGTTAAAGAGAAAGCTTTCATCAGGTGGATCTGTTTCTTGAGATAAAAGAATAGATACGCGAAAGGGAGGGTGGAGTCAAGGGGAGATAAATAGTTATTTAGTCTGGAAAATTTCAGCTTTTAGAGAATTAGCATTTTGTAGTTTACTCTAACTCTCCTGTTCATTTTGTCTTGATACAAAATGAACCAAAAGATCAAGGCGGATTAAAAAAAGCTAAAGCTGATTCCATTCAGCTAAAATAAATCTATGCTCCATAGCCGGGCCTGCTTGTAATTCAAGTATGATGCGGTGTGATTTATTTTTTAACGCTTCATTCCATCATCTTCTTTACGCTCTTTTTTCTAAGGCCAGAGAAATATCAAGCGTGGCAGATTGGCATTGGTTTAGCACGGAGCGAGAGGTGGAATAGATGAGTTCTAAAGCTTACTAAACCAATCAACAAATAACGATTAACGAATCCTAAACCACAGATGAGTTCAACTCATATTTTTCCTATCTTCAAGGCTCTGTAAAATCAACACTCACACATCAAGTTTAATGTCTCACAAGACTTCTGCCCAGATACGTCAGGAATTTTTTGATTTCTTTGCTGAAAAAGAACACGCTATTGTAGATAGTGCTCCTGTAGTACCCAAAAATGATCCCACGCTGCTTTTCACCAACGCGGGGATGAATCAGTTCAAATCTATATTTCTGGGAGAAGAAGATGCGCTTAAGCATGAGGGAAAGAATTGGAATCGAGCCGCCGATACCCAAAAGTGTATTCGCGTAAGCGGGAAGCACAACGATCTGGAAGAAGTAGGACATGACACCTACCATCATACGCTTTTTGAGATGCTGGGAAACTGGTCATTTGGCGACTATTTCAAAAAGGAAGCCATTGGCTGGGCCTGGGAATTACTGGTGGATGAATGGGGATTAGAACCCGACCGTCTCTACGCTACCGTTTTTGGTGGAGACGAAGAAGATGGACTTCCGGTGGATGAAGAAGCCATCGAGCTTTGGAAAAGTGAAACGAGTATTGATCACGATCACATTTTAAAGTGTGGCAAAAAAGATAATTTCTGGGAAATGGGCGAAACCGGTCCGTGTGGACCGTGCTCGGAAGTGCATATCGATTTACGTCCCGATGAAGACCGCAAGAAGAAGCCCGGCGCTGACTTGGTGAATATGGATGACCCCCGGGTGATGGAAATCTGGAACCTTGTATTTATTCAGTTCAATAGAAAACCAGATTCTAGTCTCGAAAAACTCCCCGCACAGCACGTTGATACCGGAATGGGTTTCGAACGAATTTGTGCTGTCCTTCAGAATAAAACATCGAATTACGACACGGATGTATTCACCCCGGTAATTAATAAAATTGCCGATTTAGCTGGAATCACATACGGGAAGGAAGAGGAAAAAGACATTGCCATGCGGGTTATTGCTGATCATATCCGTGCAGTGACGTTCTCCATTGCCGATGGAGCTTCACCAGGAAATGATGGTCGTGGATACGTGATTCGGCGAATTCTACGCCGTGCTATTCGGTACGGCTGGGATGTGCTGGATTTCAAAGAGCCGTTTTTCTACAAGTTGGTGGAAGTATTGGCTGATCAGTTTGAGGATGTGTTTCCTGAGATCACAGCACAACAGGAGTACATTGTGAATGTGATTCGCTCAGAAGAGAAGAGTTTCCTGAAAACATTGGGGCAAGGAATCGAGCTGTTCAATGAAATGGTGGAAGGCAAGGATAAAATTTCCGGCGAAGATGCGTTCAAACTTCATGATACCTATGGTTTCCCAATCGACCTGACCGAGCTGATGGCTCGCGAGCAGGGTGTGGAAGTGGATGTAGAAGGCTTCAACAAAAACATGAAAGAGCAGAAAGAACGAGCTCGTGCTGCGGGTAAGTTTTCGGTGGATCAGAGTGAGGCTTACGTTTGGAATGTTGTTACTAAAGAGCCTTCTGATGGTTTTAAGCCAAACTTTGTTGGATATGATGATGCTAGTATTGAAACTAGAATTATCAGATATAGAAAGGAAGGTGATAAGTTTGCTCTTCATTTAGAAAAAACGCCATTCTATGCGGAAAGTGGAGGACAGGTTGCTGATACTGGAACTATTTTTAAAGGAGATGAATATTTGGAGGTTTTAAATGTTCAAAAAGGTATTGATAACTTTCATATTCATTATGTAGATAAGCTTCCTGAAGATTTAACTGGCACATGGACAGCCCGAATTGATTTGGATCGACGTATTGAAATCCAGAAACATCACTCAGCAACGCATTTAGTTCATGCGGCATTACGAGGGATTTTAGGCGACCATGTTGCTCAGAAAGGGTCATTAGTAGATGAACACCATCTGCGTTTTGACTTCTCTCACTTTGAAGCAATGACGGACGAGCAGCTGGAAGAAGTAGAGCAGTTGGTTAATGAAAAAGTACAGGAAAACATCCCGCTGACTGAAGAACGCGGTGTTCCTATAGAAGAAGCCAAAGAACGCGGAGCGATGATGCTCTTTGGAGAAAAGTATGGCGAAAGCGTTCGGGTGATATCCTTTGATGAAGATTATTCAGTTGAACTTTGCGGCGGAACCCATGTGGGAGCTACCGGAGAGATTGGATACTTCCGGTTCACACAAGAAACTTCTGTAGCTGCCGGCATTCGACGTATCGAAGCTGTTTGTGGAGCGCAAGCAGATAAAGTTCTGAGAGATGAAAAGCGACTACTTCAACAGGTAAAGGCATCGATTGGTCAGACTCAAGATTTGGCCGGAGACATTGTAAAACTTCTTGAAGACAAGAAATCACTCGAGAAAGAGCTCGAACAGATGCAGCTTCAAAACACCGGTGCCAAGCTGGATGAACTGATCCAAAATTCCGAAACGTTGGACGCAGGAATCAACTTGGTAAAAGGCGAAGTTGCCGGCGCGGATATGGATGTACTCAAGCAATTGGGATACGATGGAATTGAAAAGACGAAAGAAAATACGGCTATTGTACTAGGCTCCAGAGATGAGGAAGAAGGCAAGGTATACCTCATGGTTGCCCTCTCTGACGACCTTGTCAAAGAAAAAGGCTTAAAAGCAGGCGCTATTGTGGGTCAGCTTGGAAGGCTTGTTGGAGGCGGAGGTGGCGGTCAGCCAAACCTTGCAACAGCTGGTGGGCGTCAGCCTGAAAAGTTGGGTGAAGCCCTTAAAAAAGTGAATGAAATAATTACAGAATCAATTTCTTAGGCAAAGATAATAGAACGCGGATAAGACAGATTGAGCGGATAGTCGCGGAAAGAAAGAAAATTATATGAAGCATGAGGAACTAACGGAAAAGATTATTGAATGCTTTTATACAGTTTACAATCGGCTGGGATATGGTTTTCTAGAGAGCGTTTATGAGAAAGCAATGCTCATCGAGTTAAAGCGAGTTGATGTTAAAGCAGTTAGGCAATTTCCAATTAAGGTTTCATATCGTGAACATGAAATTGGAGAGTTCTTTGCTGATATTATAGTTGAGGAAAAAGTTATTCTTGAATTAAAAGCTTCCAGAAAGTTAGATGAAGCTCATGAATTTCAACTTATTAATTATTTAAAAGCTACTAATATGGAAGTTGGACTCTTATTCAATTTTGGGAAGAAGCCTGAATTCAAAAGAAAAATATTTTCAAATAACAGAAAAATTTGAGGCACTAAAGGCATTGGTATAGAACACGATGATAATGATTGAGCTGAAAATCACAGAAAGGTTTTTTGCTTTCTTGTTAATATTAATCAGTGACTATCCTCAAAATCTGTGTCATCTATGTTCAATATCGATGTATATTAAAGAGCAGAATCAAATCACAAAACCTTCATAAAAATTGGATATATTTGCATCCTATTGAAGAAATTTTGGCATTAAAAATTAACTATGGCTAAAAAGAAGACAAAAGAAATCAATTTTGCACCCCGGGGAATCGGAGACGAAAAAGACGGCGTCGTACAGAAAGGTGTTGATCTGCCATCCCCAACAAAGAAAAAACATAAATCTCTTGGCCTGAGTGAAGATGATCTCAAAGCCATGTATGAGCAGATGTATCTTCAACGACGGTTTGAAGAGCGTGCCATGCAGCAATATCAAAAAGGGAAGTTCGGTGGATTCCTCCACCTTTATATAGGACAGGAAGCTGTTTCTACCGGTACTGTATTTGCCCTTAATGATGATGACGATATTATTACCGCATACCGCGATCACGGTTGGGGACTTTGTCGGGGAATCACTCCTAAAGAAGGAATGGCCGAGTTGTTTGGTAAGGCAGCAGGCTGCTCTAAAGGTAAAGGCGGTTCGATGCACTTCGCCAAGACAGAAAATCATTTCTGGGGGGGCTACGGAATTGTAGGTGGTCACATTCCCATTGGCGGTGGACTTGCATTTGCGAACAAATATGATCAAAACGGTCGCATCGCAACCTGTTTCTTTGGTGATGGTGCTGTAGATCAAGGTGCTTTGCACGAGACTTTTAATATCAGCCAGCTTTGGGGACTTCCGGTTATCTACGTGGTAGAGAACAACGGGTACTCCATGGGTACTGCCGCTAAGCGACATACGGTTGCCGAAATCGTAGACCGTGCCAAAGGATACGGCATGAAGAGCAAAGTGGTTAACGGGATGGATGTCTTCTCTGTATATGAAGCCATGAAGGAAGTTTCTGAAGACGTTCGGGAAAACTCCGAGCCTTACTTCCTTGAAATCAGGACGTATCGCTATCGCGGTCATTCCATGTCAGATCCTCAGAAGTACCGAACCAAAGAGGAGCTTGAGACTTATCAGAAGAACGACCCAATTGAGCGGTTGAAAACCTATCTGAAGGACGAGAAAATTCTTAGCGATGATGATCTTCAGGAGATTGAGGACAAAATCGAAGATGAAGTGCTTGAAGCGGTAGAATTTGCGGACAATGCAGACTTCCCGGAAAAATCAGCACTCTACGATGATATGTTTGCTGAAGAAGATCCTTATTTCCATAACTAATTTTAAACGGAATACATTAAAGTAATGGCTGAATTACAATTTAGAGAAGCAATAAAAGAGGCAATTGACGAGGAAATGGCCCGTGAAGAGAAAGTCTTCATTATGGGTGAAGAAGTTGCCGAATACAATGGAGCATACAAAGCTACAGAAGGCCTGCTAGACAAATACGGCTACAAGCGAGTAATTGATACTCCGATTTCAGAGCTGGGTTTTGCAGGTATTGGTGTGGGTGCTGCTATGAATGGCCTTCGCCCCATTGTAGAATTCATGACTTTCAATTTTGCTGTGCTGGCTGCTGACCAGATCATTAACCATGCTTCAAAAGCAGGGTATATGACCGGTGGCCAAATTGATATGCCGATCGTATTTCGTGGACCGAATGCATCTGCAGGTCAGTTGGGAGCAACTCACTCCGTAGCGTACGATTCTATGTATGCTCATTTCCCGGGACTCAAAGTTATCTATACTTCTGAGCCCGATGATGCTAAAGGATTGCTCAAATCTGCTATCCGTGATGATAACCCGGTTATCTTTATGGAATCGGAGCAGATGTACGGAATGAAAGGCAAAGTTTCTGATGAAGACGATTACCTCATCCCCATCGGAAAAGGAAAAATTAAGCGTGAAGGAAGTGATGTTACCATCGTAGCTCACGGTAAAATGTATCACGTGGCAAAACAAGCAGCAGCTCAGCTAGAGAAAGACGGAGTAGATGTAGAAATCATCGATCCGCGCACTGTTAAGCCTCTTGATCTACCTCTTATTGTGGAGTCAATCAAAAAAACCAACCGATGTGTGGTTGTAGATGAAGCACATCCATTTGCAGGATTTGCTGCTGAAATTGGTTTCTTGATTCAACGCGAAGCTTTTGATTACTTAGATGCACCGGTACAGCGAGTAACGCTTCCGGATGTCAATGCTCCATTCTCCAAACCTTTGTTTGATGAATGGCTGCCTGGACCTAAAAATGTGATTGACGCAGTTAATCAGGTAACCTACAGAAATTAATAACTCACTCAACCGAATAGAATATTATGGCGATTAAGATTGAAATGCCGAAGCTCAGCGACACCATGGAAGAAGGGGTGATTGCGACGTGGAACGTAAGCGAAGGAGACGCGGTAGAAGCAGGCGATATCATTGCTGAAGTAGAAACCGATAAAGCCACCATGGAAGTGGAAGCTTTCGATGCTGGTACCGTTCTCAAGATTTTAGTAAATGAAGGTGATGCCGTTCCCTTAGGTGGCTTGATGGCCGTTCTTGGAGAAGAAGGCGAAGACATTTCTGATATCCTTGACGGTGCCGGAAGCAGTTCTTCAGAGCCCAAAGCTGAAACCAAGGAAGCCAAATCAGAAGAGAAAAAAGAAACTTCTTCAGGAAGCAGTTCTTCTGGTCTTACTTCTCCAAAATCTGAAACTTCAGCAAGTTCATCTTCAACCACAGATAATGGCCGTATAAAAGCTTCTCCATTAGCTCGTAAGATGGCTGAAGACAAAGGAATTGATCTTGGTACTGTTGATGGTTCTGGTCCTGGTGGACGAATTATCAAAGTAGATATTGAAGAATATAAAGAGTCGGCACAACCGGTAACTGCTTCGGCAACATCGTTCGAAAGTCTGGAAAGCAAAGAAGTCAAAGTTTCTCAGATGAGAAAGGCGATAGCAAGACGCTTGTCAGAAAGCAAGTTTACCAATCCGCATTTCTATGAGACTATAGATATTGATATGAAAGCGGCGATGGCAGCTCGTTCTTCTATGAATGAAGCCAACGATGTGAAAATCAGCTTCAACGATATTGTGGTTAAAGCTTGTTCAATCGCGCTTACCCGCCATCAGGCAGTAAACAGCTCTTGGCACGAAGATGTCATCAAAGAACACGGTGATGTTCACGTGGCAGTAGCCGTAGCGATTGATGAAGGATTGATGACTCCGGTTATCCGTCACTCTGACAAGAAAGGATTACTACAGATTTCCTCTGAAACGAGAGAACTGGCCGGCAAAGCTCGTGATCGTAAACTTCAGCCTGAGGAGATGGAAGGAAGTACCTTCACCATCAGTAACCTTGGGATGTTTGGTATTGAAGAGTTCACAGCGATTATCAATCCACCAAACGCATGTATTTTAGCAGTGGGTGCGATTCGTGATGTGCCTGTTGTAGAAAATGGGGAAGTGGTTCCCGGTAAACGAATGAAAGTGACACTCTCAAGTGATCACCGAATAGTGGACGGAGCCAAAGCAGCTGAATTCTTGAATACAGTCAGGAATCTGCTGGAGAATCCGCTTTCCATGCTTTTATAGATAGGAAAGCAATTAGTTAATTTTACAAAGCCCTACTCGTTGAGTAGGGCTTTTTTTATGAATAAAAAATTACATTTTAAGCAGAACCTCAGATCGAGTTTATCGTACTTCGGTAAGAATTTTAATCAAATAAACTATTATGCATCGATTAACCTATCTCTTTTTGTTTTCCATACTACTTATTCAACCTGAATTTACTAAAGCCCAAACCCAAGACGTCAAAGATGTACAAGCTACTATAGAACAGCTTTTTGATGGCATGAGAGCTAGTGACAGCTCGATGGTGGCCGATGCTTTTACGAAAGATGCGATTATGAAGAGGGTAGCATCAAACCAAACAGGTGAAGTGATAGTTAACACCGGTAATTTAGCATCATTCCTGAATGCAATAGGATCTCCAAAAGAAGAAATTTGGGATGAGCGTATAGGCAGTTATGATATTAATATTGATGGCAACCTCGCCACGGTATGGACACCATTTGAGTTTTACAGGGGAGATACCTTTTCTCACTGTGGAGTGAATTCTTTTCAACTTGTTAAGAAAGACGGAGACTGGAAAATATTCTTCATTGTTGATACAAGTCGCCAAACCAATTGCGTAGAATCTTAAAAAGAAATCAATATATCATGAAAAAGTACATAACAGCAGTAGCAATGATATTGGTTCTTTCGTCTGGCTCTTTAAAAGCACAAGTAAGTGCGGAACAGCGAGCTAAAGATGTTGAAACCATAGACAATGTAATAGAGGCATTATACGCTTCTATCTCAGGTGAAAAAGGCGAAGAGCGAGATTGGGAACGGTTCAGAAACCTGATGATTCCCGAAGCTCAACTCATTCCCACAGGTGTGAATAGTGAAGGCAAGAATGTATATCAGGTTATGTCGCCAGAACAATTTATCGAAGTGGCAAATAGCAGTTTCATTGAAGATGGGTTTTATGAATACGAGTTACACAGGGATGAACAAAGGTATGGAAGAGTAGTTCATGCATTCAGTACTTATGCATCAAAACGGAGCAAAAGTGATGCCGAACCTTTCAATAAAGGCATCAATAGTATTCAGTTATTTAATGATGGAGAGCGCTGGTGGGTAGTTTCGATATACTGGGCTCATGAGTCTGAAGCAAACCCAATTCCTGAAAAGTATAGTGGTATGTAGATCTACACCACTATTTGGTTTTCAAAAGTCGGTCTATTAAGGCTGACTTTTTTTTGTTTATATACATTCCGTATGAGGTGATAAGGATGCCTTTTTCACCGTCCGTAGTTTCGATGGAATGAATAGTAGCCTCGCTGCCCGGATCTGTTCCGGCATCAAACTTATGAGATGTTCTTACTTTAATCTCATCGGGGGCATAACTTTTGTCAAGGTTTTTACATATCACACTATCTTCACCCAGTTCAAAAGTATGTGTGTATCCTTCCTCTTTCAGTGATTCGGTTGCGTCTGCTAAGTCTTTGTACATAAGTCGTTTACTTTGTTCTTTACTTATAGTACAAAATAAAAAAGCCACTCGTTCAAGTGGCTTTTTTTGAAAAAAACTTAGAGCTATAAAAATTAGTCTTTGTTTTTGATTTCTTGAATTTCAAGACGAATCTCTTGAGCTAATTTTTTTAATTCTTGTAGGCCTTTACGTGCACGAGTACCCGCAGCTTTGTTGCCTTTCTCATAGAATTTTTCCATTTCTTCAGTGGTTTCATCTAAGAGATTTTTAATTTCTTCAACTCTACTCATTATGTAGCTCCGTTAAATTATTATTGGTTAAAATTTTCTGTTTATCAGAAAGTGCGTTGAAGCTATTCAATCGGTGCTATTGAGTCAAATAAAAAATGCGTTTTTAGTATTAATTTTGAACTTTTTTTCGAAATCACTCAATAATTGTCTGTTTTTTGAGGGATGGCCAGTTAGCAAGGTCAGTTGCAGTAGTGATTTTTACCGGATATCCGAAATTTCTGAACTCATCAGGGAGAGTAGTTTCAGCAAAGCCATCCGGTAAAGCACTCCAGGACAATCGATTTTCAGAATCCGAGATCAAGATTTCATCTTTTTCATTTTTTGAGAAAAGAAGAATATCAGCATTATCAAGTTGCTCGGCGAGGGCTTTCGTGAAATCGGGGAGTGGGGCATGACTCGGCTCACCATCATCTCCCACTAAATTTGAAATCAACAGATTTGGGGTTTCGTGATGAGCATTCAGTGCATCCTGATTTAGAGTAAGCCCGTTCTGATCTTTTTTGACTAATCCTTTTTGAAATGAGTGAATACCTATGGTTGCTACCCCTTGGTCGGCAAGTAATCCTATTAATCGCTTATTAAGGTCTTTGATGGCTCTGAGACGAGCGTCCTTCCTCATCATGCCCGTTTGTATGAGTCGGTCGGTGTAAGGGCTGTCGCCGTGAATTATGAGCCCCTGCCGGTCCCCAAGTTTAGCCAATGACTTCGCAAAGGAAGTAAGAAAGATTGAATTTTCGAGATGTTCGTGATCCAGAACGGCAATGAAGTTATTAGGCATATTCAAATAATAAAATCTAGATGTAAAGTGCGTGTTAATAAGATCCGTTTATATAACTAATTCCGGATGGTTTCCATTTAGACAAAACCACTACTTCTTTAGTACGGATGATTTAAAACTAAAGGGGAGCAGATCAATGGATAAATGTTCGGAGAGGGTGCCATCGGAATGATGAAGGTTTATTCCATGATAAGGCATATGCTCGGATATAACCTGCCGGCAGGCCCCACATGGACTGCTTATTTCTCCTTTCTCTGCATGAATTTCAAAACGATCGAAGTCAGTATGTCCGGAGGCAACCGCTTTGCAAAGGGCAACCCGTTCAGCACAAATACCTTTGGTCCATTCACTTACTTCAACGTTTACACCTTCAAAATAAGCTTCTTCTGTAAAAAGCAGAGCAGAGACCGGGAAGTCAGAGTTTGGCGTTACGGCTTTTTTGAGAAGAGATTTAAGCTCAGCTTTAATTTCAATATTAGAATTAAGTGTGTGGGTAAGATTCTCAAGTGAATCTAAAGGGGGAGAATCGGTTTGAATGACTTCAAGGTCAAACTCTTTCGTCCAAAAACTTAGTTGTTCTAAATCAGGAGCATCCACATATAATTTACCAGGAATTTCACCCTCACTTAAACAAATAGCACAGGCCGCTTGTACGGCAGGTATTGTGAGGGGATAAGAAATATTTTCAATGAGAACACCGGCGTAGAATTTTCCTGTTTTGCTCTCTACAACACAAGCACTTTTCGTTTCTGAGTAAGGCGCATATACATTTGTGTAAAGGGAATTCCAGCTCATATTAATTGGTGATTGCTGAGTAAGCTGCGTCGGCAACTTTGGCTCTGATTTCGCTAATTCTCTTTCCATACGCCCGGTTAGGATACGTACGGTTTGTTAAAAGAATAACGGCCATATTTTTCTCCCGATCAATCCAAAGGCTGGTGCCTGTAAAGCCAAGGTGTCCAAAAGTATCGTTGCTTGCTAACTGCCCGGCGGTTGTAAATCCACTGGGACTTTTACGGTCAAACCCAAGTCCGCGACCGCTGTGTTTAGACTGCATCGTTGTAAATTTCTGAATCGTTTCTTGCTTCAGGTATCGTCTTCCTGAGTACACGCCACCATTCAATAGCATGGTACTGAATTTTGCCATGTCTATAGAAGATGAGAATAGTCCGGCATGACCCGCAACACCATCCATAAAGTAGGCACGTTCATCATGCACGCGGGCCCTTACCAATCCCCGATCAAAAACGGTGTCGATTTCGGTAGGCGAGATTCGGCTTACGAGCCATCGGCTATTGGAGGCCGGATTGAAAAAAGTGCTGTACATATTCATCGGGAAATAAAACTCATTCCGGGTATATCGGTCCAAAGGCTGCCCGGTAATTTCATGAATAATTTCAGCCAAAAGAATCATACCTAAATCACTGTAAACATACTTAGAACCGGTCTCGTAGGTGAGAGGCTCGTTCTTGATTGCGTTAACAATCTCTTTTCGGGTTCGGATGGAATCAACATAAACACGAAATGGAGGAAGACCCGTCTGGTGGAGGAGGATATCACGTACGGTTATATTCTTTTTATCCTTTGTGTCGAATTCCGTGAAAAATTCAGAGACTTTACTGTCGAGGCTAAGCTTTTCATCATCAATGAGTTTCATGGTAGCAGCTGTGGTGGCCATCACTTTGGTGATGGAGGCTACATCGTACACATCAGTCGGTTGTACATCCTGAGTCTTTGAATAATCCTGATATCCATATCCGCGATTATAGGCTAAGACTCCATCTTTGACAATCCCAACAATTGCTCCCGGAAACACGGAATCACGAATAGCATCATTAACGATCTCATCAATCTTAAAAAGCTCATTGTGATCGAGATCTACTTCTTCCGGAGTTCCAAATCGAAGTGTTGTGTGATTCATGCCAAGTCCGGCACCAAGCGGATAAAGTCCCGGTATCTCGATTGGCAGCGTTGCTTTTACTTCAGAAGCACCAAAAAGAGCCGGTACCACTCCATTTATTTGATAGGAGGAATTATACCAACCAAGAACATGAGCATCGGTTTCCGGAAGGTCAGAAAGGATATATGGATTGCCAAAAGAAACCAGTGTGGTCGGTTTATTAACGCGATTCAAAGTCTTAAGGAATGAAAGCTGATCGTCAGAAAGATGAATGGATTGCCCAAACCGTAGATATATGAACGAGCCTATGATGATCATATCTACATTTTTTGCTTCGCGAAGTATTTCCTGTTTATCCTTCTCACTGGTTCGCTTATCGTAAAGGTGAAAGGAAACGTTGGGATGATAATCACGGAGTTCTCGTAAAAAAGAAGTTCCTGTATTTCCATCATTATCATCAGCTACAGAAACCACCATGATTTTAGGGTATTCTGATGGAAGGATGGGCAGGAGGTTGTCTTTATTTTTAAGAATGGTAACCGATTCTCTGGCAATACGTCCTGCTTCAGCTTCATGAAAGGCGGTGTTTATTTTGGTATCTAACCCTTCTAAATCAACCTGGTTATCGGTTTCAAAAAGTCCGTATTGCTGTTTCCAAATCATCAATTTTGCAAATGACTTATTGATTCGCTGCTCCGTTATTTCCCCCTTTTCTACGGCATCCATCACTTCATTAATGGCCGTGGTTACATCGGGGCTGATGAGCATGATGTCGGCTCCGGCATTCAGTGAGCGGACAACCGCACGGCCGGGAGAATATTTAGAGCTGATACCACGCATTTCCAATCCATCAGTGACTACCATTCCGTCAAAATTGAGCGAGTCAGAAAGAATATCACCTAATATTACAGAGTCTAAAGTTGCTGGAAGAAATTCACTTGTATTCAGTTTTGGGAAGGCAATATGTGCAGTCATTACACTTTTAATGCCACCTTCAATAGCACTGCGAAATGGAATCAGCTCGAGGGAGTCGATGCGATTATAATCATAATTTACAACAGGAAGGTCACTGTGAGAATCTACATCTGTATCGCCGTGACCTGGAAAATGCTTAGCTGTGGAAACCAGCCCCTCACTTTGTACACCTTGCATGAAGGCGGTCCCGAAATCAGAAACAATCTGAGGATCTCCAGAAAAAGAACGGACATTGATAACCGGATTATCGGGGTTGTTATTAACATCTAAAACGGGAGCATAAATTTGGTGAACTCCTAGTGCCTTAGCTTCAATGGCGGTTATTTTACCCATCATAAAGGCATTCCGTTTATCGCCTGATGCCGCAACGCCCATAGCAGGTGTGAAACGGGTTGTGCCAGAAATTCGCATGGCAGCACCAAACTCCATGTCCTGAGAAATCCATAGCGGAAATTTAGCCATGCGCTGAAGCTTGTTAGTCATTACAGCCTGGCCGTAAATATCACCACGCATAAAAATAATACCACCTACATGATGCTTTTGAACCATTTCTTCGAGCATTTTAAAACTCCGGTCATCGCGGTTGGTAAATTCGCCTTGGGCAGGAATAAAGAAAAGCTGTCCGATTTTTTCTTCGAGTGGGGTATTGGTAATAAGGGAATCAAGGTATTCTTCGGAAGCTTTATCTAGCCGGGCTTCGGGAAAGTTCTTAACCGTTTGCCCAAATAAAAATTCAGATAAACTCTGTGCCGGAAGGGAATGACTTCCTAACACAAAAAGCCCAATAAAGAGTAAAAGGAATGCTTTTAACCTGCTTTGCATAAGTTATGGTACCGGTAGATGAACGTTCGTTTTATGATGCCCTAAATGTACGTGATAGTAACAGACTACGCCAACGGTTTATTTTATAAGACTCATAGATTGTTTGATTAAATGTAACGGAGGCGGTTTTACCGAAAGCAGGGAAAATCAATTATGGAATCCGGCAAAATAAAGTCAGTGAATTTGTAATTTCCCTTTATTTCCAGTTCAAAAATGATCATCATTAACCATGATAAGTGACGACAAAAAAGAAGAGGTACGCGCAGCTGCAGACATCGTGGAGGTGGTTTCAGACTATGTGAAGCTGAAGCGGTCAGGCAGTGGTTTCGTTGGGCTCTGTCCTTATCATGATGAGAAAACCCCGTCTTTTAACGTAACACCCCGACTTGAGATCTTTAAATGCTTCGGGTGCGGAGAGTCTGGTGATGTCTTTAAATTTGTAATGGACCAAGAGGGCGTGGGCTTTACGGAAGCTATTCGTCAGTTGGCTGAGCGCTATGGAGTGTTCATTCCGGAAGAGGACAATGAAGAACCGAGCGAATCTACCCAGCTACGGGAAGGGATTTATCACGCGCTTAAGTTTGCGGGAGTTTTTTACTACCGGAATTTAATTGAAAACCCTGAAGCCGAGAAAGCAGTCAAATACCTTGAGAACCGGGGTTATAATAGAGAAGTATACAAGAAGTACGGATTAGGCTTTGCCCCATCAGGTGGGGAAGAACTTTGGAAAGCGGCCCGAAATGCCGGGATCGATGAAGAGTATTTGGTGGAAGCAGATCTCATCAAGCCAAGTAACAGAGGCAGTGGATTCTACGATACTTTTCGTGGCCGACTCATGTTTCCTATCTTCAATCCTACAGGAAAAGTGATTGCTTTTGCCGGAAGGGTTTTGGGTCAAGAGAAGACGGCAAAGTATATCAATTCATCCCAGACCAAAGTATATAACAAAAGTGAAGTTGTGTACGGGGTGAACTTCGCCAGGAATGAAATCAGGAAGAATAAGGAAGTTATTTTAGTTGAAGGCTATACGGATGTAATCACCTTGATGGAGAATGGAATTCGGAATGTGGTAGCGAGTAGTGGAACCTCCCTCACGCCCGGACAAATGAAAATCCTGCATCGCTACGGAGACCGCATCGTGATGATTTATGACTCCGATGATGCCGGCCAAACTGCGATGAAGCGTGGGATCAACATTGCTTTGGCTGAGGGGATGGAAGTTGAGCTGCTGGAACTCCCCGAAGATCAGGATCCTGATTCATTTGTAAAACAGTTTGGGAAGGAATCGTTTGAGGAACTGAAGAAAGAAGAAGCCGGTGATTTTGTGGATTTCCTTTTGCAAAAAGCTGGTGAAGAAGGCAGGCTGGAAAAGCCTACAGAAACACCCAAAGTGATTACTGAGATTCTGGAATCCATTGCTAATATCAAGGACTCTATACAGCGGCAGGTGTATGTTCAGTATCTGCACCAGAAAATGCAGAAGTTCCAGAAGATTAAGGAAGATGATCTCTATGATCAGCTTGAACGGGTAATGAACGACAAGCGCTGGGAAGAAAAACGGTCTCAGCGAAGAGAAGAAGCAAGGCAGCGTTTTCAGGAAATTGACAATCAGCCAGAAGGGTTAGAAGACCCAAATGAACCTCCTCATCCATCGGGAGCAGGAACGACATCGAGGCCAAGAAGTCAGTCTACTGCTAGGAAAAAGCCGCATTTTGAAAAAGAGCTCATCCGGCTGATGATTACTTATGGTCGAAATATGGTGGAGTATATTTGCTCGTTTTCAAATTCAAAGCTCTTTGAAGATGATGAACTTAGAGTTTTCTATGAGGACATCATTGAACGGTATAAAGAGGAAAAAGAGATTTCGGTGAATGTATATTCGGGAGCTGATGATCCATTTCCACGTTTGGTGGGGGATGTTTTGCTGGAACAGCATTCCGCAAGTGATCGTCATGAGGAGAAAGTGGGGCTTAAATATGAGAAGGATAAAAATCCCTTTAAGACCGCGAAAAGTTCACTTCGTGCAGCTCAGATAAATTTTTACCGGCACAAGCAAAATGAACTGGCAGATAAAATTGCATCAGCCGAAGGTGATGAGAGATTGGAATTGATGGAACGCCAAAAGGACATCAAATCTAAACTAACTCGGCGCGAAACTTCGGACCCGGATGACCTTTACCCCGATCCGGAAACCGGCCTTCAGGATGAGGTCAACGAAAAAGTATTTCAGTATAAGATGAAAGGGGATAAGTGAGATAGTGAAAGTTGATAGGTTGAGATGATAGTCATCTCGCGGCGAATGCCCGAGATCTGGATCTCTAAATGACAACCAGATTCCTGCCTGCGCAGGAATGACTAATTATTCCTGCATCAATTCTAATTTATCAATTATCTAGCTCACAATTGAGCATCCAGCGGATTCCGAACTTATCTTTTAGCATGCCATAGCGGGCGCCCCAGAATGTTTTTTCGAGCGGCATGGTGACTTTCCCATCTTTAGCCAAAGCCTCAAAAAGAGTGTCTTGTTCTTCTATGGTTTCTACGGTGATGGAAAGCTGCACGTTATCGCCCTCGGTAATTTCTTTGTGCGGAGCACCGTCCGAAAACATCATATGAATGCCTTCTGCCTTTAATTCTCCGTGCATTATTTTATCCCTGTAGCCTTCTTCAACGGGCATCTCGGTATCGCCGAAGCGCTGTATAGCCGTGATTTCTCCATCAAGGCATTCTTTGTAATAGTTCATAGCTTCTTCGCAGGTGCCGGGGAAAAATAAGTAAGGGGTAAGTGTCTTCATTTCCTAAAGCTGTTAGTTACTGGTAAGTGCGTAAACTAAAATATTTGCACCCATTTGCAACGCCTTTTGGCGCAAGGCCTGTGGAGTGTTGTGAACTTCTGTATTTGCCCAGCCATCGCCCAGGTTAGACTCATAGCTGTAATACACTACCAGCCGGCCTTCATAAAAAATACCAAAGCCTTGTGATGGCTTGCCATCGTGTTCGTGAATTTTTGGAAGTCCATTTTCAAACGTATACACCTGATCATAGATGGGATGATTAAAAGGCACTTCAACAAAATCTTCGTTTGGGAAAACCTGATTCATCGCTTCTCGGATGTATTCGTCAAGACCGTAATCATCATCCACAAAAAGAAATCCTCCATTTTGCAGGTACTCTCTGAGATTTCTTGCTTCAGCAGAATTCAGGGTGATGTTGCCGTGCCCCGTGAGAAATAAAAAGGGGTAAGAGTGAAGGTCAGCACTGCCCACTGAAACATCGGTAAAATTATTTGAGAGCCTGATGGGTACATTCGATTTGGTATAGCTGATCAGGTTCTCAAGCGCAGAGGGATCATTATACCAATCCCCGCCCCCGCGATATTTAGCCCGTGCAATTTCAAATTCACCGGAATTTTGGGCAAAGGAATATTCAGGGAGAGCGATGACTCCAATCAGGATGAAAATAAACAGGGAATAAAATTTCATTTAATTAGTTAAGAAATAATTCAAGATAATTCATAGACTTAGGGAAATTAAAAATCTTTGTATGAAGAATATAACGCTCTTAGCTCTTTTTGCTTTTTCATTATTGGGAACTTCAATAGCACAACCAATAAGTGAACAACAACATTTGCCCTTCCAAAAAATATCAACATTCACGCCATACCAGCAAAGTCTGCCAACCATTTTTTTGTTTATGGTAGATGATGATATACAAAAAGTAATCTTCAATCCAGCACGAGCAGGAGAAATGGACGGGGGATTTATTTCTACGAATATAATCCCATCTGGAAATCAGGATAATTTCAGCTTAATAGGCTTAACCAAAAGTAAATGGTTTTTCTCCTTCGGCGGGAATTTAGTAACGAATAACAGTGATGGGGAAGAGTATAGGAGATTTGCAGATAATACCCGAATAAGCTTTGAAAATGGTGAAAGGTATTCTAGTAGATCCAATTTCTATCGAAGTGAGTTCGAAAATGAGAGAACAAACTTTGCAGGAGATGTTTCAATATCAAAAATCTTTTCTACTGGTAGCGGGAGGTCCTATTCCATCGGCGTATTTACGGGATATTCAATTTCGAAAGATAATCGACTAAACATGGGTACTGAGAGTAGAACTGTGAGTAGTTATTTTGAACAGGATACTTTGTCTGAGAGTAGAATAAGTCAACAGTTTAGAGAATTCAATAGTGACTCTAAGACTAATAATGAAAAATTTGTTTTTGGTATTGAATTCTCAACTTTTAAGAATGGCACAGACAGTAAACACAAGTTATTTATTCAGCAAAATGATCTGAATTCGAATAGCCAAAGTTTGAACTCTGTAAGGGATTTTAATTCTTATAGTGATAATCAAGGTTATACTCGTTCAATTGTATTAGATGTACGAAACGATTCCAGCTTTATGAATTCCGAGCCTCTTCAATTCAGGTATGAAGGATTTATAAATAAAACTGTAAGCTGGATAGGTAACAACGATTACATATTCTTGAGTGCGAATGCGGTTTATAGTAAAGGGGAACAGGACTTTTTTGATCTGTATTTAAGTAGTCGTACCTATTCTGTGGATGATAGCGTTGTTCAAGTTCAAAATGGTAGTGGAGGGATTAATAATCAGCCTTCTTATTACCCACCAACTAATAATATTGATGATGAACTGAAAGGAGGGGCTGTGTCATTGGGCTATATTCTTTCTATCGAAGATGAAGATTTGAATTTCTTTACCGGAATCAACCCATACTTTAATACTTACAAGATATCTAATGCAAGACAGGATAATGATCTTCTATTTGATGTGGATCAAAAAGTCTATGAAATAGGTACTCAAATCCCTCTGTTCATCTCCTACGATATAAAAGAATTTTTCAGTGTTTGGGGAGGAGGGAATTTGAATGCTACATATACGAATAGTAATGTGAATGAAATGCAAAGATTTCGCTGTCATCCTTTGACTGTATGTGCTCCTCCATTACCTTCTAAAAGATCTTTAAATTCATTTAGATACTCTGAGTCCTTATTTATGGGCTTTAAGCTTTCGCATAAGTCAGGATTGAGTCTTGTAAACAACTTCAGAAGTAACCTAAGTAACGTGAATAGCTGGGTGACTTCCCTGCGGTATTCATTCTGATTACCAAAAGCACAGTCTCACTAAATCAAACATTTCGAACATTTGAATACAAAGATTCTTCTCCCGATTATTCGGGATCAGAATGACTGAGTATGACTAGGGAAATGTACCTTAAAACTACCTGGGTCATCCAGAGCATACCTGCGGAGGATCTTTCCTATTGTGAAGTACTTTTTGTTTTGGAAGATTTAAAGTACTGAACTTAGCTTTCTAATTACTTAACGCTGGATTCCTCTTTATAAAAGTGTCTACGGTATCGGATGCCAGAGAACCGAAAACACCGATTCCACCCTCAACATGGTAAATAGCATTCTGGATTTCGCCGGGAGAAAGGGTTGAACCGCCAAGCTGAACCTGCTGGGATCGGACAAAGTCATAAACATTGTCATCGAGTGTATTGGCTACAATTTTGTTTTCTTCGTAAAAGGCTATACCAATCCACGGATAGCTTATGGTGACTGAGCCATCGGGATTGCCTTCAAAATTTGCCGCATTAATGATTCCTGAGCTATTGTTTGATAACAATCTTAAATCTTCCTGTGGATTGTCAGTGTCTTCAAAAAAGCTGGCGTATAACGGAGTCAGGTTTTCTATTTCAGGAAATTGGCTTAAGGCGTTGAACACAAAAATATTCTGCCGTCCGGGGTATTCACTTTCACTTAAGGTAATCTCAAGCTGCTCGCTTGACTGATACACCACACTGTCTCTGACACCGGCTAAAATCTCAAAGCTTCCGGGGATAGTTGTATTCGCAGAAATGATATCATCCGTACCGTTAATGGTGATGTATACTTCGTAGGTTCTCTCAGGAAGCACCTGATGGTTTTGGACCGGTGTATATATTCCAGACTCAGACCTGATATAGCCAAAGCTAGTCTCAACATCACTTTCCGGTCCGGTTTCCAATAAGCGGATTTCAATCTGAGCATTATTGACAGCTACATCTTCAAATTCATAAAACTCGAGGGCTTCATTGGTTGTTGATAGCCGGACTTGGGGTAGCTGACGATTGGCAATCATATAAGATTCAACCACATAGAACTCCTCATAATCATCCTGAGGGTATACTTCACACGAGAGGAGGAAGGCCGTGGTCAATAAAGAAAAGAGAAATAGTTTTTTCATGGCTCTAAAATTTTACGGTGTAAGAAACAGAAGGAAGAATCGGCAGCAGGTTTACTTCATTAACCTGCACGGGGTTCTCATCAAAATCAAAGCTGTAGAACCATACGTTTCTTCTGGAGTAAATATTGATGAGCTGAAGTTGAAGTTCAGAATCGCCGAGGTCAAAAAATCTGCCCGCCCTTGAGAAGGAGATATCCATTCGGTGATAGTTAGGAAGTCGTGAGGCATTCACTTTCCCTACAGTAAAGGTGTTGCGGTCTTCGTTGGTGAATGGAAGATCGAACTGAGCATAGCGCCCCAGTACTTCCGTGTAAGCCTGTCCGGAAGCAAAGTTAAAGGATGCCGTAAACTTCCACCGGTTACTGAGTTGATAATTCCCAACGACGTTTATGTCGTGACGGCGGTCATATTTGGGAGGATAGAAACGAGCGGTTTGTCCGTCTTCAGTAATTTCGGCATTGTATCCAGGAAAACGGCGCCAGGTGTAACCGAGTGTATAGCCGATGAAACCAGTGAAATCTCCTGCTCGCTTTTCAAAAAACACTTCCAGTCCATAGGCCGAGCCATCCCCAACTCGGAAAATATCTTCATAAAGTAAACCTGCAACGTCAGGCAAAAAAGGATCGAGCTCGAATAGGTCTTCCATTGAGCGATAGTAAACTTCTATATCCAACCCATAATTTGTGAAGGGTACCGTTTTTGCGCCCAGCACAAATTGGTCGCCATAAGCGGGAGATACGCCTTCAGCAGAGGTCAACCAAACATCAAAGCCGGAAAAGGCTTCGTTGGAAATAAGGGTGAGGAACTGATTGTATCGACCGTAAGCAGCTTGAAACCGGATTCGGTCGGTGGGGCGGTATTCCATTGAGAACCTTGGCTCTACCTTAAAATAGTCCCCATCAGAAAAGTAGTTGAAACGAACTCCGGGAGTAAAGACCCATTTGTCAGAAGGCCGCCACTCATCCTGTACATAAGCAGAAGCATATTGGTTTTGAATGCGGCTGGAGAAAGTGTCATTTCCGTCAAACGTATCCTGAAGTTTATTGGTGAAAATCCCTGCCCAAACTCCGGTTTTAATTTGGTGATTATTCCCCGGCAGGTATTCTAAATCAGATTTTATCGAAAAGTCATAAATGTTATTGGCCCGGGTGAAAGTGGTTCCACCAAATTCAAATTCAGGAAAATTAAAATACCGGGAGCCGGTGACCACGAAGTTCGAGAAGAGTTTCTCAGAAAAGATGTGAGTCCAGTTTCCACTTAACGTCTGGTTACCGTAGTTAAGGCCAAATTCCGCATCATCAGCAAAAGGGAACACCACCTGATCCTGACCGGCATAAAAAGCGAGGGATAGCTTGTCGTTGGGAGTGGCGTCATAATTCACTTTCCCGTTCACATCATAGAAATAAAATTTACTGGGAATATTGTCGATGTTTTGTCTTAAGCCAGCCAACAAAGGTTCGAGTGTAGAACGTCGGGCAGCAACCATCCATGATCCTTTTTTATAAGGTCCTTCAACGGAAACACGGGAAGCCAGCATGCCTATTGTTGCTGAACCATCCATCTCGTTTCGGTTTCCATCTTTATTATAGATGGTGAGTACAGAACCTAAACGACCTCCAAATTCGGCCGGATAACCGCCTTTATAAAGTCGCACATCTTTGATGGCATCGGGGTTGAAGGTGGAGAAAAAGCCAAAAAAGTGACTCGGGTTATAAACGGTGGTTCGGTCTAAGAGAATCAGAGTCTGGTCAGGACTTCCGCCACGGATATATAACCCACTGGAGAAATCCGAAGCTGCTTTCACTCCCGGTAATAATTGAATGGAACGGAATACATCGGCTTCAAAAACGGAAGGGAGTTCCTGAATCAATTCCGTATCAACCTGTATAGTCCCTATGTTCTTTTGCTCCTCTTCTTCGCGGGTCGATCTTACAACTATTTCATCTAATTCAACATTTTCGGGAATAAGCTCTACATCAAGCCTAAGGTTTTGGCCGGGTTCTAAAGTGATTTCCTGCCGAAAAGGCCTATAGCCCACATAACTGCAAAACAAGGTGTAGGTACCCGGCTTTAAATTTGGAAGAGTAAAGTAACCCAGAGTATTGGAGGCGGTTCCTTTATTGATTTCCTGAAAGCCAATGTTGGCACTGATGAGTGTTTCTCCGGTCTCGGAATCAGTGATGTAACCATTTATAGAGGCTGATTGCTGAGCTTGAATGATTGTAGTACCCGAGATCAAAATGCTGAGGAGCAGAAAAAGTTTGAGATGCATAGAATTGACTGTTCAAAAATTTGTTCGGGTGGTTACACGGATTATAAGAATGAAAGTTAAGGCTAAATTCATTCCTTTGTGTTAAGAAAGAATTATCCCTAATTCTTGAAACAACCCTAGTCATCCAGAGCATACCTACGAAGTATCTGCAAGTGTGCTAAAAAGCAGTGAAGTGGGGTTAGGCTTGTGAAGATTCTTTGGGTAAATAAGCGAGTCGATTGCGGCATCGCTGAACCCTATCTCTGTCTCTTTGCCTTTCAAAAAGGGAAAGAGGACTCCTTGGTGAGATTAGTCTTGTGTTCTCTTTTCTAATCTTTTATAAGAAGTTGGCAATGCTTTATTTCAAGAGTCTCCTTCCTTGGCGCCCTTGGGCGTTAGGGAAGGAACAAGGATGGGTCAGAAAACCGGCAATAAATACTAAATCATTACAGCCCCAAATCGCCCTGCTCACCCTCACCGGGCAGACCTAAATCCGTCCCCAGTTCTTCATTTATTTTTTGGATAAAGTGTTTAGACAGCAGGGGCGATTCCTTCTCCAGGTTTTGATGCACAAAGAAGTACAGTTTTTCCAGTCCTTGCTCTTTCCAGAATTTGAGTCGTTCCACCCAGTCATCCAGCCGATCGTAATCACTTTCGTGGTTAGCGCCGACATAGCGAATAAAAGCAACGGGAGAAGTGAGGCGCATGTGGAGTAAGTCTCGTCTTCCTGCAGTGTCTGTGATGATATTTGCCACACCGTTTTCCTCGAACAATTTACAGACCTGATCTGCTACTGCAGGTTCATTATACCAATCGGTATGGCGGAGTTCGATGGCGAGGGGAATGTCATCCGGCCAGATTTCTACCAGTCGCTGAACACGGGCAAAATCCTTGGGTTTGAAATCATCCCGAAGCTGTAAGAATATCATTTCCAGCTGATCGCCAAATCCTCTCATGCCGTGAAGGTATTCTTCGAGCGGAGCTTCAATTCCCTTCAATCGCTTAAAGTGACTGATGGAATTCACCACTTTGGGAAAGAACTTGAAATCATTAGGCGTTTTCTCACACCAGGTCTCGGCCTGATCCGGCCCGTAGGTTCGGTAGTGAGTGGCATTCAGCTCGATAGAGTTAAACTGACGGGAATAGTATTCCAGCTCGTCTTTGGTTCCTCGTGGATAGAATCCTTTTAAATCCTTCTTATTCCATTTAGCACATCCAACATAAGCTTCAAAATCACCGCCGCCTTTATTACCTAATATTTTGAGGGTATCGGGGTGATCGGGAGGGAGGGTGAAGTCGATTTCGCTGGGATTATCTACCTTGCCAAATTTCATAAATGGAGTGTTAAGTGTTGAATTTTAAATGTTAAATAGTGAGCACAATTTAACATTTAACACTAAACATTTAGAACCAAAATTGAGGATAGACCGGAAACTATTTCACTGGATTAGAATTAAATAAAAAAGCTTAGTTATTCGTATATTAGAAGCAGTTCATTGACGTATTGGGGGTGTTCTGGATTCGACGGGTTGAGTATCGCCGTTGGTTGCGTGTCGAGAGTGTCCAATGAATCTCGTAATAACATTCATTATGGAACTAAAGTAATTGACAATAATTACTCATACCGTTTAGCAGCTTAAACTGCTGAACCGATCCCTTGGTTAAGTGCCTATCATTGCCAAGCCGATCGTCATACAAGATAGGATAGCGTGAGAGTGCTTTCTGTCGCTTTCACGTAAAACTTTAACAGAATAGTCTGAAGTCGCTTAGGTACTGGGCTCGGCTTCCGGCGAATGTCAATCAGTACCTACACATGTAGATGCTAACAGGTCTACCTTCTCGGACCGGGGTTCGACTCCCCGCACCTCCACAAATCTATAATTTAAAACCTGTAACATATTAATTAATAATATGTTACAGGTTATTTTTATTAGTCTTATCTGAAAAATCAGGACGAAAACAAGACGATTTTTCTTGACTATAGCTCAACCTTTCGCTTTATTTGCTTCAAATTTAGTGAGAAACAAAACGAAAATAGTGAGCAGAGAAATTCCCGATGTAATACTACGACACGATATAAGAAAGAAGGGTAAGTCCTTTTACTTGGATTACCATTTGAACGGAGAGAGGCACAAAGAGAGAATCGGGTTTGTTTCAAAAAACCAAGCGAACCAAGCCAGGTCAAAAAAAATTGATGAGCTTCTGAATCAGGCTGGTATAACGACCGGGAGAAAAAGAATCAGCCTTACGCAGGCTATTGAAATTCACATGGGTATTAAAAAGAGAAATGTCAGAGAAAGTACATTCAAAAAATACCGTTCGAACAAGCACCATCTTCTTGAGGCTATAAAAGAAGTAGGTGAAAAATATTTCAAAGACGTAGCCACTATTTCTGAAGCACAATTTCAGTTGTTAGCTGATACTTTAAAAAAAAGGACTAAATCAGATCATAGAAAAAATAATCTTTTGGTTTTTCTAAAAGCTATTGAAAACACAGCTATTAGAAAAGGGTATATGCCGAGAAAAATCTCAGCTGATATCAAAACTAAAAAGCCGGATCCAAAATTAAAGGTGCAGTATTTCACCAAAAAAGAGCTGCACGAAGTTTGGAAGTGCTCTGACAAATTCTATATGGATTACTTTAAATTTTTTGTTCTTACAGGACTAAGATTGGGGGAGTTCATCCATCTTAAATGGGATAACGTTGATTTTGAGAACAAAGTAATATCAATTGAGAAATATATTGAAGACGGTGAGTTAATTTGGGAGCCAAAGACCAAGTCTTCTATTCGCAATGTTCCTTTGAGTGCTGAAGCCGTTGATATTTTAAGAAAACAAGAAGAGAAGAATGACATTTTTGTTTTCACCTCCAAGAAGGGCATGAAACTTCATCCAAACACCGTTTATGGGGCTTTCAAGAGAGCCGCGGGGAAAGCGAAAGTTAGTGAAGATAAAACTATACATACTTTAAGACATACATTTGCTTCACAGTTAGCCCAAAAGGGAGTTGAGTTATATAAAATTGGGACTTATTTAGGTCACAGTAAATCTGAAACAACTCGTATTTACGCTCACTTAAGTCCATCTGATGACGCTGAAGTTTTAGGGCAAATAGAGGTTTAACTTAAAAAAAGAGAGCATACCGCTCTCTTTAAAACAGTCCAAGCTCCTTCATGGACGTGTAGGATTCTTTGGTCAGGATAATATGGTCTACTATTTGGATACCTAAAAGCTGGCCACAATCTCTAAGCCGTTTGCTGAGGCTAATGTCCGAACTGGATGCTTTTAGGTTCCCAGATGGGTGAGAATGCGCAAGCACTAAGCCATGAGCGTTCCCAAGAATAGCTGTTTGGAAAATCGTTATGGGCTGAACTAAAGTGGCGTTCATCGTACCAATCGAGATCTTACTATACCCGAGAACTTGCTTGGTATTGCTAAGAAGTGCGATAAAAAACTCTTCTCTAAGCTCAATCGTATCGGGGTCAAATATTCCACGAAGAAACTCGGCGGCTTCTTCTGGGGAGGTAATGGTTGGCATCTCGTCATAAGACTTCTGGGAGGAGTATTTGAGAGATACCTCTGCTACGGTATGCATGTTGGATAGGGTTGGTTAAGATTTGTGAGGGCTGTAGAGCCTTCATTGTTCTTATACCTAATTATTTACTATCTCGGTTTTGAATTGAGCTTGAGATACCTCTATTTATAATTTTCAGAAGTCTCTCATTATTTTCCGCACCGTCTAACTTAAACTTGACTTTAGATTTAAAGTCATCTCCCAATTCAATATATAACTCACCAAATAACTCTTTACAAAACCCGGTTGATAGGCTTTTTAAATCAGTAAGATCAAAATGAATTTCAGCTTCCTTTTCAACTATTTCTAAGATTTCATTTTTAATTTTAACCCCAAGAACTCTTGGACCTAAAGTTTTTCCATATTCAGATAATTTAATCTTCATAATGTAATCTGGTGATCTTCGAGATAATTTTCCACTTTTCTTCCATTCATTATCTCTTCAAATTTAGTATCTATTTGTGCCTTAATCTTTAAGTAGACTAATGTGCCATTTTCAAATCCACCTATACCTGTCCTCGTGGAATTATTTGTGACATTAATACTTCTACCGGAACTCCAGATGTGCAATTCGCCACTATTTGATTTAATTAGTTCTGAAGAACTATACAAGCCATATCCTGGACTATTATTTGGGTGTCCGGTTACTTTTTCCTCAAGTGCTTTTTTCAGTATTTGGTCAGTTGAAAAGTTACGGTAAAAATCTTTGCTTTTTAAGCTATTTGCTATACCCTGTCCTAAGTCTAGGATAGCAATTTCAACTCCACTTTTATATGAGAATGACTGGAAATAAATTGGTTTGGGATACTCTTCAGTGTAATAACATTCATAACCATGTGTGCCTGCATTGTCCCAAATTTCATTTAGTATATAATCCAATGTTGCAAATGTATTATCCGTGCATTCAGTTCTAACTTTAATATGATCCATGATTTTTTCATGGACATCTAAACACTCATCCGTATTGTTACAACGTTCTAAAGGAACAGTATAATTAGAAATAGATTTTACGTAAGAGTCATGATATAACTCTTCCAGAGTATATAGCCCCCATGATTGTAGAATTTTAGTTACCCGGCTGCTTTTTTTATATCGTACATAAGTTTCAATTTCAGGAGATTTGTCTTTATAAATATCTCTAAAAGCACTCAGTAATACCGTTCCAGCAGGATTTATGAAGTTGCACTTAGAAATGTCAAATGTAACACGGTCATATTGATTAATAACTCTTAAAAAATCAGTAGATAATTCAAATAGCTCACTAATTTTTTTTCCTGTCAACCTCTCAGGAACACTTATAGTATAATTTTTCATAATAGTAATTATGTTGGAAACAACGCTTAATATATAATTTAAAACATTGTTTTTAAGGTATAAGAACAATGAGCAATCCTGCTCATTAACCTATAATTCTTATACCATGAACCTACAACCATTCTGCTTTCCTGTGACCGAACGTGTGGTCGCAGTAGATAACGCGAAATCCCCTCTAATCGACATTTATGACCAAGACTCCTTTCTGCCAAATGGCTACAAAGCTATTGTCCGGGAGGATACCAATGAGGTCATCAGCGTTGTTCGCGATACCTATAAAATCGTGACGAACTCTAACCTGATTGACCAGCTACTGAGGCAGTTAGCAACCTGTGGTCATTCCTTCAAGATCGATCCGTCTCATTCCTTTGTAAGCAACGAGCGTATGAGGCTACAGATCACCTTCCCTGAGCTCAAACTTCGGGATCAGGAGTCTGAGATTGCCTTATCCGCTTTCATACATAACTCCTATGACCAATCGGAGGGAATACGATTCTATTTTGGAGCCATCCGTGCGATCTGTTCCAATGGAATGGTCTTCGGAACCGTACTCAGCAAGTACTATTCTCGTCATACGAAGGGATTCTCCTTTGATGACCTA